>Ga0208937_1000010_pt1 | contig 199110 bp, 150 predicted proteins | sample June2015DPH_11_5_FD_184705 | JGI IMG/M metagenome (GOLD analysis project Ga0208937, IMG submission 184705) | Peatland microbial communities from SPRUCE experiment site at the Marcell Experimental Forest, Minnesota, USA - June2015DPH_11_40... | ecosystem: Environmental > Terrestrial > Soil >... | reverse complement strand
TGCACCACCCTCGGTGGTTAACCAATCCCCCGCGAACTGCGCCACCACTTGCCGTGAAAAATGTGCTTCAAACGGGAAGAGAGTCTCGCTACACTCTGTCATTGAAAAGGCCGCCTTTCCTGGGACTTTAACTACGCTCAGACAACGCAGTTATGCCCGAGAAAGCGGCCTTTTTCCACTTCTATTTAACGTTTTGTTCTTATCCCTTGTGAGATTTCCGGGCTAGTTCACTTCAGTTCTGGCCGACTGAATGGGTTCGACAAACGGACTGATTTGAGGGAATTTCTCGAGCAGAATGTTTCTAGAACGCTGGCGGACCGGTTCGGAACAAAAGAACGACCTCCTTCCTGGCCCCGAACCATCGAAGTAAGACTATCTAAGGCGTTGAATCGGCGCCGGATCGCTGTGCAAGCTCCCCCGTTATTCGGGCAACTCAACAGGCTAGGGTGTTGGGCTTTCGACAAGAATACAAGTTCACCAACGACACGCAAGCCCGGACGCTACAAACAGCGAATAGAGAGTGGCATCATTCTCAAAGCGATCGCGCGCATGGATCTGTATTGCAATCAGTTGGCTGCTGGCAAGCGCACGGGAATTTGCGCCGAATGAATAATGGCCTGGGAACCGCTGGCGGTGGATGCCTGAACCGTGAGCACGATGGTCTGTGAGGCCTCGCGAGACGGCGTGGAACTCCCGCACCCGCTGAGCGCAGTGAGCAGCGAAAGAGCAATGAGAACAACGAGAAACCGCGACTGGCGGCGCGTCCCGCTTCCGAGCAACAGGGCAAAAACGAATGCCGCGGTGATTCCGGGCCAGCCATTTCCAAAGAAATGCACACGCGCGGCCTTCGAGGCCGGCAAAATCAGCAAAGACGCATTCCCTCGCCGCTGCGCTCTCCTCGCGGCCAAGCACGACTGAATCGCGAAATTCCCAGCGCGCAAACGATTCCTCCGTGAACGGCCGATCCAACACCAAAACGAACCGGCCGGCATCTCGCCCTCGGGTCATTCCACATATCACTCGACCCAATCCCTTGCTTGCCCAATAATCCCCAGCCGAGAACGAGCCGTGGGAACTCAGTTGATCTCTCTGGTTGCCTGCTGTAGTGCTAGATTGGTTGTGTCCAAGGCAGGAGAAGCATACGATGTGCGCGAGTCAGAAATTCAAATCGGAAGTTCCGGCTAAGGAAGATGGTGAGGGACATTTTGACTTAAGGGCTTTTGCGCGATGCTGAATATTAAGAAAATTCTTTTGCCGGTTGATTTCCCGATTGCTTCACTGGGTGTCATTCATCAGGCTGCAACATTGGCGCGCCATTTCCATTCTGAGATCGTGATGCTCCACGTCGTGACGGCGCTGAGCCATGCCGCCGGTGTGCCGGAGGACAACGGCGAACTGGCTGGCTGGGACTTGCTCACGGAGATCATTAGAGAGGCCCAGAAACAGCGGGACCAGTCTCTCTGGCCGGAGCTTGACGGCCTTACCATTCGGCGCATGTTGGTCAGAGGCGACCCGGCAAGGGCAATCGTGCACATGGCTGAGGAGGAAAAGGCCGACCTGATCATGATGCCGTCGCATGGCTCCACGTTCGAGCAGTTTCTTCTGGGCTCGGTGGCAGCAAAAGTGTTATCCAGGACGGCGTGCCCGGTCTGGACCGGTACGCACGTGGACGGATCGCCAGGCCAGAAGTTTGCGGTTCGCAACGTCCTGTGCGCCGTGGATTTGGGCCCGCGTAGTAACGAAGCTGTGTCGTGGGCCGCCCCACTGGCCGCCGAATTTGGCGCCCGTCTCACGCTCGCTCACGTCACTGCCAGCGTGGAGTTTTGGGGGCCCGGTGGCAGCTACGTCGATCAAGAGTGGAAAAAGGCGCTCGTCGACGACGCTTCCCAGCGTATCGCAAAGCTCCAGCAGGACACCGGCATTAAGGCAGACGTATTCATCGGCAGTGGTGACGTGCCCAAGGTGCTGAGTCAAGCTGCGATGCAGACGAAGGCGGATTTGCTGGTTACCGGGTGCTACCCGTATGGCAGTCACCTGCGGACCCACGGCTACGGAATCATTTGCGCCGTGCCGATTCCGGTTCTGAGCACATAAGGGCGGGACGTTCATAGATATCCGTCGCTTTGCTTGCGACATTCAGTTATTCCTTCCCTCCATGTATTCGGGCAGACATCCACTAGTGCGCATCGGGTGACCAAATCGATTTCCGGGACCAAGAGTTCTCTCCGTGCTGTTCCTCAGGTGGAAATGAACCAGAATCGCCACTTATACAGCATTTCAGAGTATCGCCTTCTGACACCGCTAGAGTTGCGAACCGTCGAATCGACGCGCCGAACGTCATCCCAACGCAACGCAATCGCGGCGGCTCGGCACGAACCAGGTGGGAACAACATGGGAGCAATAACTGCCAAACACCAATCAAAACCGTGATGCAAGACATAGGTAAAGGCCAGCCGATCCAACCACGCAGTATTTCCGCATTTACTTTGCAAGCAGAGCGTCAGAGTTATGGCCGCAGATTTTTTCCCACCTGCCAAGATATCCACAATGCCTGAATGCCGCCAGTACGTCCCAGAACGGAACTTCTAGGGAGTCAGAGAGATTTGACTTGTCCGGTTTGTGCGTTCACGCGAACTTTTTCCCTGAGAGCGCGCCGCCGATAAAACTCTAATGTTTATCAGGATTCCCGGCGCCTATCGTGGTTCTTCGGGCCATGGAATCCAATGATCCCCGCTCAAGAGCGGCGCGGACGCCGGGCGCAACTCCCATCTCCCCCAGAACGCGCCGCATCGCCGCGAGTAGCGCCTCGATGTCCGGCGGAGACAAGCGCCCGATGGTCCCGATGCGAAAGCACGGCTCCGCCGTCAGCTTGCCGGGGTAAATGATGAATCCCAATTGGCTCAGCCGCGCGTTGAATTCTTCGAAGAGAAACCGCGAGTGCTCCGGATAGCGGAATGCGGTGATGATGAAGCTATGGTCCTCCGGCGCAAGATACGCGTCGAAACCCAGTTCCGCCATGCCGCTCATCAGCGCCGTGTGGTTTGCGCGATAGCGCGCGGAGCGACCGGCCACGCCGCCCTCCGCTTCCAGTTCGAGCAGAGCTTGATGGAACGCCAGCAGCGCGTGCGTTGGCGGAGTGAAGCGGAACTGGCCGTCGGACACAAAGCCTGCCCACTGCGCATGCAGGTCGAGGCTCAGCGTGCGCGCCCGGCCTTTCGCTTCAAGTAACCGGCCGCGCCGCGCCAGCACGAACCCGAAGCCGGGGACGCCTTCGATGCACTTGTTCGCCGAGGAAATCAGGAAATCGATGCGCGCCGCGGCAAGATCCAGGGGGATTGCGCCGAAGCTGCTCATGGCGTCGACGATGTACACGGCGCCTGCGCGTTCCACCACCGCGCCGATCTCTTCGATTGGGTTAACAATACCCGTGGTGGTTTCGCAATGGATCACCGCCGCGTGCGTGATGCCGCGCGATGCCGCGAAGCGTTCAGCCACGGCTTCCGGCGAGATCTTGTGGTTTTCGGGCGCTTCCACCGTTTCGGTTTCAATCCCGTGGACGCGCGCCATCTGCGCGATGCGGCGTCCATACGCTCCGTTCACCAGAACCAGCAGCTTGCCTTCGCGCGGAATCGCCGAAGAAATCACCGATTCGATGGCAAAGGTGCCGCTGCCCTGCATCAGGACGCATTCGTATTCGCCCGCGTGATTTGGGGAGGCCGCCCCGCCGAGCGCCACCAGCCGCTCACGAATTTCGCGCACCGTTTGCAGAAAATCGCGGTCACGCGAGCCTGCGTCGCGCAACATTGCGGCTTTCACCGCCGCGCTGGTGGTGAGTGGCCCAGGAGTGAACAGCAGTTTAGTGGTGGTCATGGTGAAGGTTCTCCTCTTCATTACCGTCGCCGAAATCGGTGGGTAACAGGATCAATCCGGGTGAAGGCACAACTACGTGTTTTCGGCGGCAGGCTTAGTGGGGCGTCCCCGAAACTTCATTGTATGACACGCAGGCACTTTCAGGCGTGTTAACGCTGTGTTTCGGGCTCGTTAATCCATTTTCGGCTTCGGGTCTGCCAATCCCGAGGTGTTGGTAGCCGAACATTGGTGTTTACTGGTGTTTGCTGCGCCCCGGAGAAATATTACGGTTCGATGAAAGCTGTGTTACATTCCGATTACAGACTGCGGCGGCCCATGTGGTTGCCGCAACTGACCGATCTACCTCTTCCGAGAGGAGGGCGCCACGCCGAACTTTGGCGGTGCGAGGGCAGTCCAAGTCAGAAGTTTTGGCCTCTGTGGCTACGCGTTGGTAGCCTGCCTCGCGTGTGCAATCTTGGTCCCAGCCCAGAGCCTCAAATCACCCACGTCGAACACGCGTTCCTTCAATAACACCGTTGCGCAACTGCGCTCCAATCTGAAGAACGGCAGTGTGCCCGCCGAAGAGTTTCCCGGCCCAGCCGCACGTGTCTTCGACCAGTTGGTGCATGAAGCATCCGGCGGCTCGTCCGCAGAGGAAATCTCATGGGAATTGCGGGTGGTCAAAGGCCTCACCGGAAACGCCTTTTCACTGCCGGATGGCGCTGTCTACGTCGATGACGAAATGGTGCAGCTACTGGGGAATGATCCCGGACTATGGGCGGCAATCCTGGCTCACGAAATTGTGCACGTGACGCAGCACCACTGGACCAAGCGAGCAATCTTCCAGGAGTCGCTGAGGGACTCACATGAGAGCTGGAGATTTGTGCAGTTGGGTGCATTTCCGGCTGAGCTAACCTCGTCGACGCCGGCGGACCAGGAGCACGAACTTGCTGACTTCTCGCAGGATTTGGAGTTGGAGGCGGATGTTGGCAGCTTGAGTCTGATGGCCCGAAGTGGATTCCATCCCGATTTCGTGACTGCGCTATATCATTTGATGGAAACCCAGGAAGGAGACTCCGGCGCGGCGCATTTTCTGGCCTCCCATCCACGGTGGGATGTCCGCGAGTCGCACCTCCGCAAGAGATATTCCGCCGCTCTCGCCGAGTTCGAAAAACTGTGGCCGGATCCCGCAAACTCGCCCGGTGGGAATCCCCCGGTGCTGGCGTTCGTGGGCCGGCCAAAGGCCGAGTTCGGATCTCACCACACCAGCGCGGAGGTCAGCCTCCCCATCCGCTGCGAGAACTCCTCAGGTGGGGTAGAGGTTGTGCTCCTGCTTCGCGGTTTCCGGGCGCCGGACCTTCCGCCTTCCGAGCAAACGCGCAAAATACGGCAAACCATCGATTGCACGTCAAATCGGACAAGCGCGAGTTTTGTTCTCAGCGCCACCGGCCCGCGCAACGAAGCGGACGTCGAATTCTATGTGCTGGACAGCCGCGGATGGGTATTGGCGCGGTCATCGAAGCTCAGAGTCCGTTATTGAAATTGGCCAACTCGCTGAAGGAAGGGCCGCAAAACCGTCTCAACAACTTCCCGATAGTGGCTCAGAGTCGGAACCTGCGCTCCATCAACTCTAGGCCTCGACTCTTCGGAGTCCACGCTGATAAAGATACAGATAGCCAGCCGCGAGAGCGGACAGCGCGGTCACGCCAGTGAGGGCCACGAATACACCTCGCCAACCAAAGGCTATGGACAGACGGGCGATGCTATCGCCTGCGACCACGCCTCCCAAATAGCCAACCCCGTCGATAAGTCCGGACGAAGCCGCACCTGCTTGGCTTCCTCCGAAATCCAAGGCAAACGCTCCAGCCAGGTAGGAGTACGGACCGAGCAAGCAGAAGGCCACCACGCCAATCAGGAGCAGCGGCCACATGGATGTGGAGGCGCCCGCGCGAAGGGATGTGAGCGCGATCAGAGCCAGGGCCGTTGCCCCCAAGCCAAAAAACATGACGATGGAGCGCCCGGTCGCACCCAAACGGTCGCTGATCCAGCCTGACATGAAAACAGAAGCCGCTCCCACGGCGGGGAAAATGGCGCTCGTACTTGCGGCGCTGCTCGCGCTGTATTGGAAGAAATCACGCAAGTAAACCGCGGTCCAGGTGTTGAAGGTCTCGCGCACCACCGTGCATCCAAGCGAAAGAAGGCAGACCACCGCAAACGCCCGGCTGAAAAGTAACGGCTTCAGAAGCTCCCGGAAGCGCTTTGGTTTCGAGCCTGAACCCGCGAAAAGATTAAGCGGATTCACCTGCGGCTCCGTGTAACCGAGTTCCGTGCGTGATTCGCGCAGGAACAGGAGGTTCGCGATCAAAAAGAAGCCCGCCACGATGGCGGCAAAGCAGAACAACGCCCTCCAGCCATATCCCAGGTGAATGAGCCTACCCATCGCTTGGCGCGCCGCGGCATCACCGACGAGGTAGCTTAGGCTTAGGATGCCAATGACCGTGCCGTAGGAGGAATAGTCGAACCACTTCGAGCAAACTTTGACCGAGCCAGCCCAGCCGATCGATTGTGTCAGCCGGTTGCCTATCCAGGCCATCGTGAACAGCGGCCAAGAACCGCCGGAAGCGAAAAGCAAAGTAAAGGCGAGCGCACCGCCCAGGCCAATCGTAAAGCTTCGCCGGCCGCCCCAAATGTCTCCCAATCCAGTCAGGAATAGTTTGCCGATGGCGTACGCAAGAACTCCGAAAGAGGCGATTTGCCCTACGCGGATGACCGCATCGTGGCTGCTCATGCCGTGCCGTTGTAGCTCTTCGATCAAGAGAGGCATGGCCACAGAGAGATCGGAGCGGCAGAAATAATAGGCGGCGTAACCGGTAAAGAGAAGTGCCACTGTCCGGATTTGCCGGTTACGCAGCAGATTTTCGCTGCCGCGCACTTGCACGCCTGCGTTAACGGGGGTAATGCTGCTCATTCTTCCTTGTAAATGGGCTAGTGAGATTCTCTTGCCGTCTTCAGGCGCACATCAATGTCGTCTAGAACCGAGTGGACTTCCGCCAAAGTGTCCACGACGTAGTGCGCTCCGGCGTTCTGCAATTCAGCACGCGCGTCAGCCAAACGGGATTCTCTCGCGGCTTCGGAAAGCGCGTGAAAGTCCTCTAGGGAAAGCCCGATCATGTTTCCTGTTCCGGCGACTCCGATGGACCAAGCTCCCGCATTCAAGCCTTCGAGGATGTCCACGGGGGTGTCCCCGATTTTGGCGATAGCCGCAAGGGGATACACCTGCAACCTCACGGCGCTCTCATACATCATGAACGGATGCGGCCGGCCGGCTCCCACTTCTTCCGGGGTCAGGCTGCAATCGGGGCTGTAACCCTCTTTCGCGCTTTTCTCCACCAGTAGGTCGAGCATCGCTCGGGTGTATCCGGTCGTCGAGCCGATTTTCAGGCCCCGCCGGCGAAAACTCTGCATGGCTTCCACAACACCCGGAATCAGGGCCGAGTACTCGGCCAGGCAGGAAAACTGCAGTGGAATGAACTGCCGATACATTTCGTCGACATCCGCCTCGCTGGGAAAGCGTCCACGAAGCTCTTGCCAAGCGTTGCGAACCCGGGGCAACGACAAGATTCCACGTATGTGCTCTTTCTTGGGCAGACCCATGTGCTGCCGAGTCTCTGACTCGGTCAGCGTGATGCGCGCCCCGGAAAATAGTTTTTGCAGCGTTCGTGCCGGAGCCAGGCTGCCGTAGTCCACCGTGGTCCCGGCCCAATCCAGGACCAGCCCTTTCAAGCGGTCGGCGTATATGGTCTGCGGAGGAACCGCGGGATTCAAAAGTTTCATGCTGCTACCCCCATTTTCTTAAAAAGTCCGTTATCGTCTTTTCAGTGGTGTAAATATGCAGGAGGGAACACTCGCAAAATGGCGAGTGCTCCCTCCCGGTGGTAGACGGCCAGCTTCAGAATATCAAACGCAAAGCCATCTGGATGGATCGGGGGCCGGCCTGCGAACCTGGTGTTCCATCTTGCTGGGAGGTGATCTTGCCGAACGAGCTGCTGCCCACGTTCAGGTTCGGAAAACCCCAATTGTTGATGTTGAACAGATTGGCGAATTGCGCCTCGTATCTTATGGCGAATCGTTCGTTGAGGTGCACAGTCTTTGCGAGGGACGTGGAGAAGGTCACGGTGTTGGGGCCCTGAAGGATGCCGACGCCGCAGTTGCCGAAGCGGCCGATATCGCTTGCCGGAACGCTGTAGGCGTTGACGTTGAAGTAGCTGGCCACTGTCGGATTAGAGAGATAGCCACTGGCGCTGGCAACGCAATCGGGATTCTGCGCGCTGACGGACCGATATTGGGGTGCCGTGCCGGAAGGATCCGAGAGGCTGCTCGGGAAATAGGGCGTGAGCCAGAAGCCCGAATGGTACAGAGTGATTCCGGATACGCTCCAGCCACCGACGAAGAGGTCCAGGGCCCGGCTACTGGAACCCAAGAACTGTTTGCCACGCCCCACAGGAAGTTCATAGACCAGTGTGCTGAGGAATCTTTTGCGCGGGTCATAGAAGGCATTGCCGGTTGCAGTAGCGATGTCGTACACGTTCAGAACGTTGCCGCCGTTGTCGCCCTGTCCGCCGACGGGGATCGCAGAGCTGGGTGCTGCACCAAGCGCGTTGGTCCTGTTCCAGGTAAGGGTGAACGCGTTATCGAAGGTGAGGCCGTGGCCGAAGTGACGGTTGAACTCCAAGATGACCGCTTCATACTTGTCGCCGGGGCCATTGGCGCGAGTCAGCACTTCTCGGAAGTTGGGAAAGTTTGCTCCGTTGGCCGCGCGGTAGGCCCAGTAGCCTAGAGTGTTGGCGGGAATCTGGTTCAAGTCCGGGCTGTAGATGAGGTCGTAGGTGTGCGAACCGACGTAGCTGGCCTTAAACGCGGAACGGAAGCCGACATTCTGTTCGAAGGCGGCGTTCCACTGGATGACACGGGGATCCTTCAGGTCCCACTGGTTGGCGCGGCGATAGCCGGGGCAGGACGTGGGGCACGGGGGAGGACCGGCAGCACCGCCGCCGTAGACGTTGGACCATGTCATCGAGCCGGGACCGCCGGTGGGGAAGTAGGATCCGAAATTGCTCGTGTCCACTCCCAAGAGAGAATAGAGGACTGCTCCCAAGACCGGCACGGAATACATGCCGCCAGCGGCCCGGAGTACCGTGCCAGATCTGGGACTCCAGGAGAGACCAAGCCGAGGCTGAATATTGGCCTTGTCGGTATAGCGGAGTGACAAGGGTAGACCCACTTGCGTGTTCAGGACGAACTGGTCCATGCCTCCGACAGCGGCAACCCAGGCGGGACTCAATTTCTCGCCCTGGTCATAGATGAGCTTGCCGTAGTAGGGTGAGTTCTTCAGGTAATCGAACTGGCCGAGCTGATTGGTGGCGTCCTGAAGGGGCAGATTGAGTTCGTAGCGCAGGCCGACAGTCACTGTGAGGTTGGGACGCAGCTTGTATGCGGTCTGGCCGAAGAAGTCCCAGTGGTAGCCGTACGGTTTGCCATCGGGACCGTTCTGCGCCTGGTCGCCTTCGTTGAGGTAGCCGAGGTCTAATTGCGCGGCAGCGCAGGCTTCGGGATATGCCTTTTGTACAGCGGCCGCGCATACATAGGATCCGGAAATGGTGTAATCGCCGTATTCGTCGCCAACTTCAAAGGTGATGTTGTCCTGATAGTTCACGCGGCGGAAGTCCACGCCGAACTTGGTGTTGAATTTGCCGTGACTCCAGGAGAGGTTGTCGCCTACTTCCCAGATCCCGTTCTTCGTATCGCGAGGATGACCAAACTGGTTAGTGGCACCGCCGAGCAAGCTCCCGACGTAAAATACAGGGACGCCGCCCAACCCGTTCACCGGGGGTCCGGGAAGACCTGAGATGCCGAGAGAGCTGATGATGGAGTCGCCCTGCGCAGCCTGGGGATAGCCGTAGGTCAGATTGTAGCGAGTGTAGCCGCCACGAAGTTCGTTGACCAAATTGGGCTTGATGATCCAATTGTAGGAAATGGCGACGTTGGTGGCGTCGGTCACCGTGGAGAAGATGCCCATATCGGGGTTGTAGCTTTCGTCGCCAACCGCGCCGAGTGCGCCGGCTTCGGTGGCATCGGTACCCGTGCTGGTAATGTTGTGTTGAGTTACGCGGCCAAAGAGATGGTGATTTGCTGAAATGTTGTAATCGAGGCGACCGTCGTAACCATTGGCCGAGTAGTGGCCGGGGATCGTGGTATTGAGATTGTTACCGGTCGAGTCGATATTCGAGCTGCCCGCATTTGGTCCGGCGGGCGCAGGGAAGAAGTCGCTTATGACTTTTGCGGACGTGGCATTGACCGGGACTGCGGCTGAGTTGATTGTCGTGCCGGTAAGGGGATCGGTCAGAGCGAAGGGTACGGCACCCCCGCTAACGCTGGAGAAGTTGCCGGCGGCCCAACTCGCGGGCAGTGTTTGGGTGGCGATCAGTGTGGTTTGATCAAGACGAACACCTTCGTAGTCGAAATAGAAGAACAGTTTATTCTTGATAATTGGGCCGCCGACAGAGGTGCCGAAGGTGTTGGCGCTCAGGGTGGGGTTGAATCCCGCGATTCCGTCCGTGGCGTTCCAACCCTGGCGCGTAAAATACCAATAACCGCTGCCGTGAAATTGGTTGGTGCCACCACGGGTGACGACGGTAAGGTCGGTGGGCTGGGCGAACTCGGCGCTATTGCCGGCGGTGTTTACGCGGAATTCGGCGATGCCTTCCACCGACGGAAATAGATTCGCGTTGGGTCCGCCGTAGCGCACGTTCTGAATGGAGATACCATCGAGCGAGAAAGAGGTGGCGGTCGGCAACTGTCCGGAGAAGGTCAGGTTGCCGCTCTGATCCTGACTTACACCCGGGGTGAGCGCAGCAGACTGGATGGGGCTGGGCGCGTTGGTAGCGCGGAAGTTCAACGGGAGCGAGCTGATCTCCAAACCGGTGCGCGAAGTGGACTCGGTGAGGTCTTCACTCACCACGGCCTGCCGCTCCTCGACAACCACGCTCTGTTGCCCGCCCTGCACCTCCAGACGGATGTCCGATCGTGCGGTGTCCCGCGCCAGCACGCTCACGTTTTCATCTTTGGTTACAGTGAACTGTGCCGCTGTCACGGTGATCGTGTACCGGCCCGGATCCACATTCAAAAACTGATAATCGCCCGAGCTATCTGTGGTGACGCTCCGGGTACCTCCGGTGGCCTGGTGCAGTACTTCCACCTTCGCACCGGGGACAACACTGCCGCTCGCGTCAGTCACCGTTCCAATAATCGTTCCGTAGGTCGATTGCGCAACGATCTTCGTGGCCGAAAACAGGCAACACATCGCCAGCAGGCAAAACCATGAGATTCGCGCTATGCTTTTCACTGCGGTGTTCATATTTCTCTCCTTTTGTTTCGACGGTGGCCGGACGTAGCTTGCGATGACTTCTGTAGGCCCACCTCAGAGCCAACACTTCTCGCGTGGGAGCGACCTGCCCAGCACCTGCATCCAGTGACCCCTGACTTGGTGAAGGACTGCTACGCAGTGCTCAGCAACTTGTCCCTAATGCTGTCCTGCTCGCATGAAACACCACTCCCCTATGGGATGGGTTATTGATCAAGTTGCGCTGTGACACACTTGTGGCGCATACACTGGCAAACAAATTTGACTCCTCCGTGACAGCCAGATGAATATTGGCAAAACCACCTGAGGATACGGCCGGAACGCGCGAACCGCGCGTGGAGCTACGGCCTCTTAAGCGCTATGACGCATGACGGGGAATTCTGAGGTTGCTGGTGACCCCCACAAAAGTATCCCTAATGCCTCAGATATGGAGGCAACGCAAAATGACAATCATGTGAAAGCGGTGTAATGGCGAGGTTAATTTCAGTCGCGGCGTCTGGACACCCGTAGCTGAATCAGTGGACAATTCCGCTTCACCTTAAGAAGAACAACTTGCACGCTGATTGTCTTTGTCTTACTTAAGGTGAGTCATGGCTTCCAATCTGAGAAAGACTCGAGGTACATCCCATTGAATTCTTATCTCCGGATGGTTCTGACGATTTTGTGCGCCATCTTCTGTTCCGCCTCACCGCTTTGCGCCCAGGCTCCGGCCGGTCACAAGATCCAACACATCATCTTTGTCATGACGGATGGCTTGCGATGGCAGGAAGTGTTTTCTGGCGCGGAGGAATCCCTGATGAACAAGAAAAACGGCAAGGTTGCCGACGAAACCTCGCTGAAGAAAACTTACTGGAGAGAGACTCCCGAGGCGCGCCGCGAAGCTCTCCTGCCCTTTGTCTGGGAAGTGATGGCGAAGCAAGGCCAACTCTACGGTAATCGCGAGAAAGGCTCGGACGCCTATGTCACGAATGGTTTATGGTTTTCCTATCCAGGCTACAGCGAAACCCTTTGTGGTTTTGCAGACCCGCGGATCAACAGCAACGACAATGTTCCCAATCCCAACGTGACCGTTCTGGAATGGTTGAAAAATCGCCCTTCCTTCCAAGGCGACATCGCAGCCTTCGGCGCATGGGATGTGATTGCTGCGGTATTCAATCCCGAACGCTCCAAACTCACCGTCAATGCCGGCTACGATCCCTTCACTGCAATTCCTGATACGCCCAAGCTCGAACTCTTGAATCACCTCAAGGCGGAGACGCCGCGTGTGTGGGACGACGAGCCATTCGATGTCATCCCTTTTTACACCTCCGTGGAATATCTGAAGGCAAAAAAACCGCGCGTCTTATATCTCTCGCTTGGCGAAACAGACGACTGGGCGCATGCGGGAAAATACAAGGAATATTTGGATTCTGCCCACCGCGTCGATTCCTACTTGCGGGCTCTTTGGGAACTGGTGCAATCCATGCCTGAATACCGCGGCAATACCACTCTTATTTTTACTCCCGACCATGGCCGCGGAAAAACTCCTCATCAATGGCGCGATCACGGCCAGAAAATCCCCGATTCCAAGTACATCTGGTTGGCCTTTCTTGGTCCAGACACACCCGCTCTCGGCGAGCGTTCCAAGGTTGCGCCCGTCACGCAAAATCAGATTGCCGCCACTCTTGCGGCCTTTCTCGGGGAAGATTACGCGGCGGCTGTTCCCAAGGCGGGAAAGCCAATCACCGACGTGCTCCCACACTGAATGATGGTCGACTTTTTCTAGCGTGCTTTCAGCTTCTTCGAAGTTCGAGTTGTACCCCACCAGGCTTCCCTGATGGATACGGTGATCTGTGCCTTTCATGCACCCGTCACCTTCCCACACTGGAAAATGGCGAAGGAAAGCCTTTGATGTCATCGAGCCCTCTACTATTAAAGAGGCATTGAAAACGGAAAAAGTAAGAAACGAAGTTTGATCAGCACGGATGTGTCCCAGAATCTTCATTTTCTGTCTTCCCGTCGAATCAATCCCGGCTCTGTCGGCCCGCCTCACTTACTGGGGAACATCCAAACGGGAAAAAGTAAGAAAAAACTTTAGCTGTTGGGAGGTAGCCCGAACCGGGAGTTGGCGTGCCGACCACGGCTCCCTACTTATTTAAGGAACATCGAGAAGGGAAAAAGTAAGGAAAAATCTTCGGTACCGGTACATTTTTCTGGGAGTCGCCAGAAGAAGGGGCCACAGAGGTAAGGCGTGTAGACGAGCTTAGCCGGTCTGCCCAGGGGATTTTGGGTTCGGTCCCACTTCTTGGGTTGAGAGAACGTTCTCCACCAGGAGGAATCAATGAGGCTGGCGAGGCGGACTTCCTCCGCTACGGCGGGCGATCTCCCGTTTCACGTGCTCCCGAAGATGCGTTGCTATGCCTCCTGCACACAGCAGTTCTCGCAAATCGTGGAGAAGAAGATTGGGCAAGAACTGAAGTGCCACGCTGACAGGTGTGTGCACGCTGCGCAGAAGGGCGAGACGCACGCTGTAGCGCACGCTCCATTTTGGATGCTCGGCCACCGCCACGATCACTTGTTTCGGCGTGCTCATACGGGCAAGCACGCGCAACACCTGCGCCTCGTTCAAGAACGGATTTACTAGCACCACTGGGAGGACATCGCCATGGCCTTCCGCCAACAACGCTCCTGCAACACGAGCAGGTCCCCGGCGCGCAAGTGCGAGTTTGCCACTGGTCGGAAGTTGCGCGGCGCGCTCGGCCAGGAGTTCCTCTGCCACGCGGCGGATCTTCGGAGGCGCGGCCAGATGCAAGCAAACACGCACCAGGTCGAATACGAAGAGTTGGCGTAGAAGCGTGAGCGCATCGAGTCTCGGCGTATGCGGATGTTGGACCAGACCTAGCCGGACGGGCTCGCTCCGGATCCACCGCGGCTCGCGGGCAATCGATTCGAGAATGATCGCCGGCAGGTCGGCCCGGTGCACTAGCACCCGGACGTGCGGTTCCTGCAGGTGAGGATTCGCCAGGAGTGTAGCGAGGACCTCCGGGTTCGGGTCGTAGAGAAGCGCGACGAGCCCGTCACCCTCCTGGGTCCGTGCCTGTTCCAACCGTGTCTCCAACTCGTCCGTCATTGGAGTGACCTGCATCCCAGCCGCACCTTCGTGGAACTGCTTCAAGCCTTTGCTCGCACCGGGATTTGATCTGATCGAGCGCCCTGTGTGCGGCCCAGCGCACTCTGACGGTGCCGTGGTTTTGCGCTTGCTCTAAAACGGCAATGGCCTCCTGCGCACCGATTTTGCCCAGGGCCTCGACAGCAGCCTCCGCGACGAAGGCATCGTCCGCCTCGATGACTACCGCCGTCAGATCTGGGACGCCGGAGGCCTCCTTCCGCTCGCCGAGAATCCAGGCAGCACGAACTCGTGTCTGCGGCTCCGAGTGGCGCAGCGCCGCGCGCAACTTTTCCGCGAACGGCCTGGCGTCCGCTGCGCGGATGTCCCCGCCGCATTTGGGACAAATCGAGTCGTTTTCGGAGACTCTTCTCCAGCAATAGGGACAGAAGAAGGAAAGCATTTCCTCAATCTTCCAAAAGCGATTGAATCTCCTCTTCCCTGGCGCGCAGGCGAGCGAGCTTCGCTTCCACCGCCGCGGCGCCCTGCTCCTTGGCTTCGCGCGCATTTTCCAGCGCGCGTTCTGCGACCCGGCTTACCTCGTGAAGCAGCTTTCGGATCTCCACTTCGAGCTGTCCCTCGCTCTCCTGCACGCGATCGACAACGTCCGACTGCACCCGCGTACTGTTCATCTCCAGCAGATATTCCAAGAAATCCCGGGCCTTACTTTCGATTACGGGAAAGGCCCAGACTAAGCCGAGAACAATGTCCGCCAGGTATCGCAGAGGCGAGGGCGGTTGAGCGACGTTGATCAGTTCCTCGAAGCGGAATCGTGACCGCACGCGAAAGCCTTTTTCAGGGTCAAGAGCATTTGGCATACGCGCGAGTTCCGGAACACCTGATTCCGACAGCTTTTTTAGGAAATCATTTCCGATGTTGACAAACCGAGTCGCAACCGCGCGATATTCTTCCTCGGCACGAGCTTGCTCCCTCGGAAGCCAAGGCAGCACGTGGCGCGAAGCAACGGTTTGTGCAAGGTGCAACACCCGACGACGGAAGCGCGGGCCGTAACGCCGCGGGATGTCTTGTAACTCCCTCTCGAATTCCGCTCTTGCTTGAGGCAAAGCTTCCGCCAGAAAGGCCTTTCGCCGCGAAAGAAACAGATCGGAGAGACGATGCTGATCCCCCATGAAGAGATAGCTCAGATCGTGGAGTGAGCGTTCCGCCTCGGCAATCGTCGTCCGCATGGCTGCAATGCGCTGTTCCGACTCTTCGATGGGACGCAACAACGCGTCACGTTCCTCGAACGCGATGTTTAACAATTCCTCGCCCAAACGATGGACGCCCCGTTCTCCGGCGCGCCGGACGATGTCTCTGCCGGATTCCACGATCATTCCTTGCAGGGCATCCACAAGCTTGCTCCAGTCCCGCTCCGGGCCACGATGCTCGAGCCGTTCGGCCCCACTCACTTCGTAGATCGGTCCGATGGCCCTCCCAAGACGTTTGTCTAATACCTTTCGAGTGAAGGACTCCGCGATCTTACGTTCGGCGTCCGACGTGCGGTCCGCCTTGTTCAAGACAACAATCACCTCGTGCACCTGGCGGCCTACCTCTTCCACCAGCGTGAGTTCTTCTCCTGCGATCGGGGGATCGGCGCCGACAACCACAAGCGCGGCATCGATGTGGGGAATAAATGCCTGCGTGGCGGCCGTATTGCCGGCGAACACGGAACCGAGCCCGGGGGTGTCCACGAAACACATGCCAGTGGCCAGAAGAGGGCTGGGTACGAAAACTTCCACCCCAGCCACGCCCTTGGCATTTTCGGGATTGTGTTCCTCCGAGACGAACTGCTGCAATTCTTCTGGCCTGGCGTCCACCCAGTTTCCGCCGCGGAACCGCACCCGCGCCCTCCTCGTTCTCCCAAACCGGACGACTGTCGGGACGGCGGTAATGGGAACCACGCCAGTGGGCAGGACCGAATCTCCAAGCAAAGCATTCAGGACTGTCGATTTCCCGCGTTTGAACTGCCCGATGCATGCCACATAAAAGCGACCTTCTGCCACGCGCTCGGCCAGCCCCGAAGCATCATCCGCAACCCATTCGGAGCCAAACTCGCGAGCAATTTCCGCTAGCCGCTGAAGGGTCGAACCAACATCAACTCCCTCGGAAGTGCCGACCTCAGCCTTGCCTGTTGGGCCGTGGGAATCGTTATTCACCAAAGCATTTGTCCTGTTCGTTGTCATTATGCAACCCTACCGAACCTTTCCGAGTTCTCGGCGATTCAAGTGTCATTTCAGAAATTCCTTTTGCGAACTGAACTCACCGGGGAGCTTTCACAATGGTTCATTAAATAATCCACATGGAGCAGCTTGGTTTTGATTCGCCCCTCGTAGTGGTAGTGCGCGCCCGCAGCCGCAGCACACATTCGAAAGATGGCTCCCGGCAACAATCCGCTGAAATCCAGAATGTCCTCGCGAAAGCCTTCGAGGTCAAACCGCTCGAGTCCGAAGCGCCGGATGCACATTTCGAGGAGTTCCTTCGCCACGGGTAGAGTAAGCCCGCCCACGTGCAATCTTTGCCGGTCGTTCCAATACAATTGAGCGCCATGGCCCAGTTCGCTGTACGTCCATCCCTGTGCGACCGCGTAAATGGGAGTCTCCTGGTTCAACATCAATTCCTTGATAATGCGTGCCAGCATGTGTGTCATTGGCACGAGGTCTTCCAGAAAAATCCAGTATTCGCCAGCGCCCGCCGCACGGTAGAGAAGACCGCGCAAACGCAAGCTGGTTTGTGCTCTCACCCAATGCGAGAAGGAGGCCCCGAAACCGGTATCGGCACGGAACTTCGAGCGGAACAGCGAATCTTCCACAAATCCTTGCGCGATTTCTCGAAGGATCTCCTGAGGGGCTCCGTTGCCACAGGCACAGACGCAGCGCCGCGTTATTCTTTCGGGCAGATTCGAGAGAGTTCGGGCCACTAACGCAGTTTTCCCGGAATTGGATGCTCCCCAAATGAGTAGACTCGCGCGTTTCCGAATCGCTTCCTGAAGACGCGCGAGTTCGCTCTGCCGGCCGAGGAAGATCCCTGCCTCCGCAGAGAAGGCGAGCATTGAGCGGGGAGCGCTCAACGATTCCTCCCCTCCTCAGCCTGCACCGTCCAAAGTTCGTTCGCGACAACTGGCAGACCGGGCTCGGTTGGGGTGACCTTCCCGCCCAGAGTCCGGAGATCGGTCAACAATGCGTGAACTTCCTCGGCTCCCAAGGTAGAACCCGATTGTGCCCGTTCTGCCTGCGCACGATAGCTGTCCGCGTAGTTTGCAAATCGCTTGGCCAGTACATTCACAACGGAGGAACTCCAGTCCTTAAAAACGCCACCATAGATCGACACCACGTTCGATAAATAACTTTCGAGCTTCGAACGAATTGCTCGTCGCGCGGCGATCCGCAAGCCCGCATTGCCCAAAAGGCGGCTCCAAAAGGGCGGTGCAAGTTGAAGGTCGCGTGCGGCAAAATCGAATACGGGCATTGCTCGAATCACCGAAGTAAACTCCTCTTCGGTGGGACCACTGGGAAGACCCAGTGCCTTTTCCGCATTTTTCAACTCGGCGTGAAGATCGCTGGCCAGACTCTCCAGGTGTTGGCGGTACACCTTCGCCTGCTGGTGAACGTCGCTTACAATGCTCTCATAGACTACGAGACCAGGACCGGCGGGGCTGTCCTTATCCTCCTTCCATTCTTGGGCGAGCCGGTCGGCGGCCCGTTCCACGAGCCAGCCCGTGTCTCCCGAAAATGCCCTGATGTCCCGTTCCAGTTCAATTTGCAGCTGTGGAATCCGGCCAGTAGCCTTGCGCAGCCCTGCCTCTACTTCGCGAATAGCCTCGGGGGCGGTCCCGGAAATGCCCTTACTCCTGCGTACTCTCGTGGAAAGCACAGCCACGACCGCGTCCCGCAGCGTTCCCACCTTGCGTTTCACCGAGAGCGACTTCAGATCTTGGCTCCGCTGGTAGAGAGGCAGAATCTCTGCTTCGAACCATTGCGTGAGAAGTTCGCGGTGTCCCACGATCGCGCTCACAGCGTGCACCGGGACCTCGACGCTGCACAGTTTCACAATGTTTTCCTTCACATATCGGATCAGGTCGTCGACTTCTTGCGGAGTCAGCAGATCCGCCTTGCTGAGCAACACTTGGACGGGAATACTTGCATCTTGAAGGGCCTGGATGGTCTGCAGATCTTCTTGTGTCAACGTGGAGCCCGCATCGATGAGCACCAGACCCAAGTCGCAGTTTGGCAGGTAGGCCAGGGTCTCGGAAGCGCCGCTGGTTGCCAGCGAACCGAGCCCCGGAGTGTCCACAAACGTGGTGCCTTTGCGGAGACGCGCCGACGGAAGATCCACGATAATTCGCGTGACTCTCTTCTCGTTCTGCGGGTTCCCTTTCTCGCTCGCCACTTCGGCTAAGTGGCCAATCTCGAGAGTCTCTGGAAGGCGCCTCTCCGCGTACCAGACTGTGAGCCGTGGCATCTCCCCATACCGAATGCGCGTCGGCACGGCGGTGATGGGTGTGACTCCAACGGGGAGAATTTCTTCGCCCAAAATGGCATTCAATAGAGAGGATTTCCCGGAGCTCACCCGCCCGAACACGGCGATTTCAAGGCTTCGATCCTCGAGGCGGTCCGTGATTCCCGCAATCGTACTTCGGAATTCCACGAGCCCACGCTCCGTCACCACCCGTTCTATCTTTCCCAACAGTTCGAGCTCGTCCGAGGTTTGCTCCAGTCGTTCGAGCCGCTGGCGCAGGTCCTGACCCGCATCCTGCATCAGGTACCGATTCAAACGTTCGGTCAGGCCGCGAAGTTCTCCGCTGATTCCTTCGAGTTCCGTGGCCAGTTCGGGAGCCACCTCGCCATATCCCTTCATGTAACGCGGCCGCAGTTCCTCAAGCGCGATGTCGATCGTCGTCAATGCCGTATAGACGGCTCGACTCGTTGGAACCCATGCCTCTGGACGTGGGATTCCTTGTCCGTCGAGAACTCTTGCGAGCTGTGCTCGAATCCGTGAGAGGTAGTCCTCGATGGTTCTTCTCTGCGTTGGGGTGATGTCTTGGATGTAGCGGGGAAAGGCCGCTTTCGATGCGGCGGAATGGAGGATATGTTCAATTTCGCCGATTACTTTGTCTACGTACTCGCAAGTGACACGAAGACACCGCGCCTGATACTCATTCAGGTTTGCGGGAGAATTGTGATCCTCAGATGACATGCCGCCCTCACAGTCCGAGCAACCGTTCACAGAGATTCTCTGCGGTCACTCTAACTCGTGATCTGCTTCCAGGTTTTCAGGAGGTGGGTACTTGCAGCTTCAGCACAGAATCCCACCAAGCAGGAAAACCTGGTAGGAGTCATCTGCCCAAAAATGGGGCGGTTTAGGGTGAACTCCAACACCCATCGTATGAATCAAATGTATAGGAGATGCGTGATTTCCGTCAAGCGATTCCGTCACGTTTCCATGGCTTCACTGCCGCCTTTTGAGGGCATCTGGCTGCACATTGCGGTGCCCCGTTAGCAAAGTTAGGGCCTGTTTCGGAGCTTGCCACTCCTCTTCAGAAATGAGATCGCTGCGCCTTCCTTCATGCTTCAGCGCATAGCGTTGCAAGTTTTCGGCGATACGGCGAAACGCTTCGCTCTCCTGGAGCAGTATGCGTTTCGCGGTCGTCGTATTCGACAACACGTGCAGCAGACCCTCGAGATGAGTCAGGCACACACTCTGTCGGGAAGTTCCTTCCCCATTGGATTCGCTCTGCAAAGCGTCAGCGATCTCTCGAATCGCAGTTTTCTCCGCCTCCACGGCTTTCTGGCAGGCGGGACAGCTTTCGCCTGCGGGCAAGGGCGGGCCCGCGACCCCGTTCGATCCGTGTTTCGAAGCGCGACCTTCCGCAAGATCCCGCAAATCCTCACTGAAGCGGAAGAGCACCTGTGGATAGGCGCTGCAAATCCCCTGCGGAGATGCGAGATTTGCATACTGCCATGTATGCATCGCACAAAAACCACCTGCGTCTGCATGGCGATGCTGTACCTCAGCCGAAACAGAGAGCTCGTATTGGTAGGATCTAAAAAAATTGAAGACTGCGTCGACAATGCGATCGCAGACCATGCAGCTCACCCGCAACAACGAATCCGGTGATTGCGCCGGTTCGACGTGTTCACGCGTCCCACGGCCGCGCCTTTTGTCCATTACCGCACCGTGCTCGATTTCGGCGCGGAGCGTTGTGATACGGCCGAGCAAATCATGCCTCTCCGGGACGCTGCTTGCGGCAATCATTTCCGCGGCTCGGTCGCAGGCCTGCAGGAGAAGATCCTCGTGCTTGTGGGAAGTCAGATACGCAATCAAGTCCTCTTGTAAGGGAAGCAAGCCGCTTCCGTCCAGCTTGGCCGCGTCTGTCGCCATTCTCGCCGTCAGCGCGTCGCGGGCCGAAACCGCATAGACTCGCACGTCCCCTTCACCCAGCTCTTCCTGCGCCTTAGACTTCACAAAATCGATGACGTCCGCTCTCTCGTCCTCAGGCACCAAGTCCATCTTGTTCACCACAACAAACAACTGGCGCACCGCAGACCGACACTGACGCAGATACCCCAACTCTCCGGCGGTCAGAGGCGCGTCACAACTTGTCAGGAATACGATGGCATCTGCATTCGGGAGGAAACTCAATGTCGTCGCGGTATTCTCGCGGATCGCCGAGCCGAGACCCGGTGTGTCAACCAGGAAAAACCCGCGCTGCAGGATCTCGACGGGAACCTGCACCTCCGCCATTTCGATTCGATTGCGGTTGCCGGGATTCGTCCGCTCGGTGATGAAGTCCGCGAGTTCGTTGATCTTGATTTGGGTTGTCAGATTGCTCCCCGCGAAGTGCAGAATGACGCGCTCCTGGCTTCCATAGCTCACGGCCGTAATCGCTGACGTCACGGGAACGATGCCCGACGGCAGATACTCTCTGCCGAGAATGGCATTCATCAGCGTGCTTTTCCCGCGACTAAACTGTCCCACCACCGTGAGATAAAAACGATCTTCCGCCAGCTTGTGAGTCAGATCCTCGACGGAACGCTTCAGCGATTCTTGCTTAGCTTGGTACGCCGCCGCGTTCACTTCGCGGAGGACTTGCGCCACCGCGTGCTTGTGCCGTTCGAATTCAGAGAGGACTGAGCGGACTTCGCGATGGACCGTAGTCTCACCAGTCTCAGGTGGCGTCTTTTCTTGATCCATGGCATTCCATTCCTTCAGGTGGTTTCCCTTCCGTGGATTGAAGATGGACCAGGAAGCGCAGCACGGGGTCGGAAAGCGGTTCGCCGCGTGCCAGCAGTCGCCGCGCCGCTGCTTCCTCCGCAATCACATCCCGGACCGAGTCATAGTTCCTGCGCAAGCAGTCTTGGACCTGCATCTGCAAAAACCAGTGGGCTTGACTGAACGAGCGGATTAGAAACCTCGCCGCCTCCTGCTGCTCTTCCAGAGACGACGCATTGACAGCAATCAGCGCCGCCGTGAGCGCGATTGGCTTGTCTTCGTCGTGAAGCAAACGCCGGAGTTCTTCCCATTCCTGCTTCGAGAGGCGCATCTCCGAGAGAATCCTCAGGACGCAACGACGTTTCTGTCGCTCGCGGCCGGATCAAGGTGAATCGCGACCTCCGATCCTGCTTTGTAGCCAGCCTTCTGGATCGCGCTTAGAAGCAGTTCCATTGCCTCCTCGTTCGACCGCAACTTGGATGCGAACCCACCTTCGTCTCCGACCGATGTCGAGTAGCCGGCCTTGTGCAGCAGACCTTTCAATGCGTGAAACGTCTCCGCACTTGCCCGCAATGCTTCCGAGAAGGAAGGCGCGCCGACTGGCGCGACCATGAATTCCTGAAAGTCGACGTTGTTGTCGGCGTGCTTCCCTCCGTTCAAAACGTTCATCTGAGGCAGCGGCAGGACGTACCGTTCGCGTTTCTCCAAATGCTGGTAAAGCGGGAGTCCTCTCTCATTCGCTCGTGCCCTCGCGAACGCAAGGGAAACACCCAGAATGGCGTTCGCCCCAAGCTTGGCCTTGTTGGGTGTGCCGTCGAGTTCGATCAGGGTAGTGTCCAAGGATTTCTGCTCTTTGAAATCGCGCTTCAGGATGGCGGGCGCAATGACATCGTGCACATTAGCGATCGCCTTCAGCACGCCCTTTCCGCCATAACGCTTCGGGTCGCCATCGCGAAGTTCCACGGCCTCCCGTTTGCCCGTGGATGCACCCGACGGAATCTTGGCGACGCCGACCGCACCGCCCTCAACTATGGCCACCACTTGAATTGTCGGGTTACCGCGAGAATCGAGAATTTCTATCGCATCAATTTTCACTATCTTAGACATGTGACCTCTCTTTGTTGGATTTCGGAGCGATTCCCGTTTCGAGCACATCAATCAGTAATTTCTGCTCGACAGTCCCAATGGGCATCGAGCGCATGCGTTCCACCGTTCTCTCAACGGGGTATTTGTAGCCGTGGAGCGTGACAGAACCGTTCTCCCAGATCGCGTAGGTCGGATCAGGTTTTCCCATCTTCGGTTGCCCAATGCTTCCTGGATTCACAACCAACTGCTCTCCTTCGCGAAGAGAAAACTGGACGTGCGTATGCCCAACGAACAAAAAATCTGTTCCTGCCACGGCCAGTTCCTTCCTCCACCTTGCCGCGTCTCCGCCGCAATATGTGTGTAACGGATCGGACGGCACCGCGTGGCAGAGATAGAAGGTCCATCGGCCTCGCCGCACCCAACGGTAGTGTGGGAGATCCGCAAGATACTCTTTGTGTTTGTTGGTCAGCACCGAGGCTGTGTATTTCCGGGTTTCCTCGGCTGCTCGTCGAAATGCCGGCGAACACCGCGGATCGCGGTCAAAAGCCACCGCATCGTCATGATTCCCGCGTACGACCAATGTCGCCTTCTTGCGGACAAATTCGATCACCTCGGCTGGCTGTGGTCCGTAATTCACGAGGTCTCCCAGCACCCACAGTTCGTCGTAGGCTTCGGGCAGCGCCTTCAGCGCCTCGTAATTCCCGTGGATGTCCGAAAGGATGACAATCTTCGGAGGTTCACCGGGCCGACGCCTTCTACCCTTCAACAGAACTTCGTTGCTGTTTCCCTTTGCTGGCCAATTCCCCATAGCCCCGTTCACTCCCGGATGTCCGCTCTGACCAGCAGTCTATTTCTGGAGGTTTGCCATAGGCATGCTCTTCGTGCGTTCCTCCGCCAGTGATCCAGTTCGCAAGAGCGCGACCAAATCTTCCTTGACGGTCTGCGGTACAGGCATGGCTCCCACTTTCGCGATCGTTGTGCCGACCTCATAGACCGTAGAACGCAGACTGATCCTTCCGTCTTCCCAGACCGCAAAGCACGCCAAATTGTTTCGATTCTTGGGCTGCCCGGGTTGACCAACAGGCAATCGCCGACCTTTTTCATGAACTGCATGTGCGAGTGGCCCACGAGAAGAATCTCAGCTGGCGTGCGGACGCACTCCTCCTTCCATCCCTCCGATTCCGGCGGCCCGTATCCATAGAGCGGATCGGACGGCATCGCGTGGCACAACCAGAATCGCGTGTGACCAACCTGCAGCTGCATCTGTAGCGGCAGTTCACGCAGGAAAGTGTTGTCCCGTTCCGTGAGTCGCGTACGTGTGAATTCTCCCGTCACCGTGGCAAGCTCCCGGAAAGGCCCCGGGCAACGTGGGTCATCCCCCCAGCCAAGAAACTCATCCTGATTCCCGCGAACCACATGCTTTGCGCGGGAACGGACGAACTCCACGACCTCTGCCGGGTTTGGCCCGTAGTTCACAAGATCGCCCAGAACCCATAACTCGTCGTACTCTCGCGGAAGGACCGCTAACGCTTCAACGTTTGCATGGAGGTCCGAAATGATGACGACTTTCATGGCCTTAGCCCACTCGTTCTGACTTTCCTCCGCAGAACCTCTTCTCCAACTCAGAAACGATTGGAGAAGCTGGCGCAGACATGCTATCGGACGATCATCACCGGACAGTGCGCGTGGCGGAGAACTTTGTCGGAAGTCGATCCAATCTTGAACACCTTGAATCCGGAGACGCCGCGGTGGCCGAGAATAACCAGATCCACCTTTCCCGTTTCCGCTCGATGAATAATTTGCTCCGTTGGATGACCCACTACGATCTCGGTCTCAATCTCCACTTCCGCTTCCAGAGCGCGCGCCCGGATCTGTTTGAATCCTTCCTCGAAGTGCTCGCGCGCGTCATCCAGCATCGCATCCACCTCAACGCGAGTTGCCGGCTCGGGAGGGCGGGCGACAGCGAAAACGAGAAGTTTCGCATCGGAACAATGCGCCAGATTCAATGCGACACTCACGGCGTGTTCCGAGTATTTCGAACCATCGTAACCCACGAGAATCTTCTTAAAGATTGAATCGCATCTTCGGTGAGGCATAACCCCTCCTTAGTCCGCCTGAGCGGTCCTGATTTCAGCTACGGGTGATCCCTTCTCTTCTTTCGGCAACAAATGTCTCGGCAAGAACCATGCATTGGCGATCACCGTGGGAACAACGGCGCTCCCGATCACGGTTGCAACCAGATAGGAGTATTGTGCTCCCGTGATGATTCCGTGGCTCAGTCCGAACAGAGCGGATATTGTCCCAAAGGTGAGGCCGGTCGACATCATCAAGGTGTAATACAGTCCCTCACTTTTCCTATATTTGAACGCTCTCACCGCAGGAAAAAGAGGAATGAATTTCGATCCCATCTTGGCCAAAAGCAGTACCACAAACGTCAACGGAGCAGCAATGAGTGACGGAACGGATACAAACGAGCCCGCCCTGATGAAATAGAAAGGCGTGAGCAAACCAAAGGTCAAAGTGCGAAGCCGGCGCACCAGGACGTGATCTTTCCCGACCGTCCCCGCCAGCACCATTCCAATGATATAGGCGGGCAGCACCGCCTCGCTTCCCGCCCAGACCGCGAGACCACCCAAGGCGAAAAGCAAGAAGAGCAGATACTTCGCCTCGAGTTCGGAAACACGCCCTCCGTAAAGACGGAAAAACCAAGGCGTCAGAAACGGCAGAATGATGAACGCGGCACCGCCCCCAACAACGAAAATCAACGTCTTGATCGTAAAGGGAGAAAAAATCAAGCCCAGCGCAATGACGGTCCCCAGGTCGTTCACAAAACACGCGGCTAGAATGGCCTTTCCGAATTCGGTTTTGTTGAAGCCGAGTTCCAACATCACCGCGTAAACGACGGCAACCGAGGTCGTCGAGAGGGCCACACCGGCTAACAGGCTGGGCTGACGGCTCCAGCCGAGCACGTAGTGGGCGACGGCCGCGCATCCGAAGAAAGGCCCGAAGAAACCAACCAGCCCCACGACAAGGGCTTCTTTCCATTTCGCGCGAAACACCGTCGGATCAAGTTCGGCTCCCGCGAGAAAGGTGAGGACAATCGCACCGGTTCCCGCGAGGAAGGTGATCCATCCGGTGCTCGAACCCATCCCACCCTTTATGAAAAACGCCCCGATGATGAGCTGGGCTACAGTTCCGACCACGATTTCCGATAGCGCCGTGGAGATCTTAAACCAGATGGCCAGCAGTGTTGCGAGAAGCGCCAGACCCACCCACACGGAAGCCAAGACCCAGACGTTCTCCATGAGTTACCTCACTCCAGATTTTCAGGATTCTTGCCAGGTGACATGCCTCCGTGACAAGAATCCTTGTCAGGAGTCATCATCTGCCCCGGCAAAAGGTGGGACAGCGGTTATCGGCGAACTCCCTCGCCATTTTTGATTCTAGCAGCAGACAATAGGATGGTCAATTGAGCCTGCGCAAAAGGGTAATCGAGGGCCTTGGGACCCATTCTTACTCCACTAAATATCGGCTCACTTTGGCCAGTTTCAACATCGAGATCCGAGCGCAAATGACACTTCTTTGCTTTTCATTTCCTTTTCTTTCGTGTGTGTGTACACTTGCCTTGCATAAAACGATCTGCAACGCGAGTCGCAGAAATGCCTCCACAAGGGAGGCCCCTCAAGGGAGGTAGTCTCCTCCATGTTTCGCGATAAAAACAAGCGCGGTGAGGATCGCAGGCCGATTCTTATCGGGGCATTGCTGCTGATTCTGGTCACCGTTGCCGGCCTCACTCTTGCCCTGAGCCAGGAGATCAAATACAGCCAAGACCCCGCCGCTGCCAAACGAATGACTTTGTTGCTCAAGGATTATGATCCAAAATCCATGCTCCACGTGCCGAGCCATGAAGTTCCTCGCGCGAAATTCCCCGTAATCGACGTGCACAACCATGTGAACGATGCTGGCGGGGTCCACGGCGAGGAGATTCCTCCAGCCGAGGTGATCCGCCGCATGGACGCCGCTAATGTGAAGAAGATCGTCATCCTTACCGGCATGTGGGGCGACAAGCTGCAAGGCCTCATCGACAAAATGGTGAAGCCTTATCCGGATCGCTTCATGGTGTTTGCTCAGATGGATTGGAGCAAAATCAACGACCCAAGCTTCAGTCAGGAAATGGTGCAACAACTCGATGACGCCGTGCGCCGCGGCGCCCGGGGGCTGAAGATTCTCAAGGACCTCGGCCTCGGCGTGCGCGACAGTTCCGGCAAGCTCATCCCCGTCGACGATCCCCGCCTGGATCCCGTTTGGGAGGAGTGCGGCCGCCTGGGTATTCCCGTGGCCATTCACACCTCCGATCCCGAAGCCTTCTTTACCCCGACGGACAAGAACAACGAGCGCTACGAAGAGTTGATGACCAATCCGAGCTGGAGTTTCCACGGCGCGAAATTCCCCAGCAAGCAAACTCTGCTCGACCAGGAACACCACGTCTTCGAGAAGCATCCGCATACCACATTCCTCGCACTGCACGTCGCCAACTGGCCCGAAAATCTCGACGCCGTTTCCTCCTGGCTCGACAAATACCCCAATATGTACGTGGAATTCGGTGCTCGCGAGGCCGAACTTGGCCGCCAGCCGCGCCGCGCACGCAAGTTCTTCCTCGATTATCAGGACCGCATCATGTTCGGCACCGACAGCGACCCCGAGGAAGCGATGTATGCCAATTATTTCCGCTGGCTGGAAACCCCGGATGAATACTTCGCATACGCGGGCTATCCGGGACAAGGCCGTTGGGAAATTTACGGAATGGAGCTCCCGGATAACGTCCTCGAAAAGGTTTACAACAAAAACGCAGAAAAAATCTTTGCCCAATTCAAGGGCGTAAACCAGTTGGGAGCCGCAAAGCCATGAATTTCCTTCACCAGGTCAGGATCAAGTCGCAACGTTTCGCCAAACCCGCCGGATTCAGCGCCCTCCTTCTGCTGTTGGGAATCGGCCTCGCACAACTTGGCGGCTGCGAGAAAAAGCCCGCTCCTTCGGCCAAGCCGGAGGCACCCGCGTCCGCGGTCCAAGCCTCAAGTATCCGTGTATCCTCCACGCCCGATGCGATCGACGTCCGCACGCCCCTCGCCGAGTTTGTGCTTTCTGCCAATGGCTATCTCAAAGGCGTACTCATCAACGGCGGAACATCCTTGACTCTCGATGAACCCGGTTCGCAGCCTGGACAATTGGTTACCATCACTCACAAGCAACTCCCGGATCTCACGCTCGATCTGGCCAAAGCAAAGGTCAGCGAAGCGCAGGGGAAGCTCGGCACACGCGGAAAACAGATCGAGGTGCGCGGCAGCAGCGCCAGCACAGGCTTGCAGGAAACGCTGGTCCTGGAAGTCTATGACGATTTCCCCGAACTCGCGCTTGTCTCTGCCACCTTCAAAAATGGCGGACAGAAGAACCTGGCTCTCGACAGCGTTTCGCTTCAGCAGCACCGCTTCAGTGCCACGCTCGTAGATCCCGCCGCGGCCCCGCACGAAATGTGGTCTTTCCATGGCTCCAGCTTGAAGTGGGGCAAGGACGAAATGTTCCCGGTGCCCGCCAAGTTCAATCAGGAAAATCCCTTCGGGGCGCCTGTGGCAGTTGGGGGCGACCTCGGCAGCGCCGGCGGTGGCATTCCCGTTGTGGCCTTCTGGACGAAAAGCGTTGGCGAGGCCATCGGCCATCTCGAAACACTTCCGCTCGTCCTCTCCATCCCGGTGCAAACCGCGGCAGATGGTCGCGTCGATGCCTCTGTGCATCTTCCCGCGAACGTCACCCTCAAGCCCGGCGAAACCTTCGCCACACCGCGCACATTCCTGGCCGTGTACGCCGGCGATTTCTACGAGCCCCTGAGCATGTGGTCCAACGCGGTTGAGCGCGAAGGCCTGGCCAAGCCCGCGAATAACCCCGAAAACTATGCGGTGAGCTGGTGCGGCTGGGGCTACGAGTTCGGGGTTACTCCCAAGCAAATGGTGGACACCATCCCCAAGCTGAAGGAACTGGGCATCCACTGGGCCACACTCGACGACGGTTGGTTCAATAACTATGGCGACTGGCAGCCAGCAGAAAAGGCTTTTCCGGGCGACTCCGTCCAGAAAATGGTGAACGACTTCCACGCGCAAGGCATCAAGGTTCAGCTATGGTGGTTGCCGCTCGCGGTCGAAGACGGCCGGTTTGGTTACGGCGGCCGCAAATTTGTCGTCTCCAACGTTGTGAAAGAACACCCGGACTGGCTGGTCCTGGACAAATCCGGAAAGCCGGCGCGCATGGCCAGAAACCTGGCGACGCTCTGCCCCGCCCTGCCGGAAGTGCAGGCCTACTACAAGCAACTCACCGAACGTTTCATCCGCGATTGGGGTTTCGATGGACACAAGCTCGACAATATCTACAGCGTGCCGCCGTGCTACAACCCCAAGCACCACCACAAATCACCAAACGATTCCATTTATGCCATGGGCGACGTCTATAAAGTCATCTTCGAGACCACTCGCGCCCTGAAGCCGGACAGCGTCACGCAGAGCTGCCCCTGCGGCACTCCGCCAAGCCTGGCCTGGCTCCGCTACATGGACCAGGCGGTCACCGCCGATCCCGTCGGCTCCGTTCAGGTGCGCCGCCGCATCAAGATGTACAAAGCGCTCCTGGGGCCGCGCGCCGCCGTCTATGGCGATCACGTCGAACTCACTCGCCTTACTGGCGCCAATACGGACAACGAGCAGGACATCGGCACCGACTTTGCCGCCACACTTGGCACCGGCGGCGTGCTCGGCACCAAGTTCACCTGGCCCGATTACGGACCGAAGTTCAAAAACGTCAACCTCGATGCCCAGAAAGAAGCTCATTGGAAGAAATGGATCGCTCTCTACAACGAAAAAATGCTTTCCAAGGGCAACTTCCGAAATCTCTACGTTTACGGCTACGATTTGCCGGAAGCTTATGCCATCGAAAAAGACGGCAGCATGTATTACGCCTTCTATGCTCCGGGGAAGTCCATGAAAGCGGCAAAGCAAACTGCCGATGCGGGAACCTGGTCAGGTGAAATCGAACTGCGGGGATTAAGCCCCAAGACCTACAAGGTCGTCGACTACGTCAACAACAAGGACTACGGCACCGTCACCGGGCCTTCCGCCAAACTGAAAGTGGGCATACGGGACAGCCTGCTGTTGGAAGTGACGCCCGTGCCGGCCCCACCAGCAAAATAGCCGGCAAGCTCTATAACAGATTTACATTTGATCGAGATGCCGTTCTTGTGGCATCTCTCAGCGAGGCCGTTTCCCGGCAGCCCGGACGAATCTCAGCCGTTCCGTCGCTCAAAGTTTGAATCAGATTCGCGCGCTGCGAGGCGCCGCCCCCGGTGCCGTGTGCCAATATTTGTTCAGGAAACTCTCCCGGTGTTTCGCGTCACGGAACGCTTCCGTCCCTCCCGCCCGCGTCACGGAAAGTGCCCCGATGATATTCGCGAATTTCAGGCAATCCTCAATTTTGGCACCGCGAATAAACTGGTGAATAAATCCGGCATCGAAGCTGTCTCCCGCTCCCACGGCGTCCACCATGTCCGTAATCGGCGGGAATCCTGAGAGCTTATTCTTACCTTCGCGCAAAACGGCCCCCTGCGAACCCCGCTTGATTACCACCAGAGGCACCTTTTGTGACAATGAATCCGCCGCTTGGTTCACGTCGCCCGTACGCGCGATTTTGCAAGCCTCATTTTCGTTTGGCAGGAGAATGTCCACATACTTCAACAGCAACAGAATGTCCGTGGACCAGCGGCCTTCCGGATCGTCGTTCGTGTCCAGTGAAGTCGTCAGGCCCGCCTCTTTCGCCCGGCGGAAGAGTTCGATCATGTCTGGGCGCAGCGCCTTGTGCAGGAAGTAGGACGAGACGTGCAGATGCTTGGCGCTGAAAACATAGCTCAAGTCCAGATCCTTCAGGCTCATCTCATGCATTGTTCCCGGATAGGTCAGGATGTACCGCTGCTTCCGTTGCGGCAGGATCACCGTCAGCCCCGTGGTCTTTCCTTTGAACTTTCGCACGTGGGAGAGGTCCACGCCGCATTCCCCCAGCCTCTGCAGGCAAATTTCACCGAACGGATCGCTACCGATGGAGGAGCTGAATCCGGCTTTGTTTCCCAGCAGCGTGAAATTGTGCGTAAAGATCGCCGAGGAACTCCCCAGCGTGATGCTGAGGTCATTTGCAAGATGTTCCCGCTCGAGTTCGAGTTTTTCCGGTAATCCGTAAAAGATAAGATCGAGATTCAACTCACCAACTACACTGACGTCAAAAGTGGCCACAGTTCTTTCTCCTTGCTTTGGCGCAGTCCAATATCACGACGCGCGAAAGATTTTTGGGATTGTCGTAGCATCATTAGTTCTTTACTTCAGGCGAGGTGTCCTGCTGTTCTGCGTACCCACAGACTCTTTACGTCTTGCGTCGCCCTGCCCGTTCCGAATTGTCAGCGCGGGTCGTGCGTTGTGGCCGGTGCTCCTACACCAGCGTGACTTCCACGTCCGCTTCCCGCAGCGCCTTCAAATCGCCACGCGATATGTTCTTGTCGGTGATGGTTTCATGCACCGCTTCCGTCGGAATGATGAGCGACAGGCTCCTCTTTCCGAATTTGCTCGAATCGCATACCACCACGGTTCGCCGCGCCGATTCCGTCATCACGCGGTTCACCCGCGCTTCCAGCAAATTCGGCGTCGTGACTCCGTAGTGCAGGTCAAATCCGTCCACGCCCAGGAAAAAGAGGTCCGCGCTCAGCATTCGCAGCGATTCCTCCGCCAGCGGCCCCACTAACGAATACGAATTGTTTCTCAGCACTCCGCCCGTCAGGATCACTTCCACCGGCGTGTCCGCCAGTTCCGCCGCGATGTTCGTCGCATTCGTGATGACGGTCAGGTTCTTGATATTGCGGCAGGCCCTCGCAATGGCCGTCGTCGTCGTTCCGGAATCCAGAATGATCGCTTGCCCCGGCCGGATCATGTGCGCCGCCGCCGCTCCAATCCGAATCTTCTCCTGCCGGTGCGAACGCTCCTTTTCCTGCAGCGAGCGGTCTTTCAGCGAGCCCGTGCGTACTGGCAGCGCGCCCCCGTGGGTTCTCTCCAGACTGCCTGCGTGATGCAGGAACTCCAAATCCTTCCGGATGGTAATTTGCGATGTCCGCAAGCGTTTCGCCAGGTCTCGCACGAGCACGCGCCCATCCGCCTGCAGCATCTCCAGAATCGCCCTGCTCCGCTCTTCCCTCAGCATGTCGTTTTCCTCCCGCCCGCGCGCCCCCGGGGCTTCTCCGTCAAGGACTGACCACATGCAAAAGAATAGACGCTTGTGACCTCGCAAATCTTGCTCCTTATCAGGTCGCGCGGCCGATTTGCCAACTCTCCCGCTCTTATCTTCGCTGCCTGGTTCGGCAAGAACTGACTCAGCAGCGACACAGGCGCGGTGTGTTCCTCGAGGTTCTGTGTCAACTTTTCCACCGCCGCGCGCACCTTTGCAACGCCCCAGTAATATCTCGACCGGTCGCTGTAGCTGTATTTCCGCGCGATTCGCAGCGCGGCTTCGTCGCCGTGATGGTAGTTTTTCCAATGGCTTGGGTTTTCCTGCATCGCCGCTTCCAACGCGTCAGTCACGCCGGAAAAGGAGGTGCCGCGTGCTGCACCCAGCCACTCCTTCTCCACCGCCTCCAGCGCAAACACGGCTTCCCGGTACGCAAACGTCAGCCACGGTCCCACCTTCAATATGGCAAAGTGGTCCCGCACCATCTCCTTCAGCGCTCCGGGTGTCTGGTAATCCGTCGAATGCGCCTCGTACACGCGGCCCCCTTGGGCGCTTGCGAACGCCGCCAATTTCTTTGCTCGCGACGCTTCATAGGGAAACACCGTCGCGTCCCCAAACTCCACTCCCGGCTGCACCACGACGGCAATTACGCGCTCCCATGCCTGATGTAATCCGCGCGCGGCAAACGCCCCCTTGGTGATCGCGATCGTCCGGGCCAGGTTGGTTATGCTGGTTGTCTCCGGAGCCAGTGCTTCGAGTTGCTCGCCACCGGGCAAGGGCACGTCCGTTCCGATCACGTAGAGTGGCGCCGTCGAGCCCCGCGGCATTTCCTTGTGGGCTTCTTCCGCCGCCGTGCATAATTCTGCTGCTCGCGCGCTGACGATCCGGTCTTCCAGCGGCTGCTGCCTGTCGCCGCCGTCGTCCGCGCACCTCATGCTGGCATCCAAGTGGATCTTCGTGTATCCGGCCCGCACGCAGCTTTTCACCAGTTCCCGCGCCTTCGCCACCGCCTCAATAGCTTTCTCCGAGCGCCACGCATGCGGCCCCAGGTGATCACCGCCCAGCACAATTCGCCAGGCAGGGAACTGCATTCCCCGTGCAACATCACCTACAAATGCCGCAAAATCCTTGGCTGTCTGCCCCGTGTATCCCCCGTACTGATTGACCTGATTGGAAGTGGACTCGATGCACAGTAGGCTATCATCCCGCAGCGCCTGAGCCATCGTCGCTTCCAGCACGGCCCGGTTCGCCGAGCACACCGAGTAAATCCCCGTGTGCTCGCCACGCTGGTTTGCCTCAAGGATGCGTTTCAGCTCCGTCGTGGCGCTTCCGCTGGAGCCCCGTGTTTGTTTCCTTGTTCTCATCTGGTTGCTTACGCCCGCTCCGCCTTATAGCTCTTCTGCCAGGCCGTGGCTGCCGCCAGCTTCTTGTTCACGGCTTCATCCACCCCCTCCCGAGAGGCCCTAGCCCAATTTTCGAAGAGACTTGCGCGGGTTACGATTGGTTTCGTTTTAGTTCTTATATGCTCTTTTTCTTTCTCCGTCAATATTCTTGTTCCTGCCCCCGCTTTCACCCCCGCCGGTTCGCCCCTTGACTCAAAGCGGTCCGCTTCGTTTCCACAGCGCCTCCGAGCCCCCATGAAACGGGAAATTCTCACTTTGCAGCGACAAGGCCATTTTTCGCTTGACAAACCAACAACCCTAGAATAGGGTTCGGCCTAATAGAAAGAAAACGAAGGAATTCAATACCAAACGAAAGAGCTAAGAAAGGCGATGGTATCGACACGAAAGATCAACTTTTCTCGATTCGGCACGCGAAGGAAGGGGCGAATGCCGTGATAGGTTTTCCTCACTTCAACAGGATTCTTGGTCTTAGTGAGCCGATCCCATGGCGGGATTTTCTGGCAGTGTGCTGAAAAATTGGTGGGAGAAGTGATTTGTCGGAGCGTGCAGTCATTCAATTCCTGGACCGGGTACTAGCCTAGCGAAAGGATGGAACATAGTCACCATGTTTAACGCTATTTCGTGTCGCAAATTCTCCTGTATTTTCGTGCTTCTCTTGCTGGGGCTGGTTTTGCCCTCGAGAGTATTTAGTCAGGTGGATACGGGTACCATTTCCGGTACAGTCAAAGACGCCAGCGGGGGTGTCATACCCGGTGCTACGGTGACGCTTACAAATGAAGGTACTGGACAATCAATAGCGACGACGAGCGGATCTGTTGGCGAATATACCTTCTCGCCGGTAAAGATCGGTCATTACTTCGTGTCGGCGGAAATCAAGGGATTTCAAAAGGTACGGCAAAATAACGTCACGGTAGATGTGCAACAGAGAGTGGTTGTGGACTTTGCCTTGCCGGTTGGCCAATCCATAGAGACGGTAACTGTCGATGCAGCACCGCCAGCGCTGCAAACACAAGAGGCTTCCGTGGGACAGGTGATTGAGGAGCAAGCGATCAACGCACTGCCTTTGAATGGGCGTAACTTTACGTTTCTCGCGCAACTATCGGTGGGGGTTACGCAGGGCCAACAGGACACGCGCGGCTTGGGCGCGAGCGGGAGTTTTTCCGCGAATGGTATGCGCCCCTCGCAGAATAACTATTTGCTCGACGGCATGGACAACAACACCAATCTGGTCGATTTCTTGAATGGGACAGCTTATGTCGTGCGTCCACCGGTGGATGCTATTCAGGAATTCAAGGTTGAAACCAACGACTATAGCGCTGAGACGGGACGTTCGGCCGGCGCTGTCCTTAATGCCACCATCAAGTCTGGAACCAACCAGTTCCACGGATCCGCGTGGGAGTTCGTCCGCAATGACATGTTTGACGCAGCAAACTTCTTTGAAAATGCGGGTGGCATTCCGAAAGGAGAATACCGGCTGAACCAGTTCGGAGTCACTATCGGGGGTCCGATTCGACGGGGCAAAACTTTCTTCTTCGCGGATTACGAGGGCACGCGCATCCGCCAGGCTCTTACCTCCACGAACACGGTTCCCACGGCGCTGGAGCGGAGCACTGGTTATCAGAATCTCTCGGAACTGCTCTCCCAAGGGGGTACCTACCTCCCCGACGCGCTGGGGCGAACCTATGCACTGGGGCAAGTGTTCGATCCTTCCACAACACGGCCCGTACTCTGCGGAACTACGGACACTTTAACTGGTCTGCCGGCTCCCTCCTGCGGCCCCGGTCAAACCACCGGAGTAACGCAGGTCGGATTTGTCCGCGAGCCCTTCCCGGGCAACATGATTCCGGCAAATCGCCTTGATAGCAATGCGATTAAGCTCCTCAACCTGTATCCTGCCCCAACCAACTCCAGCCTTTTCAATAATTATGCGGCCAACCCAATTTCGAGCAATAACTCCGACCAATTTGACGTGCGCGTGGACCACACCTTCAGCGAAAAAGACAACATTTTCGGCAGATTCAGTTATGTGGATAACCCTTCACTTATTCCCGGGCCCTTTGGAGGTATTGCGGATGGAGGGTCGTTTTCTGACGGTAGCCAGACTTCGAAAAGCCTGAACGCCGTGGCAAGTGAGACGCATGTGTTTTCACCATCTCTGGTGAATGAAGTGCGCGCAGGCTTCAGCCGCCTTGCGGCCACTCGTCTGCAACCCAATGCCAACACTCTTGGTATTCCCGATCAGTATGGGATTTCCGGAGTTCCTCAGATCCCTACGAACGGCGGTTTGGGATCCCTCTTCATTACCGGTCTGACGACGCTCGGCAGTAATGGGTTTCTCCCCTCCATTGAGCTCAGCACGAACACTCAAATCATAGACAATCTGACTAAAACTGCGGGACGCCAATCCATGAAAATGGGATTTACCTACCAGCGCCTGGGATTCTCCATCCTGCAACCTTATGCCGGTCGAGGAGAGTGGACCTTCAGCGGCGCTTACACCGAAGTGCCATCCCAATCGGGAGGCAACACCGGGCTGGCGCAAATGTTACTGACACCCATTGCGGGAACGGTTGCGGGTGCGGCTGACTTCGTTGGCGGTGCTGATGACATCTATGTCTCCAACTTTGCGAATACCTCCATGAAACATAATTACTATGGAGCATATTTTCAGGATGATATTAAGGTCACGCCAAAGCTGACAGTAAACCTGGGGCTGCGATGGGAATACTTCGGCGAACTCATTGAAAATTATGGGGCGCAGTCCAACTTTCTGCCGTTCGGGCCGAATGGCAGTTCCACGTTCATGCTGACGCAGAAGCGCTGCAATACCCCGCTGTCACCGGACTTTTACGCGGCGGCCCAGGCTGACAATATCAACGTCGTGTGTTCCAGTCAGCCGGGGCTCGGGGTACCGCAAAAATTCAATTTTTCGCCTCGCGTAGGGTTTGCGTATCAACTGACGCGGAAGTTTGTTGTTCGCGGCGGTTACGGTATTTTCTATGGCGGCTTTGAAAACTCTGTTGTTGAGACGTACAATGATTTTCCATTCCAATTCTATCTGGATTATCCCAATTTGACGCCCGATGCGCCCATCACCTTCAGCAATGGCGCGATCGGTACCCTTTCGACAGGTCTGACAGCCATCCCGCTCACGACTTCGGCAGTCGAGCCAGGCGGGGTAGTGTTTCTCGGTGAGGACTACAAAAACAAGACTCCCTATACCCAAGGGTATAACCTAACCGCGCAATATCAACTTACGCCGAGCGATACCATCCAGATAGGGTATGTAGGGAATACGGTTCGTCACCTCGGGGTCTACCTAAGTCTGAATACACCGAGAGAGATGCTACCTCCTGTGCTACCTCCTGGATTGAGTTCGTACGACTACTCTCCTTATCCCGATTTTCCTACCTACCAACAAGACACAAGTTTTGCGGGGGACAGCAACTACAACAGTCTGCAGGCGAATTATGAGCGTAGACTGGGCGGCGGCCTGAGCGTCCTGGGGAACTTCACCTGGTCGAAGTGTCTTACGAATGCAGTTGACGTTTTGAATAGCACTGCTTTGACAGGGTTCCGCGCGCCGTTCTTGCCCGGATTTGGCATCCATAAAGACTTCGGAGAATGTGATTTTGACGTTCAAAAAGTATTTCACCTTAGCGGCACTTATGATCTGCCAGTCGGCCGGGGAAGACACTTCCTGAAAGATAGCAACGGCGTTGTGGATGCCCTGATTGGAGGCTGGGGTACGAACTGGATTCTGACGATGCAGGACGGGCAGCCGGGAACAATTCCTTGCATTATTTCCACGACCTCGGGGTTCGGATGCAACGCTGATCGAGTTGCCGGGCAGAACATCTATGCCGGCCCTCACAATGTTGATGACTGGCTCAATGCGGCGGCATTTACGAGTCCTCCCGTGGCTACCACGATCGGCCAAACCGACTACAGCCCGCTGGGCGGAGGGCCTAGTCAGTTCCGGGGGCCGGGCTTCCATCGCCTCGATTTCTCCCTGTTCAAGGAGTTTCGCACGACGGAGCAAACACATCTTGAGTTCCGTGCCGAATTCTTCAACCTAACAAACCATCCCAACTTCTCGATCCCTGGCTTCTCGGGTAATGGCGTGGTGGCTGCTCCCGGCGCACTGGACTACACCAACCCAAGTACCTTCGGAATGATTTCTTCGACGCGAGACGGTTCAAATGATCAGCGCGAGATTCAATTTGCACTCAAATTCTACTTTTGAGAATAGCAGGCGAGATTGAATTCGAAGCGGAGGAGGCAGTTCCGCTTCGGCTAGCCCATTTGCAGAAAAAATAGCCTAGGAGAAAGGAATCGCATGGCGAACCTGGTTGACGCCTGCAGAGTAATCGCGCCCGCGGAGGGAAAGGCAAGCGAGATTGGGCAGCCGACGAAAATCAGAGTCTTTGTAATGAATGCTACTTGCAGAAAGGCATGATCTATGATGAGCAGGGGCCTTGGCCCGAGTTCCGAAACCCGTAATCTGCGAGGAGTACTGACTCTTACCGAGATTCGCCAGCAACCGGAACTTTGGCCAGCAACGCTCGAATGCGTTGCCGCTTGTGGCCTCAAGTCAGTGGTGCGAGAACGAGGGGCAATTATCTGCGGAGCCGGCACCTCTGCATATGCGGCGTCAGCGGTGGCAGCAGGCTGGGCAAATGCCTTGGCGATCCCAACCACCGATCTCCTTCTTTATTCAAAGCAGGAACTAGCGCGCGTGGCACCCGATTTTGCTGCCAATGGCATACTTGTTTCCTTGGCGCGTTCCGGTGACAGCCCTGAAAGCACTGGTGTAATCGCGCGTATACAAAAGATGTTTCCCGACGCGAGGCATCTTGCCATTACCTGCAATCAGAACGGCCATCTTGCCCGGTCGCCGCGCGTCAAATCCATTGTCCTCGACCCTCGCACCAATGACCGGAGTCTCGCGATGACGAGTTCCTTCTCGAACCTTGTTTTGGCGGGACTGGGAATTGCCAACGGCGAGGTTTTGACTGAACAACTGCCGCACATCGTAGACAGAGTCAAGAGCGCTCTTCCCGACTTTGAAATGGCGGCACAACACTTGGCGCCGCGAATGCCCACTCGGGTGATGGTCCTCACCTCTGCAGGTTTGACGCCCCTCGGGAGGGAGGCTTGCCTCAAAGTCATTGAGATGACGGCTGGACGCGTTACAGCTTTGCCCGAAACTTTCTTAGGTCTTCGTCACGGCCCGATGAGCTTTCTGCGACCCGATTCATTCGTGTTGTGCGTGCTGTCATCGGATATGGACCGGCGTCGTTACGAAGAGGATCTGCTGCGGGAACTGAGGCAGAAGAATCTCGGCCACTTGATCATCGTCGGACCACCCACTACCGCAAGCGATCTGGCCCACGACTTCATCCCTGCCGTGGCGCCGGACATCCCGGACCATTTGCGTATACCGTTCGAAATTGTCTTCCCTCAACTGCTGGCCTATTACCTGAGCCTCGCCTTGGATCTAGATCCGGATAACCCAAGTCCGGACGGTGTGATTACCAGAGTAGTGCAACGATTTCAGTTGCACGAAGGAAGCGATATTAGCTGATTTTCAACGCGGTTCCCGAAGGCACCGGAACCTTGCTGGAAAACGATATGCCGTCGCAATCCCCCATGCCACCGGCACCCATCGAAGTTCGTGTGATGGAGTTTTACTCAGGGGCAGATCGCAGCGACCTGGCGGGTGGCGAAAAGGATCCAAGCCAGACCGGTGCGTACCAGTTGCAATGGAGGTCCACGGAAACGCATGTTTTGATCGTCGAGGGCGGAAGGAACGTATGTCATGTGGGACTGGTGAAGCATAGCGTCGCAGTCGAGGGACATCCTGTTCCAATCGCCGGAATTGGAGGAGTGCTGACACGGCCTGAGTACAGGGGGTGTGGATATGGCCGAATTGCGATGAAGGCAGCGGAAGCTTTTGCGTTGAGCCAGATGGGTGTGGACTTCATGCTGCTTTTTTGCAGGCCTGCACTGCAAAGTTGGTACGAAGGCCTGGGTTGGGTGAAGGTTTCAAGTTCCGTGTGGGTTGAGCAGCAGCAAGGAACGATCGTTCAGCCGCTTGTTTCGATGGTGAGATGTCTTGGTCCGAAGCAATGGCCGCAGGGGGAAGTTCGGTTAGGGTGTCTTCCCTGGTGAGTCAAGGTTTTGCGTGTTTCGCGTGCGAGGTCAATAGGGAATCTGGCGAATTCAATGGCCATACCACGAAAGACAAAGTTAGATCGATTGAGAGGAGTCGAACGAGCATGTTCAAGCTCATCGTTTCGCTGTTGTTGTCGCTGTGTGCGGGCGTCCTCCCGTCTTCCGCTGCCCCGGACTCCCCAAAAAGCATCGAGTTGGCCGAAAACTGGAAGCTCACTTCCGCAAAAGATTTACAGAGTGGCGGAGCGGCCATCTCCCTCCCCGACTATAAGGACACGGGCTGGTATGCGATCCATCGAATGCCCGCAACCGTTCTGGAGACGCTGGAAGAGGACGGCGTGTATCCAAATCTCTACTTTGGCAAGAACTTGCTGGAGAGTGTTCCGCAAGAACTGTACAAGCAGGATTGGTGGTATCGCACCACCTTCAAAGCGCCGGACGGGCATGCGGTTTATTTGCTGGATTTTCCGGGAATCAACTATCGTGCAGAGATATGGCTGAACGGCCAGATGGTGGCCGACAATAAGCGTGTAGTGGGCATGTATAGCGCGCACGAGTTGAATGTAACGCAATGGATCAAGCGTGGAGAATTGAACACGCTTGCGGTCAAAGTGACGCCGGAACAGGCGCTTCAAGATGTTAATGGCGTGGAGTTGGCGGATAGCTGGTTCGACTGGATCAACTGGAAGTATCTAGGCTATCAAGGTCCCCGGAAGAACTCTGAGAACGGAATTTCTTTTGTTGCGGATCGCAATGCCGGGATCTGGAAGCCAGTCTACTTGAGGGTCTCGGGTGATGTCACACTCGATCATGCGTTAGTCAACTCTGATCTTCCGCTGCCAAAAACCACCACGGCGCGGCTGACAGTTTTCTCTGACCTCCGTAATTTTTCGAACCGGCAAGTGAGCGGGATTCTCCGGGGAACTATTTCGCGTGCGGGCAAACCCACCATACGGTTCGAACAATCGGTCAGTCTTTCACCAGACGAAGAGCGGCAAGTAAGCTTCGCGCCAGATAAATATCCCGAGTTAGTCGTACAGAATCCCGACCTTTGGTGGCCCTATACGATGGGAACGCCAAACCTCTACGATCTTCGCCTCGAGTTCCTGGAGAACCATGAACTTACCGACGTTACGCAAATCCGGTTCGGGATCCGTACCATCACCCAACATCGCGATCAGGATGAGCAGTTCCCCGGCCTCGGCAAGGGGGGCAACTTCTATCTACAGGTCAATGGCAGAGACTTCCTGGTGCGCGGAGCGGTCTACACGCCAGACCTCTTATACCGGTACGACCCGGACCGGGAGGCCGCGGTGCTCCGATACGTGAAGGACCTTGGACTCAACATGCTCCGGTGGGAATCGAAAATTTCGAGTGAGCACATTGTGGAGTTGGCGGACGAGCAGGGCATCCCGCTCATGTTCGGCTGGATGTGCTGCAACCAGTGGGAGAAGTGGGGCCAATGGGATGAAGAGGATCATCGCGTTGCGGCGGAGAGTCTTCAGTCACAGATTTTGATGCTCCGTCCCCACGCTTCGGTCTGGATATGGGCCAACGGAAGCGACGGTCTGCCGCCGAAATCCGTGCTCAATGTGTACCACGGAATCCTAACGGACTTGCACTGGCAGAACGCAACCGTTGACACCGTCTCGTCATTCGCCAAGGACGCTCGCGGCGAGCGCCTATGGGACGGCATCCATATGGCAGGACCCTACAGTTGGCGGCCACCCACATATTGGTTCAGCGGACAGTACGAAGCTTCGCGTGGCTCCTGCGCGGAGCAGGGCGACAATGAACATATCCCTCCCTACGAGAGCCTGAAGAAGTTCATTCCCGGCGACAAACTCTGGCCGATCAATGAAACGTGGTACTTCCATTCCGGCTCGAACCCGGGAAACAGCACGCTGATCAACATTCAGCGCGCCGTTGACCGCCGCTACGGGCCCTCAAACAGCGCGGAGGAATTTGCGCGGAAGGCCCAACTTGCCCATTACGAAAGTACCCGTGCGCAATTCGAGGCGTTCGCCGCCAACGGCTGGGCGAATCACAAAATGACCATTTATTGGATGCTGAACAGCCACTGGCCTTCTTTCTTTGGAAATATTTTCGACTATTACTTGCGCCCGGGCGGAGCCTATTACGGTGCCAAGAAGGGCTTGCGGCCCCTCTCCGTGGTCTTTGATTCCTACGCGAGCGGTGATCACAGTCAGGCAAAAGTCACAGTCGTCAACCAGATGCCGACCGGGCAGCAAGGCTTGCGTGTGCGCGTGCGCATCTTCGACATACAAGGCAAGGTGCTTGACGACCGCGACACGGCGAACATCCGGGTTGCTTCCGGCGGTGTGGTCCAGGCCATGACGCTGCCCAGGTTTCCGGATAGCTCCCCCGTCTACTTTGTGCGCTGTCAGTTGTTTGACAATTCTGGCAAGGTCCTTGCGGAAAACATCTACTGGCAGTCGCAGAAGGACGATGATTTAGGCGATCGCAAGAACGACGGTGCATTTTCATTACAGCAGGCGAGTTGGGCCGACATGACGGCCCTGAACTCCATGCCGCAAGTCCCGTTAGAGCTAAGTGCCAAACAAACCTCAGTCGCCGGTGCGAATCGTGTCGCTATTCGGCTGCACAACGCGACCGAACACGTCGCGTTCTTCGAACGTGCTGAGATCACGCCCGACCGGGATGGCGACGAGATCCTTCCGATCGAGTATGACGATAATTACGTCACAGTTTTTCCGGGCGAAACAGTCGTGATTCACGGTGTCATCCCGCAACCGGGCAAAACACCCGCGTGGGTCAGACTCGAGGGGTACAACACTCCGCGGATCGCGGTGGCCATAAAGTAAATCTGAAATGTTAAGGTGTGCTCCATTTGTAAGTCGCGTGGCCAGTCAACTGGTTTCAGTTTCCGGTGAACCCGTCAAATGCCCAGATGACTCTATCGCGGCTGAAATACGCGTCACCGCAAAAGTATGGGCATCTGTTGTGGGCAACCTGCTTGGAAGGGAGACTTACACCATGTCGAAAATGAGTTGCGGATTGCTCTGCAGTGTGGGAATCGCGGTTGTCGCTGTGGCGCTGATTGTCATCACGCCCTGTGCGGCTCAGCAATTGTCGAACGACAAGCTGTCCCTGACCGTCGACGCTAAAGATGGAGCGTACCAACTGGCGGTGCGCGGCGGGCAGCCCGTCTTCACGAGCGGTGTGGCAGCTCAGGTCAATCACCAGTGGCTGCGCTCGACCAAGTATCCGCGTCACCAAGTGTCCGAATCTACGTTCAGCGATGAACTCGGCTCTGGCCGGGCAATAACCGTTACGAACTCGGGACTCCAGGGGAAAGCTGACCTCATCTATGTTGTCCAGCTTTACGACCAAAGTCCTTACGGCACTCTCCGGGTGACAGTACGGAACAGTACTGAAAAGGAAGTGACGGTGCAGGCCATCCGAGGCATGGAGGCACTTGGGGAGCCCTTGCTTAATCTGGGTGGTCATGCCTTCGCCGATCGTATCCTTTCCGACAGCTTCAGCGAAGATTGGCCTCAGTTGCGGCTCTACGACCTGGGGAAAGCGCCAGGCGGGATGCATCGCGGTGTCGGGAGTCAACTCGTCTACAACCGGGAGAGTAAGCAAAGTCTCTTCATCGGCGCACTGACCGCGGATCGATTTCTGACTCTTCTGCATCTGCAGGCTGCGGCCGATGGGACCGGAACGAAGATTGCGTCCTATAGCGTTGACTTCACAGGAACCACGGAAATACAAAGGGATTTTGATCAGAAAAATGCTCCAGCGGAAAATCAGGTCGAACTAAGCCTGCCCCTCGCGTCCGGCTCAGACATGGTCTCGGAGCGCGTGATGCTGCAAGCTGGGCTGGGCTACCACAATCAGTTGTTGGCTTACGGGGATGCGATTCGACGGCTGCACCATGCTCGCGTCTCTATCGAGAATCCTATCGGTTGGTGGAGCTGGACAGCATATTACGGCGGCATCAACGAGGGCGAGACCTTGGCCAACGCGGACTGGCAGGCCGAACATTTGAAGGCACTCGGCTATAAGTACTTTCAAATTGACGAAGGCTACCAGTACGCCCGCGGAGAGTACGTAACAGCCAACGCCACTCAGTTCCCGGATGGCATGCGCGTTGTGGGGCACCACATAACCCGAGATGGCTTGACGTTTGGCGTTTGGACGGCTCCTTTTGAGGTGACCTCCCGGGCTTGGGTTTACGAGCATCACAAGGATTGGCTGGTGCACAACGCCAAGGGTGAACCTATCTCGGGTCGCGAGGTCTGGAATCAAAAAACGGATCTGCTCTTCATGCTGGACACCACGCATCCCGGCGCGCAGGACTATCTGCGCCAGACCTACAACACCCTGGTACGAGAATGGGGAGTCCGGTTCATCAAGCTCGACTTCATGGACACCACTGCCATCGAAGGCTACCGGTATCGACCCAACACGACCGCCCTGGAAGCGCAGCGCGTCGGCTTACAAATCATTCGCGATACTGTGGGTGACGAGGTGGTCCTGGACAAGGACGGAAGTCCCATGCTCACCCCGGTAGGGCTGGTCGATACTGGCCGAGTCTCCGCGGACACGGCACATTCTTTTCAAGCCACCAAAAATGCTGCCCCGGGGATTGCCGCCCGCTTTTACATGCACCGCAATTTTTTCCTGAACGATCCCGACGCCTTCAACACCACCGATCAACCCTTCGGCGAGTTTACAGAGAAGCCGCCCCTGCTTGGTCTGTCCGCGGCACAGGCTTCGATTGCTCTCTCGACAGTGTCCGGAGGCATGTATGAGATTGGCGACGACATGCTTGTCTTGGGCTCTCAGAAGGATCGCTTGGCGCTCGTCGAGAACAGAGACTTGCTGAATGTGGCCAAACTTGGACGCGCCGCCACGCCCTTCGATCTGATGACCTATGAGCCCGGCGATGAACAACCCAGCATCTTCTTTTTGCAGGAAAGTCCGCACCAGGCCATCTTGACCATCTTTAATTGGACAAAAACCTCGCGGTCGCACACGCTGAAACTCGCTGATCTCGGGTTGCCCGCGGAGCATGCCTTTACGGCATTGGACGTTCTCAACCAGAACGCGCCCGTCGCGGTGGCGGGCGGCACCGTGCAGATCGAGAATCAACCTCCCGAGTCCGTGAAAGTGATCAAGATTATCGATAGCAACGTCGCGCCGGGCGCACCGGGCGTTACCGCAAAAGTGCCCTCGGTTGCCAATGCTGGTGCGACCATCTCTTTCTCAGCTCAATCAGAAGCCACCGGTGTGCCCGCGGTCGAGTATCGCTGGGAGTTCGGCGATGGCACCAGCGCAAACGGTCCCCGGGTCTCTCACGCCTATACGAGGGCAGGGGATTTCACCATCCACCTCACGGTGGACGGGGTAGACGGCGTACCAACTGTTCAGAGCTTTTCGATCAAGGTGACTGGCAATTTGCGGGCCCTTCCAAACCTTCTCGATAATCGGCGCTTCCGGGACCCCGCCGACCGCTGATGGGTTTTGGAGGGAGTGCGGCTATTTTCCAAAGAGCAGGAGTCGCGGCCGTCGGAAAGGCTCTGCGCTCAAAAGCCCGCTGGAACATTGCATACTAACGGGGTCGGGTGCAGGTTATCGGTCAGCAGGGAAGTCAAAATGGAGATTACGGATAAGACCATGCAAACGCTCGGCGTCACCTGCAATCCGCGAAACCCGCTCGAAGGCCTCGGCGCGCACACCTTCAAGCTCGCATGGGCGGACGAAAAGAGCACATATAGCCCTCGGCCACTGATTGATTTCAAAAGCAGGCTTAAGAGGACCGCTGAAGGAGAAATGCTCTAGCGCTTGACCACGTCCACCAACGCGCTGTCCGGCCCGGTCCAGGCTTCCGCTCCTTCATGCGTAAACTTGCCTCCCGCGTCATCCCAGTGTAAATGCGTGATGCGGCTGCTCCCCTTCTCGTAGGCGTAGGTCTTCCCGTCGTCGTTGTAAAGCGAAAAATCGCCATCTGCTCCAGGATAGATGCGAATCTTCGCGAGATCTTGCTTCTGTCCAGTATTCTCAACCTGTTTGCCCAGCGGGATGATCGAACCTGCCCGTACGAAGAGCGGGATGGTGTCGATGGGCGCGGCCACGGTGATGGTCTGGCCGCCCTTTACCCGCTCGTTGGTCCAGTAGTTGTACCATTCGGCTCCGGCCGGGAAGTAGACCTGGCGGCTCGTCGCTCCCTGCTCCGTAACTGGAGCCACCAGAAATGCGGGACCGAACATGTATTCATCTCCAATCCCCGCGACATTCCCATCGTTGGGGAAATCCATGAAGAGTGCGCGCATGTAAGGCGCACCGGTTGTGTATGTGCGGTATCCAAGCGAATAGATATAGGGCATGAGCTGGTAGCGGAGCCTGAGATATTTCTCCAGGATCGGTTCTGCCTGGCTGCCGTAGGACCAGACCTCGTTGGTGGGGCGGCTGCCGTGGGCGCGGAAGATGGGCAGGAACGTGGCGTACTGAAACCACCGTGTGTAGAGCTCTGGGTAATCGTCGTAGCCGCCCACGTTGGCGCGGGCATCCGATGGGTCCAGCAGCGGCGTGTGGGCCGGGTGGTGCTCCTCGGGAAGATACTGCCATCCGCCAGTGTCATTGGACCAGTAAGCTAACCCCGAAGCGGTAAAATCCAGCCCGGTGGGAATCTGGCGCTTGAGCGTGTCCCAGGTGGGATAAATGTCGGAAGACCAGAAGATGACCCCGTTGCGCTGCGCGCCCAGGTAGGCGTCACGCGACAGGATCAGCGCCCGCCGCCCCGGCTCGTCCTTGCGGAAGCCGTCGTAGAGAGCCGCGGTGTGGAAGAGCGGATAGACGTTGAAGAACTGGGTGCCGGGGCCAATGTGGAAGTAGGAGCCGTTGGGGGGCAGGTCGGGTTCGGTCTCGTCGGCCCAGAGGGAGTCAAAGCCCTTGCTGAGGATATTGTCGCGGATGGTCTTCCAATACCATGCGGCGGCCTCGGGATTGGTGGTGTCGATGTCGGACCCCGCACGGTCATAAGGCAGCCCGTTGATCGGCGTGCCGTCAGCGAGATGAATCAGCCAGCCTTTCTGGCGCAGCTCGGCGTAGTAGCGGTCCCCGGGCACAAAGCGCGGCCAGACGCTGATCATGGTCTCAAAGCCCATGTCGTGGAGTTGCTTGTTCATCGCCGCCGGGTCGGGCCAGAACTTGGGGTCCAGGTCCATCTGCCCCATCTTGGTGTAGTAAAACCAGTCCACCACCATCACATCGGCCGGCAGATGGCGGTCGCGATAGCCCTGGGCAACGTCCAGCACCTCCTTCTGGCTCGCGTAGCGCTGCTTGCACTGGATGTAGCCGTAAGCGGCCTTGGGCAGCAAAGGCGTGGGGCCGGTGAGCAGCCGGTAGCCCGCGTAGATCTCGTCCGCCGTGGACCCGGCAATCACGAAGAACGAGACCCGGTCGCCCACTTGGGAGGTCCAGCGGGTCTGCTCGTTGAAGCCCGGCTCGATGGTGGTCTTCGAGGGGTTGTCCCACAGCAGCCCGTAGCCCTTGTTGGTCACCAGGAACGGCACGCAGAAGCTGGGGGCGGCCGGAGCCGTGTAATCTGCCCAGCAACGAACCGGATGGCCGCGATGATCCAGGAATCCCTCGTGATTCTGGCCCAGGCCGTAGTAGTGCTCGTCGTCCGGGGAGGCAAACGTCGCGCCCACCACATAGAACTCCGGGTCTGTGGGACGGCGGTCGCGGGCCACGTCTGCCGTGCCGTCCTTGTGGTTGGGCACGGACTGGGACCAGCCGATGAGTTCCAGAAGCATCCTGCCTTCGGGCGTGCGAAACGTGATGTGCGCGCCCGGAGTGGACCCGTTGAAATACTTCCTGATATCGATCTCCGTTTGGACCGGCGGTTTGCTGGGGGGAAGATCCCGGTCGACGGTGGCCACAATCCGGGCCGACCGGTAAACATCCGCCAGCGCAGTCTGGCTGGCGCTCCAGCCTGAGGCTGCGGGCGCGGCCACCAAGCCGTACCCTGGCGGGGCTAGGGCCGACTCGCGCTTCAGACTCAGCGTTACACGCAGAATGTTGGGAGCGTAAGGCTCAAGAACAATGGTCTGGCCGTTGCGTGCAAGAGTAATGTGAGCCTCTTGAGCATGCAGAACTGCACCCAAGAGCAGGCTAGCGGCCACATAGAGAAGCATGCTGCCCCGGCGAATGGATGACATCTTTGGACCCTCTTATGACAGTACTCAGGCCGCAGCCCAAGCCACAGCAAAGGCTGGAAGAGACGTAGCGGAAGCGAGCTTCCCGCTACCGATTCCTTTCAAGTTGCGGGGGATGAGGAGAAGTGATGGCGCGGAGTGGTCAAAAAAACGGCACGCCACTATCCACCCACCACTTCTCCCCGGGGTGAAACTAGCTTAGAACGTGGCGCGCAGGTGCAGTTGGAAACTGCGCGCAGGCAATTGATTCGTCGCCTGTCCAAACGTGCCCGAGGAAAGATCCCCATTCACGCTGGTAAGATTGGTGCGGTTGAACAAGTTAAACACCTCGCCTCTGGCCTCCAGTTTCAACCTTTCTCCAAAGAACCATGGAGCTGAGAAGCTTTTGCCAAAGGTGAAGTTGACGTTGTCGTACCCCTCATTGTCGTAGGTGTTGCGACCGAGGTTCCCTTCCATTCCCAGAGCCGGCACCGGAAATGCAGAGGCAGGAAACAGGCCGTTTAAGTATTTCTGCTTGCCTGGATTGCTCAGGTGGCTGCCGAAAGAGGGTACGTTGGGCACAGAGTAGTTGCTGCCGTCCGCGTTGTAGTCGCCTCCGGCATTGCTGGTGATTATGCTCCCGGGAATGAAAACGCTAGCGCCGTTGTAGCAATCACCCGCCGGCAGGGTTCCAACCGCTGGATTTGCGGCGCAGACCGGCGCAAAAGCCGCGCTCGTGTAGACGGAGAAGGGCAAGCCCGATTGCAGTATCCAGACGGCGCTGAACGTCCATCCACCCAGAAGATTTCTCTTCAAGGCAGAGTCGTAATGGCTTGGAGTTATCCAAGTGCCATCGGCCGTGAATTGTTGCCGTATGTCAAAGTCGGAGCGGCCACGCTGGAACGGTAAATTGCCATTCTCAATTATTGGACCATTTTGATTGGTTGATGTGATTGCTCCACCGCTCAATGAAGCCGAATTGCTCAGAGCATCCAGCGACTTCCCATAGGTGTAAATGGCACGAAACGTCACCCCGTGGGAGGTGCGGCGCGTTAGCGTGGCACTGCCATAGTTGCCTATGGAGTTGCCCTCGGAAGTGGCGTAGGGGATTGAGCCAAAGTTAGGATTGAGGCGCGTCAAGCTCCCATTGTTTTGGATCAAGTCTCCCGCAAAGCGGTTAAGGTCCTGATTGTACGTCGGCAAGTGATGGGCAGCCGTCGCGGAATAGTTCAGCTCAAGAATGAGGTTCTTTTGCAATTGCTGCTGCACGCTGAGGGTCCAGGCCTCGACTTGAGCCATTTTGTAGTTGGTAGCATATCCTCCAAGACCCGCACGCGAGAGAACACCATTGAGTAAGAGTGCGCCCGTCGTTGGGTCAATCGTGACATTGGGTGTGGGCAACACGGGGCAGGAGATAGTGAAACCCGCTGGAGGTTGGCAAAGCTGGAAATTAATGGTATTCCCCGACCGCACGTCCAGGCTCGGAAAATAAAAGTTTGGCAGGTTTTCTGCCACCAGGTCCGTGATGTGCAGGTACGGGGGTTGATCGGAGTACATGCCAAAGCCGCCTCGCACTGCTGTCTTGCCCTTGCCGAAAACATCCCAGGCAAATCCCAGGCGCGGCGTCACGCCCCATAAATTGTGATTCTGCACATCATGATTCGTGGTTAGCCCGACGATACCGCTCGCGATCTGATCATTAAAGGTCGAACCTTGTCCGAGCGTGAAATTCGTCAATGGCGGACTATACATGGAAAACATATTGGTCATTACGTCGTACCGGAGGCCGGCATTCAAGGTAAATCTCGGCATGACCTTCCAGTCCTCCTGGAGAAAGACGCCCGTATAAAGTTCACGGTATTGCCGCTCATAGGGCGCTTCCTGGTGCGTTATAAGGTCGACCGGGGTACCGCTTTCCGTTAGCGCCTCGTCCTGGACGAAGTCGAGTATACTGTCGAAGTTGAACGTTGGGCGATCGAACGCACCGCCTTGTGCATCGTTTTCGCGGATATTCAACTGCTCAAAGCCAAACTTGAGGGTGTGCGTTTTCACGGTGGCCGTCATGACATCGCGCCAGCCGACTGTCTGTTGGGTAAAGTTCCCCGGTCCCCAGTTTCCGAATCCCTGCAATCCGGTTACGTTGATATTCGGTATCTGAAACGCCGGGCTTGCCCCGTTCTGGCCATAGGGACGAATGATATTTGCGCCTGCTTCATTCAGGAGATGCGTGGAGAATGTGTGTGTCCAATCGATGTTGACAAAATCGGAATGGTTTGTGCTTGGGGCGGCAAACGCGGGCCGCGCATTTGTGCTTGCCGAGGTGTCGTAGGTCCGAATCGCATCCACGTACACGCGATCGTTTTTGACGGGATAGTAGTCCACCCGGAAATCCCACTGATATCCATTAAATGGAGAGACGTTAGTGTAATCTATAGTGCCAACCGCATCCAAAGTGGAGAGGATGCCCACCGGTATCGGGAAGTGACTGCCGGCTATCTGGCCTACTGTCAGCATGCCGGGACTGGAAGCGGTTGCATAGGCCAAGGGCGGAGCCAGCGTAAGGGCCTGATATGCCACTCTGTTAGGCTCATTGGCCTTAACCCAGTTATAGAAATCCTGCGTCTCGACCGTGGCCGAACCGGAGCTGGCGGAACTGGAGCGAAGCACGTCCACGGCGGCAAACCAAAACAACTTGTTCTTGATTGCCGGCCCGCCCATCGCGGCGCTTACCTCGTTGCGCTTATATGGCGGAAGCGTCGGCGAATTGAATTTCGTGCGCGCACTCAGATCGTTATTCGTGAACTCGTAATCGATGCTTCCATGGAACTGGTTGGAGCCTGAAACGGTAAAAACGTCGACCGTGGCGCCGCCATTTCTTCCTTTCTGGGCATCGAAGTCGTTCGTTCTGACCTCCATGGATTGCACGATGGCAGGCATGGGAGAGATGGAAGTGCCGCCCCCGCGGGACGGGGTATTGGTCTGCGCGCCATCTATATCGTATCCGTTTTGTTCCTGGCGCAGCCCGGCAGCATTGATGTTGATGGCATACTCATTGGTGAAATTGTTCCCGGAGGTCACTGCGCTTCCCGTCATTCCGGGCGTCAGAGCCGTCAGGCCATAGACGTTTTGACCTGTGAGCGGCGTCTCCGCCAAGGTATCTTCGAGAACGACTGCCCCGGTTATCGCCGATGACAGGTCGACTGCCACCTCCGAAGCGGAAACCGTGACCTCGGTAGACGCTGTTGCGACCTCCAGTACAGGGGCAATAGTTCGTAGTTCCCCAACTTCAAGGGTAAGGCCCTTCAGATCCAAGGTCTTGAAGCCGGTCATCTGGATCTGCACTGTGTAGGTGGACGCGGCTATGCTGTCGATACGGAAATAACCGGCATCGCTGGTTGTGAGAGTTTTTGCTATGCCAAGCCGGGTATCCGTAACGGTGACCGTGGCCCCCGCAACTAGACCGCCGGATTGGTCTCGTACCGACCCCTCAATTCCGCTTAAGAATTGGGCAAATGCCGGTAAACCTCCCAAGGTCAACAGGAGAACTATGAGAATTGATATTTTTGCTGCATATTTCATGCCAGTCATGGAGACTCCTTTGAATATCTCGCGAGCAGTCTTTCCGCGGCCACGATAAATCTGCCCCCACTCCCCGAAAAAACGATAGGCTTCTGCGAACCTATTTGGTCATGCATCAAAATTCTGGCGCGTAAGGATGAACCGCTCCCGATTGCGGAGGAGTTTAGGCTCGGCGGTGGGACACAGCAAGTAATGTACAGTGTCTTACAGTAACGGGCTGCTGAATTCCGCCTCTCTTGGCACCTTTGTCAGTGGTCCCGAAGAATCAAACACAGTCCCTATTTTTACAGTAAGAAAGTGAAGCAACCTATTCACTACAAACAACTTGGACCGAGCATAGGGCTTGCTTGGCGGGCCTCTTGACAGGCGTCCGCTCAATTTGCTTATAATGCGTCTCGCATCGGAGGGCGCGATTCAGTAAACGCTTTTGAACGCCCGCCGGCCACGGCGATCAAGCGGCCTTCCCACAACTCCTCTCTCTATTTGGGAAGGCGCATGAGGCGCCGTTCTTGGTTCCCCAAACGATCCGGCGGAGCGTGTCAGTATTGCCACGTTCGGTGCACGCAGTTATTCGAATCTTGCCAGTAGATGCCCCGTGTGATTGCGTCTATACTATGCGCAATAGGGGCAGTGGGGGATCGATGAAAGCATCTGGCGAATCAACAGACGATCAGGCTGCGTCTTCCCGCCCCCTGCACTTGCAGGCCGAGAAAAAGCAACAGGTTGTCCACGAGCTTGACAACATCCTGGAAAGTCGCTTCTTCCGGAACGCAGGGCGTTGCAAGCAATTCCTCAGGTACGTCGTCCAGCACAGGCTTGACGGGCATTCCGAGCCGCTGAAAGAGCGCACCATAGGAGTTGAAGTCTTCGAGCGCCGACACGACTACGCCACCGGAGACGATCCGGTGGTGCGAGTGCAGGCTGGAGAAGTGCGCCGAAGACTCGAGCAGTACTATCAGGCGACGCCCACTGATCCATTAGTCCACATCGAGCTTCCGCTCGGCTCATACTCCCCATTGTTTCGGGAGTCTTCGACTGTAGCACCTTCGCGCACCGCACCTTTTCATCCCCCTTCGCCGGAACCGGGAGGTCACCTCAAGAAGCACAGTAGAAGGTACTGGGCAATTGCGGCGATGTGTGCAGCTTTGGCGATAGGTACCGGAATTGCGCTTCTAGCTTTTCGCCACACAGCAGCCCAAAAGTCAGCCCTGGACCAATTTTGGAGTCCCGTCTTTGCAACGCCACAACCAGTGCTGATCTGCCTAGCCGCGCCTGTGGTTTACAGACCAACCGATGCCTTGTTTAAGAAGTACGCCCGTACCCATCCCGGCACATTCCAGACTGAAGTGGAGAAGACGAATAACCTGCTTCCTTTGGATCCGCAAGATACCATCTTATGGAGTGACTTGTGGAACTACACCAACTATTCAGTTGTACGTGGAGACGTATACGCTGCCGTGACGCTCTCTGCTCTTCTCGGCAAGATCGGCAAGCCCAGCCAGGTGCGAATCGGCTCGAATTGCTCATTCGAGGATCTCAGGAACTCCCCCGCGGTTGTGGTGGGCGCCTTCAATAACAGGTGGACGATGCACATCACATCGAGTTTGCGCTTCGTGTTTGTTGAGCAGGATGGGCGATACATGATCCAAGAGCAGGCCAATGGCGGCCAAGTCTGGGAAGAGCATGGCGACAAGCAGGGGAAACTGATCGACGATACTGCAATTGTCGCCCGATTGCTGGACTCGAAGACCGGGCAGTTCACCATCATCGTGGCGGGCATTGGAGAAAAAGGCACGCAAGCGGCGGGTGAGTTTGTCGCAAATCCAGAATTCCTGGAACAGGGTCTTCGAAGCGTTCCCGCGGGCTGGCAGACGAAGAATTTAGAATTTGTCCTACAGACTAGCGTGACGGATTCAGTTCCAGGCCCTCCCCGCGTCGTGGCAGCTTACTCCTGGTAGAGTACTTACCAAGGGAACCTCTGCACAGGTTCCTGATTTCGCAGCGACAGCACGCCGCGGCGGTACTGACGATTTTCGAGCAATATCTGGCGAAGTGAAGCGCAGGCACCGTGTTCATTTACCGGCGTCCGGAGTGAGCATCTACATCAGAGCCGGTTCGATAGAACGAATTCGTAGTCGGTAGTGTCCAGAGTTTTTCGCACATTTGTTGAGTCATAAGGCCTGGTGGCGCTCGGCTCCCCCGAGGGGGAGCCGAAAGTTTTTACGGGCGCGTTTATGCCGCTTCGCTCGCTTCGGCCAGGCGGTTCATGTCCTGATGGCGCCGCGTGCCCCACTTTATGCCGGCTACGTGGCGCAGTCTTGCCGCAGCCAGCATCAGCGCCGACTTGCCATCGGGAGTATCATGTTGCGAGCAATTCTCATGAGGTTTTGATCGGAACAATGCAAACAGGACGGCGCAAATTCCTTCATCTTTCTTTGGCAGCCCTTGCTGGAACGTTCTCGCGAAGATGCGCTGCCCAGGGCATGGGAGGCCGGACCACAACCGCTCAGAAGAAGCCCGCGGGATCCGGCCGCCCGTTTGACGCTTATTTTACCGACGTTGCGGCCCCGGCGGGACTGATTGCGCCGGTTATCTACGGAGAAGTAGACCACAAGGAGTACATCCTCGAAGCGAATGGATGCGGCTGCGCGTTCTTTGACTACGACAACGACGGATGGATCGATATTTTCCTCCTCAGCGGAACCAGGCTAGGTGGCGCTCCTCCCGGAACATCCAACCGTCTCTATAAGAACAATCGGGACGGAACATTTACCGACGGGACCAGGCAGGCGGGGCTTGAGGCAGTTGGCTGGGCTAACGGTGTGTGTATCGGGGACTACAACAACGATGGCTATGAGGATTTGTTTTGCACCTACTACGGCCAGAACAGGCTTTACCGCAACCTTGGAAACGGCACGTTTGAAGATGTCACCAAAGAAGCCGGCCTAGTGGATTCCGAAGTCAGATGGGGCACGGGCTGCTCGTTCCTTGATTACAACCGGGATGGTCACCTGGATCTGTTTGTCTCCAATTACCTGCAATTCGACTTCGAGCACGTTCCTAGGCCGGGATCTGGCGTCAACTGCAATTGGAAGGGCATTCCGGTCAACTGCGGTCCAAAGGGCCTTCCCTTCGGCCGGCATTCGCTTTACAGAAACAATGGCGATGGAACCTTTACCGAGGTCAGCGCAGAGGCTGGCATTGCGAAGCCATGGCCCAGCTATGGAATGACGGTGGTGTCGGCCGACTTCAACGAGGATGGCTGGCCTGACATCTATGTTGCCAGCGACTCGACCCCCAGCCTCCTGTTCATCAATCAGCACGACGGGACATTCAAAGAGGAGGGGATTGCGCGTGGTGTGGCTCTCAGCAATGACGGAGGGGAAGAAGCGGGAATGGGAGTGGGTATCGGCGACTTCGATCTGGACGGCCATCTGGATATTTTCAAGACCCACTTTATCGAGGACTCAGACGTGCTGTACCACAACGATGGCACGGGCACTTTTGACGACTGGACTCTGCGGACGAAACTCGGCGTTGAGACCCGCTTCGCCAGTTGGGGAACGGGGATTTTCGATCTCGACAACGATGGCTGGCCGGACATCTTTTTTGTAACGGGAAGCGTGTACCCCGAGGTCGAGAAACAACTCCCGCAAAATCCGAATAAGTCTCCTCGCATTCTCTTCAGAAACCTGGGTAACGGAACCTTTGAGGAGATTGGCAATGCCGGTCCGGGTGTTACGACACCGCACTCAGGCCGCGGCTGCGTATTCGGCGATTTCGACAACGACGGCGATCTGGATATTCTGATCCTGAATATGAACGAGCCTCCTTCTCTGCTGCGAAACGATTTGAAAGGAATACACCATTGGCTGAAACTGAAGCTTGTCGGCACAAAGTCAAACCGCAGCGCAATTGGCGCCCGTGTGTTGGCCCGGTACTCCGGCCGGACCCAGGCTCAGGCGGTCCTAAGCCAGTCGAGTTATTATTCGTGTAACGACTCTCGTCTTCATTTTGGCCTTGGACAAGCGACGACTGCGGATCTGGTGATTTACTGGCCGAGCGGCCTGACGGAAAAATACCCGGCTATCAAATGTGATCAGCTCATTACAATTCGGGAAGCCCACGGTATCATTCCGAATATGGGCTGGGCGCGCCAATAGAGGACCCTGTTTCTGTGGCGGCCTTGTGCCTGTTTACTCCTCGGAGCAGTTGACTGGATCCGACCGCCACCGAAAGACGGCTATATACGCAACGGCAAGGCTCGCGCTCAATGACGAATGTCTGGAGACAGCAAGGTCTGCCGGTTCACCGAAGCCCAGCCACGAAACCTACGGCTTGGTTGAGGCGCTTTCAGGAAACCGGATACCTAGGCTTTTGGTAAGAATCGGCCTCACTTTACCGGCCAGGTTCGTTGGGTCGTAGTGAAGCCTGTATTCCAGCGGCATGACGTAGGCTAGCGACGACCATCCCCAGAAGGGATTCATTCCATAGCCCTGGCCAGTTTGCGAATCGTAATACTCACGAGTCACCGCGTTCTTGTCCAGCGCCATCGCGTAGGTCTTATCTGCGAGCTCACGCGCTTCCTTATCGTAGCCATATCGCAACAGGCCATGGAAAATCATGTAATTGACTGGAATCCAGGAGTTTCCGCGCCAGTTGCACTCGCCCTTGGTGGTTCCCTCATAGAAGTCGCGCTCGGTCTTGGAGTAGGTGGCTACGGGATAGGGAAGCCAAAACTCATTTTGATTCAATAGATGCCCGCGCACCAGGCGGCGAGCTTGCTCTGGGGTTGCCACTCCGGCCCAGAGCGGGAAGAACCCGGCGATGGACTTGACGCGTATCCGCTTTCCCGTCTTCTCGTTCCTGTCGTAGTAAAACCCATCCTTCTCATCCCAGAACACATCATTGATGAGTTTCGCAAGTCTCTTGGCGTGATGCTCGTATTCGGCCTGCTCTTTTGCCTTCCCCAATTCACTTGAGATGATGGCCATTGCCTGAAGTTCACGAAGCAGGTAACACGCCAGGTCGACACCCTCATCAGAAAAGGAGTCGAGGTCTCCTGAGCGACTCAGTTGATTGTCCATGCCGCTAGCGTCGGAACTGTTCCAGGTGGGAAGACCGTTGTGGTCCGCGTCATAGGCAAACCAGCGATCCACGTATTTCTGTAGCTTGCCGTAGTCTTTCTCGCGCAGCCACTCATAAGAACCAGTTTGTTGCGATCCTAGGACGGCAAGCTGTGCGAGGAATGGCTTGAACATTTGGTTCGGCTTTGGATAGGTGATACCCAAGGTGCGGGAAATGAATCCGTCGGGCTCCTGGCGGCTGAGAAACACTCCTAAGTTTGAAAAGTCGAATTTGCTAACACCATAATAAGACAGATAGATATTCTCGAAGTATAGGTCCCAATCATAGAACTCTCCGTAAGCGTAACCGGTGAGCAGCTTTTCCTGGGACTGCGGGAAGTCGTGCAATCCCTTCATGCTGATATCGCGGTTAAGCTGCAGGAGACGGTCACGGAGAGATTGGGAATGCGTTCGGTCGGAAGCTTTCGAGAGTTGCGGGTTGCCGACGGGGGAGTTGGACTGCGCAGGAACTGCCGAGGACAACAGGAGCGATGCCAGAACAACTGCGCTAATCGGGAAGAGGAACAACATTTGGCAGGCAGGGGCCTTCGGCATTGCAGGTCTCATCAGGAATCTCCCTTCACAACACTGATTCGCTCGAATTGTACCGCTCATGGGCCGGTTTCGAAGCATCAGACCCGCATCTGCGGTCAAAAAGCGGCGCAATTCTGCGCCATGCCGGTTCCAGTTGCGCAATCGAGATCATTCCTGGTCAGCTTCTACGACACTACTCCCTCTCACTTCGTTCTCCGCGATTTGGCTTTCCTGCATTCGGCAAGTTGCTGGCTCGCCGGAGGCGGCAATGGCGCAATCTGACACAATACCGCCGCGAACCACCGCGCACGCGTCCGATGCACATCCGACAGCGTCTCCGCCCAGCAGCGAGCATATTTGGCCGAGGGTCCGCCGGTCTTCACCAGCCCCAGCTAATGAGGCGATTTCGCTGAGATCCAAAATGAACTTTTACTTCCTCCGGAGATATTTGACAACCCTTCTTTCAATCGATTTATACTTCGTTCTGGAGTTTTGGAACTCTCCAACGCTGGTGAAAGCGCATGGAACGCGGTTCCGCGCCGGGCTTTCGCTATTGCTACAGGTTGGGCGCTGCGCCAGTTGGCTGAGTTCGGGCAGCAAAGCGCGCAGCTAGGCTACGGGTATCATATGCCTGAGCATTGAAGGCGCCTGCTAGCGAACGCTTACACTGTTCTTCACGTTCACGCATGGAGATTGACGGTTCTATGTTTCATACCAGACGCGTGGTGCTTTTCATCTTGGGAGCAGCTTTCGTTGCTCAAGGGCAAGCAACCAAGGTGTCTATTGCGTCGATACAATCGTTGATTCGTTCTCAGGAGTACGACCAAGCTTTACAGCTTACTAGATCCGCCTTGCACGAGACACCCAACGACTTCCGGCTTTGGACATTGGAAGGGATTGTACTTTCGATCAAGGGCAGCAACCGTGATGCGTTAGACGCCTTTGACAGGGCACTGAGTCTCTCTCCGACCTACGCAGCAGCTCTGAAAGGCAAAGTGCAACTCCTCTATCAGACACAGGATAAGCGCGCAATCCCGCTACTCGGAAAGATATTGAAAGCTGATCCAAAAGATGAGACCGCGCACGAAATGCTCGCGATCCTTGAGGGAAGACAGGGAAATTGCCAGGCTGCGATTGGCCATTTTCTTCTCAGTGCGGAAGTGATCGCAAATCATCCGTACTCACTGGAAGTATATGGTTATTGTCTCGAGCATACGAAACAGCCTCAGAAAGCGATCTCCGTATTTGAACAGCTTGCTTTGCTGGTTCCGCAGCGCACTTATCCAAAATACGATCTCGCGGTCTTACTGGTCGAAACGAAGCAGAATGATGCCGCCCTCAAAGTACTTGAGCCTTTACTCGCCGCGGACCAGTCAGACGCGGATCTCTTGAGCCTGGCATCCGAGGCATATGAGGCTGCAGGCGATACTCCCAAAGCAGTGTCTCTTCTACGGCAGGCGATTGTTCTGAGCCCGGCGAATGCAAACTACTATAATGCTTTTGCTCTGCTCTGTCTCGATCACGAGTCCTTTCAAGTAGGGATCGATATGATCGTTGCGGGTCTGCAGCTCATTTCCGACGATCCGTCTTTATATATCTCCCGCGGCTTGCTTTATGCGCAACTTGCGCAGTACGAGAAGGCGGAAGCCGACTTCAAGACGGCTGAGCGCCTTGATTCAGCGCAGAGTCTAAGCTCATATGCCATGGACCTTGCAGAAGTGGAAAAGAATCATCCCGACAAAGCATTATTGGAGGTACGTTCGCAGTTGAGGGCTCATCCAGACAGCCCATTCCATCACTACCTGCTCGCCAAGTTGCTTGAAAAGGGTGGATCCGACAAGCCTAGTAACGCCTCTAGAGAAGCAATAAGCTCCGCACTGATTGCCGTGAAACTAAAGCCAGATTTTGTGGAAGCAAGGGACCTTCTTGCCAGCTTGTACTTCGCTTCCGGTCAGTACCGCCTTGCCATTGAACAATCCCAGCTTGCGCTGCAATATGCCCCCTCCGACCAGAGCGCGATGTACCATCTCATCATGGCGTTGCGGCACTCCGGACAGAGTGGAGAACGCGACAAAATCCAGGCACTGGTAAAGCGCCTCTCAGAATCACAGCAGGCGTCACGGCAGCAGGATACCGACAGGAAGCGATTCAAGCTGGTAGAGCAACAACCTGTGCCTCCGAAGTAAAGCGAGCGCTCTCGATGTTTGTATGAGCACCGCGGCCCAGCGGGCACACCGGAGGTCAGTTGGTTGTGGATGTCTTTTGCGCACCTCTGAGCAGCATATCGGCGCTGTTTGTCTTGTGGGCGATTCGAGGCAATCGGCTCGTCCCGGACCGGTACTTCCTGGCCTTCTGTGCAGCGATGGTGGTCATGCCTTATGTTGCTCCTGAGCCATTGGTGCCACCCATCAGGCTCTTATTGCCGCCTTTTGTCGCCTCGACAAATCGCTAAGTTGTTGTTGGAAAAAAGGATGGTTGGTAGGGGCGGTGGGGATCGAACTATTGGAGCTATTGAAGCGGCGCAAGTTGCTGATTCTTCGAAACGGCAAAAACGAAAAATACTGCACAAACGCTGAACCGAGGTACACGGCAGGTACACCGATACACAGGGGACACTCCTTGGCTGTTCCCTAAGTGGCCAGCCAGCAGGTTGGCTAATCATCGCTTCCACAGTTTCTGGTTCGCACGGAAACTCTTGCTCGACCACGCGCACCGCTACAGCTTCTTCATTAACCATAACCATCACGAGTTCAGGAGGCACTTGAGACAGCAGCAAAGCGAAACCAGTTTGGGTTCAGTGCTAGATTTGTGTAACGGAAAGGCCGGGAATGGCCTGGAAGTGTTTCACGTTCAGAGTGACGACGCCGAAGCTGAGATGCAAGGCCGTGGCTCCGATGATGAGATCGGGGAAATCAATGCCGATCCCCCGGCCCATCTGTTCACCGTGGATGCGCCCAGCCAGCCGCGCGATCTCTAGCGTGAGCGGATGCACGGCCACGGCCTGGTAGAGTTCCTCGCAAAAAGCCTGTCGGCGCTCGCGGTCTGCGTCACTTTTGGCGCGGTAGATGCCGTGCGTCAGTTCCACTGCGGTCACGGCGGAAAGGGCTGAGACGGTTTTTCCACACGCTGACTCGACGCGTTCTAAGATCTCCGAAACGCTGTCTCTACGCCTTTCGCCTGCAATCAGGATACTCGAGTCGAGGATTACTCCCATGCGGGCGGATTCCATGGCTTGCGGTTGCGGACAATCTCTTCCACGTCGGCGGCAAACTCTGGGTCCATGCGCGGTTCGTAGCCCAGTTCTTGCGCGTGCTTCTTAGCGAGAGTGATGGACTCGGAAAGCAGGCGGGGTCGGAACTCATCACCGACGGCCCGCACCACGGCGACAGGCTTAGCATCTCGCTCGATGATAACTTCGGCGCCTTCTCGTACGCGGGTCATCACCATAGCGAAATCGTTCGCTGCTTCCGCCTCCGAGATATGGATTACGTCCTTGGCCATGTAGAGATTATACACCGTTCCTACCATAAGCTCTCGCTGGTGCTTTTTTCATTCCGTGGGCTTCCTGCGATAATTCCCATCTAGATTCCTTGGGGGCACAATTTTACGCCGCAGCAACGCCTCCGCGCTGCCCTTCTTCTGAAGCTCAACCAGGTTCCATTCCGTGAGGATTGCCAATAGATTGGACACACTTCGTCGCTCGTTTGCTGCGTATCTCGCCAGCGTTGCGCAAATCTCTTCCCGGATTCGGTAGCTCACAGAGATTTTGGGCCTGTTGGATTCGATTTCTTTCCGATTCGGTTTTAATTGCTCGAAACCCGATTCCAGCAAAATCTTGCCCACATTGCCGAGATTCCGGAGCTTCCGCAATTTATCGGCCGATGTCGTAACTCTGTGTCCGTGTTCGGTCACGTTCCCGCTCTAGCTCCACCTCCGGTGACTCCCGCTTGGAAGGTCCGGCCGATTCGCGGTGCGGCTGCGTTGCAGTTCGGCGCGAAACATCGTGACCCAGCCCTTCGGCAAGCTGGGTTTTGTCGTTGGTGTAAATTTGCGCGTCGTATCGTCCACGCGACACCGCCACATACGCCAGACGGCGGTTAACCAGTTTTTCGCTGGCTTGCTCTGTGTCCACGTGAACTAGCACGCGGTCGGCGGTCTGTCCCTGGCTGCTATGACTTGTCACCGCATAACCGTAATCGAGATGCGGATTCTCCTTGATGTTGAACGCGACCGAGCGGCCCGAGTCCAGGCGAAGTTGGATGTTGCCCTTCCTGTCGATTTTCTCGACGCTCGCTAACTCGCGATTCGCAATGTGTTGCTCTCGATCTGGCGCGGTGAATTGGACACGGTCGCCTCGCGAAAACGCACGATCGGCTTCGCGATAGAGTGTCACCCCCTGCAACCGGCGCGGGTCGTACGTCACTTGCTTGCCAGTCCGCTTTTTAACAGAAACCAGATTCTCCTTCGCGTCGATTTTCTCCACTCGCGCATACTCTCCGGCTTTGATGCCGTGCGTTTTGCTGCCCTTCGTGTAGCGCACGATGTCCCCCGGCTGGTACTGCTCGACCCATTGCCGATCCACCCCAGTAATTTCCTGACGCGCCACCAGGACATTCAGTCTCTCCTCCCTGTGGTCCACCTGTCCTCTCGCTTGCATTTCTGTGTGGATGACCTGGTTGATTTCCATGCGCGACTGATTGTCAGGTGAGACAACCAGCGTTCCTTCGGGGTGTTTTCCATATTCGTTAGCGATTTCCCTGAACCTCTCATGACGGTCCACGATTTCGTGTAGGCGACCCTGGTTGTCGAGTTTTTCCATCGCTTCCCGTACGTGGCCCCGCGAGAGTTGCTCGACTACTTCTTTCAGGGCAGGGTCCTTCTGTCGCACGATTTCATCAAGATGAGCCACCTGAATTCCGGCTTCCTGAAGCTGCTGATAGGGCGCTCCTGCTTCCACGGCTTGATGCTGGCGCACATCGCCCACCAGCAACACGCGGTCATTTTCTTTCAGCCCGTGCAGAAATTGATTCATTTGTTTGGTGCTGGTCAGACTCGATTCGTCCAGAACGTAGAGACGCTTCTGCCCATTGTGTGGTTCGTTGCTCGCTAGATGCCTCTGTAGCGTGCTCGACTCAATGCCCGATTCAGCAAGTTTCTGCGCCGCGCGCGACGTGGGTGCAAACCCCACGACCCTATAGCCCTCTTGTTCGGCGACTTCGCGGACCGCTGTCAATGAGGTCGTCTTACCCCCTCCGGCAACTCCTTCAAGAGCTGTCACCTGATCGCGGGTCGATAGGATTTGTTCCACTGCTTTCCGCTGGCTCTCGCTGAGGTGGGGATGATTACCTCCAACTTGCCTGCGGGCATCATCACTGGCAAGCGGCTCATGTCGATTCTGTCCGTCACGCATCGCTTGCATGGTGTCGCGCTCGTAGTCGATCATTTCTTGCGTGGTGAATGCCCGATCCGGCGCACTTGTTCTTGTCGCAACGCCGATGAACTCGCCGGCGTTGACGCGGTTCTCGAACTCACTGCGCACCTCTCCGAGTGTGGCCTCTCCCATTGACCGCCGGAGAGCATCCCGCAACAACTCGCGTTCATCAACCACGGCTTGCCGCTCCAGATTCCGTTCCTTGGAAAAGGTGACGGCGGCTTGCAGAGATACGCGGTGCGCTTCTGGCTCCGCGTGCTGTGCGCGTCCTGTGGCGGCTTGGATTACTTGGCTGGGCTGATTCCCGAACGCTTCGGCCATTTGTCGATGGCGTTGTTGCGCCTCATCGTGGGTAAGGTCCAGCTTCGCTTGGCGTGTCTTGTGCGCAGCAATTTGCGCTGCGTCTGCTCCTCGCTGATTTTTCTTGGTGAGATGTTCCTCGATCTGCTGACGGCGGGGACTCGATGCGGCGAGATACTCCTCACTGTAGCCCTTGATTTCCGGCTGACTACTCTCGCCGCGCTCGATTTCATAACCTAACGCTTTGATCCGAGCCGCCAGTTCGGAGCGATAGACCGCCGTTGCGTACTGTTGTGTTTTGTACAGCTCTCGGGGTTGCAGCGCGTACGTGCGGCCGTCTTCCGTTTCCGTGAGGTTGAAGAACACCACATGCGTATGCAGTTGCGGGGCAGCGTAGCCGTCCACGGGCCTGGCACTGTCATGCTCAAACTTCGCCGCTACCCACTTGCCCGTTGTCTCTGCCGGCAGGTTCCCTCCAATGCGGGCCTGGACGAAACGCTCTAATTCATCCAGAGCGACAGCGACACTTTGTTGGTGCGCTTCGCGCAACCGTTCATCCCCACCTACCAGCGCAGTTAAGGAAACACTCTTCGGCGCGGAGAACGTGGCGTCCCATCCCGCACGATGTTCCATCGTGCGGGTCTTATGGCCGTTCTCGTCCACATATTCCCGCGCCGCCTTGTGCCGGACGAGCTGCGCGCCGGTCATCGGATGGTGACCCTCAGTGAGACGCTGGAAATGTTCCTCGCTAACCTCACCATGTAATCCCCATTGCTCGGCAAGCCTTCCATGCCATTCGCCATGAATCTGGTCAGCCTGTGTGTAATAGTTCTCGCGCGCATTGCCAAACTCTTCCGCGTGGTAGGCCTGGGCTTGGCTTGCGCTGAGGGGATTGGAGATGGTCAGCATGGTGGTGTTGGCCTACTGGAAATATCGCTCCTTCCTCGCCGGTCTTGGGCTCAATTTGTGTTCGCGGTCCTGCTCCTTTTCGTGCAGCGCAGTTTTTCGATCGACACCATTTTCAGTGGTCAGCGTGGTTGCCACTGCGTTTGGTATCTCCTCCGGTTTAGTCTCGATGCTTCCTTCAATGTGTGTGGGGTGCCTCTTCGGCAGGCCGACGACGGGGAGTATTCCTCCGCTCAACTCAAAGCTGGTACCATCGGAATGATTTCGGCGATTGAAACCCTGAGGCAAAACCAACCCCGGCCACTTCAAACGTCCGCCTTCCTGGCGTCCGCGGGCACGCGCTGCATCCTTTGGGAGCGTGAAAGCAAGCCAAAGCAACAACGCCGCCAAAGGGCCCCACAATGCGGGTCGCAGCAGACCTATGAGCGCTTGGTCCTGGTAAATCCCATGCCGCAAGAACTCATGCATTTTCGCGTCGTCTGATTGAACCGGAAGTAACACTAAGTGGAGAGCGCCAGTTTTCGATGCCTCCTGCGTGAGCCTAACGGTCGCTTCCCCGGACTCGGTCTTGGCCTCAGTCACTTCGCTATCGGAGGCCCAATGGCTGCTGTTCTTCGTGGTCACCGCAAGCAATTCATACTGCCCCGTCCTTGCTGAAGTAGTCGCACGGCGTAAGCCGCTGCGGATGTAGGTTGTGAAGTAGAATCGCTGCAAGGGAGTCCATACTGCGATGTAACGATACGTGCAGATCGCGAGCATACTCGCAAGCACCACGAACACCCACATCCAGGTCCATGCTGGATGGCGATTCGACCACTCACTTGCACTCCTACGCTGCCTCCACTCGTGGCTCACAACTTCTCCTCTTTCGCGGCCGCTGCAAGGCGTTGTTTTGCTCTGTGGAAACGCTCCATGTCGGCCCGCTCGATGAGCCGATCCAGGTCCTGGTCCGTGAGGTCTTCTTGTGGTGCCAATTTGTAGAGGGCGTTGAGCAGGATTGCCCGCAAGGCCACGACCTCCGCAAGGAGGGTTTGTTCTGCCGCAGTGGCCACTACTCCCTGGGCCGCATGGACTCGCGCTAAGAGCACCTCGCGGCACCACTCGCCAACGGTTACGCCCTCGCGCTCCGCGATAGCCGCAAGCTGCGCGTATTCCCTTTCAGTCATTTTTGAGCCGACCGTGCGATTGCGGAGTTGATCGTTAGGCACGACAAGAACCCCCAGAAGAGACTTCCTTGAAATCTGCGGCTCCAGGACACGCCAGCCAAATCAGTAAGTTAACGAAGAGCGCCGCAGATTTTCCGCAAGCACTTATGTTTCGCTAACTCGCTCCGCACGACCAAGTTAACCAGCGGCGCTCTGCAGCACCCATTTTGGGGTGGCGTGTCCGTCCAACTCCCGGTGCCGAAGGCACCGCTCTGCTGAAACGCGGCGCAAACCACCATCGATTTGTGCTATCAACCTTGCTCGCCATACTCAAGCCGAAGCTCCTGCAACCACCGCTGAACCTCGGGGATCGCCCACGCCTTCTGAAACAGTTCGCGGAGGGTGTCCCATTCCTTCTCGGAGAACTCGATGCCCACGTCGCTCTGGCGGAGCCAAAGCGTGAACTTGGCTGGCCCCTTCTCCTTGGCCCGCGTCATAAGAAAATGCCTGCCATTCCAAGAACGCTTGGCCGACCATCCGTCGAGCATGGCGTGGAACTCGGCCAGATTGGGATACCGGGCAATGAGATGGCTCACCCGGCGCACTGGGCCGAGGTCGATATGCACACCCAATTCCGGGCGCCCGATGCCCGTAAACGATAGCTCCAGATCACCCGACTTCAATGGCTCGGGCAGGATGATTCGGTTGCGAAAATCATCCTCGTTGGGGCCCGCCGGTCGCACTGGCTGGCGGTCATGCCGCACCCAATGGCCTCGGGCGGCAAGGCCCCAAAGAGTCGCCCAATAGGGGGCAAGGATTTGGTCGAGTCTGATACTCTCAACCCCTTCATCACGAATCGCGGTGAGGAAGCATCCGCCAACTGTGCCAGGGCTCTGCCATTTCTCAGACGGCTTCAGCAGTTCCTTGCGGGTCGAAATCTGCTTCAGAACTGCTTGGTGCCGCTGCTCGGCGTCCTCATCCGAGAGCCGAACATCCGTGGAATGGCCACCGAGGTTTCCGAAGTAATACCAGACATGCTTCGAAGCTGGTTTCTTCCGGTTTTGATAGACGGCCTCGAAGGCATCGAGCAGAGTGAGATAGGTCTCTCTGGATGGAATCGCAGGCCAAAGCAGCGGGGGCTCTTGGGTGTCTTCCTCTGTGCCGATCTGCACGTACTGGGCGAAAACATCCCACTCGGCAATGGACAGAGTGTGCTGCGATTCCCATTTCTTACGAATGTGGTAGAGCGAAGCGGTTGGCGTGCTCAACATTTCATGGCGCGCCGTCTCGCGGTCCATTCCGGCAACGCGCTCCTCAATGACAAGGAAAGCGGCCTCACCCAAAGACACCTCACGTCCCATTTGTTCGCTGAGGACCTTCTGGTACCGCTCCAAGAGTTTGAGCCGGTCTTCGTTCAGGCGGATAGAAATGACCTCGTGCCGGGGCTGCTTCTTTAGGATTGACACCATAGTTGACAAATACTCCTACATTACCGTACTATGTTTACGTAATCGTAGCTCGTTCGGTGGCGGAATGCAAGAAGAATCTTCTTCAACACTCCCCCGGAAGCCGAGGAGCTATTTTGACAAGGCAGTTGCGAATCTTTCCAAACCCGTAGGAGTCACTAACGCGCAATGGCCGTACCATCCCAAATCGAGACCTCGGTGCACATCGAACGGCACTATGCCGTTACGGAAATCGCCGAAATGTGGAGTCTAAGTGCGGATAAGGTTCGCGAGCTTTTCGAAAACGAGCCGGGTGTGCTTCTAATCGGAGAGAGAAGTCCACGCCACAAGAGGCGGTACGTCACGCTGCGCATTCCTCAAACTGTGCTCGAAAGGGTCCATTCTCGCTTATCATCGAAGTCAGGCGTCCGGTAGGAGTACAACTCAATGCTCACGATCTATCGCCGTCACCGCAAGAGTTGCAAGCAGCGCGCTAAGGGCAGAAAGTACCGCCATTGCCAGTGCCCTATTTGGGTTGACGGGGCACTTAGCGGGAAAGAAATGCGTGAGTCTTTGAAGCTCCGCGATTGGCAGCGTGCGCAAGACCTCATCCGCCAGTGGGAGGCAGAAGACCGACGCATTATCCAGCAGGAAAAAGAGGTCACTATCAAGGATGCGCATGGGAAGTTCATGGCCGATGCGCAAGCGCGGAAACTGAACGAAGCCACGTTGTATAAATACCGTCTGCTCTTTCGTCAGCTTGATGATTTTGCGGAAACACAGAAACTGCAGTTCCTCAAGCAATTGGATTTAGACATGCTCGCGATTTTTCGGGCGGCATGGAAGGACGGCCCGCGCTCCAGCCTCAAGAAGCTCGAAAGACTCCGTGCATTCCTGCGGTTCACCGAGAGAAGAAAATGGATTGACCATAACCCGGCAATTGAACTGAAAACCCCGAAAGTTCCCAACAAACCCACCATGCCTTTTACTCGCGAAGAGATGATCCGCATTCTCACTGCCCTAGAACCCTATGGCAAGAGTGCGGGCATTCGCAACGCTCAACGGCTACGGGCCTTTGTTTTGCTGCTTCGTTATTCGGGCTTACGGATTGGCGATGCAGTCCAGCTTGACGTAGACCTGGTTGCAGACAATAAACTGCTGCTGCACACAGAGAAGACGGGCGTAGCTGTCTATTGCGTCCTGCCGGACATGGTTGTCAAAGCCCTGGATGCTGCTCCCCATTCCAGCGCACGATATTTCTTCTGGACAGGCAAGTCAACCGTGCGCAGTGCCAAAGGGAAATGGCAACGCAGACTCCAGCGGCTCTTTGGATTGGCGAAAGTACCTACCGGCCATGCGCACAGATTCCGCGATACGTTCGCCGTGGAGTTGCTTCTCGCCGGTGTCCCACTAGACAGAGTCTCCGTACTTCTCGGGCACAGTAGCATCCGCATTACCGAGCGCCATTACGCGCCTTGGACGCGTTCACGCCAAGAACAAATCGAGGCTGATCTGAAGGCCGCATGGAGCAACGATCCAGTTGTGCTCACCGATGGCAAGGGGACTCCAGAACTGCAAGGGAAGACGGGCCGGATCAACTGATTGCGTTCCCGGGATTAGGCTCATTATAGCTTCACACGACACAATAAGAGTGTCGGCCAGACCAATCTCTCGATTGCGATAGAAAAATGTGTGAACAAAGGGTCACGTAGTGGTGTCTAATGGTCGTGTGCTGGTATTTCCCCCAGCAGAGAGCAACCGATGGCCCGCCTCACGTTCGTGCTCTGTTTGTTGGCGCTGGTTCCCTGGAATGCGGTTGGGCAGACCGCGCAACAACATGATTTAGTTCAGGAACTCCTGACATTTTCAGCTCCACCTCCCAAAAACGATGAATTTCGGACACATGCTGGGCCGGTTCGCTTAAGTTTGAACTCCCCGCCCCCAGACGACGCATCGTTGGAGATTTTGGGACTCTACTGGGGGCAGATGAACGGTTCCGTTCAAATGTCTGCGTCTGAGAAGACGCGTGAACGTCTTGTGGAAGCATGCGTTGCGAAACCCGAATTTACGGTTTCTCTCCTGAAACTCCTCCCGAAGACCCCTCAGGTCCAAGATGTGGTCAAGCGGCTCTATGACGAGAATAAAGAACGCCTCGGCGAGGGCTGGCGTGAGGAAGTCAAGAATTACCTCAAGCTAAACAGCAAGTACTTTCGCGAGCAACTTGTCGCCGACGCGACGGCTGCTCAGGACGACGACGAAGCGGGAAGCGTAAGCCATGAAGACGAGCTGACAACGTTGGCTCGTCTGGACTGGACCAAGGCGGAACCCATTCTCAGGAATTACGCGCAAGGAGCCATGCCACGTCGCGCCGTGCTAGCAAAGACAGTCCTGTACCTCCACTACGAGGGAAAAGAGATGCAGGCGGACGCATTGTTCGCCGAACTGAAGAAGACCGTTGAAGACCGCGAAGCCCTCGGCTACTCGCGAGACAAGGCTGCAGATGCTCTATTGTCGGTGGAGTGGACTGGTCGCGACCAATGGTTTCTCACCTTGTTCAGCGATCCAACGCTCCGCAACCTACATGACGGTATCTACTTGCGGATGCCCCTGGTCAGCAACGTTGGCGGCAATCCCGATCATTGGATTCCGATCATGACGAGACTCATTGGCAACTCGGATCGTGCAATCCATGACAATGCAGTCGAGTGCCTAATTCATTTCCAACTGGAAAACGCGCGGCGGGACGCACTCACGCCTCTTCTCCCTTGGCTTTTCGATCCCAAGTGGTCTTCGGCCAGCGACCGCCTTCGCTTGATTCAAAGCGTGGACAAGCTGGATATGCGGGAGAGCGTCACCGGGCTTATAGCCGTTTTGAACCAACAAGTCGATGAAGCCGAGCGGGCATATGCGGCGAATTCGCTTGTGCACTTCCGGGACCCTCGCGCGATACCGGCCCTTCGGCAGGGCATGCCGTCCATTGTGGACGCCCACTATCGACGGATGTTCATCGCTGCACTGATCGCTGCGGGCGGACTACCCGATGCGGAGGCGGCTTCCTCAGTAGAGGCATACGCCGCAATGAAGAGCACCAAGGAAGGGTCCGAGACCCTCAACCGTGCAGATTACGCGTGGCCGAAGGTCCCGCTGGATGTTCCGGTTAGCATTGGTCAATACCTGGCCGAACGGGATGCGCCAAGCGAAGGAGCAATGTCGTTGCTGCTTTCGCGGGCAGCGACTCTGGATTCTTCAGACCGCCAAACTGCGGACCTTCTCAGGGACATCGTTGGTCGGTGGCCCTCTTCTGTCGGCGATCGCGATATCGCCCAACATATCGAAAGCGAATCCGCGTCTGCCCGCAGTGTGGCATATGCGTTGCTCCGGAGAGATACCTTCAGGAAGAACTGCGGCGACAGCATTGCCGCATCTACCACGTTGTCCGGGACTCCCGTCGGGATATTCGCTGTTTTGTCGGGAGATCAGCACCGGGAAACCGAGGTTCTAAAAGGTTCAGACGACCCCGCCATTCAGTCGCTGCTTGCCAGTGCACGTCTCGTTCGCGAATCACTACCTTTGGATGCGGTGGAGCGCATCTACAATTCGGGCGACACGCGACTCGAACAAGTTGCTGGCGCTTATCTGATGGCTGAAGACAGTCCGCGGGCACGGCAAATATTCAGTTCCAAATCCAAAGCTCTAGTCATAGTGGGTGCCCGGCAGGCTGGAGGCGATCCAGGCCATCATTCCTACACGGATTTCGATAAGCTCGAAAGTGAACTCTTGTCGCTTATGTCCGGCAAGGACGCTTACGACGAGGCATTTGCTCTTCTAAGCGCTGGATATTGGGGTAACGCGGGCCAGATTGTCATTGGGCGGAGAGGAGACACCTCCACCATCATCCTCTATGACGATCCGGCCAGAAGATTCCGCCGCGCGCTTGGTGCCGAAGAACTGAGAACTCTGACTGATTTCACTAGTTCACAAAAGGTGGATGACTTAGGACCCTTGTCCCAAACGGTCTTGGACGGCATGCAATATGAGTACGTACATCTGACCAAGACCCAGGGAAGGCGCGTTTTCATGAACAATCCGGGGATGTCAGACTCCGGCGGTTCCGTTTATGACCAGCTTTGCGGCTCCTTTCACAAGTTGCTTCGCTATGCTCCGCTGACCATCGAATATCCGGAACTGGCAAACCTGCCGGGTTTTGAGGTTGTGATTGCAGACGGTCGCTTTTACGTCTTGAATTACTGGAAGAACGGAACTGACGAGCGTTTGCGAATCTATCCCGCACGCGACCGTGGCAGTGCGGCGCTAGTGGTCTCATCCCCTGGTTCGGCACAGGTGATTTCTCGTGTTCCCAAATCGGAGGGACCCACGTGGGTTTCGATAAAGGACGGCTCGATCGAGAAGGTTGATCCTCCAGCCGTTTTCCCATCCGAGGATCCGCATTCCGTCGTTCCCAAGAAGTTCCAGAAAGACAATGAGGATCGCCAACCACCGGGGCTCTGGGCCCTGACGCAAGGACCCGCAACTTATCGCGCTGGCGAATTCCAAGATAAGCAGGGATTCTGGAGGTTTGAAGCCAGCAAGGAGCCGACGTTACTCGCCGAAGACGTCTATTCGCCGGTGATCAGCAACGATGGAAAATGGGCGATCTTGGCAAAGCGCACCGGCTCATCCGACTATCTATGGGCCGTCGTTCGCGTGAACCTTATATCGGGTGCAATCCTGCCCGTCGACATACCGGAAGCCGATCGACTTTATGCACTCGCCTACATCGCCGAACAAAAACGGTTCTTGATAGTTCGGGCAAAAAACCCGGACACCGGCTCGCATAAACCCGTAGGTCCAGATAAGACAGAGTACTGGTTAGTGGATGCAGAAACAGGGCACGGCAACATTACAAACGAAGAGATTCGGCCATTCACAGATGTCGGACCGCGGCCACTCCAATCAACGGGAGAGCCTGGCCAGTATTGGGCCGCTATTCCAGAACAGACCGGAAACGGAACTGAGGTTGGTCGTTTTGACGCCCAGTCCTTCCGGTTCACATCTCTCCTGCACGTCCCTGCGCTTCAATTCGACAGCCAAGCGATCTGGGTGGATGCGCCCGCAAAGTCGTTCTACATCACCTACAGGTCGCATTTGTTACGAGCGTCACTGCCTTGACCCTCTGCTCGTCGTGTGTTCCTTGGAACAGCTACGCCCGTAAGAAGGGTACACGGGAGGTACGCGGAAAAATGAACCTAAGGAAGTCGTTCCCTTTCAGTCGGTTAGGTTGGTAGGGGCGGTGGGGATCGAACCCACGACCTTCGGCTTAAAAGGCCGCTGCTCTACCACTGAGCTACGCCCCTAAACTCTTTAATGCACAGCCAGTTGCAAGGCAGTCACCGGCACACCGTTTTGGTTCGTCTCGCTTGCGGTGTCACTTGCTCCAAGCTAAGGATACCACCGCCCGCAGTTTGATCAGACCGATGTGCGCGTACCGTCTTGCCAGCGTCAAACTCTTGTGCCCCAACAGATCTGCAACATCTGCCAGCGGAGCACCCTTCATCCGTAAACGGCTCGCGCACCTATGCCGCAAGCCATGTCAACGAAAGTTCATAGTCTCCGCTTCCATTACCGCTTCCTCGAACCAATGCCGCCCATTTTCAAGCGGTTCATCCGTCTTGGCCGGCTGGAACACACGCCCTCTGCTCTCGCCCCGGTCATGCTCAACCCTAAGGGCGGCCACCGCAGCTTCATTTGACGGGACGTATGGTTTCTTCGTTCTTCGTCCGCGGGACGTTTACCATCTTACCCTTTTAGTTTACCATGCCCCACCTCAGTCCGTAATGACGGCCCTTGCGCAGCCCCGTATTGCTCGCCATGTCGAACTCCGCGAGGTACAAAGGTCATTTAGCCCCTATTATCTCTCGGAGTTTCTTCCCTCCTTCGGGGAGAAACCAAACGCGGTTATTTCCTTCGCTGCGATGCGCCACCGAACGAGTGGCATTTGCGGACATCTTGAGGGCTCAACCGGCGGATTTCCTTTGATTGGACTTGCTCTTGGAAGTAGCATCAAGCACGAATGTGTCCGTGCCCTTCTCCATCACGCACCAAGATATTCGCTCCTGAATTCCGCAGAGCGCATGGAACAATGCTGTTTGTCGTTTGGCGTGAAACTGCCGTGAGCATGGCAGAAAGGAACCCGGAAAAATGAAATTCCCCACTCTCGCGCTGCGAGCAGCGGCGTTGTGTTGCGCCCTCGTTCTGAGTGCGTTGCCGGCAGTTTGCCAGGACAATTCTTCCGCACCGAAGCACGCGCAGGCAAACCAGATGCCGCCGAGAATCCAGCGTATCCAGAATGGCGTGCAGTTGGCGGCCGGCGATCTGAACGTGAAGGTGCAGTTCTATTCGGAAAGCACGGTTCGCGTCGTGAAATGGCCGGCTGGCGGCACATCCGAAAAAACCAGCCTCTCCGTTATTCAAAAGGATTTGCCGGATCTGGGCGTACGTTTTGAGGAGCGCGACGAGACAATTACGCTGAGTTGCGGGCAGATCAAACTTCTCTTGAGCAAAAGCGATGGAGCGATGCGGTATCTCGGCAACGACAACCGAATCATTCTGGAGGAGCAAGGCAAAGCCACTTTCGCTCCCTCTCAAATCGGGCAGGAAAAATCCGCGTTCAGCGTGCAGCAGAATTTCATGTTGACGCCGGATGAAGGGCTGTACGGACTTGGACAGCACCAGTCCGGTGCCATGAATTATCGCGGGCAGACGGTGAAGCTGGTGCAGTCCAACACGGAGGCCGTCACACCGGTCTTGGTTTCCACAAGAGGCTACGGGATCTTCTGGGACAACTATTCCAAGACGATTTTCACCGACAATCGCGAAACGACATCGTTCTGGTCCGATGTGGCCGACAACATCGACTACTACTTCCTGCTTGGCCCGACGATGGATCAAGTCATCGCCGGATACCGGAACCTCACGGGACAGGCTCCCATGTACGGCAAGTGGGCCTACGGCTATTGGCAGAGCAAGGAACATTACGCGACCCGCGATGAATTGCTGGGTATCGCCCAGGAATACCGCAAGCGCCGAATTCCCATCGACAACATCATCCAGGACTGGAATTACTGGGGTGGGAACGACATGTGGGGCGCAATGTTCTTCGACGAAACGAAGTACCCCCGTCCAAAGGAAATGATCGATCTGCTTCACCAGCAGAACTTCCACATCATGATTTCCATCTGGGCCGGGCTCGGACCCGCTTCGCCCATTTACCAGGACATGGATCGCCGAGGATATTTGTATTCCCCCGTAGGCTGGGCCGGTTTCAAGTACTACGATGCGTACAATCCGGCGGCCAACGATATGTATTGGCAATACGCCAACAAGGGGCTGTTCTCCAAAGGAATCGACGGATGGTGGATGGACTCGACCGAACCCGACATCGTCAACGCGCTCACGAAGGAGTCGGAAGAGTATGAGATGAAGAGGGTCGAGAACAATCATCTCGGCTCCTTCGCCAGGTACCTCAATCCTTACTCGCTGCTCATCACGGAAGCTGTTTATAAGAACCAACGGAAAGAGACGGACCGGAAACGCGTTTACATCCTCACCCGCTCCACCTTCGCCGGGCAGCAGCGGGCCGCCGCAACAACCTGGTCGGGGGATATCGGCGCGAATTGGGACGTTTACAGGAAACAGATACCCGCGGGGATCAATCACAGCATGGCCGGCATCCCTTATTGGACATTCGATATCGGCGGTTTTGTGATCGGGAGCTACGGAGGAGTGTTCTCCAACGGCGGCAAGGATCCGGCGTACCAGGAACTGTACACGCGGATGTTTCAGTTTGGGGCTTTCTGCCCCATTTTCCGGGCACACGGCTCGGAGACTCCACGGGAGATTTGGGAGTTTGGCGAGTACAGCGACACGCTCGTAAAATTCGACAACCTGCGGTACCGGCTGCTGCCGTACATCTATTCACTGGGCTGGCGAGTCACCCACGATGGATATTCCATCATGCGCGGCTTGCCGATGGATTTCGCGCGCGACCCGAAGACGTATTCCATCGACGATCAGTTCATGTTCGGCCCCGCGATCATGGTCTCTCCGGTAACGCAGTATATGTACCATCGGCCCCCGGAGGACAGCATTCTCATCACTCCCGAGCACTTCAAAACGAAAGACGGAAAGCCGGGGCTGACCGCCAAATACTATTGCGATGCGGAGTTCAAGAAGCTGTGTCACGAAGCAGTGGAGCCGAACATCAATGTGTATTGGTACACGGGTTGGCCCAGCTTTATCACCGGCCCCAAATTCTCGATGCGCTGGGAAGGCAAGCTGATTCCGGCGCAAACCGGAAAATATCGTTTCCACATGAAGAGCTTCGGGCCGCGAAGAGTGTATCTGGATGGCAAAGAACTGCCGCACAACTACGACTCGGTGGAGTCTTATACGATTCCCGTGGAGTTGCAGGCCGGAAAAGAATATGACTTCGCGTTTGAGACCTCGAACGCGGTTCTGGGCGCGTTCAGGGCTCAGATGTTCTGGAAGACTCCGGAAATTCACGCCAGGGAGACGACTTTCGAGCCCAGGAAGAAAACAAGAACCGTTTATCTGCCGGCCGGAAATCAGTGGTTCGATTTCTGGACGGGAGAGACCCTCCCCGGTGGCCAGAGCGTCGTCGAGGACGCGCCCATCGAAAAGATCCCGCTCATGGTTAGGTCGGGGTCCATCCTGCCGATGGGTCCATTCGTTCAATACGCCACGGAAAAACCGGCTGATCCCATTGAATTGCGAATCTACCCGGGCGCCGACGGGAGCTTCACGCTTTATGAGGACGAAAACGACAACTACAACTACGAAAAAGGCGTCTATTCAACGATTGATTTTCGCTGGGATGACGCAAAACACCAGCTCAAGATCGATACCAGGAAAGGAACTTTCCCGGGCATGCTGCAGGCGCGAACCTTTCATGTCGTCCTTGTGAGGAAAGGCGTTGGCGCAGGAGTGGAAGTTACCGACAAGCCGGACAAGGTAATTTCGTATCAGGGCGAACAACAGATCGTTCCATTGCCCCGCTGAGCCGCTGGCCTAATGGAATTGCTGCAAACTTTATGTCCATTCGGAATAGCTAGGTGCGCTTTCGACGCTTGCGCTTCCATTCGTGCTCGCGCCGCAGCAGCGCCTGGTGTCTCTTGATCTGCGATTCGATGTCGCTGAAGGCATTCTTGCAGCCCGCCAGCACATTTTTGCCACTGCCGGTGGCGTGCAGTGTGCCTGATGGAAGCGAAAGCGTCAGGGAACAGGACTGCTCTTCCGTTCTCTGATTCCTGGTGAATACCCCGTGCAACTGAATCAGATCCGGCTCGTAGCTTTTTAGGAGCCTTCCCAACTTGTCCAGACGGCGCATAAGTTCAGTCGCAACAGCTTGCTGCGCATCGACGTGCTTGTAGCTTATCGAAACGTTCATGGTTGCACCCATAGGAAACAACGCGGAATCTGGCAGGAGCGCGACGCAGTCAAGATTCTGCACCGCATCATGGCCTGAGCATAGCAGGCGGTTTCGCGTCGCGCAATCCTGCCGCGCGATGTGCGCGTTGACAGTTACCCCGGGAATTTCTAGGCTAACGAGGCCTGCACCTGCTGTTCGGCACGTGGGATGGGAGCAAGGCTCATGAAGAAGACAGATAGACCTGAGGCACAAGTACAAAAGCGAATCCGCGTCGGACCGGCAGGCTGGTCCTATGCCGACTGGTCGGGCTACGTCTATCCCGCGCGGCGCATCAAGGGATTTCATGAGGCGGCGTATCTTTCCGAATTCTTCGACACCATCGAGATCAATACTTCGTTCTACCAGCCCCTGCGCCCGGATCACGCCGCGCTCTGGGTCGAGCGCGTTTCCGCAAATCCTGGGTTTCTATTCACCGCGAAATTATGGCAAAAGTTCACCCACGATCCTTCCGCAACACCGGAAGATGAACGCGCCGTGCGCGCTGGTTTTGACGTCCTGCGCCAGGCAGAAAAGTTGGGCGCCGTTCTCCTGCAGTTCCCTTTTTCCTTTCACCGTACAAAGGAAACCGTCGGCTATCTAACCGCGGTGCTGAAGAGGTTTGCCGACTACCCTCTCGTCGTGGAATTGCGCCACGCCTCCTGGCAGACCGAGGAAACTCTCGCGTTCCTGCGAGAGCTCAATGCCGGCTTCTGCAATATCGACCAGCCCATCATCGGGCGGTCCCTGGAGCCTTCCGCCTCAAGCACTTCGCCCATCGGCTACGTGCGCCTGCACGGGCGGCGCTACGACACTTGGTTCAGCGACAATCCCGCCACGCCCGCCCACGAACGCTACAACTACCTTTATTCCGAAGAAGAGCTCGACCCGTGGGTAGCGCGCATCCGCACCGTGAATCAACACACCCGCAGCACCTTCGTGGTCACCAACAATCACTACCAGGGTAAAGCCGTGGTGAACGCTTTACAGCTCATCAGTATTTTGAAGGGCGGCAAGGTGAAGGTGCCAGAGCCGTTGCGACAGCACTATCCAGAACTGGAAAAAATTGCCAGCGAGATGCCCGCGGAGCCCACGCTATTTTCTCTCGGCGCGCCTGCGGCAAAAAAAGCGAAACGCTCTATTTCTTGAAGAGGTTCTCAAACGCCTGCCGTGCATCGGGCGGACGCCCAGAGGACGGAGCTTCGGCGGGCACTTGGGAAGGTTGCGCGTAAGACGTGGGCGCGGTGTCCTTCTCCACGGTCATGCGGAATTCGTAGAGCGCGCACTCGTTCTTGGCATCCTTGGGGGAAATGCGGGCCGGAATTGTCTGTGTGCATTCAAACTGGGCGCCCGAATCGAAGAAACGGCACTGTTTGCAGCAATGCAACTCGGAATTGCATTTGGGGCATTGGCCCTTGGCGTCGAAGCCCGCGACCAGCACCGCGCCGCAATTAGAACAGCGCGCCCGCGTTACCGTGCCTACCATCCGCGGCGTCCGGGGGCCTAGATGATCGGTTGCGCCGCGTGGGCCGCCCTGCGGCGGTTTGCGGTCATGCCGATCCTTCTTCTCGTGCTTTTCCTGCTTTTCCGCGTCGCGATAGCCGCGATGGCCATACTTGCGATCCACAAACGCCTCCGTCCGTCAGCCTCAACGGACTGCCACTTCCATTTTTTACACCAGTAGACTAAAACGGTGCTGATACCGACATGTATCCAATCGGATTGCTACCTAGCCCTGCACACCAGTCTTCCCCGTTGAAGTTGTCCTGGGATGCCACAAAGCGAGGGCAGAAGATGGGACATCTATGTTTGTAATCCTATGGGAGTTTGAAGTCAAGCCGGGAAGCGAGCCTGCGTTTGAAAGAGTCTACGGCTCCCAGGGTGACTGGGTTCGTCTCTTTCGCAGCGGCCCGCACTACGTGATGACTCACCTCCTGCGGGATACCTCCCGCCCGGGAATCTACTGCACAATGGACTTCTGGGACTCCGAACTCGCTTATGAAAAATTCAAGAGCACTCAGCGCCCGGCCTACCAGGCAGTGGATCGAGCTACGCAGGGTCTCACCCTCCGCGAGCGCCACCTAGGCTCGTTCCTGCAGAGCGAACCTGCAACTCCTTCGCCCTAGCCGAACATCCTGACCAATCCATCGGGCGGCAAGTCCGGCTGAAGAAACGTCCTCGGCGTCCCCGCCTTTCGCAGGACCGCTTCCGCGGCCAGATACCCGCTGCGCACCGCGCCTTCCATCGTTGCGGGCCAACCCGTCGCGGTCCAATCTCCCGCCAGAAACATTCCGCGGATCGAGGTCTCTTGCTTTGGACGCCAGCGGTCCACGCCAGGTTGCGGCGAAAATGTGGCCGCGGCTTCCTTGATGACCGTGGCTTTGGTCAGAACGGCCTCGCGCGCAGCGGGTAGCGCCTGCCGCACCTCCGCGAGACACAGATCAATGATCTCCTGCCGGGGCTTCTGCAGCAGATCGTAGGATGCGCTGATGACCAACTGGAGGTACTGCTCTTTTTCTCCCGGCGAGGCGTTGGCTTTCCCATAAAGAGCGGTCTTGTTAAAAATCCATTGGGTTGTCGTGTCGAGGAGCGTCAGAAACGGTTCGCGCATCACCTCTCTGTCGAACCAGAAATGGACCCCGGTGATGGGCGCAACTCGGATTTCGTCCAGGTTGGCGAGCGCTGGCTCGAGCCGCTTGAATTCCTCAGACAACAGGTCTGCAAGCGCTACATGCGGCAACGCAAACACATAGGCATCGGCGGTTTCCCGGCGTCCGCCATCGAATTCCACTTTGTTCACCGCCCCGCCAGCCAGTTGGATCGCGCGCAGCGGAGCGCGTAGATTCACTTCCCCGCCCCGGCGCTCGATTTCCCATTTGCAGCCGTCATACAACTGCGCCAGCGGCACCGCGGGAACCCCCATGCGATAGCCGGTGTGGTTGGAGAGGAATCCCTTCCAGAAAACATCCACGCCGTAGCGGGCATCGGTACGGTCAAGTTCCTCGTCCAGCGCGCTCACCAAAACAACCCTCCAGAAGCGCTCCATCGCGCCGCGCGTCTGTTTACGCCGCCGCAGCCATTCCAGCATCGAAATGCCGCCCGCTTCCTCTAGATCCTTCGGCTTCCCCTTGCTCCGCAGAATATCCATGATGGCGCGGCCAATGGAATATTTGTCCGCCAGCGTCAGCGGCGCGAATGTCACGAACGAGCCCAGCATGTGAAACGGTGCGGGCAACAACCCGGCCTGCATTTCACCCGTGCGCCCTTGGGGATCCTGGAACAACAGGCGATCGAAGAATTTGATCTTGTCCGCGGAACCCACGCGCCGGTAAAAATCCTCCAGATTCGTGCAGCATCCCAGCGTCACGTGCTGGCAATTGTCCACATGCTCGCCGTCGGGCAACACGTAGGACGTTGCCCGGCCGCCCAGAAATGGCCGCTGCTCGAACAGTCTTACGCGCCAGCCCGCTTCAGCCAGCGCGACGCCCGCCGACAGCCCCGCCAGTCCCCCGCCGATCACGATCACGCTTGGCAAGTATGTTCTCTTCCGTATGGCGCCCGAATCGCGCCTTGGCAATCAACTTCAGCTTTTCCGCCTTGGAGAGCCGCACACGCTCCCCGAAAACGGCAAAATCCACAGATTCAATCCGCGCCAGCAGCGCGCTGTAGGTGTGCACCAGCAGCCACAATGTGCCGCGGCTGTCCTCTTCAATCAAGCCCAACAGCTTCGAGCCTTCTTCGTACAGCCTCCACGCGCGTTCGGCCTCGAATCGTAGCAATTCATGCACGCCTAGCGTGGCTTCGCTTCGGCCAAAATCCGCCTTCGCCACGCCGTAGCGTGCTAAATCCTCCTCGGGCAAGTACACACGGCCAATCGCGCAATCTTCCCGAACATCCCGGATGATATTCGTCAGTTGAAACGCCAGCCCCAGTTTCTCGGCAAGCTCCAGCGCTTTCGCATCGTGGAATCCAAAAATGTGTGTGCACGTCAGCCCAACCGTCCCCGCCACGCGGTGGCAATATTCTTTCAAGCGCTCGAACGAGGGATACGCCTGGATCGTCAAATCCATTTCCGCGCCCGAGATCAGATCATGAAGGTAGCGCGTCGGCATGTTGTAGCGCCCGATCGTGTCCACCAGTGCCGGCAACACCTCGGCCGCTCCTTCTAACGCAGCCGCCGGTGATTCCATCGCGGCATTCCCGTCGAACACCTGCAACTGCCCGGTAATCGCCTGATCCAGAGCGGCTCTCCACCTCGCCAGCCCGCGCTGCTTTTCCGCCAGATTCGCGCCTTGGTCGGAAACATCGTCAATCAAGCGCATGAACGCATAGAGCGCCACAATCCCGTCGCGCTTCGCTTTCGGCAGCAGGAAAAACGCCGGGTAGAAGTTGCTGTGGGCCGCCCGGGCCACGCGGTGGCATTCCGCGTAAGAGGCCGCAACCTCCCGCGCATTTCCATCCGCAACGCGATATCCTCCACCCGCGCGGGGAAATCCGACGCTGCGATTCCCGTCTCTGCGGTCAAACACCTGCGCCACAATCGCCCGCCCCAGCAGCCGCACTTGTTTCCCCTTGCTCACCTTTGGCCGCCGGTTCAGCGTGTCATACCCCATCGCTTCAATCGCATCCAGCACGGCCAGCCCGCCACGGCTGAACATCTCCAGGTCCACACTCAACTTGCCTTGCACCTTCCTCGACAGCGGCAGCCCTTCTTCAAACAATTCCCGCGTCCGGGCAATCAATTCTTTCATCAGCGACACATATCGCTTGCTGAACTTCTTCCCGACAATGTCGCTTTCCGTGACGCCGTGCGCCGCGGCCCGCTCCAGCGGTATATAGATTCGCCCCTTCTCCAGATCCCGCGAAACGTCCTGCCAGAAATTGGCAAGCTGCAGCGCCGTGCACGTCGCATCGGAAAGCCTTTGCCGGTGGTCATCCCGGTAACCGCATAGGTACAGCACCAGCCGCCCAACGGGATTCGCCGAATACACGCAATAATCAAGCACGGCTTCCCAGGTCGCGTAGCGCTTCACCACCTGGTCCTGGCGAAACGCCTTCAGTAAATCCGCGAAGGGCTGCTTCGGGATATCCTTGGCCACCACCGTTTCGCGCAGCGCCACAAACACCGGATGCGCAGGCCGCCCCTCATAGCATGCATCAAGCTCCCGCTCCCACCAGTCCAACAACTCCAGTGCGCGCTCTTTCGATGGGATTTCGTCTCCGAGATCATCCGCCCACCGGCAATACGCGTAAGCATTATAGAAATGCTGGTGCAGTTCCTTCGGCAGCAGCCAGGAGACTACATTGAAATTTTCGTAGTGGTGCGTCGCCAGCCAGCGCGTGTAGGCCTGCGCCACATCGGCCGTGCACCCATTGGCCGGCAGTTTGGCAGCGATTTCAAGTTCGCCGGGACGCAGCATCAGGAATCCATCGGCTCAAAACACTTTCTAAATTGGGCTGGAACACTCGTGGATCTGCTTCTCACCCTTCACCCGTAACCCGCGCGGCTTACGGCCTCACGGCCAGCTTGATTTCGCCGCTACGCGCCTTCATGCGCTCAAACGCCTGCGGCAGATCGGCCAGGCCAATCTCCTCGGTGACAAAATCCTGGGCCGATATATCGCCACGGCGGATCGCTTCCATTGCTTCACGGATAAAACGCGGCGTGTGATGGAAAGGTGAAATGATCTTGATTTCCGAATAATGGATGGTTGCCGGCGCGATTTCTACGCGCGTGTCCTTGGGGAGCCCGCTGAAGAAGTTCACCACACCGCCGCGCCGCACCATCGCCAGCGCCTGCTGCCAGGTCGCGGGATTGCCGGCGGCTTCCACAACGCAATCCGGCCCGCGCTGCTCGTCGGTCAGCGCCTTCACCGCAGCGGCCACGTCGGCAACCTCGGTGACATTGATGGTCGCCACAGCACCCAGCTTGCGTGCAACCTCCAGCGGAGCTTCCCGCCGGGCCAGCGCAATCACGCGCACACCGCGGCGCGACAACATGCGCACAAATTTCAGCCCGATGGGACCGCAGCCAATCACCGCGGCCGTATCGCCCGTGCGCACTTCCATCTCATGAATCCCGCGCAGCACGCATGCCAGGGGTTCCACCAGCGCGGCGCTGTGGTCGTCTATTGAGTGCGGCACTTCCAGCATGTTCTCCCGGACGATGCGCCCGGGAATGCGCATGTATTCCGCGTAGGCCCCGTTATTAAACAGCAGATCCACGCAAAGATTTTCCTGGCCGCGACGGCATTGGTAGCAGCGGAAGCACGGCGCTGAGTTGGCGGCAATCACACGCATGCCCAGCCGCCATTTCGCGTCCACGCGCTTCCCCATGGCCACAATCTCACCGACCACTTCGTGGCCAAACACCGCCGGCGGCCGAATCATTTTCGCGTGGTAGCCGCGTTTCCAGACCTTCAGGTCGGTGCCATCGGTCAGCGCCAGGCGCACGCGCAGAAGCACTTCTTCGGCCGACAATGCGGGCACATCGATTTGCTCGATGCGCAGGTCTTCGCTTCCGTACAGCACCGCCGCCGTCATTCTTGACGGCACGAGGATCTTCGTTGGGGCCAGCACTTCTTCCAGCCCCAGTTCCGTCCTCTTTGTGGATGCTGCTCTCATTGGTGCGTGATCAGGACCTTAAGCGATGTTTCCGTGGGCCTTGCCGCCAGTTCCAAGCCCTCTTGGATTCTACCTAGCGGAAACCAGTGCGTCACAATCTCCATCACCGGCAGTTTCTTCTCCAGCACCAGCGCTGCCGCACTTTCTTGGATGTCCACGGCTGCGCTGTAGCTGCCCAAAATTTCTTTCTCGTCTATCCCTATCGCCGCGGCAGGAAACTCAATTTTCGTGACAGGGTCGTTTGCGGCAAACAGAAGCACCCTGCCACCTGGCCGCGCCGCCTCCAGAGCATCTACGACCACGGCCGGATGCGCTACAGCCACCAGAACCGCGTCTGCCCCCCGTCCTTCGGTGCGGGCATGCAATTCTTCCACAAGCTTATCATTTATGGGGTCAAAAGACTCCACCGCTCCCAATCTCAAACTTTTCTCGCGCCGCGTGGCCATGGGGTCACTCGTATAGATGCGCGCCCCCTCATGTTTGGCAACCATCAGAAGTTGCAGGCCAATGGGGCCGCACCCGGCGATGAGCACCGTTTCGCCAGCCGTGATGCGCGCTTTCTGCACCGCCTTCACGATGGTATTGATGGGTTCGATGAATGTGGCCTCTTCAAACGTCACATTGTCCGGCAGCCCCACGATCCCCCGCTCCGCCACCCACGGCATCGCCTTCACATACTCGCCAAAACCGCCGCCATTCGGCGTGAACCCCCCGGTCAGGCCGGTGGTTTTGTACTGCTTGCACTGCGAGAAAAGCCGGTTCTTGCAGTAAAAACACGCGCCGCAGGGAACGTGGTGGAAACTCATCACGCGGTCGCCCAGCTTCCACTTGGTCACACCTCGGCCCAGCGCAACGACGGTTCCTGCCAACTCATGGCCCAGGATCTGCGGCGGCTCCACATAGCGCTGAAATATCTTCTTGATGTCCGTGCCGCAGATGCCGCAAGCCGCCACCTTGATAAGCACCTCTCCGTCGCGCACCTCGGGCACAGGCACTTCCTCCACACGCACCACGCCCTTCTCCCGGAACACCCCCGCCCGCATCGTCCTCGGTATCGGCCCTAGCATCCTCATCTGTTCCACCGCCGTCCCCGCCCCACTCACCTCGCCGCCACCTCTTCTTCCCTTCCCAAACCCCAATGCAGAAAGCGCTGTCGAACGGCTGCGATATATTTGTCAAGAAAATCCGCGAGGTTCTGGGCAGCTTTCTCGCTTCGCTTCCCAAAACCGATCATGGCGGGAATTTTGTGGGGACGGCGTCCGACTTGCAGCAACAGTTTTCCGTAGTTGATTTGCCCATCTCGGCCCATCGACCACCCAAAATCCAAGGGAAGATCCTCTTCTACGGTGTCGCTGATCGCTCGAATGGCAAGGGCCGGCACTTGCTGTTCCCTTGCCCTCGTCAAAACATGAAAACTTTCCATTTCCACCACATCGCCAAACTTGGCCATGGATTGCTTCGACTGTGCCCGGCAAACCACTTGGGTATTTGTGAGGAACAAATTGACGGGAGTCGCACCCGTTTCTTCAGCCAGTTCGACGAGAAGAGGGCGACTCCTAAACTTCTTCCCTCCATTCACCAATAAGGCTTCACGAGCCACAACAATTTCCCCACTCTTGAGTTCAGGCTTTAATCCGCCCGCCAATCCCGAACTGATGCACAGGTCAGGCTTTTCTTTCAGTAAGGAAGAGAGAAACGTCCTTGCGCCTTTCCAACCAACACCGGTCAGGTACACGTCAAGCGTAAGATCGTCAATCCTGTTGCTGTACCAGACATCCGCGCCCCCACGGTGACTCCCATGAACATATTCCTTGCGCCTAAAAGCATGGCGTCGCCGCCATGGCGCAAACTCCGCTTCCACTGCAAATGTCACCAGCACCCGCATCATCACTCCCTTATTCCCTTTACTTCCTTTGCTTCATTCGCTTCCTTTCCTTCCTCACGCCGCCGCCAACCTCATCTTTTTCGCTCGCCCCGCTCTCACATACCCATTTGCCTGATACCACCGCACCGCGCGCTCCAGCGCCGCCGCCACCGGCCCCGGCTGAAATCCCAATTCCCGCCGCGCCCGTGAAGCATCCACAAACATTTTGTGCTGTGCAATCTTCACGCCTTCCACGGGAATTCCCGGCTCTTTTCCAATCAATCGCGATAACGCACTCTCCACGTAGGCTACACCCAACGCCACCCCGTACGGGATTTTCATCCGCGGCGCCGGCAAACCCGTGATCTTCGCCAGCGTATCCAGCAATTCCTTCAGCGTCAGATTCTCCGCACCCAGCAGATACCGCTCGCCAATCTTGCCCTTCTCCGAAACCAGCAGGTGTCCCGCCGCGCACTCCTCCACGCCCACGAAGTTCAACCCCGTCTCCACGTAACCCGGCATCTTGCCATTCAGAAAATCCAGAATGATCTTTCCCGTGGGCGTGGTCTTCCAATCCCACGGCCCGACCGGCGTGGTGGGCATCGCCACAATCACCGGCAATCCTTCCTTCGCCGCCTTCAACACTTCCTGCTCGGCCATCCATTTCGAGCGCTTGTAGTGCCCGATCATCTCCTCGAGCTTTGCCTCCGTGAATTCGTTGGGGAGTTCCGGCCGGTCCACCGCGATGGTCGCCACTGTGCTGGTGTAAATCAATTGGCCGACGCCGGCGCGCTTCGCCGCCTCCAGCAAATTCTTCGTCCCACCCACGTTCGAATCGTAAATGTCCTGCGGATGCTTCGCCCACAGCCGGTAATCCGCCGCCACGTGAAACACGCGCTGCACGCCGTTCATCGCGCGTTCCAGCGAAGCTGCATCTCGCAAATCCCCCGTCACGTACTCCAGCGACAAATCGCTGATCGCCCGATTGCTGCTGGAAGCACGTATCAGCACGCGAACCGCTTCGCCCCGCGCCACCAACTGCCGCGCCACATGGCTGCCCAGAAATCCCGCCGCGCCCGTCACAAGTGTAGTCATGGCTTCCGCACGCTTTCCCGCTTCTCGCCCAATCCGCCGCCGAATTGCCAAGCCAGCATCCTCCAGGCGTCGCCCGCTTTGCGATTCACTCCCAGCAGGGCCGCCGTCTCATAGCCGGCTTGGCACGAGCACGTCTCACACCGCGGGTTCATCCCACGCCCAAAATTCTCCCACAGCGTATTTTCCAGCAGCGCTTTGTAGCTCTTCTCGAGGTTGTAGTCCAGCAGGTAGCACGGCCCAGACCAGCCGCCCGGCCCGTATACCGGGCTGCCCCAAACGCTGCAATCCAGTTCGCATTCCCCGCGCAAATATTCCAGGTAAACCGGCGACACCAGCAAATTATAGTCATTCAGCGAATCGCTGATTTCCGCGAACCGGCGATGCATTTCTGCGTGGAACTTGGCGCTTCCGTCACGGCAAACTTTTCCAGGCAAGTACACCGGCGCAAGCATGTAACCGTCCACGTGCATTCCATGCAGTTTCGCATACAGCGCCGCCAGATCCCGCCCATCGCTGTCCGGATACACCGTCGAGCTCACCACCACAAAGAAGCCCGCATTCTTCGCGGCCTTCACGCCATCCAGCGCTTCCGCAAATTGTCCCGGCTTGCCCGCGCGGGAATCGTGGACGGCCTCCGTGCCATCGAGCTTCACGTTCCAGAAAAAATTGGTTTCCGGCGGGATCATGTGCAAGCGCCGCCGTATCAGCGTTCCGTCCGTGCAAAGGAAAAGATGCTTGCCGCGGTCCAGGATCGCGCGGGTTAGCTCCGCAATGCCCTCATACTCCAGCGGTTCGCCGCCGCAGATGGCCACCACGGGCGTGTCGCACTCCTCCATCGCCGCCAGGCATTGCTCCACGCTGAGCGGCGCCCGGCGCGGCGATGCCACCTGCCCATTTCCGCCATGCGATCCGCCGCAGTTGCCCATACAGCCGCCCAGAGGGTCCAGCGTGAGCATGACCGCAAATTTCCGCTCCCCGCGCAGTCTGTGCGTCGCGAGATGTTTGGCGGAATTGAAGATCAGCCGGAAGGGATACCGCATTGTTTTGTTTAGGAAGCGCTGCGCTCGCGCGCCGGATACAGCCCGCGGCGCACACGGAATTCGCTCGGCCGGAATTTAACGGCGCAATATTCCTGCGCGCGGCTGGCCTGATTGCGATAACGCGCCAGCGCATACACCGGGAACGAATTCTTGTAGAGGTGATATTTCAAGTAAAAAACGCCCGGGAAGCCCGTGCCCGTGAAATCCTCTTCGCTCCAGGATCCATTGGCATTCTGTTGCTTCACCAGGTACGCGGCAGCGCGTGCGATCGCTGGATCGTCGGGATCCGCGCCCGCGAGCAATCCAATCAATCCCCAGGCGGTCTGCGATGGCGTGCTATTCCCCTGCGCCTTGGTGGAAACGACCTCATAGCTGCGCAGCGACTCGCCAAAGCTCCCATCGGCTTTCTGCACCTGTCGCAGCCAGGCGACAGCGCGCACGCAATAATCCTGCGCCGTCAGCGACACCGTCTCCAGCGCTCGCAAAACGCCGCTTGTGCCGTATACGTAATTCACGCCCCAGCGCCCAAACCACGATCCGTCCTTGCTCTGGTCTTTCATCAGGAACTGCACGGCCTTCCGAATTACCGGGTGATCGCCCGGCCAGCCAAATCGTCCCAGGCATTCCACCACCCGCGCGGTCACGTCCGCCGTGGAAGGATCGATCATGGCGTTGTGGTCCGCGAACGGTATATTGCACAGGATCTTCCGGTTGTTGTCGCGATCAAAAGCTCCCCAGCCGCCATCGCGGTTCTGCATGCTGAGCAGCCACTGGATTCCCCGGCGCATCGCCGCTTCCATGCGCTTCTCGTCCAAGAATTTCACCCGCTGCAGCGCCATCAATACGAACGCGGTGTCATCCACGTCGGGATAAAAATCATTGCGGAATTCAAACGCCCAGCCGCCCGGCTCGGCATCCTTATTCTTGATCTGCCAATCGCCCTTGCCCAGCACCTGCTTCGTCAGGATCCAGTCCGCCGCCTTCACCAACGCCGGATGATCCGCCGGCAAGCCCGCTTCTTCAAGAGCTACCATCGCGATACACGTATCCCACACCGGGGAAATGCAAGGCTGCAGGCGAATGGTGTCGCCTTCCTCAATTTCAAACCGCGAAAACTCCTTAATCTCCCGCCACGTCAGGGGGTCTTCCGGTCCGTGCCCCAGCGCCATCAGCGCAAAAATCGAGTTCATCATCGAGGGATAGATGGCCGCGAGCCCCTCGGTCCGTTCCATGTGCTCCAGCATCCATTGCTTGGCTTCCCTGATGGCCTTTTGCCGCAGCGGCTTCCACGGCAGCTTCTCGTACAGCTTCAACCCGCGATCCACCGCGAGAAACAGGTTCTTCCAGGAGAGCAGTTGCTTGCTCCAGTTGAACGCCGCCGTTTTCTGTGTGGGATCCTTGAACAGCTCGTCCACCCGCGCGTGTTCCGGCAAGCGAAACTCCGGCCGCACCGATGACAAGATCGCCATCGGAATCACGATCCCCCGCGTCCACGAAGACATCTCGTAAATATTGAAATAGAACCAGTTCGGCAGCAGCATCAATTCCGGTGGAATCGCCGGCACCAACTCCCAGCCTACGGCTCCCACCAGCGCCAGATAAAAACGCACGTACGAATTCGTGTGTTCCAGTCCGCCCAGGCGGTGAACGGCCTCGCGCGCCTTGACCATGTGCGGCTCGTCAGGAGAGTCCCCCGCCAGCTTTAGCGCGAAATACGCCTTGGAGGTGGCATTGAGTTCCGAGGCGCCGCCAGGATAAATCGGCCAGCCGCCATCGTCCATTTGCTTACGCCGGACATAGTTGGCCAGCTTGGCGATGCGCGCCGGATCGGCCTTGTCAAGTACGTGCAGGTAGTAAATGTAATCGGATTCGAGGGTGGTATCGGCTTCCAGTTCGCCGTGCCAATACCCTTCCTCAGCTTGCATGGATAGGAGATACTCGGTGCCGCTCTCGACAGCCTTTTCAACCTGCTCCGCCCAAGTCTCTTGCCGCCATGGTGCTGGCGCGGGCGCGACCGGTAACTCCTCTCCTATACGTACGTACGACCCCATCTCGGCTCCCCCTCGAGCGAAATGCTGTATTCCCCCGAAAAAACTCTAATCGGCTGCTGAGAAAGCTCTTCTCTTTAGGAGGCCGGGGCTGCAGTTCACCCTGAGCCTCGAAGGACCCCGGCGTAAAGCCCCAAAAAAGAACGGGCTCTAGCCCCTGAAGGAACTCTTTCCGGCGTTTTCAGCAACTTTACAAGCCAAATTCCGTTACTCGCCTAACTACCCTATTGCCTTGCACTTCCAAACAACCACGCTTGAACAGAACTGCTCGGGGTACTTGCAGTACCCATTATCCCTGCCCCCGGAAAATCGGTCAACGAATAAGATGCCGGCGAGCAAACCCCGAGTTGTCGCAAACTGTCACAATTGCACCGCGGGAGCTCCCTCCATAATTCGATGTACCAGCGCCTCTAAAGGTTCCGGCAGACTTTCGCCCTACCTTTGCAGCACCGAGGGCTTTTCCTGCAGCGATTTGGCAGCCGCTTCCAGAGCGCTGCCGGAGAAGGAAGCCTTCCCGGCATTTTCAGCAACCCTCTTTGACTCTATTCACTCCGTTCCGCCTCTAACTTCTTTACGCGTTCCGCCAACTCCGGCAGCCGCGCAAACCACGCATACTGCTCTTTGAACTTCTCCAGGGGCCGGGCTGGCGTTCCCCAAACCGTCTCCCCGCTTCGAATGGTCTTGCCGTTGAGAATCCCCGCCTGGCCCCCGGCAATCACGTGATCCTCGAGCGTGCAGTGGTCCCCCATGCCCACCTGTCCGCCACAGACCACGTGATGCCCCAGCTTGCAGGAACCCGAAATGCCCGTCTGCGCCGCAACCACGGTGTGGACGCCGATCTGGACGTTGTGGCCCACGTGCACCAGATTGTCCAGCTTCACGCCTTCGCCAATCCGCGTGTCGTCCAGCGAGCCGCGGTCCACCGTCGTATTCGCCCCAATCTCCGCATCCTCGCCGATCTCCACAATCCCAGCCTGCGGAAATTTCCAGTATCGCTCGCCATCGAACGCATATCCGAATCCATCGGCGCCAATGACTGCCCCCGAGTGAATCTCTGCGCGGCTTCCCAGGCGCACGCCACCATACAGCGTTACATGCGGGTGCACGCGACAATTCTCGCCAATCCAGCATCCTGCGCCAATCACGCAGTGCGCCCCGATTTGCGTGCCCTCTCCCACATGTACATCCTCGCCGATCACCGCATACGGTCCGATGCTCACGTTCGCTGCCACCCGCGCAAGCGGCGCAACAATCGCCGTTGGGTGGATCCTGCTCGCAATCGGCCGCCGCTCCAAAAGAATCGCCGCCGCCTTCGCAAAAGCCACCTTGGGCTGTGCGCTGCGCAGCACCGTCTTCCCCGGCAGGTCAATTCCCTCCCCTGCCACCACGCAACCCGCCGCGGAAGCCACGGCCCGCTCCGCATGCTTTGCCGTCTCGACGTAAATCAAATCATGCGAGCCCGCGCGCTCCGGTGCGGCCACCCCGGTCAATTCCAACGAGCCGTCACCTTCCACCTTCGCCCCAATGGCTTGCGCCACATCCTTCGCTGTGCTTGTCATCGCCCGCTTCTCCTCTGCTTCTGCCTCACTCTTGCGGTTCTCTTCTTTTCACAAAAAATCATACAAGGGCGGTTCACCCCGCGGCCGGTTTTTCCATCTCGCGTGGACCCACACCCACTGTTCCGGATGCTTCCGGATAATCTCCTCGATCACTTTGGTAAAGCGCCTGGTGTTTTCCAGGACGTCGCGCTCGGCATCTCCCGTACGCACCAGTTCCACGGGCGGCTCGAAGCGCAAGCGGTACTTCCGAAGATTTTCATCCCAATAAGCGTAGCCGGGCACCACCGCGGCATCCGTATGCAGGGCCACCCGCGCAATTCCTGTCGTCGTGCAAGCCGGCGTGCCAAAAAAATCCACGAACGCCCCTTCTTCCGGCATGGTGTTCTGGTCCGCAAGGATTCCGATCGTTCCCGCCTCCTTCAGCACGTTTAGCATCACGCGCGCCGATTCGTTCTTGAAAATCGGCCGGTTCCCCGAAAGCCCGCGGTAGTGATTCACCAGGCGGTCCAGCGGCTCGTTGTCCAGCGGCCGCGCCATGTAATGCAGCGGGTATCCGTATAGCCCATGCGCAAAAGAGGAAAGTTCCCAGGCACCGATGTGGCCGGTGAGGTAGAGCACACCCTTGCCGCGGCTCTGCCCCGCAAGAAAATTCTCATGCCCATCCAGAATTACCACCTGCTCGATATTTTCACGAGTGTACTTCGGAAATCGCGCGAACTCCGCGGCCATCCACCCCAGATGGCGGGTCATCTTGCGCATCACCCCTCGGCGCTGCGCGTCTGTCCAATCGGGAAACGCGAGCCGCAAATTGAACTCGGCGGTCTTGCGCAGTTTGGGCCTCGCCAGAAGCAGCAGGCGTGTTCCCACTGCCGCGATGCTTCGCGCAATTGGTCGCGGCAGGAGGTCCAGCGTCTTCACCGCGCTCCACGCCACCGCATATTGCAGCCATTCCTTCATCAGGGCTGAGTGTCTTCCCGTCCTTTCGCGCCAGTATGACCGACTTCCGCCATTCCAAGATACACTTAGCAAGCTCCTGAAGAAGACTTTCTCTTTAGGAGGCCGGGGCTTCAGCTAATTCAGAACTCTCAAGGGCCCCGGCATACGGGCCTTATGGACTTCCCGCGCCCGGTCCCCGAGCACGATTGTCATCCCGACCGGAGGACCGCGTCGTGTGCGGTCCGGAGTGGAGGGATCTGCTTTCCCTCTTGAGCCGAATCGAAAAGCCCCTAGCGCGGAGGCGCTTTGGTTTATCCTTAGCTACGCAGGGACCTGAAGAAAGCGTTCTCCGGTTTCTTCAGCAACTTGATTGATCTTAGAGCCGGCGAACCGTGACACAAACTGACAACTCCAGCCGTGATGGCGATTCCCTCTCGATGGCGGCGCGCCTTTTTTGGCTTGTCCTCATTATCGCCACACTCTATCTCTGCTACTTCCACAATCTAGGCGCCATCGGCCTGGTGGGGCCGGACGAGCCGCGCTACGCCTGGATCGCCCGTGAAATGCACGAATCGGGCGACTGGGTCACGCCCCGCCTCTATGGCCAGCCCTGGTTTGAGAAGCCGGTCCTTTATTACTGGGGCGCGGCGCTCAGCTTCAAACTCTTCGGTGTGAGCGAAGCTGCGGCGCGTTTCCCCAGTGCCTTCGCTGCGCTGCTGGCGACCTTGGCCATGGCGTGGCTCGCCTGGCGTGTCTATGGCCCGTGGACAGCGCGCTGGTTGTTTCTTCTTCTGCCCACCACCGTGGGCATGATCGGCTTTTCGCACGCCGCCGCCACGGACATGCCCTTCGCCGCCACGCTTACCATCGCTATGGTTTTTGCCGCCAGAATCCTTGGGCTCGTTCCGCCAACTGGTCTCTCGCTTCATGCACCGAATTTTAGCTTGTACACAAACACACGCCCCAGGGGTCTAGTCAGTCTGCTCTTCTTCGGCTTATTCCTCGGTCTTGCCACGCTGGCGAAAGGCCCTGCCGCCGTCGCGCTATCCGGCGGCGGCGTATTGTTGTGGGCGGCATTTACCAGGCGCTGGCGCGACGCCTTCCGCTGCCTCCACCCCGTCGCCATTGCCAGCTTCTGTCTTACGGCGCTCCCCTGGTACATCATTTGTTCCCGGCGCAATCCCGATTTCTTCCGCATCTTCGTCATCGAGCACAATTTCAAGCGCTACCTCACCCCCGAATTCCAGCACATCCAGCCCTTCTGGTATTACGTTCCTATACTCCTCATCGCCTTTGCTCCTTGGACTCTGGCGCTAGTCTGGTCCGCCCTCTTCGGAGCTTTGCACACCTGGCCGCAGCGCCGCCCCTCCGACGCCACGCTTCTCGCGCTCTGTTGGGTCGTCTTCTGCCTTCTGTTTTTCTCCTTCTCCAAATCGAAACTCCCCGGCTACATCCTGCCCGCAGTCCCAGCCATCGGCCTGCTTCTTTCCAGAGTCTACGTGCGCCTCGTTCCGCAAGAGGGCTGGACATTCCGTTTGCTGCTACTCACCGGCGCTATCCCAATGGTCCTCCTGGCGCCCGTGCTTTGGTCCTTATATTTCGGCCGCCCTGGCCCCACCGCGAGCGCGGCCACAGGATCCGGCTGGGTTTGGCTACTCTTTGGAATCGCGAATTTCCTCCTGGCCGCAAGGAAGACCGCCGCCCGGCAACCTTTTGCCTTAGCCTCCCTCTCCGTAGTTCCGATCCTCGCGATTCTCCTGTTCTTCAACCACCTGGCACCGCTGTTTCTGCCATGGGATCCTTCCGGAAAAACGCTCGCGCAAGACCTGCGTACCGCGCAGATCCCGCCAGAGCAAACTTACGCAGCGGCGATGCCACGCGGCCAGCAATTCAGCCTCAGCTTTTATCTGCACCAGGAAATTCAGACGTGGGATCAAAACCAGCCTAAGGAAGGCTATCTATTGCTGCCGTTCAAGGCTCGTAGGTTTCCAGTGAAGTCGCAGTGGACATGCTCGACCGACCCGGTCGTATTGCCAGCAAGCGGTTGGTTCGCTTACAAAATCCAGCGCGAGGACTCAGTGAGCCGTCGGCACGATGGGAGTGGACCTGACGGGAGCAGCCCTGGGGGCAGCGGGCCTAACCGGAACGGGCTCGCCGTTCGTAGTCGGCAGCCGCGTTAAGAAAAATGTCACCACACGATTCTCGTACGTACGCTTCTCGTCATCCGGCAGGTTCACGAAATTCCCGTGCGCGACGATGGCCATTTCGCGAGGCTCGCCCGCCTTCAAAAACATCTCCCGCGTAATCGCGGCGAGTTCCGGATCATCCGCTGCGCCAATGAACAGGATCGGCACGCCGGACCCGGACAGGCTCTTCAGCTTTGCGGAAAGCGGCGGATTATTCTTGTAAGCGTAGTTCAGCCATTCAAAACTCGTCTGCGCGGACTTCACCATCATCGGGAATCCGCCCACGCCGGTCTTTTCCACGCCAATCTTCACCATCTGTTTCGGGTAGTCGTACACGGAATCGAGCACCAGCGCGCGCACGCGAGCGTCCTTCTCCGCCTCGCGCAGCGCGGCATAAGCGCCAAGATTGTAGCCCCACAAGCCGAACCGCGCGGCATCCACGTCATTTCGTGTCGCCAGTGTATCGATGGCGGCGCGCACCTCGTCCGACTCGCGATAGCCGAATGTGGTCAAGCCGTCATTCCCGCCGTGGGCCGCAAAATCAAACACGAACGAGTTGTACTGGTGGTCCTGCAGCGAGGAAACCAACGTGAGCAATTCGCCCCGGCTGGATAGATAGCCGTGGCAAAGAATAATCGTCGGCGCTCCCCGCAACCCGGGGAAGAACCAGCCTTTGCGGATGCCCAGGCCCGCTACCGTAAAGTCCACTTCATCGGGGCGGCCCGGGAAACTCTCCATATTGATCTCTGAGCTCGTTCGCTGCGGCTTCACAATCCAGTAGATCAGCACACCGGAAATAACCACCGTTGCAACCGCGGCAAAAAACACCAGCGCCAATATCACGGTCAGAAGTTTCATGTACCAACGTGTTGGGTACCGCAGTTCGTACAGGATCGACATGGGCTTTGGGCTTCAGGGCCGGTCCGTTGGACGGCCGCCTCACTTTTCTTTCTCAGCCGTTGCTCAGGCTATACAGGCTGCGGAGAATGTCTTTTTCTTTAGGAGGCCGGGGCTTCAGCCCCGGCGTAAAGGCCCTAAAACCAATGGGCTTTCGCGCCTTTTGCGTCCGCCGATTTTTGGCGGAAGCCCCTGAAGAAAGGCTTTCTCGAATTCTTCCGCAACCCCTACAGCCGCATCCTAGCATGCGCTTTCGCACCCCTCACTTTTCATCTCTTCCCGATGTGCCCGATTCGTATCGCCCCGCGGCTTCGCATTTGGCAGTCCACGCACCGAATCGGATATTATGGCTACTGGGCTGGGGGACGCCCTGCCGCTCTATCCATGAACATCGTTGACTTGCGCCAGACGACTGTCCGCCAAATCGAGCCGCTGCTGCTCGAAGAGGCTCGCCATTGGCGCGAAGACCTTCACTGGGACTACCGCAGCGCGACGGACCTCATCAAGCGCTTCCTGGAGGCGCACGCTCTTTCTGGCTGCGTGGCGTTTGAGCACGGCATCGCAGTAGGCTATGCCTTTTACGTGCTCGAGGATCACAAAGGGCTGATTGGCGACTTGTTTGTCTCCCCGAGTTACGACCAGGAACCCATCGGCCGGCGCCTTCTGGATGAGATGCTATTTTCTATGCGCGCGCTTCCCCAATTGCAGCGCATCGAAGCGCAGCTCATGCCCTTCGGCGGGCCCGTGGAAGACGCGCTGCGCGACCAGGGATTCCGGCTGCACACGCGGCAATTCATGCTCTTCGACCTTCTGAAGAAGGCCGAAGGCGCGCCAAGCATCAACTCCGGCATGCGCCTGGATCGCTGGAATGACCGCTACATGGAGTCGTGCGCCAAGCTGATCTACCTGGCCTATGCGAATCACGTTGATGGCGATATCAATGATCAGTACCGTTCGCGGCATGGCGCGCTGAAATTCCTGAAGAACATTATTCTGCTGCCCGGCTGCGGCCAGTTTGTGCCCAACGCCTCATTCGTGCTGCGCCATCCCGGCGGCGAAGACCTGGTGGGCGCTGTCCTCACCAGTGAAGTTTCCCCCGGTGTCGGCCACACTACGCAAATTTGCGTCATGCCGGGGTTTCAGGGACACGGCCTGGGGCGCCTTCTCATGCTCACGGCGGCGGAAGCCCTGCGCGCCCTGAAGTTCAAGGAACTCACGCTGACCGTCACCTCGGAAAATCGCACCGCCGTCCATCTCTACGAACGCCTCGGCTTCTCCACCGTCAAATCCTTCACCGCCGGCGTCTGGCCCCGCTGAAGATATCAGTTATCAGCGATCAGATATCAGCGATGAAGAACCTTCCATTTTGCTCCTCGCTGTGGCGCTATCTACTCCGCGCCCGTTTCTTTTGCCCTCTGTCATCCCGAGCGGAGCGACCCGAATTTCTCTTTCGCGCCGTAGTTTGGCGCGTCGGGTCGCGTAGTCGAGGGATCCCTCTGCCTCTTCTCTGTGTCCGGCGCTTACCCCAACCCGGTCGGGGAGTCGTTCCGCTCTTGGGTTTGTTTCTGTAGTGGCACAGTCACTCTTGACTGTGCTCTTGGGTTTGTTTGGTCTTCTCCGTCCGGGCAGGGGTCGAGCATCGCTCGACCCCATCTCGGCAAGGTGTAAACCCTTTTGTCATTCCGAGCGGAGCGAGGCACTCTTCTCCATCGCACGGCTTTTGTGCGATGAATCTGCTTTCCCCGGCGGTCCCTGGTTTTACCCTTGTAGCGCAAGGCGAGTCTTCGCGCTTCACCCACCCACCGTTTTCTGGCGGAAGCCGTGCAGCCATTCTCCTGCATCCCCCTGGTGAGAAATCGGGGCCAAGCTCTCTCTCATCGTGCTGTCGCAACTTCTCTTCCGCGCAGGCTTCGATAATTGATGCCAAAGGCGTGGTCAATAGCTGGCGGGCTGATCTGGCGGACTGGCCAAAATGCGAATGTGAAACGGCTCCACGACGGAGGAATTTTTTCGAGCAGGGCCGGTTGCATATTCGTTCAGAACAAAGTCGCAGGTCAGATCGAAGGTTCGCTCGCTTCCGGGATCAAACTTCCATTTCTTAATCGTCTCTTTCACACTTGGTTGGAGGATCGGGTAACCGCCCTTGGTTTGCACTGCGCCCACGCTCCCATCGCTGGCCACGAAAACATGTGCGACAACCGTTCCGCTGCTACGAGTTTGCCGGGCCAGCGGTGGATAACGGATGGCTTCAAAGTGGACCGGCTTGAGTTCGGGATGGCCCGCAAACAGCGCGTCGACGTCAAGGGCGCCGGATTGGGATCTAAACCACGCCTTCTCGAATTCGTCGCCGGGCAACCACCAGATGTCGTCCCATTGCGTAGCGGCTGCTTGACCCAGCGCGTAACCAAAACTCGCCATCTCCGCGAGCCCCGCAAAGTCCCAGTCCTCCCGGAAAACATCAGCGGGCTTGTGGTAATGGTTGTCCACGTAGTCCTTAGCCTGCGCCTCGCCCCAAGCCAGGTCCTGGTCCTTGAACTTCCTCCCCTGCCCAATGGAAAACGAAGGAATACCCACGCGGGACAGACTGAAATGATCAGAGCGGTAGTAATGCCCCGCCTCAGGATGCGCATCAGGACGAATCGTCAGCCCAAACTCCCCTGCGATTTTCTCAACGGTCGGATAGAACGTGGTGCGCTCGGCGCCGCTGACTTCAACTTCTTCGGGAATCCCGATAGGCGCAAGTGCGTCGTAATTCAAATCCAGGATGGGATCGACGGGCAATTCCACTGAGTGTTTCCCCAGAAACTCCGAGCCCAGCAATCCCTGCTCTTCGGCCGTAACGGCGGCGAAGAGAATCGAGCGAGGCGGAGCGGGCTTCGTGGCACCCCAGGCGCGCGCAATTTCCAGCAGGATGCCGCAGCCCGTCGCATTGTCAACCGCACCATGATAAATGTTGTCGCCGCTCTTCGTCCTATCAATGCCGAAGTGATCGTAATGCGCCGTGTAAAGAACCGCCTCAACTTTCCCGTAACAGCAGCCCTCCACCATGCCCAGCACATTCCTCGAACTGAACGGCCGCAGCGCGCTCACCACATGCGCCTTCAGGTGCACCGGCAACTCGATCGGCTTGAACTCCCGCGATTGCGCTTGCAGAAACAATTTGTCGAGATCGAGTCCCGCCATGGCCACCAACTTCCGCGCCACCTCCTCTTGAATCCACGAAGCCGCTTCCAGCTTCGGCGTGCCATCCAGTTTCAAGTATGACCTTTCACCCCCCCACGAGTTGCGCACCACTTCCCACCCGTAACTCGCCAGATCCGTGCGATGGATGATCAGCGTCGCCACAGCGCCCCGCCGCGCCGTTTCCTCATATTTATAAGTCCAGCGCCCGCTGTACGTCAGCGCCTTCCCCTTGAAAAAATTGGGGTCATCGGAATTGGGCTCGTTCACAAACAGCAGCGCCACTTTGCCTTTCAGGTCGTAGCCCTTGTAGTCGTCCCATTTTTCTTCCGGTGCCGTGATGCCGTAGCCCACAAAAACAATCGGCGCATCGATATTCGCAATTTCCGTCTGCGATTCGTTGCTGGTCACAAAGTCGTCAAGATTCCGAAGCACCAGCGGCTTCCCGCTTGCAGGCACCAGCGCAAAGCTCGTCTCCGGCAAAGTTTTCACACCAACCAGGGGCACGCTCTGGAAGTACGTGCCATTCTCTCCGGCAGGCTTCAACCCATAGCTCTTGAATTGCGTCGCGATGTAGTCGGCGGCAGCGTCCCCTCCCCTCTGCCCGGTGCCGCGGCCTTCCAAAGCGTCGCTCGCCAGATACTTCACGTGCTGCCGGATTTTCTCCGCCGCAATCTTCGGCGCGTGCGATTTCGCCGCCAGCAGCACGCCGCCGCCAAGAACCGCTGCCGCAGCAAACGCAAATAGTTTCTTCATCCGTATCTCCCGAGCAAAAAAGTGCACGAAAGGAAACTGTAGCAAAAAGCGCCCGGGATCGCGGGAAAAAGCGGACGCAGCCTCTGCCAATCCCAGAAAGTATGCGCCTCACGCCACGTCTCCAAGAATAAAAACGCAAACCACTCCCGGAGGACTATACTTGGCGGAACTGGGCCCGATGCACCGTTGACGCGAACTGTCGATTAGGGAGATCAGGCCATGAAATTAATCTTGTCTTTTCTTTTCCTGTTGCTGCTGCATGCCTCTCCCCAGGAACCCAGTAAGCCGGCCGACGATAAACCTGCTGCCGACTCAAAATCTTCTTCGGAAGCCGCGAAGCTGGTAAATCCGGTCAAGCCAACACCCAACTCCTTGGCCATAGGCAAAAAGGCCTACACTTCGGACTGCGCCATGTGCCACGGCAAAGACGGCGCCGGCGCTGGCGAACTGGCCGTGACCATGAATCTGAAGCTTCGCGATTACCGCGACCCCGCTTCCCTGAAAGATCTGACCGATGGGGAGATCTATTCCATCATCGCCGATGGCAAGGGCCAGATGACCGGCGAAGCGGGGCGCATGAAACCCGGTCAGATGTGGGACGTGGTGAACTACATCCGTTCTCTCTCCAAAAAGTAACACTCCGCTGACCGCGCTTACTCCTAACCCAGCATCATTCTCCCCCTGCAATCTCCGTCGCTCTGGCCTTCCTCTTGCTCCTCCCCCCTTTAGTTGCTTGCCGATTCCAGGTCCTGGAAAGGGCTGGTCGCACAAAACTGCTGCCCTCCATCCACTTAACGTATTGACTCGTCTAACGTTACGCGGAACACGCCAGCGGTGCTGCCTGGCCCGTTCCCTATGGCTTGGGCCCACCCTCTTGCCGGACCGGGCGAATCCCCACAACCGCTGAGTCTTCTCGCTCAGTGTTGGCCGAAGGAGTTCCTCCCATGAATCCCACCGCAAACCGCCGCGGCCCCCAGTTGGCCATTCCTGAATTGCAGGCCGCCGCCGCCGAAATGCGCGCCATGGACATCGTCAGTATCTACGCCGCAGGCTCCGGTCATCCGGGCGGCACCCTCTCCGTAATGGACATCGCCGCCGCTCTCTACTTGAACGTCCTCAATCATGATCCCACGAATCCCGCATGGCCGGAGCGCGATCGCGTTTTCTGGTCCGCCGGTCACAAAGCGCCCGCGCTCTACGTCGCGCTGGGCAGAGCCGGATATTTCCCTCTCGACGATGTGGTGCTCTTGCGCCAGCTCGGCTCCGGCTTCGAAGGTCATCCCAATTGGTTGAAAGTCCCCGGCGTGGAAATTTCCAGCGGTTCCCTGGGGCAAGGTCTCGGCGCAGCCGTGGGCAGCGCTCTTGCCGCAAAGCTCCGCGGCGCCGCCCACCGCGTTTACGTCATCATGGGCGACGGCGAACAGCAGGAAGGCAGCGTCTGGGAAGCCGCCATGGCCGCTGCGCACCACAACCTCGATAACCTCTGCGCCATTATTGATGTGAACCGCCTGCAGATTGATGGTTGGGTCAAGGACGTGATGAACGTTGAGCCGCTGGCGGAAAAATATGCCGCGTTCGGCTGGAACGTCATTTCGATTGATGGCCACGACTTCGCGCAGATCCTCGATGCCTTCTCGCGTGCCAGCCAAGCCACCGGGCGTCCCACCGTCATCCTCGCGCGCACAATCAAGGGCAAAGGCGTTTCCTTCATGGAGAACGAGGCCAGTTGGCACGGCACGCCGCCGAAAAAAGAACAATTTGAAAAGGCTCTCCCCGAACTCCTCACTCCTGATTTTCCGCGCTCCCGCGTGGATGCCCTGCTCCAGCGCGCTGCCGCAAACGCCGTCGAGGTCGCGCACAAGGCGAAAGACGGCATCCCCAAGTTCGTGCTCGAATATTGGTGGAACGCCCGCGATTCCATGAAAGTTGAGATGGACCCCACGCGCATGGGCTTTGGCCGCGGCCTGCAACGCGCCGGAGAAGATCCCCGCGTGGTCACCCTGCACGCAGACATTTCGGGCTCCATCCGCATCACCGATTTTGAGAGCAAGCATCCCGAACGCAACAACCGCGTCTTCAGCGTCGGCATCGCCGAGCAAAACATGATGAGCGTCGCCGCCGGCCTGGCCCGCGAAGGCTTCATCCCCGTCACCGGCACCTACGGCGTTTTCGCTTCCGGCCGCGCCTGGGATCAGATTCGCACCACCATCTGCTACTCCAATCTCAACGTGAAAATCGCCGGCGCTCACGGCGGCATTTCCGTCGGTGCTGATGGCGCCACGCACCAGGCTCTGGAAGAAATCGCGCTGACCAGTATTTTGCCGAACATGCACGTGGTCGTGCCGTGCGATTCCGTGGAGACGCAAAAGGCCACCGAGTATTCGCTTCTCAAGCTGCAAGGGCCCTGCTACCTGCGCTTCGCCCGCGAAGCCACGCCCATCGTCACCAAACCCGATACGCCGTATGAGTTCGGCGTTGCCAACGTGATTCGCTACCGCGGCGTACAGCCAAAATTCCTCGATGCCTTTGAGACTTTCCCGGGTCCTGCCTACAAGAACGAACACGAAAACGTCACCATCATTGCCTGCGGCCCCATGGTTCCCGAAGCGATGCGCGCCGCCTGGCTCCTGAAAGAGGAGTACGCCATCGAAACGCGCATCGTGAACGTTCATACCGTCAAGCCGCTGGATATCCCCACCCTGGTGCGCGCAGCGGAAGAAACTCGCGTCGTGGTCACCGCCGAAGAGCATCAGGTAGGCGGCTTCGGAAATATCGTGGCCGGAGCCATTCTCCAGCAGCGCAAGGATTTTCGCCTTCCGCTGCAACTCGCCATGGTCGGTGTGGCCGATCGCTTCGGCATTTCCGGCAATCCCTGGGAACTCGTCCAGCACTTCGGCCTCACCGCGGAACATCTTGCCAAGCGTGTTCTGGACCTTCTCGACAAAAAACTGGCTGCCTCGCCCGCTGCCTCCACCCCCGTTGCCTCCACCGAGGCCTCGACAGTTCACTGTGCCCGCTGCGGCGCCAAAATCTCACCCGCTGAATATGCCAAGGATTCGCCCTTGCCTTCCGACGAGATCTGCGCCGAGTGCGAATACCAATCCCTCGAGCTCTGCGCCGTCTGCCGCATCGAGTGGGCCAAGCTCAGCCACAACTCCACCTACATCTGCCCAGTCTGCCGCGCCAACCCAGTGCTCCGCTGACCACCTCCCGCGACCGCCCGTTTGCTATCGCGCGGTACTCGCCTGTGCGAACACCTCTGCCTTCATCGCCACACCTGTGAACTCCACTTCTCCGGTAAGCGTTTACCAGGTCAGATTTGTCTTCGTTGACTTGCTTCCTGCCCACAACCTAACATGTGCTGCACATGCCAGCCACCGACTCGCTCATCGGCCAAACGATTTCGCACTACCGAATCATCGAAAAGCTCGGCGGCGGGGGGATGGGTGTAGTCTACAAGGCCGCGGATGCAAGACTAGACCGTTTTGTTGCGATCAAGTTTCTTCCCGAAGACCTCGCCGGCGATCCCGCAACCATCGAACGGTTTCGCCGCGAAGCCAAAGCCGCTTCTGCTCTGAATCACCCCAACATCTGCACCATCTACGACATCGGAGAGCAGGACGGCCATTCCTTCATTGCAATGGAACACTTGGAGGGGCAAACGCTCCGGCACTTGATTGCCGGCCGAGCGATGGCGCTGGATACCCTCTTACCGATAGCAAGCCAAATTGCCGATGCTCTGGATGCGGCGCACGCTAAAGGCATTGTTCATCGCGACATAAAATCAGGAAATATTTTCGTTACAAATCGTGGAGACGCCAAGATTCTCGATTTCGGATTGGCGAAAATTTCCGAAAGCCTCGAAGCCGGGCATGGTTCGGTCACCATGGACATGGCCGAACAGCTCACCAGCCCCGGCTCGACTCTCGGAACTGTTGCCTACATGTCGCCGGAACAAGTGAGCGGCAAAGATCTCGATCACCGGACCGATCTCTTTTCCTTTGGCACGATGCTGTATGAGATGTGCACCGGACTCCTCCCTTTCCACGGAAATACGACAGGGCTTGTTTTTCACGCCATCCTGGAGAAAACGCCAACTCCCGTAACCCAACTGAATTCCAGCATTCCCGCCAAGCTCGATGAAATCATCCAAAAGGCTTTGGAAAAAGACCGGAACTTGCGCTATCAGAGCGCCGCGGAATTGCGCGCCGATCTGCAGAGGTTGAAGCGGGATCGAGAAACGGGAAGCGCTAAGCGCGTTACCAGCAATCAGAACAATTTATCCGGCAGAATGTGGATTCTTGGGCTGGTGGCAGTGCTGCTAGTGGCGGCGGGTCTATTTCTTTATTCCCATTTCGTCCTAGAAGCGAAGAAAGAATCCGGCAAGTGGGAACAGATTACCTTTTACACCGACTCAGCCGTTTACCCGGCACTATCTCCAGACGGGCGAATGCTCGCCTACATCCGCGGCGAGGATGCTTTTTTTGGCGCCGGGGACATTTACGTAAAGTTGCTCCCCAATGGCGAACCGCTTCAATTAACGCACAACCGCGACGTTCAAAAGATGAACCCTGTCTTTTCACCGGACGGTTCGCGCGTGGCCTTTGGCACGATCGATCCGTGGGATACATGGGAAGTCAGTATTCTCGGCGGTGAACCTCGTTTAATGATGAAGAACGCGTCTTCACTTACGTGGATTGACGGAGGGAAACGCCTGCTCTTCAGCGAACTAAAAACAGGGTTGCATATGGGTGTGATGACCACGGACGAAGCGCGGGGACAAAGCCGGGATGTATACCTGCCGGTTGGCGAACGAAGCATGGCACACCACTCGTATCTTTCGCCTGATGGCCGCTGGGTACTGGTGGTGTTGATGAACTCCCTTGGAAAATTAACGCAATGCCGCGTGGTTCCATTCGATGGAAGCGGCCAAGAGCGTTTGGTTGGACCCAAGGACGCAGTATGCATTAACGGCGCTTGGAGCCCCGATGGAAAGTGGCTGTACGTAAGCGCGGATGCGGGTGGTGCCTTCCACATCTGGCGCCAGCGGTTTCCGGATGGCGAGCCTGAGCAAGTCACGTCCGGCACAACGGAAGAAGAAGGGATCGCAATGGCCAGCGACGGCACATCCTTCATCACTTCGGTCGGCACCAAAGATGTAACCGTGTGGATTCATGACAAAACGGGAGATCACCAATTGTCTTCCGAAGGTAGCGCGTTCCAGACGACTTTTTCCGGCGACGGTACGCAGCTTTATTTCTTGAAACAAAGCGGTGGCATCGGCGCGGCTGAACTCTGGCGAACGAGCCTCGCCAGTGGACAGAGTGAGCAAGTGCTGCCCGGCTACGAAATCGAAGTCAACACACAAACGAATGACTATGCTCTTTCACCGAACGGCGAGCGCGTTGTGTTCGTCCAAAAAAATGAAAAAGGGATCTCGAATTTGTGGATTGCCCCGACGGATCGACACACGTCGCCCCGTCATCTGCAGTCGCAGGAGAACGAAGATTCACCCTCGTTCCTGCCGAATGGGGATCTGATTTACCGTGCCAGTCGCAACGGCAGTAATTATCTTTATAAGAAGAAGCAAGATGGCACCGGCGAGAAGAGAATTCTCGATCAGCCGATACTGGATTTTCTGGCGCTTTCCCCCACTGGCAAATGGGCAATGCTCGCACAAAAGGAGCCCAACGACGAGGAACATCCCTACCGATTGATGGCTTATCCCCTAGAGGGTGGACCCGGCACGCCACTGTGTCGTGCGATCTGCACTGGGGGCTGGGATTCCAGCGAAGGGCATCTGTTTCTAAGTTTCCTCGAAAAGGGAGAGAAGACTTATTTCCTGCCCACCGGGGATCGCGGTGAGCTGCCGAAACTGCCGTCAACGGGCCTGACCAACAGCGAAGAACTGAACGCAATCGCTGGAGTAAAAAACACGCCAGCTCGCGTGGAATCGGCGATCTCTCCCGATGTGTATTCTTTCACCCGCTTCACCAACCGCCGAAATTTGTATAGAATCCCCGTACCTTGAAATTGAACACTGGCACGCTGCCAGAAGGTCTGCATTGTGAGGCTTCCACTTGATTGCATGAGAATGCAGCGAGGTCACTCCATTCCAGGCGCCAAGTCCCGATAAGTCGTTTACCGGGCGTTACGCAGCTCCGTCGGCAATTTGGACGCTAACCTGCCTCTTACCGAATTTTTCCCGAACTCAACGAGGCCTGGCCGTTCCTCTGCTAAGAAAACGACCACGTGGCCGACACGCCTACGTCTTTTGTCCCCGCAACAAACGTGGCTGACGCAGTCGCAAAAAGTCAAAAAACATGTGACGAACTGCCGTGTCAACGAATCGGCTTCTTCAACGCCTCCGCGATTCCCGCCTCGGCCAGCGGCGCCATGATTTCGTATCCCGCTTGGTTCGGGTGTACGCCATCCGGACTCAGCTCAGCCTTCAAGCCCCCTTCACTGTTGGCCATCCTTGAATAGTAGTCCACATATACGAAACCATTTTTCGCGGCGTACTCCTTGATCCACGCGTTTAGCGCCCTGATCTTGGGCGCAGGCTCAAGCCCCTCGTGCCAATGAAATTCGCTCGCCGGCAACACCGAACTCAATACAACTCGAACCCCATTCGCTCGCGCAAGTTCGCTCATGGATGCGATATTGTTCCCGATCTCCCCCAGCGTCATCTTCCCCGTGTTCTCGGCGATGTCATTTGTGCCCGCAAGCAGGACGACTACTTTCGGTTTCAGCTCGATGACGTCCTGGCGAAAACGCACCAGCATCTGCGGCGTAGTCTGCCCCGAGATGCCGCGGTTGAAATACGGCTTGCCCGGAAAAAACTCGACGCGATCCGGAGACGTTGCACTTCCCTGCTGCCCCCAGCCTTCGGTGATGGAGTCTCCCATGAACACCACGCGCGCTTCGCCCCGCGCAGGAGCAGGCAGCTCCTTATTCGCATCGCGGTATTTCGCCATAAAGGCCCAGTCGTTGTAGACGCGTTCCAACTGGGACTTTTGGTAGGGTGTCAGCCGGTCCAGAGCCGCCGCCACGTCCGCGGGAAGTTGCTCTTGGATGGATGATGCGGATGCCGGCAGCATTTGAATTGTGCCCAGCCACGTCTCCACCAACTTCGGCCATCCTGTAACCGGCAGTGCGGTGCGCCGCAGACCATAGCCGTGTCCACCTTCCGCGTAGATGTGCAGTTCCGCCGGAACCTTGGCGTTCTTGAGCGCCTGGAAGTAAACGGTCGCGTTTTCCACGTGCACCGGATCGTCCTCGGCCTGCACGATGAACGAGGGCGGCGTTTTATCGCTGACGTGAATGTCCGCATTGGGCGCGAAGTTCTGCTCTTCCAGTGCCAGGTACCCGGGATAGACGATCACGGCAAAGTCCGGCCGGCAACTCACCTGATCAGCGGCGTCGACCGGATCATATAGGCGTTGCTCGAAGTGCGTGCTCAGGGCCGCAGCAAGGTGGGCTCCCGCGGAGAAGCCCAGTACGCCAATGCGGTGCGGGTCAATATGCCACTCCGCAGCGTGGGAACGCACGATACCCAGCGCGCGCTGGGCATCCTGGAGCGCCGCACTGGACTTGGGATAGGGGCCCGAATCCGGAACGCGGTATTTGAGCAACACGCACGTGATGCCAGCGGAGTTGAGCCACTCGCACACCTCAGTGCCTTCCAGGTCGATGGCCAGAATGCGGTAGCCGCCTCCGGGAAACACGACAACTGCGGCGCCGGTGTTGTTGACCGCCGGTGAGTAGAGCGTGAGCGTGGGTGAAGAGACGTTGCCGAGACGCATCAGCGGCTTGCCGGCGATCAGATTGTCCTTGGCAGTCGTGGTGTCGATTTCCGCGCCCGGATTCGGCGGAGCCCCGGGTGCCGCGTGCGGCCAAATGGAGAGGGTGGTGTGACCGGGTGCGGGCTGCCACGCGGGCGTCTGGGCATACAGGCTGGTAGAGATGCTGGCAACGGCAGCAAGAAGAAGCACACAGTAGCGCACGATGAAGGCCTCGGATTTGGAGTTAGCTCCAGTGATCGTAGCATGGGGCATGGATGACCGCATATCCTGTTGGAGTAGAGATTGCCTGCGTCGAGTTCGTCTCAGGGAATCCGCTTACCGGACTTTCTCACGAGATGCAAGTTCGCCCCGCTATTCAAACCGCGCGGCAACCTGTCATCCTGAGGGGCGCGCTTTCTGAGTCACGAAGGATCTCAACTGACACTCTGTGCACAATTCTGATTGGACTGAGCCCCTGTTTTGAGCGTGCGTCACACCAACGGCCGAGGTTTTCAGCTATTCGACGTGGCGCGCGCCGCTCCACCCCATCGGCTCAGGTACAGGTATCTACTTAGTGAGCGTCGCAACGTGTCGCCGGCGAACGACAGGGAAGGGGTTCAAGGCCAGTCCCTAACTGATAGATGATACACATCTTAGAGAATTAGAAGACGCTTAGGCCAGTATCGAACTTGCTCCTAGTACCAAATCTAAGGTACGCCGAAAATGGGCTTTTGCCATAGGACAGGGGTAACTCCTAAATTGAAGCCGATGCTCCATGGGGTTTTCTCCGGCCTCCTGCAAGAATGTGGTCACGCTGAAGAGCAATTCAAAGCGACGAAATTCTAAAAGAAGAGAAGCCAGAGGAGAACACGAAGATGCGTAAGAGCCAAAAGGGATTCTCGCTGATTGAACTCCTGATCGTGGTCGCAATCATCCTGATTATCTCTGCCATCGCCATTCCGAGCCTCATTCGCTCGAGGATGGCGGCCAACGAGGCTTCCGCAGTGGCTTCTCTCCGCACGATCAACACGGGCGAAGTGACCTATAACAATACGTATCCTGGCACGTTCGCCGCACTGTCGTCTCTGGGCCCTGACGGCGCCACTTGCACGACTCCTGCCGCGGCGAACGCCTGCTTGATCGACAACCTCCTGGCGAACGCGACATCCGCCGCCACCGCCAAGAGCGGGTACATGTTCAACATTACCGCGACCGCCTCAACCTATACTTCCGAGGCAGAACCGGCCAGTCAGAGTTCCACCGGCACACGTGGCTTCTGCTCCGACCAGGACATGGATCTGTTCTACGTGCTGGTTGGCGGTGGCTTTAGTACCTGCACGACAACCGCCGCTACGCCTCTCTAATACTGAAGTTCGCGGGATTCCCATCTCGCAGAAGTCTCGAAGGAGCGGGTCTCCAGGCCCGCTCCTTTTCTTTTTCGCAGCCGACCGTACATTGCGGCTACTGGCGTTTTGGAGTGCGTCGGCTCGCCGCCGCTTTTCCGCCCATCCCGTCCCCCCGCTGAACTCCATTTTCACCATAGTGCGTTTCTCACTCATCTTCTCCCGCTTTGCCTTCAGGCTCGAAGGCGCGAGTGTAGTAGCCTTGCGCAGAGGAGTGAGTGATGCCCTTACCCATTCGCGCCGCGCGTTTCTTCCTCGTTGTGTTGTGGCTGCTCGTGCCGCTGTGGGTCGGGGGTTCGGCACATGCCAGACGCTCGAATGTGGCGAGCAGGGGCCGTGGTTCCGGTGGTTTGTGCAATACCTCCGGGAGAACCAGTTGAGCTGGAGCTACTGGCCGCTCAACGGAACGCAATCGAGCGGCGAGAAACGCAAGTACGACGAGGTGGAAACGTATGGCCTGCTGACACCGGATTACCAGCGCATCGCGGCGCCGGAGATCGTCAGGCTCCTGCAAACCATCGAAGGCTCACCGCAACCACACAAACGTTGAAGCCGACCACGCAACTGAATTAGCTCGGCGACGCAACTTCTAACCCGCCTCGAAGTCCACCTCGATCGGCTCAATGAGTGGCATCAACCAGCTCAGCAATTTCTGATGCGCCGGATGAGCGCCGTAGCTCTCCAGGGAAGCTTTGTCGGCGAATTTCATCACGCCCCCAAGCTCATAGCCTTGTCCGCGTGGAGAAATATTCACACCGGCGGCCGTTTCCAGCAGGCCGGGTATTTGTCCTTGCAGCCCGCGAATTTCGGCAACGACGCGTTTTTTCTGCTCTACCGTCACGCCCGGTTTCCAACGAAAGGCGAACATATGAATGTACATAGCTGCTCCAAAACTCCCAACCCCATCGAGAAGGACTTGCCTCGATAACGGGTCTCGATCGAGCTTGTTATCTTCTCATAGCCGTCGTTGCACTGCGAATGGATTCCCTTTTTGCTCGCGGAACATTTCAATTCCATTTCACCGTAGAACAATGTCCGCTGGCTGGCGGCCACCGAAAGTCGACTCGCCCCGCTCGCTGCAGTTTGCCGCGCCACTCCTTTTCTAGTTTGCCCGCAGCAGCGCAGAGAAGTAACCTTGTCCCTGTCTGGAGCCCGACATAGCAAAATGAATTGGCAAAGCATTAGCGCGTTGAGAGCAACCGCCTCCGTATTCGGCGTTTATGCAGGATTGCTCGGCATGGAACATGGTTTCTTTGAAACGCTTCAAGGAAATGTTCCAACAAAAGGTGTAAGAATTCTGGCCGTGGGTCCGCCTGGACTGCCCTTCCCCTTCGGCCACGAACCCGCCATGACATTTGTTCCCAACTTCCTGGTGACGGGCATCCTGGCGATGATTTTCGGCCTGCTCATTATTATTTGGGCAGCCATGTTTGTTCAGAAGAAGCATGGCGCTGTGGTCCTGTTTCTGCTCTCCATCATTCTTCTTCTTGTGGGCGGAGGATTCGGACCTATAACGCTTTTGATTACGGCTTCTATCGCCGCGGTCAAGATTGATAAACCGCTCATCTGGTGGCGATCACATCTCCGAGCTAACGTAAGACGCTTGCTTGCAAAGTTATGGTCATGGTCTCTCATCGCCGCTCTGCTATGGGTGCCTTTTGAATTCACCCTCGGCTATATCTACGGTGTGAAGAACGACCCGAAGCCATCTCTCACTAGCATGAATCTTCTTCTGAGTTACCCTCTCCTCGTATTCTTCATATTGACGCTCGTCACTGCATTTGCACATGAGGTCCGCAGAAAGCTCGATCTAACTCTATCTGGATAACCCTCAGTGCACGATAAGCCGAAAGCGCCCTCTAACTCTCTCCATCCCCGCGCCACACGACTACTGGAGGCCCGCCTCCTTCAGCAATTCCAGGAATTGCCGCCTCGTTCTCATGTCCATCGCCTGGGCCACCAGCTTCCCTTCCCGGTCGTACACAAAACTCTTGGGAATCCCCTCCACAATGAACTCTTTATTCGCCGCCCTGTCCGGATCCAGCAGGATCGGATACTGGAATCCTCCCTGCTCGATGAACGGCCGCACCTTGCTCTCCGCTTCATCCGAAATCGCCAGCACCACGAATCCCTGCTTCTGGAATTCCTGGTACAACGCATTCAGGTCCGGCATCTCGCTCCGGCAGGGTGGACACCACGTCGCCCAGAAATTCACCAGCACCACCTGCCCTTTCAATTCCTTCAACGTCCAGCTCTTCCCCGTCAAATCCTTCAGGGTGAAGTTCGCCTCCTTGCGCTTTGCGTCCTCCTGGTCCACGCGCGCCACGGCCGCTGCGTATTGCGGATCATCCAGGCTCGCGCTCACGTGCTCATACTTCACCAGACTCGCCAATTCCACGTAGGCAAACGCCGCCTGCTCGTCTTTCCCCGTCGGCCGCTGCTCCTTCAACGCACCCGCCAGCGTCGTGGCCACTTCCTGCAGCGTGTCGTGCCCCGGATCGCCTTCCGTCGAGAGCCCCGCCAGCCCCAACGCCAGCCGTGCCTTGTGCGGATTGCTCGCTAACGGCAGCGCGCGAATCTCCACCGCCAGTTCTTTCGTCTTTTTCGCCCGCGCCTCTTCCGGCAATTTCCGCAGCGTCCCCAGCGCCGCCACAATCGGCTTCTCCTGCTCCGTCCACGCCGTCTTCTGCTCTTGCGCCCACACGCTCACCGCCCCAATCAGCAGCAGCACCGCCGCGCACACTGCCATTTGCCAACCGATCCATCGTCCGTTCCCCATCATTTTCGCCATGAATCCCTCGCCTTCCCCTGCGCCGAACTGATCATATCGCCTTTCTCTCCACTCGTAGGGGCACGATACATCGTGCCCGCCTTTCTCTTTCCTCTGTAGTGGCCGGTCTTCAGACCGGTTCTTGGGTTTGGCTTTTGTCGCCGACAGGAGAGGAAATGCCGGCGCGCCCGGTTGCGCAGCGCGATTTGTGCGCCCCGCTTCGCCCGGGTCGAGGGACCTGCTTTCCTCTTTCCTTTCTACCGGGTGCCTTTCCCCCGCCGTCATCCCGACTCCGCGGAGGGATCCCTCTTCCGCTTTCGTCAGGGCATGGCTTCAGCCGTGCCGCAAATCGCCGCCAAACCAAAACCTCCCCAAACTCCCTTCTTCCTCTTTCGTCAGGGCATGACTTCAGTCGTGCCGCAAAACGCCCTTTAAAACAAGAACTCCCCAAACTCTCTCTCCCCCCGCTTGTCCCGCCTGCCCGCCGCAGGAGGGAGCAGCGCGAGGGATCTGCTTTCCCCTTTCCTTTCTGCCGGGTGCCTTTCCCCCGCCGTCATCCCGACTCCGCGGAGGGCTCCCCCTTCCGCTTTCGTCAGGGCATGGCTTCAGCCGTGCCGCAAAACGCCGCCCCAATCCAAATCTCCCCAAACTCTTTCTCCCCCCGGCTTTTCCGCGCTTTTCCGAGGTTTCCCCGCCACTCGTCACTCGCCACTGCTCTTTCCAACCGGCCTGGCCGCCACTTCCCGCCGACCTCACCTAACGAGGCGCGTGAGCCCCGATGTGACACGGGTTGTAAACCTTGCCACGTTTCTGATAGATTGACAGTTAATGGCCTTTCGTGTTGCATGCGGTGGCGCTCCGGGTGACCGGGGAGCTTGGCTTGCAAGGCGGCGGCGAGGCGAAAGTCTCGTTTGAGCGGATAGGGACGAAAGTTACCTCCGCTGTGGAGTAACCTCTTTTGGACGGGTTGGGTGAACCAGCAGGAACCCAAGCCAGCTTAATGAAATCCTCGCTCTTGAGCCAACTCAGGACCACACCGACTCTCGGACGGGCGTGGCGCGTAATCTACGAAAATGGTAGGTCTTCTCAGTCGTCCGAGACTCGTCGCGAAATCGCTGCATTTGCGGAAACGGCCGAGGCAAATCTAAATAGAATTCAACGCCAATTGAACAGGGATGCCTTCGATTTCAAGCCCGCAGTGGGTGTGCCCATCCGGAAAAAGGGAAAAAGTTCCAAGAGGCCACTCGTAGTTGCACCGATCGAGTCGCGAATTGTTCAACGAGCGATCCACGATGTGCTGCTTTCAATCCCGGAAATTCAGCGGTACGCAGAAAACCCATACAGTTTCGGCGGTGTGAGAAAGAAACGCGGGAAGGATATTGCCGGAGTCCCAGCCGCGGTTGAGGCCGTCCTTAGAGCGATTGGGGCGGGCGCGAGATTTGTAATTCGCTCCGATATTTCCAGCTTCTTCACAAAGATTCCCAAACCTTTTGTTACGAAGATTGTAGCTGACGCGGCCCAGGACTCTAAATTTGTCGACATCTTTAAGAAAGGCATAGCTGTTGAGCTGGAGAATTTGGCGGACCTCGAGTCCGATGCTGATCTATTCCCTTTGTATGAGATAGGAGTGGCGCAGGGATGTTCTCTTTCTCCGCTAATGGGAAACTTGTTGCTATCTGAGTTTGACCAACAAATGAACGCAGGCGGGTGCAGTTGTTTGAGGTATGTAGATGATTTCATTATCCTAGCCCCCAACAACATTGAAGCCGAGAAGCAATTTTCTCTTGCTGTGGGACTCCTAAGAACGCATGGACTGACAACCTCCGGTGAAAAGACGTTCAAAGGGCAGGTTGCAAATGGATTCGAATTTCTTGGCATCGAGATAAACAATGGGGCCATCAGACCGAGCAAAGAGTCTCGCAAGCGCTTGCTCGGCAAAATCCAAAAGGCCATACAACTGAGCGTCGCAGGCTTCTATGCTCATGAGAAGACGGGACAGCTCCCTCCTCGGCTATCGCTGATTCGCACTCTCACCGAGGTTTCGGGAATCGTCCAAGGCTGGGGCAAACAGTACGTATTCTGCAACGACATGAACTTATTCGGCCAACTCGATAGTGAATTAGATTCCAGGATTCGACAGTACCTGGGCACCTACGCGAAAGTTTCCAAACCCAGCAGTCAAACACAGCGGCGGCGACTACTTGGCATTCCTCTACTTGAGGAATTGGTGTCCAAACCATTTGAGTGGCCGAAATCCGCGCACGATTAAGGATTGGGTGGGCGCATGGCGAATAAAGAGCATTTGGAGATTCTGAAGAAGGGCGTGGAGGGTTGGAATCGTTGGAGGGCGCTATATCCCAAGGTCCAGGCGGGTGGCCTGCGCGAAAGATGCGAAGATAGCCCTGGGTGCCCCATCCTCGGTTTGTGAGGGTGGGTCTTGGGTTTTCTTTGTCTCCCTCCACGTACCAGTTTCGAAACTGACAGCGTTTTTCTGTCATCCTGAGCCCCACGCTTTCTGCGGGTGAAGGATCTCAACGCACAGCCCACACAGGTCCTATAGCGCCAATTCGAATAACATACCCACTAAATAATAGTAGACAAACGGTAAATAATGTGCTATGCTTTGCCTGTTATGCTGAGGGGACGATGTTCTTGTGCCATTTCGGGCCGCCCCACCGCCTCGTCTTTTGTCTTTTCTTCGCTCTTGCGCCCGCTAACTCCTTTGGTTCCCCTTGATGCAAGCCATTCTCCCGCAAGTCCTTTGTTTCCCCTACTTACGCAAAAACAGGGGGTATACCCCCCCTCCAACATGATTAACCGTTCCATTTCGGAATTCTCCCTGGCGCTATCCTCTGCTTCCCCTCTCTTCTCCGTTTTTTCTCTGCGCTCTTCTGCGCACTCTGCGCCTCTGCGTTATCTTTTCTTCTGTCACTGCCTTCCTGTACTCCATGGCGCATCAACATTCCTCTCCGGGATTTCTGCTCCAAATTGCCAGTTCTCTGCCATAAACGACAAAAGCGCCAATATAACTTTACCATTATCTATAATATTAAGTAATATTGTCGGCGCGCCGACATTTTCGTTCCTGCACGCGATCGAGAGGTTGCAACCGCCGCCCGCTCCAGAAGGCGGTCCCTTCACGAGCTTTGAACTTTCAACTGGGCATCCGGCGAAGGATGCCCATCCTGAGCGAGCAGCGCGAGCCGAAGGATCTCTCCAGTCACTCGCCACTAACTCCAATCATTCCCGTACATACGCGAGGGTCGCCCGTAAGTCCAATCATTCCCGTACATACGCAAAAACAGGGGGGTGGGGGGTACATCTAGCAAAATGCGTTCTCCCATAACTCTTTTGTTTTCTTCTACCATGTTATCTATATGATTAACTATATGATTAACTATATTGTCGGCGCGCCGACATTTCTGTTCTTGTCGGCGACAAAAGACAAACCCAAGAACCGGTCTAAAGATCGGCCACTACATAAGAAAGAGAGCGGCCCGCCTCAGAAGGACAGGCCCTACATAAGAACGAGAAAAGCGCCCGCCTCAGAAGGCGGCCTCTACAAAAGAGCGCAAGAGGCCCTGTTCGGAGGGTCAACGTGGCGGATTGGGGGAGTACCGTCCTTCGGAGTGCTCGACGCCTGCTGCGCGGGAAGGCGTACTAAAGGATAGGCAATAGGCGCAAACGGCGCGTCCCGCAAATTCATTCGGGACACAAACTTCGTGCCTACAGGGAGCAGAGAATGAAAAAAGCATGGATGGTTGTGGCGATTGTGGCAATGAGTATGACTGCCGGAGCGGGGCGAGCGGCGGCGCAAGGACCCGCGGGCGTGGGTGCAACGGCGGCTGCGGAGCCTTCATTGCACGCACCGCATTCCTATAATCCAATCAAGTGGGTAGAGAAAAAGCCGCAGACGGGCAGCGATTGGCACGATGCCAACAGCGAACCGGACAAGAGGTTGACGGCGAAGCTGCAGGGAACGGGCGTGTTGGCGGCCAACACGAACATCGCGGAGGCATGCGCCACGTTCAAAGTGCTGAGCGATTGCCTGGCGGGTCTGCACGCCAGCCACAGCCTGGCTCTGGATTTCAACTGCGTAAAATCCGACATGACGGGAGTGCAGACCGGCGCGGATATGTCCGCCTGCAAAGAACCGAAAGGCGACAAGGGAGCGAGCCTGAGCAAAACGATCCGGTTGCTGAAGCCGGCTGCGGATGCCAAGGCCGAAACCAAGAATGCGGAGAGGCAAGCGAACGAGGATTTGAAGGAGGCAGGATCCTAGGCAACGCAGGGGACGGTTATCAGTTATCAGCGATCAGGAGGCAAGAGAAAAGCAGATCCCTCGCGTTGCTCGGGATGACGGAGGGAGAAGGCAAGAGAAACCCAAGAACCGGTCTGAAGACCGGCCACTACATAAGAAAGAGAGCGCCCCGCCTCCCTCCTACGGGCGGGCGGCTGATTCGCCCGTAGTTCTCATTTCCATTTTAAAAAGTTGCTTTGGATTGTAGTCACGAGCAACACGCTGGCTATACACTGGGAATTCGCCCGGTGGCTCGGCACGTACGAGTCAGGTATAGGGGAACTTCGCTGTGGCTTTCGGGGAAAATCACGGTATGAGGCGGGTATTCCGCAAGGCTGCGACGTCTCTGTTGCTGATTGTGCTGGTCGCACTCGGCGCCAGGCTGGCGTTCGCCTGGAATCAAACGCGCCAGATTCCCGCCGAAGTACTCCGCACGGTGCCCTTTCAGACGGAAACCGGGCATATCGCCTACTCGCTGGCGGCTGGAAAAAGGATACTCTTCGCCGTTTGAGCGGGATACCGGACCCACAGCCTGGCTGGCCCCGGTTTATCCTCTGCTTATTGCTGGATTGTTCAAACTATTTGGCATTTACACGCGCGCATCTTTCTTCGCCGCGGTTTTTCTGAATATTCTTTTCTCTTCGGCCGTGTGCGTGCCGATTTTTTATGCCGCCAAACGGGTCGCGGGCGTGGGGGTTGCGAGTCTCGCCGCTTGGCTGTGGGCTTTATTCACCAATGCGATCATGATGCCCTTCGAGTGGATCTGGGATACCTCCCTCTCGGCGCTGCTTGCGGCGACCATCCTGTGGGCCACTCTGGAGTTGGCGGAATCCCGCCGTTGGCGCGATTGGTGCGGCTACGGCCTGCTTTGGGGTGCTGCGCTGATGACCAACCCCGCGCTGGCTTCCCTTTTTCCGCTGCTGTTGGGATGGTTAATCTATCGCGCACGCCGCGAAGGGCGTTGGCATCTCGCGAGACCCGCGTTTGCGGCAGTTCTTGCGCTGCTGTGTTGCCTTCCCTGGACCGTGCGCAACTACGTCGTGTTCCACCGGTTCATTCCGTTGCGTTCCAACTTCGGCTTTGAGCTGTACGTCGGCAACAACGAAAACTACGACGAACGGCGCAGGACCTTGCCCGCGGCCATTACCTATGACCGCGAGGTCTTGCGATACCTGAGAATGGGAGAGACGGCCTTCATGGATGAAGAGAAACGGAAGGCCTTGCAGTTCATCGCGTCTCATCCGCGCGTGGAACTGGAGCTTTCTGCCAAGCGCTTTTTGGACTTCTGGATGGGCTCGCCGGAGCCGCTGAAAAAATTTCTGGAAACCGACTCGCTCTTGATTCGCGGCATCCTTTTGGGCAGTTTCCTGACTTCCGTGGGAGCCTTACTGGGCGTGGCCGTTCTCTTTTTCAGGCGCAATGCGTACGCCTTTCCGCTGGCGGCTTTTCCGGTTGCTTTTCCCTTGCTTTACTACCTGATGCACGCTTCGCTGCGCTACCGCCATCCGATTGACCCCATGGTGTTGCTGCTGACGGCGATTGCCGCCGCGGCGCTGTTCCGCAGGCTATTCCCGCAACGCGCTGCTGCCGTGGATCCCGTGGTCGCCCGGCCCGAGGGGTAGGGCGAAGATTCGGGGGCGGCTGGCAAGGGGCGCGAGCATCAGGAAGGAAGAGAGATCCCTCCACTCCGCGGCCCGACGCGCCATAATTCGGCGCGAAAGAAAAAATCGGGCCGCTCCGGTCGGGATGACAGATTTTGGGAGTTTTTGTTTTTTTGGGGGGGGGGAAGACTGGGTGTCGGAGCTGAAGCTCCGACACCCTGAGGAAGAAGAGAAAGTTTGGGGAGCTTTGAACCGCTAATCGGGAGATTGGCGTTCCCGGGTGCAGCAGCGATTTTTTCAGCTCTTCCAACGCGGCGGGCTTTTCTTGTAGATAGATTCAAGGCTACTTTTTGGGCAGCGCGCGGTCTTTGAGGAGGTTCTTTAGTTCGGACATGAATTCCTGGACGTCTTTGAAATCCATGTACACGCTGGCGAAACGCACGTAGGCAACTTTGTCCAGCTTCTTGAGGCGGTGCATGATCATTTCGCCGATTTCCGTCGTGGTCAGTTCCCTTTCAGTGGCTTCGTGGACCACGCCTTCGATTTCATCCACGATGGCTTCGAGTCTGGGAGTGGGCACGGGGCGCTTTTCGCAAGCCTTCAGCAACCCCTGCAGAATTTTCTGGCGCTCGAAGCGTTCGCGGCGGCCGTCCTTCTTGATCACCATGTAGGGAATTTCGTCGATGCGCTCGTAGGTGGTGAAGCGGCGGGAACATTTCAGGCATTCGCGGCGGCGGCGGATGGTGTCGCCGGTGCGTCCTTCGCGGGAATCGATTACCTTGTCGTCAATGTTTGCGCAGAAAGGACATTTCACTCGGGAGATTCTCCTCGTCTTCGGACAATCAAGCTTTCTTCAGGGGCTAAAGCCCATTCGTTCTTGGGCCTTTGCGCCGGGGCTGAAGCCCCGGCCTCCTAAAGAGAAAAACCAATTCGGCGGCAAAGGCGCCCGCTTCAGAAAGCGGCCGCTACACAAAGTCAAACCCAAGAACCGGTCTAAAGACCGGCCACTACAAGATCAACGAGCGGCGATTTCGGCGTCGAGCTGCTCGTCCTCGTGCTGGCTCATGCGGCGCAAATCGCCGAGCGACCATCCTTCGCGGAACAGGATGGGCACACCGGCAAGCGTGCACGAGGCAAACGTGACCAGCCAGAGCACCATCGCACAAGCAACTGCTGCTTCCTGTTCTACTCCATACAATCGCGTGAATGCAACGATGGAGAGCGCTTGCGCACCGCCCCCCACGCCGGGAAGTTGCACAGCGGAACCCACCATGGTGAAAACGAGAACCAGCATGGCATCGGTAAAGGTGAGCGTGCCGAGTTTTCCGCCGAAGCTTTTGATGACGAGAAAATAGATGAGCACGACGAGCCACCAGTGCAGCGCAGAGAGGAATACCGCCGACACGAGATCGCCCCAGGTGCGAACGGTCTGCACGCCGCGAGAAAAACCGAGAACGATGCGCGCGAAGACGGCGCGCCAACCGTGCGCCGCGAGCCAGCCTTGCATGCGGCGTTCGAGGACAGCGGTGCCATGGAGGCGAAGATAGACCAGCGCGGAGATGGCAAATAAGGCCAAGAGGGCAAACACCGTGCCAGCCGTGCGGGCGCCTTTCTCAAAGGCTTGGGCGGTGCCTTCGGCGGACGAGTGGCCGGAGGACTCGAAGACGAGAAGGCCAATGGCAGCGAGGACGGCGGTGCTGGCGGCGTCGAGAATGCGTTCCAAGGCGTAGATGCCAAAGGTATCGGCGAGGGGAACTTTGTCCTTGCGGGAAATGAGGATGGGGCGGAGAGGCTCGGCGGCCCGGCCCAGCAGGAAAAGGGCGCTGAAACCGGCGAGGTTCATGGCGTAAATATTCCAGAAGCGAGCCTGGCCAACGTGGGCTTGGAATTTCTGCCAACGCCAGGCACGAACGGCGTAGCACAGATAGATGGCCACAATCGAGACTAGAAGGTAGGTGTAATTTGCGCCGCGGATGACCTGCCAGAGCTTTGCGCCGCTGAACTCGCTAATGTTTAGAAGGTGGCGAGAATGGTAGAGGAGGTACCCGAGCACGAGTCCACCCAGGCCCAGCAGCCACCACTTCCTCGACGTAGCACCCATGAGGGTGAAGAGTACTGGGGGCAGGAGGGTGGCGTCAAGTGCGCATAACCACTTGAAATGCAAAGTCTTGTCAGGGATGGCGAGAGTGGTAAGATGCCCCTATCCGGTGGGTTTCAATGGCTGCCCTTAGGGGAACATTTCAGGGGCAATTTGCGTTCCATTATATGGCAGGCCGAGTGAGATCACCTGCGGTTTTCGTGAGTGCAGGAATCGGGAAAATGGGGCTAAGGGAAGCTTGGAGCAGGATGCCCAACTGGTCCAGCAATGCCTCCAGGGCGATGGCTCGGCCTGGGAGGAACTTGTGCGTCGGCATACGCGGCGCATCTACAATATCTGCTACCGATTCGTAGGGAACCGCACGGAAGCCGAGGACCTGTCGCAAGAGGTTTTCCTTCGAGTGTATCGGACATTGGTGAGTTACCGGTCGGCACACGGAGGCTTCGCAACCTGGATGACCAGCGTGACGCGCAACCTGCTGATTGACCATTACCGGCGCACGAAGCGCGACCGGATCATGGATTCACTGGACGACGCGATGCCGGTTGTGGAGAACAAGGAATCGTCGGCACGCCGGCCGGATGAGCAGGCGCTGCTGGGGGAGCTAAGAGGCCAGGTGCACAGTGCGCTGACGCGGCTTTCGCCGGAATTGCGCGAGGCGGTGATCTTGCGGGACCTGCAGCAACTGGAGTATGCCGAGATTCAGCGGGTGCTGGCGGTGCCCGAGGGCACGGTGAAGTCGCGGATCAACCGCGGAAGGATTGAGCTGGCGCGGATCCTGCAGCAGATGGGAGTACGGCCGGCATGAAGAGGGACATCACACAAGGATTTGCAGGGGATGTAACGGTGGGGGCAACTCCACCGCCGGGGGCCAAGCTATGACCTGGACATGTGAACAGATTGAAGCGCGATTGAGCGATTATCTCGACGGGCTGCTGGCGGGCCCGGAGCGGGCTGCGTTTGACGCGCACGTGGCGACATGCCCGGAGTGTGCGCCGCTGCTGGCGAGCGTGCGCGGCCTGGTAAGCGAACTGCATGCGATGGAAGAAGTGGAAGTGCCGCCGCGGCTGGTGTACGCGATCCTGGACAAGACACTGGGGCCGCGCGAAACAGTTTCCATGTGGCAGGCATTGCGCAATTTCCTGCGCGGATTGGCGTCGCCGAAGTTTGCCTATGGAGTGGCCAGCGTGTTTGCCTCGTGCATCGTTCTGGTTTACGCATCGGGATTTTCGCTGCGCAAGCCGAAGCTGGCGGATCTCCGTCCGGCGACGGTGTATCACAATGCGGACCGGCAGGTACATATGGTGTATGCGCGGAGCGTGAAGTATGTGAGCGACTTGCGCGTGGTGTACGAGATACAGTCCCGCCTCCGCGAGGGGCAGAACGAATTGCAGGCTACGCCGGATGAATCGTTGCCAAAGTCGAACCCGGAGAAAGAACCCGGGCGGACAGACGATCAGAAACCAGCGCAACCGCGGCAGCAAAATCGCGCGGATGAGCTGGCCCGCCGGGTGGAACTGCTGGCGGCAGAGTGTCCCGTGCTGTTTGAGAGGAGCTTTCGATGAAATGTGCCGTGCATCCGGAAGTGGATGCTTCAGGCTTTTGCCGGAATTGCGGGAAGCCGATGTGCGCGGCGTGCGTGCGGCCGGTGCGTGATGTTCTGTATTGCGAGGAGTGCCTGGCGCAGGTGATGGGGCTGCCGGCGCCGCAGACTGCGGAACCGGTTGTGACCCAAGGAGTGCCGGAGGCTCAAGGGGCAGCCCCACCGGCTCCCGTTGCGGGAAAACCCGGGTCGGTGAGTCCCGTGCTTGCATTCATACTTGGATTTATTCCGGGTCTCGGCGCGATCTACAACGGCGAGTACAACAAGGCGATTGTTCACATCGTCGTCTTCGGCGCCTTGATTCTTGGCATCACGGGAGCCTTTGGCGAAGGACCGGACGGCTTCTGGGTTTTCGGGCTGGTGGCATTCATCTTCTACATGGCCATCGATGCATTGCGTACTGCGAAGATGCGCCAGACGGGAGAGGCTCCGAAAGATCCCATCGAGGCATGGAGCGCGCGCCAACCCATGGGCCCGATCATTCTGATCGGCGTCGGAGTCCTGATCCTGCTGCGGAACTTTGGATTCTTTGAGCGCTTCCGGATTGGTGAGATCTTTTGGCCGCTGGTTCTGATTGGGGTGGGTTTCCTGATGCTGCGAAAGCGCATGGGCGGGCAGCGGTAAGGGGCAGGAACGGAGAGGAGTTAGGACAATGAGCAACCAGGTCCGGTGCAATTGCCAACGCTGCGCGATCCGCAGCCTGACGGGTCCTGCGGTCCTGATAACGGTTGGTGTGCTTTTCCTGCTGCACCAGTTGCACGGCGGCTACTTCGACTTTGGCAATACGTGGCCGGTGATCCTGGTGGTGATTGGGCTGTTGCACCTGGCCTCGGCACTCGCGCCGCGGGATGGCCACATCGAAGCGCAAACGAGTACAGCGGTGCCAGGGGTACCACCACCGCCAGCAGGCGCTCCCCCGCCGGTGTCTCCTGCGGAGAGGCAATAATCACTTATGGCTCGCACCCAGACGCGTGGCAGCGGATTATTTTCGGGGCTGGTTCTGATCTCCGTGGGAGTGATCCTTCTGCTTCACACTTACGGACATCTGGAACTGCGCAATTTCTTTGGGCACTGGTGGCCGCTGATCATTATTTTCTGGGGAGCGGTGAAACTGTACGAGCGGACCGCTGGGGCGCGGACAGGCGGCGCAACGGGCGGGGGAATCACGGGGAGCGAAGTGGTGCTGGTGGTGGGGATGCTGGCGCTGCTGGGGATCGTCGTGGGCGTGGAGTACGGAAAAAAGAAGATTGGTGACGCGATACTGGACGACGGTGGAGATAACTATACCTATAACGTGGAAGTTGCGCCGAAGACGGTTCCCGCGAATACGCACGTTTTCGTGCATAACGGCCGCGGAGACATCAGTGTGCGGTCATCGGATGATGCGCAGATTCGCGTGTCGGCAAAGAAGGGCGTCAAAACGTGGAGCGAGCAAGAAGCCGACCGGATCGCCAAACCGGTATCCGTCGAGGTCGTGAAGAATGGCGATACCTACGAAGTGCGCCCCAGCGGGTATGACTTGTCCGATTCGCGCATCGGTGTGGATTTGGAAGTGTCGGTGCCGAAGAAATCGCCACTGACGGTGAAGACGGACAAGGGCGACGTCACGGTTTCGGATATGACCGCGGACATTGGAGTGACGGACCAGAATGGCGATGTGGAGATCCGCAACATAGTGGGCGACGTGCTGATCGAGATGCGCAAGGGCGACGTCAAGGTAAACGACACCAAGGGCGACGTGAAGGTGTCCGGCAAGGGCGGCGAAATTGACGTGACCAATGCGGCAGGGAGCCTGACGGTTGACGGCGATTTCTACGGGCCGGTGCGCGCAGACAGGGTGACCAAGGGCGTGCGGATGATTTCCGCGAAAACGGATTTGACGCTGTCCGCGTTGGCCGGGCATCTGGAGGCGGGATCGGGCAATTTGGATGTGGTGGACGCGCCGGGCAACCTCAGTTTGCGCACGCGGGACAATGAGATTAGCGTGGAAAACCCCGGTGGCAAGGTAAATATCGATAACCGCAATGCGGCGATCAGCGTGCGATTCACGTCGGTACCCAAGGATGACGTGAGCATTACCAATTCGTCCGGAGAGATCTCGCTATCGCTGCCGGGCAGCTCGAGCTTTGAAGTGGCCGCGGATTGCCGGAATTGCGACATCAGCACGGAGTTTTCTGGGTTGGCGGTGACGAAATCGGAGTCGGGCGATTCGCATCTCGCCGGAAAGTACGGCAGCGGGCGCGGACCAAAGATCACGCTGAAGACCAGCTACGGGAATATCGCGTTGCGGCGAACGGCCGTGGCGATTCCGCCACCGGCGAGGCCTGCGGTGCCTGTCCCGCCCGCGACACCGATTCCACCGGCGACCGAGCAGTAGAGAGCGATCAGCGATCAGGATGTTGCGGATATCAGATATCAGCTATCAGATATCAGGAAACAAGGAGCCGCACGTACGTGGGTTCAGCGAGGGTCGTTGGCACGTGGCTTCCGGTGGGCGCTCTCCGAAACTCCGATATTGGTTGTCACTCTCTCGCGCATGCGAAACAGCATCCTGGCTAATTCATCGGTAGCGCGAAGAATCGGCCCCGACTTTGCCTCAGAAACGTACCCCAGGCGCTGAGTAATAATCACGTGAGTTTCCAATTCACGAAGGGAGCCGCACGAGATTGCCAGGAATCTCCCAAACTCGCGCGTATTCCATCGGCCGAAGCCCTCGGCTATGTTTGCTGGCACAGACGTAGCCGCCCTGCGAATCTGCGAAACCAGTCCGAACCGTTCGTCGGCAGGGAGTGTTGCGGAAAACTTGTAGCATGCCTCGACCAGGTCCATCGACTTCTGCCAGATCTTCAACTCGCGCACGGATTGCATGGAGGCACCCTCCAGTTAACGAACCACACATATTATATGAACATTAGATGGATATCGAGCGTTGGGAGGTCAAAACCTGATTCTGTTGTCAGTTCCTGATAGCTGATAACTGATATCTGATATCCGACTGCCGCGCTGGCACATCCAACAGTTACGCGCCGGCGAGGCGGCGCAATTCATCGAAGAATTGAGGATAGGAGACAGCGGCACAGTCAGCATCGTGGATCACGGTGTCGCCTTCGGCGGCCAGGCCGGCAACGGCGAAGGCCATGGCGATGCGATGATCGCCACGCGGCGCGATTTCCGCGCCATGCACTCTGCCGGAGTGGCGGCCTTCCACTCGCAAACCATCGGGGAGTTCTTCGACCTTGGCGCCCATTTTCCGAAGATTTTCGGCGAGAGCGGCGATGCGGTCGCTTTCCTTCAAGCGCAACTCGGCAGCGTCGCGAATCTCGATGCCTTCCTCGGTGAACGGTCCGAGAGCGGCGAGCATGGGCAACTCGTCAATCAGCAGGGGCACGAGTTCACCGAAAATGTGGCCGCCTTTGAGGGGCGCGCCTTTGACGCTCAAATCGCCGACCAGTTCGCCTTGAGCGCTTTGCAGATTGAGGACGGTGAGCGAAGCGCCCATGGCTTGGAAGAAATCGAGAATGGCAGAACGGGTGGGATTCAAGCCCACATTGGCGATGAACAGATTCGATTCGGGCAGCAGCGACGCGGCGGCGATGAAGAAGACGGCCGAGGAGATATCTCCCGGCACATCAAGGGACTTGGGTTGCAACGCGCCCTTGCCGGGGCCGTCCGCCATGCCTTGAATGGCGACAGTGCGGCCGCGCTTTTCGACGCGCGCGCCGAAGAGTTCTAGCGCCAGTTCGCTATGATCGCGCGTCTTCGCGGGCTCCGTAACCAGCGTTTCGCCGCTGGCGTAGAGGCCGGCGAGGAGCACGGCCGATTTCACCTGGGCGCTGGCCATGGGCATGTCGTAGTGGATGCCGTGCAGATGGCCGCCGCGAATCTCGAGCGGCGGGAAATTGCCATCGCGCGCTTGAATTTCCGCGCCCATCTGGAGGAGCGGGGTAACGACGCGCTTCATGGGGCGCTTCTGGAGCGAGGCATCGCCGGTAATCCTGGTGGTGAAGTCCTGCCCGCTGAGGATTCCGGAGAGCAGGCGGATGGTGGTGCCGGAGTTTTCCGCGTCGAGGGTGCGCCAAGAGCTTTTCAGGCCGCGGAGGCCGCGGCCCGTAATCTTGACGGTGCTACCGTCCACTTTCACATCCGCGCCGAGCGACTTCATGCAGCCGAGCGTGCTGTGGCAATCGCGAGCAGCAGCAAAGTGGCGGAGTTCGCTGGCGCCTTCGGCAAGAGCGGCGAGCATGGCGTAGCGATGGGAAATGGATTTGTCGCCGGGAAGTTCGAGGGTGCCGGTGAGGGCCTTGGCGGGATGAATGGTCTCTTTTTTCACGATGCAGTGTCCTGGATTCAGTTTAGCACGGGGAGATTTGTGGCCGTGGGGGCGCGGAGGTTCGCGCGGTGGGGCGGAAAGGCGAAGGCGTCCGCTTAAAAGGTCGGCCCTTGTGGAGAAAGATACTTTCGCGGGGCTCATTACGTCGTAAAGGCGGCGGCAAGCCGCCGCACTCCAAAAGGGTTGGCTGCAGGACCCTGGCAACAGCTCTAGCCGCACATGCCACTTGAATTTGAAGTGAGAATCTACGGGGCAAGACAACCCAAGAAAAAGCCTCAGGCCTGAAGGCCTGAGCTACAGGGAGTGGGGATTGCCTGTACGGGGGGACAGTCTTGTTGGGGAACGCGATGGGAAATGGGGCAAACAATTTGGTTGGGCGATTCGTATCATGGAATAGAACAAATTGCGCATCGCGCTTGAATTTGGAGAAGCCATGTTTAGCCGTCGTACGTTGCTGCAGTTGGTCACGAAACTCGCCATTGGCGTTGGTGCGCTGTTTCTGGTTGGTGTATTGCTGGCCGCGATTCCGAATCACCGTGCGCCGGTAGTCAACGGCACTTCCCCACAGGCGGGGCAAGAAACGCAGGGAACGAATTCTGCGATAGCGCCGGAAACGAAAGTAGACGAGACGAAGTCGCAGGAGAAAGAATCTGTGCAGGGTGTGGCGCACGGACAAGCGACGACGGCGAAGTCGATCGCTTCGACGCGATAATTGTCGGGAACATTCCCCTAAATCCGCTTCAGTTACGCATTGCTCTCAAATGAGACAGTGTCTGGTCCGCGCTCTTGATGATTGCCGGGTCACTCGTCTGGGCGCGTTTTGCGGAAACGTAACGAATGGCGCTGGGAACATCCAGAAGAAGCCAGGGCGCGCTTTCAGTTTGCCAACGAGGGGTGCCGCCGTCTGAAATATTGCCCTGCTCGCAGGGGACGGAATTCCGATCGTTCTGGACAAAATCCAGTTTGTATTCAAAACCGCTCTTATATTCCTTGGGATCGGGCGGAATGTAGCGCAGTGCAGGGTCAATGTTGCCAGCGTGATAGTTTCCTACGATCACCTCGGCCTTCCCATCGCGGAAAAACGGCGGCCAAACCGAATAATCGCTGATCATGACGTATACGTTCGGGCGAACAGGGGGCACATCCGGGTGAATGAAGCAAGCGCTGACACGCCGCCAGCCTTCGGGCGTGAATCGCTCGCCGGACATTTCGCGGGTGACAAAGTGTTCGACGACTTGCTGTGGAGAAGTTGCCACGGCTCGCGAGGGAATGGACGGACTAAAAGAAAAAAGCCCGTGAATTTGTAGGTCTGCCGCAATCCCCAACCGGACGTCGCGATTAGCCCTTTAAGAGGATCCATCACAACAAAGTCATCATCCCTGCGGTCCAAGATGGCGATGAAATGACCTGCACCGCCTGGTAGAAGGACTCCGGCAATCGATGAGCCCGGTGGGGAAATTGCATTGGGCGATTGAATCTCAATACGCGTAAGAAAACCGCGCTTCTGAAGAGCACGGGCGAGATTCCAGATTTCGCTTCCGCTGTTCGAGGTGAAGGAATCACGCGCCAGGTCCCGCTCAGAGGTCACCACACCATAGTTTATTAGCAGGGACGCAGCGCTGGAGGGGCCGCAAGTTGACGGGGTGCTCTGAATGCATGATTCGCCCTGACAATTTGTATGCAAGTGACGGAGGTCCACGGGATCCAAGAAGGATTTGAGATACGGGATGAAAACGGCGGCCAGGAGTATGCCAGGCATGACAAGTTTGGCCGTAAAGCTCCGAGGTTTGAAGAAAGATTGAATCACACCCGCCAAGAAACCCATGCCCGCAGCCAATAGCTCTGAATAGGGGGCGATACGCAGCGTGATGAACCAGGCAGCGGAGTCAAACCAATGCGCGTAGTAGAAGACATAAAGCAGACCCGGAATGGCAAGAACTACTCCGAACAAGGTCAGCAGTGTCCTAAATACAAGGGAGGATGATCTGCGGCCCAACCATAAACCAAACATGAACAGGCCTGCCGAAAGCGGAATCGTTGCAATCAGCATGGGATGGATACGAATCATGGGATGGCCGGCGCAGCAGCCGGCGACCTACTGATCCTTGAGCTTGAGGCGGTGCTTGTTTTCCTCGAGGAAGGCGTGGAGGTCCTTGGAGGCATCGAGTAGGCGGACCCACTGCTCGTAGTAGAGCGTGACGGGGAAACGGCCGAGGCCGTAGACGCTGACGCCGCCCTTTTCGCCGACACGGAATTCGAGCGCGCCCTTTTTGTGGCCTGCGGTCTGTTTTTCGAGTTCGGCGATGCGCGCCAGCAATTCTTCTTTGGTGGGTTCTGCCATGGTGCCTCCTCAGGTTTGACTCAACACAATATCGCGTTGAAGTGGGATACCGCAAGAAGGGCGAAGGCGAGTCCTAGGAAGGCTAAGCCTTTGCGGCTAGCCCGGCCACTCTGGCGGTTCAATTGCGTACCCCCTCCCCAGCCAGTATCATGCATCCTGCACCACGGGGGTCACGTCTATCTTTATTATGGTTAGATTTTTCCAGCGGTTAGCAGAGTTGCTTATGACGGCCCTCCTTTTCGGCGGCCTTGCCGCTGCGGCTGCTCCCCAAGAATCCACCGAAATCATGCCGTTATCCCAGGTCCGCGCGGGGATGCAGGGGTATGCCTACACGATTTTCGCGGGCGATCAGATCGAGAAGTTTGACCTGGAAGTGCTTGGGGTGCTGCCAAATTTTCTGGGGCCGAAGCAGTCAATGATTCTGGTGCAACTGAAGGGGCCGAAGGTGGAACATACCGGCGTGGTGGCCGGGATGAGCGGGAGTCCGGTCTATCTGGAGGGAAAGCTGGCAGGGGCGCTGTCGCAAAAGCTGGGGATTTTCACCAAGGAAGCGATCGCAGGCGTGACGCCGATAGAAGATGTGCTTCGGCCGCCGATCGAAAGCGCCGCGGCGCAAGCAAGCCCGCAGCAGTTTTCGCTTCCGAACGACGCGCTGGCGCGCAACACGCTGCCGAGCGGATCGTCGCTGGAACCCATCGAGACGCCGCTGGTGTTTTCTGGATTTCAGCCGGCGGCGCTGCAGCAGTTTGCGCCGCAACTGCAGAGTTATGGATTTGTGGCGGCACAGGGCGGCACGGCCGAGGCGCGGCCGGAGGATGCGCACCTGGCGCCGGGAGACATGGCGGGAATGGTGCTGGTGCAGGGCGATGCGTCCATCAATGCGGCGTGCACAGTGACCGCGGTGCAGGGCGACCGGGTGTTTCTCTGCGGGCACCCGTTCATGAACCTGGGCGAGGTTCAGATGCCGATGGCGCGGAGCCGCGTGGTGACGACCTTATCGTCGGATCTGGTGTCCACGAAGATTGTGAATGTGGGCGGGCCGATCGGGACGATTACGGGAGATCACCTGACGGCGGTGACGGGAAAGCTGGGCGCGACGCCGGCGATGATTCCGCTGGATTTGACGTTCGTGATGGGAAGCACCGAGAAGAAATTGCACTTTGAGCTGGTGAATCATCCGAAGCTGACGCCGCTGCTGGTGGCGCTGACGACGTTCAACGGAATCAGCCAGAATTCGCTGTATGGTGAGGGAACGACGCTGCGGCTGACGGGCGAAATCCGCTTGCAGGGGCACGTGCCGGTGCAGGTGGAGAATACGTTTGCGCCGGGCGATTCGCTGATGCCGGACAGCCTGCCGATCGCGCTGGTGGTGCAGAGCATGTTCGGGCGGCTCTTCAACAACAATTACGAGATTCCTTCGGTGGAGCACATTACGCTGCGCGTGGAAAGCCAGCCGGGGCGGAAGTCGTACACGATTGACAGCGCGTGGCTGGAAAAGGGCGAAGCGGCGCCGGGGGACAATCTGAAAGTTCGCGTGCTATTGCAGCCATATCGCGGGCCGGCACGCATCGAAGAAACCACCGTGCATGTGCCGGACCAGATTGCGCGGGGCACGACGCTGCGGGTGCTGGTGAGCGATGCGGACTGGATGAATCGCGCGTCGCGCGGATTTAATTTTCCCGGCATGTCCGGCGCGGCGGGGCCGGAAGGGCTCGATCAATTGATCACGCTGATGAATCGCGAACGGCGCAATGACCGACTGTATGTGGGGCTCTTTGTGCCGGCGCCGACGCTGGTGTGGGACGACAAGGAATTGCCGAATGTGCCGCTGTCGCAAATCAACATGATTGACGGGCGTCCCGCGCCGGGTACGGTACAGGTGCTTCGCGAATCCTTGTCCAGCGAGTCTACGATTGCGCTTGGCGGCCCTGTTTCCGGGCTGATCTCCTTGAATCTACAAATCCGGTGACCTTGTCCATGTCGAAACGAATGCAACGCCTGATCTTGCTGTCCTCGCTGGTTTGCCTGGTGGCGGCGTCCGCCGTGGCGGACCACACGCGCCGTTGGCACCAATCCACGTATGAAGAATTCCAGAAAGGCACGGCGAAGGGCGTGGCGGTGCGGAGCGACGGGCACCTGGAGCTTGCGCCGAAATTCACGCTGATTTCCGATGCGGACGCTTCCTATCTGTGGTCGCTGCGGACGGATCCCGCGGGTGTGTTGTACGCGGGCGGAGGATCTCCCGCGAAGGTATTCCGATTTGAGGGAAACGGGAAGCCGAAGACTGTGTTTGAGTCCACGGACCTGCTGGTGCAAGCGATCACGTTTGACGCGCAGGGCAGCTTGTATGTGGCGACGTCGCCGGACGGGAAGGTCTATCGGGTGATGCCGAGCGGGGAGAAGTTGGTCTTCTTTGATCCGAAGACGAAATACATTTGGGACCTGGCGTTCGGAGCGGATGGAACGCTGTATGTGGCAACGGGCGATAAAGGGCAGATTTTCGCGGTAACGCCGGAGGGCAAGGGAGAACTTTTCTACGCGAGCGACGAGGCGCACATCAAGGTGCTCGCGTTTGACGCGAAGAACAATCTGCTAGCCGGCACGGAGCCCAATGGGCGGGTGCTGCGGATTTCGCGAAGCGCGGAGAAAAACGTAAAGAAAAAGTCGGCGGACGAGGCCGTGGCGGAGGGTTTCGTGATTTATGAGACTTCGAAGCGCGAGGTGACTTCGCTGACGGTGGCGCCCGACGGAATCGTTTACGTGGCAGCGATTGGGGAGAAGCAGAAATCGGCCATGCAAGCTCCCTCGGCGGTGATCACGACGCCCCAGGGAACGACGATCATCACCAACACGGTTTCGCCGATGGGCGGCCAAGCTGGAGTTCCCTTCCTGGCGTTTCCCCAGGCCATTTCGAGCAGCATTTACAAGATCGCGACCGATGGAGCGCCGGAAGAGATCTGGAGTTCACGGGACGACGTGGTTTACGCGCTGGGGCTGAATTCGGACGGGCGATTGCTTGCGGGAACGGGTAACACCGGTTCGCTGCTGGTGATTGACGGGCGCGGGGTGTATGCACAACTGGCGAAATCGGGTTCGGCGCAGATCACGGGGATTTCGCGCTCGTCCAGCGGGAAGGTATTTCTGTGCACCGCGAATCCCGGCAAGGTGTTTTCGCTTGGCCCCGAGTACGAACCGGAAGGCACGTTTGAGTCGCAGTCGTTCGACGCGAAACTCTTTTCGCAGTGGGGCCGAATCGAGTGGTGGGGGCCACCGGCTAGCGCTGGCGTTGCGGCAAGCAAGAGTGGAAAGAACGCGGGTGAACCGCGGCTGGAATTTTTCGTGCGCAGCGGAAACACGGAAGACCCGGGGAAGGAATGGTCGCGGTGGTTTGGGCCGTACACGGCGTCCGCAACGCCCGTGGAAGCGCCCGCGGCGCGATTCCTACAATGGAAAGCAGTGATCCACGATGGCCGCCCCGGCGACGGGATCGATTGGGTGAGCGTGGCGTACCAGCCGAAAAACGTTGCGCCGGTGATCGACGGGATTGTGGTGCAGGACCCGGGGGTGCGCGTGCAAGCGCAACAGATTATTATGGGGCAACCCGGCAACGTCGTTCTGAGGCAGCCGCAAACGCCCAACCCCAGCGGCATGGTGATTACGACGACGAGCACAGCCAAGTTTGAGCAGCCTCTACAAGGGACGCAGCAGAAGGGGTACGAGTCTGTACTCTGGAGCGCCCACGACGACAATGACGACGATCTGCGCTACGCCGTCTATTTCCGTGGCGAGAGTGAGCACGACTGGAAACTCCTGAAGGACAATCTGGATCAAAAATTCTACTCCTGGGATACGACGACCATGCCGGATGGCGCGTACTACCTGAAAATCGCGGCGAGTGACGCACCGTCCAATCCGCCGGCCGCGGCACTGAAGACGGAGCGGGAGAGCGAGCGATTTGAAGTGGACAATGCGCCGCCCAGCATTGAGAAGCTGCAGGCGAGTCCCACAGGAATGAATGCCGACCGTTCGCAGGGCGTTTCTTATGAATTCCGGTTCACGGCCAGCGATGCGACGAGCAGCGTCGAAAAAGCGCAATACAGCGTGGATGGCGGCGATTGGGTATTGCTTGCGCCGGCAGCGGGCATCAGCGACAGCAAGACGGAAGCGTACGAGTTCACCGTGCGGGGCCTCTCGCCGGGAGAGCACACGATAGCGGTGCGGGCTTACGATAAGTTTGAAAATCTAGGAGCGGCAAAAACCACGATCACGGTCGCGAAGTAAAAATCAGCCGGAGTCTCTCACGAGATGCAATTCTGTCCGTAATTCAAGCAGCGCAGCACCTGTCATTCTGAGGAGCGCGTCGTTCGCGCCCCGAAGAATCTCACCGGACACACCATGCACGATTCCGAGGTTGAGGTCCTGAGGCGATCCTCATCGGATCGCCTCAGGATGACCACGTCTTTCTGAACTGGAACAACGGGAGAATTGTAGTTCGTGAGAAATCCAAATCAGGGCTTGGGTTTGGGGAGATCCGGGTTCGCGGGCCGGGGATTATCGGAATCCAGAAACATTTCAATTTCCGCGCCAAAGCCCATGCGGCCATCGCTATAGGCATCGGGACGCGCGTGCACCAGGCGAGCCCGGCAGTGGGTCTCATCGGTCTGGTTGCCGGTAATCTCAGCAGGCATTTTCAGTGTCGCTTCAATCGGCATGCCAACTTGCAAGGGCGCGGAAGTGACGAAGAAAAAACCGCCACGCGAAAGATTGATGGCTTCTGTAAAATGTTCGGTCTTGTCCGCGGCCAGGCCCAAGGCGCGGAAGCGCAAGGGGACACGAAAGGCAAAGCGCTCAAGTTGACGGCGTTCTGACGGGGCCATGATAACTCCGTGCCGGGCGAGTGTGGGCGGTTCGCGGCGGCACACTAACTGTAATGCTAAGGTTAGCAGAGAGGTAGGGCAGGTCAAGGGGGCGAGAGGTCCATTCGGGGGGGAACTCTCGCGCTAGGAGTACCAGCTAGACTAGACTGAGGCTATGGCTGCTTCTAACCTCAATGCGCAGAAGGGAGTGACCGCCATCACCTGGGAGACGATCGTCGAGGCCCACGAGCGCATCCGGCCGCTGGTCCATCGCACACCGGTGTTGACGAGCACTTCGCTGAATGAGATGGCGGGCGCATCGCTCTTTTTCAAGTGCGAGAATCTGCAAAAAACGGGGTCGTTTAAGATTCGCGGGGCTAGCAACGCCATTTTTTCGCTGAGCGCGGAAGAGGCGAAGCGGGGTGTGGTAACGCATTCCAGCGGCAACCATGCGGCGGCGGTGGCGCGGGCGGCGGGATGGCGCGGCGTGCCTGCGTGGATTGTGATGCCGAAGAATGCACCGGCGGTGAAGTGCCGGGCGGTTGAATCGTATGGCGGGAAGATCACCTATTGCGAGCCGAAGGTTTCGGCGCGGGCAGAAACGGCCGCGCGGATTCAGGCGGAGACGGGAGCGGTGCTGATCCATCCCTACGATGACGATCGAATCATCGCCGGGCAGGCCACGGCCGCAAAGGAATTGTTGGAAGAGGTGGCGGAGCTGGATGCCGTGCTGGCACCGGTCAGCGGCGGCGGGCTGCTGAGCGGAACATGTTTGGGAGCAAAAGGAGTGCGCGGCACGGTGCGGGTATTCGGGTGCGAGCCGGAACGCGCGGACGATGCGTACCGTTCGCTGAAAACAGGCGTTCTGCAGCCGCAGGAAACGACCGATACGATTGCGGATGGCCTGCGGGCGTCGCTGGCGCCACGCACGTTTGCGATCTTGCGAAAGTATGCCGATGGGATTCTGTTGGTAAGCGAAGAGGAGATTCGCGCAACGCTGCGGCTGGTATGGCAACGCATGAAAATCGTGATCGAACCATCGAGCGCCGTGGCGCTGGCGCCGCTACTGCGCGAAGGCGGGGTTGCGGCGCTGGGCTTGCCGCACGACAGAATGGCGCGAGTTGGCGTGATTCTTTCCGGCGGGAACGTGGAGATGGGTTGAGGGTGCGGTAAGGACGAGGGAAGAGAAAATCAAACGCAGAGGACACAGAGAGCACAGAGTTCGCAGAGAAGAGACGGGCGAAATATGAGGATGCCGCAAAGGCGCCCGCCTCCCTCGAGCGGCGGCCTGAGGATTGTCAGGCTTGGGGGCGATGTGTAAACTTGGGGGGTAAATTTCTCTCAGAGGAATAGTTCTCGGGATTGCAGCGCGATGACGCCGCAGGGGTCGCCCCCGCCGCCCGGGCAGAAGCGCGCTAGACTGATCCGTTAAGGTGGGTCAAGTTGTCCTTTCTCAGGCAGGGTCTTGCGCTCTCCGTTTTAATCCTCACAATCAACGTATTGGGCTCCCCGGCAAACGCGCAGATTCGCGAACAACCATTACAAGCCATTGATGACGGGGGCTACGTACGGATCGCGCACACCAAGCCGCTGCTGGCGACGCCGGCGAACGATGCGGGGAGGGTTGAGTTCAGCAGAGCGATGCAGCGCATGCTGCTGGTATTATCGCCGTCGCCGGAGCAGCAAAACCAACTAAAGCAATTGCTGGACGAGCAGCAGAATCGCAAGTCGCCGCAGTATCACCACTGGCTGAGCGCGAACGAGTTTGCCGCGAAGTTTGGCATGGCCGACGCGGACGTGGAGAAGGTAAAGCAATGGCTGCAAGGGCGCGGGTTCACGGTCGCGCAAACTGCGAAGAGCAAGAGGTGGGTGGAGTTCAGCGGCACATCGCAACAGGTGGAGCAAGCGTTTCACACGGAGCTGCACTATTACAAGGTGGGGGAGCAGCAGTATGTGGCGAATGCCACGGACATTGCAATTCCCAATGCACTGGCAGAGATTTCCGGCGGAGTGGTCTCGCTGAATAGTTTTGGGAAGCGGCTGCCACGGCGGAATGTTGACGGTACGACGGGCAGCGGCCCGGCAACGCTGCACGGAGGGCGGCGGCCACAACTCACTTTCGCCGGGCCGACGAATGCGTACTACGTTGCGCCGGGGGACTTTGCGGCCATTTACAACACGAAGCCGCTGTTGAGCAGCGGGCTTGACGGCACGGGCGTGGCGATTGCGGTGACCGCACAATCGCAGTTCGAGTTGACGGATGTGCAGACATTCCGGCAGATCTTCAAGCTGCGCGCAAACGATCCAAACATCGTGGTGGTGGGACCAGACCCGGGTTTCAGCGATCCGACGGACGCGGAAGAAGCGCTGTTGGACACGGAATGGGCCGGGGCCGTTGCGCCGGGCGCGACGATCAATGTGGTAATCGCGGGGAGCACGGATACGACCAGCGGCGTGGATTTGGCCGCGGCCTACGCGATTGACAATGAAGTTGCCCCGATCCTGACGTACACGTATGGAGGCTGCGAAGCGGCGCTCGGACCTACAGGCAATGCATTTTACGGCGCGCTGTGGCAGCAAGCCGCCGCCGAAGGAATCACCGTGCTGGTGGCCGCGGGCGATAATGGCGCGGCAGGCTGCGACAATCCAAATTCGGGACTACCCGCGACCCAGGGGCTTGCGGTGAATGGAGCGGCGGCGACGCCGTACAACGTCGCGGTGGGCGGCACGCAATTCGCGGATCAGGGAAGCGAAGCAACCTATTGGAATACGACTGACGCCGGCGATTTTTCCTCGGCGATCGGATACATCCCGGAAGCGGCGTGGAACGACAGTTGCGATCCCGGGCAGCCGGCCAGCGCAACGAACTGCCTGTATGGCATCGACAATTTCAGCCTGCTGGCGGGAGGCGGCGGGGCGAGTTCGGTGTACGCAAAACCGCCGTGGCAGACGGGCACGGGCGTGCCCGCGGATGGCGCGCGCGATGTGCCGGATGTGGCGCTGGCGGCGGGGTGGGGGCACGACAACATGGTGTATTGCACGAGCCACGTTGGGGCGGGACCCGCGTGCCAGATTGATGCGCAAAATAATCTGGTGGGATTGACGCTGGTGGGAGGCACATCGGCCGCGACGCCGGCAATGGCGGGGATCCTGGCGCTGGTGGAGCAGCAGAATGGAGTTTTGCAGGGGCAGGTGAACTACGTTCTGTACCAGTTGGCGCAGAAGCAAAGTTGCGACTCTTCGCAGCAAACCAATCCTACGGCGCAGAATTCCTGCGTGTTTTATGACGTGACGGCCGGAAACAACGCCGTGCCCTGCGCGGGCGGTTCGCCGGGATGTTCTTCGGCGCAGAATGGCGTGAATGGTTTCCTGACCGGGCAGGCAGCCGGAGCGGGCTACGACATGGCGACGGGGCTGGGTTCGGTGAATGCGGCGAACCTGGTGAGCAATTGGAAGAATGTGTCGTTCGCGGGATCGCAAACGAGCATGCAGGCATCGAGCGCCAGTTTCGTGCACGGTACAAGCGTGAATGTGAGCGGAACAGTGGCGCCCGCAAGCGGAAACGGTACGCCGACAGGAACGGTCTCGCTGAAGACGGACCTGCACGGCGACGCTGACGACTTGCCGCTGACGAATGGCGCGTTCACGGCTGCGGTTAGCGATCTGCCGGGAGGACAATACAAGCTCTCCGCGCATTACGCCGGCGATGCCACGTTTGCGGCAAGCGATTCGCCGGTGCTGCTGTTGAATGTGTCGTCGGAACCCAGCACTACAACGATCAGCATGAACGGTGTGCAGGGAGGAAGCGCGGGTTACGGTGCGGCGGTTACGGTGCGTGTGACAGTGGCGGGCGCCTCGGGCTTTGGCAAGGCGACGGGTACGGTTACTCTGCAGGACGGAGCGACGCTCATCGGCACGTATGCGCTTGCACCCGATGGCAGCGCCTACATTCCCACAGGAAATGGCGGCGGATATTCGTTTGGAGTGGGAACGCACACGTTGACGGCAACGTATGCGGGAGACAACAGCTTCGCGGGGAGCGCGTCTGCTCCAGCGAACTTCTCGATTGGGAAAGGAACGCCGTATGTGGTGCTGGGCGCGAGTTCCGCGAACGTGTACGTGGGGCAGTCCGTGGGGATTCACGCGGTTGTAGCGGGATCTGGGACGCAGGCGGCCACGGGGACAATTCAGTTTACGGACAATGGAGTGGCGATTGGCACCACCGTGCCGCTGCAAACGGGCGGATTTTTCGGGACACAGGCGCAAGCTTCGATGATCGTGAGCAACCTCGTGGTGGGGACGCACAAGTTTGGCGCCAGCTACGATGGAAGCAGCGACGCGAACTATGCGAGCGTGCCGAGCGGCAATCAGAACGAATCGCTGTTTGCCGTGAATGTGAGCACGAATGGTGGGACGAAGACGAGCGCGACGACGCTGACGGCCGTGACGCTGCCCATAACGCTGGGAAGCACGGGGAGCTTTCGCGTTGCGGTCACGCCTTCAGGCGCTAGTGGAGTGACGGGTGCCGTGACGTTGTGGGACGCGGTGGGGCCGCGCAGCACAGCGGTGGCGCTGGGAAACGACGGGACCGCGCAAATCACCATTGCGTGGCCACAGGCGGGGAACGTGACGCTTTATGCGGAGTATTCAGGGGACGCAAACTACGGGGCATCGGCGAGCGCGCCGCCGCTGGCTTTTAGCGTGAGCAAGGGCACGCCAACGGTGACATTGAGCGCGCCGAGTGCGGCGAATGCAAATCAGGAAGTCAGCGTCAACGTCAGCGTGGCGGGCATTCCGAGCAATGGTTGGCTGGCCTATCCCACGGGAGTGGTGGAGTTTTGGGATTCGTTGAATGGCGGGGCGGCGCAGCTCATCACCGCGCAGAACCTGACGGTGGGCGCGGGGAATATCAGTGTGTTCGCGATACGCAAGACATTCGCGCCCGGAGTGCACAGCCTGAAAGCGCATTATCGCGGGGACAACAACTGGCAGGCGGCGGACTCCGCGAGCCAACCGATGACGTCGGGGGACTTCAGCGTGAGTGTATCGCCGAACCCGGTGGCGTTTGTGGCGGGCAGCGCGGGTATGGCGACGGTGACGATCACGGCGTCGGGCGGCTTTACGGGAACGATCAATTTGACGTGCCCCACGGGGACGACAGTTTTGCCCGCGGGATATGCGTGCTCGTTTTCTTCGTCGAGCGTGACGGTTGCTGCGGGGCAAACCACAGCGACAACGCAACTGCAACTGACTCCCACCACGACGACGGCTGGGGCGGCTTTGCGGACCATGTCGGGCGCGGCGGGAACAGCGAACGGGTGGATGGCGTCTGGGCTGCTGGTGGGGATGGGCATGCTGGGCTTGGCGGTGTGGGACACGGGTGGAAGAAAGGGCGCCCGGCGGCTGGCCTTTGCCAGCGGCTGGACGGTTTGCGTAGTGAGCCTGATGCTGGGGTGCGGAGGAGGGAGCGGCGGCGGGGGAGGAGGGGGTGCGAAGGCGCCGACCACGACGACGCTTTCGAGTTCGAACTTGCGGGTCGTGTATCAGCAGCCATTGACGCTGATCGTGCAGGTCAATGCCAGCGCGAACCCCTTGGGCCAAGTGCAAGTCTATGATAACGGCCAGCCCTATAGCGCCCTGGTGGGAGTGATTGGGGGGAACGCGAAGTTTACCACGGATACGCTGGCGGTTGGGTCTCATCCCATGGCGGCGCACTATTTCGGCGACGCCAACACGCTGCCGTCAGTTTCCCCGACGATCAACCAGGAAGTGCTGGGAGTGGTCAATTTGGGGATTACGGCGGCCTCGAGCAGCGGAATTTCGCACCCGGCCGATTTTCAGGTACAACTAAATTAGCCGGAAAGGTGTTATATAAAGAGGGACTTACGGCGCCTAAGGGGAGCAAACCGTTTCCTGTCCTAGGGCATCTGAAAGAGACAGCATGAAGAGTGTCTGCGTAAGGGGCGGAGGCACACCATTCCTGCCAAAAGAGCCCGGGAAGATTGCGAAAAAGACGCTGGGGAGTTTAAGAAAATTATGAAGATTCTAAGAACGAAGAGCTGGATGATTTTGTGTGCCGTGACCCTGCTGCTGGCAGGACAGGCGGCGTGGGCCCAGCAAGTGACAGTGCCAGCGCGCGTGGTGGAAGCCGTGGACGACACGCGGACGGTGACGCTGCCGGGCAATGTGCACCCGCTGGCGCGACCGGAATTTGACCAAGGGGCGGTGAGCGATGCGCAGCCGGCGACGCGGATGTTGTTGCTGCTGAAGCGCAGCAACGCCCAGGAGGCGACGCTGCGGCAATTGCTCGACCAGCAGCAAGACAAGTCTTCCCCGAATTACCACGCTTGGCTCACGCCAACGCAATTCGCGAATCAGTTCGGTCCGGCGGATGCAGACATTCAGGCGGTGACGGGCTGGTTGCAGTCTCACGGATTTCAGAATGTGAAGGTGGGAGCGGGCCGCACCACCATCGAGTTTTCCGGAAATGTTGGCCAGGTGCGGAACGCATTTCACACCGACATTCACAATTTTCTAGTGCATGGCGAACAACATGTTGCGAACGTGAGCGACCCGCAGATTCCGGCAGCGCTGGCGCCGGTGCTGGCGGGTGTGAGAGGCCTCCATAACTTCCGGCCAAAGTCACTGATGCGCCGGGTGAAGAATTTCCAAAGCACGAACGTCACGGGGACCGGGCCGAAGCCGGCCGTCACTTTCACCTGCGGCAGTGGGCCGTGCTATGGGGTTGCGCCGGCAGATTTTGCCAAGATCTACAACGTGCCCGGCAACCTTTTTGGCTCGGGCGTTCCCATCGCTATTGTTCAGGATTCCAACATTAATGTCCTCGACGTGCAAGAATTCCGCAGCCTCTTCGACCTTGCGCAAAATTTCACCGCCAGCAACGTCATTCTGAACGGACCGGACCCGGGCATTCAGGGGCCCGATTCTGTGAGTGGCGACGAAGCCGAAGCAGATCTGGACGTCGAATGGGCGGGAGCGGTAGCGCAGGGAGCGACGATCGATCTGGTTGTCTCCCAAGACTCGGTTATCGGGTTAGGGGCTGCGGGCATCGATCTTTCGGCAAATTACATTATCGAAAATAATCTAGCGCCGATCCTGAGCGAGAGCTTCGGGGATTGCGAGGCTGATCTCGGTACTGCAGGAAATCAGTTTTACTACTATCTCTGGGAGCAGGCAGCGGCGCAAGGGATAACGGTGATTCTGGCCACCGGCGACACCGGCTCGGATTCATGCGACGCCGGCTCCAGCACCCCACTTGACTACAGCGTGAGTGGACTTAGTGTCAGCGGTTTGGCGTCAACCCCGTTCAACGTGGCCCTGGGTGGGACTGATTTCCAGAACGGAACACTGCCATCTGTTTACTGGAACACCACGAACGGGACGCCACCCTGGTCAGCACTATCTTATATTCCCGAATCCACATGGAACAGTGGGTGCGCGGCGACCGCAGTAGCGGGAAACATTGGCCTAAATACTTGCAGGGTGACGACCATTACCACAAACACAAACAACGGGAGTCTTGCGGACCTGGAGGGGGGCGGCGGCGGCCAGAGCAATTGCGCGACGCTGAATAGCGCTGGCACAGCATGCACGGCTGGTAATGCGAAACCGGCTTGGCAAAATGGTGTCTCGACCGACACTTATCGCGACATCCCCGATGTGTCTTTGTATTCCGCTGTCAATACGCCCAGCAACACCTTCTACCTGACGTGCGAGGCGGATTCGGCGCAGCAAGGCGGCAATGCATGCAGCCTGGTGGCAGGCCAGACCCCAGAGATCACCCCTGTGGGTGGGACTTCGGCGGCGGCGCCCGCTTTTGCAGGCATCATGGCCCTCATCGTCCAGCAGCAGGGCGGGGAGCCAGCGGGACGGCAGGGCAATGCGAACTATGTGTTGTATCAACTTTACAAGAAGAACACCGCGGGAACCATTTGCGCGTCAAACACTGCGAGTGTGAGCGCGAAGGGCTGCATTTTTTACGACACGGTCACGGGCAATAACTCGGTGGCTTGCGCAGGCAGCTCACCGAATTGCAGCAACACTTCATCGTCTGCGAACCAATACGGCGTGCTGGTTGATCCCAGCAACAAGAGCAATCCGGCCTTTTTGGCGGTAGCTGGGTACGACAAAGCAACAGGGTTGGGGTCGGTGAACGTGGCGAACCTGGCGACGGCTTGGCACACGGCGAGCTTTGATACCACGACAACGGCGCTCACCACTACTGCCACAGGCACGATTCCGCATGGCAACACAGTGAGCTTTACAGTGAATGTGACTTCGGCTTCGGGTGTGCCTACTGGCAGCGTCTCCCTTATCGCTTCGCCACCCGGAAGTTCGCCGGTCGGGATCGGGGTTTTTACGAACAGTACTTCGTCGAGTACTTTGCCAACATTCGTGCTGAGCAACGGATCGGCAGCCATCACGACGAATTTGCTGCCAGGCGGCACCAACTATCCCGTTGTGGCGCAGTACGCGGGCGATGGGACATTTGCTCCGGGAACGTCTACCCCGGTCAATGTTACGGTGAGCAAAGAAAGCAGCCTGACAACATTAAGTATGTGGACCTACGATACCGGTACCTTACTGTATGACATTGCAGCGCCGAACCCAGTGGTATACGGTACGACGCCCTACGTCATGAGAGTTGACGTCACCAACTTGGCGAATAAACCGTGCGATGCCAATGAGGTTCCCTGTCCTACAGGAACCATTACGGAAACGTATGACGGCCAGCCGCTGAATGATTTCCCGAATACGCAGACGGGCACGTCCTCGAATTCGGCCTCGCTCAACGGTCTCGGTTATCTTGAGGACCTGCCGATCAATCTTCCCGGCGGCAGCCACACGATTGCTGCCGCCTATGCTGGCGACAATAGCTATAACGCGAGTACGTCGGTCGCGTTCCCGCTGTCCGTCAGCGCGGCTCCAACGGCCACGTATGTCTCGGCGAACACGGCCACACCCACGACCACGACAACCGTGACGTTGACAGCGACGGTTGCCACGCCAAGCGGCGGAGTCGGTCCGACGGGGACAGTGACTTTCTACGCGAATAACACCATCAATTTGGGTGGGGTGACCGTTGTTCCCACGGCCGCTTCGGGCCTTAACACCACTACACCTGTTGATGCCTACGCCACAGCTACCCTGACCCATACATTCGCCACAGCGGGAACCTACACCGTGTCCGCAGTTTACACGAGCGGAGATACCAACTACGCGGGCTCAAACTCGACCGCATCCAGCGGCAACCTCTCACTGACCGTTACGCAATCGACGGGTACCGGGAGCTTTACGTTGGCTGGAACGACGGTGACACCGGTGACCGCAGGCGGCAGTGGCACTTCGACAATTACGTTGACGCCGACCGGAGGTTTCACGGGTAGCGTGGGGATTACCTGCGGAACGGCTTTGCCGGGAGTAACCTGCTTGCCCCTGAACGTCACAGTGCCCAGCAGCGGGAACGGAACGGGGACACTGACGGTCAACGTGGCCGCGCCATCTTCAACGATGACGGCCATGAATTTCCCCGAAACGCGGACCTTCCGCGCAGCCATTTTCCCCGCCGCACCTAGTCTGAGAAGCGGGTGGTGGACGCTAAGCGGGGGGACGGGCCTTGCGGCTATCCTCTTACTCTTTTTGCCCGGGCGGAAGCGGTATCGCGCCGCGCTGGGGCTGGCCCTGATGTGCGTGTTGAGTTTCACCCTGGGCTGCGGTGGCGGGGGCGGCGGCGGAGGAGGCGGCGGGACGACGCCGACGGTCACGCATCTCACGGTATCGTCCACGAAGCTGGTGGCAGCGCCGACCACAAGCATTACGGTGAGTGCGACCGTGACGGGAGGGACACCCACCGGAAACGTGGAGTTCCTGGTCGACGGGGCGATCCTGGGAACTGCGCCGGTGGCGAACGGCACGACGGGCAACATCACTGTGACAGGGGCGCAGGCACCCCCGTTCCTGGAACTTGTGGGGACGCACACGGTGAGCGCGAGTTACCTGGGTGACACCACTACAGGTGCGTCGTCATCGGGAACGTTGCACGTCACGGTAACGGGCACAGCACAGTTGCCCATTGCGGCCAACCCGGCATCGTCTAACGTTAGTCCGACTATCAGTCTGACGATCAACTGAGCATCGGCTGCGCTCGTAATGACAAGAGTGCGGGGATTCGAATTGCAGAGGCACTTACGTTTTGCTGCGATGGGGTCGAGTGGTGCTCAACCGCTACACGGACGGCCCGCCTCCCTCCTGCGGCGGGCAGGCAGAAGGCGGCCGCTTCAAAGGCAAACCCAAGAGCACAGTCAGGAGTGACTGTGCCACAAGCTAAAACGGACACGGCAGCTCGCCGTACCCCGACAGGGTTTTCTTTGGCGAGGCGGATTCTTGTGGGAAATTAGGGTTGGGGCTACGGGACTGCCTTGCGCGAATGTCGGAGGCGTCAGTTGTTGGGGTTGGGGGGGAAGAAGATATTCCAGAACTGCGGGGAAGGCGTGGTGAACTCGACGGGCACGAGGGAGCCTTCGGCGTTCATTACAGGCGGGCGGACCACGTGAGCTTCCACCTTTTTCTGGGTCTTGGGATTCTCGATGGAAATTTGGGTGCCGGTGGGAAAGCCTTGGGGCAGAATAATCATCGCCCCGCTGGCGCTGACGGAGTGCGTGGTGCCGTGAATGGGATTGGCTTTGCCCTCGAGGTACACGAGAACGGGCATCCTTAGGAACACACGTTGCGCGCGACGGCGCTCTTCATTGGTTTGCGGGCGAACCGTGTTGGCGTTGCGCTTGACGTTGGGGGAGGCAGCAGCGGCCGCGGGCGGCGTCGATTTTGGCAAATGCGTCACAGCTCCAACCCCCAGAAGTCCATGTCCGGCGCGACGAGCTCAATGCCGTATTCCCAGCCCTCGGGTTGCTGATTCCCTTTCCAGACAATCACGGCGGCGTTGCTGGCACCGGTGGCGAGGTTGGTAAGGGCCAGGCGATGATCCAGCGCAAGCGACTCCGAAATCATGACCATGCAACCGTAAGGATTCACAACCCGGGTGAAGGCCTCGACGCGCTGGCGATGGCCGGTGGAAGCATCCCACTCCAGGCGGATGGGGACGCGGGAGTTCATGCGGCGTCCGCGGCGTTTTTCGCCGTAGCGTACTCCTATCTGTTTCAATTCCTGCAACTTGACATGCATCGTGGCCTCGAGAGCCAGCGGAGAAACGGATGCGCTGGCATGCTGCGGCGAAAGCCGCATGGAACGTGCGCAGGTCGCGGCCGAGCAAAGCCGCAGCGCGACCGAGAGCAGCGCTGTTCCACAAACTGTCTTGTTGATCATGCTAGAGTTACAAGAAAGAAGGGTCAATGGTACGGAAGCGTAAGAGTAGCTGTCCGAAAGGACAGGCACTTTGACGTTTAGGACAGGCGAAAGGCAAAAGTGCGGAATCTGATTGTCAATGCGGATGACCTGGGATGGACGGAAGGGGTGAACCGGGGGATCGTGGAGGCTCACCGCAAGGGTCTGGTGACCAGTGCAACGTTGCTGGCCAACGGGCGGGCGTTCCAGTCTGGGATTGACGCGGCACGGCAGAATCCGGAACTGGGAATTGGCGTGCATCTGAACCTGAGCGATGGCCCGCCAGCCGCTCCTGCTGATCAAGTGCCGGGGCTTTTGAACAGCGCGGGCGAGCTCGATGCCGGGCCAGAAGGCTTGTTGCTGATAATTGCGCGCCGCGGCTTGCGATTGGATGAAATCGAGCGGGAATGGGACGCACAGATCCGGAAGATTCGAGAGGCCGGGATTTCTCCCACACACCTGGACGGGCACAAACACGTGCATATGCTGCCGGGGCTATTTGAACTGGCGTTGCGCCTGGCAAAGAAGCATGGGATCAGGGCAATTCGCGTGGCGCATGAGGAATCGAGCTTGCGCTCGGCGTTATCGGCAGGGGCGTCGCAGAACACAAGCGTGGTTTTGAAACAGGGGATACAGGCGCGCGGGCTGAAGTTGCTGGCGCGTGGTGCGCGGGAATTGGCGGACCGCGAAGGGATTGCCACCAGCGACTACTTCTGCGGGATCGCCCAGACCGGCGAATTGACACGCGAAGGGATCGAAGAGCTTTTGGAGAAGTTGCCGGAGGGCACAACGGAACTGATGTGCCACCCGGGCTATGTGGACGAGGAGCTGCGGAAAAGCGCCACCCGGCTGCAGGATTCGAGGAAGACCGAGCTGGACATTCTGACCGACGCACAAATCAGAAAAATTGTCGCCAGGCGAGGGATACGCCTGATAAACTACGGTTTTAGCGGTGCGCTGGGATAAAGCTGAGCCTGACGGAAGGCGGGGTTCCGGCCAGCCGGCGTGAGGGGCGCCGGGCAAGTCGTTTGAGAGGGGCAAAGAAACAGTCATATGGGAATGGAGTCGCCGATCCGGTACTCGATTGTGGTTCCGTTCTACAACGAACAGGAAAACATCCCGGATTTGTACATGAAGCTGACGGATGTGATGGATGCGCTCGGCGAGCCGTACGAGATGGTGTTTGTGGATGATGGAAGCAAAGATAACTCGTACAAGGTGCTATCGGAGATTTACGAGCACGACCACCGCGTGAACGTGGTCCGGCTGCGGCGCAATTTTGGACAGACGCCGGCGCTGAAGGCGGGGTTCGATTTTGCGCGTGGCGACATCGTGATCTCCATGGACGGAGACCAGCAACACGATCCCGCAGAGATTCCGCGATTCCTGGAGAAACTCGAGGAAGGCTACGACCTGGTCAGCGGCTGGAGGCGCTCCCGGAACGACCCCTGGCTGATGCGGCAAGTGCCAAGCCGCATCGCGAATTGGTTGATGGCCAAACTTTCCGGAATCGAGCTGCACGATTTCGGCACGACCTTCAAGGCCTACCGGCGCGAGATTTTGCAGGAAATCCAGCTCTACGGGGAACTCCACCGGTTTATACCTGCGCTGGCGAGTTCGTCGGGGGCGCGCATCACGGAAGTGCCGATTTCCAATCCGCAGCGCAAGAGCGGCCGCTCGAACTACGGGATTGGGCGGAGCATCCGCGTCTTTTTTGACTTGATCATGGTGAAATTCCTGCTGGATTATTCGACGCGGCCGCTGCAGTTTTTCGGGATGCTGGGGTTGGCTGGGACGGGCTCAGGATTCATCCTCGGATCGATCCTGGTGGCGAAAAAAGTTTTCTTCAACGAGAACATCATGACGCAGCACGGGCCGCTGCTGCTGCTGGCGATTGCCCTGTTTGTCAGCGGGATTCAGTTTATCTCCATGGGCCTGCTGGGAGAGATCAGTTCCCGCACCTATTACGAATCACAGAACAAAGCGATCTACTCGTTGCGCGAAGTGAAGAGCCACCGGAAAGAACAGGGCGATTCCGCGGAATCCGCGCGGCCCTTCGGAAGCACGGAACGCTAAGCCTGAAATCCGAAGTCGAAGAGGGATTTCTCCACTCCGGGCCGGCAAAAAGCGCCGTCCCTCCGGTCGAAATGACAGATTTTGGGTGGTGGATGGTGAGGGAGAAGCCAACTTCGGCGAAGCTGGGTCTTCACAGGATAATCGTTTGAAACAAAAGGAGATGCGCCCGCCTGCAATTGGTCGACTTCGGATTTCAGGCTAAGCGCACCCTCTCTCCGACAGACAAGCGGCTTAATTTCGGCCCCGAATCATCACGAGAGCAAGCGGTCAAATTGAGGTGGTCCTGCGTCAGGACTGCAGAGTGCGGTATTGGCCGCGGTAGAAGAGCAGAGGCTGGCCCTCGCCCAAATCCACGCTTTCGACTTCCCCCAGGAAGATCGTGTGGTCTCCCGCGGAATATTCTGCGACAACGTTGCAGGCGAGATGCGCCAAAGCATCCTCGAGGAGGGGGATGCGCGATTCCGTCCAACGATAGCGGATGCCGAGTCGCGCGTCGGCGTCCGGCCCTTGTTCGCCCGTCGCAAAATGCTCGGACAGCGCCTGCTGGGTATCGTTCAGAATGCTTACGCCGAAGCGCCGCTGGGTCTTGAGGAAGGAGAGCAGGCGGCTCTCCTCGTCCACACAGATGGAAACCAGCAGAGGCTGGAGGGAAACGGAAGCAAGGGAGTTGGCAGTCATGCCATGGACCTTGCCGGGCTCGCGCTCGACGGTGACCACGGTGATCCCGGTCGCAAAGTGCCCCATGACACGGCGAAAAAGTTCGGCTGTAACCGAAGCGGAAGACATAGCGGGCTCTTGTGAAGATATCACAGGGGCCGTGAGAATCGGCAAGAGGGAGCGCTGATCTGGCGCGGCGAAAGAGGTTGCTGAAAAACTGGGAAAAGACTTCCCTCAGGGGCTAAAGCCCAATTGCTTTATGAACAGAACGCCGGGGCTGAAGCCCGGGCCTCCTAAAGAGAAATACTCAAACAAAAGCATGTGAAGCCGCGCCCTGACGAACGCCAAGCATGAGATGCGTTGTAGCAACAAAACGGGGCGCAAATGAATGCGCCCCGGTAGAAGGATGGATTGGCGAAGAGAAGCTTCAGTGATGCGGCTTATCTTCGTTTTTGGGCTTCGATGACGACGCTGCCTTGGCATGCTCAGCCTGCTGCTTCTGATTCAGCTTTTGCTTCTCCTCATTGTGCTTCTGCGCCAACTGCTCAAGCTGCTGCTGGTGTTGCTGGTTTAGCTCCTGCTGTTTGCTGGCTTCGGCATTCTGCTGCTGGAGCTTCTGCTGCGCCTGGTACTGCTGCTGCTCGAGCTGCTGACGTTCCTGATCCTGCTTCTGATGAAGCTGCTCAAGTTCCTGCTGGTGCTTCTGTTCGAGTTCAGGATTCTCGACGGTAGTGGGCCGCGAGGCGGGCGGCCGATCGCTGTACGCACGAGTGTTGGCTGGCTTCCCGGCTGGATTGGCTTGCGCGCCTGCGGCATTGGACGGGCGGTTGGGATTGTTCTGTCCCTGAACCGCGTTCACGCGAGGCGTAGCCGGAGTAGACGGCGGAGCGATCTTGACGGGCGCCACGGTTGCGGCGGTACGCGCCGGCTGAATCTGCCGCGCTTGTGCCATCGAGATGGGCTGTCCGTGATTCGCTTGGATGGCGGCTTGCTGCTTTTCAAAAGACGGCGGAGGCGGCGGAGGCGCCGTCTTGGCCACAACAGGGCGGCTCGCGAGAGCAGCAGGTGGACGCACGTTCGTCGCTGTACCCGCACCCATCACGGCCTGCTTGGGTGGCCCCACGGAGGGAGCGGAAATGCCCACAGGGGCGGAAGCCACTTCCCTTTGGTCGACGGCGACGAGATTGCGCGAAACGGGCTGGGCCGAGGTGAACGCGCGTGGCGATGTGGCGGTGACGGCACCCGGAACACCCTGGTTCACGTATCTGACATTGTTGACGTTCACGTTTCTGTTGACGACGGTCGCGTTGTAGTAGTTGTTGACCGCCGTCTGATTCACAGTGGTGTTGGAGATGTTCACTCTGTTCACGTACGCGCGGCTGACCGCATAGGAGGGCACGAAGACTTCACGCGGTCCCAGCGGGAACCAGCCTACGTTGACACCAGCGGCAAAGCCGCCGACACCGATTCCAACGCCGACACCAAAGTGGGGTCCCCCGACCCAAGCAACAAGAGCGGGGGCGTACACCGGGCGGACATAAGCAACACCGACGACACGCGGCGGCGCGGGTACCCAACCCCAAGCACCTGCCACAAAAAGCCAACGGCCATAGTGGAAGGGAGCAAAGCCCCAGGACGCATCATCAACCCAAGTCCAGCCCCAAGGAGAGATGTAAGCCCAGTGGCCGTAGCGATAGGGGGCCCAGCCAACGATGGTCACATGTGGAAACCAAACGGTGCCGTAGTCGGGAACCGGGCGCCAGCCACCGTTCTCGTCCAGATCTTCGTAGCCGATGACATCGTCGGAGACGTAGCGGCGGGCAACGGCGTGATCTTCGTGGAGATCGCGCTCATTGCACCAGTTGTCGAAATCATCCGCATCGGCAAGACCCTCGATGTCTGCATCGAGAGTGTCCGTACCGGAAAAGGATCCTTGCTCGCCTGGGTGTACGGTGTAGGAGGAACCGCCACCGGTGACCTCGCCTTCCCCATCGCGAACGCTGACGATGGTGGTGTCGCCGGCTTCGTTGACATTGATGCGGTAGCGGCCAGGACGAAGAATGGAGAGGGCAAGATTGGGCGTGTCCACTTCGATGTTTTCGCCGTCCCCCAAGCGCCGCACGCGGATGCTGACGGTGCCCTCGGTAATGCGAACCTGAATGGTCTGGTCATTCAGATTGAGGAAAGAGAAGCCGGTTTCGCCGGCAAGGCGGAAGGCAGCGGAATCGACGTGCAACTCGGCGCGAGCGTCCTTATCGGTCCAGAGCTTGTCGCCGGTGGTGATGGGGCGATTCGCGACGGCGGAAACCCAATCATCGGTGCCGGCAGGACTAAAGGAGACCTGACCGTTCGTGACGCTAAGGCGCGCGACGCGGCCCGGCGGATCGTCATCGTCGGCTGCCGCGCGCTTCGGAGCAGCCAAGGCTACGGCGAGGATCAAAGTGAACAGTGTGAGCCAATAGAGTGAACGTGTTTTCATGGTGCTTTCTTCTCTCCTGGAGCGCTTGCCACCCTCAATAACCTGGAGCCAAAACCCTCCGCGTGAGGATGGACCGTGGATAAGCGACGGGCTGGTGCCGATTTCGTGAATGGATGCTTCGCGGCGTTCCTGGCTGCGAGCAGCGTCACGTCCCAGACTGCCTGACGCTACTAGGTGTAACACGGTCAGACCTCAGGGAGTTGCAGGAGCACGAAGTGGGGATGCGAAAAGTACAAGTGGGCGGAGGAGCGGAAAAAAGGAAGGCCTGTCCGGTATCCCGGCACGGGCCTTCCTTTGAGAAGAGTTAACGGAGCTTCGACAGATTAAGACAATCCCACTCAGCGATGGCCGCCGTGGGATCCGCCCCCGCCGCCACCATGTGAGCTGCCGCCACTGCCGTGAGAGCTGCTGCCACCGGAAGAATGAGGAGCGGAAGAGCTATGCGGCGCCGAAGAGCCGTGTGGAGGCGCGTTGCTTCGCGGAGATGAGTAGCCACGATTGCCGTTGTAAGACCGTGGCGTGTAGGAGCGGTTGCCGTTCATCGCGCTAGGCGGACGATTCGCGGAATTCCGGGTCGCCGAATTGGCGGCCGCGCCAGAGCCGGCCCAGGGCGGACGGTTGTTGGTATTCGTGCGCGCCGCCGCCGCGGAATTCGCGGGGCGATTCGTGCTGCCAAAACCTTGCGGGGCCCGGCCAGAGTCAGTGGAGTTGCCCTGCGCACTCCAAGCGCGCGAGGAAGTATTTGGGCGGGCCGATGAATTCAGCGAAGCGGACGGCCTGGAACCCTGCGAAGCGGCAGAGGACGGACGATTGGTGGAGAGCTGCGACTGGCGGTTGGCGCTCAATCCTGATGAAGTGCCAGCGGACCGCGCTGTGCTGGCCGCCGTGGAGTTGCCCGGCCTGAGAGCCGAATTATTCATGGTGCGCGCGGGCAGAAGAGAAGCGGAAGCCGCAGGAGCGGTACGCGCCATCACGCTGCGATTCTGAACACTGGCAGAAGGTGTGGCGACGCGGCCCTGGGAATTGGAAGCACCAAGGTAACTTGCGCGCGTCGGGGACGCATTGATGCGGTTGGTCACGCTGGCGCCACGCAGAGCAGATGCCGAGAGATGCGTTGCGCCGCGATTGATCGCCTGGCCATTCACAAAGGCGCTGTGAGAGGCGGCTGTAACCGCGTTGGCGTTGTGGGCATAGCGGTAATTGAAGTTGCCGTTGCCCCTCCCGCTGATGACGTTGGTGTTGCGGATGAACGTGTTGTGCACGTTTACGTTGTGCCAGTAGGCGCCGCCAGCGTGGTACCACGGATGGAACGGCTCACCCCAGCCGAGCGGGAACCAGGCGTGGCCGCCGCCAAAACCAAACCCAAAACCGAACCCGCCGCCGAGGAACCCGACGAAGCCCGGACCATAAAACGACCGAGCATAAATCGGGCCGGGACACCAACCCCAGCCACCGCCGAACCAATTCCAGCGGCCGTAATGGAACGGAGCGAAGCCCCAAGGCTCGTAGCCGACCCAAGTCCAGCCCCATGGGCCAACATAGTTCCAGTCGCCGTTGCTGTAAGGCGCCCAGCCGGGGTCGACTGTGTTGGGTGTCCAGACCGGGCCATAGTCAGGCTGTTCGCTCCAAGTGCCGTTATCGTCCAGGTCGCTGTAGCCTACCGTGTCGCGCGAAACATATTTGGCCGAAGGGGAGTTGTCTTCCTTCAGGTCACGATCCTGCGCCCAGCGATCCAGATCATCAGGGGCCGGCGCAGCAGCGGTCGAGAATTTTATGTTGTTATCCGTACCCGTGACGTCGGCGCGCTCACCGGCGTGGACGGGATAGGTCTGCCCGCCAGCAGCAATTTCACCCTGGCCGCGGATGGCGGTAACGCTGGTATAGTCGCCGTTCTCGTTGACCTCGATACGGAAGTCCCCCGCTTCGCGGACGGTAAAAGAAAGATTGGGCGTGTCCACTTCGTAGTTATCGTCCTGAAGGATTTCACGAACGCGGAAGTTGAGCTTCCCTTCGGCGAGGCGTATTTGGGTGATGTTCTGATCGAGATTCAGGAAAGAGATCGCGGTCATGCTGCCGAGATGGAGGGCGGCTTGTCCTGCCTGCAATTCCGCGCGGGAGTTTTGATCCACCCAGAGTTTGTCGCCAATGGTCATGGGGCGATTCTTGGTGGCAGTGCCCCAATCGCCGGTCCCGCCGGGCTGCAGCGAGACAGAGCCATCGGTGAAGCTGATGCGGGCAACGCGTGATGGTGGATCCTGAGTGTCATCGGCACTTGGACCGACATCGCCTGAGGCGACGGTGGCGTCGTTCACCGGGCCTTGCGCCTTGACGGCGGGGGACAGCAAAAACAAAGAAGCGGCCAGACACAGCAGCAATGCAATGGTGCTCTTCGCGGTAAGGTTGGCCTTCATAGCTTTTTCCCCTGATAAGGAACCCAGCATTGGCAGATGGGTCCCGGAAACCCGTACCTATTATTACCCTCATTGGGTTCCCATGGGGTAGAACCCTAAAGCCGGAAATAAGTTGCCACTGGGGGGCGTGGAGAAGAGTTAGTAGGCCCAGTTACGTCACATAGTCCTAGTACTATAAACATCTTGCCCGGAATCTGTACTTTAGGCCAGCATGCCTTTCCGTACTCCTTCCCTACACTTGCGACTTGTGGGCGCACCAGCGCTCTGGGAGAATCGCATGCAAATGAAACGTGTGCTTTTAGGGTTAGCCACGCTTATGTTGGTTTTCGCCGTTTCTGCGAAGGCGCAGACTTGGAGGCAAGTGGGGCCTCCAGGCGGAACGGTTATTTCTCTTGCTGCAGATCCAAATAACATCGAGAGCCTTTATCTGGGAACGGCGGACGGTCACGTGTTCACGTCGGGCGACGAAGGCGCGCACTGGCAACTGTTGAGCCGCATCGGGACCGGGCAAGATGACGTAATCACGCACATCATTGTGGACCCGCGCGATGCGAAGCGACTCTACGCGAGCACTTGGACGCTGTATTCGGGCGGCGGCGGTGTCTACCGCAGCGACGACGGCGGGCACACCTGGAACATTATTGGACTGGCGCACGAGACCGTGAGAGCGCTGGCGCAAGCACCCACGGACCCGAAGCTGCTACTGGCCGGTGCGCTCAGCGGCGTGTACCGCTCGAGCGACGAAGGCGCCACCTGGGAACGCATTACCCCTGCCCATCATTCGGACCTGCGGAATTTTGACTCGGTGGCCTTCGACCCGAAGGATACCAACGTCATCTATGCCGGAACCTATCACCTGCCCTGGAAGACCGCGAATGGCGGCAAAGACTGGTTTCCAGTGGTGAAGGGCATGATCGACGATTCCGATGTAATGAACATCATCGTCGATCCGGCGAATTCGGAAAACGTGCACGCCGTGGCGTGCTCCGGGATCTATCACAGCATGAATGGCGGGCAGCAGTGGGTGAAATATCAGGGCATCCCTGCGGTATTCCGCCGCACGCAACTGATCCGCATGGACCCCACGAATGCAAGCATTCTGTATGCGGGGACAACCACCGGCCTGTGGAAGACAGTGAATGACAAGGATTTCAAGCGTGTGACACCGGGCGACTGGATCATCAACGCGCTGATCATTGACCAGAAGAACCCGCAGAAAATCATCATTGGAACGGAGCGCGAAGGCGTCCAGATCAGCACGGACGGCGGGTCGTCTTTCACTTCGGCGAACAATGGCTTCCAGCACCAGCATATTTCGGATGTGGCGCTGGATCGCGATCATCCGGAACGCGCCTTGGTGGTACTGACGTTTGATAACGATGCTTTCCTGGCGACCAAGGACGGCGGCAACTCCTGGACAACACTGGGACCTGGCCTGAAGCGTACGGAACTGCGTCACGTCTATGCTGCGCCGACAGGCTGGTGGGCGGGGTTGACCAACGGTGGATGGATGAAGTACGACGATGCGGCGCACAAGTGGGTACGTGCGGGGCTGTACGTGCCGGATACGGCTTCTGCTGCTGCCGTAAAAACGACCAAGGGCAAGAAGGGCGTGCCTGCTAAGGCAGCGGCACCGAAGCAGGCGGGTCCCCAGTTGACGGCCTTTCTGGTGAATGGCATGGCGTTCGGCAGCGAGGCCTGGTACGCAGCGACGGTCGGCGGCGTACTCGTCTCCAAGGACCATGGCGCAACGTGGAAGCCAGCCAGCAAGGATCCTCTGACGCGCCAGCCGGCACAATCGGTGGAAGTTGCCGCCGATGGCAATCAGGTTTGGGCGATCGTCGAACGGAATCTGCTGTATTCGAGCGACAAGGGCGAGACTTGGGATGCCAAGGAACTCGCGTTTGCCGCGGCGGGTAACCTGAGGCTTCACCGCGTGGACGACAGCACGCTCTTCATCACTTCGAACATGGGCTTGTACGGCTCGCGCGATGCCGGGCGCACCTGGAACCGCTCGGATGTCCGCGAATTGTCCTTCCAGTCGGTAGCGGGGACAGAGAAAGCGTTGGTGGTGTCACTGCAGAAGCAGGGCCTGCTGACCTCATTCGACGGCGGAAAATCCTGGCAGCACATGGACGATCCGCTCTCGCAAGGGTTCTTCCCGGTGATTCGGACGCGGCGGGACGGCTCGTTGGTGGCAGTTTCGGCCACCGAGGGCATGCTGAGCCTGGATCCGAATGCGCGGTCCGCGAGCGCCGGCGACGGCCCGGGGATGCGCTAAGAAAACTGAGTTCCCTTCTGCTTCATTGGGCGTCCCGGCCATGCCGGGGCGCCCATTTTCTTTGGATGAGACTATTTGAGGGCGGTCTGTTTGGGCAGGTGATTCCCGCCGATTTGATAGCCAATGCCGCGAATGGTGCGAATGAGTGGGCGATCGGAGCCGGCGTCAATTTTCTTGCGCAGGTAATTGATGTAGACATCCACGACGTTCGTAATGGAATCGGAGCGCATGCACCAGACCTCTTCGATGATGGAATTGCGGGAGACGGGGCGGCCGGAATGGCGGAGGAGATATTCCAGGAGCGCGTATTCCTTGGGACTCAGCTCAATGGAACGGCCACTGCGGCTGACTTTGTGAGAGACACGATTCACCTCGAGATCCTCGAAGCGGAAAGTGTCCGTACCCGGACGATTGCGGCGCCGAAGCACGGCGTGCACGCGGGCGACAAGTTCCGCAACGGCGAACGGCTTAACGATGAAGTCGTCGGCGCCTGCGTTGAGGCCGCGAACGCGCTCTTCCACGGCAGCGGCCTGGGAAACAAGAATCACGGGCGTCTCCGGCCAGCGGCGGTGAAGGGTGTGAAGAAACTCCAGCCCCGGGATTCCAGGAAGATTCAGGTCCAGGATCACGAGATCAAGGGGAGTCTTCTCCGGTAATTCTGAAATCTGATTGCCTGCAGAAGCGACTTGCACGGTGAAGTCTTCCTGCTGAAACCGGGATTGAAGCAACTCCGCCAGAGACAAATCGGCCTCAGCGACAAGAAGGCGCATGATGGTTCACACAAACTAACTTTCTGGAAGGGGATACGTCGAGTTTGGGCGCTGGGAGCAAGGCTGTCAAGAAAGGCTCCGTGGCCAGCGCTCGAAAGATTACGGGCCAGGCGGCGCGCCCCAATTTGAATCACTTTTAGGAAGGGACACTGCGTTTCTCAGCTCACGCCGTGCAAATGTCGACTCCCCTAGCGTTACGCTCGTCGAGCCCACGCGCAGGGGCGCGCAACTCGCCTTACCGAGCAAGCGGCGTTCCAGCACACTTTGCTTCCGGCACTTTCTTCTATCGGCACTTTCTGCCTTTCTTAAGTCGTCATTCCTCTCTTTTTGTTCAGGCTCACGGCTCTGTCGGCCCAGTTTCCAGGGACACCGTTCCACGCTGTTGTGTTTTCCCAAATACTTCCAAGTGCAGATTCCGTTCAAGCCGGAAGTAACTCTCCAATTCGGCACATCCCCCTTCTCTTCTCTCATTAGGGATTCCTCAAACAGGCCTCTTGCTCTTGGGAGTGCACGGGATGTCTTGCCTCACTCCCGGCACGCTTGGGCCAAATCCCTGTGGCACGTTCAGCGCTATTGACCTGAACACTGGAGCGTATGTTTGAAAAATCCCGCTCGGCGAATATCCAGAACTTGCCGCGAAGGGCTAGAAGAGCCCCGGCGTATCGAATGGCAGGCCTACATAGTTTTCGGCCAGTGCGGTGGAAGCAGCCCGCGAAGTCGTCACGTAATCAAGTTCCGCGAGGTGCAAGTTGTGCGAAAAGGCGTCCTCATGCTCAAACCGGTGCAGCATCGCCGTCATCCACGCCGAGAATCGCTGCACCTTCCAGACACGCTTGAGGCAACACTCCGAGTAGTCCGCCAGGCCGTCTCGCTTCCCATGTTTATAGATGTCCACCAGCCCGCGCGTCATCACCCGCACGTCCGCGATCGCCAGGTTGAGCCCCTTGGCTCCCGTCGGCGGAACGATATGCGCAGCATCGCCCAGCAAGAACAGTCTTTCGTGCTGCATCGGCGCTGCCACGAAGCCCCGCATCGGTGTGATGCTCTTCTGAAAAATCGGCCCGTCCTGCAGCGCAAAACCCTCGCGCGTGGCCATGCGCATCCGCAGTTCCTCCCAAATCCGGTCATCCGGCCAGTTCTGGATGTCTTCTTCCGGAGCGCATTGCAGGTACAGCCGCGATACCTCGGGAGACCGCATGCTCATCAGCGCAAAGCCGCGCTCATGATAGGTATAAATCAATTCGTCGGAGGCGGGCGGCACTCTCGCCAGTATCCCCAACCACGCGAAAGGATATTGCCGCTCTTGAATCTGCAAGCGGTCCGCGGGGATCGCCGGGCGGCAGATTCCATGGAAGCCATCGCATCCCGCGATGAAATCGCATGCCACCACATGCTCGACGCCGTGTTGCCGGTAAAAGATCCTCGGCTGCGCATGCACGTCCACAACCCGCAGCGCTTCCGCCTCAAAACAAGTCGGCGCGCCATAGCCCAGCCGCGCGGCGATCAGGTCCTTGATCACTTCCTGTTGCGCGTAAATGGTGATGGATTTCCCGGTGAGTTCCTTGAAATCGAGGCGATGCCCCGCGCCGCCAAAGCGCAGCTCAATCCCGTTGTGCTGCAGCCCCTCGCGATCCATCCGCGCGCCCACGCCGGATTCGCGCAATAACTCCGCGGTTCCCTGTTCCAGCACCCCGGCCCGCACACGTCCCTCGATGTACTCGCGCCTGCGGCTCTCCAGGACAACCGATTCGATCCCCTGCAGATGCAGCAGATGCGCCAGCGTCAAGCCCGCCGGACCTGCGCCGATGATCCCGACTTGCGTGCGAATCGTTGCCATGAAGGGAACAGCCTCTTGTCAATCTACGAGAATTTATCGATGACTTCCGGGGGAATGGCCTGGCTCACTGCCTTGGATGGATCGCCCCCCGGCCGCACTGTCCACACGCGCTTTTCAAATCCTTCCACCGCCAGGGTCTGTCCGCGCAAGAGCCGGTGCTGCACGGAAAAGCTGCTCTTTCCCCACTGCGTCACGCAGGATTCCACGCTGACAACATCTCCGAACGAGGACGGCGCGAAAAAATTCGCGCTCGCCTGGACCAGTGGAATCCCCGCAATCTGGAACCGCCGCAACATTTCTGCCTTCGGCAAGCCCAGCGCTCGATGGAAGAGCGCATTGGTGCAAGCGTCGAAATATTCAAAATAGCGCGGGAAAAACACAATTCCGAAGGGGTCGCAGTGGCCCCATTCGATCTGGATTTCCTTGCGATTTATGAGCATGGCGTGGTTCCACCGTCAGCGGCTGATTTGGCTCCAGCCGAGTCTAACGCACGCCCCCGAAAGAAGCACCGGATTTGGTCAACCGGTGTGTGTTTACGGTAGACTGGGAACGCGGAAAGACCGCAAAAACCATGAGCTTCGCTTACATTTGTGACGCCATTCGCACGCCCATCGGAAGATACGGCGGCGCCCTCGCCACCGTCAGAACCGATGACCTTGCCGCCATTCCCATCAAATCCCTGCTCGAACGAAATCCCCAGGTCGATTGGAGCGCGCTGGATGACGTCGTCTATGGCTGCGCCAATCAAGCCGGGGAAGACAATCGCAACGTCGCGCGCATGGCTCTTCTTCTCGCCGGTCTTCCTAAGGAAATCTCCGGCACCACCGTGAATCGGCTTTGTGGCTCCAGCATGGACGCTGTCGCCGTAGCCTCTCGCGGCATCAAGAGCGGTGAAGTTGATCTTATTCTTGCGGGCGGCGTGGAAAGCATGTCCCGCGCCCCGTTCGTGATGGGCAAAGCCGATGGCGCCTTCTCTCGCAATATGAAAATCGAAGACACCACCATCGGCTGGCGCTTCGTGAATCCCGCCATGAAAGCCAGGTTCGGCACCGACGCTATGCCGGAAACCGCCGAAATTGTTGCCGAGGAATATCACGTTGCGCGTGTTGATCAGGATGCTTTTGCGTTTCGCAGCCAGCAGCGCACCAGCGCAGCGATGAAAGCTGGGCGCCTCGCGGAAGAAATCGTCGCCGTCCCCATTCCGCAGAAAAAGGGCGATCCCGTTCTCGTCAGCGTGGACGAGCATCCCCGCCCGGACACGACCCTCGAAGCCCTCGCGAAGCTGAAGGGTGTTGTGAAGCCCGACGGCACCGTCACCGCCGGAAACGCTTCCGGCGTGAACGATGGCGCCTGCGCTCTCCTCTTGGCCTCCGAAGACGCGATCAAGCGCCACAGCCTTGTGCCCAAAGCCCGCGTGATCGCCGCAGCCGCCGCTGGCGTGGCCCCGCGCATCATGGGTATGGGGCCCGTTCCTGCAACGCGCAAAGTCCTTGCCAAGGCGGGTCTCAATCTTTCACAGATGGACGTGATCGAACTGAACGAAGCTTTCGCCGCACAGGCGCTCGCTGTCCTTCGCGAACTGGGCCTCCCCGACGATGCCGCGAACGTCAATCCCAATGGCGGAGCCATCGCCATCGGCCATCCGCTCGGCGCCAGCGGTGGTCGCCTCGTGACGACTGCACTCTACCAATTGCTGCGCACCAAGGGCCGTTACGCCCTCTGCACCATGTGCATCGGCGTTGGCCAGGGCATCGCCGTGATTCTGGAACGCGTCTGAAGAAATTGGAGCGTGATGCCGATGTTGCGATATCGCAGGCCCGCCCCCGGCACTCAGCCGGAGCTTTTGCACCCGCCCTACGTTTCCTCGATCAAGCGCGCGCCCACGCAACCCTTGATCCAACTCCCTCACACGCTTTCTGAAACTACCGGCCCCTCCTTTTCCAAAGAAGTCGTTCCACCCAAAGGCTTCGATCTCACCCGGCAGCACAAAGGCGAGCCCCTCGGCGAGCGCATCGTCGTCAGCGGCCGCCTCGTTGATGAAGATGGCCGCCCGGTCGCTCATTCGCTGGTGGAGATTTGGCAAGCCAATGCCGCCGGACGTTATCTGCACAAAGTGGATCAGCACGATGCTCCGCTCGATCCCAATTTCACCGGCATGGGGCAAACCCTCACTGACGAAGAAGGCCGCTACCGTTTCGTCACCATTCGCCCCGGCGCTTATCCATGGCGCAATCATTACAATGCGTGGCGCCCTCGGCACATTCACTTCTCCGTTTTCGGCCCCGCGTTCGCCACACGCCTCGTCACGCAAATGTACTTCCCCGGTGATCCCCTTCTCGAATTCGACCCCATTTACAACAGTGTGCCGGTCGAATCCGCGCGCAAGCGCCTCATCTCGATCTTCGACTGGGCGACAACTACACCGGAGATTGCACTCGGCTTCCGCTTTGATATTGTGCTGCGTGGCCGCAACGCCACTCCCATGGAGCGATGATATGAGCGGAGAAACCACACCTTCGCAAACCGTCGGCCCGTATTTCAGCATTGGCCTCGGCTGGCTGAATCGCTGCGATCTCGCGCGCGGCGCATCCGGCGGCGAGCGTGTCACGATTCGCGGACGCATCCTCGATGGCGAGGGTCAACCCGTTCCTGACGCTTGCCTCGAAATTTGGCAGGCCGATGCTCACGGCAAATATGCCCAGCCTGAAAATTCTCAGGAGAAATCGCCTGCGCAGGGATTTTTCGGCTTCGGCCGCATGCCCACCAACGACCGCGGCGAGTTCTCCTTCACCACCATCAAGCCTGGCAGCGTTCCCGGCCCCGATGATCGTCCTCAGGCGCCACATCTCGAAATCTCCGTGTTCATGCGGGGTTTGCTCCGCCGCTTGGTTACGCGGCTCTACTTCCCGAATGATCCAGCGAACCCGGCAGATCATGTTTTGAATCTCGTTCCCGTTGGTCGCCGCGCTACTCTGATCGCGCGGCCTCTCGCGGAGGACCCGCACATTCTTGAGTGGGATATTCGCTTGCAAGGCGAACACGAAACCGTATTCTTTGAGTGCTGACCTACGGAGACACTGCCGCCGATGAGCCTTCTCGATGCCTTATTTCGCTACGACGCGCTGGATAAACTCTTCTCCGACGAAGCCCGCCTCCAGGGCATGCTCGATTTTGAAGCCGCTCTCGCCGGCGCGGAAGCCAGCTCCGGAATTATCCCGGAATCCCAGGCGCAAATCATCGCCGGCAAGTGCCGCGCGGAAAATTTCGGCCTCTCCGCCATCGCCAAGGACGCCGCTCTCGCCGGCAATCTGGCTATCCCCGTCGTCAAAAAACTCAGCGAACTTGTCGCTCACGAGGATAAAGACGCGGCGCGCTTCGTTCATTGGGGCGCCACTAGCCAGGACGTCATCGACACCGGCTGCATCTTGCAAGTGCGCGGTGCGTTCGATCTCATCGATCGGGACCTGGTTCGTCTCACTGGAACCCTCGTCACGCTTGCCGAAACACATCGCGCCACTCCCGTTGTCGCTCGCACGTGGATGCAGCAAGCCCTGCCCACCACCTTCGGCTTCATCGTGGCCGGCTGGCTCGATGCTGTTTCCCGCCACCGCGAGCGGCTCGCCGAAATCAAGCCGCGCGTGTTAACGCTGCAATTCGGCGGCGCCGTCGGCACCCTTGCCGCGCTCGGCGGCCGCGGTCCGGAAATTGCCAAAGTCCTGGCCGGCGAACTGCGCCTCTCTCTGCCATCCATTCCCTGGCACACGCATCGCGATCGCATCGCCGAAATCGCCACCACTTTGGGCCTCTGCACCGGCACTCTGGGCAAGATTGCGCGTGATATATCCCTCCACGCGCAAACCGAAATCGCCGAGCTCTCCGAACCCATTTTCGAGGGGCGTGGCGGCTCTTCGACCATGCCTCAAAAGCGCAATCCCGTCACTTGCGCCGTGGTTCTCCAGGCCGCGACGCGGATTCCCGGCCTCGTCAACACGCTTCTCTCTGCCATGCTTCAAGAAGGGCAGCGCGGGCTCGGCGGCTGGCACGCCGAATGGGAAACGCTGCCTGACATCATTTGCCTCTCCGGCGGCGCGCTTCATCATCTGGCGGAGATGTTGCCGGGCCTCGAAGTCGACGCCGGGCGCATGCGCCACAATCTGGAACTCACCAACGGCCTCATTTTCGCCGAGGCCGTCGCCATGGCTCTCGGCGATCGTATGGGCAAAATGCCTGCGCACCTTCTCGTCGAAGCCGCCTGCAAGAAAGCCCGCGAACAGAAACGCCACTTGAAAGATATTCTCCGAGAGGAATCGGGGCTGCGCGGGCATCTGACGCCTGCCGACCTCGAAAGCCTCTTCGACGCGCGAAATTATCTCGGCAGCGCCGATGAATTCGTCAGCCGCGTTGTTGCGGAGGCTCGCGAGATTTCTGCAACGCGTTAACCAAGGAGCGCCACGCTCATGCCCTTTGCCAAACTTGCCGATGCTCAACTCTATTACGAGCTGTCTGGCCCAGAGCACGCCCCGGTTCTTGTCCTCTCCAATTCTCTCGGCACCACCCACCGCATGTGGGATCCGCAAGTCGCCGCATTCACCAGGCATTTCCGCTTGCTGCGCTACGACACGCGCGGCCACGGCCAGTCCAGCGTCACTCCGGGTCCTTACACGATCGAGAAGTTGAGTTGGGATGTCGTGCATCTCCTCGATTTCCTGCAACTGGATCGCGTCCATTTCTGCGGGCTTTCCATGGGCGGCATGATTGGCATGTTTCTGGGCGCCAATGCCGCGGACCGGTTGCACAAAATCGTCCTCTGCAACACCGCGGCAAAAATCGGTACACCTGAAACTTGGAATGCGCGCATTGACGCCGTTCAGCGGGGTGGTATGCGCGCGGTGGCCGGGGCGGTCATTGAGCGCTGGCTGACCCCTGCCTATCGCGCTTCGCACCCTGCGGAAACCGCGGCGGTCTTGCGCATGCTTGAGGAAGCGAACTCCGACGGTTATGTCGCATGTTGCGCTGCGGTCCGCGATATGGACCAGCGCCAGACTCTGCAAAATGTCAAAGTCCCCGCACTCGTCCTTGCCGGAACTCACGACCCCGCGGCACTTCCAGCCGATGGCCAATTCCTGGCAAAATACATTCCCGGCGCCAGTTACGTCGAAGTGAACGCCGCACATCTTTCCAACATCGAAGCGCAGGACGATTTCAACACTCGCGTCGTAAATTTTCTTGCACGGTAAGGGAGTTCGACATGGATGAGCGCGATCGTCACAAAGAAGGCCTGAAAGTCCGCCGCGCGGTGCTGGGTGAAGCGCACGTCGAGCGCGCCCAGTCAGCCGAGAATGAATTCAATTCCGCCTTTCAGGATTTGATCACGCGCTATGCCTGGGGCGAGATCTGGACGCGCCCCGGCCTCCCGCGAAAGACGCGTAGCCTGATTACCATCGGCATGATGGTCGCCTTGAACCGCGGCGATGAACTGAAGATGCATCTCCGCGGCGCGCTGCAGAATGGCGTGACCCGCGAAGAGTTGCGCGAGGTCCTGCTGCAGACCGCGATTTATTGTGGTGTGCCCGCCGCGAATGTCGCTTTCCACCTCGCCGAACAAGTCCTCTCCGAAACTGAGGAATAAAAGAGTGCCCGCGGCGCAACTCCGTTAGCAGTAATTCTCCAGACCGTAGCGCGACGGAATCCTATTCACAAGAGGATGCTTTGGTCCTGCTGGAAGATTTCGTGAAAAAAGCGCGCTCTCTCGCCGACCAGGTCATGTCTCCTGCCCCGGCCACCTGAACGACTGCTCCAGCATGCAGCCCCTGGGCCTTTCCTCGCCTGGATCGCCCTCTAATCGTTAAATACGTTTGCCCGCAGCGTGTACGAGCTCAGCACCTTCATGTAATTCCCGCGCTCAAACGCCGTGGGATCCGGCACGGAGCCGTGGCTCATGCTCCCGCACATCTGCTGAATCGAGCTGTACTCGTGCTCATCGAGCCACCGGTTCGCTTCGGACAGCACGTGCGCGGCATGCTGCACGCCGTTCCGCAATAGCGCGGACGTCATGAACACCACCTTGGCTCCTGCCAGGATGCACTTCAGCAGGTCCCGCGAACTGTGCACGCCGCCGGTGATCCCCAGGTCCGCCCGCACATGTCCAAACAGAATGGCCGTCCAATGCAAGCGCAATAGCAATTCCTCCGGGCGGCTGAGGTTCAGCGACGGCGTCACTTCCAGTTGGTCGATGTCAAAGTCGGGCTGATAGAAGCGGTTGAACAGGACGATCCCGTCCGCGCGTGATTCATCCAGCCGGACTCCCATATTCGCAGGCGCGCTGAAAAACGGCGAAAGCTTCACCGCCAGTGGAATGCGCAAGGTGCGCTTCAACTGCCTCACCAGATCAATGTAGCCCTGCTCCACCTCAGCCCCGCTGACCGCCGCGTCCGTGGCAATCGAATAGATGTTCAGCTCAATCGCATCGGCGCCCGCTTCTTCCATCAATCGCGCGTATTCCAGCCAACCTCCGCTGGATACGCCATTGAGGCTGGCAATCACCGGAACCTTCACCGCTTCCTTGGCATGCCTGATCAACTCCAGGTACCCATCCGGGCCGAGGTTGTAGGTCTGCAAGTCCGGGAAGAAATTCGCGGATTCCGGAAAGCTCTCCGTCCCCCGCGCCAGATCGGAATCCACAGCCAGGCTCTCCAGGGCCAACTGCTCTTCAAACAACGACGGCAGGACCACACCAGCCAAGCCATGGTCCTCCAGTCGTTTGATGTTATCCACCGATTCCGATAACGGCGAAGCGGAAGCCAACAACGGTGATTTCAGGTTGAGTCCAAGATACTTCGTCGAGAGGTCGCTCATTCCTCTTCTCCTCCCTTCTTCACGGTTTCGGGCGTGGATTCGGTTTCTTGCGGCGCAATATGCGGCGATTCCGAGCGCCCCGCCATGGCCGCGCGGTTCGCATACACCCGCCACTGGCGTTCCACGTCGTCCTGGGCGAGCTTCAGCAATTCACGCGCCGCTTCCGGATCGCTGCGCACCAGCATAGTGTACCGCGCCTCCTGGTACGCATACTGCTTCAGCGGAATGCTGGGCGCCTTGGAATCCAGCAGGAAAGGATTCTTGCCTTCCAAACGCAGCGCCGGGTTGTAGCGCATCAGCGGCCAGTAACCCGATAGCACCGCCTTCTTCTGCTGGTCCAATCCCATGGACATGTCGTAACCGTGCGCAATGCAGTGGCTGTACGCGATGATGAGCGAGGGTCCGTCGTGCGCTTCCGCCTCCGTGAATGCTTTCACCGTGTGCGTGTCGCTCGATCCCAGCGCCACGCGCGCCACGTAAACATAACCGTAACTCACCGCTTCCATCGCCAGGTCTTTCTTCGCGGTGCGCTTTCCGCCCATGGCGAATTTCGCCACCGCTCCGCGCGGCGTTGCCTTGGACATCTGTCCCCCGGTGTTGGAATACACCTCCGTGTCCATGACCAACACATTGACGTTGCGCCCCGAGCCCAGCACGTGATCCAGTCCGCCAAATCCGATGTCGTAGGCCCACCCGTCGCCGCCCAGCAGCCACACGCTCCTCCGCACCAGACAATCGGCCACCGGCAGAAGCGCCTGCGCCTCTGGCGAATTCAGCGCCTGCAGCTTTTTCTTCAGCTCCACAACGCGCTTGCGCTGCTCCTGAATTCCCAGTTCTTTCGATTGGTCGGCCTCCAGCAGGCCCTTGACGAGCACATCGCCAAGCGGGCCGTTCAACCGCTTCAGCAATTCGCGCGCATACACGTTCTGCTGGTCCACCGCCAGGCGCATTCCCAGCCCGAACTCCGCATTATCCTCAAACAGTGAGTTCGACCACGTCGGTCCGCGTCCTTCCTTGTTCAAGGTATACGGCGTCGTCGGCAGGTTGCCGCCATAAATCGAGGAGCAGCCCGTCGCATTCGCGATCAGCAGCCGGTCTCCGAAAAGCTGAGTCAGCAGCTTGATATACGGCGTCTCTCCGCAGCCCGCGCAAGCGCCCGAAAATTCGAACAGCGGCTCGAGCAACTGCGAATCCTTCACCTGCGTGTGCGACAGTTTGTTCCGGTCGATTTCCGGCAGCGATAGGAAGAACTCCCAGTTCACGCTTTCCGGCTTCCGCAAAGGAGCCTGGTCTTCCATGTTGATCGCTTTGTGTTTCACTTCGCTCTTGCTCTTCGCTGGGCAGACTTCCACGCACAACTTGCAGCCCGTGCAATCCTCCGGGGCAACCTGCAGCGTGTACTTTAGCGTTTCAAATTCCCGCCAACGCGGCTTCGAGGACTTGAAGGTCTCCGGCGCATTCTTCAACAGCGAGGAGTCATACACCTTTGCGCGAATCACCGCGTGCGGGCATACCAGCACGCACTTGCCGCACTGGATGCACAAGGCCTCGTCCCAAACGGGAATTTCCTTGGCGATGTTGCGCTTCTCCCACATCGCCGTGCCCGTCGGAAACGTTCCGTCGATGGGCATCGCGCTGACCGGCAGGGAATCCCCATTCCCGGTTACGATTGTTCCCAAAACGTCGCGCACGAACTTCGGCGCTTGCGGCGATACTGCCGGCAGCATGTCGAAGAGCGCCGTTACCTTGGCCGGCACCTTGACCTCGTGCATGTGCGCCAGCGCCGCGTCCACGGCGGCGTAGTTCTTCTGCACCACCGCTTCGCCGCGCTTGCCATACGTATCCGAGATCGCTTTCTTGATCGCGGCAATCGCCTCTTCCCTCGGAAGCACGCCGCTGATCGCAAAAAAGCACGTCTGCATGATCGTGTTGATCCTGCTGCCCATCCCGGCTGTCCGCGCCACCGTGTAGCCGTCAATCACAAAGAACCGCAGCTTCTTCTTGATAATCGTTTCCTGCGCCTGCCGCGGGATGTGGTCCCAGATTTCGTCGGGTCCAAACGGCGTGTTCAGCAGGAACACCGCGCCGGGCTCTGCCGCCGCCAGCAGGTCAATGCGGTCCATGAATTGGAACTGGTGGCACGCCACAAAATTGGCCTTGGTGATCAAGTACGTTGACCGGATCGGATCCGGCCCGAACCGCAAGTGCGACACCGTCACCGCGCCCGCTTTCTTCGAGTCGTACACGAAGTAGCCCTGCGCGTAATTGTTGGTGCCCTTCCCGATGATCTTGATGGAGTTCTTGTTCGCCCCCACCGTTCCGTCCGATCCCAATCCATAAAACAGCGCACGCACCGTCCGCGGATCTTCCGTCGAATAATCCGGGTCGTAGTTCAAGCTGGTGTGCGTCACATCATCCTGAATGCCCACGGTGAAGTGATTCTTCGGCTCGGGCTTCTTCAACTCGTCAAACACTGCCTTCACCATCGAGGGTGTGAACTCCTTCGACGACAATCCATACCGCCCGCCGATGATTCGCGGGATTCCCGCGCCAGGATTCGTCGCATATCTCTCCGCGTATGTCGTCAGCACATCCTGGTAGAGCGGCTCGCCAAGGCTGCCTGGCTCTTTCGTGCGATCCAGCACCGCGATCGCTTTCGTGCTGGCAGGAATCGCGTTTAGGAACGCCGACGCCGCAAACGGCCGGTACAACCGCACTTTCAACAGCCCAACCTTTTCTCCCGACTTCCGCAGCACGTCCACGGTCTCTTCCGCCGCGCCCGCGCCAGAGCCCATCAGGATCACCACGCGCTCCGCGTCCGCCGGTCCGTAATAGTCAAACAGGCGATAGTTCCTCCCAATGCGCTTCCCGAAGCGATCCATCACATCCTGGACAATCGTAGGGCACGCCCGGTAATACGGGTTGCACGCTTCCCGCGCCTGGAAAAACACGTCCGGGTTCTGTGCCGTCCCGCGTAGTATCGGATGATCCGGCGACATGGCCCGTTCGCGGTGCTGGCGCACGAACTTGTCATCAACAATGGCCCGCAGATCGTCATCGCTCAGGGGCTCGATCATGTTCACTTCGTGGGAGGTCCGGAATCCATCGAAAAAGTGTAAGAAGGGAACGCGCGACTCCAGCGCGGCGGCCTGAGCGATACAGGCAAAATCACTCGCCTCCTGCACGGAATTCGACGCCAGCAAAGCGAAACCCGTGGTACGGGTGGCCATCACGTCGCTGTGGTCCCCAAAAATGGACAGGGCGTGCGTCGCCACCGTCCTCGCCGCCACATGAATCACCGCCGCGGTCAACTCCCCTGCAATCTTGAACATATTGGGGATCATCAACAGCAAGCCCTGCGACGCTGTAAACGTGGTCCCTAATGCGCCAGCCTGCAGTGCGCCATGTAACGCACCCGCCGCGCCTCCTTCGCTTTGCATTTCAATCACATCCGGGATGGCTCCCCAAATGTTGGGCTTCTTTTCAGAGTTCCACTGGTCGGACCACTCCCCCATCGGGGAGGACGGCGTGATCGGGTAGATCGCGATCACCTCATTGATGCGGTAGGCGACGGCGGCGGCGGCCTCGTTGCCGTCGACGATAGACATTTTGCGGGTCATTAGGTTTCTCCGGGGCAATCAAAAAAGGTGTCAAGAAAATGGTAGGCTGCGCGGCAGTCGAAATCAATCAAAACTACGATGAAATAAGGGCAAAGACGACTTGGGCAGTCTTACATCGCGTTTTGTGACGCACGTCACTGCATGCTGTCCAATTTCTCAGGCCGGTTCTTCCCATTCCGTGTCACTCAGCGGCAGCATGTCCGTGTCTCGCGCCACCCAGACGTACATCGTCGGCAACAAGTAGATGCTGATGAATAATGCAGCAAACAATCCGCCCACGATCACAATCGCAAACGGCCTCTGCGAATCCGAGCCGATCCCGCGCGAAAGTGCTGCCGGTAATAGTCCCAGCATCGCCACCAGCATCGTCATCATGATCGGCCGCAACCTCAGGATCGCCCCCTCCACTGCCGCGTCTTCAATCGAGTAGCCTTGCGCGCGCAGTTGATTGATGTACTCGATCATGATCACGCCCACCTCTACGGAAACTCCAAACAGCGCCAGGAACCCCACCCCGCTGGACACGCTGAAGTGCGTGCCCGTAACCAACAGCGCCAAAATCCCGCCCAGCGGCGCCATGGACACGTTCGCCAGCGTCAGCGCCGCCCACTTCGCCGACTTGAACATCGTGAACAGAATGATGTAAATAACCAGAATCGTGATCGGCAGCACAATTAGCAAACGCCGCTGCGAGCGCTTCTGGCTCTCATACTCGCCCGCCCAATCCAGATGATACCCCGTGGGCAGCTTCACCTGCTTCTCCACCTTGGCCATCGCCTCTTCCACGGCGCCGCCCAGGTCTCGCCCGCGAACGCTGTATTTAATCGCGATGTAGCGCGAATTCGACTCGCGGTAAATCTCCGAAGCCCCATCCTCCACCTTTGCGTTGGTCAACTGCGCGAGGCTGACGCGCTCCCCGGATGGGGCCACGATGCGGATGTTTTCGATGGCCTCACGGGTGTCCCGGTAGGGAGCCTGGTACCTCACCACCAGGTCGTACCGTTTTTCTCCTTCCAGCACCTGGCTCACGGCTTTGCCCCCGATGGCCGTCTCCACCGCATCCTGTACGTCCGTCACATTGAGTCCGTACCGCGACGCCTTCTGCCGGTCGACGCTGAGGTCCAAATTCGGCTGCCCCAGCACACGGAACAGCCCCAAATCCTCAACTCCGGCGACGCCGCGCATTATGCCCACTACCTCATCGCCCTTTTGCTCCAGCACTTTCAGATCATCACCATACATCTTTACGGCCAACTCACCCTTGACCCCGCTGACCGCTTCTTCCATGTTGTCTGAGATGGGCTGAGAGAAATTCCACAGGACCCCGGGTATCTGGCTTAGTTCCTTGTCCATCGCCGAAATGAGCGCGTCCTTGTCTTGCCGGAAGACAGGCCGCCACTGGTCCTTCCTCTTCAGATCCACAAAGTATTCCGTGTTAAAGAAGCCGGTTGTGTCCGTTCCGTCGTCCGGCCGCCCCACCTGGGACACCACCTGAGTCACTTCGGGAAAGGCCGCCAGGATCAGCCGCGCCTGATTCATGATGCGTGTGCCTTCGGTCGGTCCCGTGCTTGGCGCCAGCGTTCCGCGAGCCCAAATCGCTCCTTCGTCCAGGTGCGGAAGAAATTCCGACCCTACGATCCCGCTAAACAACAGAATAAACGTGGCCGCAATGCACGCGCTGGCTGCCGTCAAAGTGAGCCTGCTATGCGCCAGTGCCCATCGCACGCTCGACCGGTACTTCTTCCTCAGGAACTCCATCACCGGGTTGTGCCAGTCCGTAATTCCGTGCCGGAAAACCATCTTTGCAAGCACGGGCGCAATTACAATGGAAAATACCAGCGCGCCCAGCAGCGCGAACGAAACCGTCCATGCCATCGGACGGAACAGCCGCCCTTCCACGCTCTGCAAGGTGAAAATCGGCATGTACGCCGTGATGATGATCGCCCGCGCGAAGAACACCGGCCGCAGCACTTCATGCACGGCGCCCCGGATTCTCTCGGACGGCGTCTTCCCCGCGTTCGCGGCCAGGTTGTAGTGGCGCACGATGTTCTCAATCACCACCACCGAGCCGTCCACCACCATCCCGAAATCCAGTGCCCCAAGCGAAAGCAGGTTTGCGGGGATTTTGTTCAGGTCCAAGCAGATCGACGCGAAAAGGAGTGAGAACGGAATGGTCAGCGCCACAATCAGCGCGCCGCGCGCGTTTCCCAGGAAGAAAAACAGGATGATGGATACCAGCAGCACTCCCGCGGTCAGGTTGTGCAGCACAGTGTGCGTCGTGAAGTGCACCAGGTCGCTGCGATCCAGGAACGGAACGATCTGCACTCCCGGCGGCAAGATCCGCTCGTTCAGCTCCTTCACCTTGGCGTGAATATCCTCGATCGTGACATCCGCGTTCGCCCCTTTCCGCAGCAACACGATCCCTTCCACCACGTCTTCGTTATCGATGATCTTCCCGTCATCCCGCCGCAGCGCCTTCCCGATTTGCCCCAGGCGTATACGTGGCCCTTGCGTCACCGTTGCGATGTCCCTCACGTGCAACGCCACGCCATTCTGGGCTTTCAGGACCGTATCCTCGATGTCCTGCAAATTCGCGATCAACCCGACCGCGCGGACGTTAATCTGCTGCAATCCGGACTCGATGAAGCTGCCACCCGCATTGACGTTGTTGTTGGCAAGCTGCTGTTCCACCTGCCCGATAGTCAGCCCGTACGCCACCAGCTTGCTCGGGTCCACGCGCACCTGATACTCCCGCGTCGTCCCTCCAAAGCTCACCACATCCACCACGTCCGGCACGGACTTGAACTGCTTCTCCAGCGTCCAGTCCTCCAGCGACTTCAATTCCATCAGGTCATACTTGGGGTTCGTGCTCTTGAGCGTGTACCAGTAGATCTGTCCCACCGGACTGTAATCGGTCCCCATCTGCGGTTGCAGTCCCGCCGGCAGGGTGACCATGGACAGCCTCTCCAGCACTTTCTGCCGGTTCCAATCATTGTCCGAGGAGTCGTCGAAAATGAGCATGAGGCTGGAGAGCCCGAAAAGAGACACGGAGCGCAGGTGGGCCAGATGCGGCAAACCGTTCATCTGGATTTCGATGGGGATGGTGACCTGCTGTTCCACTTCTTCCGCCGCTCGCCCCGGCCATTGCGTGATCACCTGCACATAGTTGTTCGCGACGTCCGGGTATGCCTCCACCGGCAGATTGTGGAAAGACACCGCACCCCACACCAGCAGCAGCAGCGTCAACGCCAACACCATGAAGCGATTCGTCAGCGCGAAGTCCACCAGCCCTGAGATCAGCGAGCTTCTTTTCGAGTCCATAGGTTCCGCTCTATTGCTCCGCCGTGTTCTGCAACACCAGCGCGTTCGTCACTACTTGCTGTCCCGGCTCAATCCCCGTGCGAATTTCCTGCATTTTGTCGGGAAGGCTCACACCGGCCTTCACTTCCACGCGCCGGAATTTCTTCTCGCCCGCCGGAACATACACCCAGTCTCGGTCGTGCAAATGCAAAATGGCATCGGCGGGCACCGCCGCCCGCTTCTCCTTCTTCTGCCCGCGGAAGGTAGCGCTCACAAACATTCCCACCCGCATCAGCAGTTCCGGATTGGCCACCTCCACCCTCACCTTCGCCGTGCGTATGGTCGGATCCAGAATCGGCCCGATGTTGCTGATCTTGCCGGTCAGTGTTTTGTCGGGATACGCGTTCAGCCGGATCTCCGCGCGCTCTCCTATGTGGACGTTCGCCAGATCGTTCTCATACACGTCGCAAAGAATCCACACCCGCGACAAATCCGAGATCGTGAACGGATTGCTCCCCGCAAGCCCTTGCACTCCCGAAGCATTGGTTACTTGCTGGTCTGTGATCACCCCCGATGTCGGTGCCTTGATGTCCACCACACCGCTGGGGTGATCCTTGTCCACTCCCAGTACATGCAGGCGCTCCAGCGTGGTCTCCACGTCCACCTTGGCCTTCTCTTCCGCGTCCTGCGCCACCTGAAAGTCATTCAGCGAGATGGCCCCTTTGCCGTACAGGATCTGCGCACGTTCGAACTGTCTTCCGGCTAGCGATTCGTCCGTGACTGCTTTGCGGTAATCCGAAAAAGCTGCGGCAATGTCCGGGCTCTGTACCCGCAGCAGAGTCTGTCCCTTCTGCACGGTGTCGCCCAGATGCGCTCGTATTTCGACCACGCGTCCGGACGCCAGCGAGATCACCGGCACCGTCCGGCTCACGTCGGGAGTCACCACGCCCGTTACTGTCAGCGTCGGCGCCGCCTGATATTCCACCGCCTTGAACAAGGGGAACTGTTCCGGGCGCTCCACCTGCACAAGACTCGCATCCTGTTCTTTTTCCACTGTCGCCGGTGGCGGCGCCCCGCCACCCGTCTCTTTCTTATCGCCGCATCCCACCAGCATCATCAGCATACCGGCGGCGCATGTCAGCGGCACAGCAAACCTGCGCATCATTGGATGACCTCACGTCCCACGGCAAGATTCATCTGGCTCGCCGCCATCAGGTACGACCCGATCAGATTCAGGTAGCTGAGTTCCACCGTACGGTAGTCACTTTGCGCATTCAGGAAATCGAGCAACGACGCCCCGCCATGCTGATACGCAAAGAACACCGTCTCGCGGACTCGCACCGCTTGCTTCAAATACTTCGTTTTATACGGCTGCAGCAGAATCACATTGCTGTTCACCATGGCGTAGGCAGAATCGACATCGCTAAACACTTGCGCTCGCGCGGCCTCCAGCAATTTTTCGTTGCGGTCGATGTCCAACTGCGTGCGCAGCTTTTCCCCCTGGTTGCGGTCGAAGATGCGCAGGGGGATGGACACACTGGCACCGAGCGTATAACGGCCCCACACGTTGTTGAACGCGGGGTTGTAAGAATACCAGGTGCCGAAGGTCGGATCGGTCGAGCCGTTAGCGACCGCGAGATTGTGATCGGTTTGAGCTTTGTCCACGGCTTCGATCGCAGCTTTCAAGTCCGGCCGCGTATCCAGAGCAATCTTGCGGAACTCATCACGCGGCAAGAGTTGGTCATTGAGGTCGAACGGACCGGCAACGTCGAATTGTTCAATCGGAGTTCGGTCGTTCAGCAGGGTGAGCAACTGAATTTTCGCGGTGCGCAGATTGACCTCCGCGGTTTGCACGTCCGATTCATACTGCACGCGCTGCAGTTCTAATCGGTCGAGATCGATCTGCGCGATGTCGCCGGCCTGGAAGCGATCTCTACTGATATCGAGCACATGGTCGTAGTAGGCAATGTTGTCTTTTGCCAACTGGAGAACTGCTTTCGCCTGCAACGTGGAGACAAATGCGCTGCGCAAGTTGAACAGCAGAGTTCTGCCCAGATCGGCATGACTTGACTCGGCAATAAGAGTCCCGTTTTTCGCACTTTCGAGCCGCAATTCCCGCTTGTGCTGTCGTTCGTACAGATAGTTAATGCTTGGTACAAGCTGGGTGCCGGTGAGCGGCAGCCAGTGTCCCTTGTACGGAGCGACTTGAATTCCATCCGTCGACAGACCGACATTTGGATTGGGTCGCAGAAACGCTGTGATCTCTTGCGCCTTCGATTCATCGATATTCAGCTTGTCCGCCAGCAGCGTCGGATTGTCGCTTTCAAGACGCGCCTTCACTTCGTCCCATGTCAGCGCGCGCTGCGCCTTCGCGATACCACAGCTTCCCGCCGCCAATACCAGCATCAGGCAGACACAACGGATGAAACGCTGCATCGTTCTACCCTCACATCCTCAAACTGCACGGAAGACTTCGACCCCAGGATTCCAGTTTATTCTGTGGTTCTGCCAAACATTGCGCCTACGCTGTTTCCCTTTTGGCGAAGGATTAGCGGAACGATAGGGCCACACTCATTCCGAATTTGTTACCGCTGTGTGAAGAAAGTATTTAGGAATGAGAAACGGCAACGGGCGGCGAGCGCCCGGACTTCCCGCGCCAAACGTGCGGCAAATTCCCATTGCAATCGCCAACCAGGGGGAATTTTGATTTCTGCTCCAGCCCCGTCCCAGCGTCGCGGAGGGCTTCGATTCCAAACGTGCTCCGCGTGAATTGCAGCGCTGCACACTCGTCGGTCGGCTCCTGCGCCGCAACCAGTCGTACTCCTTCATCACTTTCGATGCTCGGGAATGCCCCCGGTTTGGCCAGCGTGAATTTCCCATGTCCGTCGTTGATCAGTACGGCAACAAAATGGGAGCCCATTACCGTGGTCACGACCAAGTCAATCACATCATCCCCATTGACGTCCCGCGCCACTAGCTCCAGCCCGCCCCGCGGTCCAGAGATAGCGATCGCCGATTCTTCACCCGCGCTCAGTTGCAGTCGAATGGAATAGAACGAGTCCAGCGCGGCTTCCCGCACAACTTGCACCGTTGCGACATCCGGCTTGCGATCGCCGTCAAAATCCGCAATGGCAAACCGAGGTGAGAATCCGCTCGTCCCGCCAGATGTCCCCTGCGCCGCCTCCGCCACATTTCGGCCAAACACCATGGCGCACACACAGAGGCAAAGCAGGCTCAGGCTTACCCGCGCCACTTTGGCAAACTTATCTTTTGTGCAAAACCTTCGACTCATCGGCAACCTATTGTAGCGCAAACTCTGGCCGACTCTTGCGTATAGACTACCCACGGTGTGCTGTCACCACGAACCCTGCGCGGCGTGATATATGTCACAATTGGATGTGATGCAGAATATGGCACCCAGTGCGTTCTACACCTTACCCTTTTCGTTCGGCGTACTTCGGCTTGGCCCTCTCTATGCTCCTCTGGGGCCGATTCCCGTGCGGCCTTTGATTACGCAGACAAGCTATTGAAAACATTATTGATAATCGGTAGCTTGGAGCGGAATGCCACAGCCGGACTGCGCTCGTTTTGCATTTACGCCCGGCTCGTCGCTCGATCCCTGACGGCCAAATCCAAGGCCCCGTCGGCCGCGAGTTGACTGAAGGAGCAATCGCATTATGGCAAGCAACTCGGAATCCTCGGCATCCTCTCCCGCTTCGGGCTGGACCCCGGGGCAGGTAAGTCTCCTCGCCGCTGTCTGCCTGGTCCTGGGATTGGTCGGGGGTTACTTTCTACCCGCTGGCAAGGCAGCGAATTCCGCACATCCCCCCGCCGTAGCCAGTGCTCCAAACGCTCCCCATCCCATGCCAACGATGGAGCAGATGAAAGCCCTGGCCGACGCCAAAGCCGCTCCACTCCTTGAGAAGCTGAAGACCACTCCTAACGACGCTGGACTGCTCGCCCAAGTCGGCGCCATTTACAACTCCATGCATCAGTTCAAGGAAGCCGCCCGGTATTACGACAAATCGCTCAAGCTTGATCCCAAGAACGTTCCCATTCGCACCGAACTTGCCTCGAGTCTCTACTACAGCGGCGACGTTGATGGCGCGCTTGCGCAACTGGATCAGGCCCTCAAGTACGATCCCCAAGACACCAATTCCCTTTTCAACATCGGCGTGATCCGCTGGAAGGGGAAGAAAGATGCCGCGGGAGCCATCGCCGCCTGGCAACAGCTACTCAAGGTGCATCCCGACCTCGATCGTCGCCCCATTGTTGAAAAAATGATTGCCGAAGCCAGGACGGGTGGCGCAGTAAAGAACTAGCCCGCACCAGCATCCTCAGCAGAAGGAGTCACACATCGTGCCCGAGATCAAAACAGCAAATGTGAGCGTAAACTGGACCTCCACCCAGGCCTTTGCCGTCGCTGTGATCTCCTTGTTGCTCGGCTTGGCCGGCGGCTGGTTTATCCGCAAGTCTTTCGTTCCTGCTCCCGCCGCAACCGCGGTGACATCTCCCGCGGCTCCGGCCGGCAATCCTCCTCCCGCTCCGCTCAGCCCTCTGGGCGCCATGCCCACTCCCGACCAATTAAAGAAGATGGCCGACATGCAGGCTGCCCCTCTTCTTGAGAGCCTGAAATCTGACCCCAACAACCCCGAACTTCTCACCCGCATCGGCAACATCTATTACGACGTCAAACAGTATCCGGTGGCCATCGACTACTACGAACGCTCCTTGAAGCTCCAGCCTGCGAACGCCGCCGTTCGCACGGACATGGCCACCGCTTATTGGTATAGCGGAAATGCGGACACGGCCCTCGCCGAGTTCAACAAGGCTCTCACTTATGAGCCCAACAAGGCCAACACTCTGTTCAACCTGGGGATCGTTAAGTGGCAGAGCAAAAACGACGCGGCTGGCGCCATCGCTGTCTGGCAGAAATTGCTCGACACCAACCCGAACTACGAAGCTCGCGACAAAGTGCAGCAGATGATCGCTCAGGCACAATCCGGCTCCCACGCTCCCATTTCAAAATAGCTTTGGAAGGTGGTAATGACAACTCACAAACTCCTGGCCGGCGCAATCCTTTCCCTTTGCTTCTTCCCCTGCGCCGCGCACGGCCAGGCTCCTCCCAAAGCGCAATTCATCTCTCTCGAAGAAGCTCAGCCCGTCCTCTCCGCAATGTCCGGCTCGCTTCCTGCCGAACTGAAGAGTACTGCGACACAGGATCCGGCCCAGTGGTCCGCGTGGGTCTTAAAACAGGATCGTCAAATCCGCGAGCGCCTCGATCGCGGCGAGGAAGACACCCTCACCAATCTTCTCCGCTTCGGCGTCACCTTCACCAAGGAATATCGCATTGACGATGAATATCTGCCAAAATATGGGAGCAGTTCCCTCGTCAACGCCTTCGCCGAAAACCGCGCCAATGACCTTATCCGTGCGATGGCCTCTCCCAATGCCAACGAAGGCATCGCCCATATGCGCGCGTTTCTCGAAAAGAAGGGTTATTCCTTCAAGACTCCCGAAGATCGCAGAAAAATTAAGAAATACCTGCTCGACAATCTGGCCCGTCTTCGCGATGAGTATCTCCACTATCTTGCGCAGGCCAAAGACGATTCACGCTTCCAACTTTTCCAGGAGCGCGGCATCTCTCTCGACACCAATCTTTGGCCCGATTTCCTGATCGACGAGCACCTTCGCCACATGGTGGAAAAAGGCCTGCTCAAGCCCGGCAGCATTCATCGCGTTGCGGTTGTCGGCCCCGGCCTGGATTTCGCGAACAAGGAAAAGGGCAACGATTTTTATCCCCTGCAGACCATCCAGCCCTTTGCTGTGCTCGATTCCCTCTTCCGCCTGGGCCTTGCCGATCCGGCAACCGTTGAGCTCTACACTTTCGACATCAGTTCCGACGTGAATTTTCATATTAGCCGCGCCCGGAAAAATGCCGCCGCGGGGCGTCCCTATACGGTCCAGCTTCCCTGGGACACTTCGGCCCGCCACACTCCCGAATACCGCAAGGATTTCGTCAACTATTGGCAAGAACTCGGCGATCGCATCGGCGCGCCCGTCGCACCCATCGCCGTCCCCCCGGGCGCAGCCGCCGAAACGCAAACGCGCGCCGTCAAGATCCGGCCTGAAATTGTCCGCCGCGTCACTCCCCTGGACATGAACATCGTCTTCCAGCACCTTCCGCCATCACCCCAGCAAGGCTTCGATCTCATCATCGGCACCAACATCTTCGTCTACTTCAATTCCTTCGAGCAGTCCCTGGCCCGCGTCAACATGTCGCTGATGCTGAATCCCGGCGGCTTCGTTCTCTCCAACGACAAGCTCCCCGGCAGCGTCTCCGCGGGTCTCTCCGATTCGCTCCTCACCACGCAAATCGTCGCCCGCGACCCGGACATGACCGAAATGATGTTTTGCTATGAAAAGAAGAAGTAGCGGCTCTCCTCGCCTCAAGAACCCGCTTCTCTCTCCCAGTCAGCGTACGGGGAAATACAGGCGATTGTCATTCCGAGCCCCATTCGCTTTTTGAACGGGGTGAGGAATCTGCTTTTCTCTTGGTTTTTTGCGGAAAGCAGATCCCTCGCTCCGCTCGGGATGACAAGGCATGAGCGTTTTTTCGCATCCTGTACAGCCAAATCCGCTCAGCCCGGCACGAGCTGCGTGACCCGCTTTGAATTTTTCCCGCTGTCTTAAGGATGCGGCTTCGCGGCCGCCGCGGGGCCCGCGCCTACCGCTGTGTGTGGATGTTGATGGCAGGTCAGATTGCAGGAGTTTGTCCCCCTGCTATACATGATCGGCGTTGCGCCGTTGGGGGCCACCACGTTCACGTCAAAATTCACCAGCCGCTCGCCGGAAATGCTCCCGTTCACGGAGCCCATGCCATGCGCCGTATGGCACGCCGAGCAGGAGAATCCGTCGTTGATATGCCGCGCGTGCGCGCTGAAGCTCGAATTCGCCAGGATCACGCTCAAGCTGTGGCACTTGCCGCACAGCGCGTAAGGCCCGTTGATCGATAGGTCCGGTGTCGGCATCAGGTTCGTGATCAACTGCCCCGGCGCTGTCGTCTGCGAAAACTCGTAACGCCGTTCCAGGATGTGCGTCCACTTCGATCCGTGCGGGCCATTCGGTCCCAATCCCCCGAATTCGCGATTGTCGTCGCTATTGTGGCAATCCGTGCAAAGAATCTGCACGCCCATGCTCCGACCCTGCGTCGCCCCATCCAGGTTCAGCATGTTCGCCAGCAAACTGGGCTGCGGCAGCGCGCTCATTCGCACGTGTGTAACCGGATGGCTCGAACTGCTGGCCATCGCAAATTGCGGTATCACGTTGAACATGTCTCCCGAAGTGACCGCGCGCAGCGGCAAGTAACCGAATATTGGATTGGCCACTTTCCCTACGCTCGTTCCATGGCAACGCAAACAATTCTCATACTGATTGACCGTGGGATTCACCTCTGTGATACCGTCCGTCGCGCTCACACCCGTAACTCCGTTCTGGGAAGCTCGCGTCATCGGCGGCACTGGAAACGACGCCACTTGGCCTGACGCATGTCCATTGTGGCAATCGGCACAAGTGGCATGCCGATTGTTGTTCAACAAGTTGCTCTCCGCCGCGTCGTGCACACTTGTTCCCGACATAAACGGATGGCCAACCTTCGGATTCGCATATTCCGCGAACACATTCAAAGCGGCGGGCGCCAAGTTCGTGCCTCCGCCGTGGCACGCGATGCAATCCTGTTCATTTGGCTGGCGCAGCAACCGCGTGCCTCCCAGCGCATCGTGTGGCGCATGGCAGGAAATGCATGCATTCTGCGCTACCGAAGAATAACTTCCCGCATTTGCCTGCGAAGATATCTTGTTCGTGGCCATGGCATGGATACTTGTTGTCCAGCCCGCCAAGGGGTTCTGTTTCCCCGTCATCACGCGATTTGGATCGTGGCACGCCAGGCACAAATGACCGTTCGAACTGTCGATCAGCAAAAAGTTCGGTGAAAGCAGATCCGTTGATTGCACATGCGGATTGTGGCATGTGGTGCACTCGATGTTTCCCTTGATCAGCTTGATCGTGCCCGTTGGATCCGCCGTCTTCCCCTGCGAAACCAGGGACGCCACAAGGTCCGGCGCATCCACCAGTGGCAACACCAGGCTGAAGGGATGCGATCCCTGCAGATTTGTCGAGAATTTGTCGGCTGAATTCATCTGCCCGGTCATTGGGATTGTCTTGTAGGCCACCGTTTGGCCTGGCGCTACGGTTCCGTCGTGGCAGCTCAAGCACAAGCTGCTTGACCCACCCAGCAGGGGCTGTGTTTCTTTCTCTGCCGCTGTCGTGCTGGTGTACGTCGTGTACACGCTGGTCGAGAGCTGCTGGTTCCAGAGCGGCGTGTTTCCCCCAACGCCCGAGTGCGGTGCATGGCAATACAGGCAGGAAGCGGACAGCCCGCCCTTGACCGGCGAGATCCCGCTGGGCGTCAAATCATGCGCACCCAGTACGTCTCCGGTAACCTGCTGGCCTCGAATCATCGTGCTCGCCAACAGCACGGCGGCGCAGATCCACATTGTCTTTCTCACTGCGCTCCCCCTGCGCCTTGCTTCGGCAATCCCCAATAGCGATAAACCTGCACGCGCCGGTTCAGCGAGTCCGCCACATAAATCCGGTCGTTCCGATCAATAAAGAGTCCTGCCGGCAATTGAAATTGTCCGGCAGCCGTCCCCCGCTGGCCGAAGTAATAAAGCAGCTCGCCCTGGCGGTTGAAAACCTGGATCGCGCCCCACAGCCCGTCCACCACGTACAGGTCCCCTTCCGAATCCACGGCAATTCCCTTCGGCCGGAACATCGCCCCCGAGGTGTCGCCGATTTTCCCGATGGCGTACTGGAATGTCCCCGACTTGTCCAGCACTTGCACCCTGAAGTTCATGGCGTCCACAACAATCAAATTATTGCCGTCCAGCCGCAATTCTGTCGGAAAGTTAAACTCGCCCTCGCCGCCGCCCGGCTTGCCGATCGTCTGCACGACGCTGCCCAGCATGTCCATCACGTAAATCTTGTTGCGCATGGTGTCCGACACATAAATGCGCCCGGCCGCTGAGTCGATCGCAATGCCTGTCGGCCGCTTGAATATTCCCTCTCCATATTTCAGGGCGCCGATCATGCGGTCATACTTGCCATTCGCATCGAACACGAAGATCTTGCCCGATTCCGAATCCGTCACGTAAATGTTGTCTTTCGCGTCCACCGCCACGCATTGCGGCGCAAACAGCGAGTTTTTCCCCTTATCGTGGCGCGAAATAAACTTGTATTTCTGCTGCGCAAAATCAAAAATGTGGATCCCAAACGCATCTGGGTCCGTCACGATAATCCGCCCGCGCGAATCGGTCACCACACTGTAGGGTCTCACCAACGTGTGGTACTCCGGCGGTCCGGCCACCACGTCCACCACCCGCGCCCAGAATCCTTTCTTCGGCTTCACGTCGCGTTCCCAGCCGAAGTTCCTCTCGTACACAAGTTTGCGCCCGCCATCCAGCAACAAATCTGGAACGCTCACTTGCACCGACGCCTTCTTATCCGCATTTTTATTTTTCTGCGCGGCCCAAGCCGGGGTGACCAGGAGGAGAATAGCCGCGGCCACTTCCAGAATCGGACAACGCCTTTTCCCCTTTGCCCGGTCTAGAAGAAGTTGAACCATCGTTGCACACCGACGTAGAACGAGTTTAGCTGAGCAGGAGCAGTACCGGAAGCACTGAATCCCTGGACGAACCTGCTGTATCCCCCCGTGAAGAACATCTGCCGGAACTGATATTGTACGCGGCCGTACACATTCTCGGAATTGTTCTGCGAACCGACGTTGTTGCTGACCGTATCGCTGAATGCCCTGGCGTAACTGAAGGTAATTGTCAGCCGCTTGTAAGGGTTGATTCCGATTCCTCCCCCGTACGCATGGCCTCCGTAGAGGATCAGGTCCGTGGGCAGGGGCGACGTCCCACCCGCCAGCGGTGTTCCACCCAAAAGCGGTGTGGTGACCACCCCACTCACTCCAAGCAACCCTGTTCCACTCGATTTCGTGTACGTGCCGCTGAATCCAAACCACCTCACGTTAAATCCCGTGCCGTAATTCTGCGAATTGTAGCCATACCCCGGGGACGTATTCAATAAGCTTCGTGATCCCCCGGCATTGGCACTCCAATGCAAGGCCCCGAATTTACGGCCCAACTGCCCGGAGTAGCCCCATCCGGAAGTGGTGTACCCCACCAACAAGGTCTGCGTGTTTTGAAAGTAATTCCCCGAGGCGTTCACATCCCAAAGTTCTATCCTGCGCGAGTAGTTCACCACCGAAAGCAACCCCACCGCGCTCAGGTTGGCAGTCTCCTCCGTTGTTCGCGTGACGCTCAACACCGTGCTGAACGACCCGCCCAGCAGCCGGTTCCAATAGTTCACCGAGCCCGTCAGCGCATTCGACCCGTACGCGCTTCCGAAATAGCTTTGATCGCGGTGCTCAAACGTCCCATAGAGGATCCAATGTTTTGTCAGGTTGTAACTCGTCAATGCACTCGCATCCCACGAATTGGACGATTGACCCGGCGTGCTCTGCTGCAGGATGCCGCCGGCCGAAATGATGTTTTGGTACAGCGTCCCCAGCAAATTGTCCGTGTAGTTGAAATTGGCGCCGAGTGTCCATTGCGCTTCGGGATGGAAATTCACGCTCGAACTCACCGTGTCCACCGTGCCACTATAGCGGCCATCCGAAAAATCTGAGGTGAAATCCGACCGATTGAAGTTCGCGCTAAAACTTCCGTGAAGTGGCAGATCGCGGCTCGCCCCTAGTGAATATGAGTTCCCATCGTTGCTCAGGTTCTCGAGTTGTTGAGTTTGTAGGACCAGTGGATATTCGGCATGGGTCTGATTGTAGACATATCCGCCGTTCAGGTTGAATCCGTCTTTCTGATACATCACATGGGCATTAAGGTTATGGTAGTCCGACGACCCGTTCGCATCGGTCCCGTAGATCGAATAATCATTCGTGCCTTGCGCGTAGTTAAGCGAAAGACTCGGCCAATCCTTCACGTTCACTCCCCAGCCAACGTTGAACCCATCCGAGTTTCCGTGTGTCGTGTAATTCGGCAAGCCGGGCACGCCGAACGTGCCCAAACTATCGTAGGTTTTCGAGTAACTTATCGAACCCGGGTAATTGCTCCCGCTGAAAAGCGAAGCGCTGGCCAGCACTCCGCTGCTATCGGAAATCGACGATGACGTCGAATTGTCTCGCGATTGGTTGAAATAAGGGCTTACCTGGAACGATAGAAAACTCGGGGTGTAATAAGACCCGTTTAGCGTGGCGTTCCCTCCAGCCGTCAGGCCATGGTCCGAAGCTATTTGGTTTCCGTAGTCCCCTGTATACCCGGCGGAAATCTGCCCGTTCATATTCATGCTCACATCGTTTCCCACCGTAACCTGGGCGGGCACGCGCGCTGCCGCCGCCAGCACGATGAAGCATCCGATCCACGTTGCGCGCCACTTCAAAGCCCCGCCGCCCTTTCCCCTACAGCACTTCCACCTTGGCCGTCGCCCGGAGTTTTTTGTCCAGCCCAGACCGCAGTTGCTCGGTCTTCAACTTCTGCAATTGCTTGCTCAGCGAATCTTTTACGTCCTCGAACTTCTGCATGCCCGCCGGGTTGTGGGCGATGAGGCGCACGATCGTAAGGGCTTGATCCACCTGGATCAAGTCGCTCACCTGCCCGGGTTGCAGGGCCAGCGCCGCGGTCACCACCTGCGGCGGCAATTTATCGCGATCCACGGACTTGTGCTCGCCCATCATCACTCGGTAGTCGTCTTCCGAAATCTTTTCCGCCAGCAAGCCGAACTCTTCGTAATTCTTGGTTGCCTTGGCCTGCTTCAGCGCATCCTCCGCCCTTTTGCGGGCGTCCTTTAGTTGCTCGACGGTGGCTTTTTCCGGGGGCAGGATCGAAATCGTCTGGAAGGAAAAAGACTCCGGCAACCGGAACGTCGCGGCATTCTTTTCGTAGTAAGCCTTCGCTTCGGCCAGGGAAACGCTGGACTTGTCTTTCACTTCGATGGCCAGCAGTTGGTCAATCAGCAGCGAACGGCGGACTTTCTGCCGCAGCACTTGTTCCGAGCCCTGGCATTCCCAGGTCATGAACCCTTTGTAGTCGTCGGGGCTTTTGAATTGTTTCCGGAACTCCACCACGGCGTGGTCCAGTTTCGCGGCTGTCACCGTCATTCCCCGCCGCTTGGCCGCTTGGTACACAAGCTCCTCAAACACGATCATTTGCAACGCGCCCTTGCGAATGTCCTCTTCCATCGCTTTGGGGAATCCGCCGTTGTGTTGCCGCGCATACGGAAAGATCGTGAACATCTCGCGCAGTAAATCGCGATCCGTCAGCACCGTTCCATTTACTCGGGCCACCGGCTTCTCCGGGGGAACTGTCGCTACTTCTGCACTCGGCGCCGCGGGAGTGGCCGTCGGATCATGAGAAACCGCCATCTGCCCATTCGCAGACGACCCCAGGCCCGCCAGCACCACCAGCCCCATTGCTACCAGCGCCTTCTTCATATTTCCTTGTGCTCTCTTCACTTCTTTCCCTCTACTTTACGAACTGCCGCTTGCTGATCACTCAAAAAGTGGGGGGAGAAACTTCCTCCCCCCAATTCATGAACAACCCGTCTTAGGTCGTCGGGAGGTTCGTGTTGTGCATTTCGTTCGATTCGCCACCATGGCACTGACGGCAGAACTGCGCCACCGAGTTGCTGGTCGCGCTGCCTGGGTTGTAGTAGCCGCGGACGAAGAACATCGTCTGGAACACACCCTTGACGTTGCCGATCGTGCCGGCATAGGCCGTCATGCTGTGCTGGTCGTGGCAGGTGGTGCAGTTCACCGCGGGGTTGACACCGTCAAAGGAGACGGTGCTCACGGTGAAGCCATAGTCGAGTTGGAACTGCGCGAAGTGGCTGCCTGCTGGGGCTACCAGCTTCCCGCCCGCAATCGTGCAATCCCAGTTGTAGGATCCGCCGCAGCCGATTAGGGCTAACGGCCCCACTGGGTGATCGTTCTTGTAGTCGCCTGCGGTACCGCCCGGCTCGTTGCCGAGCCACGTCGGAGCGTGACCGCCGTAAGCATTCGGGATCACTTCGACGGTCTGGCCCGACATCATTGCGTTCTTTGCTATATTGCCGTCATGGCAGCTCAGGCAAAGCATGATGCCGACCGTCGGGTCATGCACTCCGGCAGCCATATTCGCCGGGGTCGTAACGGGGTAAGCGCCCGCATCGCCAAACGCAAACGTCTGGCTGTAGTAAGGCACAACATTCGCACCCCACAACGCCGCATCCCCGCTGGTGGTATCCGTTGTCGCGATGCCATTGCCCCGTGCGCCGCTGTGCGGTGCGTGGCAGGCTACACAACCCCGGCCATAAACGAGGTGCGCTCCTAACACGTCCGTTGGCGACGACCAAGTCGAGGTCACCTGGGCGGAAGCAAACGTCGCCGCCGCCAGAACCCCTATTAGTACCAACATGATTCTTTTCATTGAAAGAACCTCCTGATTTGTGTTGCAACACTCCACTCCTACTTCGTTCGAACGATTACTTCTCCGAATCGAAAAGGGACAAGCCGGCCGGACCCGCCCCTCCCCGTTTTGGTTGTCCGGAGACAGCCAGAGCTCTGGGTGCCTCATGGAGCCACCAATCCTTGCGCCTTCGCTGACGCGCCATTATTCTGTGGCGCGTCTTCCGGCGGCTTTTGTGCCGGCGCCTCTGCCGGCTTGGTTGTTGTGCTATCCGGCTGCGTTTCCCGGCTAGCCTTCTCTGATGCTGCTTCCGCGTCGGTCACGTAGCGGAACATCTGCACGCGCCCCGGAAACTGCTCCGACGTCACCACGCGATTGTTCTTCGGATCGATCGCGATGTCATACGGCGCGGAAAACTGCCCCGGCCAGTTGCCCGGCTGGCCGAAGTAGATCAGCAGTTGTCCTTCGGTATCAAAAACCTGCACCCGCTGTTGCACCGCATCTACCACCCAAATGTGCCCGTCCCTGTCGATCGCAATCCCTTTGGGCCGTGCGAAGTGCCCCGGGCCATCGCCGCTCCTGCCAAACGCGCTGATGAATTTTCCGTCCGCATCGAAAATCTCCACCCGATTGTTCAGCGTGTCCGTTACATAAACGTTGCCCTCTTTATCCACGGCAACGTTCGTGGGCAGCGAAAAATTGCCCGCGTCGCTCAACAGGTGTTTCTTCCCCGGTGTCCCGATCTTCCGCAACAGTTTGTAACTGTCCGCATCGAACACATCCACAACGTCGCTGCCCGTATCCACGACGTACAGGAAGCGGTTCTCCTCATCGATGGCCATGCCACCGGGACGCACCAGCACATCGGCGCCAAAGGCGGCTTCCTCCTGGTGCTGCGGGGTGATGACGTGCACCTTGTGGTATTGGTCGTCACTTACGAAAAGCCGGTCCGTGTCGTCGATCGCCAGCCCGTTGATCAACCCAAAATGCGCTTCCTTGCCGTTGCGGATCAACTTCACATCGAATTTCTTGTCAGCGTCTGGGTTGAAGATGAAGATCGCTCCCACCGCCTGGTCAGCCGCGTATATATACCCTTTCGAGTCAAAGGCCAGCCCGTACGTCCGAACCAGTTGGAAGGGAAGATCTTGCACCGTGTCCACCTGCGGCTTCGTACCTGCCAACCGGTCCATCCAGGTCTGCTTGGGCTTTTGCGGTTTGTTGACCGGCCTGTTGAAATCGATCTTTTCGCCCGTGAGCTGTTCCACAAACTTGACCCGCGCGATCTCTGGCGGGGATGGCCACACGATCTTGCTGATATCAAAGTTCACGCGCTTCGGAAGGTTCGCGTTCGGGTCCGCCGCATTCTTCTTCTTTTTCTGGGCCGCACCCGCAACGCCGGGGAAGATCAACGCAAGCGCCAGCGAAGCAGCCAGGGCTGCCATGACTTTCGAGCCGCTAGCCGTATTTGAGCGATGCGCGAACATACCTATGTCTCTCCCGTTCCTAATTCAGCCTGCCCTTATGACAGGTATTGCAGAAATCCATTCCTGGCTTCTGATCCTTCACCAACATCCCCACCTGATTGCCGGCGTGCGCCTGGTGGCAGGTCAGGCAGTTCATCTGTCCGGCAGCCGGATTCTTTGCATCGATCGGCCCCGCGATTGGATGGAAGTCCACGGGGTGCCCCGTGTTGTACTTCAACGTCAGGATCGGCACGTGATACTTCTCCGGCAGCTTCACTTTCCCGTCGAAAATCGCGATCAAATGCTGGCTTTCCAGCCTCTCCGGCACGGTGTCCGGCCCATGGCATTCCAGGCAAAGCGTGTTGACGTCCTTCACACGCAACAAATGCTCGTTATCGTTCCCATGCGCGTCATGGCAGGTCCCGCAACCCTCCTGGAACGCCGGACGATGCAAAATCTTTTTGGTCTTCAGCATCTCCGCCTGCTCCGTATGGCACGTCAGACAAATCTCCACGCCGTTTGTCTTCGGCAGCCCGGGAGTCTTGCTCGCATGGGGCGAATGGCAGTCGGTGCAATCACCCGCTGCCCCCGGATGCTGCACCTTCGCCGTCTCGATTTGTTTGGCCTGCTCGCCGTGGCACGTCACGCACAATGATTTCGCGTCCGCCTGCGTCAGCACCACTTTCCCGTCCTTCGCCGGTGCGTGGCATACCTCGCACTGTTTGTCGGCAAACGGCGGGTGCATGAACTGCGCCATCAACTTCGGCGCCGCCGACTGGTGCGGATCGTGGCACTGCAGGCAATTCGCACTGCCGAAGGGCTGGTTCTGGTGCGCCTTCTGCAGGCTGGTGTCCTTCGGATCGTGGCAATCCACGCAAAGCGCCGGCGCTGATTTGGTCAAGTGGTTCAGATTCTCGGGGGTCGGGTCCGCGCCAACTTTGTGCGTCACGTGGCACGTCTCGCATCCCATGTCCAGCGCCGCGTGCCGGCTGCCCTTCTCCGGCGCATTCAAGCCTGTCGTGTGGCAGCTCAGGCAAAGGTTTTCTTTTACCCCGCCCGACGTTGGCTTCAGCAATTGATATTTGTTATCCCAACTGTGCGGGTCGTGGCACTTCAGGCAATCCCGCACCGCTGGCTTGTGCACCAATCCCTTGATCTCCGCCGCGTTCTTGTCCGCGTGGCAGGTGAAGCACAGCGCTTGTGGCGTCGTGGTGGTCAGCTTGACCCGCGTTACGTCCTTGTTCACTCGAATTTCGTGACACGTGGTGCACCCCATCGAAATCGCCGTGTGCACCGCCTTACCTTTCGCTTTCTCCGCGTGACATTCCAGGCACTTCGCCGAATCCGTGTTCTTCTCCAGCGGTACCGGATGGATGTCCGCCTTCACCGGTGCGACTCCCACCAGCAGAAGCACAACCGCACTCCCCAGCATGATTGCCAGGTGCCGTGCGGTCGTGGCTAGACGCATCGCCATCCCGTCAACTCCGCCTTCGCGTCTATGGTTTGTGCGCTTGCAGGAATCCGCTCGGAAGCTTCTTTCTTTTCGCTGCCCCAGCTCCGCTCCCCCGCCAGAACCAGTGCCGAGGTCAAGGCCACGGCCACTAACAACAGCAGTAGCATGTACGCGACGCGGTGGGAGCGATTTGTCGTTGTCACCGTCATACTCTTCTCCCTGTCAACCACCACAGGGATCAACGAATTTCATCCAATCCTCATCCCCCGGGAATTGCGCTTGTCTTTTCTCTTGAAGGCTTGTGGAGCGAGCTGGAAGAACTGCACTCTGCGGATGCCCCAACTGCATCAAGAAAGCCTGAACGAGGGAAGCGCTCATTCATTGACCCCAATGTCGGTGTTCCTATGTGCACCCCCTGTGCCGAACCGACCCAATACGACATACTGGGCCTAACCCATTCTGTTACTGCTACTTACCTTCTCCCGCCTGGGGATGAGAAGGAGCCTTGCTCATCATTTTTGAGTGTTTTCCCCCATTTTGTGATGCGAAATCACTCAGAGGACTGTTGAAAAATTAAGCTGCTGCGCTAAGTCCACAGATTTCCTCCACTTATCTCTGACCCCGCTTCTCACTCACGGCCCCCGGAACTCAATTCTTGCTCTAGTTCACTGCCCGCTTCCGCACCTCCTGTTTCACCAACAGGCATCGCCGACGACCCCCGCGGCAAATTCCCGTATGTCTCCGCTGTGAAGTAGATTCTCCGAGGTAACTGTTGGTAGGAACTTCTCTCCATTGGCTCCTGCATTACGCCTGCAAAAGCAACTTCGCCAGGTACTTATGCTGTCCGTGGAGGCGGCCTATGTGCTCACCCGCAGCACGGCCGCTCCAGGTATCGCGTCATTTTTCAGCGCATTCAGTGCGCGGTTCGCCTCCGCCAACGCAAACACCTGCACGTGCGTCCGCACCGGAATCTCCGCTGCCAGCCGCAAGAAATTTTCGCCGTCTTTGCGCGTGTTGTTCGCCACGCTGCGGATCACCCGTTCCTGGTACAGCAGTTCATACGCAATCGAGGGAATCGCGCTCATATGAATGCCGCCCAGAATTAACCGCCCGCCCTTCCGCAAGGCTCGCAACGCCGCCGGTACGATCTCTCCCGCCGGCGCAAATATGATCGCCGCATCCAGCTTCACCGGGGGCTGCTCGAGCATTCCCCCCGTCCACTTCGCTCCCAACTCCCGCGCCAGCGCCTGGTGCCGCGCATCACGCGTCGCTGCGTACACCTCCACTCCCCAGTGACGCGCCACCTGAATCGCCACGTGCGCGGCCGCACCAAATCCGTAAAATCCCAACCGCTCTCCGCCATGAATCTCGCTCAGTTTCAGGCACCGGTAGCCAATGATGCCCGCGCACAGAAGCGGCGCCGCTTGCTCGTCTGGAAATCCTTCCGGGATCGCATAGACGAAATCCTCCGGCGCCACAATGTATTCCGCGTACCCGCCGTTCACGCTGTACCCGGTGAAGAGCGGCGCATCGCACAAATTCTCTTCGCCGCGCCGGCAGTATTCGCACGTACCGTCCGTCTTGTGCAGCCACGCGATTCCCACGCGCGTCCCCGCCGGGAACCTCTCCGCCCCTGCGCCCCTCGCCGCAATCCGCCCCACCACTTGGTGCCCCGGAATCAGCGGTGACCTTTTCGGAGGCAGCTCCCCCTCGATGACATACAGGTCCGTGCGGCACACGCCGCACACCTGCACCCGCACGAGCACTTCGCCTCCTGCCGGCTCCGGCTTCGCAAATTCTCCGTATTGTAGGGGATTTGTCTCAACTGCCGCGGGTGTGCTAAGGAAACACGCCTTCATCGTGAAGCCTCAACCTGTTTTCCTCAGCACACCAGAATTAGGCGGCCAACACACTGATTGTCTCAAACATACCGCAAACCGCCGTCCGTGCATAGTCCCTTGCAGCGTTTCCGGCTCACCCTGCGATTCCGTGTGTTCTCTGCGCCATGTGCGCTACATCCAGCCGCGGAAGGGCAACTCTGCCCATCCAGCCTGGCCTGAAGCTGCTCCCTCCTCTTGTGCACTTCTTTCCTTGTCTGGCCCTTCCTTCCTTGCATTCGGCCACCTGAAACCCTAACCTAACTCTTTATGCCAGACCTCTCTCCCGAAACACTTGTTCTCGGCTTTATCTGGTATGTTGCTTTTCTTTTCTCCACCACCTGCCACGAAGCAGCCCACGCCTACGTCGCCAAACTCGGAGGAGACACCACCGCTGCCCTCGGAGGCCAGGTCTCCCTCAATCCCATCCCTCACATCCGCCGGGCGCCCTTTGGCATGGTCGTTTTCCCGATCCTCAGCTTTCTTCTCTCCGGCGGCATGATTGGTTGGGCCAGTGCTCCTTATGATCCTCTCTGGGAACGCCGTCATCCTCGCCGCTCTGCCTGGATGGCCCTGGCTGGCCCCGCCGCCAACTTCACGCTGATGATCATTGCCGCGCTGGCCCTCCGCATCGGCCGTTCCTACCATCTCTTGTCGTACGATCCGCTCACCGGCAAACCCGGTCTTGTCCTCCTGACCCTTTTCATCGTCTTTTCCCTGAATCTTCTCCTCGGCACCTTCAATCTCCTTCCTGTTCCGCCACTGGATGGCAGCACCGGCATCATGGTCTTCATGACCGAGGATCGCGCCCAGCGGTATCTCGATTGGTTGCGCGGCAACAGTTTCGCCATGGCCGGTTTGCTCGTAGGCCTGGTCGTTTTCCAGCGGGTTTTCCCCATCGTCCAAAGAGTGGCATTCCGCATTTTTTTCTAATCCCCGCCGAATCCTCTTCGCGGCTCTGCTTCACTTTGAACCAGCGGTGCGCCACGCTGTTTCTCTCCCGCACATTTGTTCCTCCTAATCCAATCTAAGCGCTTTCCCTTCATTCTGTTGCCTTCTGTCCCCCTGGCAGAATAACTGCTCTTCCCTCCTCGGGAGGAACACCGGTGCTCTCGGAAACGCTTCCTATTCTCGGCAGTTGCCGCGTTGAAGTCTCCGGCTGGGACGAGGATGAAATCTTCTTCGTCGAAAAGTCCGAACTCTCCTGGGACGACTTCGCCGGCAAACACATTGCCCTGAAACACATGCTCGGCGACGGCGACCTCGTCTTCATACGCATGCTCCAGCCGACTTCTCTTCAGCGTTCCTTTCCCATCGCTTATGAAACCGAATTCATCGCCTGCGACGCTCACGGCTCTCACGAATTTCGCCTGAATGCCGTCCAGCCTCGCCACGGCCGCAATTGCTTCCCCGTAAATTAGTTTTTTCTTCCCTTCCGTTTCGGAACGATGGCCCGATTTGGGAGACGTTCCCTTCCTTTTTCTAATCCTTTCTCCCGCCTCCTCAGGTTCGTTTTCTCATGATTGTCGCGTTGCGGGTCACTAGTTCATTCATTGCACACTACTTATATTCGCTAACCCTTCTTCCTCTCCTTCACGAAACACTCCGCGTCCCCTTTGGCACACTTGTTGCCTCTTCCTTTGTCATGGCTTACGCAACTTATAAATCCGTTGAAGTCGCAACCCTTCGCACCTCGCTCACGCCGTGCATTTTTGACGACGAACCCCTCGAGCGCGATTCGCTTTCCGCACTGATCTCCGATATGGGCTATGAGCCGCTCCCCACGGGCGACCCCGAGGAAGCTCTGCGTCTCATCCGGTCTGGACGCTCCCGCCTCGTCCTGGCCAGCATTCATATGCAGAATTCGGTTCCCTTTGAGTTTCTTGACCGCGCGCTCCGCTGCGATCCCGGCGTCCACATTATTGTCATGACCGCCGATTACACCCTCGACAACGCTCTCGAAGCCATCCGCCGCGGCGCCACCGATTTCCTCCCCAAACCTGTCGATCATGCCCGCCTGAAGCGCACCCTGGACGAGGTTGCCGCCCTCTACGATCAGCGCCGCCGCGTTCGCGCGTTGGAGGAGCAGCTCCTCAAAGACCTCGAATTCCACGGTATTGTCGGCAAGAGCCCCGCCATGCTTGAAGTCTTCGACTTCGCTCGCAAGGTTGCCCGCCACTACACCAATGTCCTCCTGGTAGGTGCCACCGGCACGGGTAAAGAGCTCGTTGCCCGCGCCATTCACCAGATCAGCCCGGTCAGCCAGCAACGCTTGGCTGTCTGCAACTGCTCCGCCCTGGTGGACACGCTCCTGGAGAGCCAGTTGTTCGGCCATGTTCGCGGCGCTTTCACCGGCGCCACGGATACTCGCCCGGGCCTGTTCGAGTACGCCAATGGCGGCACGGTGTTCCTGGATGAAGTCGGTGAGACTTCCCTGCTCATGCAGGCCAAGCTGCTGCGCGTCATCCAAAACCGCGAAATTCAGCGCGTCGGCTCCCCCGAAGTCAAACAGGTCAATGTCCGCCTGATCGCTGCCACCAACCGCGACCTCCGCGCTGAAGTCCTCACCGGCCGTTTCCGTGAAGATCTCTTCTATCGCCTCAGTTCCATCCAGATCCGCATCCCTTCACTCTCGGAGCGCCTGGAAGACATTCCCCTGCTAGTCCAGTTTTTCCTGAAGAAATACAACGATGCCTATGGCAAGAGCATCGCCGGTCTCACCCGCCGCACGCAAACCTTGCTCCTCCAGCATCCCTGGCCCGGCAACGTCCGCGAACTGGAAAACGTCATCTCCACCGCGTGTATCACCGCCACCGGCGATTTCATTGACATCAGCGATCTGCCCGAGCATCTCCAGCATCGCAGCCCCCGGCTCGCCAATGACGAGGACTGGCATCCGCTTTCGCTCGACGAAGTCCGCAAGCACCATATTCAGAAAGTTCTCCAGATGTGCAATGGCAACCGCCTCCGCGCCGCGCAAATTCTCGGCATCGGCCGCACCAGCTTGTACCGCTATCTCAAGCGCGACGGCCTGGACATCCGTCCGCACACGCATTCCACCGGCGCCGCCGCTTAAGCGCCACCCAGACATTCCGCGCGCCTGGGCCACGCCTTTCCCCCCGCGGCTCGCGCGCCGCTCACTTTTTCTCTGCCGCTCTTCACGTCTCCTCGTGCGCGCGTTCCGGCGGACTTGCACCCTGATTCACCCCGCCGGGACGCGCCATTCTCTCTTCGCTTCTCTCCCTGCTTACTCTCACCGCACCACCTCCCTGCTCCTCCCTCTTTCCTCGCTATACTCACGCTAGGAGCCGGCCTGCCTTGCAGGCCGCTGGCTTTCTAACAAAGGTCTTCCAAACCGGACCAAAGAGGTGTCTTTCGATGAAAACGTTCTCCATCCTGATTCTGCTGGGTGCGTCATGTTTGTTGCTCTCCCCATCCGCACGTGCACAATGCAGTCTCGAAGAACGCAAGCAAATGGCTGCCGATGCGGAGATGCACCGCGAGGAGCTTGACAATCTCGTGCGGGATACCGTCCGGGCTGTGCAACTTAAGAACCCCTCATTCTTCCGCCGCGTGTATGGCGAGGACTTCGTCGGCACCGCCCCCAATGGCACGGTGATGGACAAAGCTGCTCTGATTGCCTCCATACAGAATTCTCCGGCCGCGTACGCCACATTTATCGTCACCAACGTGCGCATACGCATCTTTCAGGACACCGCCGTCGTCACGTCGGTCTGGTCCGCGCGCGGCACGCAGGATGGCCGCACCTTCAGCCGCCAGTCGCGTGTAATTCAAATCTATGTCTACGGCCAGCGCGGCTGGCAAGCCGTCGCCAGCCAGGAAACGCTGCTCCCCGGCTAAAGTCGAACTGCGCCACTCCTCTTTTTCTCCTTCTTCGTCCCTCTGAGCGAATGGGACTCTTCCACCTTATTCGCTGCACTGGCCTGCTCCATCGCCGTGTTCACGGTGCTTTTCACGCCACACACGCTTGAAATCTTCGGGCGCGCCTTTCGCCGTCGGCTACCATGGAAGCAGCAAAACTCTTGGCCCCTTCCCCAGGTTGCCAAGATGACCTACCAGAAGGTCCGTCGCAGTGGACGTATCTCCAAACAAGTTCCCATCCTTTTACTCGGCAGCGATTCCGCTGGCCGCGTCTTCTCCGAAGTCACCAAGACCGTGGTCATCAGCTTTCATGGTGCCGGCATCGTCTCCGCGAACAAGCTCATCGCCGAGCAGGAGCTCCATATCCGTTCCATGGTCACCAATCGGGAAGCCACAGCCCGCGTCGTTGGCGAAATCGCCGAGAACGAAGGTGTCTACACCTATGGCGTCGCCTTCCTGGATGGGTCGCTCGATTTCTGGCAAGTCGAGTTCCCGCCTCCCCCGCCGCCCGAGGAGCGCCCGCTGGTCCTCGCTCTTGAATGCAGTAGCTGCGGCGCGCCCATCACCGTCGAGAACGGCGACTTTGAATTTGATGTCTGCGCCATTCACGGAGGACTGGTGCGCTATTGCGACAATTGCGGTATGGCCACTATCTGGAAACAGACCACGCACCTGCCGTCGTTGCGCCCGGTCGTCGCCGCGCTTTCGCGTTCGCCAAAGCCGCAGCCTTCCGCGGCTGCCGTCGCTCTTCTCGATCCGCCGCCGGCACGCTCCGTCCCGCAGCCCCTTCCGGCGGCCCGCCCCGTCGCACCTCCTGCTCCCGCGCCACTTCTCGAGCGCCGCCAGCGTGTACGCGCCAAGGTCAATTACTTCGCGTGCGTGCGCAGCGACGCTTTTGGCGATGACATCGTTGTGTGCATTGACATGTCGCGCGGAGGCCTCTGCTTCAAGACCAAAAACTTCTATCTCGTGACGACCACCGTACGCATTGCCGTCCCCTTTTCGCCGGAATCGCCGCAGGCCCCGGCCATCTTTGTTCCCGCGCGCATCGCCAACATCTCCGGCTTCCCTGACGGCAAGCTCTACCGCTGCGGCGCCGAATTCCTCCCCATGCTGTCCTCCACTTCGGGCTTGTAGCGCCGCCCGCGCTCTGGGCGCAGCCGCTGGAATCGACAATGCAAAACGCCCGCCATCCGAAGTTGGCGGGCGTTTCAGGGACCCTGGCGAACGCCAAGGGTCTGCACAAATTGGAAATACGCCGGAGTCTAGAACATGTTCCAAAGGAACTGGTTATAGACCTCGTGGTGAAACTGCACCTCGGGGGCTTTGACGATGGTGCCGAGCGAGCGCGCGCAGCGATCCGCGGACGCCCTCTTCAAGTCGGCATAGCGGCCCTTGACGTCGCCGCCGAATAGTTTCGTCATCCACTCGGCTTTCTCGAAGTTTTCGATGGCCGTGTAAATGTTGTCAGGAAGGTAGCGCTCGGCAGAGCGCAGGTTCTTGATTTTCGCGGTCTCTCCTTCCAGGCCGGTCTTGAAGATTGAGTACATCACCAGATAGGGATTGGCGTCAGGCGCGACGGCGCGAAATTCCACGCGCATGCTGCGCTCGTTGCCGATCGGCACGCGAATCATGGCGCCACGGTCCACCGGCGAAGCTTTGAGCTGATTGGGCGCTTCGAAGTGCGGATCGAGCCGGCGATAGGCGTTCACGCTGGAGTTCATCAGCAAGCACAGATCGTTGCCGTGGGTGAGCACGCGATCGACAAAGGCCCAGCCGAATTTGCTGAGCTGTTCCTCGCCCTTGGGATCCCAAAAGAGGTTCTTGCCGTCCTTGCTGACGGAAACGTTCGTATGCATGCCGCTGCCGTTGACGCCCACGACGGGCTTGGGCAGGAAGCTGGCCGTGAGCCCCATTTTGTTGGCCACCTGGCGGCAGATCAATTTGTAGAGCTGGATCTGGTCGGCCGCGCCAACCACGTCGGTGTAGCTATAGTTGATCTCAAACTGCGAGGGCGCGACTTCGGGGTGGTCCTTCTCGTTCTGGAAGCCCATGGCGCGCTGCACTTCGGCGGTGGTGTCAATGAAAGTGCGCAGGGGATCTCCCGGCAGCGAGTGGTAGTAGCCGCCCGTGTTCACATACTCGAACTTCTGGTTCTCGTGGTATTGGCGCTCCGCGTCCGGGCCCTTGAACAGGAAGCCCTCGATTTCGTTGGCGGCGTTGAGCGTGTAGTCTTCCTTCTTGTAAAGCGAGTCAGCGTAACCCTTGAGAACTCCGCGGATATCGGCATTGTAGGGAGTGCCATCCTTGTCGATGACATCGCCGAAGACGAGCACCTTTCCGCCGCCGAAAATGTCCGCGGGACCCCAGTAGAACGAGGCCCAGTCCATGCCCAGCCGAAGATCGCTCTCGCGCTGCGCCGTGAACCCGCGAATCGAGGAGCCGTCGAAGGTGAGGTTGTCGTAGCTCTTGATCAGGAATTTCTTGTCGTAATCCAGCATGTGCAGACGGCCTTCAAGGTCCGAGAAGAGGACCGTGACCGCTTTAATGCGCTTTTCGTCGGTAAGGTACTTCAGGCGTTCTTCCTGGATTTTGCCGAAGGGCGTACGTTTCTTGCGTTGCTCTTTCGCTTTCAAATTCAATTCTTCCAGCTCCTCATAACTGAGGGCTAGAAAATTACGCAGTTCGTTGGACATGAATCTCCTTGAGATGGAGCGATATGGAATTTTTTGAATCGCTTTGTACTGACCATGTGGTCCCTTGATGGATAAAAGGTATCGCGGCCTTCCACGGAGCGTCAATTGGAAAAAGGCCGGGCGAGAAAAGGAAAAAACAAATCGCGTGCATCGAAAAAAGCGAATCGAGGAGCGGCAAGGAACTCCCGGAGGAATCGTGGCTCGGCTAAGTGCCCATTAGAATTTCCACAGGGAATGTCCCGTAACGGAACGCCTTCCCGCGCTGATGCAACTTCGTTCCTCGGGCTCCCACGTAAGCGCATAGTTTGCAGCAAGTTGGGAATTCTTCGCAGTGGCCACTTTCCTGCATCTTGCTGGCTCAGAAGTACTGTTGGACGACCGGAAAGCTACGTGGACTGGCATTTGCCAGCCTGCGTTGTTTCTCCGCGTCACTCATCACCCCAAGGAAAGTCCACGAATTGCCCAGCCAGAACCCCCACGGGCGCCGTGCTTCCACCCTGATGGAATCTCGGCGCCCGATCCTCCCCAGACCAAGCCGTAGCTCCGCTGCGTAGTTTTCCGTCTCGCAAGAAAACGCCCGCCCGTGTTGCCACGAGCGGGCGCGAGAGAGGAGGATTCTTTCTTGTTCTATCGGGAATTCGATGTGCCGCCGGCGGTGTCGTTGCTCGCCGCGACGTACGGCATTATGACCGTACTGTCCAGGCGCGCCAGCATGCCGGTCTGCGCGGGCATTTCCACTTCCTTACCCTTCCGCGCAACCACGTAGATGGCCCCGGCCGCAAAGCCGATGCCAAAGCCCCGGGCCACGTTGCTGAACACCAGTCCGACCGCGGAACCTCCGCCGCCGCCAATAGCCATGCCCAAAGCGTCGCCCTTGTAGTCGTGCTTCTCCTGGACCACTTCGCCTTCGACGATCTTGACGTCGCGGCGGCGCTTGCTGTCTGAATTGACGCGCGGCTGCCCGATAGCCAGCAAGCTCATCTGTACCGGAACGAGCCGGCTATCCATCTCGATGCTCTTGAACGTGAGGTTCATGTACGCCTGGCCGCGAAACATCGCAAACTGTTTGGGCCGCTGAATCGTGCCGATGACGCCGTGCACGCGCGTCCCCGCGGGAAGAATGATGCGGCTATCGAGCGTGACGGGTTGCGCCAGAACCGCGATGAAGGGATCGCCTTCCCTAGCGCTGGCCGTGTTGATGCCATTGACGAGCGTGAGATGGATTTCGGTGCCCTGCAGGACCTGGCGCGGCTCGGCGTAGGTGGGTGGCGCCGCGGAGCACACAAGGGCAAACACCAATAGAAAAGATACCACTGCTTTCATGCAATTCCTCCTGCCTGCACGGTGCGTGCAGGTGTGATGTCCCCGTAACGTGGGGAGGTCCCGCGAACGGGACGCTGCGCTGGCGCGCGGACCCCGCGGCTCCGATGCGGTCGGGACCACAAGGCGGTTGGGGAGGAACTCCAACCGAGATGTAGTGTAAATCACGCGATGGGGAGTGCGCCACGATGTTTTGCCCATGTGCTCTGTCTGCCAAGGCGAGTTCTTGGGTTTGTAGGGGCGGCCGTCTGCGGCCGTCCGCTCCTCGCCGGGTGCCCCATCCTCGTTTTGTGAGGGTGGGTCTTGGGTTTCTCTTGCCTTTGTGGCACAGACATTCTTGTCTGTGCTCTTGGGTCTGTGGCGCCCTCCGCTCTTGTAGGGGCACGATACATCGTGCCCGCTCTGTCATGCCCCGTCCATCCTGCCCTCTCCTCTCTATCTTTTGTAGGGGCGGCCGTCTGCGGCCGTCCGCTCGTCTCGTAACTGTAATCCCGCCCGCCCCGAGCGGAGCCGAAGGGAGCGGAGCGGCCCGATTTTCTCTTTCGCGCCGATTTATGGCGCGTCGGGCTGCGGAGCGGAGGGATCCCTCTGCCTTCCTCGTCAGGGCATGACTTCAGTCGTGCCGCAAAACGCGCCCCAAAAACAAAACCCCCCAATCTTTCTCTTTCATCGCCGCGCGCAGAAAGCGCGCACCCTTCAACAAAAACTTGAAGTGCGGCACCCAAAGCCGTATTCGGAAGTTACGCCTGTGCCACCGGCGCAAGCAGGACACGCATCCTCATCCGATGCTCGGTTAACAGAATAGCCTCCACCGGCGATCAGTGACCAGGAAGCGAAGAGTTGCCGACGTTCTCGGACTGCGAAGTGCTCTTTTAGCAGAGCACCTCGTTAAGGGAGATTCGTGTTACATTGATCGCATGGAAGTAACCGTCAAGATTCCCGATCAGATCGCTGTGCGGGCCAAAGCGCGCGGGCTGCGGCTGGAGGCCTACATTGAGGAGATCTTGGCGCAGTTGTTCGGAGCGACAAGGCCGGGTGTTGGGAAGCCACGCACCCCGGAAGAGATTCAAGCCTGGCTGGATTCGCTGGCGCAGTTTTCCGAGAAAATTCCTCCCTTGCCTGAAACCATTTCCCGCGAATGGATTTATCAGGAACACAATTAAATGGCAATTGCTTCGTGTTTGGTGGATACGAACATTCTGCTGCGCCTCACACGACGCTCTGATCCCCAACACAAGATCGTAGCTACTGCTCTGGCTCACCTGCTGGGGCAGGGTGCAATTCTGTACTACACGCACCAGAACATCGCCGAACTTTGGAACGCGATGACACGGCCCGTTGACCGCAATGGTCTTGGGTTGACCGTTCTCGAAGCAGAGCGAGAGGTGCGCGCAATCGAGGACGGCATGATCTTGCTGCCCGATGGCGAGGCTGTTTACCGGGAATGGAGAAGGATCGTTGTGCAGCACAACGTGTCGGGCGTTCAAGTCCACGATGCGCGATTAGCCGCGGCGATGGTTGTTCATGGCGTTGGCCACATCCTGACGCTGAACGCGGCCGACTTCAGCCGTTTCTCCGGTCTCACGGCAGTGCATCCAGGAAGCGTAAAGGCCTGATGGGGACACCGCTTTCCGAAGCTAAGCCTGCGCCACCTGCTAGGACACGTATCCTCATCGAACGCTCGGTTAACAGTATAGCCCCCACGGGCGATCAGAAATTAGGAAACCCGTGAATCTGTCGGCCAGCCGCGGTGTACTGGAGTAGAATTGGCGACGGTATGTCTCAGCTCCTGTGGGGGCCGGAGGTACAATGAATTCCTTTTGTTTTCTGGGATACCACTTGGACTGGCCGAATCTTATCGCGGGGCTCATTCTGGGCCTGTTTGGTGGGTACCTCATTCACGTCGTTTATCACTGGAGGCAGGGAGCAGCAAAAGCGCGTAACTTGTGCAGTAAATATGGGAAGCTTGCCAGAACTTACTCGAATTTCAGGGCCGATGGCGTGCCGACGGGCGGCTCGGTGAGGCTGGTCCAAAACCAAGACGGGTCTTTTGAAGTCGTCGGCTTCCATGCGAATGGTTCCGTTGACTGGAAGAGTCTCCTTTGGATGGATGAAAAATACGACAACCGAGGAATCACATATTATCTTCACGAGGCTGGTCAAGGCTACGGGGTCCAGATAATACGCTACCTTCCGGAGCAGGACATATTACAGGTCAAGGGAGTGAGAGAAAGCCCCGGCCCGCCACTCGAGTTTTTCCACACTTGGCGTCCCAAGACCTAGCATGCCGGCGCCAGCCTCTCGGCTTCGCGGGCTTCGCCTGTGCTGGCCGGTGATGGATTCTCCGATCGTTGAAGGGAACCGGGTACCGCACCCACATCCCTTGCACGCAAAGCTGAGCACCAGAATGCTAAAATGGCGGCATGTTCAACGAGAAAGCCTTTTGCTCGGATACTCCGGCCGCCGCCGACGGTTTGAAGAAATGCTCTTTGACTGCGGGAACGATATCCCATCGCTAGGCCGTAACCGCTGCACTATACTCAGAGTTACCACTCTGTCTCAATAAACATGCCGACGCGTGTCTCACTTGCGACAACCCTGTTGAACCGGATAATCGGCTTCTATCTGAATTCGTCGGACTTTAACGGAATCAGAGCGAACGTCATACTCGGAGACTCAGGACCTGATGCACCGGAGGCCCTCAAGAAGTTGGTTGAGCGAGGGCTTGTGGAAGTGTATTCGAGCGAATATGACAACCCACACATAAAGCGTCTTCCGGCTCTCTCGATTCCCCAACAACTAGGATTCCTCGGTGAAGCAAACGGTGAAGAGCATGTCTGGCTGTTTCCGTCTGTCAAAACCATGCGACGGAGATTGCCGAGCAACCAGTATCGCACCAAGCCGTTCTCGCGATTTCTCGCGTTGGGACACCCACAACTTGAAACAGTCTATTTCCAATTAGGAGTGTTAGAACGCTATCAGTCCGACCCGAGGTACATCTTCCGCTTCGGCGGTTTGGATGGGTACATCTCGGTAAAGACAGCGGCTTACAAAGGACGAGAAATGGCTGAGGCGGATAAGGTCGGTCTCGAAACATTTGGATTGGGCACAAGCCCGAAAGGTCATCGCGTGATCGCCACGTTCCCAAGATACCTGGCTTCGATGTCGTCAAGACACCAGCAGCATTGGGACAGCTATAGGGTGCGAGGCAAGTCCAAAATGGAAAAGAACTACGCCCTCCGATGTATATGGGGGCAGTGGACAGATGGTGTGTCGGTCTACGACGCACTGTTCGCAGAAATTTTTCATATCAATCACATGTGCCAGTTGATTGGCCTGCCCAAACTCTTTCGCCGGGAGTACGCAAGAGAAACTCGCGGAGACGAAGACGACTCTCCTTTGGACGAGCCAAAAGGATTTGGCTTGCTAATGGTGCCGACTAAGAAGCATTTCCTAGAATTCGCCCTGATTCTCGACAAAATCATCTCTGAAAATCTCAACACAAACTTCTTCGCCGCCCAACACCTCGAATTGGAAGAAAAGATCACAAAGGAAAATGGCGAGGTAGTCGTAGTCCAGAAGGGGACCTTGCGTCTATTAGAGGAATGGTTGACGAAATACATCCGCATCAAAGGTGAGAACGGTCCTGCCATTGTCATCGCGCCTCTCAAAGAAGTGCGAAAGCTGCGCCAAAGCCCTGCGCACAAATTCGTTGACGACGAATTCTCGATAAAGTATCAGGACAAGAAAGAGGAGCTTATTGCAGAAGTGTATCGGTCGGTCTCGAACATCAGGATGTTTTTCCAAACTCATCCCAAAGCACAGAGCTATCAATTTCCCGATCATCTCAAGCCGGAACATCTGGTTTTGTTCTGACATGACGACTTACGCCTACACATCGCAAGCGTTCGAACGGCGGGTGGCCAAGAGGCTGAGGTTGCAAAGGATCTGGGTGCCGCATCCTTTGGTTTGTAAGGGTGCGGTTCTTGACTTTCCACTTTCCGCGCACCAGTCCTCCTCGTACCAGTTTCGAAACTAGTACCCACTAAATAATAGTAGACATACGGTAAATAATGTGCTATGCTTGGCCTGGTATGCTGAGGGGAAAGAGCAGTGGCTAGTGGTCAGTGGCCAGTAGTGTCCGGTTAAAAGGTGAACATTTGCAATTGTTTAGCGACATCGGGTGCCTCGGGTTTCAGAGCGGTTTGCGTAAGCACTTGAATCAAGGGGATTTTCTCGAACAGGGAGACGCTCAGAAT
>Ga0208937_1000009_pt1 | contig 213246 bp, 180 predicted proteins | sample June2015DPH_11_5_FD_184705 | JGI IMG/M metagenome (GOLD analysis project Ga0208937, IMG submission 184705) | Peatland microbial communities from SPRUCE experiment site at the Marcell Experimental Forest, Minnesota, USA - June2015DPH_11_40... | ecosystem: Environmental > Terrestrial > Soil >... | reverse complement strand
TCTGGGTTGGAATGCATTTGGCGAAGAAGTTGGCGCGCTACATGGAGTCATAGATCCCCTTTGTCAGGCAGCTCGCGCAGGCAACGTGCTTCATCGGCAGGCGCATGCAAGGCGAAACCGCAGCCTCATCATCCCGTTTCATCCTTGAATGAATATAACCATTTTTGACCGGCTATTCAATGATGCCTAATGCAACATTTGATGATTTCGTAGGCATCGGCAGCTAACCGCAGAGAACAACTTGCGCGCTGATGCGGCAAACGTCCGGCGCAATTGGATTTCTTGAGGGCTGGCCGCTCTGCTAACCTAGCCGACTCAAATCCCGGCTTTTTTACGAGGTACAAAATGGAGTTTGGAATTCAGCTGCACAACATGGAGCCCGCCCAGTATCGGGCCAACGCGCAAGCCGCGGAGGCACTCGGCTACGACCTGATCGTTTTTCCCGATCATCTCGTGGAGGAAGGTCCGGAGCGGCAATACGATCCGAAGGAGCCGGCGTATGACCATATCGCGATGGCCGCCGCCGTCATCGAAGCCACGAAGAAGATCCGCGTCGGCCATCTCGTGCTGTGCAATTTGTTTCGTCATCCCGCAATCACGGCGCAGAGCCTGATGACGCTGGACCGGCTGAGCGGCGGCCGGCTCGTCGCCGGTCTCGGCACCGGATGGACCGAGACGGAATTCAAGATGAGCGGGATCGCGTTCCCGCCCATCACCGAGCGGCTGCGGATGCTCGACGAAGCGATGACCTGCATCCTGTCGCTGTGGAAGAACGAGCGCACGACTTTCGACGGTGAGTTCTACCATTTCAAAGATGCGATCCTGTGGCCCAAGCCCATACAGCAGCCACATCCGCCGATAATCGTCGGTGGCGGGGGCAAAGGTCTGCTGCGCCTCGCGGCCAAATACGCGGACTACGTCAACATCATTCCGGATGCGGGCAAGGCCGGATATATCTCGCTCGAAGTTGTGAAGCGCACGACCGACGACTCGTTCCGCGAAAAGGTGAGCTTCATCCGCGAGGAAGCCAGGCGGCTGGGCCGCAAACCTGACGCTGTCCGGATCAGCAACTACATTTTCGCGGCGATTATTTCGGACTCCCGCGAAGCCACCCGCAAGACCGCCGAGATGATGGCGCCGATGTTCGGTCAGACCCCCGAAGGGATACTGGCTTCGCCGATGACGCTGATCGGAACGCCGGAGGAATGCATTGTCGAGCTGAAGCGGCGCGCGAAGGACTGGAGCACGTCGCAGGTTATCTTTACCGGCGCCGTCGCGCGGGACGAAGAGCTGATGCGCAAGCTGCACGAGGACGTCCTCGCGCACGTGTAAGCGATCTCGAAGGAGGCGCCAATGAGGCGCCGGCGCCTGTCCTAGATGTTGTAGCTGATTGCGTGCTTGCGCTTTTCCGATAGCGCCTGCAGCGTCACTCCACGCAGGATTCCGTTGACCGAATCGCGGACCTCGCGCCAAACGTCGCGCATCGCGCATGCCTGATCGCGCGGGCATGACGACGAGCTTTCCTCGAGGCATTCAACCGGGGTGTAGTCACCCTCGATTATTTCCACCACGTCCGCCATCGTGATTCGCGCCGGCGGCTTGGCCAGCATGTATCCGCCGCTGGGCCCTTTCTGGCTGGCGACCAGACCGCCGCGCTTGAGTTCGATCAAGAGCCGACGCAGGTAGTTTTCGGGGATGTCCTGGGTCGCTGCTATTTCCTCGACTCGAACGGGCAAAGTGGTAGGATAACGCTCTGCCAGCAGCAGAAGGGCTTTCAAAGAGTAGTCAACGCCGACGCCGAACTTCATTTTTTCCGGAGCTTCCCCGGTCATATTGTTAGCATAACGCGTCAATCGGTGGAATAGGCGACCAGCTTAGTCATCTACTTAATTGACTAAATCAGTAATCTAAGTTACTTTTTATGTCCGCAGGAGATTCGATCAGTGCCGAAGAGAGAACCGCCGACTTGGGAAATGGTCTTGAAGCGCAATTCAGTCGAGCGCCTAAAGCACGAGCTGTTCCCCACTGAGCTGGCAAATCAATGGGACCGGCTGGCACAGACGTCGTATGAAAAGCTTCCCGAAGAAGACATCGTGCGGCTCCAGTGGTTCGGCATGTACCATGACAAGCCGAAGATCGGCACGTTCATGATGCGGGTGAAAATCCCCAGTGGCATCCTCAGCGCCGAGGGGTTGCGCATGTTGGGTGAAATCTCCGAGACCTACGGGCGCGACCAGGGCGAACTGACCACGCGCCAGAATTTCCAGCTTCATTACATCACGCTCGACAAATTCCCCGAGATTCTGGAGAAGCTCAAGAGCGTGGGGCTGACGACGATGGGCGGATGCGGCGACGTGGTGCGCAACATCACGGGATGCCCGGTCGCAGGCGTGGATCGGGACGAAATTTTCGACGTGACGCCGCTCGTTGCCGACGCCGCGGGATTTTTTTACGGCAATCGCGAGTACTCGGACCTGCCGCGCAAGCACAAGATATCGATCGCCGCATGCCAGCATCAGTGCAACGCTCCCGAGATCAACTGCGTCGCGCTGGTCGGGATGGTGAAGGACGGGCGCGAGGGCTTTGCGGTGCGCGTCGGCGGCGGACAGTCGTCCACGCCGCGCCTGTCGCGGCATCTGGGCGTGTTCATCACGCGCGAGCAGGCGATGCCGGTGATGCGCGCGATCATCGACGTGTGGAAGGGGACGACCGAGTACCGAATCTCGCGCGTCAAGGCGCGGCTCAAGTTCATGATCGACGATTACGGGCCGGAGGAATTTCGCCGGCTGGTCGAAGCGCGGCTCGGCTTCGCGCTCGAGAATCTCGCCGCGATGCCGATCCCTGAGACCGAGAGCGATCACATGGGCATCCGCGAGCAAAAACAGCCCGGGCTCAACTACGTCGGCTTTCCGGTTTACCTGGGCCTGATGAGCGGGCGGCAGATGCGCGAGGTTGCGGCGGTCACGGCCTCGTTCGGCGGCGACATCCGTCTCACGCGCCGGCAGAATTTCATCGTCACCGGGATTCCGACCGCGCAGCTCGACGACGTGATCGCGCAAGTTGGCGCGATCGGTTTCCCGCTGGATGCGAACGGCCTCTACGCGTCGTCGATCGGATGCATCGGCGATCCGCATTGCAACTACGCCGTCACGCCGACCAAGACCAAGCTCGCGACAATCATCGAGCGGCTGGTGAATCAGTTCGGCGAGCAGGTCGGCGGTCTCAAGCTGAATCTCGACGGATGCCCTCATGCGTGCGCGCAGCACTGGACCGGCGATATCGGGTTGCAGGGCACGACCGGCCGCGGACCCGCGGGCGAGCCGCTCGAGGCCTTCGACATTATATTGCGCGGCGGGCTGGGCAAGGACGCGGCGATCGGCAAGCCGATCATACGCCGCGTGCCGTCCGCAATGGTCGAAGACTACGTGTCGCGGCTGTTCGGGACTTACCTCGAACGGCGCAACGCCAACGAGACCTTCACGCATTTTTGCGTGCGCACCCCCGACGCTGACCTGATCTCGATCGCAAGTGGAGACGCAGCCGGCGCCAATGTCGCCGCCGCCTGAACCGGGTATCGCCCCAAGGACTCCGTCATGGCCGCAGGACCCCAAGTGCAAATCGAAAAGCCCGAACTGAGCCTGATTATGGACGAACTCGAGGCGGGTGAAGCCGCCGTCGAGCTCGACGACAAGGAGCCTCAGGAAGTCCTGGCGTGGGCCATCGATCGGTTCGGCAAGGAGCTGGCGATTTGCTGCAGCTTCCAGGCCGAGGGCTGCGTGTTGATCGACATGGCGCACAAGATCGATCCGAACATCCGCGTGTTTACGATCGATACGGGGCGGACGCCGCAGGAGACTTACGACCTAATCGACAAGTATCGCCAGCGCTACGGAATCAAGGTTGAAATCTTCATGCCTGATACGGCAGTCGTGGAGCAGATGGTTACCCGGCACGGCAACAATCTTTTCTACAACGACGTCAACCTGCGCCTGCTATGCTGCCAGGTGCGCAAGGTGCTGCCGCTGCGCCGTGCGCTCATGAATTACGGCGCGTGGGTGACGGGACTGCGCCGCGATCAGTGGGCGACGCGCTCTAACATCCGCAAAGTTGAAATCGATCACGACCACGGCGGTATCGTGAAGCTCGCGCCTTTGGCTGACTGGACTGAAGACGAGGTCTGGGATTACATCCGCGCCAACGACGTGCCCTACAACGCGCTCTACGCCAAGGGCTACAAGTCCATAGGATGCGCGCCGTGCACGCGCGCGGTAGGCGAGGGCCAGGACGCTCGCGCAGGCAGGTGGTGGTGGGAAACAGGCGCGCCGAAGGAATGCGGGATGCACTGCGCGATCGAGACCGGCGGCTTCGAGCACGAGCTGGCGGCGTTGCTCGGACAAAACGACGGCGGACACACCAAGTCGTAAACGGCGATGGCGAGCGACGACCAGCCCAAAGCGGGCGAATCGATAACGCTCGATAGTCTCCAGCGCGACATCCTTATTCCGCAAATTCAGGCGTTCCTCGACGCGACGAGCGATCCGCAGGCGCGCGAGGTCTATCTCTCGCTCAAGTCGGCGATCGAGTCGCTCGAAGTGCCGGCGGATCTCCAGCTTCGTCTCGGCGCGATCGTCGAGGTCGCGCTGACCAGCGGCCGCGTCAGACGGCTGTTCGGTCCCGGCGCGGAGCTGTCGCTCAACGCACTGTTCATGAAAACGCCGCGCGGCCGCGAAGTGGCCCAGTCGCTGGCCGAGCTCAACAAGGCGCTCGCGACGCTCAAGGGGGATACGGTCGAGCAGATAACCTCAACGCAGCGGAGCCCCGGCGCATACGCGCTCACGCTCAAGACCAGCGGATGCCAGATGGTGATTCGCTTCGAGCAAGCCGGCGTCCGTGTCGAAAGTCTGGAAGTAGACCTCGCCCGCTAGGGAACCTCTGCACGCATCTATTTCCTGCAGCAGTGGTTCGACCTGTCGGAGCCGCAGGCCGAGGACGCGATCTACGACAGCGAGTCGATGCGCCGCTTAGCAAGCAAATGGCACTCAACTGCCTGTGCAGAGGCTCCCTAGTGGGCGCCCTTGCGCCGCAACACTGCCGGAACGGTCCGCAGCAATATCTCGAGGTCTTTGCCGAGCGATTGGTCGCGGATGTATTCGAGGTCCAATTCGACCCGCTTCTGGTACTCCGCGATCTCGCTGCGGCCGCTGACTTGCCAATGGCCGGTCATCCCTGGCTTGGCGGACATGAAGAGCATCGCTGAATCGCCGTATTGAACCGCCTGAGGGGGCTCGACCGGGCGCGGCCCGACCAGGCTCATTTCACCGCTCAACACGTTGAATAGTTGCGGCAGCTCATCGAGGCTGGCTGCACGCAGGAAATTCCCGAGCGGAGCGAGGCGTGGATCTTCGCCCTTGGGAAGCTTGAAATTGTTTTTCAGGAATTTGGCGTACAAGGACGGCGAGTCCTTCAGGATCTGCTCCGCGTCGGCGCGCATGGTGCGGAATTTATAAAAAGTAAAGGGTTTTCCGTTGAGACCCAGGCGCTTCTGACGAAACAGCACAGGGCCCGGCGAGGTCAATTTGATTGCGACCGCGATTGCGGCCATCACCGGGGACAGAGCGATTAACAACAGCCCCGACACGACGAAATCGATGGCGCGTTTCACAGCTGCCTGAATGGGGGTCAGCTCACCCTTGCTTACTGAAAGCACAGGAATGCCCGCGATATCGCCGAGCGACTGGCGGAACAGCCTTGTATCGAGCAGGCTGGGTATGATGTGGACGGACTTGCCTTGCTTGAGAAGGGTGAGCATGCACTCCGTACTCGCCGGCCCGTCCGCCCCGTCGTTCATGCCGATGAGGTAAACATCATCAATCTCTTTGAGCGAAGCGCACTTCAGGTCGCAGCCAGACTCCGCCCGATTGCCGTTGCAATCAACCGCCCGCTTCGCCGGCTTAGCGTCTACCCGCTGATAGCCCATGGGATGCGCGGTGGTCAGAAGTCGCGCGAAGTGCTCGCGGGATGCCTCGTCGTCGCCGATCACGACCGCAGTCCGCCACTTATGTGCGGAGCGGCGCAGGCTCCGCAGCAAAAGTGTGGTTCCCATCTGCCTGAAGCAGATGAGAACCGCCGACGCGGCAATGAAATAAGCAGTGAACTGTCGGCTCAGATATTGAAATTTCAGTGCAAAGATCGCCGCAATCGTCACGAGGGACCAGATCAGCAACGTCTGTATCAGCCTGCGAGCAAGGAAATTGAGGCGTTCCGTACGGTGGGGTCGATAGGTCTCCGTGTATGCGGTCAGCGTCAGCCAGGACAGGATCGCGAGGATTAAAAGGGCCGAATACTGCGATTGCGCTTCGGAAGGCCTGCCGTGCGGGAATACCTGAATCTGTCCCCTGTACAGCGCGAGCACGATTTCTGACGCGACAAAGTAGCCGACGAAAATACAAATTGCATCGGCAATTCGCTCTGCCACTTCCCTGCTATTTTGCGGATTCAATGTCACCCCCCAGCGGTATCGTTCCAGCATCCCGAGCCTTCGGGCAGCAGTCCCCTAAATCTGCCCTAAAGCGTCAAATGCTCGTTCTTTTCGCCCCAAGCCATTCAGTCTTAGCTCTGTTACGGCTTTGTTGTCAAACTGTGCAAATTTGAAAAATCACCCCCTCCGGCGGGTGCTTGATTAGCGTGATTTTGCCCGCCAACGATTGGCAATTTGCGTTCGTGTTCGCCCGCTTGATAGATTGCTGTTCTTTTGGAAACCATTTTGCCGCGGAATCTGACTGGGCAAGTCCGGCGTGACTCAATAACGACTCGCCGGTTCGAGTGATTTCTGCATGCCACGCGTTTCAGCAGTTCTCGCACTGATTCGAGACGAGGGGATCCTGAATCTGCCGCGAATTGCTCTCGATTCGCTGAGGCTCCTCGACTTTCACATTTTCGTAATCAATCGCGGAGAGCAGCTGGCGCCGCTTCCGGTACCCGACGGCGTCACCATGTATGCCGACGCTTTGGATCGCCTCAAGCGCGCTCGCGAAAAGCGGACCGCCCTGTCCAATGAATTCTGGCGCGACCAGATGAGCGGCGCATCACACTGCGCGACGCTCGAGCTCAACGGGGAACTGGGAGGCGTGGTCTGGGCGTACGACTATCCGGCCGAGCGCCCGATAATCGTGTTGGAACCCGGGGAGGCGGAGTTATCGACGTCATACACCGTGGAAAAATTCCGTGGCCGCGGACTTTACCGGGCGTTGCTGTATTTCGCGACTGATTGGCAGCTGCGCGAGCGCCCCCGCCTGTTCACTATTGTCGCCAGCAACAATCCCACCCCCATGAAGGCGGTTTATCAAGTCGGATTTCACGAGGTCGGCGTCATCCGGCGTCGCGCGATACACGGGCCAAAGTTTTCGATTAATCAGATGACAGTGAAGTAGACCGCCGCGCCCAAGGGGTCCGGGGTAACTCCAGTTCGGCAGCTCGATTTTCAAGAAGTGCGATAATCGGCCAACGTCTTGCAGAGCGGTGCCGCTCATTTCAGAAGGACTAAAACAGAGTGTAGATGAATGGCGCAACCGCGGACGTCTCAGCGGCCACAACGAGCAAGCCTATGAAAACCAGCAGAACGACTACGGGAGTCAGCCACAATTTTCTGTTAGACCGAAGAAATTCCGCCAACTCGCGAAGGATTCCGAGTCGGGTCCCCAGTTTACTCATTACAGATCCTCTTTTTTAACTATCGTATTCTCTAAGACGACCATGTCCATCCCGCTGCGAGCGAAGCTGCTCAGGGCCTCGGCCGGCGTATTTACAATTGGCTCACCGCGCAGGTTGAACGAGGTGTTGAGTAGGACTGGTATTCCCGTCGCTTGCTCAAATCCAGACAGGAGTCGGGCATACAGCGGATTGGTTTCGGGAAGGACTGTCTGAAGGCGCGCCGTGCCATCGACATGGGTGACAGCGGGGATTTTTTCCCTTGCCGCGGGATGGACGTTTGCTACCATGGCCATGAAACGAGCCGGCAACTGCTCGGCGACTCGCGCTTCGAAGAAATCGGAGGCCTTGTCGACGAGGACAGACGGGGCGAAAGGACGAAACGGTTCGCGGAATTTTATCTTGGTGTTGACTATTTCCTTCATTTCCGATCGTCTCGGATCAGCCAGAATCGAACGGTTGCCGAGAGCTCGAGGGCCCCACTCGAATCGTCCCTGCATCCAACCCACCACTGAACCGGCTTCGAGCGCTGCCACAGCCCTACCGCACAGGGCATCTTCGTTGTCGAAGGTTTCGTGTCTGACGGATTGCGAATTGAGATAATCAACGACCGAACCGTTCGAGTGCTCCTCACCCCAATATGCGTGCGTCATTTCAAATTTTCGCGGCCGTCCATCGACTACATGATAAGCCCATAGTGCAGCGCCGAGCGCACCGCCTGCATCTCCGGCTGCTGGTTGCACAAAAATCTCATCAAAGCCGGCTTCCCTGAATATTCGCGAGTTCGCAACACTGTTTAGAGCAACCCCACCGGCTAGGCACAGGCGTTTGAGTCCCGTTCGTTGTTGCAAATGACGCGCCATGTGAAGAAGTACGTCCTCTGTAACTGACTGGACGCTTGCGGCTATATTAGCATAGTGCTGATTGGTTTCTGCCTGCCTTTTGAAGTCAGTTGGCTTGGCCCCGAAATACGAAGGGTAGCCGTAACTCTCCGTGAAGAACGGTGATTCCGGCGCTCGCGGCGGTCCGAAAAGCTCTACAAATTTTTCATTGTAGGTGTCGGTGGACGATCTATCAAAGCAGAAATATTTCATGTCAAGCTGGAAACTGCCGTCCCCGCCGACTCGAATAAGTTTTGAAACTTTGTCTCGATACTCCGGACGCCCGAAGGGAGCCATACCCATCACCTTGTACTCGCCTTCGTTTACTTCGAAGCCCAACAAGGCGGTGAATGCACTATAGAGAAGCCCCAAGGAATGCGGAAAACGTATTTCGCCGAGGAGCTTGAGATCTGTTCCGCGACCTTCCCCAAAGGTCGCGGTAGCCCATTCGCCGACTCCGTCGACGGTGAGTATGGCGGCATCGGTGAATGGCGAGCAGAAGAAAGAGCTAGCGGCATGGGAGAGGTGATGCTCGCAGAAGATTACTTTTTTTGGATCGAGTTTAAGATAATTGGCAAGCTTGCCTTTTATCCACAACTTGTCCTTCAACCAGGTAATCATCGCCTTCTGGAACACCACACACGACGACGGATAAGTGGCTGCGGCAGTCGTTAGAATTCGTTCCAACTTCAGGAAGGGCTTTTCAAAAAAAACGACCGAATCGAGCTCTTTACCGTCGATTCGTGCTCGACGGAGACAGAAGTCGATAGCTTTTTCCGGAAAATTATAGTCGTGCTTCTTGCGCGTGAATCTCTCTTCCTCTGCGGCTGCAACGAGTTCGCCGTCGTTCAGCAGCGCAGCGGCCGCGTCATGAAAGAAGCAGGAGACTCCAAGTGTGTACATAAACTAATTTGAAATTCCGATTGGTGATTATCGCTACGATCCGCTTAAGAACACACCTTGAAGAGCTCCGGGTCCAGGAACGGACCTTACGATAGGCCCTTGTCTACCATCTCAACTAACATAACTGATTCTCAAACTACGTTCCGAAGAATAATTAGTTTAACGGACTTCTGCCCGGGGTTCAATCGATCACTGAGCACGCTTGCGTCCGATCATGATGAAGAGGCCACCTTCCGCGCCGCCCTTTAGTAGCATCCCTGCCTGGGTCAGAAAGCGGGCCATGCGCGTCGGATGCGGCTCGGGCTGATCGAACAGCCGCTCGGTTCGAAGCAGCGGGCTTCCCGTGCATGTCGGGATGCTGGCGATGAATTCGATCCCGCACTGCTCGAACCATTCCAGCACTTCGCCAAAGGTGTGCTTGGATTCATGCGGGTGCTTGTATTGATCGTACAGCCAGGCCCGCCGCCTGCCCTCGTTAAGCGATACCTTTCGCAGGCGTGGATCGAGAACCGCAGCCTTGTCGCCGAATACCCGGATCATCGTGCGCCGGAAATCGGTGGGCAATCTCCCATAGGTGTTGTACAGGCCGACCAAGATGATGCCGCCCTTTTTGATAAGGCGCACGATCGATTTGAACCCGCCGTATGGGTCGCTGGTATGATGCAGCACGCCGTTGCTGAGGACGACATCGAAGCTTTCAGCCTTGAACGGCGGGCGAAACAGATTTATCTGGTAGAAGGTCACATTCTCGAGCGCGTTGCGCAGCTTGAATTCCTGCGCAAGCCGCAGCGAATTGAGGCAAAGGTCGGCGCCGATTACTGTCCGTGTGGTGCACTCGCCAAGGAAGTTGCTGAGTTGGCCGGTACCGCAGCCAACCTCCAGCACCTTTGCCGTCAAGGGGAGGTTGTCGTCGAGCAATTGGGCGAAGATGCCTTTGCGGGCTTTTTCGCGCAGCGTGAAGCTTGATTCGACGTCGTCGTAATTGGGGAAGGGATTCTGCTCATAAAATGCCTTCACGACGCCGGTTACGTCTCCGCTTGAGGCTTGATCGCCGGCGGGCCAAAATAGCAGCGCAATCCCGTTGTCGTATTCGAAGTTGCGCCCGCAGTGCAGGCATCGAAGCGTTTGCGCCGCATTCTCGAGGTCGCAGCCGCAAACCGGGCAGCAGACAAGCGCGAGATTTTTTGCAGACAATACCGGCGACGATGCGATGGCGGCAGCCTCGGGTGCTTGTGCGCTCATAGTTTTAGAATCTCGGCGCCTTAGCAAATCAGTAGTTCACACATAAAACGGAAATCCGGGCTAATACTGTTTGGTGGGATCGGTGCCAGGGGACACGCGAGGAGACCACGTTACTTCGGCGCGGTCCTCGCCCTCGATTGATTTTCGCCGCCCATTTCGAAGCGCCAAAGACACGACGCCAAAGACGGTGTAATAAAATACTCTCAAGATTAATCGTGCCTCGGCTTCCCCCACACGCTTATTCAAACGCTTGGCGCCGGCGACAATGCGTTTGCCGGCGCGAGCGAGTGCGCTCTTCCGCTCAGGGGGAGGTTGGGCCGTCATCGGAGTCGTGGTGATATCTGAACCCAATTGTTTACCGTACCTTAGCAAGCCCTGGGCTTTGCGCGCGAGAGTGCAATTCATCGAGAACCAGCGACGAAACCAGGTCGGCGATAACCTGATATCCCACTGGGGTCGGATGCATATCATATTTTGTATAGAAAAGAGCCGGCTGTCCGGCGCCAGCACTTCTCATTTCGGACGTCAGATCGCGAAACGGGATGTTGGATTGTGCGCAGACGCGCGAAAGCGTGTCGACCATCGCGAGGGATTCGCCTACAACGGAATTCGTTTTCGATGCTTGTCCATATACGCTCTCCCTGAATGGGACGAATACGACCAGCAATTGAGCACCTGACGAACGAACCTGTTGATCAAGCCACCGCACTTCTCCACCGAGTAAACGAAGACCAACGGTTTCAAAGGCGGCAGGACCAGCACTGGCGCGAGTATCTCTCAAATGGCGGCGTCGAATCAGGCCAGACATCGTGCCGCGAAACAGATTGAGTAGTTCGGAGTGCTTCGCAAGCCAGTCGTACCCGGGTAACTCGGTAATGAACTGGCGCGCGGTCAGGGTCCGAGACTGAAATCGCTCGCGTTGTACGGCGGACTTCGGATTTACGCCTCCCGACGCGTCAATGGTAAACAAGGGACGAGCAAGGTCGTCGTCGGTGTCGTTCGGAACGACGGTGAGAATAACCAGATTAGGATGGAAACGGCGAACCCATAAATCATACCACAGTGCCTCGTCCCCTGTGCCTATGCCGGGAATTCCGGCATTGAGCACTTCTGCGGGCCCGTATTTGCTATTCAGCAATCGCTCAAGCTGGCTTGGGTACGTCTGATCATCATTGGCGCCCCAGCCAAAGGTAAAGCTGTCTCCTAATACCGCCACCCTTATGGTGCGAGAGTCCGGGAAGGGCGCGAAGAGCTTCGCCGACCGGAAGCGTTGCGCATTCGTCGTGTAACTCACACTAAACGCGTGAGGTACGACGTGAACCTCGCGAATGTCAGGTCTTAGCGCAGGAACTCCGAGAATTACCTCGTTCAGCGGCACTAATCTCTGCGTTGGTACAAAAACACGGACAAAAATTTCGCCGAACAGCAACGTCAGAACGCTTGCGATCATCACAACCGAAGCTGACAGGAGAGCCCGGGCAAGCCTCGTGCGCAGGCGTTCCCCAGGTCCAGAAGGGCCGACGCTGTCGCCCTCTGGCGCCGAAGCGTGCATCGCATGATCAACCATTTGGCATTTGGCACTTCGACGGACAGTTTTACCCGCCCTCGCGAGATTCAGGTAGCTGTATAGCTTCCGAATTTCGGTTTTGCAAGCATGACGATGCTTCACGCCCGCTCAAATCTGTTTCAGCGCAGCCGATCAGATGCGCCACTTCGTTCGGTGTCCATAGGTTGGTTTCCCAGAGCCCGCGGCTCGCGTTTGAGCACGCGCTCGATCTTGTATCTAAATTATGCAAGAGCTGATGGAACCAGCGCAACTCATTACGCATCACCGCACATGGGCGGCGAACGACGCCATTTACGCTCGATTTCCACTACTACTCGGTCGGCCGCCATCCGGTTTAAGGCACGGGACTCCTGAATGAAAATCCTGGTAACTGGCGCGGCCGAAACGATGGGACTGGCCGCTTTCGTGGACCAGCTTCAGCTAAGACCAAGGAAGAGCCTCGGTCGCTTGCGCTACAGGGCGGGGTTGGGCTACACGGATTCTGATCCCAGACGTCAAAACGGAAATTCCGGGTTAATGATTCTGGATCAGTAATTTCGTTGCGAGCCTTGGGCTCCAGCATGTATTTCGTGTCGGCTGTCTCGGCGACGGAGTCTGGCTGGTATTCCAAGTGTTCTGATCCTTTTCTATAGCAAATCTGAAACTGTCCTCTTACCGGTCTGAACCACTTGAGTGCCTCGCGGTCCAAGATGCGCGCGAGCTTCCGTTCAGGTTCGGACTGAAACTTCTGCACGGGCTACAGGCATCGCTGGAATCCGCCGAACAGGTACTTGGCCATGTTGCTCTTGTCTGCGGGTGACACTCTGAAGTCTATCGGGGGCTCGCCCGCTTCAGCAGTGTAATTGCTCGGCTTCAGTTCCGTGAAGCCCTTGTTGACCTTCACCTCAAAGCCAACGTCTTCCTCCCAATAATGCTCCTGCATTTGGGCGTGGATGAACTTGGCGTCTGCAAGTGCGAAATCGTCGCGAACCTTGCGGCTCGCGTGCTGGAACCTTTCAAGAAAGGGGAGAGCATCCGGCGCGCATGCCGCACGATAGGGCGGGGAAGTGGCGAAAGGCTCGCATGGAGCGACGAAGACGCGCGCGCGCATGTAACAAGCAAGTTTGTTGGCTGCACGGTCGAACGAAAGCGAGAATTGCAATAGCCGTCGCGAGAACATCCACCTCATTTGTCCATAGCATATGCGTAGTATTCTTCAAAAGTTTCCGCCGGCGCGCGGTGTTTGAGAAGACGTGTTGACAATTGAAAGGCACGTGCCTGCTCGGGCATAATAGTAAAGGTCCAGTTAATCCCCTCCTTATATACCTGCGCAGGTAGTGAAGGATCAATCTCATGTGACAGCAGGATCACGACTGGCCTGCCCGTCGCCTGTTGGAGCCGCCGCCCATTGGTCAGGACATCGCCGAGGCTGAGCTCCAGTTGAGCCTTGCGTGTGAAATGGACTACATTGCCATACCGTTGCTCTCGCATGAGGTAGGTTGGGTTTGAGACATAGTAGGGCAGCGTCTCCAAAAGAAAATCGGGATCTGCGATGATAACCGCTTGCTTGAGGTCTGGGTGTCCTGCGAGAATCGATCTCACATTATTGTTGCGGTTGTCCAGCGCCGCGACTGGAGCGATCACAGTTCCGAAGACCTTTTGGGCGCTGTACCGCAACTGCAGAAGCAGAACCAACACAAACAGCGCCGTGCCCGCGGTTGACAGCCGACCGACGAACGGCTTCAGTCGGACAGGCGAAACAGGCTCCTTCTGCGCATTTCCGGGCACTGCAAGCCAGTACATACAGATTAAAAAAACAAGCCACAGGGCTTGATGACGATACGATCCAGGGATGAGGACTACGAAGAAGAGGGAGAATCCAACCAGAGTTGTCAAAGCGGCGAGGAAGGCGCCTGTCCGTCGAATCAAGCCCAGCGTGCTGCCGAATAAGATCAGAGACTTGACTATCGTCAACGGCTTGCCGAGCAGCGGCATTAGCCTTGCCAACCTGTCAGGGCCCGGAAGACCCCAGGAGTAAAACTGCAGCGAAGGCAGAAACATTCCCTTAATCAGTGTCTTGAATGTGACACTGTTGGGGTCAATCCTGATCGAATCAGCCAACGTCGGGAAGACCGTTATGAAGCAGGTCACGACGCCAATGGCCGCCAGGGCCGCGTTGTAGAGAAACATACGGATATTCCGCAGTTTGTTGGCGGCTTCGCCGCAGAGTATGTCCACAAACCAAAAGAGCAGGAGCCCGCCGACGAGCAGTACAGAATGCACGTTACAGTTAGCCAGCAAAAACAACAGCACTCCCAGCAAACAATCTCTATCGCGATGGCGCTCGTAGAAGGCGGCGAACAGGAAGAGAAGCAGCATGCTAATTCCGTAGTTGCGGGCCATCACGGAATACTCGTACATTGAAAAGCGCGCAGTCAGAATCAGAGCCAGAAGCGGCAGGCTGAAGGGGGCGCGTAGCACGAGAATCAGCACTGCAAGGGCTGCAACAACGATGGAAACAAGCTGCAGAACCTCAGGGCGTGGGACCAACGTATGCGCGGAGCGAAGAAGCAGGTACCAAAGAGCAGGATGACCCTCCCAGCGAAGCTCCTTAACCATGGCGAATACAGAGTCTCCCTGCAGGGCTATCGATAGCGCCTTCACTTCATCGCGCCAAACCAGATGCGTCCATGCAAGAAAAGAGACAACACCAAGCCAGACCACGAACATCGCCAGAGCGATCAAGCGCCTATGGGCAGCGCCTGTATCGCTGTAAATCGACGTTACATCAGTCATGCCCCTCCGCCCGATCATAACGGCAAACTGCGCGAGGCTCTGTGGGTGATGTGGCGGCGGGGATGGCGGATGATCCACGTTATTGTTTTCAGCGAGCCGACCCATTTTACCCGGAATTTCCATTTTGACTTTGCAAACGCGAGATCTTTAACCCGATAGCCGCTCCAGCGTCAACTCGGCGCCGGTCTGGCGGTTGTGGCCCGCTCGCGGTGGCGGCAGTGACCCGCTGCGCGCCGTTCCGGCCGCTTTCGCGTTGTTGCCGTACCTTATTTGGCGGCGGTCGGATCGATCGGATGGCTCGGCCGGAGCCGCGAGCAGGATAGGTGGGATTGTGATGGAAGCGGGGAGAATTGATCCTCGTCCGAAGGCCGTCCGTCGATAGCCACTACAAGCTTAGTCCGCGAATGTTAGCTCGCTCCCGGAGCGCCCGCTGGCTTATGCCGAGGTGCTATCCATGAGACTCGCCGCTCGCCGAGGCGCGATTCTGCCTCATCGCAACCACCGCCGCATCCTGATCTATAATTGAAATCTAAGGCTTATATCGGTAGTATCAAGTCATGCTGAGAGTAACTAGTCGAATGGCTGTCATAATGGTCGTCGTCTGCAGTTCGATGATCACGCTGATTGGCGCCGGGCATTGTGATGGCATCGTTACCGGAGGGCTCGATGAGCCGGAATCCGGGTTCAGTTTGGGACCGAATCTTCTAGTCAACGGAGATCTGCGGTCTGGACTCCAAGGCTGGACGCTCAACCCTTCCTGCTTCAGCCTCGAAGGGAGCGGCGATTCCGCCAGTCTGCGGCTGCACGTACCGTGCAACCCGCCGGTTGCAACGGCCAGGAATGCTTTGAAATGTCCGCCCGGTCTGTACACGATTTCGACTGAAATAAAAACTCAAACCACCATCACCGTGCCACAGGGGCGCGCGGGTGCCCGAATCAGTCTGTTGGCAACTCCTGCCAATAAATGGGCGTTCACTTGGCCGGTTGCAGGAACGACCGCTTGGACTACCGCGGTGAAAGCGCACGCTGCGGTCGCCGATGGAAGCATCGGTTCCTTCGTTGCGGGAAACGTGGGACCCGTCGCTGGAACGTCATGGTTTAGAAAATTTTCGGTGCGGCGCGAGCTTCCTGCGCCGGTGGAAACGTTTCTGCTGTACCCGAACTATCGCGGAATGATGTTCAGCGACCAGAGCCAGGTCGCGCGGGTCTCCATCGATGTTAATCCGCCTGCGGACACAACCATGGCGCAGCTTCACGTCGTGCTCGAAGTTATGGATCCGGGCGGAAAGGTGCTTTCGACCCATCGGCTGTCGCCACCGGTGGATGGCTCGATGGTCGCGAACATCGACATGGGCAGTCTTCCGCTTGGACAATATCGGCTACAGGGATATCTGGAAGGGCCCGGCGACAAGCGAATCTTTACGCAATCGTCCTACACGATCGTAAAGGTCAGCACCGAAACGCGCGCCTCGATGAAGGCGTGGATCGATTCGGACAATATCATTCACATGGGCGGCCGCCCGCGATTTGTGATTGGCCTGTACGATACGACCGGCTCTGGGCTTCGGCCAGATAACTACAGTCCGAGATTAAAGGGGATAGCCAAGGCGCCGATCAATCTGATGATAAATTATTTTCTCGGCAACGGCTGGCCGGATGTGATCTACCCTTACACCGAGGCGATGGAGCCGTTCGGCATTTTTTACCTGGCGACCGTAGGCGCGCTTTTCCCTTTGAAGAATAGCGCGCATTATCCAAAATGGGTGCATGCGGGAAAGGTTGGCCCGGACCAGGTGATTGCTCAATATAGTAAAGCATTGGCCGGCGATTCGCGCGTGATCGGCTATTACACATGTGACGAATGCGCAAGCGAGCTGCAACCGCGGACATTCCATCAATATGGCGTGATCAAGCAGTACGACCCGGCCAGCATAGCTTTTGCGGTGGAAAACTACCCCAACGAATTTCAATTCTGGCGCGACACCGTCGACGTGCTCGGTCTTGACCCATACCCTATCGGTACCCGCGCTCCTGAAAGCTATGTCGGCGATATGACCAGGAAGGTGATCGGTGCGGTGCATGGCGCACGGCCGGTGTGGACGGTGATCCAGTTTTTCCGGACGTATGCGCAATCGCACTTCCCCACCGAGCAGGAGCTCCATGACATGAGCTGGATGGCGATAACCGAAGGAGCGCGCGGAGTCTTCTATTGGTCATACGGAGTGCGCGGGCTCTCCTGGGGCAACGAGGGCCCAGTGGTTCGCCAGCAGCGCTACGACGAATTGGTCAACGTAACGCGTGGAATCAGCGCGCTTGAGCCGGTCCTGCTCGCGCCGGACAGCCCGGTGCTCTCTGCAAATTCGGCTTCCGGCATCGTGATTACCAAGGAGAAGGGCCTCCACGACGGAAGCCGTTACCTTATTTCGTACAATCACAGCGGCGACAGCGTTGAAGCCCGCTTCACGCTACGGCGGCCCGCTCGCGCGGTATCAGTGTACGGCGAAAATCGCTCAATTGCGGTGGACCAAGGCGGCTCTCAATTCAAAGATATTTACGCTCCATTTCAGGCTCACGTTTACAAGTTAAATTGATGGATTCTCGCGGGCGTGAATGCACCCTGTTGAGAATCCGTCATTCCTTCACTTCCAATCACCGATGCGCTACGTTTGTTGGGTTGTCGGTGATAGAAACTTGACATATGCGTGGCTCGCCCATGCGGGAGCGATCGCTTACACGAAGGTCATTTGACTGCGTCGCGTGATCGTTGACGTGAGAAGAGTGTCCTGCCGCGGCGATGCGTTTCGCATCTGGGTATACGGCGTCAGGAGAAATGAGTAACGGAAAAGAATTACGACTGCCCAGTTTCATTCATGTGGGGCCCCCTCGAACCGGTACGACCTGGTTGCACGAAGCGTTGATGGGTCACATCGGCTTGCCGAGTGAAAAGGAAACGCGCTTTTTCGATGTTCGCTACGATCGCGGAATCGAGTGGTATTGCAGCCTGTTCGGTGACTATCCTGCTAATGTGCCTGCGGGAGAGATTTGCCCCAGCTATTTCTCCAATGCGGTCGCGCGGGAAAGAATCAAACGGCACATCCCGGACTGCAAAATAATTGTCACCTTTCGCGAGCCGGCCGCCAGACTGTATTCGTTTTATCGGCATCGGCGGGGATTCCGCTCCAAGCGCGATCTGGCGATGAATGATACTTTCGACGCATATTGGCGCCTCGAGATGAGCGGCGGCGCGGATCTGTGCAGCTACGCGACTCACCTCAGGCGATGGCAAGCGATATTTGGAAAGCCGTGCGTGATGGTGCTGTTCTATGAAGATCTAAGTTCAAATCCGCAGGGTTATTTGGACGCGGTCTGCGATTTTGTTGGAGCGCGCCGCATCGCGCTTGATCGCTCCAGGGTCGGGAGCGCGAAAGTCAATTCGGCTCCTCGCGCCGCTCGCTCTAGGGTTGCCCGGCGCATGGTCGAGGCGATCTATTGGGCATCTCGCCATGGCGCACGACCATTGATTGAACTCGGCCAGCGCACCGCGCTGTGGCAGATCACGCGGCGACCATTCGTCGCCGACTTCCCGCCGCTGAGCCAGGAATCGGCTGACGAAATGCGCGCGATAATGCTTCCGGAAATCGAGGAGCTTGAACAAATCACCGGGAGAGACCTTTCCCACTGGAAGTCCGGCGCGCAGCGCAAATTTGACGATGGTCGCGCGGACGTTCGATCGCAGGCTGGATAGCAACTTGATGAAGCCGATCCCGTTCCTATCGAACCCGAGACTTTCGCTCGTCGCTACGAGTGGTGCCGTCCGATACTGCGGAGGACGTTCGCGTTAAGCCGCTCTCTCATGGAACTGCAGGCGCAAGCGGAAGCAGCAGAGCCCGGCAGAAGTTGGAAGCGCATCGGTTTGGGACGCGGCCTGAGCCATGCAGGGTCAGTCTGATCTTGTCGGGGTAGCGAGAGCGAGCTGAAAGAGGCGCCATGCAGAGGGATCTGATCTACGATGTGGGCTTCCACCGCGGGGAAGACACCGAATTTTATTTGACAAAGGGGTTCAAGGTCGTAGCCATCGAGGCACACCCCGCGCTTTATCATGCGGGTCGCCAGAAGTTTACTCACGACATAGAATCCGGACGCCTAGTGCTGTTGAACGTTGCCGTCGCGGAAACTTCCGGCCCGATCAGCTTCTTTGAGAGTGACAACGACGTCTGGGGAAGCATCCGACGCGATGCCGCCAAGCGTAACGAGCGGCTGGGCGCTGTATCGCGCGAAATCACGGTTGAAGGCAGGCAGTTTGGCGAAATTCTCAGCCAATTCGGCATTCCCTACTACATGAAAGTGGACATCGAGGGAGCTGATCTGCTGTGTCTGAAGGCTCTCGCGGAGTTCGACGACCGCCCCCAGTATATTTCGATTGAAGCGGAAGTAGATGCTCTCTCCGGTATCCGCAAGGAAATAGCGGCCCTAAGTGGATTGGGCTACGTCAAGTTCAAGATCGTCCGACAGGGCCATGTGCCGCTTCAGTCCTGCCCCTCTCCGGCGCGCGAGGGACGATTCGTCGAGTACAGGTTCCCCTACGGTTCAAGCGGAATGTTCGGCGAAGAGGCTCCCGGCCAGTGGCTTAGTGGCGACCGAGTGGTCGAGGGATACCGCAAAATTGTGCGCGTGCAGCGACTCTTCGGTGACAAGGGATGGATTCGCCGGCTTCCGCTCGGCAACAAGATAACCAACGTCTTGCGGCCGGATGTGAGCTGGTACGATACACATGCGAGTCTCGCCTAGGCCGATGCATCGCTGCCGTCTGAACGTCCCCGGGTCGACCGAGGCATCCAGCCACGCGGCCTTTGATCCAACCCCGCCGAATCGTCCGCAAATGCGATGAACGCCGGCGAAAGGCAGAACGACTTGCAACCGCTGGTCAGCATTGTCGTCAATAACTTCAACTATGGTCGTTTCCTGCGCGCGGCAATTCATAGTGCGCTTGAGCAGACCTATGCGCCCGTCGAAGTAGTAGCTGTCGATGACGGTTCGACCGACAATTCCCGCGAGGTGATTTCGAGCTATGGCGGCAGGGTATCCGCAATCTTTAAGCCAAACGGCGGGCAGGCATCCGCATTCAACGCCGGATTTCGCGCGAGTCACGGCAGCATCGTGATGTTTCTCGACGCGGATGATCTCTTGCTGCCGAACGCCGTCGAGGAGGTCGTGCGGGCGTGGCATCCGGGAGTGGCGAAGGCGCAATTCGTTCTGGCCCATATCGACGCGCAGGGGCGCGCGCTTGGAGGAGTCGTTCCATATTCCCCGGCGCAGATGCCAGAGGGCGACATCAGGGATTCGATACTCGATGCAGGCGGCTACATCGGAGTTCCCACCAGCGGGAACGCTTTCGCGCGAGCGGTTCTCGACCGAGTCCTGCCGCTGCCCGAGCCACAGTGGCATCAGGCAGCCGACGCCCCGCTTCTAATTATTGCGCCGTTTTTGGGAGAAGTCGTTTCGCTCAGAAAAACCCTCGGTTGCTACCGGATTCACGAGTCCAATCTCGGCATGCTCGGCGAGGAGATGGATTCACGCAAGCTGCGCGTCAAGATCATCATCGATCTGCAGCGCGAATGGGCGCTGGCTGAGTTCGCCAGCCGCTCAGGGTTCACAATTCCACGCAATTGGGCCGCGCGCGAGCCAGCGCATCTGAAGTATCGACTGGCCTCATTGCGTGTCGACCCAACCCATCACCCGATAATGGACGATCGGCCGATGCGCCTGATGCTTACGGGAATAAGGGTCTCTTGGCATAATTCCGGATACAACCTTCGAAGCAGGCTCTTTCACACGCTCTGGTTTCCGCTCGTCGCGCTTCTGCCGCAAGCCGCGGCAGTGAAGATAATCCGGCTCGGTTTGCAGCCCCGTCGGCGGCGCGCGAAGACTCTGGCGAAGGATTTCGTCCCGTCGACGCTCAGGAGCGACGGGACGCCGCCAGCGCCGGTCGCCAGACCAAATGGCGGCCATCGCAACGCAAGCGTTTAGCGGCCTTTGAACGGGCCTCGCGACTCCAGCAGATGCGGCGGGTCGCGCTGCGCCAAAGCTTCGCGATATACCTCCTCATATTTCGTCGCGACCGAGCGCCAGGAGTACTCCGCTTCGGCTTTGCGCCGCGCTTCGCGCGAGAGCGATTCGCGCAGCGCGGGGTCGGCCAATAGCCGGGCGACCGAATCGCCGAATTTTGCGTCGTCATCCGCGATCATCGCGTGCCGCCCGTCGATCAATGGCGTGCCGGAGAGGCTTCGCGAGGTTGCAACTATGGGCGCGCCGGAAGCCATCGCCTCGAGAATCTTGTTTTTCACGCCGAGCCCAAATCTCAGCGGACTGGCGTAAACGGCCGCGCTCCAGATCCACGGCCGAATATCGGCGACCGTCCCTGTGACGTGAATTCCGGGAACGCTCGACAGATTTCGAACTCGCAAGGATGGTTGCGCGCCTACGATCCAGAAAGAAGCGCCTGGAATCCGATTTCGGATCGCTGGCATGAGATCGCGAGCAAAATGTTCGGCCGCATCTTCATTAGGCGGCCAGCTCATATTGCCGGTGAAGACGATTCGGCCCGCTTCTGGCGCCGGCCGGTACGCGAAATACTCAAGGTCAACGCCGTTGGGTATCACGGCGATTCGTTCCGCGCTTAATCCGACCGACAGCGCCTGTGCGTCGGAGGGGGACGTGACCACGACGCGGTCCGCGTATCCAAACCATCGTAGCTCCTGACGCCGCGCGAGAAGCGAGAGAAGCTTGAGACGAAACCGCTCTCGCGCCCGGGCGGCATAGCCGGCGAATTCCCGGCACCTCAGCGCCTTCGAGTCATGCACGCAGAGAATTCCCGGCAACCCTCGCGTCGTCGAGCGAAGCAGCGCAGCCAATCCTCCGCCTTCGAGATGGAGCACGTCCGGACGCACTCTTGCGACCGCATCGCTGATGAAGCGCGTCAGCGCTGGATCGACGTCGCCGGTTATCGCGCGCACTTTGGCTCGAATTCCATGTTCGGAACGAAAAATCGAGACGGATTGGCAGTAAGCGCGCGGCCACTCCGATTGCTCTTCGCTCTCATCCCCGCGCGATAGCGCAATCAGGTGAATTTCGTGACGATCGAAGAGGTTGCGAATCAGGTTTGCGGATATCAGGCGGAACCCGTCATGGCTCGGCAGACAAGGGATCATCTCTGAAACGAGCAGGATCCTCATCCGGTACGCAGGCGTGGCCTCAGGGCCATTTGCTTCGCAGGCTTGGGCTGAGCGGATACGGTCTTCCTGCTCATTGCCGCCGCCTGAACGGAAAGTGCGTACAAATTGGGCGCGAGCGAGATAAATATCCAGGTTTCCTTTACGTATTGCGCGCTGATAAAAATTCCCGCCACCATAGCGCCGATCAATCCGATCTGAAATGACAGTGCGAGCGCCGAAATATCTTCGGGCACGCCCGGCAACTTCTGGGAGGCCCGGCAAGTAGCCAGGGTCACCCCCAGAATCGCCAAATAGAGCGCCAGCGTGGGAATCCCTCCCTCGGCGCCCAACTGTACGTAGGTGTTGTGTGCGATGTGACCAGTTTCCCCAACGCTGGTCAGCATCGGGTTGTAGTGAACCACGACCGACTTGAATTGGCCCAGCCCTACGCCGAAAACCGGATGAGCCTCCATCATATGGAGCCCCGCTCGCGCCAACTCGACACGCGCTCGCGTCGAGGCTTCAGGGCCAGTCTCCCACTGTCCTTGGAACTGAATCTGCTGGAACCGCTTGATCGTTTGGCCGGGACCAATCGCGACCATGAGGGCGGTCGCGACTGTGAATCCCACCACCAATCGCATTTTATGCCGGGAATTCACCCACGCCAGCGCGGTCATCACGATTAGCGCAAGCACCCCCCCTCGCGACTGCGAAAGGAAAACCGCGAATGTGAGAATCGGGGTGCAAATCCGTCCGGCCCATTTCCACAGATCGCGCTGGTCGTAGCGGGCCAGCCAGATTGCGAGCGGCACCGTCATGACCAATGAGAGCGCTTCGTAATTGGAATCCATCGAAGGACCACTCGGCCGCGGCGAATGATCAATGTAGTACTGTTTGTACAGCCAAATGCTGGCAAACGTTTCGACCAGCACGATCACCCGAATAGTCATTCGCAATCTGCGTTGTGAGCTGATCAGGATATTCGTCGCGAACATGAGAATCGCGGCGGAAAACAGCAAGGATGCATCGCTGGCCGGAAGTCTCAAGGAAGACAAGGTAGTCCCAAGAACCTGAAACAGCGCGAACGCGGCGAACAGCAAAAGAATTCCCGTGCTTGGCCGCGGCGCTGCATCGCGCGGCCGGCTGAGCAACAGGGTGGCAACGACCAGGGGAATTCCCACCAATTTAATCGGCGTGACGGGAAATGACCCGACATGGAAAAGCTGGGCTCCCAGGATGTGATGCTCCTGAAACGGAACGAGAAACAAAAAGATGAAATAAAGAATCACGGCGCTGAGCCCGTCCCCTGCATCAATTGGCGATCATTCGCGTGCCGCTGGAAGGTTCCAAAATTTGAGATACACCCCGAACAGACTCCGCAAATGCTACAGAATTCTCTCGCGGAGGTGGCGCTGGATTCTTCCAAATAATGACGCCCGTTCAGACCGGATCTCGCGCACATGCTTTAGTGAGTCAGCATCGAGATTGCGGCGGTCCATTCGCGACAACCCGCGCACCCCGTCTACGAATCCCCGCAGATACGCCCGACCTTGCCCTGCGCGCAGCGAAAAAAATCCCATCGTAGCGAGATGGGCAAACATGCGTGGGATGGCCGTCAACGGCGGAAATAATCGATAGACAACCCAGATTCCATTTCGTGTGTAGTAATAATAGACCCGCCAAGATGGATGCTGCTCGATCGCGACGTGATGCGTTGTCGATACGCGGGGTGTATGCACGACGCGGCAGCCGCTGCCGATTAATCGGTAGGCGAGGTCCACGCCCTCGTGGCCGAGGAAGAATTCGCCCGAGTAGCCGCCCACCGACAGAACCTTTTCGCGGCTGAGCGCGCACATTCCCTCTATAATAAAGTGAGTTTCGAACTCCCTGGTGGCGTGCGAGATCGGGCGGGGATGGCACCAATCGCGTGCCAGAACCTTACCGTCTACGCCGTTGACGGTGAAGACAAGGCACGCGAGTTGCGGATCGCGCGAAAATGCGGTTTCCACTTCCGTGATGCAATTGGAGCTGGACAATTCGACGTCGTCATCGAGTGTAATTACGATTGGAGTACCGGCTGCGCGCAGCCCGATGTTTCGGCCCTCGCACCCGGCGTTGGACGGTGCGGCGATGTAGCGCACATTCGGATATTCGGACGCCAGAAGGCTTTTCAGTTCCGGTTCAGCGGCGTTGTCGACCACGATGATCTCGGCCACCTGGTCCGCGTACGGAAGCACCGATGCCAGCGCGCGCCTGAGATGTTGATGGCGCTTGTAAGTGAGAATCGAGATGGTGACCGTGCGACTCATGCGGCAGCGAACCTCAAATGCCTCTCCCAAGCTCCGAGCGTGGCGCGAGTGAGCAGCCGCCGGCGTTCCGACGCGTCCTGCGCTTCAACGGCGAGCGCGCGGCAAAGCCCGGCCACCATGTCGGTTCCTCGACCGCCATCCGATCCGATCTCGTCCCAGAAGAAATCGATCACGCATCCGGTTCCGTATATCAGCGTGGCGAGCGAACCGACCCGCGCCGCCGCGAACATCGCGCGGGATCCCAATTGACGCAATCTGGAAGGCCGCCGAAACACGCGAGCCCAGTCACGTAGCCGCTGCGCGGCGGTCTCGATACTGCTCAGTCGCACGAAGATCCCGCGCCAATCACCCACAGCCGTGTTTGTGCCCAGCAATTGCCCGCTTTCCCAGTCCCAGGTCGCGCGCGCAATCTCAACGGCCTCGCTGAATTCACAGGCGAGATCTCCCGGCGCAAATCCGGTCTGGCCGAGCTTTTGAGCCATCGCATTGCGGAAACGGGAGATGAGCCGACTGGACATCTCGGCTCCCAAAATCTCTTTGTGCGCGCCAAGGGCTTCCTCAACCGGCTTTCGCCTGCTCCGATATGCCGGTTGGTAGCATCCCAAAAAAACCGACAGCGACGTTCCCAGATCAATCCAGAATTTGGCCAGTGAGTACGCAGTCGCAGTATTATCGCTGACGCGGTCCGCATACTCACTCCGTACCGCAATTTGTTCGATTATCCGGTTGTTCAGCAAACGAAACGCATCATATTTGGGGATTGCGTCTCCGCTCGGCGCCACCCGCGGAACCGGAATCGCGGCGGGATCGCCCCACAGCAGCTTTGCATGCTCGCACAGCTCTCGGGTAAAGATAGCCGGCCGCAACCGAGTCATCCCCTGCGTCAGAATCGCGCGCAATTCAACCTTGATTCCGCGCTCGGCATTGGCGGAATCGGAGTTGGTGTCCAGTTCGACCTGCCGCATCGACCGCCGAATCTCCCGCCTTGAGACGATGCCGCCCTTCACTACCACCAGGCACTCGACGTCGCTCAACCACCGGCTATTGGTCCTGGGATGTGGGATTATTGTTCCCTCGCCGCGCGCGAAACTTCCCGTCAGGAGAACGCCGGCGACACTTGGAGCGGCGGCGCAATTGCGCACGCGCGCGAGCAGCCGTTCCAGCTCGCCGCGCACCTCGTCTTGAAATGCGGGATCGGCGCTGAGGCGGAACGATCCTGGCGGGCTCAAGCTGAACGCGCCGTCAGTCATTCGTGCAATTCAGGGTCCGTGTACTTCGAGTACTTCGAGTATTTCCCGTAGCGCCCGTAGCGGCCGTAGCGTCCGTAGCGGCCATAACGCTCGCTGCGCAAAGTCGAATACGAAGGCTTGAAGCGGTTCAGCACCACGCCGAACAGAGTCTCGGGATCGAACATAAGAAAAGTCTTGGTGGTCGCGACGCGTGAGGTGCTGTCGGCGGCGGTCACGAGGATTGTGCCATCTCCGGCTCTCGCGAGAATCTGGGCATCCGGAACCAGCAATGCCGGCGGGGTATCAATTATTATGTATTGGTAAGCGCCGCTGCCCTTCAAGGTTTTCATCAACTCGTCCATTTTGGCGGAAGCGAGGTATTCCGGCGCGCGGTTGCTTGTTCCTCCCGAGGGCAACAGGCTCAGCCCCGGCACGGGCGTCGGCAGTACGCTGGAAGCGAATTTCGTGGTTCCCTGCAGACATCCGAGCAGTCCTCCCACTTTCGGCACCGGAAAGGCATAGTGCTGAAATGGCGCGCGGATATCGCCGTCGATCAAGAGAGCGCCGCTACCCGATACGGCTAGCGCGGCTGCCAGATTCAGCGCGACAAAACTCTTTCCCTCGCCGCCGATGCCGCTTGCAACGACGAATACCTTGGCGTCGTCGTGTTGCGCCGCCCATGATTTCAGCTTGAAGGCGAGCAGCTGGAACTCGTCAGCCGCACTGCCGATCATCCCCTCTCCAGCCACCACCAAGGGCGGCGCCGGATAGCGCGTGGCGAACCTTGCGGCGCGGCCCATGAGCGCCTGCAAATCTCCATTAGCCCCATTATGGTTTGCTGATTCGCCATCGGCCGTAGTTTGACCGCCGTTGGCGGACTGTCCATTTCCGCTTGCGTCGGAGTCGGCTGCGACCCCATTTCCCGGCAGCGCGAGCAGGGCCTCCGCCGATTTTAGCTCACCATTGACGTAACCGGGCTGGATTTCCCGCACCCGCGAGATGACAATTGTGTTGACATCGGCGAACTCGGCTTTCACGTCATCGGAATCCTTGAATGAAGTATCCGTGTAGAACAGCCCGAAGGGGATCGCCAGCGCGATCAACAGCGTCGCAGCAACGCCGCCTCCTATCAGCAAGAGCGGCTTTGGGTATGACGGGCTGATGGGCAGCGAGGCAGGCTGCAGCATCTGTAAGCGCTCCCCCTGGCCGCGTTCAAGCACTGCCTGATCGGCGCGAGCTTCGAAAAAGAGATTGCTCAGATCGTGATAGCGGTTCGACAGGATTCCATAGTCGCGGTCCACCGCAGCCATTACCTCCTCATGCGCTGGAGTCTCGGCAATTCTGCGCTGGTAATCGTCAATTTGCTGCTGGACCATACGGGCAGCCGAATCGGGGGGGGGCGGCGCAACGGCCGGTTGATTGCCGGGTTTTACGATTTCCTTCTCCAGGTCGGCGATCTGCGACTTGGTTTCGATCACTTCCGGATACTCGTCGCTGTACTGGGCTTTGAGCGCAAACAGCTTTGCCTGCAGCGCCGCCAGCGCCGCATCGGGCGTGTTTGGCATTGGCGCCTTCGGCAAAGGTGCTCCCGACGCATCGGTCTTGTTGTCGGCGCTCTGCTTGGCCCGTTCGAGCTGCAATTGAAGCGCCTGCAAGGCATTGACGTTGTCATCGAGGTCTTGCGGCATGCTCCCGCGATATTTCTCCTTCAGGATTTTGATTTGGCGCTGGCTTTCGGCGAGCTTGCCTTTGGTCTCATCCAGTTCGCTCGAAAGTAGTTTGATGGTTTCCGCATTGTGGCGCTCACGTTCCCTGCGGTACTCATCAATCATTATGTTTCCCAAATCACTCGCAACCGCTTGCGCCTTGGCCGGATCGCGGTACTGAAACGAAATCTCGATGTCGTCCGGAGGAAGGCTTCTCGTCCAACGATTCGGGGTCCCGTTCGCTGACTGCAACACGGAATCGGGAATAGTAATCGAAATCTCGCCGGCCATTTCTCCCATTGCGCCGGGCTCCGGCTTGCCGCCCAGAAGATACAGTCCGTGCTTCGATATCAATTCCGCAAGATGGCCGGGTCTGATGGTTTCCTCGCTAAGAGCCTCCAGACGCGATTCCAGATGAGTATTGTCGGTAGTATTTTGCGGCTCGGCTCCGATCAAATTGGCCTGAATATCGGCATGCCAGACTTCCAGCAGCACTGATGAAGTGTATTCCTTGGGTACAAGAACCACAGCCAGCACCGTGAGCGCCAAACCGGCCGCGACGGTTGAAAAGAAGATCACCCAGTGGCGGTGAATGATATCCCAGTAGGGTCCGATGGTTATGAAGGTCTGATTACTCAAAATTGCCAGCTCCAGCTAAGCGCTTCATTGCCAGCTCCAGCTAAGCGCTTCGACCGAAGCACTTAGCCCCACTATAATATAATTGCCAACCGCTTCCCGTCCATATTGGGACCCGCTGGGAAAAAATTGGCTGGCGACGGTCTCAGTCCGGCGAAGCTCAACGAACCGGGTGTAGATGCTTAGCCATTTGTTCACGCGATCGCTTAAACCGAGGCCCCAGTAAATCACTTGCCCATTAGATCTGTTGTTTCCGAGCGATTCATAATATCCGGCGCCCACATTTCCGGTCAGCCGCGGTGCGATGTCGTAGTATAGGTTACCGTTCACCCATCGAAAATTGACGGCGCTGACAAAGCCGGTGGCCAGACCCGGACGCTGGCCTCCGGTTATGGTCAGCAATGCGCGCTGGAAAGTGTATTTAAGCGACCCTTCCCCGGCCGGATTGACCGCATGCTCGCTGGTCCCCTGGGTATGGGAAATCTCGACGCCCACCTGTCCGGTGAGGTAAAGCTTTTCCATCGGCTGCCAGGCAGCCCGCACGAATGCCCAGTGTGCCTGTTCGCCGGGTTGTCCGGGATAGGCAAACATGAAGTCATAGAATTGATATCCCAGCCCTACAGCGATGCGATAAGGGAAATGGTAATCGGTGGAGCCGCCAATGCTTTGGTCGTAGCTGGTATTATTCGTGTTGCTGTTGGAGCCGGGCCACCAGACGGTATCTTGCAGAACGTTGAAGGCACTGGACCAGTTACTTCCCCAAGAGTGATACAGCTCTCCATTGAAGTAATTGGCCGACGCTCGGTCGCTCGCCAGCAACAGCTGAGCCCCAATGGTGTCGTACTGCAGGGGCTGAATGCTGGTGGCGACGGCCACATAGCCCGGCGCATCGCGCCAGAAGTATTCACGCAGGCGCAGCTTGGTCGTCGGCGACAGGTCTTCATCGTCGGTCGCGCCGACATACTGGCCTTCCCCTGCCCGATCGAACTTAGATTCGTGCGCGAATAGCTGGGCGAAAGTATCGTAATGCAGCGACGCGTATCTGGTGGCCGAGGTGTAATCGAGGTAAAAGCCGCCGATCATCAACCCACCGAAATCGCCCATCTTGTTGCTGGTCTGGAGCAGGACATTGTCGGAATAATATCCGCTTAGCGAGACCTCGGGATAAAGGCGGAACAAGTTGTCCGCACGCCCTGCCGCTGGAGCGGCGAAGATGAAGAAGACAGCGATAAGTGGAATACCTAGATGATTTCTCGTTCTCATGATCATGGCACTGATACCGTGTCTCCGGGTTCCACCGGAACATCCGCAGTTAGGTCTCCACCGGATCGCACCACGTTGTAGTTGACCGTCAGCACGATGGTCTCGTTTTCCCTATGGCGCAGGATATGAATCTTGCTGGGGTCGGCAAACTCCCCAAACCCGCCCGCCTCGGCGAGCGCTTGCGACAAGACTTCACCCGAGTGCAGCTTATAGGCTCCCGGTTTAGTTACCGAGCCGAGTACATAGAATACGTGGCTGGCTGGATCGCTCACACGCACCGTAACATTCACCTCATGAACATAGCGGACGTAGCGCTTCTCAAGGTCCGCTCTGAGCATGTCCGGCGTCAGGCTGGCCGCCACAACCCGCCCAATCAGCGGCATCGCGATCGTTCCGTCAGACGCGACGATTATCTTGCCGCTGAGTTGCGGCTGGTTCCAGACAACTATTTCGAGCTCATCATCGCTGCCGATCCGGTCGGGATCGGCGGTCTTCGCCGCCGCGTGCGGCACCACTTTTTCCTGCACCGCGTTGGAAGCGAACACGCTGCATGCGGCCATCGACATTGAAATCGTGACCGCGAGCAAAATTGTTACGGTCAGAGCCGCACTCGCAGCCACAAACTCGTGAGCGAACTCAATAGCGCCAATCTTCATCAAATTACTTTCCAGTCGCGCCTTTCAGCGTGGTCTTGCCCCTCGCACCCTTGGGCCGTTCGGCGACGACCGAAAGCCGGCTATAGTGCTGCTGCGCACCCGGCTCCGCAGCACGTGGCCCATCGCCGAGCGGCGGGCTGTGCATCCGTGCGAATCTGGGTTCCTGGAGGTCCCAACCCCTCAACAGTATATACTGTTTGCCGCGCCGCTGAACCAGACCGCGCTCCTCCATTTCGTTCAAAAGCCGGCTTACCAGCGGTCGCGAGCTCGCGATCATCTCTGCCAGATCCGCCTGCGAAAGCTCGGGTATTATCAGCGTGCCGCGGTTGTCGTGCACACCGACCCGTCGACCCAGATCACCCAGTACGACTTCGAGACGCTGCTGGAACGGCAAGCCAAGAAAACTTGTCCACCAATGCAGAGTTGACGACCAGAACGAATTTAACGTCTGGTAGAGCTCGATAGCCTGATCGGGATCAAGTAAGCGAAGCAGCCGTACGGCCCGCTCTCGCGTGAAGAGCGCAATCGAGCACTTGGTCAACGCCTGCGTCTCAAATATCTTCGACCGGCGGCCCTTGCCGTCTTCGCAATCGGCGTAGCCAATTATATCGCCCGGACCCGACAGCCGCGCCAGCACCCGCGCGCCATTAGCCGCGTTGCAGTACACCTTTACGTAGCCCGCCAGCACGCAGCCGAACAGATCGCCCGGCGATCCTTCCAGAAACACCATTGCGCCGCGCGCGTAACTGACCGTGCTTCGCTGATCGACGAGTTCGTCAACAATGGCGCTCGGCACGCGCCAGCGGCTGAAATTTCCCCGCAGCCGGGCGTAGCCTTCCTCGCATACGGCGGCGATCATCATTACCCGTTCCTCCGTGTCATACGTGCGCCTTCATCACGCCGAATATGTCGGTGATCTGATTGATGCTGTCGCCATAATCGACGCTCGACACGAATGCCGACCGCGAGTGCGGCGCGGACGGATGAAAGCCGTGCATCCCAGCCGGAGCCCGCGCACTCATGTGACTCGGCGCGATTACCGTTCCTGATTCGGTCAGAAAAATCTGTTCGCCGTACTTCCCGTCTGGAAAATATGAATGGAGCTTGATGAGGTCGTCGGAGTCGAGCCATCTTCCGCCATCGACCTCCATCAGAGCTTTGGTCACCAATTCGCGGGCGCGAGCGGAAAAGAACCAGAAGCGCGCCATCGTGGAATCCAGCAGGCACAGGTAATCGGCCGCGCTAATCGGAAGCGCCGCCAGCGCCGCTTGGATATCGACTGTCGCCAAGGTCGGCGCCATGCCGTGATCGCCGAAGACGTGAATGTCCGCCGCGCCGAAGGCCTCGAGCGCGACCTTGTGCAGGCGTGCGAGTGCAGTCGAATATTTTTCCAGCACCTGTGCCGCGGCGGCGCGATCGTCGGCGTGCAAATGCAGAAAATGATCGAGGTCCGCGAGGTAGAGAAAATAGAATTTCGCCCCGCCCGCGCGCAAGTCTGCTTCGATCGACGCGAGCAACTGCTCGTCCGTGCCATCGTGATAGCAGTAGGTCTTGTAGGATGTGCCGTTGCTCTCGAGTAGGTCGAAAATCGAAGTCGAATCTGGAATTCCGCCCGGCTCGTAGATGTTGCGCTTCTCGCAGACGTCGAGCTTCGGCAAATAGCTCAGCGGTATGCCGCAGAGGTGAAAATATCCGGTCAGATGATTGGTGCGGCGCGTAATTGTCTTGACCGCGAAGCGTACGTAACGGTTCTCGACCATCCGCGGCGGCATCGCGCAGATGAAGCTCAGCTTCGCGAACGGCGAGTGTCCGTTGGCGCGATGGAACATTGAGAGCCGCCCGTGCTCTTCCGGAAATCGCCCGGTAAGAATCGATGGAATCGCGGCGGCGCTGAAACCAAGCACGGAATCGAGCGGACGGCGATAGGGCGCAACCTCCTTCAGGAACGGATGGTCTTTGATCCATTCCCACCCCAAGGCGTCGATCAACACGAAGATGCTAGCCTTCATTGGTTCACCGCTTTCCTCACGCTCAATTTGAGATCCCCCGTCGCAGCCCCGGTCCCACCGTGCGGGCTACTCCCAGCGGCAGGTAGCGCCACAGTCGGCTGATCGTCTGCAGGCTCTTGCGCTGGCGCGGCGCCGCCGCCCGGGGCGAAAGGTACAGTGTGCTCCAATATGGCTGCACCGGAGTCGGCCCCCATTGGCGCTTGAATTCAAAGATGCCCGAGCCCAAGGTCGACCGCCCGAAATCGAAGGTGTGGCAACCGGACTCGATGCCATGCCGTATCCCCGCCCAGTACAGGGCGTTGGTGCCGTATACCGGACGCGCCTCGGCCGTGGCGCCCGTATACGGAAGCGTCATCCAGCCGCGGAAATTCATTGCCAACCCGGCCGCGACCACGCGGCCGCCGCTGCGAACGCGAATCAGAGAAAGCCGATCGCGCAGGCCGCTGGCGAATTGGCTGAAGAACCTGCGACCGTGCGTAGGCGATCCAAGATCGCGCTGATTCTCCGAATAGGTCGCGCAGAAATCGGCCAGCGCCACCGGATCGGTCGGGTCACCCACCTCCACGCTGAGCTTGAGCTTTTCGACCCGCTTAAGCCGATTGCGGCGCTCTGAGGGCAGCCGGCGTAACTGCTCTTCGACCGTCGATGCGAGCGCCAGATGCTGCGTCACCTTCTCTGTGCTGACTTCAAATGGCGCCTCCAGCTGTTGCAAGCTGCGGACGTGCAGTCGCTTGGCGCGCAGCTTTCCCGCCAGCTCGCGGGCATGGGCAATCAGTTCGGCCCGCGTAGCGTCGCGCTCCGCTGAATCCAGCCAATCGGCATGACACACGCCGCCGTAATCGATATAAGGCATCGATACGAGTTCATTGCCGTAAAGAAGGCTGCGCACGAAAATAAATGGCGCCGCGGCGATCGGGCGGCCGTGCCCGTCCTGAGCGAGCAGGTAAAAGGAATCGAATCCGTACCCCGAACCGACTACCTCGCGCCATTGCCAAAGATGGCCAAAAGTGGCGTCAGCGCAGTGCGCGACCAGGTCATCCCAATCCGCCCGCCGATTCTCGCCGCAAACTAAAACGCTCAACCTTGGATCCCCCGCCTTAAAGGTTTCTCGGTTTCCAGACCACCGGGACTTCCCCGGAAAAACATCGCCACAGTCCAATCGCCTGCGCACAGTTGAGCGCAATGAACTGGTACGCGAAGGTCGCCTTGCCTTCGGCGCCGCGCCGGATCGCGACCCTGCCGATTGCCGCGACCAGCGCGAACAATATCTCCATGCCCAGCACGACTCGAAAGGTTCCCCCATACCGAGCCAGCGACACTGTCGCGATTACCCCAATCGCGAGCAGTGGCGCCGTCAACCAGCGCAACAGCTTATGCGAAGTTAAGACCAGGATCGAGCGCCAGAGCCGCTTTGCGATGAGCTCGGGCAGCAGGCGGAAATACACCAGCGCCTGCTGCGAGACCATCCGTACCTGCCGCGCGAATTCGCCCGCCGCCGAGAATTCCTCCAGCGCGATCGCGTTGCCCGCCATAACCGATTGCGCACCCGCGAGCGAGGCGATAATGGGGTGCACGAAGTCATTGATCAGCGCCGGGTCCAGCGGCTTGAACAGATCGCGGCGCAGCGCGTAGAGCGCTCCGTCAGCTCCCGCCACCAGGCCCAGCCGCGACTCCAGCCCCTTCAGCATCTGCTCGTAGCGCTGGTACACCGACCCGATACTATCGCCCGAGTAATGCGACACGCCCGTCACCAATCCGATCGATTTGTCGCGCAGCGGACGCGCCACCTTCTCCAACGCGTCGGCCGCAAACATCGCGTTCGCATCGGTGAACACCAGCACCTCGCCGCGCGCGGCATTCGCCCCCGCATTCACCGCGACTCCCTTGCCGCGGCGCTCGGGCTGGCGAATTACGCGCACCCGCTCGCAGGCCATCGATTCGGCTATTTCCGCGGTGCGATCGCTCGATCCGTCAGACACCACGATCATCTCGGCCTCGCCTGAGTACCGGCAGGAAAGAAAATTTTCGATCTTCTGCGCGATACAGCCTTCCTCGTTGTACGCCGCGACGATAATCGACAGCGGCGGCGCCGGCGCACCTGCGGCACAATCGCCATCGGAGCCGGCGCGACGCGGCTGCCATGCCGACAGCGCGATCAGCACCACCGGATACAGCACGTATGCGTACATCAGCAGGAATGCTGAAATGTAAAAGAGGCTCGTCAAAATCTGCGTCCCCCGACGCGCGTCCCCGTTAAGCGGCTTCTCCTTTTCTTCCAATTCCGATCAGTTCGGAGTAAAGCGCGGCGGTCTGTTCGATCTGCCGCCGCACCGCAAAGTTTTCCTGCACGAATTTGCGCCCCTCGGATGCCAGCCGCGATGCCAGCGCCGGATCGTCAAGCAATCGCTCGATCGCCGCCGCCAGCGCGGCCGGATTGGCGGGCGGCGCGAGCAGCCCGGTTCTTTCGTGGATCACCACCTCGGGTGTGCCGTCAACTTCCGTCGCGACCATCGGGCGTCCTGCCGCGAGCGCCTCGATCGCCACCAGCGGCAGACCCTCGTACAGCGACGGCAGCACCACCAGGTCGGCCGCCTCGAGCAGCTCGGGCACGTCGCTCCGGTAGCCGAGGAATCGCACGCGGTCCCCGAGCCCCAGCGCTGCACATTGCGCGCGCAACGCCTGCTCCAGCGGACCCTCGCCGGCCAGCAGCGCGACCAGGTTCGGCCGGCGCGGAGCGAGGATCGCCAGCGCATCGATCAGATGCCGATGGCCCTTTTGATCGTCCAGCCGCGCCAGCGTGAGGCAGGCCGGTTCATCGCCGAGCCCCAGCGCAGCGCGAGTCGCGGCGCGCCGCCGCGTATCCGTTGGAGCGAAACGGTCCAGGTCGCGCCCGTTGTGAATCACCCGGACTTTGCTCTTGGGCACCCTTTTGGTTTCGATCAAATGGCGCGCCGCCGCATGCGACACCGCGATATACTTGTCCACCAGCCGGCCGATCTGCCGATCCACCCAGAAGCTGCCGCGCAGGCCTTTTCCCATCCGCCAGACCTCTGGCAGGTGACAGGTCTCGAGCACCGCGCCGACGCCCGCCATCCGCGCAACCCCGGCGCCGAAGAAACTGGCAGTGAACAGATGGCAATGCACGAGCGCGACATTTTCGCGGCGGATGAATCGCAGCAGGCGCGCCCCTGACGCCACGTCAAGCCGCGACGAAAACTGAAGCGGCAGGCATTTGACGCCGGCCGCCGAAAGGCCAGGCTCCATCGCCGCGATTAGCTTGCCCGGCGCCGCCAGGCATGGCTCGAATCCGTGAGCGCTCATCCCGGTCAGCATCGACAGCGCGTGCTCTTCCACGCCGCTGAATACACTATTTGTCAACAAATGCAACACCGTGCGACGCGGCCGTGCATTGGACCGTTTTGTATCGTTGAGGCTCCCCTTTTCCATCTTCAACCGACGACCCTGGAAAATCCTGACGCTCGACTTCGAGTCATCTACACTCGAATTTGCGCCACTCAGAGCGAAATAGGCATAATAATTAGCTCATCGAGCCGTAATAATCCACCAATAAGGCGGTCAAATCCGCTAATATTGACACCCGGGGAGATTAGGACGCGCAGCCGGCCTGAGCCAACATTTCGCGCCGCCGGCCGGCGCCTTGACAATCAAGTCGCCAGCGGGCTAAAAGCCGCATGCTTGGAAAGTCAAAACGGAAATTCTGGATCGGGAGTTGCAGTCGTCGCGGCATGAGCAATCCCCCGCGGCAGGCGGGGGCCTCGAGCGCGCTGCTTTCGGAAGGAACCGTTTGATATTGCTTTCCCGGCTGACACGCCGTCTGATTGAGTGGCGCGGCGGTTACCGCGCCGCGCAGGTCTTGATCGGTCTTTTGGGCGGCGTTACCCCGGTTGAGGCAGAGGTCCTGGGCTTGCGAATGTGGCTCGATCCCAGGGACTATGCCTGCCGTATGCTGCTGTACTACCCGCAGCTTTACGAACCCGCGGAACGCGCCGCTCTTCTGCCGCAAATCCGGCCGGAAGATGTGGTGATTGATGTGGGAGCGCATTTCGGCTTTTATTCGCTGCTGGCCTCCAAACGCGCTGCCAGCGTACTGAGCATCGAAGCTGACCCAAAAACGTTCCGCTATCTCGAGCGCAATCTCGCGATGAACCGTGCGGCCAACGTCCGCGCCGTGCAAGCGGGCGTCTCCGACCGGCGCGAAAGATTGAAGCTCTTTGGCAATGACGCTCTTGGAGATTTGAGCGGCCATTCTTTTGTTCCGGGTGACGGCCGCAACGATGCGGTTGAGGTCCAGTGTTTTCCATTGATTGACATAATGAAGGCTCAGGGCTTCGACCACTGTGACGTGCTCAAAATCGATGTGGAAGGGTTCGAGTACCGCGTCCTCAAGCCGCTGTTCGAACAAGCCGCGTTTCGGCCGCGCCTGGTGCTCGTTGAATACTACGAACAACGAAATACAGGCGATGTCCTTACCCTGCTTCGTAACCAGGGTTATCAGCTAAGCCTCCAGACCGGCCGCGACTATCTGTTCGCTCTCGCCGAAAGCCAATAACCCGGACCAGGCGGAATTTAGCGATTGAATCGTTGCAGGCCGACTCACAGGACACCCCGGTGCGGATTGCGCTAATCACCCAGTACTTCAACGTGATCGGAGGGATCGAAAGCCTGCTCAGAGGCCTCATCCCCGAATACGAGCGCCGCGGCCATGAGACAGATGTAATCGTAACCCGGGAAGAAGCGGCGGCGGGCACCACAGTCGCTCTGGGCGACAAGACCCGCGAGCTCTTCCTTCCGCTTCATACCTACCAGGCTCCGGCGCGATGGGCCTTGATGTATCTGCCCGACACCTTGCGGCTGGCCAACTACCTGCGCAAAGCAAAAATCGACGTTGCGCACAGCCATCTCTTTGATTGGTCGCTGCTGCCGCAAGTCGTCGCCGCCTGCGAGATTACCCGGACACCTTTAGTCCACACCTGGCACAGCGACACTGATTTCAATTCCCGCGCCAGACGCCTGATGGTCAGAGTCCTAAGAAGCGCTGACGCTCTTACCGGCGTGAGCGCGGCAACGCGCCATGGCTTCGATCGCATACTGCCCGCAGCCAAAGATGCGCTGGTAATCAGCAATGGGATTGACGTTGAGGCCGCTCAAAAGGCGGCCCCATACCAACACGGCAGGCCATATATCTTTTGCGCCTGCCGGCTGACCTTGCCTGACAAGGCCGTCGATGCCCTTATTACGAGCTTCGGTGCGATCGCTGAAAGTCATCCGAACGTGGATTTATTGATCGCGGGCGAGGGCCCCAGCCGCGATGCAATCAGCAGGCATATCAGCTCGCTTGGATTGGACCGCCGAGTGAAATTGCTCGGAAAGGCGGACGCAGCCCAAATCCGAAGCTTCAATCGAGGCGCGCTCTTTTTCGCGATGCCCAGCAGGATCGTCGAGGGGCAACCGGTCGCCCTGCTGGAAGCGCTGGCAGCAGGGCGAGCCGCGATCGGCACCAACATCGGCGGCGTGCCCGAAGTTATTTCACATGGCGAGAATGGCTTGCTCGTGGAAAAGGACGACCTGCCCGCACTCACGGACGCCCTCACAACGCTCCTGGACAACCCCGGTTTAAGCGAAGCTATGGGTCGAAGAGGGTTGCTCCGTGCCCGCGAGCAATACGAGATCTCACGGACAGCCGAGCGTTATCTGGAGCTCTACAAGCTGGTGCGGGCGCGCCGGAAACTACCCTCGAGTGCTCCCAAATCGGCGGATTCACCAGCCTGAACTGCCAGCGGCGCTGCTGGCCATCTCTCACTGTGCGTTGGCTGCCGCTTCATCCGCCCTTTGCGCTGCTTCGTCGGCGGCATCCTTGCCGGCTCGGTCCTGTGCAATCGCCTGATTGGCCGCATCGATATCATCCTGCGACGCGCCGGCGCCCTCGAGCTGATCGCGCTGCTCCGTCGCCGCGTCCAGCGCTTGTTGTGCCGCATCCGCGGCATCGTGCGCCTGCTGGGCGGCATCGGCCGCTTCCTGGCTCTGCGCTGCTGCGTCATCATCCTGCGCCCGCGCCGGGGAGATGTGCCCCAATGCAAGCCCGATCGAGAACGCCAGCGCCGCGATCGCCACCAGCCCAAAGCGCAACGTTCGCGTGGCGCCCGTCTCCAATCTCATCGTTACTCACCCCGTTTTCATTTTTTCACTTTTCGCTTTTCACTCTTGCAATAACGATAGTTCTGCGATTCCTGCCGATCAAGCTCAGTGCGCACCGGGAGCCGCCGGAGCCGCAGGCGCTGCCGGAGCGGCGGGCGCACCGGCGGCGGGCGCGGGGCCGGGAGTTACTATGCCGGGCGCCGACTTTTTAAACTGCGGCAATTGCTTAAGCTGCGGCGCCGTCGGCATTTCAGGCTTTCTGTAGATGGCGGGCACGACGAATGTGTCAGCCGGAAGGTCTTTCACCTCGATTTTGGAAACCGTGGTATTGATGGTGACCGGTTTGTACTTGGCCATCATCGCTTTGATTTTGGCCGCCCGCTCGGGCGAAAATCCGGGTGGCGGCGTGAAGGGAGCCACCGTCCTCGTGACGGTCGATGAGACCGGGATTCCGTCAGGAATTTCGCCCTTGCGCGCCAAGGGCTTGCCCTTGAGCTTGTCCGCCATCGCCTTTTGAAACTCGACGAACTCCCTGGTGCCGGGCACGTCCCTCGCCACGCATTGAGTCACATCGAGGTTGCTGCGACCGATGAGCGCGGCGCCCGTGTAATCCTGACAGGCGTATCCGGCCACTTGATGAGTGCCGCCGCTCTTCTTGAGTTCGACGGTTGATCCTTGCACCACCATTGCCATCGCGAACATTCCGGTGGGCGGAAACGGAATCTCAATGAACGTTTTGCTCTTCGCCGCGAGAATGTACGTCTTTCCGGCGTCGAGATCGGTAATGCTCTCGCGATCGCCGGCGATGATTTTCTGCTTGTGGCCTTGGACCATCACGGTCTGATCGGTCTTGCGCTCGCCAGCCTGGTTGAAGGACACCTGCTGGGAGATTACGACACCTGCCGACGCTGTCGTGGCCGCAATCGCAATCGCCAGCGCAGTGGCCGCGGTGAATCCGGATTTCATACCCGTTGTTCTCCTTCCAATCGTTGTATTTTCGATATCATTCCCGCTCGCGCGCGGGCGCTGAGGACTGCTGTCACGCTCGCTGAATCCCCGCCGCCTGCGCGTCCCAAAATTGCAAACGGCGGGCCCTTGCGGGCCCGCCGTTCGGTTACAGACGTTTAACTGATCTGACGCTCCGCTACTTCACCCATCGCCTCTAGTTCTGGCACTTGACCGCCTGAACGTAGGGGGTCATGGGGCAGTCGGGCGAGCTGATCGTCAGCGTTGACGTGGCGGCGGCGACCGGATAGGTCAAGGTGTACGGCGGCGTCCCAGTCGAAATCGTCGCCTCGGTGCAGGTGCATCCGAGCCCAAAGCCCATAGGAGTCAACGACTGCGGAGTGTAAATCGGTGCGTAGAGCGTGCTAGGCAGCGTCATGGTGCACTGCGCCGTCGTCGTGTACCCATGCACCCCTGTCACCACCTTAGTCGCTACTGCCGACGTAACTGATGTCGTCAAACCTCCGTTTATCGCTATATTCACCGCGCAGTAAGGCAGGTTCTCGAACGCGCTGATGGTGTTAGTGGAACTGAAGACTGAGGAGCCGGGGGTGCAAGTGCCACCGCTGCAGACGTCGGTCACCGTGCCCGGTGCGTTCGACGCTGTCAGAGTGCCCGAAGCCGCGCCTTGGTTGTACACAGTGCAGGTCGCCATTTGGCCCGGAGGAGTGGCCCCGGTTGCGGTGGAGATCAAGCCGGTCACGGCTACGTATTCGTTCTTGTCGCCGGAGCCCCATACCACGTTGCTGGTGGTATAACCCGCACCCGCCGTCAACGCATCGGTGCAAGTCGGGTCAGTTGACAACGAGGTAATGACTGAAGCCTGATTGCTGGTGCCATCGGCAAAAGCCTCGGTAACGGGCGCCGAGCAAGTCCCCCCGTAAGTGACGCACTGTGCATCTAATGCGGCACTAACGCAGGGAGAACCCGCTGCATATCCGCCCACGCACGCAGAAGTGAAAGCCTTCCCCGGGAAGTCCTCGAAGGCGCAGTCGGTGTTGTTCGGGGTTGGCCCGCTTGCCACTATGTTATCATTGTCGTTGAAGCTCAAGCTTCCCCAAGCGAAACCGTTGGCGAAGATCGATAGCGAACCAACATTTCCGCCGAAGGAGCCCGCGATTGTCGGGGGATTCTGTGCGCCGGCGACAGGGTCGGTCTGGTTGGCGCCGTAGCCCGAGCACATAAGCATCGCAGTCCCGTTATATGGGGCCGCGCCAAAGACGGTTGCCACATTCGTCGCCGCCAGTCCTATCTTCTGCAGCGTCATGACGAGAGGCGCTCCAAAATCGGAGGTCGTTCCCGGCGCGCTGACGCCGACTGTAACGTTGTTGGAGGTACTCCCGATTTGCAGGGTGAACTCCAATGAAATGCTGCCGGCGGTGGGTCCTGATCCCGGCGGAGTGGCAGATATGGAGTAGTCATTCCATTTCAGGCCGCTTGCGGTAATTGTGAGGTCAGCCGACCCGTTGCCGTTAGGTCCCGGCATCGTCAGCGCGGCCGAAGTGTAGTGGTTGGTGCCGTCGAAACACGCAATTCCTCCCTCGGCGATCCCGAGAGCCGGGTAGCAGGCGGCCGGTCCAAACATTTCGCCGGTTGGCGCGTAGTACGGGGCCACTCCGGTGTTTTGCAGATCTCCGTTGTTCAGGATCAATTCGCCTGTGGCCGTGCCGTCGCAAACCCCAGGAACAACAGGAGAGCCGCCCGTAGCAGTACCGCCGAACTTGATCACACCAACGCCGACCACGCCGGTTACAGGGTAGTTCTGAGTGCTGCTGTCTTGGCCGCCCGTGATCAGCATCGCGTAGCTGTTCCCGCACAATACAGAGTTGTTCCAGCTTGCTGGTGTTGCTGGTACTACTGATGTTGCGTTGGCCTTGGGGGCTGCCATCAGAGCGAGGCCGCCGGCCACCATTAACGTAAGAAGAATCCTTTTCATATATCCTCCGAGACGTTTACTGAGTTAAAAAACCGTTGGAATCCCATGCAATCCCATGGAACCCCATTTCCCCAACACTGCCCGTCCCCATTACTTAACTAATGATGAGGGCCTGTGCGGCACTATCACACCTCCTTTTTCTCACGACGCGCGCGGACTGTACCGCAAACCGCGCGGCGCCGAAAATACTCTCGCTTACGTGACTCCCCATCCCCCTTGCCCATCCCCCTTTCCCCATGCCGAGCACGTCTGATCGCAAGGCAGACGTGCTAGCAATGCAGACTCTAATCATGGCGCAGGCTATCCGTCCATCTTTATTCGACCAAAAAGTGTCAATTTTTGTGAAATAGCAAATTATTGGCACTTATTTTGGTAAATCCTGACCATGCTTTCCCGATTCGAGGCTCGAAAATCCCTGCTTTTGTTCTTTTCAGAACCTCGCCGGGAACCTCGCGCTTGACAAATTTACCCGATGCGGAATACGCTCATGCGGTTCTGACACTTTTGCTTGGGTTTGACACTTTTGCGTGGGAAGGAGTCTGTCGATGCGTTTCAACAAGTCGTTTACGCGGTCAATCGTGGCCCTGAGTTTCTCGCTGTTGTTTCTGATTGCCGCGTTTGCGCGTCCGGTGTTGGCGCAATCGAATGACGATGCGTCGCCGGAAAAGGCCGTTAGTAAAATTTCTGTCACGCCCACGACGCTGAGCTACAACATCAATCTCGACAACAGGACCTCCGGGACCCAGCATTTCACCATCACGAACACCGGAACGCTGCCGCTGGAGGTAAACGTCACCGCGCCCACCAACAGCCGCGGCATCGTATCCCGTCGCTACGTCATCACCTCCGGCTGCAATTTCTGCACGATTCCTGGCAAAGGAAGCCTTGCGATTGACGTTGAGTTCATCCCCATCGAAAAGGGCACCTACGACGCGACGATCGTGGTCGTCAGTAACGCGACCAGCGGGGGCAAGTACCCGATCGTGAAGCTGACGGGGAAAGCCACCCAGAAGTATCCGACCCCGACCGCAACTGCAACGGCAACCTCAACGCCGTCTCCAACCTCAACGCAAACCGCGACGGCGACCCCGACGTGCGGTGGCAGTGGCCCCGCATGTAGCACGCCGACGAACACCGCAACCGCAACTGCGACTGCGACTGCAACTGCATCGCCGACCGCAACTGCAACTGCGACCGCGACCGCAACCGCAACCGCAACTGCGACCGCAACCCTGACTGCGACGCCGAGCCCGTCGGCAAGCCCGAGCCCGTCGGTAAGCGCGACTGCAACCGCCACGCCGAGCCCGAGCCCGTCGGCGAGCCCGACTGCGACCGTCACACAGACTCCGACGGGGACGCCAAGCCCGAGCCCGTCGGCAAGCCCGAGCCCGTCGGTAAGCGCGACTGCAACCGCCACGCCAAGCCCGAGCCCGTCGGCAAGCCCGACTGCAACGGCAACCGCAACGGTAACCGCCACGCCAAGCCCGAGCCCGTCGGCAAGCCCGAGCCCGTCGGCAAGCCCGACTGCAACGGCAACCGTGACTGTAACCGCCACGCCGAGCCCGAGCCCGTCGGCAAGCCCGAGCCCGTCGGCAACCTCGACCTCGACGGCGACTGCGACCAAGACTGCAACTGCAACGCCAACCTCGACGGGAACGGCAACCTCGACGGCAACCTCGACTTCGGGGGGGCCAACGGCAACGCCGACGCCGGGAGTGGAGGCGGGCAGCATCCTGGTGGCGGGCGGCGATCTGGGCGGCAAGCTGGGAAATCTCCTCAACTTGGCGACTTCGACGGTGTCGAGCGCGACCGCGCAGGTCTTCAACGCAAACGCCAGCACTCCCGCCTTCCTGCTGGTGAGCCCGCTCAACACCGCGCGCGAGTCTGGCGCGACAGTGGTGCTGCTCACCGGGCAGACCCTGATCGTGGGCGGTTCGGACTGCGTGGGTGGGGTGGGGTCCGCGTTTGGCGGCGAGACCGGTGGCTTCACGTGCAACGCGCTGCAGACGGCGGAGTTGTACACCGAGAGCGCTTCGGGGGGGACGTTCAAGTACGCTGGTACGTCGTTTGGCGCCAACCCCGGCGGCATGATGACGACCGCGCGCAGCGGGCCGACCGCAACCCTGATCTCGGGCTGCGATTGCGACTTGGACGGCGATGTGCTGATCGTGGGCGGCTCGACCGGCAGCTCGTACCTGGCGACCTCCACGCCGTCTGGAGCGCCGAGCATGACCGCGCTCAATACGGCGGAGTTGTACGACCCGACGACCGACACCTTCACGGCGGTAACTGCGCCGATTCCGGGATGCCCGGCGGGAGAGGACATTATCTCGACGCCGCCATGCACCGGCAAGCTCGCTTCGGTTTGCGCTCTGCCCGCAATCGTGAGTCCGATTACGTCGGTAAGTGAAAGCGGGACAACTGTAACCGTCACCAGCCCGGCGAACCCGCCCGGCCTTACCATCGGCAGCAGCGTTGCAGTTTCCGGCGTTGGAGCTGCCGGGGCAAGCATTCCCGCATACAACAATGTCTTCATCGTAACCGGAATTCCCTCGGGCACGACGTTCACCTTCTCGGAACCCTCCACAGTAACAGGATTGGCCACCGGGACAGGCGGACTTGCCCAAGCCGGGAACATTTTGACGACAACTGAAAGCGGAACAACTGTAACCGCCACCACCACAGTGAATCCGGTCAGCCTGGGCCTGATCGTTGGTGACTTGGTGTCAGTCACCGGCGTGAGCGTTGTGGGCTACGACGGCCCCTTCGTCGTAACCGCCATTCCATCGAGCACCTCGTTCCAATACACCCCAGCTGGGTCTCTAAGTGCGATTACCTCTGCATCCGAAAGCGGAACAACCGTAACGATCACCAGCGTCGCGAATCCGGCTGGCCTGAAAGTTGGTAACGAGGTTGTAATTAGCGGCGTAAGCGTTGCGGGATACAACGGAACCTTCACCGTAACCGAAATTGGTACCGGCCTCACCACGTTCCAATACACGGCCGCCTCAGGGTTGACCGCTGGGACGGGTGGAGCGGCTGCAGCCATCGCGGAAGGATTGGCCGCTGGGCAAGGTGGAACGGCAGCAGGCCAAACTTATGAGTGCGGCATGGTGGACCAGGGCGCAGCGCTGATCCCGAACGACGGCGGCCAGGTGCTGCTGGCGGGCGGCGACTTGGTGACGTTCCTTGGCGAATCGTCGAACCTGTCGTTCATCTTCAACCCGGTTACGCAGACCTTCGCGGGCACCGGGAACCTGAATACCCCGCGCGAGGAGTTCACGCTGGTGCCGATGGATCCGTCCGTGGTTAAAGGTGCGCTGTCCGGCGACGTGGTCGCGTTTGGCGGCATCGAGGCTAATAGCGCCGTCTGCTCCGTCGCGGGAGATATCGTTGCGACCACGCTCAATACGGCGGAAGTGTTCAACCCGGGCACGGGGACCTGGAGCGTGCCGGCCAGCAAAATGGGAGTGAAACGCGCGGGCGCGGCGACACTGATAGAGGCCGGCCCCCTCGCGGGCGAAGTGATCCTGCCCGGCGGCGTGGACGTCGAGGCGGGCACGCTGCCTATAACCTGCTCGGGCGTCACAAACCTGGTACAGGCGGCGACGACTGAGACCGACCTGTACAATCCGGGCTCGGGAACGGGCGGCACCTTCACCTCGAGCACCTCGCTCGCGACCGGAAATCTCAATCAGGCGCGCGAAGGCCAGGGCCAGGGCGTAATCGGAGTGGGGACCGACGAGACCGAAGTAATGGTAATCGGCGGCGCGTGCACTCTTACGCCACCGAGCCTGCAGTCGGTGGCCATCGGCACCTCAACTGCGAAGGTCTACTGCGACCCCGTCGCGCAGGCCGATTACTCGGAGATCTACAGCCAGTCGACCAAGACCTGGACGGTCGGCCCGGCCCCGGCCACCGGCTTCACTCCGGCCAACATTTCGGAATATGCGGTGCTGCCATAGCCGGGCGCCTCGAAACAGACTGACCTAACCGGCAACGCCGGCCCCCCAAAAGGGGGGCCGGCGTTGTTGCATCCGGACCGAAAGAAAGATCGAGAGAGCATTGGTAAAACCGCGACACTCTTCGGATTCCGCTTCATCAGAATCCGCTCGGCCCGTTGGTGATGCCGGCGAAGCGTCCGCCTTTCCCTTCAAAGGAATCGACGCGGCGATACTCGCGCTCATCCTCGGGGTTGCGCTGCTCCTGATCGCGGGTACGGGATTTGCCAACGGAGAGGAATTGTGGCCGATGCCCGACGCGGTTGAATACGCGGCGATCGCGGTAAACCTGGATCGCGGCCTGGGCCCGGTGCTCCATTTCGGGGGATATTCTTATCCGTGCCGCTATACGATCGGTTATCCGCTCATCCTCGCCGCGGCGTATCCGCTTCTGGGCCATAGGCCCGAGCGGCTTTGCCTGGTTACCGCTCTGACGGCATTGGTCGCGATAGCCGGGCTTTACATTCTGACCCTGTGGGCGTTCGACCGGCCAAGCGCGATTTTGGCCGGGTTGCTGCTGGCTACATCGCCGCATTTTCTCGGGCTTTCCACCTGCGTGCTGAGTGACGTTCCTGCGCTTGCCGTCGCAGTCCTCGCTGCACTGGCATTCTTGTATGCTCAGGAAAAAGAAAGCCTGGTTGCGTCCGCGCTGTGCGGGCTGCTGGCCGGCTTGGCCCTCACAATCCGCGCCACCAATGGCGCCATTTTAGTCGGAATGCTCGCGGCGGCTCTGCTCGTCCGGCCACGCAGATTGCAGTTCGCGCGGGTGATGGCGTTCGCAATCGGATTCAGCGCATTTCCAGGATTGCAGGCTTGGGTAAATCTGCACTACCTCGGTTCGCCGCTCTCGACCGGTTACGTGTTCTGGTGGCCGGAGGCCTACAGCTCAGTTTTCACGGCCTTTGAGCTGCGGTTTCTGTTTGTACCCTGGGATTCGAGCTATCAGCACGGAAATCTTGTCGCTTATGCTCTGGCAATGCTTGGTCTCGACGGCCTGCTCGGCCAGCTTAATTTGGGTACTGAGTACCGAACGTTAACTGCCTCGCGCTACGCTTTTTACCCGTTTCCAGTGGCGGTCTTCGCAACCTTGGGCGTGTTCTTCGCCATCCGCCGCAAGCGCCGCACCGCAAGCACGATGCGCGCGTTGTATTTGGGCTTCGGCTTTCTTGCCTCGCTGTTGCTAATTTACCTCTTTTATTTCTATGTCGATCCTCGCTTCCTGCTACCGGCGTTCTTTATCGTCTTTGCCGCGGCGGGCTGGGGGCTGGTCAGCGCGAATCGAAGGCTCGAGATGGGATGGGCGGGATTTGCGGTGATTGCTCTGGATGTGCTTCTCGCCGGCACGATTGTGGTCGAGACGGTTTCCCGGCTTGCGATGCCGCCGCCGCGGTCGAAACTGGTCGCCGATGTGCTCGCGATACGGCCGCGGCTGAAGAACGCCGTGGTGGTCAGCGATATTTCTTTGCAATGGATCGAGCTTCTTGCGGGCGGAGAACGAACCGAATTCATCGGCCTCAACAGTTTTTCTGCCGCACAAGTGAGAGATCAAGTGGTAACCGAATACCATCTGGACCTGCTGTACAAGAAAAAGTCCGAAGGATGGTCCATGCCGATACCGCCGGTACTTCTTCCCGGCGGCAAACTCGACTTGGCCGAAGCGCGCAAGCTCGCAGAGGAGGATGAGAAGGGACGCCCGGTGTACCTGCTCGTGGTGATGCCGAGGACCGACGAATGGTTCGATCTGGTTCAGCGGGAGTTCACCGAGATCGATCGCCACTTCTCCCACGAAACGGTCGTAGACTACCCCGAAGTGGGGCTTTACCGTCTGAAGCCGCACTAACCCGCCCGAATCCGCACGAGATCTATAAGCAAACCGCGGTTCGAACTCCCTAATTATTAGATACCTTGCTTTGGCAGGCCTGAAATTTCCCGCTTTATCGCGTGGTTACACTGTATCGATCGGTGCCATCTGTTCGTTACAGAAGGATACAGTATGCTGTGTTCCCACGGATGACTTATCGAAAAAATCACACATTTTAAGGGCCTCTAATAAGGCACGAACTTTGCGATAAGTTGGTTCTGAGCAGAACAGCACTCTAGACATAAAGACAGTTTTGGACAAACAAAGGGACGCGCGTAATCGCACAGGAGGATCAGGAGAAAAAGTTTATGAAACGAAAAATCGGGGTCATTGTACTGGCCGCAATAGCGGTATTGGGGATGGCGAGGGGACACTCTTGGGCGCTCGGAACTGAGACACCAGGGGCGGGCATCACCGGAACGGTCCATGATTTTACAGGCGGTTTTGCCGGTACGCTGCCCACAGTGCCCATCGGCCAATGCACCTTCTGCCATACGCCTCATGGTGCAATATCGACCACTCTGTTGTGGAACCATGAACTCTCCGGGCAGACGTACAATTGGGATATCACCGCGACCACGGCGGGCACCCCATTTCCGACGATCGTCGACCAGACTTGGCAGGGACCGACGGCGAAGTGCCTGAGCTGTCATGACGGCACAGTGGCAATCGGCGCGATCAACTGGTTCGACTCCGGCCACGGCGGTGGGGGAGCTTGGGCTGGAACACCGAAAGTATCACCGTACTATGCCAAGCCGATCATCAACAAGTTTGCCAGTCTGCAAGGCCTGAGCAATAGCGGCGCCGCCTCGACCCTGTCGGGCGTACATCCGGTGGCGATGCCGTATCCTATGGGGCAGGTACGGAACACGTACAATGCGGTCCAGACCGGCGGAGCTTTCCAGCCCAGCCAATGGTTCAGTCCGCCACAAGGGAACGTCCGTCTCTACATGCAGACCGGCAGCACTGTCAGCCTTGGCTACAACGGAGCCACTGCCTGGACAAATCCCAGTCTGTCAGCTAATGCCGGCATGGAGTGCTCGTCCTGCCACGACGTGCACAACAAGCTGACCAAGGATGGCTACCTCCTAGTCGGACTCGGGACCGGCACCGGAGCCACCTATCTCTGCAACATGTGCCATAACAAGTACTAGGTTCTGGCGCCGATTCAACAGCGAAGGCCCGGCACGATGCCGGGCCTTCGCGTTTTTTGGCTGCCAACGCCTGGCAATCCGGCTTATCAGGAGGGAGTCCAAGTCTGCTTTCGGGGTTCGTGGGATAGCTGTCTCCTTTGGATTCTCTTCGCGCCGCCTGATCCCAAAGGGAGCACCCAAATTCCAGTGATCCTCGTTTTCTTATCTTAAGGTTTAGACATTTTGAGCGGAGCTTCTAGGGCACGGTCCTTGCTCCATCAAACATGTTTTTGCCAAGTTCTGCTGTAGTTTGACCGTTTTTTGAAAACAAAAGATTGCAATGCGGCCGGAAGACTGGGGGGTGAACGGAGAACTGTCAGCATGATTGCTCATAAATCGTTCTACACGAAGGTTGCAAGCTGGATCGGTCTGGGCCTGATCACCTTAGCTGCCGGGTGCGCTGCGCAAAAGCCGGTGGAGGAGCCAGGTCCGTTCTGGCCGCCCCCTCCGCAGCAGGCCCGGATCGAATTCGTGCGCACCATCTCGAGCGAGGACGATGTCGTGCACAACACCACGTTCACGCAAACGGTGTCCAATTTCCTTGCCGGGACGAAGCCGACGCCTGCTCAAATCGTGGAGCCAGACGGACTCGCGGTCTCCGACGATGGCAGCGTGCTCTACGTCTCGGACCGTGCGCAGGGCGCGGTGTTCGTGTTCGACTTCGGCAAGAAGAAGTTTCTCAAGGTCGGGGCGGACAATGGAGGGTTGGAGTGGCCGATCGGAGTGGCGCTGGACGGCGAACAGAACATTTATGTCGCGGAGCAGGGCAAGAAAGCCATCACGGTATTCGATCCGAGCGGGAAACAGCTACGTTCCATCACCGATTCCAGCCTGGAGCGGCCGAGCGGCATCGCGATCGACCGCGAGCGCAGGCGCCTCTATGTGGCCGATACGTCGCACGCAACGTCCAAGGAGCATACGGTCAAAATCTTCAGTCTCGACGGAAAACTGATTGGAAAAATCGGCGGGGAGAAGGGCTACGCTCCGGGGCATTTCCTGTTTCCCACCTACGTTTGGGTTGACAGTAACGGCGATGTATACGTGACGGATACGATGAACTGCCGGGTGCAAGCGTTCAGCCCCGACGGGAAATATTTGCGCAGCTACGGTGAGCGCGGCGATGCGTGGGGACAGTTCAGCCGGCCCAAGGGCGTGGCGCTGGACACCTTCCACAACGTTTACGTTGTGGACTCCGGATGGAGCAATGTCCAAATTTTCAATCCGCAGGGGCAGATCCTGCTGTTCTTTGGCGGCCGCGGACCGCTTCCGGGCCAGCTCAAGAACGCTACCGCGCTTACGATAGACAAGAACAATCGCATCTACGTCGGCGACTACCTGAATCACCGGATCGAAGTATACCAACTGGTCAATACCACCGCGGCTGACAGCGTGCCTGATTCCGGGGCGCCACCGGCGGCGCCGGCCACGGATTCGCCGAAAAGCTGAGCCCAGCACGGTCCGCGCGCGGGATGGGCCGCGAGGAACCGCGCTTGGAGTGAAACGAAAGCGACCGGTCTCAAGTGTCGGGTGAAGGATGCAATGAGCGGACGGGGTCAGGGCGAGCATCCAGTCTCATCCAAATGCTGAGCGAATCGAGAGAGGCGCCCGATGCCATCCAGTTCTCCGACAGCAACGGTTCCGCGATGGCGGGCTGGTAGCGGGCGATCGCGATGCTGGTGCGAAAGCGCGGTGTGCTACGGAGCGTGGTCGTCGCGTTGTGCGCGATTGGGTGGGGAGCGCTGGTGATTGGCGGATGCAGCGAGGAATCGCGCTACCAGGTGCTTTCCTTCTTGTTCGAGGGTGTGCCCAAACCCGGAGAGAAACCCCAGTGGCAGCAGGTCACCCATCTGGCGCGCCGTCCTCCGCCGGCGAAAGCGACTGCCACGCCAGCGCCAGTCGTCATTGCGAAGGAGAAGTATCCCTTCGGATGGCTTCCTGCGTTGCTGAAGACCGTGCCTCACGACGCAGCCGGCTACCCCGACATGGTGGCCGCGTTCAAGGAAAAGAAAATCGATCCGCTGCCGGGCCCTGAACAAGACCACGTCGTGCCGAAGGCGAAGAAAGTCGACGAGGAGGAGATCACGCTGATCCCCGAGGGCAAGACCAAGTGCAGCTTCTCACACGAGATTCATACCACCTTGGTCACTTGCAAGAGCTGCCATCCCGGCGTGTTCAAAATGAAGACCGGGGAAGAGATGTCGATGGATGCCATGGGGGACGGCAAGTTCTGCGGCTTCTGCCACGGCAAGGTGGCCTTCCCGATCACGGGCGAGTGCGTGCGGTGTCATCCGGCGATGAAGAAGAAGGCGGCCAAGAAACCGCCCAAGGAAAAGCTGCTGGAAGGCGAGGTCAAGCTGACGCGCGCCAAGAGCAGCGATGCCAACCTCAGCGGAATACCGCCCGCTAGCTTCCCGCATCTGCCGCACCGCGTGAACTACAGATGCTACGCGTGCCACAACACGATCTTCCCGATGAAGGAGGAAGGCACGAAGCCGATCACGATGCAGGACATTTCCGCAGGCAAGTACTGCGGTGTCTGCCATAACGGCAAGATCGCATTCTCGGGCGACGATCTCGGGAGCTGCAGCCGATGCCATCCCTGAGCACAAAAGCGATCCGCACCTCATCCCGGCTGGTCCTGGTTGTATCGATCTGGGTAATCATCACGAGCGGAAATGGGTACGCATTCTCGCTGCTTTCCTGGGTCCCCTCCGAGGGCGACTTCGCCTTGGGCGAATGGCAGGGCGGGGTCATCGGCGGTTACGAGTGGGAAGACCAGCAGACGACCACGGGAAACAACACAACCAGCGTCTTGCGAAACAGGTTCGACGAAGACGTCTTTCTCAGAAACAACGCCTTTTATCTGATGGACCCGCGGCTGCTGTCGGGCAGCGCCGGAGTCGACCTCGACTTTTACCAGGAAAACGACAAGTTAAACGGGGAAAATAAGCATCAAGACGGCACGCTCATCGGCTTTGACGTGAATACCACTATACTGGGGCAAATGCCGTACACCGGCATCTTGTTTGCTCATCGCAATGAAAATAACACCAGCACGGACTTTGGAGGCCAGACTTACAGCCTCAACCAGAGTATCGGCGGGATGGCCACGCTTCGGCAGGACAGTTTCCTGCGCGAAGCGTTCCCATACTTCTCCGCCGACGTCTATGCCCGCCAGGAGGAGGCGGACCAATCCACCACACAGTTTGGCCAGACCTTCACGGTCAACGAAACCCGCGATGTGGCCGGCGTTGACGCCGAGAAAGGGTTCCAGACTGCGGACCTCGACTTCACCTACCAGTTCGCCAACGACAGCTATACCGGAAGCACTCCCGCGTACAGCTTCATTACCCAATGGGCGAGCCTGAACTACAGCCTGGACTTCGGACCTACCCTGAACCGCAGATGGGATTCCCGGATCAGCTATTTGACCCGCTCCGGCAACGGCGTGGACGAATCATTCCTGTACGCTGACGAAAAGCTGCGCATCGACCATTTCAAAAACCTGTCCACGAGCTACGAGTATCTCCTCACAGACACCGATACCCAGGGTCAACAGGACATCAACAACAGCCTCACGTTTCAGGTTCAGTATCGCCCGTTCCGAAACCTGACGAATACTCTCACCCTGCAGGGGGCTTACGATACGCTCTCGCCGGCAGGCCACACCGACTTCGTCGCGGTGGAGGGGAGTTCCGACTACACCCACTCGATTCCCTGGGGCGGCAACCTCATTCTCGGCGGCGATGGGCGCTACGAAATCGATCAATCGCACGTCACTGGACCGGTCACGGCCTTGAATGAAAAGCACATCGCGCCGCCCTTTTTCGGCCCCGGAATCGGATTCAACCTCGGCGCCCCCTTTGTTATTACCTCGACCATCGTCATGTACGACACCCGTGGCGGAGGAAGACTACTGACCAAGCTCGGGGTGGATTACATCACCCAGGCGCAGGGTCAGTTGACGAAGATAGTGATCCTTCCGACAACGACGCTCCCGATTATGCCTGGCGACCCGCTTGAGGTCACCTACTCCTACGTGGTTGGGCCCGATGGCACGTATTCGACTACCAGCTTGTCGGGAGATGCGGGCGTGACTTTCGGCTGGATCTCGTTGATCGGTGCGTATCAGCAGTCGAATCAGTCGATGCTGAGCGGGGTAGGCGCGCAGTATCTGTACAGCACGCGCCAGGAAACCGGCCAGCTCAATCTGCAAAAGGACTGGGAATGGGTCGATGCCAGGGCCAGCGCTCTCTACGAGATCTATCACGCGCAATCTCAATCAGTTGGTGTTTTCGACTACACGCTGCAGGATTACGGCGAGTATCTGACCTTCCGGCCCGGATGGAACACGACCCTTAATCTCGATGGCAACGAGATGTATACCGACTACACTGTGCAACCGACACGGCATAACTCGGACCTTGATTTCGAGGCCGCGCTGGACCGCTTCCTTTCGTCGGGAAATTACTTCACGGTGTTCGCCCGGGCGCGCCAAGCTGCCGAGACAGACTACCCGACCGAGACTGACTACGAGGCGGGCCTGAGAGGCAATTTCCGGTACGGCAAGATCTTCATCTGGCCGTGGTTCTCGTGGATCAACAGAACCTACGGCCCGACGAAGACCAACGATCCTCACATAATGCTGAGGATTGGACGGGAGCTGTAAGGTGAATATAATTTACGCGCGATGTTCAAGACGATAATTGCCGTCCTGGCGCTTGCAACTGCGCTGGGCTGCCAGCCCACGGGGGGCCTCAACGGACTCGAGGGCGGAAATGCAACGGCACAGGTATCCGAGGATATCGTCTGGCCCAAGCCGCCAGATCCCGCACGAATCCGCTATGTGCGCAGTATTTCCATCCCTGGTGATGTCGGGATCAAGCGCGGATTCTTTGGAACGCTCCTCGACGCAGTGACTCGCAGGCCAGAGGAGCGCTTCATCCGTCCGACCGGAGTCACCGAGAGCGACGGTGCGATCTATGTGGCCGATCCCGGTGCGCCGGCGCTCTGGATCTTCGATGCAGAGAAGCAGGCCTCAGTCGCAGTCCGTGAACTCGGCGGGGACGCGCTGCTTTCGCCGGTGGCGGTGACGCCGGAGCGCGACGGACGCGCCTTCGTGGCGGACTCGCTTGTCAACAAGGTCTTCCTGGTCGATCGCGGCGGAGAGATGGTGAGCATGATTGCGGATAGCGCGCTCAAACGCCCGGTTGCGCTCGCGTGGGACCAGGCTAGTGACAGGCTCTACGTCGCCGACGCGGTGGGACAGCAGGTCCTCGTCTATGGGAGCGGCGGAAAGCGTCTGCTGAGCTGGGGAAGCAGGGGCTCTGGAGACGGCGAGTTCAATTTCCCTGCCTACATCGCGCTGTCCCGCTCCGGAGAGGTTCTGGTTACCGACGCTCTGAACTACCGCGTGCAGGCGTTCGATCAGAACGGGAAATTTCTCTGGAAGATGGGTCGGCAGGGCGACGGCTCGGGCGACTTCGCCGCGCCCAAGGGACTCGCGACCGACACCGAGGGACATCTCTACGTGGTCGACGCGCTGTTCGACGGCGTCCAGATTTTCGATCGCGAAGGAGCCCTACTGCTCGGATTCGGCTCACGCGGCCGGGCGCCGGGGGAGTTCTGGTTGCCGACCGGGGCCTTCATCGACGCGCGCGATCAGATCTATGTGGCCGATTCCTACAACCAGCGGGTACAAGTGTTCGCGTTTGTCGGCCGTTCCGGCGATTCGCACCCGGCGGAAACCGCGAAGCGCTGACGACGGTTCGCCGGGAAAAGCGCTCGGAAGAAGCAATAGGCAGATGAGAAGGGCGGGAGGGACGATGGCGTTGGCGCTGCGGTTGATGCTGGCGCTCGCGCTGGTCGTGCTCGCGGCGGGGAGGGCAGGCGCGCAGATCGAGAGCACCGTCCACAACCTGAGCACGACCAACGCGAAAATGCACGGCGACAGCAAAAGCGTCGGCGTTTGCATCTTTTGTCATACCCCGCATAATGCGCGGCCTACCAGCGGGCTGTGGAACCGCGACCTTCCGGCCGTTACCTACAAGCTCTATGAGAGCAGTACGCTCCAGGCGCAGATGTCGCAGCCGAACGGCTCCTCGCGGCTCTGCCTCTCATGCCACGACGGGATTCTGGCGCTGAGCAACATGCGCGTGGCGCCCATCAGCGGCCCGGTCGCGCCGATGCCTCCGCTCACCGGCACAGCCTCGTTGGGGACTGACCTCTCCAACGACCATCCAATCTCGTTCATTTACAACAGCGCGCTCGCGCTCAGGGCCAGCGACCTGATCGATCCCACGGCCCTGCCGCAGACCGCGCCGCTGGACAACGACAAACAACTCCAGTGCAGTTCGTGCCACGATCCGCACCTGAATCGCCCCAACTTCCTGCGCATCGACGATCGCTTCGGCGCCGATTGCACGGTGTGCCATCGCGACCACAACTGGCGTAGTTCCAGCCATGCGACTGCGACGCAGACGTGGCGCGGCGGCAAAACCACCGCTCCATGGCCCGCGGACGGCTACGCGACCATGGCTGAAAACGCATGCGAAAGCTGCCATCGGGTCCATGCTGCGCCGCATCCGGAGCTGCTGCTCGCGCAAACCATCGAGGAGAAGAACTGCACCATCTGCCACAACGGCATGCTCGCCAAGCAAGATATCGAAGCCGAACTCGTCAAGCCCTCTAGTCATCAGGTCCAAGGCAGGCAGTGGATCCACAATCCGGCTGAAGATCCGGTGACGATGCCGCGCCATGTGACCTGCGTCGACTGCCACAACCCGCACGCGGCGACTTCCTCGGCGCTCGGTATCAAGCCGCCGGTGCTTTCCGGTGCGCTGCGCGGGGTCAGTGGAGTCACGGTCGGAGGCGTGCTGATCAAGGAAGCCAATTTCGAGTACGAGATCTGCTTGAAGTGCCATGGGATGAACGAGCCGCCCGGCCTTGGCATCGTCCGCCAAGACATCACCCGCAACATCGGGCGCAAGATCAATCCGGTCAACATGTCATATCATCCGCTGGCGGCTCCCGACCGAAAAGTGCGAATGTCCGGCCTGATAACGCCATACAACTCGTCCAGCGTGATCAGCTGCACGGATTGTCACAACAACGATCAGTGGACGCAGGGCGGCACGGCGCCGCGCGGGCCGCATGGCTCGCGTTTCGAGCCGATCCTTCAGATGGAATACGAAGCGGTGGACCCCAGTACGGAGTCCTATTCGAGCTACGCGCTTTGCTACAAATGCCACGACCGCAGCGCCATACTGTTCAACTTCGGCGGGTTTCCCCACAAGCAGCACGTAATCGATCAGCACACCTCGTGCGCGGTCTGTCATGATCCGCACGGCTCGCGGCAGAGCACGTACCTGATCAATTTCATGGTGATGTCGAAGCAGGGAGCACCGGTGGTGAGGCCCTCCAAGAGCGGGCGCTTGGAGTATGTTCCCGACCCGGCGCGTCCCGGCCATGGGAAGTGCTACATGACCTGCCATAACACCGACCACAACCCGGCGTCGTACTGACAGCGCTGAGTTTGCTGCCTGAGATCGGGTCGGCTCTGGCGGTTTACTTTCGACCGCTTGCTCCTGGGTACTACCAGCCGATCACTTGCGCGGGCATTACGGGCGCGGCTTGACCGCGCGGGTCGGCGCCGCCCGCGAGCACGCCGGTTTTCGCGTCGATCTGCACGGCGAGCACGTGACCCTCGGACCACGGCGGCCGGCTCTCGATCTGATGGCCGCGCGCGGCGAGCGCGTCGCGCACGTTTGCGGGAACTCGATCCTCGATGCGCAGGACTCCGGGGCGATTGTCGTGGGGATAGAACGTCGAGGGGAAATGCGGCGTCGAAAACTTCGGCGCCTCGATGGCGGCCTGCAAGTCCATTCCGAAATCAACCACGTTCAGAAAAAATTGCAGCGTCCATTGATCCTGCTGATCGCCGCCGGGCGTGCCGAATGCCAGGTACGGCTCGCCTTTCACCATCGCGAGCGACGGCGACAGGGTGGTGCGGGGGCGCTTGCCGGGTTCGAGCGCGTTGGGATGGCGCTCGTCGAGAAAAAAAGTTTGCATCCGCGTTCCTAGCGGAAAGCCAAGCGCGTCGATCACCGGCGAGCTGGGAATCCATCCGCCGCTCGCCGTGACGGCGATCATGTTGCCGTCGCGGTCGGCAGCCGTGACGTGAATCGTGCCCGCACCCCATGGGCGCGCGCCGATTGCGGGACCGTCGCGCAACGCACGCATCGCAATCGGATCGCCCGGCCGCTGATCCATCGAGGCGTGGCCGGAATCGATAAGCTCGCGGCGAATCGCCGCATAACGATCGCTCAGCAATCCTGCGATCGGAACGTCGATGAATTCAGGATCTCCGTACCAGGCCTCGCGATCGGCGAACGAGAGCTTGGCGGCCTCGATGACAGCGTGGATATAGTCGGCGGAATTGTGGCCCATAGCGGCCAGGTCGAAGCCTTCGAGCAACTTGAGCTGCTGAAGGAACACCGGACCCTGCGACCATGGCCCGCACTTGAAGACCGTGACGCCGCGATAGTCCGCGCTCACGGGCGATTCGGTTCGAGTCGTGAAGCGATCGAGATCGGACGCGGCGAGCAAGCCGCCGTTGGCGTCGGACCAGGCGACGATTTCGCGCGCAATGTCGCCCCGATAAAAGCGCTCGCGCGCGGCGTCGAGGCCGGCCTCGCGCCCACGATTCTTCGCGGCTGATTCGGCGTCGAGCACGCGCTTGAAAAAGTTGGCAAGCGCAGGATTCTTGAGCACGTTTCCGGGCTGTGGGACTTTGCCATCGGGCAGATAAACGCGCCCCGAAGACGGCCATTCGGTAAGGAACCGCCTGGCGTTGCTTCGGATCGACGCGCCCGCCCCAGCAACGGCATCGTCAGGGCCGCCAGCCTCACCAGACAGTCCCAGGTGCATCGGGAAACCGTCGCCCGCAAGTTCCAGCGCCGGCTCAAGAACGTCGGCCAGAGACCTGGTCCCGAAATCTCTTAGCGCAATCACCAGCGCGTCGAAGGCTGCGGGGACACCGGCGGCAAGCAGCCCGGCCCCAGGGATCATCTCGATACCCAGCGAGCGGTAATGGGCAATTGTCGCGCGTTCTGGCGCCATCGTATTACCGTTAATCGCAACCACGCGGCGGGCAGATGCCGAATAAATAAGCATTGGCGCCTCGCCGCCTATGGTATGCATGTGCGGGTTGACGACGCCCTCGACGAATGTTGCAGCGATGGCAGCGTCGATGGCACTTCCGCCGCCGGCGAAGATTCGCGCACCGGCAGAAGCGGAAAGATAGTGCTCTGTCGCGAGTATCGCACGACGGCCCATTATGAGCGGATACATTGTAGCCATCTGATTAGTTCCTTCCTGAGCTGGATTTCGTCACGGGATCGCTCTGGGCCGCGGATTTTCGCGATTTGCTTTCGTGACCCTTATCTGAATATCACGACCCGAATTTAGCAACAGCTGCCTGTATTCGGTCAGTGCAGTGTCAAGAATCGGTAACGCAGAGAAGGGCGTCAATGCTCAAATCTGGTCGAGAAAACATGAAAACCGTTGATTTGCGGGGTTTTCCACAGCTCTGGATAAATGAAACGCGGACCCCTCCCAAGCGTCTAAATATCAGGCCCGAAGATTGCTAGTATTTAGAGCAGGGTGGGGTGGCCGTGAACTATTATCGGGAGGACGTGGAGGGGAAGGAATATGATGACGAGCATAAACACTGAAGGACTGGTCGGAAGGCATTGCAAGCTGCAGAAACCCGTGCGCGACCACGACGGGCGCAGTCGATTCAGCGAGCAACCACGAATCCTGCGTGAGGTAAATAATCTGGACCGGCGCATGTACCTGGTGCAATTCGACGACGGCGCCACCACGTTCCTCTTTCCGGACGAAGTAGTAATCCAGTAGCGGGTATGCGGCGCACGGCGCCGTTCAAAGCATGGATGCGCCGGTTGGCGAGCCTTAGCCGCGGCGCTCCAGTTCGATGAAGTCGCGGGCGCGATAAAGCGCGACGATTGTTTTCGCATCGACGATATCGCCGCGACGAATCATCGCAAACGTTTCCTCGAACGGCACGCGGCTGACGGCGATCGCCTCGTCGTGATCGAGTATACCCGCTCCCGCTGACAACTCGCGCGCCAGGTAGAGCTCGATTCGCTCGTCGCAGAAACTTGGAATCGTGATAATCGACCCAAGATGGTCCCATCGCGCGGCCGCGACGCTGGCCTCTTCGCCGAGTTCGCGCCGCGCGCATTCGAGCGCATCCTCGCCCGCGTTGCGGCATCCCGCGGGAACCTCCCACATCCAGCCGCCGATCGCGTGCCGATACTGACGCAGCATCGCAACATTCATGTCGGGGTAGAGTGCGACGATCGCGCTGGCGCCGGGATGCCTGATGACGGCGAGATCGACCTGCACGCCTCCGGGCAGCGTCGCGCTCTCGACGCCGAAGTCAACGACACCCAATTTGAGAACTGGCCGACGATTTGAAGACATTGTGCATCAAGAATGTGCGCGCCGCGTGGGCTGTGCAAGCACCGCGCCGGCGCAGGGCAATTGCAGGCGATGCTTGAACGGGAGATTATCGGAGTCAGTGCGAACGAATGGCGTCGCGATTGAATATGAGCCGGATTCGGATTCCAATCTACTTCGATTACGCCTCGACTCTTTGCTACATCGCGTGGCGAATCGTAGGCCCACTCGAGGACGAACTCGGTTTCGAGGCGCTCTGGAAGGGCGTGCCTATTGCGACGCGCGATTTTCGCTTCAAGCCCGGCCGCGTGCTGGGCGAGCGTGAGCGGCAAAAAGTACTGCTCGTCGCCGCGGAGACGGGCATTGCGGTCACGCCGCCGCCGAGCTGGATCGATTCGATGCCCGCGCTGCAGGGGTCGGAAATCGCGCGTGACGCGGGCGTATTCCCGGCGTATCACGATGCGGTCTTTCGCGCGGCGTTCGAGCAAGGCGCCGATATCGCGGATCGCAAGGTACTCGACGCGATTGCGGAGCGCACCGGCATCGATCGATCAATGTTCCGCGCGGCGCTCGAGAGCGGAGCGATGACCGCACGCCTGGCCGAGCACAAGCGCGAGGCCGACGAGTTTTCCGCGCTCGGTTACCCGACGTTCATCCTGGGCGACTTCCCGATGATCGGGATACAGCCGATCGAATCGATGCGCCTGTTGCTCGGCAGATTCATCCGTCAGCGCGCCGAGGAACCGCAGGCCTAGCAGGGTGTTGAAAAATACTGACAGGCGGATTTTGCTACACTCTTATTGATCTCTGGTGATCCCAGGCTCATTGCAAACTCGATGTGCTGATTTTCCCACCCGGCCCATCTCTCACCCGATTCCGTCCGGGATGCTGAGAATGCGGTTGATGAGCCGCACCATCCACGGATGCACGAACAGAAAGCGGCGCGGCCATAGTGGGGAGTGCCATTCCGTTGGCGGCAGTGTGCCGTCGAGAATCTCGGTGACGACGGCAGCCGCGTGCGAAGCGAGCGTGTCGAGAATACGATCCCCCAGCTCGGGCGAGGCCGCGCCCGGTGCTCCGGAGTAGGTCTCGGCGCGAAAGAAGCGCAGGTCGCCGCGAATGGCCTTGATCATCCCGAGAATTCCCGGAGAGTCGCCGCGCCCCATGCCGGGTAACGAATCGCCGCGCTCGGTGAGCCAGCTCTTAACCGTCTGCCGCGGCAGCCTCGCGTAGTCGCGTTCGACCCACTCGGGATGGAGCGCGAGCAGTTGCGCAGTCTCCACAAGGCCGGCGTGCGTATCGCCGACCAGATCGTCGCGATTGACACCCGGCAAGCCGCCGAGCACGTCGTCCAGCTCCGAGCCGCCGAGGGTTAGCCGGCTCAGCATCACGGAAAAGACCGATACCATGCGGATGCCGCGCTCGCGGCTGACGCGCTCACAGGCCGTTTCGATGGCGAGGAAGTGGCGCGGGCTGCCGTGAAAGTTCGAGACCAGCACGTCGCGAAAGCCCTGCGCCGCGAGCGAGCGGCCGAGATCTTCGAGCACGGCGATGGTTGTGGACGGGCGAAAGAACAGCGAGCCGGGATGAGGGACGACGTCGGTTGCGGTGTAAATGAAGGGCAGTTTGAGGAACGTGCGCTCGCGATGACGTTGAGGCAGCATCGGCAGCATCCGCTCCGCCAAACCCTCGCCCTCCAAAGCATCAGCGCCCAGCGGCAGATGGGGGCCGTGCACCTCAAGCGGCGAGCACGTGACCAGCACAACGCATCGCTGGCGATCCAGTTCGTCGAAACGCCGTTTTGTCAGCGTCTCCCAACGCATCAGCTTGATGTCGCCGTTCGCCTCCGCCATGTGTCTCTCTCCGGTCGAGCAGGTTCAGTATCCGTGTCCGCTCTCGGGACGCTGAAGAGCTCGGTTACGGTCGTTCTTCCCAACGCGGAGTGTAAGTCGTCAGAACCTTTTGGACAAGTTGGCGGAGCCGCCGTCGTTGCCCGCGGACTCGAAAGCAATCGAGACTTCGCCAGTCCAGTAGCCCACGGCCGTCAATCCCCGTTGCCAGCCTTGCGCGCGTCGGCGCGCCGTTCTGTTTCCCAAGGCGGTCCAAACGGGCGGTTCAATGCGGGACGCGGCGGCTTGTCATAGCTCGGCAGCATCCCGGCATAGTTGACGTAATCGGCGAAGTACGAACGAATTCCCGCGCGTTCGAGAACCGCGTCGAGTGCATCGCTGCGATACTTTGCATAGCGAGCGAGCAGGGTCGCGCGGGCTTCGGCGAGGAACGGCGTGGCGGCGATTTCGATCCGCTGCCCACTCGCGAATACAAGCTCCGCGTTCCCATCCACCACCGCGCGGCTGACCCACGGCAGGTAGAACCGGCCGAGTTCGGCCAGAATCGCAATCATCGTCTCGGGCACTCCGCCGGCCGCCATCCATTCACCGAACCCCTGATCCTCAGGCTCCATGATGCGGTGAGTATGCGTGATGATGGCCCGCGCGTCCGCATCGACCCATCGCCGGCACAGCGGATCGTTGATGAAATGCGCCGCGTTACCGCCGAAGAACGCGAAATCCGAGAGCGACGGCCGCGCGCCAAAGAAATACGGATGCGACGCGAGATGCGCGCCGGTCAACCGAAGCCACGGCCGCAGAATTTCGCCAATCCATGAGTCGATGTTCGCGGCCGTCACGCCGAAGGGCTCGCAAGTCGCGGTGACGTGCGCCTTAACCACCGCGTAAGCCTGGTCGCACGGAACTTCCAACTCATGGGTGGCGTCGCGCGCAAGCTCCCATCCGCCGACGCGATGGTTTTCCTCGTAGAACCATCGCGATCCCACCGCGGGCCGATAGAACCATTCGTCGAGCGCATCTTCGAGGACGTAATCTATGAACCGCAGCACCGGATCGGCGGGAAACACGCGAGGCTCGGGAAAGCGTGACTCCAGATGATGAATCATCGCGGTCGTATCCCACATGAATCCGCCGTCAGGCGTCTTCACCACCGGCATAGCGCCGGGCCATCCGGCCTCGCGCGCCGCGCGATTTGCACCTGCGAATCGCCGCATAAGATATGGGATAGCCTTGTAATCGAGATAGCCGGTGAGTTTGCGCGTGAAGTAGGACTGCGTCATCCCATACACGCGATAGCTCGCGGCGCGAGGCTTGCGGTCAGACGGCATCGCCGACGTCAGCCGCGCAGCCCCGCAATACAACCCGCACGATCGAGGACTGCGTCAATGGCTCGCTTGTCGGGCAGGGCGGCGTATTTTTCGCGCAGCGCGCCGAGGGATTTGGCGTGATACTTCTGCGGCTTCTGAGTCCACGCGCGACCGGCCAGTTCCACGCTGAATTCCTCACGCCCGGCCGCAATGGCCGCCGCGTTAGCTATCGTCCAAGGTATGAAGAGCCGGCCGACCTGCCGCTCCAGCAGCGGCATCAGCGTCGGTTCGAGACTCGCCCACGTCTCGAACTCACCTTCCGCTCGCGGCCACAGCATCCGATGGATCCACGCGAGAACATTAGGCGCGCGAGCATCGATGAGCGCGCCCGGCGTGGGATCGGTCCACGCGTTGTAAAGCTGACCCCACATAGCGAAGTCTGCAAAGGCCGGCCGCGCGCCAAAGAGATAGGCCCGGTTCGCCAGGTGCGTCTCGAGGATCGCAATCGTCTCGCAGAAGGAGTCTTCAATCTGGGGCGCGGTCTGCGCGTTCGAGCCGACGAACCAGATCCGCCCGACCATCCGCTCGCGCACATTGGCAGTCGCGACGGAAAGCTGCTTCTCGTCCACCGCCGGCATCATTATGCGCGCGATCCGTCCCGCGGAACTGATCTGATCGACGTCGCGCGCCCATCGATAGTGGAACATCCACTTGTTGCCCCATTCGTCGCCAAATTCCTCAAGCAGCACCGAGACGAAGGCGGCAACCGGATCCGACGGATGAATCGGCGGCTGGGGGTACTGAGATTCAATGCGCTCGATTATCGGGGTCGAGTCCTGGAGGCCTTCGTCATCCGGCGTAACGACGAGCGGGACGATCGGAAGGCGGGCATATTTCTGATATTCGGCCTGGTTGTCGAAGTTGCGGATTATCCACTTGTGCGGGATTCCCTTGTAACGGAAATAGGAGCGAACCTTAACCGAGTAAGGAGACAGCTCAATGCCAAATATACGGTAGATATTCGTCATTCGATTTTTCCCGGCCGGCCTCCCTGTGAGCGAGGCGACCAGTTGAGTTCGCATATTGGCACATTGCGCGTCAATATCTCGAAGCTGATGCCATCCCGCGAATTTCAAAGCGTCCGTAGAACGCGCTCCCGCCGCGAAGGTCAGACTGCGACCGGCGCGATTCTGATTGGTCGAATAGAGGCGGAAAGTCCAATTCATACCACCGGTAGTGGTTTCGGGACGGGCTCATCACTATGGATAGTTTCGTTCCGTCAAAAATTATTTTTGCCGGAAGCGGGCGCCGCCCGATTTCGAGCGGGCCCGGCGAGTATGAAGCATCCTGACGGTTGTCCATAGCGTCGGCATAGCACATCAATATCGGCCGGCGTCAGGCCGAATAGTTCATCTCCAAGCCCGGCCCGAAACCCGGATTCACAGAGACGTGCGCGCGGGTTCAGTTGTAAATGTGCGGCTGCGGCGCTCAAACACCGGCATCCGCCACGCGGACTCCTGCACATCGGCCGGCGGAGCGAGAGTTAGAATAGAGGGCGTTGGGCGGCGGCGGCGACGGGCCAGAACGAGCGCCGATGAATCGGAGAGGGGCCGAGCTTGGCGAGCGACTGCATATGCTCGCTGGTGCAATAGCCCTTGTGCTGCGCGAAGCCGTAGCCGGGGTACATCGCGTCGAGTTCGACCATCATGCGATCGCGCGTAACTTTGGCGACGATGGAGGCGGCCGCGATGCAGAAACTTTTGCGATCGCCGCCTACGATTCGGGTCTGTGGAAGTTCGAGGCCCGGAATCAGGCGGCCATCGACCAGCACGTGGCCGGGCGCCAGATTCAATGCGGACAGCGCGCGGCGGCTCGCGGACATCGTGGCCCAATAGATATTGAGGCGATCGATTTCGTTGACCTCGGCGATGCCGACGCCGACCGCGATGGCGCGGTCGCGGATCGGGGTGAACAATTCCTCGCGCTGTTCGTGGGTCAACTGTTTGGAATCGTGCACGCCGCTGATGAATGTCTCCGGTGCGAAGACCACGGCGGCGGCGACGACGGGACCGGCCATCGGGCCGACGCCGGCTTCGTCAACACCGGCGACGGCGTCGATGCCGAGTTTCCACAGGCGCCGTTCGTAGCGCAGGTCGGGCCGCTTGCTCATCGTGATAGTTGGTGTTCGTCAGCCACCGGTTGTGTGTCGTTGTTTATGCCATCCGTTTCAGGCGCGCCTTGCGAATCGTCTCAGCGGTTTCATCGGGAGCGCCGATGTCGTTGAGACGGATCGCGTAGTCGGCGCTGGCGGCGGACGCGATCGTGACGTCGCCAAGTCCGATCATCCGTTGAACGATGCGCTTGCTGACCTCGACCGAGCGGATGTCGGCCAGTTCCATCTCGCGACGGCGTGACGCGAGCAGTCCGCGCTTTTCGATCAAGCGATCGGAAGTGAGACTCCAGCTGACGGTCCTGGCGCGAATCATGGTGACGATGAACGTCAGCGCGCCGACGCCTGTTACAGCGAAGCCGGCCTGAATCAGTTCGCGCTTGAGGTACAGCAAAATGGCGCCTATCGCGATCAGCACTCCACCGAAGAGGAAGCCGTTGGCGTAGTACCATAGCGAGGGACGGAATTGGGCGAGCGCGTACTCGCGCACGGTGGCGGGCTTGGGCGCGTACATCCGCGCACCGCATCGCGAGCAAAAGGCGGCGCCTTGCTGGGTATCGTTACCGCACTGGGGACATCTCATCGCGCCGCCTCAAGCCGCCGCATCGGGAACAGTGTCAGTCGGTGCGATTATGATGGTGCTTGGCGCGTCGCGTCAATTCAAACCGCGTCGCCGCCGGGCCAAGGAGAAGACGCGGATTCCAGATACCGAAAGCAGGGGTCACGAGTCAACCATTATGGCAAGTCCATTCGTCCTTGAAAGCCGCGGTGCCGCTGATGATAATCAAACTGGAAGCATCACCGGAAATTGCGGGTAAGCCCGATGAGCACTGAACGTCAGGCAGACTTTTACGAAGCGGAACTGCCGCAGGCGTCGCGCGAACTGGCCAAGCTGCGCGCGTCGAGCGACTACGTGGCGCCGTTCGAGATCGTGCGGCGGCGCGTGATCGACGACGTCAACGAAGGCAGGATGACGGTCGATGCGACGGTCGTAATCCGAATCGGCAACGTCGAGGAAACCGAAGCGGCCTCGGGCGTCGGCGTGGTGCACGCGCTCGACGTGGCGCTGCGCAAGGCGCTGCTGAAATATTTTCCATACCTCGGGCCGGTGCGCGTGATCGAAACCTACCAGCATGCGACCGGCGACTCGACCGAGGCGGACGTCGTATCGGTGAAGAAATTTTCCGACGGCCAACTGCTGTGGACGACGCTGGCCAAGTCGTCGAATACGGTCGAAGCGGGATGGATGTCGCTGCTCGACGGTTACGAATGGCGAATCATCAACGAGAACGCGAGGCTGCGCCGGATGAATGCGAATCCGAGATTGTCGAGGCGCTGACCCCCAAGGGGCGAGGCGATCGCGATGAGCGCGGGCGAGCGAGCAACCGGCAACGGCAAGGCGGCGCCGGGCAAACTGGCGATTTTGTACGACGGCTCGTGCGAGATGTGCCGCGCGAGTCTCGACGGAATCGTGCAATTCGACAACTCGGGAGCGATCGAGCCGCTCGATCTTCATCGCGAAGAAGTGCGCGCGCAGTTTCCCGGGTTGACGCTGGAAAATCTGCTCGAGGAATTGCACGCGGTGGACGAGAGCGGGCGCGTGTACCGCGGCGCGCGGGCGATCAACGAAATACTGCGGCGGCAGCGGGGGCTGCGGGGCTACCTCGCGTACCTGTGGTACATCCCGCCGTACGCGTGGCTCGCGGATCGGCAGTACAAGCGGATCGCGGCGTCGCGATACGCGCGCGACGCGCGCGGCAAGCTGAAGACACCGGCGGTCCCGGAGCATTGACGCCGCGCCTTGTTCGAGATCGCGAGCGCACGCTAAGCTGAACGCTCGCACTCGTGAAACCATTTTACATTTTCAATTCGCTGAACCGCGCGGTCGAGGAATTCCAGGCGCTCAAGCCGCCGGAGGTGACGCTGTATTCATGCGGGCCGACGGTCTATCTGCCGCAGCATCTTGGGAATCTGCGGGCGTACGTGTTCGTGGACAGTCTGCGCAGGGCGCTGGAGTTCAACGGCTACCGGGTACGCCACGTGATGAACGTGACGGACGTCGGACACATGACGGGCGACGTGGACGACGGCGAGGACAAAGTCGAGAAAACCGCACGCGCGCAAGGGAAATCGCCACTCGAAGTCGCGAACTATTATTTCGAGCAGTTCCGGCGCGATTGCGCCGCGCTCAATCTCGAGCCGCCGCACGTGTGGTCGCGCGCGACCGATCATATCGGCGACATGATCGCGCTCAGCGCGAGAATTATCGACGCGGGATCCGCGTACGTCACGAAAAGCGCCGTGTACTTCGACGTCGAGAAGTATCGTGGGAGCAACCGGGCCGGGCGGCTCTCGCGCCAAAGCCTCGACGAGCAGAGCGCCACGCAGCGCCTCGAGCATTCGGCCGACAAGCATAGCCCGCACGATTTCGCGCTGTGGGTGCTCGACCAGCCGGACCATCTGATGCAATGGGAGAGTCCGTGGGGGCGCGGCTATCCGGGCTGGCATATCGAGTGCTCGGCGATGGCGATGAAATACCTGGGCGAGACGATCGACATCCACACCGGCGGAATCGATCACATCCCGGTGCATCACGAGAACGAGATCGCGCAATCTGAGAGCGCCACGCACAAACCGTTCGCGCGGTACTTCGTGCACAACGCGTTCCTGGTCGGCAAAGAGGGGACCAAGATCAGCAAGAGTGCGGGCAAGTTCCCGCTGCTGAGTGATCTTGGGCCGGCGGGGATCGATCCGCAGGCGTTTCGGATTTTCTGTTACGGCGCGAAGTACCGTTCCGAAATTGCATTCAACGACGATGCGATCCGTGCGGCGCAGAGCAATCTCGATTATTTTCGGGAGTTCGCGCGCAGCGTGCCGGACGACGCGGCGGCGGACGGGGTTGAGGCGGCGGGATGGGCGGCGGAATACTACGAGCGTTTTCACGACGCGATTAACAACGATCTGAACACGCCGCAGGCGCTGGCGGTGGCTCTGGAACTGATCGCGGAATCATACCGGCGCAAGGATTTCCGGGCGTGGCCGACACTGCGAGCGCTCGACGCGGTGCTGGGGCTCGGCTTGGAAAAGCATCGCAGGTCGGCGCACGCGGGCTTGATCGCAGCGGACGTGCAGCAATTGATCGACAATCGAACGGCGGCTCGCAAGGCGAAAGACTTTCAACTTGCCGACGAACTGCGCAAGGAAATCGAGCGGCGCGGCTACGAGGTCAAGGACAACCGCGACGGCACGGCGGCCTATCAGCAGCGTCGCGCCTGAGTTGTTGAGCGCAAGGGGCATTTCGGGCCGCAGGTTTGCCTTGAATGGATGCGCAAAAGTCTCTTAGAATCGCGCCTTGACGAGTCAAATCGTCTGCCCAGAAGGAAGCGATGGGGATTGAGTTAAAGAAGTTCGACACCAGGCTGCAGGCCGAAGGACCCGAGGTACGCCATCTCGATCCGGCTGCGGCGCCGTTTTACCTGCCGATTGGCGACGAAGTGGAAATCTTCACCGCCGCGTACAAAGCCCGCCTGCCCGTGCTGCTCAAAGGACCGACAGGGTGCGGCAAGACGCGTTTCGTCGAGCACATGGCGCATCAGCTGGCCTCGCTGCCCGACGGTCCCAATGAGCTGATAACCGTTGCGTGCCACGAGGATCTGACGGGCAGCGACCTGGTGGGCCGCTTCCTGATCCAGGCCGACGAGACGGTGTGGGTTGACGGTCCGCTGACGCAAGCGGTGCGGCGCGGCGCGATTTGCTACCTGGATGAAGTGGTGGAAGCGCGCAAGGACACGACGGTGCTGATTCATCCGCTGTCGGATCACCGGCGGATTCTGCCGATCGAAAAGCGCGGCGAGACGATCGAGGCGCACAACGGATTTCTGCTGGTGATTTCGTACAATCCCGGCTACCAGAGCATCCAGAAAAACCTAAAGCATTCGACGCGCCAGCGCTTCGTGACGATCGAGTTCACGTATCCGCCGGCGGACAAGGAAGTCGAGATTATCGCGCACGAGGCGGGAGTCGAGCAGGATATCGCGCTGCAGCTCGCGGTGCTGGGCGAGAAGGTGCGTCATCTGAAGGCGTCGGGATTGGAGGAGGGCGTTTCGACGCGCCTGTTGATCTACGCCGGGGAGCTGATCCGGCAGGGAATTGCGCCACGGCGCGCCGCGACCGTCGCGGTCACATGGTCGCTGACCGACGAAGCCGACAGCAAACGCGCGATCGACGAAGTGGTAAAGGCGATCTTTCCATAAGTTGCGGCAGGATTCCCGAATCGACGTGAAGGGAATTATATACTTGACTCCCTTTTAACGGCTTCTTTTGGGTCGCGCATTACCTACACGGAGTTAACGGCGTGAAAGAGCTGGGGGCATTAAACAAGACGATCGGTGTAGTGGTCGCCTATCGTCCTCGCGGCAAGAAGATAGATCCCAAGAGGGAAGCGGGGGCGTAATTGGATACAGCCCCCATTGACGTTTACCGTCGGCAAATCGAAAAAGCCCTGCAAGCGGGAAATTCGACCGAGCACACCCATCGCCCTGCACTCAAGACCCTTATTGAAGCTCTCGCCAAGGGGGTGACGGCCACAAACGAGCCGAAGCGCGTCGAATGCGGCGCTCCCGACTTTGTAGTTTCCCGCAAGGCACATCACGGCCCGGTAACGCTCGGCTACATTGAAGCCAAAGACGTAGGCAAAGCCCTCGATGAAATCGAGCGGTCCGACCAGATGAAGCGGTATCTTCCCGCACTGCCCAATCTGATTCTCACCGACTACCTGGAATTTCGATGGTACATTGGCGGAAACCGTCGGCAATCGGCTAGGATCGCCCGCGTTTCCAAAGGCGGGAAGCTTGTCCCGGAAAAGGACGGGGCAAAAGCCGTTTCCGATCTGTTGACTGAGTTTCTCTCCCAAAAGGCAGAACCCATCAACGACCCGAAGACCCTAGCCCTTCGCATGGCCCGGCTAACGCATTTCATTCGCGACATGAATGTAGCGGCCTTTGAAAAGCAATCGGCTTCCGCCACTCTGCGGGATTTGCATAGGGCTTTTGAAGAGGCTCTCATCCCTGACTTGCCCATCCCTCAATTTGCGGATATGTTCGCCCAAACCCTCGCTTACGGCCTGTTTGCGGCGCGTTGCAATCATCGAGGGCCAGCAGGTTCATTCAAGCGATTGGGGGCCGCATCGGAGATTCCGAAAACCAACCCCTTCCTTCGGCAGCTCTTTGAAACCGTCACTGGCACGGCTCTTGACGATGAGCCTTTCGTGGGCTTTGTGGATGACCTGGCCCAACTCCTGGCCGACACTGACATCGACGCCGTGCTTGCAGACTTCGGCAAGCGGACGGCGCGGCAAGACCCCGTAGTCCACTTTTACGAAACTTTTCTTGCCGCCTACGACCCAAAGTTGCGCGAATCGCGCGGAGTCTATTACACGCCGGAACCTGTGGTTTCTTACATCGTTCGGTCCGTGGACCATCTCTTGAAGACGCATTTCGGATGCCCGAGCGGACTCGCGGACAGGACGACGGTTGAATACGAGAGAGAAGAAAAGAACGGCGGAAAGGCCAAGAGAGTCAAAGTCACATCTCCGCGCGTCCTAATTCTTGACCCCGCCTGTGGGACCGGAACGTTTCTCTATTCAGTGGTTGACCAAATTCGCACCGACTTTATTCGTCAAGGAAACGCGGGCATGTGGCCCGGCTATGTGCGGAATCACCTGCTGCCCCGCATCTTCGGTTTTGAATTGCTGATGGCCCCATATGCCGTCGCTCATTTCAAGCTGGGGATGCAACTTGCGGGGCAAGACTTACCGCCAGCGCAACGTGAGAAGTGGGCTTATGACTTTTCCGGGGATGAGCGGCTCGGAGTTTTCCTCACGAACACATTGGAAGAGGCAGAATGGCGAGCCCAAATGGAGTTTGGCTTTCTCCGGAGATTGACAGAAGAAGCCAATGCAACCGTTCGCATCAAGCGGGAGTTGCCCATACTCGCCGTTGTCGGAAACCCGCCGTATTCAGGGCACTCCGCAAATCGAAGTTGGGAAATTAAAAAAGGCAAGAGGGTGCGGACTTTTATCGGCCAGCTTATTGAGGATTACCACTCCGTGGACGGGCAGCCATTAGGCGAGAAAAACCCCAAGTGGCTCCAGGATGACTATGTGAAATTCATCCGCTGGGGCCAGTGGCGGATTGAGCGGACCGGCGCGGGGATTCTAGCGTTTATCACCAATAACGGTTACCTGGACAATCCCACGTTCCGGGGAATGCGCCAGCAGCTTATGAACGCTTTCACAGGAATATACATCCTGGATTTGCATGGCAGCAGCAAGAAGAAAGAAACCGCGCCGGACGGCTCAAAAGATGAAAATGTCTTCGATATTCAGCAAGGAGTCACTCTCGGAATCTTCATCAAAAAGCCCAATGAGCCCAGCCCGGCCAAGGTTTTTCACGCGGACCTTTGGGGACGGCGAGAAGCCAAATATAAGACGCTTTTTGAAGCAGATGTAAAAACAACGAATTGGGAGGAGCTTGACCCGCAGCCGCCTAGTTACCTCTTCATACCGCAAGAAACGAGGCTGAGAGCAGAATATGAGCGCGGATGGAAAGCCACGGATATAATGCCTCTCAATGCGATTGCGCTAAACTCACACCGCGACGACTTTGCAGTTGCGTTCGATAAAGCGGAACTAGAAAAGCGTATAGACGATTTGATTTCAAAGCAGGAAACCGATGAGGAGTTGAGAATCAAATACGGTCTCTACGATACATCGGACTTCAATCTGACAAGGGCACGGGTTTCTCTCAGGCGGGCGAAATCCCCACACACGTTTGCTGTTTCGTGTCTATATCGGCCCTTCGATTATCGCTTTCTACTTTGTCATTCAGAGATTCTGGACCGGCCCCGGCCAGAGCTGAATTCTCATTTTATTGGCCGTGAAAACCTTTCGCTTGTTACAACCCGCCAGACCCGTGAGCCATTCGCCACTCTCGCTGTGGATAGGATTTGCGGACAGCATAAGATTGTCGCCGCCTATGATGGCTCTTCAGTGTTCCCGCTGTTTCTATACCCTGATTCCGAGCACAATAAAAAGGGACAGGCCGAGCTAGACGTTCAAGCATCGCCGTGGCTCCCTGGCAAAGGCGGGCGGAAGCCGAACTTAAACCCCAAGTTTGTTGCGGACCTCGAAAAGAGGCTCAGATTTTCATTTGCGCTGGACGGCAAAGGCGATTTGAAAAAGACCTTTGGGCCGGAAGATGTTTTTGATTACATTTACGCGGTTTTCCACTCTCCCACCTACCGCGTCCGCTATGCGGAATTTCTCAAGAGCGATTTCCCCCGCGTACCGCTCACTTCAGATGTGAACCTTTTCCGCTCTCTGTGCGGTCTGGGCGGGAAGCTTGTCGCCTTGCATTTGCTCGGAGCACGCCAGCTCGAAAAACCAATTGCCCGCTACCCCGTCAACGGGTCTAATCTTGTCGAAAAGGGCTTCCCGAGGTATCTAGCACCTGGAGAGCCGGAGTTGGGGACCGGCACTCCGCTGAAAGCAGGCCGCGTGTATATCAACGGTTCAAAGCAGCAAACCCCGAGCGACGGCCAATACTTCGAAGGCGTCCCGCCCGAAGTCTGGAATTTCCATATCGGCGGCTATCAGGTCTGCGAGAAGTGGCTCAAGGACCGCGGGGGTCGCAAGCTGATCTATGCGGACCTGGAGCACTACTCCAAAGTCGTCACGGCCATTCAGGAGACGATTCACCTCATGGCCGAGATCGACGCTGCCATTCCCAACTGGCCGATCGAGTAAAGCCGCCAAAATGACGGCTCAGTTTTTATCTTCCAGCGCGGGGGCTGGGAGGGGGGTGCGAAAGGAGTTGAACGACATGAAGAAAAGTCTAGAGTCAAATATATAATTATCGACGTGAATGGACAGCGGGCAACAAATTTAGCGAGGTCGCGTAAATGAGAGTCTCCGCAGCTTACTTCAAGGTGATTCTGGTTTCGGTTTCGGCCGCGATGCTCACGATGCTCGGCGTGGGCGCATCCGCCATGGCGCAAGAGCTGCAAGGGCTCCAGGCACAGTCAGGACCGAGGCTGGATTTTCCGGCCGGGCTGGCGACCGACGGCCGCGCGATTTACGTTTCGAACAGCCGCAACAATACGATCGAGGCAATCGATGCGGCGTCGAAATCGCTCCGAATCGTTGCCGGCAAACTTTTCCAGCAAGGCAGCAACGACGGCGCTGGCGATTCGGCGCGCTTCAACAGCCCGGACGGAATGACGATCTCCGGGCAGGATCTCTATCTTTGCGACACCAACAATTCCGACATCCGCAAGATCAATGTCGGCAGCGGGACGGTCACCACGATTGCGGGGACGGCTAATATCTCGGGCACCGAAGACGGCACCGGCTCGGCGGCGCACTTCAACCTGCCCACGCAGATCGCGACCGACGGCGTCTCGCTGTACGTAGCCGACAGCGGCAACAGCTCGATCCGGCGCATCACGCTTGCCGACATGAAGGTCAAGACGATCGCGGGACAGCCGGGCACGCCGGGCAAGACCGAGGGAAATCAGGACAAGTCACAGTTCAGCGGCCCGCGCGGAGTCGCGGTGGACAAAAAAGCCATCTACGTCGCGGATACCGGCAATGACGTGATCCGCAAGATCGATATCTCGACGCTGCAGACCAGCACGATTGCGGGCACCGGCGAGGAAGGGGACAAAGACGGTCCCGCGCTGCAAGCGCAGTTCAACAATCCCGGCGCGATATGCACCGACGGAACGATGCTCTACGTGCTGGACGCCGACAATCATTCGATTCGCAAGATCGATCTCACCGCCAACACTGTAACCAAACTGACGCTGGTCAACGGCCATATCGGTTCGGGCTGCACGCTCGCCAGCGACGGCAAGCAGCTGTACTTCTCCGACACCACGGAAAACGCCGTGGAGGTCGTCGATACGAGCAGCGGCAACTTCACCACGCTCTATCCTCCGGGGCAGTAGGGCACGCGCGCCGGGCATCGCGTCTTGATCGATCTGCGCAGCGACACGGTTACGTTGCCGACGCCCGAGATGCGCGAGGCGATCGCGCGCGCCGAGCTGGGTGACGACGTTTACGGCGAAGACCCGAGCGTGAACCGGCTCGAAGCGATGGCGGCGTCGATGATGGGGAAAGAGGCGGCGTTGCTCGTGCCGAGCGGCACGATGGGCAATCTGGCCGCGATGCTGACGCATTGCGCGCGCGGGAGCAAGGCGATCGTCGGCTCGGAGTCGCACACCAATCTTTACGAGGCGGGCGGCGCGTCGGCTCTGGGAGGCATCGTGCTGACCGCGGTTGCCAACACCGACGACGGCGAGCTCGACGCGGACGATCTCGCGCGCGAGCTTGGGACGCCGGCGGACGATCATTTCGCGCAGCCGGCGCTGGTCGTCATCGAGAACACTCACAACCGATGCGGCGGCGCGCCGATCAAGCTATCGCACATGGCGGAAGTTTCCGACGCGGCGCATCGCCGAAAAATCCGGCTTCATCTTGACGGCGCGCGAATCTTCAACGCGGCGCTGGCGCTGGAAACGACACCCAGGGAAATCGCGAGCGTCGCGGATACGGTATCGTTTTGCCTGTCGAAGGGGCTTGGATGTCCGGTGGGCTCGATTCTGTGCGGGAGCCGCGAATTTATCGCCGGTGCGCGTCGGACCCGCAAAGTGCTGGGGGGAGGAATGCGGCAAGCGGGAATAATCGCGGTGGTGGGAATCGTCGCGCTGACCACGATGGTCGATCGGCTGGCCGAGGATCATCAGAATGCGCGCGCGCTGGCGCAGGGATTTGCGCTGGTCGCGGGACTGAACGTCCGTCCGGTTGAGAATCGGACCAACATGGTCGTATTCGACGTGGACGGCGACGCGGACGCATCGCGGCGTTTCGCGGCGGCGATGCAACAGCGGGGGGTGCTGATATCGCCGCGCGAGGCGACGTCTTTCCGCGCCGTGACGCATCATGGGATTTCGCGCGCCGATGTCGATCGAGCGGTCGCAGCGGCCGCACAAGCCGCCGGCGAAGTCTTCGGCGACTGAATCCTTCGATCGCGCGCATGGGAAATCACGAGATGGATTCGCTCGATTCGCTGTTCTCTCTGCGCGGGCGTCGCGGACTGGTAACCGGCGCGTCGTCCGGGTTGGGAGTGGAATGCGCAAGGGCGCTGGCGATTGCGGGCGCCGACGTTGCTCTGGTCGCGCGGCGCAAGGGTCGCGTCATGCGAATTGCGGCCGAGCTCGCGAAGACGCACGGCGTCAAGGCGATCGGAATCGGCGCCGACGTGACGCGCGAGGACGACCTCGATCGCGTGATGGCCGAGACGTCGGCCGCGCTTGGCGACGTGGACATCCTGGTGAACAACGCGGGCGTGTCGCCGACGGGGCGCGCCGAGAATTTCAAGCGCGATGCGTGGGACGAAGCGATCGCTGTGAATCTGACCGCGCCGATGATGCTCGCACAGCGCGTCGCGCGCCGGCTCATCGAGACCGGCCAACCGGGCCGAATCATCAACATGGTTTCGATCTATGCGTCGGTGGCGAGTTCGGTGTACCGGCTGTCGGCATACGCGGCGACCAAGGCGGCGTTGGCGAATTTGACGCGTCAGCTGGCGGTCGAATGGGCCGGCTATGGAATTCTGGTCAACGCAATCGCGCCGGGATGGATTCCCACCGAGGCCACCGAAGGCGGAATCGCGAAGCCCGCGAACAAGGAACGGATGGAGGCGTTTACGCCGATGAAGCGGCTGGGGCTCCCGCATGAGATTCGCGGCGCGGTGATCTTCCTTGCCAGCGCGGCTTCAAGCTACGTTACGGGTTCGGTAATTTCGGTGGACGGCGGATACCAGGCGTGGTGAAAGCGGCGCGTGTCCGATCGCAAAGCTTGCGAAACGCGCCGCCGCAATCTCCGGGCAGTCGTTAGATTAGGAGTCGGGATGAACGGCACCGGGCTTCGGGCGCAACTATTCCGGCGCAAGCCGGCGGCGGCCTTGATGGCGGAAGCCGAGTCGCGCTCGGGCGGCCTCAAACGGGCTCTGGGAGCGCTCGATCTCACGCTGCTCGGGATCGGTGCGATCGTCGGTGCGGGAATTTTCGTGCTGACCGGCGTCGCCGCGGCAAGAGACGCCGGCCCCGCGATCGTTGTCTCGTTCGTGGTGTCGGGATTCGCGTGCGCGATGGCGGCGCTGTGCTACGCGGAGTTCGCGGCGATGATCCCGGTGGCGGGCAGCGCGTATTCATATTCGTACGCCACGATGGGCGAGCTGGTCGCATGGATCATCGGCTGGGACCTGGTGCTCGAGTACGCCGTTGGCGCTGCCACCGTTGCCTCCGGCTGGTCGGGATACCTGGCGATCCTGCTGAAAGGTCTCGGCATAGAACTTCCACGCGCATGGACTCACGCGCCGTTTTCGACACCCGGGGCGATCATGAATCTGCCTGCGTTGGTTATCGTGTTGTTGATCAGCTACGTGCTCTACATCGGCATTTCAGAGAGCGCGCGGCTGAACTCGATAATCGTCGGGCTCAAGTTGTTCGTCATCGGGGCTGTGATCGTGGTCGGCGCGTTTTTCGTGAAGCCCGCCAACTGGAGTCCGTTTGCGCCGATGGGGTGGAGCGGCGTTATGCGCGGCGCCGGTGTTATATTCTTCGCATATATTGGATTCGATGCGGTCTCGACGGCGGCCGAGGAAGTCATCGATCCGAAGCGCGACCTGCCGCTCGGCATCCTCGGTTCGCTGTTGGTGTGTACTGTGCTGTATATCCTGGTCGCCGGAGTCCTGACCGGTATGGTGCCTGCCAAGGGTATCGACATTACGGCGCCGCTCGCGTCCGCATTTCTGGAGAGGGGGATGCATGCCATTTCGGGGCTAATCTCGCTGGGTGCCGTCGCCGGATTGACCTCCGTGTTGTTGGTGCTGATGCTTGGACAGTCGCGAGTTTTTTTTGCAGTATCGCGCGACGGATTACTGCCGCCCGCGTTCAGCAAGATACATCCGAAATATCGCACGCCGTATATTCCGACGACCTTGACGGGAATCGCAGTCGGTATCGCCGCGGCGTTTCTGCCGATTGACGAACTGGGGGAAATGACCAGCATCGGCACGCTCTTCGCCTTCGTGCTGGTGTGCATCGGAGTCTGGATTCTCCGCAACTCAGAGCCGCAGCTGCGCCGACCGTTTCGCACGCCGCTGGTTCCTCTGGTTCCCATTCTCGGCGCGTTCTTCTGCCTGTACCTGATGGCCAGCCTGAGAGAGGCGACGTGGTACCGCCTGCTAGTATGGCTGGGGATCGGGCTGGTCATCTACTTCAGTTATGGCCGCTTCCATAGCCGGGTGCAGAACAACGCCGTCGAGCGCGCCGCCGCGTCGGGAAGATAGGCAGGATTTAAGACCGCTATTGGCCGGAGCGGTCGGCGGCCTTCTGCGCGGCTGCTGCGGCGGCGGAGGCGGCGGCGCGGGTCCGGGCGGCCTTTTCCATCGCAGCCTTGCGCTGCTCGCCGCGAGCGAGGTTCTGGTTCATTTGCCTGGCGCCCGCGACGCCGAGATCCTGCGATTCCCACTTGGGCTTCGCGACGGAGACCCATTGCTTTCCGTCGAGCGCGTAGGTGAAGACCAGGTACTTGAGCTTGCCGGTGGCGAGGCCCTTGGCTGTTCCCGGCTTGGCAGGGTCGTACTCGACGCCGCCGAGCTTGCAGCTCACAACGAGATGATTATGCGGGCCGTAGGTCGGCAGGTACTCGAACTTTTGCTGCAAATCGATGTACTGCCGGCCCTCGGCCTTTTTTTCATCCTGCTCGGCAAAGTAAGGCGCGACGACATCGGAAAGTTTATCCTGGAGCGACTGCTGGAGGGCAGGCGAGAGGTCTTTTTGCGCGCGTGCGTGCTGCAAGTCCATCGCATATGCACGCGAGGCATCCAGCGAAAACGAAAGCGCGGCCGCAAGGGCGACCGCGCTGAACATCTTGAGATTTTTCATGGCATCCCGGCCACCATCATAGTGGACGATTGACCGGGCGCAAATATTTACGGGCTGGGACTGTTGAGCCCGCGGCCGAACGACGCGACCTGCGACTGCCATTGCTCGCCGAAGGCCAGGATCAGCACCTGCTGATTGATGTGCGCGTCCTTGGTCAGCGATTTCATCGAGCCGCCACCTGCCGTAGCCAGCACTTTGTACGCCGCCTGCGTCTGCCGGTAGAACTCCGGCAACGGCGAGATTTTCGGCGGCTCCTCGCGATGCACCTTGAGCCAGAACTCGCGCTCGAAGCGCTCGTGCTCCTCGGCCGCCACGTCCACCGTGTTGAAGGTGCCGTTGTTGGATTTGAACTGCCGGATCAGCGCGAGCAGCGGCGCGAAGTCCTCCTTGTGCGGGGGAGAATCGCCGACCAGCACCACCACCTTTTTTGCATAGGGCTTCCAGTCCATCTTGTCCATCGCCGTCTCGCACGCGCCAAACGTATCCTCTTCCCACTCGCCGCCACCCATCGCCTGAATGCCATTGAGGAAGTCGCTGAGCTTTTGCGGTGACAGCGTCAGCGGCTGGATATTCCTCTTCTCGCCCTTGCCGCCGAACACGATTATTCCGATTCGCGCGATCGGCACCAGCCGGTGAATCGACTGCACCAACTGCTGCATCTTGGCCTTGACGTCGTCGATGATCAGTTTCATCGAGCCGGTCCCGTCAATGACCAGCACCACGTCCAGTCCCTTGCGCCTAAGCTCACCGATGAACCCGCCGAAGCCCGAGCCGATGCCGTGACCGTAGCCCGAGCCCATGCCGCCGCCACGGCCAATCCCGATGCCGCCGCCGCCGGCTGCGCGCACGTAGTCATTGGCCAGTCCAACCGCCTGCGAGGTGTCGACCGCGGTCGGCTGCTCCATCTGCTGCGGCGCCGTGTCGGGCATCGGCACTTCGGGCATGTCGAGATCCTGCATCTCGTTGCCGCCACCGCCGCCGCCGCCCGCTTCGAGGTTCACCATGATCAACTCGCGCCCGCGCTGCTCGTGCACCGTGATGATCAGGAAGAGCAGGGCGAGGACGTGAAGGGCGACCGACAGCGGAAAGGGGCCGATCAGCAGTCCGAGCGCATCTTTCATCTTCTGAAGACGGGTCGCGTCAGCTTCGTCTTCTTCGCGGCGCGCCTCGGCCTCAAGCTCTCGTTTGCCGATAATGCGGTAGAAGATGAAAGCGACGACGAACGTCGAGAGGACAAGCAAAATAATTATTGCTGCGATCATATAAAAACGTGCTCCCCGCTTGGGCTACGCTTGGCGCGGCCGAGGCCGAGATCCTCATTCACTAGACTTAAAGCCGCGCGATCGTCGCGGCGACGCGTGAACCGTCCGAAAATCAAATTCCTACGCTCCGCCTCCCGGCGCTCTGGCAGAGGCGCCCCCGGGAGGGAGAGAAGACACGGCGATAGCGATAGCTTCCGCGCCGGCCGACTTGGCCATATCCAGAATACGAACCATATCACCAAGTATAACCTTTGGGTCGCCCTGGAAAATCACAATTTTGTCGGTCGAATTCGCAAGCGCGTCATGAAGCTGGAGCACCAACTCGGGCTCGGTGACCTGCTTGTCGCCCAAATAGATCAGATGGTCGGCGGTGTACGTCACGATAATGCCCTTGGGCTTTTCGTTGGGGTTGGTCTGAGCTTCAGCTTTGGGCAAATCGACGTGGGCCGCGGATTCAATTGTCACCGCAGTCGTCACCATAAAGATGATCAGCAGGACGAGAAAGATATCGGTCAACGGGGTGATGTTGATATCGGAGAACACCCCGCCGCCTTTGTTACTACTCATTGCCATGGGCAAATACCTCTGCGGGTATCGATGCTCAGGTCAGCCACCGGGGCCGGCCCGATCAACCTCCACCACCTGAGGAGTTGGCTAGTTGCGCACCGGTGACCCGCTTGGCCGCGATTGCAATTTGTTCGGCGCCGGCGGCCTTGGCGATATTCAGGATTCGCACCATGTCGCCGAGCAGCACTTTGCGATCACCCTGGAACACGACGATCTTCTGGTCCACTTTGCCCAGCGCCTCGCTCAGGCTCGAGCGGAGTTCACGCTCGGGAACGTCCTTCGAGTTCACGAACAACTCGTGCTGGGCGGTATATGTCACGATGACGCCCTTGTTCTCCGGCGCGGTATTGGTCGCGTTGGGCAGATCGACGTGGGCGGCAGATTCGATCGTGACAGAAGTCGTGACCATGAAGATGATCAGCAGAACCAGGAAGATATCGGTCAGCGGCGTGATATTGATGTCGGCGAAAACGCCGCCACCAGCGCCACCATGGGGTCCGCTAATTGCCACGCGCTTGTCTCCCCTGGAGTGTGGCGTCGATCAGGCGGTCGTCGTTGATGTGCTGGATGGCGCTGATGTTCTCAATCTTGACCGAGAAATAGTTGTAGAAGATAACCGCGACGATCGCGACAGCGAGTCCAAGCGCCGTCGAAATCAACGCTTCCGAAATACCGGCTGCGACGACCGAGAAACCGCCGGTGCCCATGATTGCCATCGATTGGAACGCCCGGAGGATACCAACGACCGTGCCGAACAGCCCAATGAACGGAGCCGATGCGCCCGCGGTCGCGAGCACCCAGATGTAGCGCTTGAACTCGAGGCCTTCCTGGTAACGGCGCTCGTCGTCGAGCTCGAGCAGATGATCCCTGTCCATCGTCTGCGAACCCGAGATGAGGGTGTGATAGATGCGCTCGGCCGCCGTGGCGCGCGCCTGCGTGGCCTGCAACGCTTCGTTGAACTTGCCCTGCCGCAGCTGCGGAATCAGCGAATCAGCCAGCTTCGCCGTCTTGGGTCCGACACCCCACAGCGCCCATACGCGTTCAAAAATTATCGCCAGACAGACTACCGAAATGAACAGCAGGGGATACGTTGCATAGTAGCCCTGCTGAATCATCGACAAAATACCGAAGTTGCTTTGCATCTCTTAATCCTCTCGAGTTTGAAATAGATCTGAGCGGCGAAACTCTGGCCCCGCTCGAACTGTTGCGTAACTGCCTTTGCGGTTCTCCCTTGAACCGGTCGCGAACCCTATTTTTCACAGATTGGGCTCTCACCCGCCGGTCAAGTCGTCTGTGATGGCGCGAAAAGTTTGAATGCAACAATAGACAGTATTTGTCAAGAGTCGCCGCGCGCGAACCTAAAAATAATTGACCAATATTGACCAATTCGCCTGCGATTGCAAATGAGCGAATCCCACGTTCGCGCAAACGCTCACACCACGCTCGATCATCGGGTCCGCATCCCGTTTACTCTACGCCATTGGCCATGCTGGCGACTACCGTAAACTGGTCGCTCGCGACACCGCGAAGTATCTTTTTGCCTTGACTTCTTGGCCCCTCACGTCTATCCAGAAACTTGCCAGAACACGCCGTAGGCTGACCGCGAACGCGGTCGTTGTTTTATTGGTCGATTGACGCTTTTGAGAAATCTGAACTCACCATTGATTAAGACGGTGCATCGGCCTGTTTTGTTCAGGCGGGCTGCGCTAGCTGCCACGTGCATGTTCGGATTCATGGCTTGCAAAACCGCGCCGGTAGCCGCTCCCGTCGCACCCCCTGCCGTGCAAGCCTCGATGACCGCGCCCGACGAGCCCAGCCAGGCGTTGCCACCGGATCTGTACAAGTCGATGCCGATATATCCGGGCGCCAAGATCGAACACGTCCGCAAACCCAAGGGTGCGATGCGCGAGATTCTGTTCAGCGCCGACGCGCAGATGCCCCAGATGGTTGCGTTTTACAAGGACGAGCTGAAGAAGAACGACTTTCACATCACCTCGTCGCTGATCATGCCGGCGCGCAAAATCTGGTCGTGCGATTTCCACTACAACGGGAGTCCCGGCAGCATCATGCTGTTCCCGAGCGACCAGGATAAGTCGAAGATGACAATCGACCTTATCTACGAGCTGCCCGCGCATCTGGACGAATCCATGATGGAACCCAAAGAAGACTTTGATGTAGAAGGACCGGGCGAAATCGCCCAACAAGCTCCAAATCCCAGCGAGAAAGAGAAGAGGAATTAGGAAGATGGCACTATTAACAGGCAAAGTTGCAGTGATTACCGGCGCCGGCCGCGGCATCGGGCGCGAAGAGGCGTTGTTGCTGGCCAAGCATGGGGCCAAGGTCGTCGTCAACGATCTCGGCGGCCACTTCGACGGGACAGGGCAGTCGCGTTCCCCGGCCGAGGACGTGGTCAAGGAAATCCGCTCCGCCGGCGGCGAGGCAGTCGCCAACTTCGAGAGCGTGACCGACTTCAAGGCCGCCAAGCGGATCCTCGATTGCGCGATCGACAACTTCGGCAAGCTCAACATCGTCGTCAACAACGCAGGCATCCTGCGCGACCGCATGATGTTCAACATGAGCGAAGAAGACTGGGACGCGGTCGTTTCGGTCCATCTGAAAGGCTCGTTCAACGTCGCCCGCCATGCGACCGCCTACTGGCGCGAACAGCACAAGGCCGGCAACGTGCTCAATGGCCGGCTCATCAACACCAGCTCCGACTCGGGCATCCTGGGCAACGCGGGACAGAGCAACTACGGATCGGCAAAGGCGGCGGTCGCCGCGATGGCGATAATCGTGGATCGCGAGATGAGCCGCTACGGCGTCACCGCAAATGCGATCGCGCCGATAGCGCGCTCGCGGCTTACCGTCGACGCGACTCCGCAGACCGCCGCCGGCATGGCGCAGAAGCCGGGAGAATGGGATGCGTTCACGCCCGCTCACGTGGCGCCGATAGTCGTGTGGCTGGCCAGCGACGACGCCAAAGACGTTCACGGCGAAGTGTTCCGCGTCGGCATGGGCAACGTGTGGCTGATGCGCGGATGGCATACCGGCGCCAAGGTCTCGAAGAAGGGCTCGATGTGGGAGCCGGCGGAACTAGGCGCCAAGCTCAAGGAAGAGCTCGCCAAGGGTGTGACCAAGAAAGAGAGCATGGGCGAGGTGATGGGCGGGGGCGCGTAGATTTTTGACGGCTGAGACGAAACCGAGGAGCGCGGCTCGTCGCGAGCCGCGCTTTCGTTACATCCTGTTCATTTGCGCCGCCAACACCGCGCGCAGCGTGATGGCCGAGCATATCCTGCGACGCGAACTCGACGCGCTCGGCTTCGACCATCGGATCACGATCACATCGGCGGGAATCGCTCCCTACGCCCGCGACGGGGCGTTGGTTTCGCTCGATACGCGGATGGCGCTGCGCGATGTCGGTATCGATATCGGAGACCAAGCGACTTCAACCGACCTGAAACGGCATCCCGAGATGCTCGAGCAGACCGATCTCATCATCGCGATGACCGAGCAGCAGGCGCGCGAGTTGGTCGAGCGATTTCCCGGCGCGGCGGGGCGGCCGGTGTTCACGCTGCGTTCGTTCGCGGGTGAGGCAGGCGATATCGACGACCCCTACGAAAAGGGGGATCTCGTATTCGCCGAATGCCGTGAGGAGATTCATCGGCTCGTTCCGACGATCATCGAACGCCTGTTTCATCGTTAGCGCGGGACCGCGTCGCGCGGGATCAGCGGGATCATAATGACCATGGAATTCAGAAATCCGCCGGACGCCGAGATTCGCGCGATTTTAGCGCGGCCAGCCACGGTCGCGGTCGTGGGATGCTCCGACAATCCGGCGCGCGACTCGCTTCGAATTGCAAAATTGCTCAAAAGCCGCGGTTTCAAGGTAATTCCGGTCAATCCGCAGCTCGGCGCCGATGCGCTGCGCGGCGCTCTCGGAGAGAAGTGCTATCCCGATCTGGTGTCGATTCCCGAGCCGATTGAGATCGTGGACGTGTTTCGGCGATCGGAGTTCGTGCCGGAAATCGTCGAAGACGCGATCGCCAAAGGTGCGCGCGTGCTGTGGTGTCAGCTCGGCGTAGTCAACCTCGACGCGGCCCGCCGCGCGGATCAAGCCGGGATGACGGTGGTGATGGATCGATGCCCGGCGATCGAATACGCGCGATTGTTCTAAGCCAAGGTCGCGCAGGCGGAATTTTCTGATGAAGCCGCGCAGGTGGAGGACGCTCAAGAGCGACATCGCCTACCGGACGCCGATTTTCGATCTCCATCGACGGCGCTCGACGCATTCGCGGCGCGGCGAACGCGACTTCTTCATTCTCGACGCGCCCAACTGGGTGAATATCATTCCGATCGCGAACAGTGGCGATGTCGTGATGATTCGCCAATGGCGTCACGGCATCTCCGAGTTCACGCTCGAGGTGCCCGGCGGGATGGTCGATCCCGAGGATCCGTCGCCGATGCATGCCGCGCGGCGCGAGATGATCGAGGAGACGGGGTTCGATTCGGACACGATCGTGGAACTTGGCAAGGTGCATCCGAATCCCGCAATCCAGGGCAACATCTGTTTCTCGTTTCTTGCAGACAAGGTGCGCCAAGTCGAAAGGGTGGTATCGATCGGCGACGAAGAGACCGAGGTCGTGCTGGTGCCGATGCGCGAAATACGCGGCCTGATCGCGTCGGGCAAGGTCATGCATGCGCTGACAATCGCCGCATTTTCGTTTCTGCACGTGTACAACCCGCCGCCGAAGGCCCGCCGCAGGAAGTAGCCGTGCTGCCGCATTGACAGCCGCCGGAGCGTGCCCTAGCCTTGACGGTTTGCTAGACTACAGAAACAAACCGACTGGGCCGGAGCCGCTTACCTCGACCTGCCGCAACTGAATTTTTACCCATGTTTGACACGCTCAGCGACCGCCTGGAAGGGGTCTTCAGAAAACTCAAGGGCCACGGGCGCATCACCGAGCGCAATATCGAGGATGCGCTGCGCGAAGTCCGGCTCGCGCTGCTCGAAGCCGACGTCAATATCAAGGTCGTTCGCGATTTTATCGAGCACGTCAAGACCAAGGCGCTCGGCGAGGAAGTGCTCCGCTCGCTCACGCCCGAGCAGCATCTAATCAAGTTCGTCGCGACCGAGCTGCAAAACGCGATGGGCGGTTCGGCGCGCGAGCTCGATCTGAAGGTCAAGCCGCCCGTCAAGATCATGGTGGTGGGCCTGCAGGGCTCGGGCAAGACGACTTCGATTGCGAAGCTCGCGCTGTGGCTCAAGTCGGAACGCAAGCGCCATCCGATTTTGGCGTCCACCGACGTTTATCGCCCGGCCGCGATGGAGCAATTGCGCGTGCTCGGCGCGCAGGCGCAAATTCCAGTCGTCGAGAGCCGCGAAGATCAGAATCCGATCGAGATCGCGTCGCGCGCGCTGGCCCGGGCCGAGACGGGCGGGCATGACGCGGTGCTTATCGACACCGCCGGCCGCTTGCAGATCGACGAAGAGCTGATGGATGAGCTGGTGCGCCTGAAGGCCGCGCTGAACCCGCATCACATCATATTCGTCGCCGACGCGATGACCGGGCAGGAAGCCGCCAACGTGGCGGCTGGATTTCACGAGCGGTTGGGAATTTCGGGCGTGATTCTGACCAAGCTCGACTCCGACGCTCGGGGCGGCGCGGCGCTTTCGGTGCGGACTATAACCGGGGCGCCGATTCTGTTTGCGGCCACGGGCGAGAAACTCGACGCGTTCGAGATTTTCTATCCGGACCGGCTGACCTCGCGCATCCTCGGGATGGGCGATGTGCTGACGCTGATCGAAAAGGCGCAGCAGAACTACGATCAGACCAAGGCCAAGGAGCTCGAGCGCAAGTTCAAGAAGAACGAATTCACAATCACGGACTTCGCCGAGCAGATCAAGGCGATCAAGAAGATGGGATCGCTTGGCGATCTGATGGGAATGATCCCCGGGCTCAAAAAAGTGGCGGGCGCGGCGGATTCCGAAGAGGCGAAACGCGAGCTGGAGCGCATCCAGGCGATTATCGACTCGATGACGCTGCAGGAGCGCGGCAACCATCTGATTATCAACGGGCGCCGGCGCGCGCGAATCGCCACCGGCAGCGGCACGTCTGTGCAGGACGTGAATCGTTTTCTCAAACAGTTCGAGCAGACGCGCAAAATGATGAAGAAAATCACCCGCATGGGCGCGGGAAAAATGATGATGCGCGGACTGGGGCTCGGCAGCTAGAATAAGTAACAGGAGAATCGCATGGCACTTGTAATCCGGTTGCGCCGGCATGGCGCGCGCAAGAAACCTTTCTACCGCATCGTGGTGGCAGACTCGCGCTCGCCGCGTGACGGACGCTTCGTCGCTCAGGTCGGGACGTACGATCCGGCCTTCGATCCGCCCCGCGTCACGATCAAAAAGGACCTGGCGGAGCACTGGCTCAAGGCTGGCGCTAAGCCGAGCGACACGGTAAGAAAGCTAATTAAACGGGCCGAAACCGCAACGGTCTCCGCCTGATGCGACCCGCTGCACCGGAGCCATCCCATGAAGGAGCTCGTTGAGTTCCTCGCACGACAGCTGGTAAACAATCCTGACGCGGTGGACGTGAAGGAGACGCAGGGCGATACCGCCTCGGTACTTGAACTGCGGGTGGCGAAGGAGGATTTGGGGCGCGTGATCGGCAAGCAGGGGCGGACCGCGAAGTCGATCCGCACGATTCTGAATGCGGTCGCCTCGCGCACCAACCGCAAGGTTGTTCTCGAAATCGTCGAGGACAAATGATCGGGCGGCCAGCTCCGGCAGGTTGAGGCGAATCGCGTTACAACATCGATGCTCCGCGTCGGCCGCATAACCGGGGCCCACGGCCTCAAGGGCGCGCTGCGATTGCGGCCCGACAATCCCGACTCCGAAACATTGGAACAGGTCGCACGCGTGTTCCTGGAAAGCGCGGGAGAAGCACGCGAGTTCCGGCTGACTGGAATGACGCGGCTGAACGCGACGACGCGACGAATCACGCTCGAGGGCGTCGCGGACGTAAACACGGCCGAGTCGCTCAAGGGCGCGGTCGTGATGCTCGCGACGGAGGATGTCCCGGCGGCCAAGCCGGGCGAGTTCTACTATTACGAGGCGATCGGATGCGAAGTATTTCTGACCGACGGCAGCCGCCTCGGCACGATCGAAGAAATCTTCTCGAACGGCGCGCAGGACATCTGGGTGGTGCGAAACAGCGAGCGCGAAGTCCTGGTTCCGGTAATCGAGGACGTCGTCAAGGCGATGGACTTCGCCGGCCGGCGCGTCACCATCGAGCCGATCCCCGGCCTGCTCGACTGAAATCGACCGGCGCCGTCTGGCCCGAAGCGGCGCGCCCGGATAGATTTGGATTTACGACGCATCCGCACTTCGGTGTTTCGGTTCGCCGCGATGGAATTTCACGTAATCACACTGTTCCCCGAGATGTTCGAATCGCCGTTTCGCGGCGGTATGATCGGACGCGCTATCGAGCAGGGATTGATCGCGATCAAGATGCATCCGCTACGCGCGCACGGTCTGGGTAACTACCGGCAAGTCGATGATGCGCCGTACGGTGGCGGCAGTGGGATGGTGATGCGGCCGGAGCCGATCGCCGCCGCGATCGACGCGGTCAACGCGGAGCGCCCGGGATTGTGGCGCATCCTGATGACGCCGCAGGGCGAAGTGTTCGACAATTCGTTGGCGCGTGACCTCGCCAAGCGCGCACCCGGTCTGATGATCGTCGCTGGGCGCTACGAAGGAATCGACGAGCGCGTGCGCTTGCTGGTGGACCAGGAAATTTCCATCGGCGACTACGTGCTGAGCGGCGGCGAAATAGCGGCGATGGCGGTGATCGAGGCGGTGGGCAGGATGATACCGGGCGTGCTCGGGAATCCCGAGTCACTCGACGAGGAATCGTTCGCTGCCGGGATGCTGGAGTACCCGCAATACACGCGGCCCGAGGAGTTCCGCGGGATGAAGGTGCCGGAAATCCTGCTTAGCGGCGACCACGGCAAGATTCGCGCGTGGCGCGAGGCGGAAGCAAAACGGCGAACCGCGCGGCGGCGCCCCGACCTGCTCGAACGCCGCAAGTTCTGAGCGTGTCCGATCTTTTCGTAGCGCTGATTCATCATCCGGTCGTCGACCGGAACGCAAAGATCGTCACGTCGGCGATAACCAGCCTCGACATTCACGATATCGCGCGCGCGTCGCGAACCTACGACGTGCGTGGCGTGTTCATCGTCCATCCGATTCCCGAGCAGCGGAAATTCGCGGCGAGCGTGATCGATCATTGGCGTTTCGACTTCGGCCGGACCCACGATTCGCGACGGCGCGAGGCGCTCGAGCGCGTGCAAATCGTCGCGGAACTCGACGACGCGATCGCCGCGGCAACGCGAATCTCCGGCGCACGGCCGCTCGTCGTGCACACCTCCGCGCGCACCGAGGGGGGTACCAGCTACGCCGACTTGCGCAAGCGGCTGGAGGCTCCGGACGCGCCGCCGATGATGATCCTGCTCGGGACCGGATTTGGAATGTCGCCCGAGGTTGCCGAACGTGCCGACGTCGTGCTCGCGCCCATTGTCGGCCCCGGCGATTACAACCATCTGTCAGTGCGCTCTGCTGCGGGAATTATCCTCGATCGCATTCGCGGCAAGTGACGCGGTTTTCCCCCCGCACCCATTGAGTGGCCGCGCGCATTTCGGTAAATTTAGAAGCTCGACCCGAGGTCTGTCTTCCCATGAATACTGTTATCCAGAAGCTCGAAGAGCGGGGCCTGCGCAAGGACCTGCCCGAATTCCGCGTGGGCGACACAGTTCGCGTTCACGTCAAAGTCGTCGAAGGCGAAAAAGAGCGCATTCAATCCTTCGAAGGCATCGTGATCAAAATCAACCGGGGCGCCAACCGCGCGACCTTCACCGTCCGCAAAGTTTCATACGGGGTCGGGGTCGAGCGAATATTCCCGATGCATTCGCCGCGGATCGACAAGCTGCAGGTGCTGACGCGAAGCCGCGTGCGGCGTGCGCGCCTATACTACCTGCGCAATCTGTCGGGCAAAGCGGCGCGACTCGACGTCGCGACCTGAGCGCCGGGCGGGTCCTCGATCATATGTCGATGGAGACGGCGGTCTCTTCGACAGAAACCCGCGTCATGCGTACGTTGCCGTCCAGGTAGGCGCCTTCGGACACCGTCAAGTTGCGCGTCTCGATATTGCCGAAGAACTTGGCGCGCGGCCCCAGCACTACGCGGTCGCATCCGACGACGTCTCCGCGCAACTCACCCATTATGAGCAGTCGCGGTGCGAAGACCTTGCCCTCGATCATTCCATCCTCGCCGACCACGACCAACTCCACCGAGCGAACCTCGCCACGGAAGCGGCCCTCGATTCTGACCGGTTCATGAAAGATCAGTTTGCCCGAGACATTGACGTTGCGGCCGACCGCGACGCGCGTGCGTTCCTCGGCCCACGCCACGCCTGCATCCTGCGGTATCTGTATTGAATCCATCCGCTACGGCGACGGGAATACGTGACACGCCACCGCGTGCCCGCCGCGCCCGGTTTCCAATTTCGGTTCGACGTTGCTGCAAACATCATTCGCATATGGGCATCTTGGATGGAAGGCGCAGCCGGCGGGAGGGTTCATCGGACTCGGCATTTCGCCGGGCAGTTTGATTCGCTCCGGCTTGTGGGCGGTGTCGATAGTCGGAATCGCCGAGAGCAGCGCGCGCGTGTAGGGATGCCGCGGGTTCAGGTAGATCTCGTCGCGCGATGCGATTTCGACAATCTTGCCGAGGTACATGATCGCGACGCGATTGCTGATGTGCTCGACCACGCGCAGATCGTGCGCGATGAACAGGTAGGTGAGTTTCAGCTTCTCCTGCAGGTCCTGCAGCAGATTGATTATTTGCGCCTGGATCGAGACGTCGAGCGCCGAGACCGGCTCGTCGAGCACCAGGAAGCGCGGATTCACCGCGAGCGCACGCGCGATCCCGATTCGCTGGCGCTGCCCGCCCGAGAACTCGTGGGGCAAACGATCCATCGCGTCAGCGCTCATCCCGACCATCGCGAGCAGCTCGACGATTCGCCGCTCCTTTTCCGCCCCGCGCGCGAGTTTGTGAATCTCGATTCCTTCGCCGACGATCGATCGCACGCGCATCCGCGGATTCAACGACGCGTATGGGTCCTGAAACACGAGCTGCATCTGGCGGCGCAGGGCGCGAAGTTCCGCGCGGCCAAGCGTCGAGAGATCGCGGCCGTCGAAATAGACGGCGCCTGCGGTCGGCTCGAGGAGTTTCAGAATCAGCCGTCCAAGCGTCGATTTGCCCGAGCCCGACTCTCCGACCAATCCCAGTGTCTCGCCGGGCTGAATCTCGAGGTTGACGCCGGCCACCGCTTTTATCGAGAGCCTTTTCCCTCCAATTATTCCCGTCGAGCCCGCCGGGAACTCCTTGCTGAGATGCTCGACGCGAACCAGCGGCGCGCCGGACGCGGTTGCGGCCGTATTACCGATGGGCGATGCGGGATTAGGCGCGGATGCAGGCGACATAATGGTTTGGGCCCCTGTTCTCGAGCGGCGGCTCTGCCGCGGAGCACTGAGGAATTACGCGCGGGCATCGCGGATGAAACCTGCAGCCCGCCGGTGGATTCAGCGCGCTCGGAATCGACCCGGGAATCGCCTGCAAGCGGCGGTGCCGGCTGCCGTCCATGCCGGGAATAGATTCGAGCAATCCGCGCGTGTACGGGTTGAGAGGATTTCGAAACAGCTCCGCACTCGGCGCCTGCTCCATCACGCGCGCCGCGTAAAGAATCGTCACGTCGTCGGCATACTCGGAGACGATTCCGAGATCGTGGGTAACCAGTATCACGGCGAGGCCGAGTCGCACCTGCAACTCGCGGATCAGATCGAGAATCTGCGCCTGTATCGTCACGTCGAGCGCGGTGGTCGGCTCGTCCGCGATCAGCAGGCGGGGATTGCACGACAGCGCCATCGCGATCATCACGCGCTGGCGCATCCCGCCGGACAACTGATGCGGATAGTCGTCGATGCGATGCTCGGGGTCGGCAATCCCGACCATCCTGAGCGCCTCGATGGTGCGATTGCGAGTCTCGGCGCGATTGGTGTGCTGATGCAGGCGGACGGCCTCGCCAATCTGGCTGCCGATGGTGAAGACGGGATTGAGCGAGGTCATCGGCTCCTGAAAGATCATCGCGATGCGCGCGCCGCGAATATGGCGCATCTCGGGTTCGCTCAGCTTGAGCAGATCCTGATCCTCGAAAATTATTTCGCCGCCGACGATTCGCGCCGACTCCGGCAGCAGCCGCATGATCGAGAGCACGCTCGCCGTCTTGCCCGATCCCGACTCGCCTACCAGGCCCATCAGCTTTCCCGGAGCGACGGAAAAACTCACGCCGTCCACCGCGCGCACTTCTCCCGCATCGGTGAAGAACGAGGTGCGCAGCGACTTAACTTCGAGCAGCGGTTTCACGTGAAATTCAGCGTATCATCGCCCCGCCGCGAGCATGGCCTTGCGCGGCAGTGCGCGAAGCCCAGTTTCTGAAGTAAAAAGCGGCACAATCGGAATTTAGCAGATTCGAGCGGGACGTTCCCGCACTTGTTCCGTGTCATTGTATAGCGAAGCGAAGAATCCCGCGCGCGCAGCCGCGTTCGCCTGGGATTTCGAAAAGAAGGAATTCGCCGAGACAAAGCTGACCGTAGAATGAATTGCCGCTGGATAAATGCCTGACTGAAACCGTGGCTATTTACGAACGCATTTAGAAGGGTTTACTGTGCGCATTTAGAACACTTGACGCACCGCATAGATTACGGTAATTGATCGCCTGGCTTTTGCGTAATTTCTGCCCGTAATGAGCAAGGAGAGCAGGAAAATGGAATCAAGCACCGCAATCAAAAGGGAAAGGGAGACCGCGCCGCAGCGAGACAAGAGAGCGAAGTTTGTCGCGCTGGCAGAGAGTCGAACGGCAAACGCCATCCGCGCGATCAGAGTGATTGGCAAGCTCGGCAACAAATCCCATTACGAATACGGCGAAGCAGACGTTAAGAAGATCGCTCAGGCGTTGAGCAAGGAGATTGAGTTGCTGAAATCACGCCTGACGGATAAGGGCGGCAAAACCGAGATCGAGTTCAGGTTGTAAAGGATTTAAAATGCGCGACGAAATTTTGCTGCAATCACTTCTGGAGTCAGAGACTGAGGAGGATGTGATTCGAATCCTGGAACACCGGGAATTGCTGAAGCCTCAGAATCGGCATCGTTGGAAGTATCTTGGCAACATGCCGAACAATCAGAGCATCGTTCTTAACCAGCAGAGCACTGCCGCAGCCGCGCAGGTCGAGAAATTTACGAATGGTGCGGACGCGATCCTGCTCGGACATTGTAAGGCGATGGGAATTGACCCGCGTGGTGTTGATGCGCCTCAGACGATGGCCAAGGCCGTCGAAGCGTTCCTTGGTGACCTGAGCGAGAAGACCAGGCCCGAGATCAGAGAATTCGCCGAGGATAACCTGCTCTTATACGCGACCGGCAAGAAAGACCGGCCCAGTCTTTCTCTCTATGATGCTGGCGAAGGACAGTTTGCTGAGGACTTTCCTTCAACTTTCTGTTCCCTCATATATGGCGACCAGACTGGGGCTTACAAAGGTGCAATTCCATTCGTTCAGGGTCGGTTCAATATGGGGGGCACCGGCGTGCTTCCATTCTGCAGCGAAAAGTATGAACTGCAATTGATCCTTTCGCGGAGGCCCAGCAATGTAGCAAAACGAGACGATCACGAGTGGGCATTCACGTTGTTCTGCTTCTTCGCGTCAAAGCAGAATCCTTCGTGGTGTTACCTTGTTGGCGAAGATGAAAAGATCTTGACGACGGGAAGCACTCCGCTTGCACTTTTACCCAAAAAAGGCGTCAAAACATCGGAGATAGCAAAACCGCGAGAACGCAAGGTGAGCAGTGGAACGCTCATCAAGATGTACGACTTCAAAGCTCCCAAAAGCAACATCTGCGGCGAACTGTACAAAAAGTTAGGCGAGTTTCTCCTGAGGCCCTCCCTCCCACTTCATATTGTTGAGTGCCGCGAGTCCTACCTCGCCCGAGTCATGGCGGTGACAGTATGGGACCGCTTCGACCGGTGGGAACATACCGGGAAACTCGAAGAAGACTTCGAACAAGGTAGCAGCGTCTTCATTACACTCAGTACCGGCGAGACCGTGCCTGGGGAAGTGCGTGTATTCAAATCCGACGATGCCCTTGATGACGACGACGATCAGCCTCAGACCGGTGTGCGTGCTCTCATAAACGGACAATCGCACGCCAGGCGAGGGGCGGAATTCTTTCGTACCAAAGAAGTAGATAAGGAGCACATCGCAGGCAGCATACTGGTCACAATGGACTGTACCGGTCTTGGCCAAGATTCACGAAACGCGCTGTTCATGAGCGACCGTGAACGATTCCGCGATGATACATTGCTCCAGGAACTGTTCAAGAAGTTAAGAAAAGAGCTTCGTGAGCATCAAGGCCTGATCGACCTGAACAAAAAGCGTTACGCAGAGAAGGTTAAACACGCCGTTGACGACGAAGACGGGATCAAGGCTCTTGAGGAACTTCTTTCAACCGATCCGACTCTCGCGGACTTGTTCGGAAGTGTTACGGCGGGCAAGGTAGCAGCGCCAACTGCGACTGACGGAGCGGGCGGAACGATTCACGGGCCATTCATAGGTTTAGAGTTCCCCACTTACTTTAGGAGACGAAACGGATCGCTTGAAGCCGACATTGGCATACCCCGAGGAGACTCCGTGCGAGCATCGTTTCTTACTGATGTAAAGAGCAACTATTTCACGCGACGTCGCCCGGCACCAGGTACATGCACGTTTACCGGGGATCTCCAACCCACATACAGTCTATTCAATGGGCGTCTTGCGTTCACATGCCTCGCCGACAAAACGTTGCCGGAAGGCACCAAGATGAAAACTACGGTAGAGATCACGGACAAAAACGGCAGCGGCCCCTTTGTCCTCACCTTGAATGCTCAGGTGCTCCCGCCACGCGAAAAGAGAAAGAATGAGGGAAATGGCAAAGAACATGGTGAGCCGCTTGTTCAAGCTGGCCCAAGTCGGCCTAACATTAAGGAAGTAGATAACAAGCCGGACGACCCACCCCTTACCATTGGTAGGAATCCCGACACTGGGCGATTGGAGTTACTGTTGAATAGGAAGTCTCACTTGCTCGATCAGGCAAAGAAGTTGCGACCGAAAGAGGAGGAGCCGGCGGTGGAGTTCGTCTTCAAATATGGCCTCGCTCTGACGGCCATGGGCCTACTCGACACTGCACAAAAAACCGACGAGTGGAAGACTGATGATGCTGGCTGTCGAAAAACGATTGAGCACACAGCTCTTGGTATTGCTCGCGTCATCGTGCCACTGTGCTTGTCGCTGCCTAAGAAGTTGCCGAAAACAAAGTGACTTTAGGTAGTGACTCACTGAATCCGCAATACAGAATCGTGAACAGCTTCTACGGGCGCTATGCCGGTAATTTATGAAACAACACGACCTCTTGGCTGGCTGGCGTCTCACCTAGCTGGCCGGCGTGCCACTTACGATTAGGCACCGGCCTCCAAAGTCGACCATCGCGCTCGCCGACCATTATCGACAAGTGAATTTCCTCAAGGCCAGCGAGGTAGTTCGCTTCGAGATACCGAGGCAGCTGCCAACTGGGTTCCGAAAAGGCGACGACCTGCACGACAGTAGTATCTTCGTCGCACAAGCCAGCTATCGAATTGAGGGCAGCTTGTATCTGTTCGAAGTAGCTTCGTAGATCTGCAGCTTTCCGGTCGCCCATAGAATAGTAGGCAGCTCCTGAACCATCGAGGCGGTTCGCGATCCAAAACGGTGCGGGTGTTTCCTTGCGACCATCCACTTGCCAGCGATGATAGAGAACGTGAATGCCAGGATAAGGTGGGGAGGTCAAAATCAGTTTCGGCTTTGCCCCGTGCGCGATCTGCTCATCATTCTCAACTTCGACGGCTGACCTGTTTAGGCAACGGACGGTAGCGAGCCTGCTGAGGTCTTCGTTTACTGCTGTTCGCAACTCAAAAAGCCCGCCGATCATTTCCTTCGCCGACCGCATGAGCGATTCTCGAAACTCTTGAAGGTCCGGTAGGCTCTTGCGACCGTCGAGGGCCCATTGCGCACTTTTGAGGACAACGCATCGGGCAAAAGCCTCCGACCTGGGCGAAGCAAGCTGGACAGCCGATGCAAGTGCCTGCTCGATTGCCTTGCGAAGACGCCATGTCATCCTGTTATCGAGATGACGATGGTAACCGTTTGCCGCGTATTTCTCGAAGTTGAAACCGGGACGTTGCATATTGATGCGCGAACACAAACGCTTCGCCCACCGTTCCAACGTCTTGATTTCATCGTCATTTAACAAGGTTGTTTTCACTTGCGCTACGAATACGGCCAAGGAACTGACATCCGTTCCGATAGCGTGGCGGCCTAGCGCAAGAGCCTCGACTAGAGTCGTTCCACCTCCCATAAACGGATCGACTATAAGATCACCGGGCGCAGTAAAAGCCTCTATCACGGCGCGAACAAACTTTGGTGAGAACCTTGCCGGATACTTGTAGAAATTATGTGTGAAACCGGAGACGTGTGACGAATCTCGCGCAGCCTCCACAATCCGATGCTGCCACGCGCGGCTGATGCCACTCGACTCGTTTCTTTCTTCACGGCCAACGATGCTCATGTTGGTCGCCTCAGATGAAAAAGCGGCAGGTCATCAGCGAGGAGCCGCTCAATTGCTTCGCGAGCTACCCACGCTGCTGAGACTCGATTCTTGCGGGCTATCGCCAACAACTCGGCGTGCTGCTCGTCCGACAGACTTATCGACAGTCTTCGGATCTTTTTGTCTGGCGATTTGAGTGGTGAAGACCGCATTTTTGGTGCACCATTCAGCACCACATTGGTGTTCAAATCTTCACCACTCTACACCATTTCAGTGCAAGCCTAAAGAGCTGGTGCCCGCTACGGACCGAGGTGCGCCAATTCGCGAAGTGCGCCGCACAGTTGTTCCTCACCCGCGCCGGCGGCGCGGCCTCTCCCGCAACTAAGCGGGCGAGGCGGGTAACAAGTCGCGCGGGACGCGGCGCCCTAACTTGGGAGAGGGAAGGAACCGGGATTCTTCGCTTCGCTCTAGAATGACGGGGCGGCGGAATCATGCGGAGGTGGCGGGATCCAGGCGGTCGCGCAGATGGTCGCCGAGAAAATTGAACGACATCACCGCAAGGAAAATGAAGATGCCCGGAATCAGGATCCACGGGTAGCGCGCGAGGTTCTGCACGTCTTGCGCCTGCGCTAAAAGGTTTCCCCAGCTCGCGGCCGGCTCCTGAATTCCCAGTCCGAGCAGCGAGAGCGCGCTTTCGCCGAGGATGAAGCCCGGAATCGAGAGCGTGGCCGCGACGATCGCATAGCCCAGTACCGACGGAATGATGTGACGCGTGATGATCCGCCATCGCGACGCGCCCAGCGCGCGGGCTGCCTCGACGTACGGCCGCGAGCGCACCGAAGACGCCATCCCGCGAATGATTCGCGCAAAGCCGGCCCAACTGATGAAGCTCATGATCGCCACGATCATGAAGAACGTCGCGACCGTGCTCATCCCCGACGGAATTACCGCCGCCAGCGCAAGCAGGAAATAGAATGACGGCAGCGACATCTCGATTTCGGACCATCGCATGATCAGGAAATCGACCGTCCCGCCGATATAGCCGGACAGCGCGCCAATCGTGATGCCGAGCGAGAAGGTGATCAGCACGCCGATCAACCCGACGCACATGCTCACGCGCGAGCCGTACACGATTCGCGAGTAGAGGTCGCGCCCCAGGCCGTCGCTGCCGAGCATGAAGTACGGCTCGCGCTCGCTGTCGGTGGTGAATAGATGGCCGCGCGTGAACAGATGTATGTCGAGCCGGCGGGAAGCGTCGGCAACGAACGTGCGCGCGATCGGATCATTCATGTGCATTGGATGGGTATAGAACAACCCGCGCGACCAGTCCGACGGCGCATTCAAGTGGATCGACATCGGAGGACAATCGGGCATCTCGCGGTTCTGATAGGTCGGATCGTAGCTCGCGAAGAACGGCGACGCGGCGGCGAGCAGGTAGAACAGCGCGAGGCAGATTGCGGAAAAGCGGACCGTCCGCGACGCCAGCCGCCATTCGCGGGCAATGCCTGACGTTTGTCGCGCGGCTACCGCAGCGCCCTGGAGATTCGCCTGCATCGCGCCGTCCACGTTCATCTCACTCGGCCGCCACCGACGAAAAATCGACGCGTGGATCGACCGCCACCAGTGCGATATCCGCGAGCAGGTTGCCGACCAGCAGCAGAATCGTGCCCATCAGGACCGAGCCCATTACCAGGTAGATGTCTAGCGAGCGCACCGCTTCGAGCATCAGCAGTCCGAGACCCTGCAGGTTCATCACGGCCTCGACCAGCGCGGCGCCGCCGAGCAGATCGCCCAGCGAATATCCCGCCATCGTAACGAACGGGTTCAGCGCGTTGCGCAGCACGTGCTTGTAGATGACGACGCGCTCGGACAATCCCTTGGCGCGCGCGGTGCGCACGAATTCCGAATTCTTGATTTCGAGAATCTGCGAGCGCATCAGGCGCATCAGGCCCGCGGTGCCGGAGATGCCAAGCACGAAGACCGGCAGGATGAGATGGTTGATGCGATCGGCAATCTGGCTTAGCGGATCGAGCGTCGCGTAATCGGGCGAGAAAGTGCCGCCAATCGGAAACCATCCGGTTTTCAGCGCGAGGTACATCATCAGGAAGGCGAGAAAAAAGCTCGGCACCGACATTCCAAAGAACGCCAGGAACGAGAGGCAGCGATCCCAGATTGAATTCTGATTCACCGCGACGATGATGCCGATCGGTATCGCGATCGCCCACGAGAAAATCATGCTGCTCAGCGACAGGATGATCGTGTTGAAGGCGCGCGACGCGATGAGGCCGGTGACGCTCACGCGGTATTGCAGCGAGAAGCCGAAGTTCAGATGCAGCACGCCCCACAGCCACTTGAAGTAGCGGACCATCAGCGGCTGATCGAGACCGAACTGCGCCTCGAGCTGGTGAATGACCTCGGGCGTGATGGTTGGGTTGAGTTTGAGATTCGAGACGAAGTCGCCCGGCACCAGCGACATCGCGAGGAACGAAATGAAAGTGATCCCGAGGATGAGCGGGATCATGTTGAGCAGGCGACGAATCAGAAAGCGGGTCATCGTGTCAACGGCCTGATATTTCGAGGTGCGTTGCGCGCCGGATGCTCAGTCGGCCTTGAATTGCATCCACTCCGGCTTGTACAGACCCCACACCTTGGGCTGATAGTTTTCCAGCGAGTTTTTCCACGACGAATAGCGCTGCTGGCGCACCGTTTCGAGTATCGGCAACTGGTCGTGGAGAATTTGCTGAATTCTCCAATAGTACGGCGCCCGTCTGTTGGGATCCATTTCGGACGCGCCCTGATCGAGCAGCGTGTCGATCTCCGCCTCCCATGGTGCGGCGGGTTTGGGCTGATTCGGATTCCACAAATGAAGGTTGCCCGATGAGCGATAAAAGTTCGCGCCATCGTTCGGCTCGATGCCGCCGGTGAATCCAATCAGCACACAATCCCAGTCGAAAGACGAATCGAGCTTGTCCACCAGCGTCGTGAACTCGAGCGGCCGATAGTTCACCTTGATGCCGAGGCTCTCGACGTCCTGCTTGAAGATGGTGCACATTTCGTTGCGCTCGGGCGTGCCGGTGTTGGTGGTGAGATCGAATTCGAGACGATTGCCTTTCGGATCGGTCCGCACGCCGGGTTTTGCGAGGTGATAACCCGCCGCCTCGAGCATGTCGGCGGCAAGCTTCGGATCGTAGTCGTAATCCTTGAGATTGGGATTGTGGAAGATTTTGTTCTCGGGCGAGATGTTCGCCACCGCCGGCACCGCGAGTTGGTGAAAGACAAGATCGATCATCGATTTCTTGTCCATCATGTGCGCCATCGCTTGCAGGAACTTCAGGTCCGTGAACCAATCGAGCTTCGGATTGGTGACGCCGTTTTTGACGTAATGGCGCGGATTGCGGTTGAAGGTGAAAAACAGCGAGCCCGTGTCGATTCCGATCTGCTGAACCGTGATGCCGAGTTCCTTGTTTTTGACTTTGTCCAAAAGTGGCGAGACCTCCTCGGTGCGCGGGCCGTAGACGTCGATTTGCCCCGACAGGTAGCGTAGATATTCGGCGTTCTGGTCCTGCACGATCGTCACCGTCTGCCCGTGCAGACGCGGCAACTGACCGCCGTGCTCATCTTTCATCCAATAATCGTTGTTGCGATCGTAGCGAACGAGCTGGCTCTGCGCGTAGTGCGTCATGTGATACGGGCCGTTGCCGACGAGCTTGTCCGGGGGCGTGTCGATGCCCCAGGTGTGGTTGAAATTTCCCGCCTTCCACACGGGCTCGAGGATGTGCGCCGGCATCACCGGAATCCCAATTGAATAAAGCAGCGGAGCAAACGGTTTCGGCAGACGCATGACGACCGTGTAGTCGTCGGGCGCCTCCGCGATGATGCGTTGGTGGTCGATAGTGATCGCGGGGCGGATGCTGTTGGGCACCTTGGGATCGTAGATGACGTCGAGCGTGAACAGAACGTCGCGAGCGTTGACCGGCCGGCCGTCAAACCATTTCACGCCGTGACGGAGATGAAACGTAATCGCCTTGCTGTCGGGCGCGATGTCCCATTTCTCGGCCAGGCCCGCCTCCGGCAGGGTAGTGACGGGGTTGAGGCGGGTGAGGCTCTCGAACAAATCGCCGGTGAGCGCACCCGAGGTCGAATCGGTGATCAGAATCGGATTGAAGGTGCGCGGATCGCTGGCCATGGCCGTGTAGAGGATTTGATTTTTCTCGTGATCGTTCACGGGCCGGTTAACCCGGCATCCGGGAAAAATCGCGAGCGACGATACGGCAATCGCGCACGTGATGGCCGGCAAGATTCGCTTGCGCCAGCTTTCAGCTTTCATTTGCAAGCGCGCGGGCATCGTCAAGGCTCAAATTCATAAAAGTGGCTCCTGGAGCCGGTGTCAACACGAACGTCGAATCGGGGATGTCTCCATTGACGATCGGCCGCAGGTAACGAAACGTCACGTGGCTGCCGGCCGCCGGAAAAGTCGCATCGACGACGTACGGAAACATCACTCCGCCGATATCATGATAGTCACTGTAACGCACCTCGTAATTGACGCGGCCGTTGCCCGCCGTCTCCCGCACCATCGCGAGATTGCCGGCCGAAAATCCAAGCTCGCGAGTCCCCGACGCGGCGTTGCGGTACGACGCGACCGTCATCGCGCCGTCGTTCGACACCGAGTCTGCGACCCGATTGAGCGCGAACTCGGGCGGCGCGAGTCCCATCAGCAGACCCACAGCGTCCGCGGGCGCCATCGGGATTCGCACGTACCTGTAGAGCGTGTCGGCGGTCGCATTGCCGCGCATGAAGCGATTCTGACCCGGCTCGAAGATTGCGAGCTCCGAGCCCTGTGCCGCGAGCAGCAATGCCACGCCGAACGGCGACATCGCCTCGACGCGCAAATTGCCGGGCCGCTTGACGACGATTTCCTCTTTGGCCTTCACGTGCTGATCGCCGGCAGTGTATTCCATGACGGCCGGGGTCTGCATAGAGTCGAGCGTTTTGTCACGCTCGGCCAGCGCCGCGATCAATTTCCGGACTTGATATTTGCCGGCGTCGAAGCCCGCTATCGGCTCGGGCGCTGGAATGGGCGGAGGACGAACGATGATGCAGGCGGAAGTTTCGAGCGTCGCCAGCAGCAGCATCGATGCGACCGCCGCGAGCGAAACTGTTTTTCGGCGCCGCGCGCGTTCAGTGGCCCGCGCTGGCGGCATTCTGCAGGACCTGAATTTTATCCTTGAGCCGTGCGACCTGGTCGGTTTCCTGCGCCTTCTTCAGCGCGTCCGAGTACTCGTTGCCCGCTTCCTTGACCTTGCCCAGCTTGCGATACGCGTCGCCAAGATGCTCGGTGATAGTGGGGTCGTTGCCGGTCAGGTTGACCGCGCGCTCCAACTCCTCGGCGGCGCGCTTGTAGTCGCCCTTCTGATAGTAAACCCATCCCAGGCTATCGACGTAAAAGCCGTCTTCGGGCTCGATATCGAGAGCGCGCTTGATTAGCTTTTCGGCCTCGACCAGGTTGGCGCCCTGTTCGGCGTAACTGTAGCCGAGGTAGTTCAGCGCCTGCGCATTGGAGGGATTCAGCTCGATCGCCTTCTTCATCTCGGCCATGGCTTCTGCGCGCTGTTTGTTCTCATCGAGCGCCGCGCCGAGCGTGAAGTGGAGCTTGTCATTTTTGGGATCGGCCGCGACCATCTTGCGCGCGAGATCGATGGCAGCCTGGTAATCCTTCTTTTCCTGATAGACGCCGACCATGAAGCCGGTGATTTCGGGGTCGTGGGGCTTCCTGGCGAGCGCGTCCTTCAGCGCGCCCATCGCGTCGTCGTACTTGTTCTGCTTGTCGTACAGGTAAGCGAGCTGCAGGCGCGACTCGACGTAATGCTCGTTGTCGGCGGGAATCTTGTTGAACTCGCGGATCGCCTTGTCGCTCTCGGAAAGCTCCGTGTACACCGTGCCGAGGTAATAGTGGACGCGGTAGTTGTCCGGCTCGGAGCCGAGCACCAGGTTGAACTCGGTCGCGGCGTCGTCAAAATTGCCCTGCTCGACGTAGAGCAGGCCGATCTTGGTGCGCGTGTCCGCGGGATTGGTTTCGACCTGCTCGGCGCGTTTGAGCTCCTCCAATGCCTGGTCGTATTTTTTCTGACCGACCAGGATTTCCGCCTTGCGCTTTCGAACCAGCTCGTTGTTCGGATTGACTTGCGTGATCTTGTTGTAATAGACGAGCGCGTCCTGCGGGCGCTCCTGGCGCTCGCGCAACAGCGCAAAATCAAGCAGCACCAGCTCCGACTGCGGATTGAGATCGAGCGCCTTTTGATAATATTTTTCGGCGGCCGGGTAGTTCTTCGAGGCCACCATCACCTTGCCGGCGTAGTAGTAGCCAAGGAATGAACTGGGATCGAGCGTGATCAGCTGCTCAAACGTTTTCTCGGCTTCCCCGTAATCGCCCCGCTTGGCGTAGAGGGCGCCGAGATAGAGATAGGCTTCCTGATTTTTCGAATTGAGACGCAATACCTCGCGGTAGTCCTTTTCCGCGGTCGCGTCGTCACCGAGCGCCGAGCTGATGCCTGCGCCGAGCAGACGGGCGTCGGCGGAATCCGGATTGATCGCGAGCGCCTGGTTTACCTGATCGAGCGCCTCCTTGAGGCGCCCGTCGCGGACGTAGAGCGTGGCGAGGCGAACCTTCAGCGCGGCGTTGGTGGGATCGTACCGGACGGCTTCCGCGTAATCCTTGAGCGCCTCTTCCCGGTCGCCTTCATTCATCGCGACCTCGGCCTTCAGGAACGCGCTCATCGCGCGCGCATCGGCGGGGATCTCGACCGCCGGCGCGCCGCCGAAGGGATTATCCCCACCCACGCTGACGGTGCGAACCGGCTCGAACTTCGCACCTGTGATTTGGGCGCAGCCGAGAAACGCAATCGACGCGGCGCCGAGTGCGATGATCGCGCGTGTACTGAAAAACATCATGATCGAAACAGATTTCCGGGAGAGCTTCTCAATTGGGGCTCGCACCACGCTGTATGGATCGTCAACGCGAGGTGTCCCGCGCCTTGACGACCGGCCGCGGACCTTTGCGCATCTTTTACATTAACAGCCCGGTCGCGAGCACGCGAGACCAGTAAAGATCAAACCGCGCGCGAAATCGGGATTTTTGTTGGAAGCGGGATCGATGCTGATCCCTCCTGTTCGGTCGTGATCGGCAGTCGTTTTGGTAGCGATCTTTGGACAAGCCGTAACGCCGCGGCGCGCAAGGGGCGTCGCGCTGCCGCTGTCCGCGTCCCCCAGTTTCTCAACGGCAACGCGCCTCGTACTGAGCGCACGCCTCGGGGTCGGGACCGTCAAAGTCTGGGTTGTAACAAGCGTCGTAAAAGTCGTAGCAATCCGGGCGCGTGGCCACGTTGAAGTCTTCGAGGGTGGGCTCGTGGACCTTGAGCTTCTTACCGCTCAGGACTTTTCGCTCGGCTTGCAGGCGTTCGCCGGATGGCACCCCTTGCTCGACCGATTCGCAGAGTATCCCGGGGCCAATATGAACGATGGTCACGGCGCCGCCGCTTGGTCCGACGAAGTTGGTCTCTACGGCCTTCTTGCCTTTAAGCTCCGGCGGCGGTTTCCAACCTTGACAATCAGGGTAGGTGGTCGCCAGCAGCGGACTCGCGCTGGCGATCGCAATGAGCGCGGCGAACGCTGGCTTCATCACGGTGTTGAGTTTCATATGGACCTTCCCCTGGAGGCCGCACAGGGTCTGTCTTGGCCTTGGCGGACTCAGGGACGTTGCTTGCCCGCTTCGTCGCACTCAATATCAGGCCCAGATCGCCACGCCGCTACGCCAAGGTGAGCGCTCTGATCCGCATGACACCACCAAGTCCCGTGACAGGCTGGACAGGAGCCGGTGAAGTGATAGATACCGGGGCGAACCCGCTGCATCGAGACGCGGAGCGTTCGCCTTCCACAACCGGGACACGTTGCACTGGTAGCCATCGCCAAGAGCCCTTCTAGCCCCGAAACCTAAAACTTGCCAGCTATACAAGCCAGGGCCGCCCGCCCGCGCGAGTCGCCGCACGCCGAGCCCAGTCCGGTTCCCCTGCCTATTACGCACCATCTAGTCGGAGTAAACACTAATTGGATGCGAACGGGCGTCGGCGGGGGATCGAAATCGGGATGCAAGAGGGCGCTGACATGCAATTTAGGCACAGTGCAGGCAATCCAGAATCAGGTCCCACCGGTTGAGATAGTTGGACTGTTCTTCTTCTGATTTTGGTACGATCCAGCTCGCCCATTCTCCCTTGGGCCCGCCCGGGTCGTAGTTTTCCAGCACTTTCGGAGCCGACACGATAAACGCCTCCAAAGGCTTCAAGGGTGGCCTGCCCTTGGGCGGGTCTGTCGAAAGGCGGACGAAGGCGTAGAAGAAGTTTTGCCGCGCGTCAGCTGGTGGAGCGTTTGCGAGGAAGAATCCCGGGCGAGCGTAACTGCTCTTAACCTGTACTACCGCAAAAAACTCGCGTCCATCTGAATTTAGGCAAACAAGGTCAAATCCCTTCGTGTTGCGCGTAGTCGGCAGAACCATTGCGCCACGGCGCGAAAGTTCGCAAGCCACAAAATGGGCTCCGGCCTCGCCGGTCAGGTTGGTTGCTATAGCCGGCTTTCTTCTTTTGGGCCTCTTCATTTAGCTTTAATCCTCAGCATTTTCCCCCTCGGCCTCCAAATCAGCCCAACATTGGTAGGTTTCGTCATCGTTTTCCTTCCAAGTGCCGGAAAGCCTGAATGGTTCAGCCATCAGCCTTATGCTAACTGTGCTCTTAGACAAAGACCCAAGTGCCGGACGCAATCGACCGACAAGAGCGCCCGACCCTCCCTCTTTTATCAGAGTACCGCTCCATATTTGCCCTTCATACTCGACATCGATGCCAGCTTGAGTGTCTCGATCTATGAACAGTACAGGGCCATAGCCATCTGAACGCCCTTCGGCGCGCCAATGCATCGTGCCAATTTTTCTTATTGGTTCCATTTTCTTGGTTTTCCCTAGTTTGATACCCAGCCCACAAGCGCGAGCGCGGCGGCGTGGCGGGGGTTCATTGCGAGAACGATTTAGCAGACAGACGCGCGACCGACAAATGGGCTGAACGGCTGCTGGCCGGACGCCATTATGATCTCCTGCCTGCTTTCCACCGCGCATCGCCTCGGATACGTGCTGCGTGGGTCTTGGCTGCTCCGTGGGCTTCGATCTGATAGACTGTTTCGGAAGAATGGTTTTAGGTTCGGCGCACAGGACATGGACGGCCTGACGAACACTTTTCGGGTAATCAACGGAATGGTCACGGACGGGATCATTCGGAGTTATGCTGTTGCGGGCGCGGTAGCGGCGCTGAATTACATCGAAGTCGCGTCTACCGAGGACTTGGATATACTGGTCTCAATTGACGATTTTCAAGAGGCGCCCAGCGGGGTCGCCACGCTAGAGCCGTTATTCTCTTATTTGCGCATTCGCGGATACGGGGAATTCAAAAAAGAAGGCGTTGTCGTTGAGGGTTGGCCGGTGCAATTTCTTCCGGTCGCGAGCGACCTTGACGCAGAGGGATTGAGCCAGGCGGTGCAGATCGAAGTTGAAGTTGGTGAGGGATCAGCACCGATCAAGATTAGCACGCTCACCCCTGAACACATCGTGGCAACCGCGTTGAGGATCGGGCGCCCAAAAGATCGCGAGAGGATTCTTCGGTTTATTGAAGCAAAAGCGGTAGATTTGAAAGTCTTGCGAGACGTGCTGAATCGTCATAATCTACGAGTAGAGTGGTCTAAGTTTTGTTATCGGATGGACCTGCCAGACTTCGATGAATCGGACGAACAAGAATAAATATCCCGATATTTCTGACATCCTTGCTCGAAAGGCCGAAGGGCGTGTTGAGCTTGCGGCGTTGTCCTTTACTCAAAAAGTTAAAGCACTCGATGAAATGAATGCGCGGCTTGAGCCCATCCGCAGAGCGCGCATCGCGCGCCAGCGCCGCGCGATTTCAGATCAGAACTAAAGCCAACAAGCGAGACTAGGAGAAAGGCGCGCTTGCGTCTTCAAATCAGTGCGCCCCGTTTGTGACACCAATCATAAATGGGGTTCTCGTCGATCAGTGATCTCAAGGCCGTGAGCCCTCTCGCGCTCGATGACGATTTCGCAGTGCAGCCGTTCGCGCACCTGACAGGGAACTGCGCCCGTCCCGTCCCGCGCTAGATAGGCCGCCGACATTTCGCACACGTCGCCCCACGTCGCGTTTTCAGTCGCGATGTCAGGTAGTCGGTTGCCCTGCGGGGGCAGCGCGCCGCGCAGGGAGCCGAGACGGTCCCCTCAGCCCTCGTCATCGATATGTCTGAGTAGCTCGCCGATACGCCCGTTCAAATTGTCGAACGCGCCAAACAACGTCCCCATCAGACGGGTGCTTTCTTGTTCGCTACGGCATATTACCAGCGAGCTGCCGTTTGCCTGTACGTCGCCAACGAAATCTCGAACCGTTTGGTCGCGTACTCGTACCCGCAGTATGGTGACACGCGCGTTAGCCAAGCGATGGGCTTCACTCAACTCGTCTCCAACCAACTGCATCCCCCACTTCCCTGTCTTACGAAAAGCCATCACGTCCTCGTGGTTGATCGCGGCGGTCGCTCTCATCAACTGCATCGTCGCTTCCTGTAGATCGAGTAGCGTCTGGCGTTGAAAGTCGGTGCGACGCTCAAAGAGATGATCCCGCCGACTCTCTTCCCGCACTATTTGTTCGCGCTTGCTAGCACGTCGGGAATCAATCCCATCAGTAACGGATTTTGCGATATAGCCGAGGAGGAGAGTTGCGATTGGTAGAAACCAATTGAGAAATGTCTGTGGTGCTTGCGGCATCAAATCCCCATGTGAGCCCTGTCGAACAGCACGTCGTCGAACCTCCCATATTTGGTTTTGAAAAGGCCTCGACGCTTGGCTGGCAGCGGTGCAGGCAATCCGACTTGCTCAGCGATCCTTTTGATTACCGCGTCGATTTTCATCCGCGCAGGCTATCAAGGCGAGCGCGACTTTCCAAACTCCGTGGCGGCGCGCCGGGCTTGATAACCGCCTGTCTGGGCTCCGCGTTGCGCGCCGGAACGCGTGAGTCAGTCAAAAATTAGACGGCGATCCTAACATCACGCTATCCTGATGATTGACGGAAACACTGGATGCGACTGTGCAAGCCTCATTATGATCTCCTGACTGCTTGCCACCGCGCATCGGCTCGGATAGGGAGGGGGCCGGAGCCGCTCCGCAATTGCCGCACGTCCCGACGGAAAACACGCGTTCCCGAGCGCCCTCGAGCGCCGCCCCGCTGGCGCATCGTTCGCCCCGCAAGCTCGGCCTCATCCCGCTGGTATGCGTGATGTACCTGGTCGTGAGCGGCGGCGCGTACGGTTTGGAGGATGCGGTCCGGTTGGCGGGGCCGCGCCTGACTCTCATGCTGTGTCTGATCGTGCCGCTGACGCTGAGTATCCCGACGGCGCTGATGGCGGCGGAGTTGACGGCGTTGATGCCGGTGGAAGGCGGCTTCTACTTCTGGGTCAAGGAAGCGCTCGGACCGTTCGCCGGCTTCGTCGAGGCATATTTGACAATTCTTTACACCGCCGCGGACATGGCGATTTATCCGGTGCTTTTCGCCGGCTATCTTTCGTTCATCCTCCCGCTCGGCCCGACGGCCCAAATTGCGACCGGCATCGCGCTGGTATGGCTGGCGGGTGGACTTAATTTTCTCGGCGTCAGGCCGGTTGGGATGGCGTCGGTCGTGCTCGCCGCAGTCCTCGTGGCCCCGTTCGCGGCGCTGGTGATGGTTGGCCTCCCGCGCCTGATGCATTTCACGATGCCGACGCCGCCGCTGTTCGGCGCAGATCCGTGGGGTGCGATGGCGGCCGGACTGACGGTGGTCATCTGGAATTTCAGCGGATGGGAGAACCTGAGCGTCGTGTCGGCGGAAATCGAACATCCGCGGCGTAACTATTTGCGCGCCATTCTGATCGCAATGCCGATAATCGTCGCCGGCTACGTGCTTCCGCTCGCGGTGTCCGTCTCGGGCGCCGTCACCGCCGCGGACTGGGGAACCGGCTCGTTCTCGCACGTCGGCTACACGATCGGCGGACCCGCGCTGGGCGGCGCGCTGGCGCTCGGCGGCGCGGTGATGTCGTTCGCGGTGTTCGAGGCCGCGATGCTGTGGGTGTCGCGGATGCCGTTCGTGCTCGCTCGCGAGCGCTACCTGTCGCCGCCGCTGGCCGAGCTCTGGTCCGCGACCGCAACGCCGGGCAAGTCGATTCTGCTCTGCTGCATCGTGTTCACGATCCTCGTGCCGATCGGATTCGTCGCGCTGGTCGTGCTCGACGTATTCTTCTACATGGCGGCGCTTGCGTTGGAACTGCTCGCCCTGGTCCGGCTGCGGAAACGGATGCCGGATCGCACCGGGATGTTCACGATTGGCGGCGGTCGCGTCGGTCTCGCGTTGGTCGCAATTCTTCCAATTCTGACCTGGGCCGCGACTTTCGGGCTGGCCGTCTCGGCGGGAGTAGGCAAGGCCGATTTCATCCTGGCGATCGTGCTCGGTGTATGCGTTTGGCCTGCGTATGCGATTTGCCGGCGGCGCTACGGCGGCCCGCCCGCTATAGATCCTCCGCCCACCAGCATTAATCCGTAGCGGGCCGGTTGCGCGCCGTCAGCCGGTACAGCGCGACTTGCCGGGTCCGCAGTTCAGGCTCGAAGGAGAATTTCGCCTGCAACTGATCGAGTTCAGTCTTGAGCACGTCAACGTAATCATCCGACTCGGGCGCGGCGATCAAAACGAAGACCGGTGTCCTCGCGCCGAGCGCCGACGCGAGCGAGTCCGCCTCGGCGGACATTTGAGAACCGTCGAAAACGACCGGCGGTACCGCGCCGTTCCATCCCGCCGCGCGTTTTTCATAGAGGCGATGCAGATGGTAGTCAGTGAATCGCTCGCCCGGGTCCAGTGAGTTGAGACCGACGAAGCGGCGATCGCCAGCCGCCAGATACAGTTCGAGAAACTGCAACGAGATGTTGCTGACTACGGTCGCATCGCGAGGCAGCGTCAAATCCAACGACGCCAACGCATCAACCATCGCGGAGCCCGCGGGCCGCTCGCTCAAGCGCACGACCGCTTCCGAAGCCAGCGACACGATCAACAGCAGGTCCAGCACGATCACCCCCGCCGCGGCTGCGAACCGACCGGCGCTTCGATTTCGGTTACGGAGCACCTCGCGCATCCATCGATTTGCCGAGGCTGCTCCCGAGCCCGCCGCGATAAACAGTATGAACGCGGCAGGCAGGATGAAGGCCACGTCGGTGAACAGGTAGAAACAGTAGAGCCCGGTCAGTGCGGCAAGGTATCCGCGCCCGAACCACATCAGGCGACGCGCCGTGGGTCTTCCGGGCGTGCGAAAAATCGCGATGAACCCGACAATCGCGAACACCGCCGCCGCGAACGGGTAGAGGAAGTAACGCGCATTGCCGCGATCGCCGAGCATCCCGTCGAGCCCGAGCAGTGTCGTGATGTACACGAGCACGTTGCCGTGCGGATTTCGCGGCATCGTGGGACCGAACAGGTACGCGGCGCTGAAGGTGCGGCCCATCGCGCCATAAACTTCGGGAACCCACCACGCGTAGCCGCTCGCGAATGCGCTCCCGAGATGAACCGCGTTCTGATGCAACTGCCACGCGACGGGAATCGCGAAACCGATTGCTATTGCGATCGCCGCTTTGAGGATGCTCGGGAGATCTCGATTCTCACCTTGACGTTCAAGCGGCACCATCACGACGCACAACGCGAGACCGGCAAGGATGACGGCGTTGGTGGGACGGATGATAGTCGAGAATCCGGCGAGGAATCCGAGCATCAGCCATGCCGACATCCGCATCCAGCTCGGCGATTGGGACGCGTAGTCCGAGGTGGCAACCACCAGCATCAGCGCGGCGCAAATCGTCACGCAGAGCGTGGGCACGTCGCTCATCACAAGCGATGCATACGTGATGAATACGGGCGAAAGCGCGAGCAACAGCGCCGCAATCGCGCCGGCCACGCGCCCGAACAGCACGCGCGTCACGATGAAAATGCCGACGACGGAGAGCATCCCGAGAATCCACGAGGCGACAGGGAGCAGCGAAACGTGTCCGCCAAATAAGCGGTAGAAGAATTCCAGGATCAGCGGGTAGCCGCCGGTATAGCGCGACGGGTAAGTATATCCACCGAAATGCAGCACCGCACCGCGACCATTCGCCAGGTTTGCCGCCGATGCGGCGTACTCGAGCCCATCCGGCCACGGCATCAGTTCGACTCCGCGTTGAAAGCCGGCGGATCTAACCATCACAATCACGAGCAGCTCGATCGCCGCGAGGATTCCCCATTCGAGGATGCTCGGCATCCGGGGAATGCCGGCAGCGGATGCGACGGGTCGTTTCGATGACTTCGCGGGGCTCATCGCGGCGCGTCTCCGCGACCGCCGACGACGCCGGCGCCGCGCGCATCGGCGCATGGCTCATCGTCGCGCTGCTCATCCCGCGCGTCGTGCGGATGCTCTACCCGGAGGTGTGGGTCGAGGACGATTTCTACCTCGAGAGCGCGTGGTTCGTGAGCGTTGGGATGCGCCCGTACCTGGATTTCATTCACCCGCATATGCCGCTGCTCGAATGGATTGCGGGATGCTATCTCAAGTTGTTCGGCGCAAGCCATCTGTCGATCGAAATCCTGAACGAGGCGGCGATTTTCGCCGCCAGCATCCTGACTTACCCGCTCGCCCGCCGCGCCGCGGGCCGCCCGGCGGCAATCCTCGCGTCGATTCTATACGCATACAGCTCGCTCGTCTTTCGCTACCACGTTTACGAGCGCGAGAGTTTCATCGCGCCGCTGATTATCCTGGGGGCGATCGTCACGCTCGACGATACGACGGCGGCGATTGGCCAAGCCGCGATTCTCGCGGCGATTTTCTTCGTCGCGTGCGCGATCAAGTTGACGGCGGTGATTCCGTTTGCCGTGATGCTGGTGTTCATCGCCGTCGCGTACCGCCGAATCGCGGGCGCAGTCGCGTCGGGCGTCATCTTCGCGCTCGCACTCGCCGCGTTCAGCGCCATCCTCTACCGGCTCTACGGCAACGAGTTCATATTCCAGACATTCGTGTTTCACTTTCTGAAGGGGCGCGACACCGCCGGCAGTATCGCGACCTACCCGCGGATGATCCTCGACGTGCTCGCGCCGCTGTTCGTGCTTGGATGCTGGCGAATCTTCGCCGATCGCATTTTCAGCCGCGGCGTGATTCTGGTGCTGGCGATCGTCGCCGCCGAGTACGCCTTTTACGGCGTGCTGAGCCCGACCGCGTGGGGGCACAACTATCTCGAGGCGATCCCGTTCATCGCGATCGTCGCAGGAATCGGCGCGACGGCGCTCGTACGGGCGATTGAGGATCTGATCGCGAGAGAGCAGGCGCAGCATCGATGGAAGCTGCTTGCGGGCGGTGCGGCGCTGATCGCGATTTTTCTGATCTGGATCACGCCGATTGTGAACGAGAACTGGCTGCATGGTGCCGTCTATGGCTTCGGCTTCGTGCCGCGCGCGGAAATCTCGCAGCTTGCCGACGCGTTGCGCGCCGCCAGCAAACCCGGCGACGACGTGATCGCGCCGTCGTTCGTATGCTTCGAGGCCGGACGCCGCGAATTGATCCGCTATCCTGAAACCTACGGCGTGTATCGCGAAGCGAAAGCCGAGTACGATCGCGACGGCTTCTTCGCCGCGCGCCGGCACCTTGGCGCAGCCGATTTTTTCCAGCTGATCTACGATACCCGGCACTTCTGGACCGAACAGATGCGCGACGCGATTGCCAATGGAAAAGTCCCGGCCGTCATCAGCGATTCGCCGGTTCAGTTGCTCCCGCTAGTGTTGGTTCCCGAAGACTTTCTGTCGCGCAACGGCTTCCGCGTGGTCCTGACGACGGCCCATTTCAAGCTCTGGTCGCGAACACCCGCGCCAGCGGCGGTTACCAGCTCGTCAGAATAGACAGGGGGGACGGGGGCGCGAAATCGTCGGCGCACAAGACCGCGCGGGCGGCTTCGATGAGCCGCGGGAAAGAAAATTACCGGAACAGGACTCGCCCGTCAGGTCGGATGCGACGGGCGGCGGTTCGGATTAACCGGCGACGGTGGACAGGTGGCTGGCTACGATCAACGCCAAGGCCGTCAATGCCGATCCCAAGACAACGAATACAGCCATACGCGCTACGCTGCTCATCGCTGACTCCCCTTGCGGAAAGCCGCTTGCAGGCCCGGCTCCCCGCGATTTCAGATATTAAAGATCCCCATGTGATAAATCAGTTAACGCGATGGTGACAAGTCGTCAAGAGGAACTGATGGCATGGCGCGAATTTGCATAAACGTGCGCGAATTTGCGTGCAGCGTGGCGAGCAGCGCGAAAACATAGGCCGGGCTGGACGCTGCGATTGCATGGCGTCTGGCGTTCGTGAGAAGGAGAAGCCGGGTTATGAGAATGAAGCGCGCTCGGGTTGGAGCAATCACAGCAGGTGTTCTCGCGCTGCTGATGTCCGCATCGCATGCATCGGCTGCGGATTCCACGAGCGCGGCGCAGAATCAGATTCGCGCCGAGCTGGAGAAGTGGACGCGAGACTTCGATAGCGGCAATGCATCGGGGGTTTGTTCGCTGTTTGCGCCGGATTTGATTTCAAATTTTCGGGGGGAGCCCGAAGACACCTATAATTCTCTGTGCGCCAACATGCAGATGGCGTTGGCGGACCCGGCCAAGACATATCACTATGACCTGGAAATCAAGGAGATCCTGGTGTCGGGCGATCTCGCCGTTGTAAGGCTCGTTTGGACTCTGAAGGTGAGCCCGAAAAACGGATCCGAGGAGATCAAACGGGAACCCGGCATGGATATATTCCGGCGCCAGCCGGATGGTAGCTGGAAGATAGCGCGTTACATGGCGTACGAGGCACCGTATCCCTAGCCGGCGGCCCGCCTGGTTTTTTGGGCTAGGGGGCGGTGCGGTCGAGCGAGCGGTACTGAATCGCCTCGCTGACATGGTGGGCGGCGATCGAGGCGGCGCCGTCGAGATCGGCGATGGTGCGTGAGACTTTGAGGATTCGCGTGTAGGCTCGCGCGCTCAGGCCGAGGCGGTTGATGGCAAGCTCGAGCAGACGCTCGCCGCCGGACTCGATTTGGCAGTGGAGGCGGAGATCGCTCGCGCGCATCTGCGCGTTGCAGAAAAACGGCATCCCCTTGAAACGAACGAGCTGCGCCTCGCGCGCGCGATTGACGCGCTCGCGAATCGCGATCGACGGCTCACGCGCGACGCGATCGGTCAGGTCCTTGTACTTCACGGCGGGCACTTCGATATGGATGTCGATGCGATCGAGCAGCGGGCCCGAGATGCGCGAGCGATAGCGCTGAATCGCGATCGGCGAGCAGGAGCATTCGTGCTGCGGATCGGTGTAAAAGCCGCACGGGCACGGGTTCATCGCAGCCACCAGCATCACGGAGGCGGGGAAAGTGAGCGTGCCCATCACGCGCGAGATGGTGATGCGCGCATCCTCGAGCGGCTGGCGCAGGACCTCGAGCACGTTCTTGCGGAACTCGGGCAATTCGTCGAGGAACAGGACGCCGTGATGGGCGAGGCTGACCTCGCCGGGGCGTGGAATCGAGCCGCCGCCGACGAGGCCGGCGTCGGAAATGGTGTGGTGGGGAGAGCGGAAGGGGCGCGTGGTGACGAGCGCGCGGCCGTCGAGCAGGCCCATCACGGAGTGCACCTTGGTGGTTTCGATGGCCTCCTCGAAGGTCATCGCGGGCAGAATCGAGGGCAGGCGCTTGGCGAGCATCGTCTTGCCCGAGCCGGGCGGCCCAATCATCAGGACGTTATGACCGCCGGCGGCGGCGACTTCGAGCGCGCGCTTGGCCTGCTCCTGGCCTTTGACCTCGCTGAAATCGACGTCGTAAATATTTGCCGCACCGAACGCGGCGCCGAGATCGACGGGCGCAGATTGGAGCGGACGCAGGCCCTCGAAGAATTCGAAAGCCTCGCGCAGGCTCTCGACGCCGAGCACGGCGGTGCCCTCGCCGACGACGGATGCCTCGGAGGCATTCTCGCGCGGGAGCATCACGCCCGCGAAGCTGGCAGAGCGCGCGAGCAGGGCAGTCGGCAGCGCGCCCCGGATGCCTTTGATGCGGCCGTCGAGCGCGAGTTCGCCCAGCACGAGATAGGCGCGCAGGCGCGCGCGATCTTTCAACACGTTTTGTGCGGCGAGGATTCCAAGCGCGAGTGGAAGATCGAACGCCGAGCCTTCCTTGCGCGTGTCGGCGGGCGCGAGGTTGATGGTCATCTTGCGAGTGGGGAAATCGAAGCCGGAATTTTTGAGCGCGGACTTGACGCGATCGAGCGCCTCCTTGACCGCGCCCTCGGCCAGGCCGACGAGACGATGCGGCGGCATCCCGGCGCCGATGTCGATTTCGACTTCGACCGGGAACGCGTCAACGCCAACCAACGCACTCGATATTACGCTTGCGTGCAAGAATTGCCCCCAACGGCTTCTTACTGTTAACCGCCAGTGTCGCTGACACTAGCGCAATGAGGGGCTGCGAGCGATGCGCGTTACTTGGGGTACATTGTTACCTGCGTAACACGGATTCGCCAGCGGTCAGGGCCAGACGGCGCCGGCGGCGACCAATTCATCGCGCTCGGCGCGGCCGAGGCCGAGCAACTCACCGAGCACGTAGTCGAAATTTTCGCCGACTTCGGGTGCGATCGAGCGAACCCTTCCCGACCCGCCGGAAAGCTTGAACGGGATGCCCGTGACGTTAGTCGTCGTGCCCTTGGCGGTCGAGACGGCGGGCCAGAAGCCGCGCTCTTTGAGTTGAGGATCGCGCGCGCAGAGATCGATGCCGTTTTCGACGACGCCGGCGGCGATGCCGGCGCGTTGGAGGATCGCCATCGCGTCTTCGGCGCTGTGCTCCGCGGCCCATCGTGAAACGTTGGCGTCGAGATCGCCGCTATTGCGCATCCGCAGGTAGAGCGTGCGGAACTTCGGGTCGCTCGCCCACGATGGAGAACCAATCGCGGTGACGAATCGGCGCCACTCGGGGCCCGTACTCACGGCGATCGCGACCCATCGGTCGTCGTCGCCGTCAAGCGGGCGGCATTTGTAAACGCCGTGCGGTGCGGCGGGGCCTTCCTGCGAATTGTAGCCGGGGGCGGGCTGCGTTCGGCCGTTGACGGAGATGTCGAGGAGCGCGGGACCGATCACGCTGGCGACGGCCTCGAACTGCGCGAGATCGACGAACTGGCCGCGGCCGGTGCGGTGGCGATTCCAAATGGCGATGAGCGCCGCGAGTGCGCCCGTGTAACCGCCGCATGTGTCGGCGTAGGAATAGCCGTAGCCGGCGGGCGTGCCGTCGGGTTCGGCCATCAGCATCGTGTAGCCGGTGAGGGCTTGCAGGGTCGGTCCGTAGCTGACGTAGCTGGAGCGCGGGCCGGTGTGTCCCAGGCCGGACATGCTGATGCAGATGATGTCGGGTTTCACGGCGGCGAGACTTTCGTAATCCATCCCCCAACTGCGCATCACGCGGGCGGAAAAATTGTCAATCACGACGTCGCTTTTGGCGGCGAGGCGGCGGGCGAGTTCGACGCCGCGCGGGTGCTGCATGTTGAGCGCGACCGAAAGTTTGCCGCGATTCAGGTCGCATTGGAGGCCGAGCTTGCGGTTGCCGAGCTGGGGCGGTTCCTTGCGCTCGACCTTGACGACCTCCGCGCCGTGGTCGGCGAGGATGCGTGTCGCGACCGGGCCGGCGACGACCCAGGTGAAATCGAGGACGCGGACGCCGTCCAGCGGCATCGCCGGCATGATCAGATCACTCCCTCGGCAAAGAGCGCGGCGAGCGCTTGGGGAGCCATCGAGAGTTCGTCGCGCAAAATTTCGCCGGTATGCTCTCCGATCAGCGGCGGACGGCGCGATACTCGCCACGGCGTGCCATTGAAAAGATACGGCGCACCCGGATAGCGGAACTTGCGGCCGAGCTCAGGATGCTCGACCTCGACGAAGTAGCCGCGCTCGGCGAGCTGGTCGTCGTCGAAGAGCGCCTCGGGCGGGCGGACGGTCGCGTAAGGCTGACGCAGAAGCTGCGCGCGCTCGAGCAGCTCGTCGCGCGGATAATCCTTGACCCAATCGTCGAGAACGTCGAAGAGATGCTCGGCCATGAGATAGCGATACATCACCTGCTGATAGTCGGGCGCGTCGAGATCGGCAGCCTTGCCGTCGGACTTGACCCATTCGATGAGCGAGGTCCAGTCGCCGAGCGTGCAATGCATGATGTAACCGTCGCGGCATTTGCCGACGCGAAAGAAACGGCTCCAATGCAGAGTGCCGCGGCGCGGCTCGGCCTCGCCGCGCTCGAAGAATGCACCGGCGACGTGCTCGACGGCGGCCGCGGTGGCCTCCTGCATGCTGAGGTCGATCCACTGACCTTCAGCGGTGCGATCGCGCGCGAGCAGCGCAAGCATCACGGCGATCGCGCCGTAATACGCCGACGAATGATACGCCTGCAGACCGAGTGGACGAACGGGAGCGTGATTGGGGAAGCCGTTGATGTAGAGCATCCCGCCCAATGCGGTCAGCACGGTGTCGTCGGCGATGAAGTCGCGCCAGGGGCCGGTCTGGCCGAACGGCGCAATCGAGCAGAGGACCAGCGCGGGATTCTCGCGATGGAGCGTATCCCAGCCAAGCCCGAGCCGGTCCAGCGTGCCCGGCGCGTAGCTCTCGACGATGACGTCGGCGGAGCGGGCGAGCTGGAGCAAGATGTCGGCGCCGCGGGAATGGTTGAGATCGAGCGTGAGGGAGCGCTTGTTGAGATTGTAGAACCAGAAGAACAGGCTGCGGTCGAGATGCGGGAGGTCGTCGAGGAAGGGGCCGATGCGGCGCGCGTCGTCGCCGGCGGGAGGTTCGACTTTGATGACGTCGGCGCCCATGTCGGCCAGCAGCCGCGCGCAAAATTGTGCGCGGTGGCCGGTCAGGTCGAGGACCCGCAGGCCCGCGAGCGCGCCGGGGCTGGGCTCGGTCATGATTTTTTCGCCGATTTTCCCGCTTCGGCAGACTTTTGGATTTGCGCGAGCTTTTGCTTGACCTTGGGCGGGGGCAAGTCCTCGATTGCGAATGCGCCGGTGTCGAGCGTCGCGGGAACTTCCATCAGGACTTCGTTCCTGGGGCCGGTGCGTTTGCCGCCGCGCACGCGAATGGTTTCGAAGGTGACGGGATTGACCCATCGCACGCCCATCACGGCGGGTTTCGCCTGGCCGTCCTCTTCGACGGGAACGAGGGTGGTGCCTTCCTTATCGAACAGAGTTACTTTTCTGAGTCCCATAATGTTTTCTATCGATATGTGATTCGATGCTCCACTGGTGCGCGAAAGATGATATGGAGGCTGGCGGCGGGATTCAAACAGGCGAAAGCATCACCGATGCGCGGCGGCGCTCGATACTCGCCAGCGAGCGCGGCGTAAGTTAATCTGATCGGACGCTCAATACTTGACAATTGCGAAGGAGATCGCGCGCGCACGGGCGCGCGGGCAACATGGCGCGTGGCTGAGACCTACTACAAATCGACGCTGAAACTTCCCAAGACCGACTTCCCGATGAAGGCGAATCTGCCCAAGCGGGAGCCGGAAATGCTCAAGCATTGGGACGAGACCGACCTTTACGGGCGCTTGATGGAGGCGCGCAAGGACGCGCAGTTGTGGGTGCTGCACGACGGACCGCCGTACGCCAACGGCCGGGTGCATCTGGGGACCGCGCTCAACAAAATTCTGAAAGACTTCGTGGTGCGATCGCGCTCGATGATGGGATATCGCACACCGTTCGTGCCGGGATGGGACTGTCACGGGATGCCTATAGAGCACAAGGTATCGCGCGAGCTCGGCGACAAGGCGCGGACGATTTCCAAGGTCGAACTGCGCAGGCTGTGCCGCGCCGAAGCGGAGAAATGGATCGACTTGCAGCGCTCGGACTTCCGGCGCCTGGGAGTGATCGGCGATTGGTTCAAGCCGTATCTCACGATGGCGCCGGAGTACGACGCGGCCGAAATCGGCGTGCTGCGCAAGATGGTCGAGCACGGCTACGTGTATCGGGGATTGCGCCCGGTGCACTGGTGCTTCGAATGCCGCACGGCGCTGGCGGAAGCCGAAGTCGAGTACCGCGATCACGTTTCGCCGTCGATCTACGTCGCGTTCGCGTTCAATTCGAATCTCAAGGATGCGGGCGCGCTGGCCGCAGATCGCAGCGACGGCGCCGAGCTTGACGCCGCGCACAAGGCCGGCAAACTGTCGGCCGTAATCTGGACGACGACGCCATGGACGCTGCCGGCGAATCTCGGAATCTCACTGAACGAGACTTTCGACTACGTCGCGTTGAAGGCCGGCGATCATTACTACGTGGCCGCGTCGCGATTGGCGGACAATGTCGAGAAGGAATGCGGACTGGCAGTTGAAAAACGCATCGCGCTCAGCCGCGCGGCGCTCAAGGCGCTGGACGGCCAGGACATCTTTCGACATCCGTTTATCCCGCGCGACGTGAAGCTGATGTACGCCGAGCACGTGACGGCGGACGCCGGCACCGGGTTGGTGCATACCGCGCCGGGACACGGCTACGAGGATTTCGTGGTCGGCAAGAAGTACGGGCTGACGCCGTTCACGCCGGTGGATGGGGGAGGAGTGTTCACGGCGGAGGGCGGACAATGGGCGGGGCAGAACGTCTTCAAGGCGAACAAGTCGATCGTCGAGAGACTGGCCGCGGCCGGCGCGCTGCTGCATGCGCAAAACCTCTCGCACAGCTACCCGCATTGCTGGCGATGCCACAATCCGCTGATCTTTCTGGCGACCGAGCAATGGTTCGTGAGCATCGATCACAACGAACTGCGCGCCAAAGTGATCGACGCGATCGACAAAGTGAAATGGTATCCGGAATGGTCGCGCGATCGGATCCGCAACATGACGGAGACGCGCCCCGACTGGTGCATCTCGCGCCAGCGCGCGTGGGGCGTGCCGATACCGGCGGTCAGATGCGCGAAATGCGATGAGGTCGCGCCACTGCTTGCGACGATGGATCGAGTCGAGGAGATTTTCGCGCGCGAAGGTTCCGACGCATGGTACAGCCGGCCGGCGGCGGACTTCGTCGCACCGGGCCTCAAATGCCAGAGGTGCGGAGGCGCGGATTTTATCAAGCAGGAAGACATCCTCGACGTGTGGTTCGATTCGGGATCCTCGCAAGCCGTGGTGCTGGGCGCGCGCCCGGAACTGACCTGGCCGGCGGACGCGTACCTGGAAGCGGTGGAACAAGCGCGCGGATGGTTCGGCTCGTCGCTGGTTTGCGCGGTGTCGGAGCGCGGCACGGCGCCGTTCAAGAGCGTAATCAGCCATGGACTGACAGTGGACGAGCGGGGCCGCAAGATGTCCAAGTCGCTCGGCAACGCGGAGGACGCCGTCGATGCGGCAGGACGGATGGGGGCTGACGTACTGCGGCTGGTGTACGCGTCGCTCGACTACACGGCTGAGATCACGCTCGGCCAGACGATCTTCGGCGCGGTGTCGGAGTCGTATCGAAAGATTCGCAACACCTGCCGGTTCGTGCTGGGCAATCTCGCGGACTTCGATCCCGCGCGCGACGCAGTTGCATTCCAGGATATGCTCGAGTTCGATCGCTTCATCCTGGCGCGCACGGAGAAGCTCAAGAGCGAAGTGCGCCAGGCTTACGAAGCATTCGAGTTCCAGACCGCGTATCAGGCGACGCTGAATTTCATAGTGATCGATCTGAGCTCGCTGTATATCGATGTCGCGCGCGACCGCCTCTATTGCTCGGCCGCGGCGTCGCGCGAGCGGCGCTCGGCGCAGACCGCGCTGTTCAATATCCTCGATGCGCTTATCAGGATGCTCGCGCCGCTGATTCCGTTCACGGCTGAGGAAGTTTACGCGTATCTTCCGGGGAATCGGCTCGAGAGTGTGCATCTGACGACGATGCATCGGGCGAATCCGTCGTGGCGCGATGAAGAATTGGAGGCGCGATGGGAACGGCTGCTCAGGATTCGTGACGAGGCGCTCAAGCTGCTCGAAGCGATGCGCAAGGCGGGGACGATCGGTGCGCCGCTCGATGCCGCAATCAGCCTGGGAGCTGACGGTGGCTCTGAGAGCGGGCTTGCCGAAACGATCAAGCAATATCGCGAAGAGCTGAAAGATTTGTTCATCGTCTCGGAGGTCGCGATTCTGGGCGACGCGGAAGCGGCCGAGATCAGGCGGCAAGCCGGCGGCCGCGAGGACTTCGCCGTCGATGGCAGCTTCGTGCGAGCCGCCGCGAATCCCGCAATCACGCTGGTTGGGCGTCACGCGTCCGGGGTGAAGTGCGCGCGATGCTGGAAATACTTCGATGACGGCGGCGATCACCAGTTGGACGCAAGATGCCGCGCGGTGGTGGGGGCGTAACCGTTGCAGGAGCGATCGAGCGTCAAGCCTCTTCCCAGCCCTTTGCCTGGGCAAGGAGCGGGGAAAGAATTAACCGGCCGGGCGCCGCGCAAGCCGTTCCTGCTTTTGATCGGCGCTATCACGATTCCGATCATCGTGCTCGATCAGGCAACCAAACTGTTCGTCAAGTCGCACATGGCGCTGTATGAAAGTATCGCGCTCGTCCCGAACTACCTGGACATCACGTACACGCTGAATCCCGGCGCGGCGTTCAGCATCCTGGCCGACGCGCCGCCGTGGGCCCGCCTGGCGTTTCTGCTGTCGATGTCGTGCGCGGCGATAATCGTGCTGGTCGTGTTGTTGGCGCGATCGGAGCGAGTGTCGATTAATTCTGTCGCCTTCGCGCTGATTCTGGCCGGCGCTACGGGAAACCTGATCGATCGTGCAACTCGCGGCGGCCGCGTGATCGACTTTGTGCGCGCGCATTACTACGACCTGAACTACCCGGTGTTCAACGTCGCGGACAGCGCGATCACGATCGGCGTCGCGCTGATCATCCTCGGGTCGTTGTTTGGCGGCGATGCCGCGCCCAAGCCAAATCGTTCCAGCTAAATAGCTAAATCCCGGCTCGACGCATTTGAGGGCGCCGCTCCGGCGGGTAACTGGACGCCGACCCACATGTTTAGAAATATCGTGCCGACGCTGAAGCGGGCGGGCGTAGGAAAGGCGAAGATTCGCGCGATGCTGGTAGTTAATCCGCGCCGGTATTTCCAGAACTAGCTGGCCGGCGCGTCGATTTTCGTAGCCGAGTTATCCGGCTACTTCGAACTCAATCGGCCGTCGCTTGCGGGAAGTGGGGCGCCAGACTCTACAGCTGCGCGCCATTTGTCGATTGCCTCGACGGTAAACCGCCAGTCGCTGCCGACGCGGAATGCAGGGAGCTGATTTTTCTTCAGCATCCTATAGATCGTGGACGAATGCACCCGGAGGTAGCCCGATACTTCCTGCACCGTCAGGACCCTGCTTTTCATTTCATCGAATCGATCCATGTGACCCCTCTTCGCTACGCGCGTTTACCCGGTCATCCAGGCCCTTAACTACTGTATGGGTTGAACCAGCCCGACTTACTCTGCTAAGCACATACTAAACACATCATAAAAGCGCCAAACATTCAAGCGGAATCTTCGTCGCAATTAGTTATCTAAGGAACGCTACTGGTCAGGAGTCTCAGGACCCTAGCTTACCGTGGGCGCCGATTTGTAGCAAAGGTGCGACGATCTCGTCAATCGAGAGGCTCTTGGTCAACGAATGGCCCAGGCGGTCGAGCAGCACGAATTCGACCGCGCCAGCGGCGCGTTTCTTGTCGAGACCAAGCGCGCGGATAAAGTCGTCGCCGTGCCATCCGGGAGGCATCGCAGTCGGCAAGCCGGCGCGCTCGATCAGGCGCTGGAGACGCGACGCTTCGTCGGCTGAGAAGCCGGCATATGAGCAGGACAGCCGGGCCGCCGCGACCATCCCGATCGCGACAGCCTCGCCGTGAAAGTAGCGGCCGTAACCAGCACTCGCTTCGATCGCGTGGCCGATGGTGTGGCCGAAATTCAGGGTTTTGCGCAGACCGCTTTCGCGCTCGTCGGCGCCGACGACGGCGGCCTTGTGCATCAACGATCGCGCGACGACTTGTTCGAGCAGATCGGGCCGGCGGGCAACGATCGAATCGAGGTCGCGTTCCAGGTCCGCGATCATCGGCGCGTCCATGATTGCGCCATACTTGACGACTTCCGCCAGGCCCTCGCGAAACTCGCGGTCCGGCAGCGTTGCAAGCGAATTCACGTCGGCGACAATCAGCCGCGGCTGGTAGAACGCGCCGATCAGGTTTTTGGCGTGGCGATGGTTGACCGCGGTCTTGCCGCCGAGCGCGGAGTCCACTTGCGCCACCACCGTGGTCGGCACTTGTACGAGCGCCACGCCGCGCAGAAAGGTCGCAGCCGCAAATCCAGCGAGATCGCCAACGACGCCGCCGCCGAGCGCGAACACAGCGCTGTTGCGGTCAAGCCCGATCTCGGTCATCCGATCGTAGAGAAGCTCGAGCGTCGCGAGAGATTTGGAGGCTTCGCCAGGCGGCACCGAAATTACGGCGGCTGCGAAACCGCTTTTGCCAAGCGTGTCCTCGACGCGCGCGGCGTAGAGTTTTTCGACCGTGGAGTCCGTGACGACGGCGCATGAACCGGGCTTTAGTCCGGCGTCGCATGCGAGGTCGCCAAGCCGGTCCAGGATTCCCGCGCCCACATGAGCGTTATGCGACGCGGGCCCGAGTTCTATGCGGATGGTGCGCATCTCTATGCGGATCGTACGCCATCCGCCGATGGCATGCATCGTCGCGCGGCATGTGCGGCGAAGGCCGAGATAACATGATCGGCGAGTTGATCAACTGTGAGATCGGAGGTGTCGATTTGGACATCGGCGCGAGCGTAGGCGTCAGCCCGCTCGTCCATCAGCTCTTTGATTCGAGCCAAAGTGGATTTTCTGCCCTCGGTCAGTTTCGGGCGCCTGGCTTTCGATCGCTCGACGCGCGCTGCGACGACTTCGGGCCGCGCCGTCAGACACACGATCACGCCGACGCGCTTGAGGACCGCGCAATTTGATTCGTCAAGCAGCACGCCGCCACCAGTCGAAATCACTTCGGGATACGGCCCGTGGCACTGGGGACATCGCCGGCGATCGCCGGTCAGATGCGCGACCACTTCGCGTTCGAGCCGTCGGAAATGGGTCTCGCCATGGTCGGCGAAGATTTGCGCGATTGGTTTTCCAGCCTGCGCGACGATTACGGAGTCGACGTCCACGAATTCCCATCCGAGCCGGCGCGCGACCAGCGGGCCGACCGAGCTTTTCCCGGTCGCCATGAATCCGGTGAGGATCAGTTTGGGCGTCATTTGCGTTGCAGCGCGGATTCAGGTGCGCGCGTCTTCGCAGTCCGGCGCGCCCGCCTTTCAGTAGTTGCGGACCTGTTCGAGGAAGCCTTTGAAGTTGCGCGTAACCTCGACAATTGAATCGCCGCCGAACTTTTCGAGGAAGGCCGCCGCTAGTTCAAACGCGACCACCGATTCCGCGATGACGGCGGCGGCGGGAATCGCGCATACGTCGGAGCGCTCGATCGCGCCGACTGCTTCCGCCTTGGTTTTGATATCGACCGAGCGCAACGGGCGCATCAGCGTCGATAGCGGCTTGAACGCGACCCGTACGCGGATCGGCTCTCCCGTGCTCATGCCGCCTTCGGTGCCGCCGGAATTGTTGGAATAGCGTGTGAAGCGACGATGCGCGGCGTCGTATCCGATTTCGTCGTGAAGTTCGGAGCCGCGCATCCGTCCCGCCTTGAAACCCAGGCCCAGCTCGACGCCTTTGGCGGCCTGCACGCTGAGCAGCGCGAACGCGAGGCGTCCGTCGAGTTTGCGGTCCCATTGGACGTGACTGCCGAGCCCGACCGGCAATCCGGTCGCAATCACCTCGACGATGCCGCCGAGCGTGTCGCCGGTCTTTTTGCACTCGTCGATTTCGGCAATTATTTTACCTTCGGCGCCGGGGTCCGCCACGCGCACTGGCGATGCTTCCGTGATGCGGCGCAGCTCTTCGATGCTCAGCGCGGCGGGAGTATTGGCCTCGGTCGCGCCGATGCTCGCGACGTAGCCGAGCACGTCGATCCCGAATGGCGAGAGAATTTGTTTTGCCAGGCCGCCGATCGCCACGCGCGCAGTGGTTTCGCGCGCGGAAGCTCGTTCGAGCACGTCGCGGATATCTTCGAGGTTGTATTTGAGCACGCCCGCAAGGTCGGCATGGCCGGGCCGCGCGCGCGTGACGACGTCCGCCGCGTCGCGATCTTTGGGCTCGGCGGACATCCGCTTGACCCAATTCTTGAAGTCGCGATTCTCGATGATGAACGTGATCGGACTGCCGAGCGATTTGCCGAAGCGGATGCCGGAAACCGGCCGCACTTCGTCCTTCTCGATCAGCATTCTGCCCCCGCGGCCGTAGCCCTTTTGGCGGCGTGCGAGGTCGGCGTTGATCGCGGCAACGTCGATGTCGAAGCCGGCGGGCACGCCTTCGACCGTCGCGACCAGCTCGGGGCCGTGCGATTCACCGGCAGTCAGAAATCGCAGCATCGGTTTTTGTCGCCTCCCGCGCGTATTCGTTCGGGCGGGCCTCCATCACCCGATTCAACCAGACTGGACGCGCCCGCGAAAGCGGTGGATCGATCGGGCAAAGCCGGGACTCGGCGGCCCGGCGGCTCGCCGCATCGCTCGCGCGGGGTGTAAGTTGCATGCGCGCGGCCGGTTTTGGCGCGGCGCACAGAGAGTCAGGATGCAGGCCAATGTTGTGATCGTCGGGGCGACGCGCGGATTCGAAACGCTGACGTATTCGATTCCGCCGGCGCTCGACGGGCGCATCCAGCCGGGGCATCGCGTGCTGGCGCCGCTGCGCTCGCGGATGGTGACGGGAGTGGTCACCGAGGTCGGCGAACGGCTTTCGACGGGACAACTGAAGCCCATCCTCGAAGTCCTCGAGCCGCGGCCGCTGTTCGATCGCGCGCATCTGCAACTGATGGAGTTCCTCGCGTCCTACTACATGGTTTCAATTGCGGACGCGTACCGCAGCGTGATTCCTTCGGTCGCGCGGGTCGAGTCGAGGACTGCGTATCGGCTCGCGACTCCCCCCGACGAGCTGGCGCGCGCCGCGTTCACGCGAGTCGAGCGCGCGATTATCGAGACGATCGCCAAGCGCGCGGCAACCACGCGCAGGCTTGAGAAAATCGGTCCGCCCGGCGAGGTGCGCGCCGCGATCGCCCGCTTCATCGCGGACGGCACCCTCGAGCGCCGCGACGCTGCCACCGGGAGGCATCGCGATACCGCGGATTTCATCGCGCGGCTTGCGGCAGGCGCAAGCATCGAGGGCGTTCGCGGCTCGAAGCAACGCGAAGTGCTCAGCGCGATCGCCAACGCCGGCGCCACGGGCGTGCGCGTCGCGGATCTGAAGGCTGAAATCGACGGCGCGAGCGCGGCGTTGAAGAGCCTCGCGCGTCGCGGGTTGATCGCGATCGAGGCAGCGCGCGACGCAACAGCCCACAGCGTCGCGGCGGCCCAGTTCGATCTCACCGATGAACAGCAAGTCGCGCTGGACGCGATCTCACCGGCCATCGAGCATCGGCGCTACGAAGCGTTTTTGCTCTGGGGTGTCACCGCCAGCGGCAAGACCGAAATTTACCTGAACCTTGCCGCGCGAGCGCTCGCCGCCGGACGAAACGTTTTGATCCTGGTGCCCGAGATCGCGCTCGCTGACGAGATCGTGCGGCCGTTTCGCGCGCGTTTCGGTTCGCTGGTCGCCGTCGCCCACAGCGCGCAGAGCGTGTCGGAGCGATGGGCGAGCTGGATGGCGGCGATTGGCGGGCAGGCGCGAGTGATGATCGGTCCGCGCTCGGTGATCTTCGCGCCGATTCACGACGCCGGCTTGATCGTCGTTGACGAGGAGCACGACGCTTCGTACAAAAATGAGGAAGGAATTTACTATCACGCACGCGATCTCGCGGTCGCGCTCGCCGGATTTTCGAAATGCCCCATCGTGCTCGGCTCGGCGACCCCGTCGAGCGAGTCGTATGCGAATTCGCGGCGCGGACGGTACCGGCTGATCCGGCTTTCGCGGCGCGTGAACGATCGCGCGATGGCATCGGTCGAAGTCGTCGATATGCGGCGCGAAGTCGCCGACGCGCGCAGGCTTGCGGCGGCCAAGCCTGCAAATGGAGCGGGACCGGCACAGCCGAAGCCTCAAGCAGTGGAAGTTCCGGATGCGGTGCCGCTCTCGACGGCGTTGGCCGCTGCGCTGCGCGAAAATCTCGCGTCGGGCGGCCAGAGCATGGTGTTCCTCAACCGCCGGGGGTTTCACAATTTTCTACAATGCCATATCTGCGGCAACGTGATCGCGTGTCCGAATTGCAGCGTCAGCATGACGTTTCATATGCGCGACCGCTCGCTCCGATGCCATTACTGCGGCAATCATACTGCGGCGCCCGACACGTGCCCCGAATGCCATGGCTACGGGCTCAAGGGGCAGGGCTTCGGCACCGAGAGACTCACGCAGGCGTTGGCGGAGATGATGCCGGCGGCGAGGATAGAAAGAATGGACTCCGACACGAGCAGTCTGCGCGGAGCGCGCGCGCGGATGCTGGCTGAGCTTCGCGCGGGCGAAATAGATATCCTGGTCGGCACGCAGATGATCACCAAGGGTTTCGATTTTCCCGGCGTCACGCTGGCCGCGGTGGTAAACGCCGACATGGCGCTGAACATGCCCGACTTCCGTTCCGCCGAGCGAACGTTTCAGTTGTTGACGCAGGTCGCGGGGCGCGCGGGACGTGGCGAGCGCCCGGGCCGCGTGATCATCCAGACTTACGCGCCGAACCACTACAGCATCCGCGCCGCCAGGGATCAGGACTACGCGCGCTTCATGCGGCGCGAGCTGCAACTGCGCCGTGACCTTATGTATCCGCCGTTTGCGCGCCTCGCGATGGTGCGAATCGAGGGCGCGGAGCCGCGCCTGGTCAAACGCGCGGCCGAGGCGGTCGCCAAATCGCTGGCTATGGGTTCGACGCCGGAGGGAATCCGCGTGCTGGGGCCGGCGCCTGCGCCGATCGAACGGATCAAGCAGCGCTACCGGTGGCAGGTGATGGTAAAATCGCGCGAATTGAAACCGATGCGCGCGGCAATCGCCGCAATGCGCGCCGAAGTTGGACCGTCGGCGCAGCGCGACGGCATTTATCTTGCGATCGACATCGATCCGGTAAGGATGCTGTGAGCGAATGAACGAGACGAACGAACCTCAACCGATGCATCATGTGCCGCGCGCGCGTCACGCGTTCGATGTGGAGATGAAGGACGGCGCGACAATCCATGTCCGCCAGCACGGTATCCCCGGTGCGCCGCGCATTGTGCTCAGTCACGGCAACGGGCTTGCGATCGACGGTTATTTTCCATTCTGGGGACCGTTGCGCGAGCGTTACGAAGTGATCGTCTTCGATTTCCGCAACCACGGGCACAACCCGTTGCACACCGCCGAAGGCCATACGTGGCAAAACTTCGTCGCCGATATGGAGGCGGTCTGGCATGCGATTAATCGCGAGCTTGGCCGAAAGCCTGCCGCCGGGCTGTTTCATTCGCTGTCGGGCGTCACGGCTGCGATGCATGCACTCAAGTATGGACGGCGATTCGACGCGCTGGTGCTGTTCGATCCGCCGGTTTATCCGCGCGAAGGGCATCCCGTGCAGGGCCTCCAGCAATCCGACAAAGAATCGCTCGCCTCGCGCGCGGCGCGGCGTCCCGAGCGCTACAAGGATCCGATGGAACTGGCGAGGCAGTTCGGCAGGCGCTTCAAAAGATGGGTGCCGGAAGCTTACGAACTGATGGCGCGGGCGACGCTGCGGCACGATCGCACCAGCGGCGATTGGATTCTTGCCTGCCCGCGCGAATACGAGGCGCAGGTTTTTTCCAGTGCTGCGAATCCGGATCTGTGGCCGCAGATGGCGCATTGCCCGGTGCCCGTAAAACTCGTGTGCGGAGATCCGACGCTGGAAGAAGTGACGGCGCCGGCGCTGATCGGACGCGCGATGGCCGAGGAGCTGGGGCTGCCCTACGAAGCGATCGCGGGGACCTCGCATTTTCTTCAAATCGAGCGTCCCGCCGAGTGCATCCGCGCCGTGGAATCGTTTCTTGCGCCGCTCGGACTCGCCGCGCCGGTTACCCTTTGATAGATTTGTAAAACGCGGTATCCGAGATGGCGCTGCTGAAAATTCGCAAATTTCCCGACGACTCGCTCAAGCAGCCTGCCGCCCCGGTCAAGAATATCAACGGCAACGTCGAAGGGCTGATCGACAGCATGGTGCAGACGATGTACGCCGCGCCGGGCGTGGGTCTTGCCGCGCCGCAGGTCGGAGAATCGAAGCGGATAATCGTGCTCGACACCGACCATGCACAGCCCGGCAGGCATCTGCTGAAACTCATCAACCCCAGGGTCGTCGAAGCCGAGGGCAAGATCGTTTGGGAGGAGGGATGCCTTTCGGTGATCGATTACACTGCCGACGTGGAACGCGCGGCGCGCGTGCTGGTGCGTGCGTGGACGCCCGACGAGAAGGAGATCGAGATCGAAGCCGATGAGTTGCTCGCGGTGGCGTTGCAGCACGAGATCGATCATCTCGACGGCAAACTCTTCATCGACCGCATCAGCCGAATCAAGCGCGAACTCTACAAGCGCAAACTGAAGAAGTTAATCAAGGAGGGCAAGGCCGAAAGCGTGCGCCCCTCCACGGTGCGGATCTAAAATCGCCGAGTCACTAAAGATCGTTTTCATGGGCACGCCGGCCTTGGCGGCCCGCATCCTGGAACGGCTCGTGACGGTTCCCAGAGCCAACTTCCGCGTGGTTGGAGTTGTCACGCGTCCCGACCAGCCGCGCGGGCGCGGGCTCGGCACAGAGCCGAGCGCGGTCGGCGCGCTCGCGGCGCGCCGTGGAATTCCGGCGCTAAAGCCCGTCAAAATTCGGACGCCGGAATTTTTAAGCGAGCTGAAAGCATTCGCGCCCGATCTCCTGGTGGTGGCGGCTTACGGACGGTTTTTGCCATCTTCGATTCTCGACGTTCCGCGGATCGCGCCGATGAACGTGCACGCATCGCTCCTGCCGCGTCATCGCGGCGCCGCCCCGGTCGAAGGCGCGATCCTGGCGGGCGACGCCGAAACGGGAGTAACGATTATGCGGATCGTCGAGCGGATGGACGCCGGCCCGGTCTATTTGCAGCGCAGGATTTCGATCGAATCAAGCGACACGCAAGGGACGTTGAAGGAAAAGCTCGCGGAGCTTGGCGCGGACGCAATGCTCGAGGCGATCGATCTGGCTGCGCGCGGCGCACTGGTCGAAACACCGCAGGACGAAGCGATCGCTACTTACACGGCACAGGTCGAAAAGAAGGATGCGGTGATAGATTGGACTGCGAGTGCCGTGCAGATCGAGCGGATGACGCGCGCGTACGATCCGTGGCCGGTGGCGCGGACGCGTCTGGGCGGCGACGAAGTCCTCATCTGGACTGCCGCGCTCGAGGATTCGGGCTCAAGCGATGAACCTCCCGGCACGATCGTGAGTGTGAAGCCGAATCCCGTGGTCCAGTGCGGAACCGGACGACTCAGGCTGATCGAGCTGCAAGCGGCAGGGCGAAAGAGAATTTCCGCGGCTGATTTCCTTCGCGGCAAACGCGTGGAAGCCGGCGCGCGATTCGGCGCATGAGCGAAGAACAGGCCAAAGTGAAGCCGGCCGCACGATCGGGCTCGCGGACGGACGAAGGGCTCGCGTCGCGATTGGCGGCGGCTGAGATTCTGTACCGCGTCGATCAGGAGTCCGGTTATGCCGACGTTCTGCTGGGCGGGCGGCTGCCCGATTTTGCGCCGGCCGATCGCCGGCTGATCACGCGGCTGGTGCTCGGGACGCTTGCGTGGAGGGGACGCCTCGATTACGAGCTGGCGCATCTGACGGGACGCAAGCTCGAAGGGATTCAGCCCGCGGCGCTGGCGATCATGCGGATGGGGCTTTTTCAGCTTCGATTTCTTGACCGGATTCCGGCTCATGCGGTGGTGGATACTGCGGTCAGCATTGCCAAACGAATTCCCGAGGCGCGCAAGGCGTCGGGCTTCGTCAATGCGGTAATGCGCCGCGCGACGCGTGAGACGGCGCCGATGCCGTCGCGGGAGCAAAACGAAAAAAGTTATCTTGCCGTCGAGTATTCGCATCCACGCTGGATGGTCGAGCGATTCGTCGATTGGTTCGGTGTCGGGAATGCCGAGCGCCTGATGACGGCGAACAACGACGCCGCGCCCAACGTGATCAGGCTCAATCTCGCGCGCGGATCCCGCGCGGAGATAATCGAGAAACTGAGCGCGGACAGCTTCGGGATCGGCGCACCCGGCCGCGCGCCCGAGACGATCGTGCTGAACAGCGCGCCGCACTTCGAGTCGCGCTGGTATCGCGAGGGGTTGTTCCACGCGCAATCCGAGGCGTCGCAGATGGTCGCGCGAATGCTGGCGCCGCGTGCGGGCGCGACGGTCGTGGATTGTGCGGCGGCGCCGGGCGGCAAGGCGACCCATCTGGCGGAGATGGTGGGCGAACGCGGCCGAGTGATTGCGGTGGACCTCAATCTGGGCGGACTCAAGAACGCGCGCGGCCTGGCGCGCCGACTGCGGCATCGTAATGTCGAGTTTGTTTGCGCTGACCTGACCGCTGCGGTACCGCTTGCGCCCTCGAGCTTCGAATCGGTGCTCCTCGATGCGCCGTGCACGGGAATCGGGACCTTGCGGGAGCATCCGGAGATCAAGTGGCGGCTCAAGCCGGGCGATCCGGCGCGAATGGCTGCAATACAATCGCGAATGCTCGAGAATGCGGCGGCGCTCGTGCGTCGCGGCGGCGCGATCGTGTATTCGGTTTGCAGCATCGCGCCCGAAGAGGGCGAAGGCGTGGTCGATGGATTTCTCTCGCGCCACGGCGATTTCGAAATCGATCGCGGCGTAGCGGCTGGTGGCATGCTGAAAGACGTGATCGATGCGCGAGGATTCATGAAAACGCGGCCGGACGTCGGCGGGCTGGACGGTTTTTTCGCCGCGCGGCTGGTTCGCAAATAGTTCGTACAGGGCGAAAATCGAGTAGGCGCTATCCAGCTCGACGACGATGCGGTAGTAAACTGAGGCGAGTCTTCACACATGGATCCCGCCGACAAAATAGCGCCGTCGATTCTGTCCGCTGACTTTGCGCGGCTCGGCGAAGAGATTCATGCGGTCGAAAAGGCGGGCGCCGACATGATTCATTTCGACGTGATGGACGGGCACTTCGTGCCCAACATCTCGATTGGAATTCCGGTGCTGGAGTCGGTGCGCAGGATGACGAAACTGCCGCTCGATGCGCATCTGATGATTTCAGAGCCGGCGCGATACGTCGAAGCGTTCGTTAAGGCGGGCGCCAATTTAATTTCGGTGCATTGCGAGGTTTGCCCCGACATCCCGGCGATGGCGCAGCGAATCCGCGGCCTCGGCGCGCGCGCGTCGATCGCAATCAATCCCGAGACCGACGCCGGCCGGGTGATGCCCTTCGCCGACCATCTCGACATGATCCTAGTGATGAGCGTGCATCCGGGATTCGGCGGGCAGGAGTTGATCCCGGCCGCGCTGGACAAGTTGCGCTACATCCGGCGCGAGTTGAAGCGGCGCGGACTCAGCATCGACGTAGAGATCGATGGCGGAGTGAAGCTCGATAACATCGCGGACGTGAAGGCGGCGGGCGCCAACGTGTTCGTGTCGGGATCGGGAATATTCGGCAAGCCCGACTATCGCAAGATTATGGGCGAGATGCGCGATCTGATTGGGCGCACGCGCCCGACGATCTGAGCCGGTACCCCGCGATTTCGGCGGACTCGCGCGGTATCGCCTCGGATGCTATAAAACTCGTCTGTATTCTCCCGATTAACGCTCAACCGGAGACGGGGTGTAGCTCAGCCTGGCCAGAGCACTGCGTTCGGGACGCAGGAGTCGCTGGTTCAAATCCAGTCACCCCGATTCTTTTAAGTGATGTTGCTCCACTAGTCGGCGCTGTCCAAGCACAATGCTTCCGCCCTTCCTCCACAAGTTTTCTGCGTTCGCAGTAGGGCAAGGCAACATCCATTGGGGCGCTACATTGTGGAGGAAATTCACTGAAAAAAAATGATTGAAGCACTCCTGATAGTTGGTGCGTATATCGTGGGCTCGATTCCGACCGGCGTGATCGTGGGCCGGATGCGCGGCTTCGATCCGCGCGCGGTCGGCTCGGGCAATATCGGGACGGCGAACGTGGCGCGGGCAGGCGGTGCGAGCGCAGCTGCGATAACGTTCGCCGGCGACGTGCTGAAAGGAGCGATTCCGGTGATAGTGGCGCAGGCGGCGGGGTTTCCAATCGCGATTGTCGCGTGGACAGGTCTGGCGGCGTATATCGGCTCGATTTGCTCGGTGTTTCTCCGCTTTCGCGGCGGCAAGGGCGGCGCGGCGGCGCTGGGAATCTGGCTCGCGATCTCGCCGATGGTGATTCTGGTCGCACTTGCGGTGTTCGGCGTGGTGTTTGCGGTAAGCCGAATCATGTCGCTGGCGACTATGGGCGCGGCGATCGCGGCGCCGCCGACGGTCGCAGCCCTGGGCTTGCCGCATCACTACCTGCTGCTCGCGATCCTCATGACGGCGCTGATCCTGTTTCGCCATCGCGAGAATATCCAGCGCTTATCGCGCGGCGAGGAACCCAGGTTCCAGCCCAAGCGCAGCGACAGCGCCGCTTCCAGCTAGTGCCTGTGGATTAATCGGACGCCTGCCAGCTAAGCATTGTGGAGGTTCCAGGAAGGCCACACCGAGCGGTATCTATGATGCGGTAACGCGCATCAGCGGAAAATGCCGGTTGGCATCGCGCTTGCGTTGACGATTGCGCTGGATGTTGCCGCAATCCCGCCGGATGGACTAGGTATTTGGCTGAGCCGTCCCGACGCGCACGCGAAACGGGGGGTCTTGAACCCTCGGCATCCTTGGAGAATGGTTAATAGAGGATGCGGTGTCGGCCGGCATATGTCCCGCGCGGCCAGTCTGAGAAGAGACCGAGAGGAGACTTATGAAGAAGGTTGAGGCGATCATCAAACCGTTCAAGCTCGACGAGGTCAAAGAGGCGTTGTCGAGTATCGGTGTGCAGGGTCTCACGGTCAGCGAGGTCAAGGGATTCGGCCGTCAGAAGGGGCATACCGAGCTGTACCGTGGTGCGGAGTACGTCGTGGACTTTCTGCCCAAGGTAAAGCTCGAGATAATTGTTTCGGACGAGCTGGCGGCGCAGGTCGTCGAGACCATCGAGCGCGCGGCGCGAACCGGCAGAATCGGCGACGGGAAAATCTTCGTGATGCCGATGGAAGAGGTGGTGCGCATCCGCACCGGCGAGCGCGGTGTAAACGCACTGTAGCGCTGCTGGCGCGTCAGTGCACGTTGTCGCTTGGAACGAAGCCCCGCGTGCCTTTGAACGCGCCGTCGAGCACTTCGATCTGCGAGCCTTTGTCGTCGCTGTTGATGATCCGCACCGGAGTGTTGTTGTCAACCTGCTTGGCGGCGAGTCCTTCGCCGACACCTCCGATCACGCCGCCGACCGGGCCTTGTCTCTTCAAGTCGTTCAGTTTCGTGAACGTGTCCTCGTCGGGGTAGACGGCGACGGTGCTTTCGCCGTTGTGCGCGACCAGCTTATGACCGCATCCCGCAATCGCAATCGAAGCTGCAATCGCAAATGCGCAGATGACGAGCCTCGAAATTCGCATCGAAAAAGTCCTCCTCGACCGCAAAGTGCGACCGCGCCGGCCGCCTCATCCCATGGTCAGGACTTGTAGCACGAGCTTCGGGAAAGCGGCCATATGCCGCACGCGCGAGGTTGCAAAAACGCCGCTGACGCCTTTGGCGGCGGGCGCAAATCGCCGTAATATCCCGCAAATCATAAAAATTGCGGGGGATTCGGGGCCATGATAGGCTTCACGATTCGCTCGGCGGGCAAGCGCGCCCGGAGCAAATCGTAATGCGAATCGGCCTGATCTCCGACACTCATATCCCCGAAGCCTGCGAGCATCTCCGACAGAGGGTTTCGAGGTCTTCGCGGGGGTCGGCCTCGTAATGCATGCGGGCGACGTGTACGTGAACCGCGTGCTCGAGATGGTCGGAGCGATTTAGGAGGAATTTTTTGTTGTCCGCGGAAAACGCAGTGCCCGCCGCCAAACGCGCGGTCACGATGGAAAAACTGGTCAACCTGTGCAAGCGCCGTGGAATTGTTTTTCCAACGAGCGACATCTACGGGGGACTCGGATCCACCTTTGACTACGGCCCGCTGGGCGTCGAGCTCAAGCGCAACGTCAAGGAGGCGTGGTGGCGCGAGATGGTGCAGTACCGCAGCGACGTGCTCGGGCTGGACTCGGCGATTTTTCAGCATCCGCGCACCTGGGAGGCGTCGGGTCATCTCAAGAATTTCACCGACCCGCTGGTCGATTGCAAAAACTGCAAGCAGCGTTTCCGCGCCGATCGCATCAAGGGCGGCGTCTGCCCCGAATGCGGCGGCGAACTGACGCCGGCGCGCAACTTCAACCTGATGTTCAAGACGTTCATGGGTCCGGTCGAAGACACCGCGGCGGTTGTCTATCTGCGCCCGGAAACCGCGCAGGGAATTTTCTCGAACTTCGAGAACGTCGTCGATACGCAGCGCGTGAAGCTGCCGTTCGGCGTCGCGCAGCAGGGCAAGTCGTTCCGCAACGAAATCACCACCGAGAATTTCATTTTCCGCACCCGCGAGTTCGAGCAGATGGAGATGGAGTTTTTCGTTCGTCCCGATCGCGCGGAAGAAGAGAAGTGGTATCGCTACTGGGTCGATTTCAGATTCAACTGGCACGTCAAATTCGGAATCAAGCGCGAGCATCTGCGCGCCCGCGAACACGCGACCGATGAATTGTCGCATTATTCGAGCGGCACTACCGACATCGAGTTCCTGTATCCGTTCGGATGGGGCGAGTTGGAGGGCGTGGCCAAGCGCGGCAGCTACGACCTCGATCAGCACGCGAAGTTCAGCGGCAAGGAGCTGACTTATTTCGACGAGGACACCAAGACGCGCTTTCGGCCGTGGGTGATCGAGCCCGCGCTGGGGGTCGATCGCGCGATGCTCGCGTTCATGCTCGACGCATACGACGAGGACGTGGTCGATAACGAGGAGCGAATCGTGCTGCGGCTCGATCCCCGCCTCGCGCCAATCAAGGTTGCCGTCTATCCGCTGCTGCGCAAGGCGGGACAGCCCGAGAAAGCGATCGCGATCCGCGACGCGCTGAAGCGTCATTTCACAGTTGCTTACGATCAAGCGGGTTCGATCGGCCGGCGCTATCGGCGCCAGGACGAAGTCGGCACGCCCTACGGCGTGACGATCGATCATCAGACGATGGAAGACGACACGGTGACAGTTCGCGATCGCGACTCGATGACGCAGGATCGGGTGCCGATAGCGAGGCTGGTCGAAGAGATCGGCGATCGAATAGGCTGGACGCGCCCGGCGGCTGCGGAGCCGGCATAACTTTACAAAATTTTTCCGCATGATGCGGAGACGGGAGAGACAATTTCACATGGGTCGGATTCATCCTGAGATCTACTTTTTCGGTGCGGGCGTGTCGGAAGGACGCTCCGCGATGCGCAATCTGCTGGGCGGCAAGGGCGCGAACCTGGCCGAGATGGCGCGGCTCAAGCTGCCGGTGCCGCCCGGCTTCACGATCTCGACGCAGGTCTGCAACTATTTTTACGATCACGGCCACAAGTATCCCAAGGGGCTCACCGAAGGCGTGGCGAAAGGCGTGGCGCGAATCGAGAAGGCGCTCGGGCGCACGTTCGGCGACGCGAAGAATCCGTTGCTGGTGTCGGTGCGGTCGGGCGCGCGCGTTTCGATGCCGGGCATGATGGACACGGTGCTGAATCTCGGTCTTACCGACGAGACGATGAAGGGGCTGGCGGAAATCAGCGGCAACCCGCGCTTCGCGTGGGACTCGTACCGGCGCTTTTGCCAGATGTTCGGCGACGTGGTGCTCAAGCTGAAGCCGGAGAACAAGAACGATCCCGATCCGTTCGAGGAAATTATCGATCGCAAAAAGGCGGCGCGCGGCGTCAAGAGCGACACCGACCTGAAGGTCGATGACTTGCAGGAACTGGTCGGCGAGTTCCGGGCGCTGATTCGTTCGCGGGTTGGCCGCGACATCCCGCAGGATCCGCGCGAACAACTGTGGATGGCGGTGGGCGCGGTGTTCGGCTCGTGGAACAACGATCGCGCGATCACGTACCGGCGAATCAACAATATCCCGGGCGATTGGGGCACAGCGGTCACGGTGCAGTCGATGGTGTTCGGCAACCTGGGCGACGATTGCGCCACCGGGGTCGCATTCACGCGCGATCCCGGCACCGGTGAGAAAGGAATCTACGGCGAGTATCTGCCCAACGCGCAGGGCGAGGACGTCGTCGCCGGCATCCGCACCCCAAAGCAGATAAGCCTGAAGGCGGGGCGCCAATGGGCCGCGCGCGCGGGAATCAGCGAGGCCGAGCGTGCGGCGCAATATTCGACGCTCGAGGAAAGCTTTGCGGACGTTTACAAGCAATTCCTCAAGATCTCGGCGCAGCTCGAAAAGCATTTTCGCGATACGCAGGACATGGAATTCACGATCGAGCGCAATCGGCTGTTCATGCTCCAGACCCGTACCGGCAAGCGAACGGCGCAAGCCGCAGTGCGAATCGCGGTGGATATGGCCGACGAGAAGCTGATCGATCGCATGACGGCGTTGAAGCGCGTCGAGCCCGAACAGCTCGAGCAGTTTCTGCATCCGCGGCTGGACCCGTCGAGCAAAAAACACGTGATCGCGCGCGGACTGCCGGCGTCGCCGGGTGCGGTCAACGGCGAAGTGGTGTTCTCGGCCGATGAAGCAGTCGCCGTGGCGGCGTCGGGCCGCAAAGTAATCCTGGTGCGGCTGGAGACCTCGCCCGAAGACATCCACGGGATGCAGGTCGCCGAAGGAATTCTCACCGCACGCGGCGGGATGACCAGTCACGCGGCCGTGGTCGCACGCGGGATGGGCAAGTCGTGCGTGGCGGGAGTCTCGGCGCTGGAAATCGACTACGGCGCCGGCACGCTATCGGCCAACGGCACGGTAGTCCGCCGCGGCGAGTACATCACGCTCGATGGATCGACGGGCGAAGTGATCGAGGGCCGCGTGCCGACGGTGGATCCCGAGATGCCGTCGTTCTTCAAGAAATTTCTGTCGTGGGCGGACGCGGAACGCAAATTGGGAGTGCGCGCCAACGCCGACACTCCCAACGACGCCAGGATCGCGCGCGAATTCGGCGCCGAAGGAATCGGGCTGTGCCGCACCGAACACATGTTTTTCAATCCCGAGCGAATCTCGGCCGTGCGCGAAATGATCATGGCGGAGAACGCGGAGCAGCGCGGGCGCGCGCTTGAAAAGATCCTGCCGATGCAGCGCGCGGACTTCATCGGAATCCTGAGAGCGATGGCGGGTTTGCCGGTTACGATCCGTTTGCTGGATCCGCCGCTGCATGAATTTCTCCCGCATGAGGACAGCGAGATGCGCGACCTGGCCGCCAAAATCGGCACCACGCTGGAGCATCTGAAGCAGGTGCGCGACAGGCTGTTCGAGGTCAATCCGATGCTGGGGCTTCGCGGCTCGCGGCTGGGAATCTGCTTTCCCGAGATTTACCACGCACAGGCGCGCGCGATAATCGAGGCGGCGTGCGAGCTGCGCAAGCAAGGGGTCAAGGCGATGCCCGAAATCATGCTGCCGCTGATCGGCGAGCGCAGGGAATTCGACATCCTGGCGGCGCAGATTCGCGAAGTGGCGGCCGCGGTGTTCAAGGAACGCGGCATCAAGGTGCCATTCACGATCGGCACGATGATCGAGGTGCCGCGCGCGTGCGTGGTTGCGGATCAGATCGGCGCGGTGGCGGAATTCTTTTCATTCGGGACCAACGATCTGACGCAGATGACGTATGGAATCTCGCGCGATGACTCGGGAGTATTCCTCCCCGACTACATTCGCGCCGGAGTTTACAAGAAGGACCCGTTCGCGGAGCTCGATCCGGCCGGAGTCGGCGAGTTGATGCGAATCGCGATCGAGCGCGGGCGCAAGGCGAACCGGAAATTGAAGATCGGGATTTGCGGCGAGCATGGCGGCGATCCCGCCAGCGTCAAGCTCTGCCATCGCCTCGGGCTGGATTACGTGTCGTGCTCGCCGTATCGGATTCCGGTCGCGCGGCTGGCGGCGGCGCAGGCGGCGATAGAGGCCTCGCAGAAGAAGGCTGCCTTCAAGGACGTGTAGTGCGTCCAGCCGGCGGTTGAAAAAGCCACCACGGGCAGCGGGCGAAGCCTGAATCGCCGCGGTTGAATCCGAAAAAGCCCGGCGGATGGAGTGTCATAGGGCTACATGAAGCGATTGCTCGCCGCATGTTTCGGGCTGCTCATGCTTGCGAGGTGCGGATCCGAACCGGGCCGGTTGCCGGTCTATCACGATGAGCCGCGAGTCCGGGGATCGGTTTGCCGCGTTGAACATGTGGCTGCCTATCCAGCCGTCGCGCTTCGGCTTTTTCTCTGGTTCGCTGGAGTGCGCGAAGCCGTGCCGGTCTCGCATGGGATAGATCTCTATCGCATTAGTTACTGGTCGATGGTCGATGGCAGGTCGATGCTTTTGTCCGGCCTGATGGTCCTGCCCGAAAGCGGTCCCTTGCGCGGGACGGTTCTCTACATGCACGGCACCAATGTGGATCGCCGGAGGTCGGTGTCGAATCCGAGCTTTGAAGAGGGCGTGCTCGTGTCTGGCGTGTTTGCCGGCGGCGGATACCTGCATCTCGCACCGGACCTGCTGGGTCTGGGGATCTCGAAGGGGGTGCAGCCCTACTTTTACAATCCAGGGACAATCGATCAGACGCTTGATTTCCTGCGTGCGGCACAGACCGTGTCCAAAGATCTGGGCCGACGGTGGAATGCTGACATCTATATCACCGGCTTTTCGCAGGGAGGGCACGCGAGCGCAGTTATTCAGCATGCGCTGGAGGGATTGGGCAACCCATCCTGGCATGTGATAGCGGGAGCGGGCATCGCCGGTCCCTATGATGTCGCTGACATCGCATTACCGCTGGCCATGACAGGGGCTGCCAGCGGGGACTCACTCTATCTGACCAATCTCGCGTTGTGCTACTCGACATACTATCGCCAGCCGCTCGAAAGCGTGTTGAAGCCGGAGCGCGCAGCGAAAGCGGGGATCCTGCTCGACGGCGATCACGCCGACGACCTTGCCAAGAGCCTGCCGACAAATCCGCGCGAGCTGTTCACGCCGGAATTTCTCACCGCCTTCGACCGCAAGCAGCCGCACTGGTTCCTGAATGCAGCCCGGGAGAACGAGGCCTATGCCTGGGCCCCGAAGGCGCCGTTTCGCGCCTATTACGGCGACAAGGATGTGGATGTTGCGCCAGAGAATGCAAAGTTCTTTGTGCGAGAGGCGCTGAGCCGCGGCGGCCATGTCGAAGCCGTATCTGTGGGCCCGGAAGATCACAATGGGACGGCTTATCACTCCATACCGAGGATCCGCCGCTGGTTTGACGATCTGAGCGCACCGTCAAACGCGTCGCACTGAACCGGTCGGGTTCCTGCGAAATGCCGTGACGCCATCGACCCTTGTCCTCCGGCCGGCGTATTACTTTTCGAGCGCCTGATAGTCCGGGAAGCTAGGCGAAGTAATCTTCGGCGCGGATGGCGGGGATATCGAGCTGGTAAACGCGATTGTTGCGCAGGACCTTGAGATTGATGTTCTCGCCGGGCCGATGGTTGCGGAGCGCCTCGTAGAGAACCCGCCTGCTGTCCACGTCGGCGTCATCGATCGAAATAACCAGGTCGCCCTGTTGCAGGCCGGCTTTCTGACCCGGACCGCCGGGCATCACGCCCGCGATCACAACGTGGTCGCGCAGCGTGTATGAGAGCACGCCGAGCCAGGCGCGCGGTGCGGCGGTGATGCGCCCGCCATGCTTGATCAACTCATCGCGGACGGCGAGGAAACTTTCGCCCGGCACGCCAAGAATCGCGCGGCTCAGGTCGGCGAAGTTCAAATATGAAACGGCAATCACTTGCGCCTGAAGATTGCAGATCGGTCCGCCGCTCATCCCGATGTTCAGCGACGAGGCGGTGACGCAGACGCACTTGTCGAGCATGAATTCCCAGACCGCGTCGAAGGGACCGAGATACGTGATGATGCCGCAGTCAGCGCATCGCTTCTCGCCGCCGAGACTCGCGACGGTGAACGCCTCCTGCCCGACGACGCATTTTTCCGACGACACGACTTCCACGCAGGGGATTTTGCCGCAATCGATCTTCAGCAGGCCGATTCCGGTGCTGTAATCCTTGCCTACGATCTTTGCCTCGAGTTGCTCGCCCCCGGGCATCGTGACGATCACGTTTTGCGCGCCGAGCAACAGGTAGTGAACCGTGAGGATCAGTCCGTCGGGGCTGACGACGGTGCCGGTGCCGCGGCGATCGGTGCCCAGGCCAATCGCGGTCGAGACATGCGTCGATGGAATATGCGAGTGAACGCCAACGGTGGCGCGGAGAACTTTTTCGAGCAGAAATACAGGCGCGTTCACGTGGATGTCCCGCGAATTAGGCTAGGACCGCGGACCTGCCGTTTCAAGCGCGATCGTTGAGGGTGTGTGCCGAAAAAAAAGAGGCGGCCCGTGACGAGACCGCCTCAGATGAGAAAGTCGAATGGTTTTACTTCGCGCTCTTCACCGGCGCATCGGGCATCGCGGTCTCATTGGCGCGAATCGAAAGCGTCTGCAGCGCCTCGCCGAGATCGAGCTCGCTGTACTTCTGATTCGAATACAAGTCGTCGAGCCGCTTGACCGCCTGATTCGCAGTCACCTGGCCCATCGAGAGCTGTCCCGAGAGCTGATGGATAATGCGGCGGGCGCCCTTCCAATGAAACAGATCGGCGGCGGAATTGAGGACGTCGAGTTTGCCGACGCTCACCCGCATCGCATCGGAATAGCCATTGACGTAACCGTCCTTGGCGGCGCCATTGAGGCGGTTCCAGAAATTGCCATTGTGGCTCACGTTGGACGAAGCGAAAGCAACAGCCCAGCTGGCAACAAAGCCTAGCATCACGCCGGCGGCGAATTTCTTCATTTCGCGATGGTTCTCCTAGAATCCGATGGCAAAGCGTTTAGCAAAAGTACGTCGCAATGGCAAAGTTGGTTACATCCCAAATTGGGGTAACGTTGGAGGGCATTGTTAAATAAAGCGCGTAACCTGCCGAGGCCCCGCTTATCCGGCCCTTTGACCGCCACCGAGGCATCCCCGCCACCCACAACCAGCCGGAGTGTAGAACATTTTGAGAGCCGCGTAAATACGGGTATTTTTCAGTCCAAAGGGGGCAGCGCCAAGATAGCAGGATTGAATGGGCGCGCGCGGTGGCGCCATTATCATGCGCCGTCGGCCCGTGGCGCGAATCCGATGTCCATCTACGAGCAGGTTCTCACGTTTATCCACAGGCCCGAGCCTGAATCGTTCCAGCGGCTTGCGCTGGACGTTTTTCGCCATCAATTCAAGGCGGTTGGCGCATATCGGCGCTACTGCGAGGGGCGCGGCGTCGATCCTGACGCGGTGCGGATCGTGGACGACGTCCCGGCGGTCAGCAATCTCGCATTCAAGTACGCCGACCTTGCGATCGACGGAGCCGCGCGATCGGCAGAAGCAGCCATTTATCTCACCAGCGGGACCACGCAGGGGCGGGAACGCCGCGGACGCCATATCGTTGCGCGGCCCGAAATTTATCGCGCGTCGGCGATCGCTCATCTGCGCACGATGCTGTTCCCCGACGCTCGGCGAGTCGCGATTCTCGCGATGCATCCGACCGCGGACGCGACGGCGGAATCGTCGCTGGCGGCGATGATCAGCTGGTGTATCGAAGAATTCGGGACGCGCACGCATCTGGCGGTCGCATCGCGCGACCGTATCGATGTTGAAGCGGCGACCGGGTTTCTTGCCGACGCCGAGGCGCGGCGCGAACCGGTCTGCATCCTGGGCACCACGGCGGCATTCGCGGCGCTGTTTTCCGAGCTTCGCAGCAGCGGCGTGAAGCTTCGGCTCGCTCCGGGTTCGCGAATGATGGACACCGGCGGGGCGAAAGGGCAGGCCGTACCGATGCAGGCCCCGGAGGTGATCGGGCGGGCCGGCGAATTGCTCGCGATCGCGCCCGCGATGGTTGTCAACGAGTATGGGATGACGGAATTGTGCTCGCAGCTTTACGACGCGACGGCATTCAATTGCCCCGGCGTGTCGAATACGCAAGAGCGGTTCAAAATTCCGCCACCATGGCTGCGCGTGACGGCGCGGGATCCGGTCACGTTGAGGCCGATGCCGGACGGGGAGATCGGACTGCTGACGTTCTTCGATCTGGCCAACGTCGGCTCGGTGTCCGCCGTCATGACGGAAGACCTGGGGTGGGTCGAGCGTGGCCGGGTTCGCGTGCTTGGCAGAGCGAACGGGGGAGAAGCTCGCGGCTGCGCGCTGGCGATTGGGCAATTCTCCGCGACTGAAGCGGCGCGCAGGACGGGAGTGACCCCAGAGCGCGTGGAGGCTCCGCGATGAGCGTGAGTACGGCGTCGAGCGAAGCGCAAGTGCGCATGCGAGATGGCGGCACGGCCGGACTCGATTCATCACGGCTAGTCGAATCGGATATAGCATCGGCAGCCGCGCGCGTGCGCGGAGCAGAAGACATCAACCCCGGCGCGGATCGAATGGCCAAGGCACTGGCGCGCGCGTTCGAACTCTGGCGCGATCGGGATTACGCGCGCCGACGCGAAACGATCGCCGCAATCGCGCGCTCGGCGGGGTATTCCGTCGCGATCCTCGAAAACTCGATCGACGCGCTGCTGAAACCATTCACAAGCGACGCGTTGAAGTCGATCGCCGCGCGGGTTTCGTCGAGCGGCGGGATCGACAGGCCAAAGACGGCCGGATTCATCGCCGCAGGCAACGTTGCCGGCGCCGGGATGCATGAGATCGCGATCGCGCTGGTGGCAGGCGCAGGGGTGGTGATCAAAACCGCCTCGGCCGAGCCGATATTTTTCGCGGAGTTTGCGCGTACGCTGGCCGAGATCGATCGTGACGCCGGCGCGCGCATCGAGGTCCTCCACTGGAGCCGCGCGCGCGCCGATCTGACCGCGGCGTTGATTGCGAATTGCGAGCGGGTGGTGGCGTACGGCGACGACCTGACGATCGAGTCGCTTCACAACCGACCCAATGTGATCGGATTCGGCAGCCGGGTCAGCGCCGCGGTAGTCGCGCCGAGTGCTACCGATCCGTCGCGCATCGACAGGGTCGCGGAGCTGCTCGCGCGCGATGTCGCATTGTTCGAGCAGCTGGGCTGCCTGTCGCTCCATCACGTGTTCGTGGTGAGTCCTGCCGGCGGCGTAGCGCGAGACCTGGCGATCCGAATGTCAGCGGCGCTCGAACGTATCGGGGAATCGATGCCGCCGGCAAAAATCCCATTGCGCGACGCCGCCGAAATACGCGGAGTGCGGGAGCGCGCGCGCTGGCGGCGGATTGCGGGCGAGCCGGTCGAGCTGTTTGAGGGTCGCGGACTTGAATGGACGGTGGTTTTCGAGCCGAGGCCAAGCTTGTTCGCGCCGAGGGCGGTCCTGGAGGATTCATTCAAAATTTCGCCGGGGTTCAGGACGGTGCACGTGACCGGAGTGCGAGATCTCGGGGAATTTCGCGATTGCATCGCGGATGTATCGGGACGGATCGAAGCGATGGCGGTCGCTGGCGATGAATCGGAAGCCGCCGACATAGGTGCAACCGTCGCAGCGATCGGGATACCGTACGTGTGCGCACCCGGTGAGATGCAATCGCCGCCGCTTGATTGGCGCCACGGTGGAGGCGGGTTCATCGATATGATGGTTGGAGCGCGATGAGTGAGCTCGGCGATTTCTTCCGCCAGAATCTGGCGCAGACTTCCGACGCACCGATCGGGCTGGAGATATCGCGCGCCGAGGGTTCGTGGCTGGTCGCGTCGGACGGGCGGCGCTATCTCGATTTCATCGCGGGGATCGGCGTCTGTGCCCTCGGGCATGGACATCCCGAGGTGCTCGCCGCGATCGGGGAGCAGGCGCGGCGCCATCTGCACGTCATGGTGTACGGCGAGTACGTAATCGAGAGCCAGGTTATGCTGGCGCGAAGGCTCACCGAGCTTCTCCCGCGACCGCTCGAGCGCGTGTATTTCACCAACAGCGGGGCAGAAGCGATCGAATGTGCGCTGAAGGTGGCGCGCAAGTTCACCGGCCGGGCGGGATTCGTGGCGTTCGACGGGGCGTATCACGGTGACACGATGGGCGCGCTTGCGCTGGCGGGAAATCGCGCGATGCGCGAGTCGTTCGGCGCGCTACCCGGGCCGGTGCGGCATCTGCCGTTCGGCGACGAGGGGGCGCTTGCGAAAATCGATTCGACGATCGCGGCGGTGGTCATCGAGCCGGTGCAGGCTGAGGGCGGCGTGCGCATACCGGAGGCCGGATTCATTCGCGCGCTGCGTGAACGATGCGATCGCGCGGGTGCGATGCTCATCTTCGACGAGGTGCTGACGGGCTTTGGCCGCACCGGCAAGCTGTTCGCGCTCGAGCATTTTGGCGTCGTGCCCGACATGGTCGTAATGGCCAAGGCGCTCGGCGGCGGTCTGCCGCTGGGCGCATTGTGCGGCCGCGACGAGCTTCTTGGCACGCTTTCGCACGATCCGCCGCTGGGACATATCACGACCTTCGGCGGCCATCCGCTTTCGTGCGCGGCCGGACTGGCTGCCCTGAACGTGATCGTGCGCGAGCGTCTGTTCGAGCGCGCCGCGACGATTGGCAAGGAGATCGTGCGGCGGCTGCTGGGGATGCGCGCGCCGGAAATCGCGGCAGTGCGCGGGCTCGGGATGCTGGTGGGTATCGAGTTTCGCGATGCGGCGCTGGCGCGGCGCTTTGTGGCGGCGACTTTAGCGCGCGGGGTGGTTTTGAACTGGACGCTCAACGCGGACAACGTTGTCCGGCTTGCGCCGGTGCTGACGATCATGCAGGACGAGGTCGATTATGCGTTGAGCGCGATAAAAAAGGCGCTTGATGCAACCCGGCGCTGAAGTCAGGCTATTGGTAATCATGAAAGCAGTTACACGCTGCGGAAAAAATGCCGGGGGAGCCTGATTGGCGGAGGACGGCAAAAACAACGGCTCATTCGGGCTGACATATTCCGAGCCCGGCCGCGCCGCTTCGGAATTCAACTGGACCGAGGATGACGAGGAATCGCTGCGAGTGCTGAAACTCGGCGGCGCGCTCGGAATCTTCATGCTGCTGGCGTACCTTGCGTACGATCAGCATGAGTGGGGAAGGAATGCGCCGGGGATTGGCTTGCACTGGCTGACCCTGGGCGCGACCTGCCTGTTCTTCGGGCTGACGTGGACGCGCTCATTCAAGCGCCGTTGGAAATCCTTGACCCTGCTGTTTATCCTGTTTCTGATCGGGATGTTCATCCTGATCAGCCGAGCGACGGGAGACCCCGAGTCGCGCTTTGTCGCGATCATGTTATGTCCACTGGCGACCGCGGCGTTCGTGAGCTGGGGCACGCGCTGGCAGTTGGCGATGGCTGTCACATCGCTACTGGCCTACGCGGCGGGCGAGTACCTGGCGCCGATCGAAACGCCATTTGGGACGTACCGATGGATGGGTCTGATCGCAGCGGTGATCTTCGCTCAATACACGGCGATTTTCATCGGCCGATTCCGCCGCCGCCTCAAAAAACAGGTGCAGCATCTGGAGGAAGCCGCGCGGTTTCGGCAGACGCAAATCGCGACGATGGCGCATGACATTCGCAGTCCGGTCGCGGCGCTGAGCGGCTACGTCAGTCTGCTCGAGGAGGCGAACATCAGTCCAAGGGAGCGGACGGACCTGCTCGAACGAATCGCCGCGACCGCGTGGAACATGGACCTGGTGGTGAGCAACGTGCTGGACTACTACGAGGTGCAGGAAGACGACGTCATCCCGGCGCCGGCCGAACTGGATCCGAACCAGGTGCTCAGCGAAGTCGCGGAGGATTGCGCCCTGCAGGCGCGGCGGCGGCGCCTGAAGCTACGCATCGAGATCGCGCGGCTGCCGGCGTGCAAACTCGACCGGCGTCATTTCGAGCGGATCGTTAGAAACATGCTCGCGTATGCGATCGCAAGGACGGCGAGCGGCGAAGTCGTGTTGCGCGCGCGGATGCGAAACGAATCGATCGCGGTCGAGGTCACCGACAGCGGCCCGTCCCTTTCACAGGCGGAACTGGAATCGCTGTTCGAGCGCCACAGCAAAAACGAGGATCGCGGCGCGGCGCCCAGACTCGGACTGTATATAGCGCGCGCGATGGCGGAAGCGGCCGGCGGCCGGGTCGAGGCCCGCTTCGCGGACGGCCGGCGCGGCCTGACGCTGGTCGCGGAATTGCCGCTCGAAGCGCAACCGCCGAAAGCGCGCACGCCGTGAGCAAACTGCCCGACGCATCCGGCAAACTGTCCAGCGAATTCGAACTGATCGCGCGACTGAGCGCGGGAATCCGTCTCAGCCGCCGCACGATCCTCGGCGCCGGCGACGATTGCGCAATTGTTTCGCGGCCGCGGGGGCGGACGCTGTTTACGATCGACAGCCTGGTCGAGAATGTTCACTTCGATCTGCGATGGGGCACTGCGCAAGCGCTTGGTGCGCGCGCGCTCGCGGTTAACTTGAGCGACATCGCGGCGATGGGCGGGCGTCCGACTGCTTGCGTCGTGAACCTGGCCGTGCGCGAGGGAATTGCAGCGCGGACGCTCGAACGGATTTACGCGGGGCTGCGCAATGCGGCGCGCCAAGCCTCCACAGATATCGTGGGCGGCAATATTACGCGCGCGCGCGAGCTGTCGATCACGATCGCGATGCTCGGCGAGGTTGGGAGCGCTGCGATGCGACGAGATACGGCGCGTCCCGGCGACGAGATCTTCGTGACCGGCACGCTCGGCGATGCGGCGCTCGGCTGGCGCATCCTGGCGGGCAAGCTGAAGGCGCGCGGCAACGCGAAAAAAGACCGCGCCTCAAGAAAATATCTCGTCGAGCGATTTCTGCGTCCGCAAGCGCGGCTGTATCCCGGGCAACGCCTGGCGGCGCTCAGGCCCGCGCCGGCTGCGATCGACGTCAGCGACGGATTCATGCAGGACCTGGGTCACATCCTCGAACGAAGCGGCGTCGGCGCCGAGATCGACGCGTCGCGAATCCCGGTCTCGCCGGCGTACCGTGCGCTGATGGGCGGCAATCTCGTGCACGCGCTCACGGGCGGCGAGGATTACGAACTGATCTTCTGCGCGAGGCCCGGCCATAGCGAATCCGAACTGTCGCGCCGCCTGCGCGTCGGGGTGCGGCGAATCGGCGCGATCGTTCGGGGCAAGCGCGTGAAGGTGATTGGTGCTAGCGCGCCGACTATCGCAGGATGGGATCAGCTGCGATCGCGCGGCTAGATAGAAGCGATGATGTTCATGCTGCCTCTCGCGGTCCTGGCGCTTATCGTGCTGAGCGCCACGCTGGCCGCGTCCGAGACCGCGCTGTTCTCGATGGCGCGGTTGGAGCACACGCGCGAGCAGATGAGCCTTTCCGTGCAGCACGCGCTCGACCGTCTGATGCGCCGGCCGCTCGAGTCGTTGATGGTCATCATCGGGCTGAACGAAGCGTGCAACATCTTCGCCGACTGCCTGGCGACGATCATTCTGCTGGCGTGGCTCGGCGATAAATGGGGGCCGATCGTCGCGGCGCCGGCGATGCTCGTGATCGTACTTTTGTTCTGCGACATTACGCCGAAGACATTCGCACTTGGATTTCCGGCCGCGCTGACGTGGATCACAGCGCGGCCGCTGGCGGTGCTCGCCGATTTTGTTCATCCGTTCGCGCGGCATTTCACGCCACTGGAGCAAGCGCCGCGCCCGGGCCCGGTCTCCGAGGCGGAGTTCAAGACGCTGCTCAGGCTCGGCGAGAACCAGGGACAGGTTGAACCCGCCGAGCGTGCGATGATTCATCGCGTGTTCGACTTCGGCGCGCGGCGCGCGTCTGAGGTGATGACGCCGCGGGAGCGAATCTTTTCGCTCGACATCGAGATGCCGGTGGCGCAGCTGGTGGCGGAAATCGCGCACGCAAATTTCTCGCGCGTGCCGGTCTATCGCCACAGCCAGGATAACATCGTCGGAATTCTGCACGCCAAGGATTTCGCGGCGCGCCGCTTGGAGCCATCGCCGCCGCGCGTGGAGCGCCTGGTGCGGCCGGCGTATTTTGTCCCGCCGGGCAAGCTGCTCGCCGATTTATTTGACGAGATGCGCCGCGGGCGCTTCCAGATCGCGCTGGTGGTCAACGAGTACGGCCGCTTGCTGGGGTTGGTGACGCTCGAAGACCTGCTCGAGGAATTGTTCGGCGAGATTCGCGACGAGTTCGAAAGCGAAATTCCCGAGCTCACGAAAATATCCGACCACGAATGGTCGGCGTCGGGCGCAATCGCGCTGGGCAAGCTGGCGGACGCGCTCGCTCCGGCCCGCGTTATCGAAGCCTATGGCGGCGGCAAGACGCTGAGCAGCCTGATCCTGCGCAAGCTCGGGCGCGTGCCGCGCGCGGGAGAGAAGATGAGGCTCGGAGAATTCGAAGCCACCATCGAGCGCGTGCGCGGCGCGGCCGTCGAGCTGGTGAGGCTGCATCGATGACGACGGTCGGGCTGATCGTCGCGCTGGCCGGGTGCCTCGTGGTGCAGGCGTTTTTCGCCGCCTCAGAGATCGCATTGGTTTCGGCGGACGATTTGAAAGTTCGCGCCGGAAGCGAAGGCGGGCACGAGCGATCGCGAATGCTCGGCGAATTGCTGGGCAATCGCGATCGTTTGCTGGCGCTGACGCTGACCGGTACCAATCTCGCCACTATTGTCGCGGCGGTCCTGCTCACCAGCTTCCTGCATCAAATCCGGCCGCACCTGGTTTATCTCGCGCCATTTATTCTGACGCCGATTACTCTGGTGCTGGGGGAATGGATACCGAAGCTGCTGACGCTTGGAAATCCGCACGCGTTTGCGCTGTTCGCCGCGCGGCCGTTGCGTTTCCTTGCGGCCGTGCTCGCGCCGCTGCTCGGCGCAGAGACTGTTCTGAGCCGATTGCTTCGCCGTTTTGCGGGTGTGCCGCCCGATGCCGGGAGCGTGTTCCTGAGCCGCGAGGATTTAGCGCGCTTGATGCGGCGACGGCCGAGCGACGCATCCGAGCAGCCGCACGACGCCATCCTGCCCGCCGAGCAACTGATGATCAGCCGAATCTTTCGCTTCTCGCAAGCCGATGCGCGCAAGGCGATGGTGCCGCTGGTCGGTGTCGATGCGGTCCCGGAGGAAACCTCGCTTGCGGCGGCGATCGAAACTGTCCGCCGCGAGGGATTCAGCCGCATCCCGGTCTTCCGGCGTCGAATCACGGACATCGTTGGCGTCGTTCATGTTTTTGATCTTTTGCAAGCGCCCGATCTCAGCCGCCCGGTGAGCGACGTGATGCGGCCGGTCAGTTATTTTCCGGAATCGATGCCGCTCGACGAGGTGATGGTGGCGATGCAACGCACCGGGGAAAATCTGGCCGTGATCGTCGATGAGTATGGCGGCTCGGCAGGAATTCTGACGCTGGAGGATCTGATCGAGGAGATCGTCGGCAATATCGAGGACGAACACGACCTTGGCGAGGAGTTGGCCAAAATAGTCAGTCCGCGCGTGCTGTCCGTGATCGGGAGCGCGCCGATCGCGGAACTGAACGACCGCTTCGGCCTCAAGCTTTCGGAGGCGGATGAGTATGCTACGATCGGTGGGCTGGTGGTCGAACGACTCGGGCATATTCCCAAGCCCGGCGAAAAATTAATCGAGGGCGAGTTGACGATCACTGTCACGCGCAGCGACGCACGGGCGGTGCGCGAACTGATTTTGACGCTGGCGCATCCGATCCGCCCCGAACTTCTCAAGCGGCGATGACCGAAAAACGAATCCGCCAAATCCTCGACGGTGTTGCCGCGGGCAGCATGACTCCCGGCGCGGCGTTCAAACTCATCCGCGAGTTGCCGTTCGAGGATCTTGGATTTGCCAAGCTCGACAGCCACAGGAGCATCCGGCGCGGCATTCCCGAAGCAGTTTTCGGCGAGGGCAAGACGGCGGATCAGCTCGCGGCGATCGGACGGCGCGTGCTCGCGTCAGGAACGAATCTCATAATCACGCGGCTGGCCGCGGACAAGGCGCGCATCGTCAAACGCAAGATTCGCGCACTGGTGTACCATCGCGACGCGCGGATTGGCGCGGTGGTGAAGGGGCGCCGCGAGCCGTCGGGACGCGGCATCGTGATGGTGCTGAGCGCGGGCACTTCCGATATTCCGGTCGCCGAGGAAGCCGCGCTGTGCGCCGAGCTGTTCGGAAATCGGGTCGCGCGGGTTTACGACGTCGGCGTCGCGGGAATTCATCGCTTGACTGCGAACCTCGAAGTAATTCGCGAGGCGAGCGTGCTTGTTGTCGTCGCCGGCATGGAAGGCGCCCTGCCGTCGGTCGTCGCGGGCCTGGTGGATAAACCTGTGATCGCTGTGCCGACCAGCGTGGGCTACGGCGCATCGATGGGCGGGCTGGCCGCGCTGCTGGGAATGCTGAATTCGTGCGCGAGCGGCGTAACTGTCGTCAACATCGACAATGGGTTTGGCGCGGCGCTGGCGGCGACGCTGATCAACCGGGTCGGAATCGAGCGCGACGGCCACTGATGGCGAAACGCACGTCAATCACCAGCGGGCGCGCGCGCCGCGCGATCAAGATGGGCGAGCTCGCGTCGCAAGTCGGCTCCAGCTACCTGTGGAATCAACTGCGGCGGCCGTTTCTGAGCGCGCCCGCGCGCGATCGCGAGCTGCTGGAAACTCACATCCGCAACGCGCAGCGAATTGTCGAGAGCTCCAAGCAGCTTCGCGGCGCGTTCATGAAAATGATCCAGATGCTCTCGATTCGCAAGGACCTGCTGCCGGGCGAGGCGCTCGACGTGCTGCGGGCGACGCAATCGAACGTGCCGCCGATGAGCTACGCGACTATCTCGGAACAGATTCGGAGTGAGATTGGCAAGCGGCCCGAAGCGCTCTTCAGGAGTTTCGACCAGACCGCGTTTGCCGCCGCGTCGCTCGGACAGGTGCATCGCGCGGTCACGCGCGACGGTATCGACGTCGCGGTGAAGGTTCAGTATCCGGGCGTCGAGGATACGGTCGAGCAGGATCTGCAGAATCTCAAACTGCTGCTGCGCACGTTGCAGGCGCTCGGCCATGACGTGATGCGCCAGCAGATCGACACCGGCGCCGTGTACAAGGAACTCGATCAGCGCCTGCGCGAAGAGCTCGACTACGTGAACGAAGCGCGCAACATGGTGGAGTTCGGCCGGCGTCTAGGCGCGGACCGCGAAATCATGATTCCGCACTTCATCAAGGAGCTGAGTTCGCGGCGCGTGCTGACGATGACGTACATCGACGGCTATCCGCTGGCAGACGTGATGGGGCCGGAGGTCGATTTTGAATTGCGCGAATGGGTCGCGATCAAGATTCACGAGTTCGCGTGGCGGCAGATTCTGGAATTCGGGATGCTGCACACGGATTTTCATCCGGGCAACTACCTGGTGAGCCATCATCCGCGGTTGGGCGTGCTCGACTTCGGCTCGATTCGGCGTTTCCCGGAACCGGTGCGCAAGGCGAACCTGCAAGTCGCGCGCGCGATTCTGAGCGGCGACGACAAATCGCTGGCGGCGGCGATGGTCAAGCTGGGTTACCTCGATCGCAATCAGGATGCGGCGCCGATGGTCAGAATCATCCACATTTTGTTCGAGCCGATGAGGGTGGATCGCGCCGTCGATCCGCTCGAATACGATACGGTCGGCAAGGCGGCCAAGGTCGGCGAGCTTGCGCTCGAGAATCGGCTCTACAAATCGCCGGCGCACAGCGTATTTCTGATCCGCGCGCTGGTCGGGCTGGAGGGAATCACGCGCGGACTTGCGGTGAAGACCAACTACCGGCGGATCTTCGCGGATTGCGTCGAGCGAATTCTGGGATGATCGCGGCCGTCGGGGTTGACAATCCGGGGATTCTCGACGCGCTCGAGCGCCATCGCGACGTTCACTTCAGGCGTGTCGCGAGCCGGCGCGTGACCAGCGAGAAGAGCGCGCTCAAATTCATCGACGAGGTCGGATTTTGCACCGGATTCACGGCCGGGATGGGCGTGCCGTGCCTGCGCGAGGCGATCGCAGGAACGCGCGAACCCATAATGCCGGAGCACATCCAGCACGACTACGCGATCGGGATGACGTGGCGGATAAAGGACGCGTTGCCGCAGCGCCGCGCGGTTTATTACGGCAAAGCGATCGCGCGACGCCCGAGCTTCATCGCGCGCGGGATGCTGGGCGCGTTTCTTAAGGTTCGCATCGAGCCGGGCGGCTATCGGAAGCTTTACGAACGCGGGGGACTGTCGCATTGCGGCAAACTGGTGATGGACGCTCTCTCCAAGCGCGGCGCGGCCGAGACGCGAGTGCTGAAGCTGTCGAGCGGCTATGCGCAACCGTCGCGGCGGGCGGTGTTCGACCGTGCGATGGCGGAGCTGCAGGAAAAATTTCTCGCGCTCAAAGTGGACGAGCGCGCCGACCCGTTCAGCTACGTGTGGGACACGATGGAGCATCGATGGCCCGACGCGATTGCCGAGGCCCGGACGCTCACGCGGATGCAGGCGGCGTATGTAATTGTCGCCAAATATTTCGAGACAGCGGCATTCGGGATTGAGCGCGCGATCGCACGAATCCTGGGAATCGATCCGGCGCTGGTCGAAGGTGCGGCGCGCCGACTCGAGCGCGAGGGGACGATTGCGCGCGGCGTGAGAATCGACGGGCACCCGGGTGCGATTAGTCTGCTTTCCGGGTTCGCTCCTTAGTATCCGGCGCTTGTTGCCGGAGAGCTTTCAGCATTCGCGAAGCAGCGCCGAGCATCACCACTGCTCGTAGTGCACGGCGCGGCGCTCGTAGCCTGCCCCACGGAGCAGGTCGCGCAATCGAATCACACCCTTGCCGACGCCGCAGATATAGAACTGGCGCGTACGATCGGCGTCGCCGATGACCCACCGAGCCTGCGCCAACTCGAACAGGCGATCGTAGATTTTTTCGGGAGGCGCGATCACGGTCTCGTACGAAAAATTCGGCGCGGTCCGCGCGAGCTCGTCGAGTTCGGCGGCGTACAGGATATGCTCGCGATCCGGCGCCGCGTAAATCAAGTGGATCTTCGGCGGCGCACCTTCGCGCGACGATGAAGCGAGCGCCCGCTTCAGCATCGGGCGAATCGGCGCGATCGCCGTGCCCTCCGCGATAAAGCCGGCTTGCGCCTCTGGCGCGCGATCGATCGTGAAGGCGCCGAACGGCCCGCTGAAATCGATGGTGTCGCCGACGCGCCGCTCGAACATCCACCCGGCGCCGCGCCCGCCCGCGACGCGATTGAAGCAAATCTCCAATGGGCCGCGGTCTTCGGGGTCCGACGCGATCGAGTACGGGCGCGAGCGGGTTTCGTCGCCGAGCGGAATCGTTATCGAGATGAACTGGCCGGGGATAAATCGCAGATGCTTGCCGCTGGTGAGCGAGAGAAAAAGCGAGCGGGTGTCCGACGCGTGATCGAAAATCTTCTCGACCCGGGCATTCGGCGCCGCGCGCTTGCCTGCACCGGCGGGAAGCGGATCGGCCGTCATTCCTCGGCAGCCTCACTGACCTGGTTAATCGTGTAGCGCGGGATTGTGACGACGATTTCCGCGTCGGGATCCTCGATGACGGCCTGGCATCCCAGCCGTGAAGTAGGAGTGAGCCCCGGCGCCTTGTCGAGCAGATCTTCTTCCTGCTCGCTGGACTCGCCGAGCTTGTCGAATCCCTGCCGCACGATCACATGGCAGGTCGTGCACGCGCAATTGCCGCCGCATGCGTGCTCGAGATGGACACCGTGACCCAGCATCACGTCGAGTATTGAGCCCGGCTTGCCGTCGTGATGAAACGGCGCCTTGGCAGGGTCGAACTCGACTAGTTTTTCGGGGTCGCCATTTTCGAATTGGATTCGCAGTTTCGCCATCGGATTCAGGTCGTAGTTGAGATTATGCGCTGCGTCGAGACGGCGAAACCGTCCCTGCATCATTGAGGCTTGCGCGCTTGCATCTTCGCCTGATTTTCGCCATCATCTCACATCGCAGAATGGCAGGGGGAGAAGACCCAATGGCAACGCTGACCAAGCGGCAGAAGCAGCTAATCGACTACTTGAACGATTATATCAGGGAACACGGCTACGCACCCACGCTGGCTGAAGTCGGCCAATACTTCGGGCTGTCGTCGCTCGCCACCGTGCACAAGCATCTGCACAACCTCGAGCAGAAGGGGTTCATCAAGCGCCAGCACAATCACAGCCGGGCGCTCGAAGTCGCGGCGTCGGAGAAGCATGGAGCGGCCAAGGCGATCCGATTGCTCGGCACCGTTGCGGCGGGCGCGCCGATCGAGGCGGTCGAGAACAACGAAACCATCAGCGTGCCCGACGAGTTCATCCGGCGCGACGATACATTTTGTCTGCGGGTGAAGGGCGACTCGATGATCGAAGACGGCATCCGCGACGGCGATTACATAATCGTCGAAGGCCGCGACAGCGCCGACAACGGCGAGACGGTGGTCGCATTGATCGGCAACGAGGCGACGGTCAAGAAGTTCTACCGTGAATCGGGCGGACAGATCCGGTTGCAGCCGGCCAACTCCGCGATGCAACCGATCATGGTCGGCGAGGGCGACCTGGCGATTCGCGGGGTCGTGGTCGGCCTGATGCGTCACTACCGCTAAACGCCTCGCTCGCGCGGCACTACTTCAGCCGCCGTAATAACGTCATCGACAATGGAATGGCTTGCACCAAAACGCGGCAGGCGGCGGCATCGGATCGACCCGCACCCGCTTGTGCCCTTGGCCTTCCCCCCCTTCGGCCAGGTCGCTTAGGCGCGGATCTGATAGGGCGCTTTGGCGATTGGGTCCGCGATCGGGATTATGACGATAAACACGGAGCCCCGCGGAAGCGCGGTCTTGACGATAATCGTTGCGCCGAGCGCTTCCGCATTGCGCTGAACAACGGCGAGGCCCAGGCCCATTCCGCGGTGACTGCGGATGCTCGAGTGCGAAAGCTGAGCGCAGCGTTTGAATGCCTGCGCGAGCATCTCGGCCTCGATGCCGGGTCCCGTGTCGCGGACCTCCAGTTCAACTGCGGAGCCGCGTTGGGATGTTACAGCCCGGCGAATCGCGATAGTGACGCTGCCTCGATCGGTAAACTTGATCGCGTTGACCGCGAGGTTGAGCAATATCGACTTGATTGGCCGGCGCCGCGAGCGAAAAACAGTGGGCGCGGCTTCGAGATCGAATCCGATTTCAAGGCCTTTTGAATCGTTGGCAGCTTCGAGCGCCGGAGCAAGCTCTCCAATCAGATCGTGCGGGCGGATTTCCTCTTCGTATGCCGCCTCAGCCATCGCGTCCGCGACCGAAAAGTCCATCACGTTTTCGACAGTTTGGGCGAGGTCGTGCGCGTTGGCATTCATGCGCTCGATAATGTGCTTGTGGCGGTCGTCAATTGCTTCGCTCAACTCGTGGCGCAGGATGTCGAGATAGCCGAGGATCGCCTGCAACGGCGAGCGAAGCTCGTGCGCAAGATTGGCTAGTGCCTCCATGTGCAGTCCCTGCTCCCATTGAACCGCCGGCATTCTCGAGCGGATTCCTTCGCTCGCAGCCGACTCGACGGTTGCAACCGGTGCGTGACCATTATTTGACAGATTCGACAATTGCCTCTTTCCGATCCCTGGCTGGCTTCGCTACGCAGCGAATTTTCTGTGCGAGCGATGCGCGCCAATTGCTATCTACGTTGAAGCAAAGGAGCAGGGAGGTGAATCGGAAAATCACCCGGATCGCAGGGGAAAAGTACCTAGTAGGAGGGGAAAGATTACCTAGTTTTCTGGCCCGCTTGAGTCAGCTCCGCCAGCCGTATAACTATTAGTTTTCGTGTCAAAATTGTTTAAGTATAGATTTATTGTATGGCGCCGCACGCCGAGCGGGCCCCAGACTGTAAGGAGGACCTCATGCCGGGTTGGTACGAGGACAATTCACAATCCATCGGGCGCACACCGCTGATACGGCTCAACCGTACCATCGATGGGGCTGCGGCTACGGTGCTGGCGAAGGTTGAAGGGCGCAGCCCCGCCTATTCCGTCAAAGACCGAATCGGCGCCGCGATGGTTTGGGATGCCGAACGTCGTGGCCTGCTGGGCCCCGGCAAGGAACTCGTCGAGCCGACCAGTGGGAACACGGGGATTGCGCTCGCCTTCGTCGCCGCGGCCCGTAATCTCCCGCTGACCTTGACGATGCCCGATACGATGAGTATCGAGCGCCGCAAACTGCTGATCGCGTACGGCGCAAAGTTGGTATTGACCGAGGGCGCGCGGGGCATGAACGGAGCGATCGCGAAGGCCGAGGAAATCAGGGCGTCGGCGCCTGATCGCTACGTCCTTCTACAGCAGTTTAAGAACCCCGCGAATCCCGCGATTCACGAGAAGACGACCGGGCCGGAAATATGGAACGACACCGAAGGCGCCGTTGATATTTTTGTATCAGGCGTGGGCACCGGCGGCACTATCACCGGAGTCTCGCGCTACATCAAGCGCACCAAAGGAAAGCCGATTATTTCGGTCGCCGTCGAGCCGAGTGCGAGTCCCGTCATCACGCAGCAACGGGCCGGCCAACCGTTGAAGCCGGGCGCGCACAAAATCCAGGGCATCGGTGCGGGGTTCGTGCCTGAAAATCTGGACCTCTCGATCGTCGATGAAGTGGAGCAGGTCACCAACGAGGAGTCGATCGATTACGCGCTGCGCCTTGCACGCGAGGAGGGGATAATCTCGGGTATTTCGAGCGGGGCCGCCGTGGCGGTGGCCGCGCGGATGGCCAAACGTCCGCAGAACGCGGGCAAGACGATCGTCGTCATACTGCCCGACTCCGGCGAGCGGTACCTGAGTACCGCCCTGTTTGAGGGTCTCTTTGATAACTAATGGAGCGGGCAATGAACTCGCGAGATGAGCAAGACGATAAAGGCGGGATTGCAGGGTCGGATTGGAACCTTGACCGGATCGTCGCCGAGCTGCGCGCCTCCCGCGCTGGATCGCCAGAGGGAGGCAAACGCGAGGAGGCCGCCCCGCTGCCATCGAGGAAGGCGGTGGCGCGCATCATCGACGGCCTGTTCGCGGCGCTTTTTCCTACGCACTTCGTTCTGCCGGATCTTACCGACGAGGGCATCGATTACTTTGTCGGGCAGACGCTCGATGCGGCGCTGCGTTCGCTGGCCAAGCAGGTGCGCCTGGAACTGCAATTTGCATCCCGGCAACCGCACGAGGACAGTCGCGATCGAGCGCGGCAGGCGATCCGGATAACACATGAGTTTACCGCATGTCTGCCGAAGGTGCGTGCATTGCTCGAGAACGATATTTTGGCTGCCTACCAGGGCGACCCCGCGGCCAAGAGCGTCGAAGAGGTACGGGTCTGCTATCCGGGCATTTGGGCCATCACCCACCATCGCCTCGCTCACGAACTCTACCTCCTGGGTGTCCCTCTGCTCGCCCGCATCATCTCGGAGCTTGCGCACTCGGCAACCGGTATCGATATCCACCCGGGGGCGAAGATCGGCGCGAGTTTTTTCATCGACCACGGTACTGGCGTGGTCATCGGAGAGACGGCGATCATCGGCCAGCGCGTGCGGTTGTATCAAGCCGTCACACTGGGGGCGAAGAGCTTTCCGGTTGGCCATGACGGCACGCTGATCAAAGGCATCCCCAGACATCCCATCGTGGAAGACGACGTCGTGATCTATGCCGGCGCGACGATCCTCGGTCGAGTCACCATCGGCCGCGGCTCGACCATCGGCGGCAACGTCTGGCTCACGCGCAGCGTGCCGCCCGGAAGCAACATCACGCAGGCGCAGGTGCGCACCGAGGAGTTCGATGACGGCGCCGGGATATGAACGGGCGGCATCGGAGGCTGAATCAGGATTCAAGATGGAAATTCTGGCTGCAACTGGTTCACCGAGGGCTTCGACACTGCCGACCTGAAAAACGCCAAGACGTTGCTCGCTGACCCAGGCCGAAGATGAAAAGACTCACAGTCGTTCTTGCGGCCTGTGCGTTTGCGCTCTCCGCGAATCCCTCGCGCGCTGCCGGGCCGCCATCTCAGGCGCTCTCTTTCGTTGCGGAGCAGGGCTCGCCGATTTCAACCGCAGCGCCGACTTCCACACCCGGCGTCGCGTCCCAGCAGGCGCCCCAGAAGATCACCGCCTACACGCTTGCGCCGGACCGCTACCAAAAGGCGCGCGAACTGAGCCGGATTCATTTCCGGTTCAGAATCATCAGCTTTATGTACGGGCTGGTCGTACTCTGGCTGATCCTGCGGTGGAAACTTGCGCCGAAGTATCGCGATTGGGCCGAGCGTTCGTCCTTGAGGCGCGCTCTCCAAGCCATGGTGTTTTCGCCGCTCCTGATTCTGACGATGGGCGTCCTCGAACTGCCCACGGGCATTTACCAAAATTGGGTCTCGCAAAAGTACGGAATCTCGGTGCAAGGATGGAGGTCGTGGAGCTTGGACTGGGGAAAGCAGGAACTCGTCTCAGTGATCGTCGGGACGATCTTCATCATGATTCTCTACGCAGTCATTCGGAGCAGTCCGCGTCGCTGGTGGTTCTACTTCTGGCTCGTTTCGCTTCCGATCGCACTGTTCATGTTTTTCCTTCAGCCGCTGGTTGTTGATCCCCTCTTCCACAAGTTCGCGCCGCTCGTGGAGAAGGATCCGGCGCTCACGGCCGCGCTCGAACAGATGGTGCACCGGGCCGGCGAGAACATACCGAGCGAGCGGATGTTTTGGATGGGCGCGGCGGAAAAATCGACTGCGCTGAACGCGTACGTGACAGGCATTGACGGCTCGAAGCGCATCGTGGTGTGGGACACGACGATCGCCAAAATGACGACCCCACAGATCGTTTTCATCGCCGGCCACGAGACCGGTCACTATGTACTCTATCACATCCCTAAGCTGCTCGCATTTGGCGCCGCGGCCTTGTTCGTGGTCTTCTATCTGGGCTATCGGTGCGTGGGCTGGATGCTGATCCGATGGGGTGGCGGGTGGGGGATCCGCGGCCTGGATGATTGGGCATCCCTTCCCGCTTTGTTACTCCTCCTGACGATCTTTGTCTTCGTTCTGAATCCCGTCACGAACGCCGTCAGCCGTCATTTCGAACATCAAGCGGACCAATACGGACTTGAGGTGACGCATGGTCTGACGCCGGATTCAGGCCAAGTGGCGGCGCAAGCGTTCCAAGTTCTGGGCGACGTGGATCTTGCGGATCCCGAGCCGAGTCGCCTGGAGGTCTTCATGTTCTATGACCACCCATCGATCCCCGATCGGATTCGCTTCTGCCTCTCATACGATCCGTGGTCGAAGGGCGGGCAGGGTGAGTTCGTGCACTAGTGAAAGCCGGGCGTTTGATTCGTCGAACATGGCCTGCATCGCATAGCGGAACCCATCAGGCGCTGATGAAGAACATTGCGATGTCGGCGTTCAGGTTCGGGTCGTCGTGGACTTCCTGACCTGATTCGCTGTTCAGGCAGATCTCGCGCAGCACCCGGATGCCGATTGTGCGGCAGAGCTCCCGAACATCGACGATCGAAGCGAACCGACGATTCGGGGTGTCGTACCATTCGTAGCCGTAAAGCCCCGGCAGCTTGGGTGAGCGGCCCAGTTCGTAATACATCTCCCGCAGCTTGCGATAGGCGAAATTCGGAAAGCTGACGATGCCAAGCCCACCGACGCGGGTGATCTCGCGCAGGACGCCTTTGGTGTCGGCGATGCACTGCAAGGCCTGCGAGAGTACTACCACGGCGAACTGCCCATCGCGAAAGCCGGTCAATCCGCGGTTGAGGTCAGCATGGATGACGTTCAGTCCGCGGCATACGCACGCGAGCACGGCCTTCTCGTCCACCTCGACGCCCACGACGCGGGACTGGCCCCTGGCGACGAGTTCGGACATCAGTTGGCCGCTGCCGCATCCCAGGTCGAGGACGCTGCTGTCGAGCGGAATCTGGTCCACCAGGATTCGGAGGTCCACGCGGTCGCCCTGGAAAAATGTGCCGGATGATGGCGGTGGCGCCGGCTTCTGATTACGTTCGACGACCTTCGGCGTTTCGGAAAGATTGGCAAAGAAGCCGCGGACCAGCCCCCCGTAAGTCTCGACACTGTCGGCGAGCAGGAACGCGTCGTGGCCGCTCGAGCTGGTAACCTCGCAATACGAAACGGGCTTGTCCAGCGCCAGCACGGCGTCGGCGATCTCGCGGCCCTGTTCCGGCGGGAAAAGCCAATCGCTGCTGAAGCTCACCACCAGCCAGTGGCACTGCGATGGCGCGAGTGCCGTCTGCAGCGCCTCAGGCGTGTCACCCAGGTCAAACATATCCATCATCATCGACAGCGTGACGTAGCTGTTCGCGTCAAACCGCTCGACAAATCTGTCGCCCTGGTAGCCGAGGTAAGCGCCGACCGAAAACTTTTTTTCGAACGCAGTGGCGACCTGCCGCGGACGCAGGCGGCTCGGGCCGAATTTCGCGGTCATCGATTCGCGCGACAGGTACGTGATGTGCCCAAGCATCCGCGCCAGCGCCAGGCCCACCGCCGGCCCCTGCTCTCCGTAGTATCGTCCGCCGTGATAGCGCGGGTCGTGCATGATCGCATTGCGCGCGACCACGTCGAACGCCAGCGCCTGGCTGGTCAGCCGGGGCGAGGTCGCCATCGCCACGCATCCACGGACCCGTTCGGGATAGCGGGTTGCCCAGGCGATCGCCTGATGACCACCCATCGAGCCGCCGATCACCGCCAGCAGCCGGCCGACGCCGAGATGATCCATCAGCCGCCGCTGCACTTCGACGGTGTCGGCAATGGTTACGGTGGGAAAGTCCGCCGCATACTGATGGCCGGTGAGCGGGTCGATGCTGTTGGGTCCGGTAGTGCCGCGACATCCGCCGAGGATGTTGGCGCAGACGACGAAATAGCGGTCGGTATCGATGAAGCGGCCCGGTCCCACGACGATATCCCACCATCCGGGAAAATCCGCGTCGTCGTGCCGGGCGACGTGCGAGTCGCCGCTGATGGCGTGGCAAATCAGGACGGCGTTGCCGGCCGCCTCGTCCAGATTCCCGTAGGTCTCGTAAGTTACGGTGACCGAGGGCAGTTCGCCGCCGAGTTCCAGCTTGAGCGGAGTGTCGAAGGTGACCTGCCTGGCATGCAGCAGCGGCGCTGCGGAACGGACCGCGTCGCTGCTATCGAAATCGCCCTGCCCCACCTTCGCCTGATGGGCGAGCGGCTGCGTGGCACGTCTTTCCACCGGCTCGTTTACCGTTGCGAAGCTTTCAGCGCCTGATCGAGGTCCGCGATGATGTCGCGGACGTCCTCGATACCTATCGACAGACGCACGTACTCGGGCGTCACGCCGGTCTGGACCTGCTCTTCAGCCGTGAGTTGCGAGTGCGTGGTCGTTGCCGGGTGGATGATCAACGATTTCGCATCGCCGATATTCGCCAGATGGCTGAATAGCTTGACCCCGTTGATCAGCTTGACGCCGGCTTGTTTGCCGCCCTTGATGCCGAAGCCGACGATAGCACCCTGGCCGTCGGGCAGGTACTTCTTCACGTTGGCGTAATCGGGATGGCTGGGCAGACCCGGATAATTCACCCACTCCACGGCAGGATGCGTTTCCAGAAACTTCGCCACCGCCAGCGCGTTTTCGGAGTGCCGCTGCATCCGCAGGTGCAGCGTCTCCAGTCCCAGCAGCGTCAGGAAGGATCCAAACGGGCTCTGGCAGGCGCCAGTGTCGCGCAGCCAGTGGGTGCGGATGTGGAGGATGTAGGCGATATTGCCGATGGGCCGCAGCGCCTCCTCGAACACCATCCCGTGGTACGACGGGCTGGGCGCGCAGAATTCCGGCCACTTGGCCGGCTCTTTGGCCCACGGAAACTTGGCGCTATCGACAATCGCGCCGCCGATGTGGACGCCATGGCCCGCGATGAACTTCGTCGTCGAATACACGACGATGTCGAAGCCGTGTTCGATCGGACGGAACAGGGCCGCAGTGAGCGCCGTGTTGTCGATGATCGTGGGCAGGCCGTGGTGGTGCGCGAGGTCGGTGATCTTGCGATAGTCCGGCACGTCGTTCTTCGGGTTGCCGGGCGTCTCGATGTACACCGCACGGGTGTTTTTGTCCACCAGCTTGCTGATTTCGTCGGGCCGCTTGGGATCGAAGAACCGGACCTCAATGCCGAGCTGCTTGAACGTCTGCGTGAACAGCGTCCACGTCCCGCCGTATAGACTGTTGGCGGAAATGAAGTTCTGCCCCGAATGCACGATCGTCAGCAGGGACGCAGTGATTGCCGCCTGGCCGCTGGCAAACGCCAGCCCCGCGGCGCCACCGTCGAGCGCAGCCAGCCGCTTCTCCAACACGTCGTTGGTCGGGTTCATCAACCGCGTGTAAATGTTGCCGAACTCTTTGAGCGCGAACAGGTTCGCCGCGTGCTCGGTATCATTGAACACGTAGCTGGTCGTCGCATAGATCGGCACGGCCCGTGCGTTGGTGGTGGGATCCGTCTGTTGTCCGGCGTGAAGCGCAAGAGTGCCCAGCCGATAGTTGGAATTGCTGTCTGCCATTACCTTCCCCAATGGATCGATTCGATCACTTACCCGACTTTATAAGATAAGCAATGTTTTTTGATAGTCTCGCGTCAAGAACGGCCTGCGTTGGGCTGAGATCCTCACGCGGCAGTCCCTCTGGTTTGAGAAATGCCTTCGAATAGAGCGGTACTCAGGTATCGCTCGCCGGAATCGGGCAGTATGACCACGATGGTCTTGCCCTTGCTACCGGGGCGCTTGGCTATGCGCGCGGCCACCGCGACGGCGGCCCCGCACGAAATGCCCGACAGGATTCCTTCTTCGCGTGTCAGCCGCCGCGCGTATTCAATCGCCTCTTCGTTGGTGACCTGCTCGACTTCATCGACGAGCGAGAGGTCCAGGTTTTCAGGCACGAACCCCGCACCGATGCCCTGGATTTTGTGCGCACCCGGCTTCAGCGGTTGGCCGGCCCGTTGCTGCGTGATGACGGGACTGGCACTTGGCTCGACGGCGACCGAGATGATCGGCTTGCCCTCGGTTCGTTTGATGTAGCGCGAGACTCCCGTGATGGTACCGCCGGTGCCGACCCCCGACACGAAAATATCGACCGCGCCGTCCGTGTCGGCCCAAATTTCCGGCCCGGTGGTCGCTTCGTGGATGGCGGGATTGGCGGGATTCTTGAACTGCTGAAGCAAAACGTAGCGATCGGGCGCCGACGCCTTGATTTCCTCGGCCTTCGCGATCGCGCCGTTCATGCCCCGCGCGCCATCGGTCAATACGAGGTTTGCGCCGTAAGCAATCAGCAATTTGCGGCGCTCGATACTCATCGTATCCGGCATCGTCAAAGTCAGCGGTATATTGCGGGCGGACGCGACGAACGCGAGCGCGATACCGGTGTTGCCGCTGGTTGGTTCCACCAGCTCCTTGCCGGGACCCAGCAGGCCGCGCTTTTCCGCATCCCAGACCATCGCGGCGCCGATTCGGCATTTGACGGAATAGGCAGGATTGCGTCCTTCGATCTTGCCGAGAACTATCGCCAGCGCGCCGTCGGTGACGCGATTGAGCCGCACCAGCGGCGTATGCCCGATCGATCGTGAATTATCTTCGTACCAATGCGGCATCGGAGGCCTCCTGCTTCTGAAAGGCTCGTGATTTTTCCGTTCCTAGATGCACTCGATCATCGCTCGGTTATGCTTTCTTCTCCGGAAACCAATAGCCAAGTAAGATGATAGACTTATATTCTTTTATGATTTGGCGCAAGGCTCTGAGGCAGTAATTAGAGTCAATGACCCGGAACGGACGCAACGTGTGGATTATTTTCGAGTTTTCTGCGCTCGGCGCCTTGCGTGCGAGATGCCGCCGGCTCTATGGTTGCCCGGAGGACATATGCGAAATATCGACGGAGTTCGCGGGCTCAAGGACCTCTTCGTAAGCGCGGTCAACGGCGGCACAACGACCGTTGAGGAGATTCATGCCGCGATCGCCCGGCGTCCTTTCGAGGCGCTCGAACTCGACCCGGTGACCCGTGTCCCGGCGGCTGCGGTTCGGATGCTTCACGACGGAATCGCGGGCGGTGTCTACTGGGGCCTTCGCAGCCTGATGGAGTTGGCCGGGGTTGCCGCCGACTTAGCGCTAACGCCGCTCGAACAGACACAGCCCGCCGAAGAAGAGCCGTTGCCCGCCCCCCTGGATATCGCCATCAGCGCGCTGAACGGGTTCATGGGCGACCATCTGGAACGGAATAGAAACGGTTTGCGGACCCGCATGGAGTTTCGTCATGAGGGTCGAACCGTCGCCCTGGACGCCGAGACTCTGCGCCGTACATACCCGGGCGCCACCCGAAAGCTCGCCGTGTTCGTTCATGGTCTCTCGTGCAACGAGCAGATGTGGCGGTTTTACTCGGAAGAACAATACGGCGACCGCGAGACGACCTACGGATCGCTTCTTGAGCAAGACCTCGGCTACACGCCGCTCTATCTCCGCTACAATTCCGGTCTCCACGTTTCGGAAAACGGCGCGCTACTGGCCGAGAAAATGGAAGAGCTGATCAACGCATGGCCCGTCGTTGTGGAGGAGATCGTTCTCGTCGGCCACAGTATGGGCGGGCTGGTCGCGCGAAGTGGGTGCCATCAGGGCAAGCAACGTCGAAACGGCTGGATCGGTTCCGTTCGCCATATCTTCTGCCTCGGCGCCCCGCATCTTGGAGCGCCGCTCGAGAAGCTCGGGAACGTGATGGGATGGATCTTGAACCTGTCCGACCTGACGCGGCCGATCGCGAACATCGTCAACGGCCGCAGCGACGGGATCAAAGACCTGCGCTTTGGCTATCTGGTCGAGGAGGATTGGCAGGGACGAGATGCTGACGCTCTGCTGGAGGACAATCGCCATGACATCCCGTTTCTCGACTCTGCGGCGCACTACTTCGTTGCCGCAACCGTGACGGAAAGCCCGAGCGATCCGCTCGGCTTCATTCTCGGAGACATGCTGGTGAGATTTCCAAGCGCCTTGGGTCGCGCCGTGCAGCCCACGAGACGCGTTTCGTTTCGAGCCGCGAACAAGAGCCACTTGGGGATGACGACCCACCTGCGGCTTCTCAACCATTCTGCGGTCTACGATCAGATCCGATTCTGGCTTGAGCCGGCGACCGCCGCGATGACGACGCTCGGCGAAGCTGAATGAGTTGGCGCTCGGCCTTCAATCACTGCTGACAGAGAGGAGTGTTCCGTTATTCACGCTGCGTGGTTGACGGGGTTCGCTCGCGCCACTTCTATGCTCTGCCGCACAACCTTCGCCGCACCGGCTCACCGCGCAAACGTCGTCATCCAGTTCGACACGATCGCGCTTGCAAATGCGACCCGGACTAACTTATCAACTGGTACAAAAGATCGGCTGGGCTGGCTGGATTTTTATCAACCCAAACTCTCGATTATAAGGCGGAAGTTGTGAACGGGAACATCGTCGACGAAATCATCGCGCATGCTGCGGCCGAGCGCCGCAGCGCGCTTTCGGAAATCGAATCCAAGCGGATCCTCGAAGCGATCGGCATCGCAACCCAGATGCCCGAGCCGGCCCGCAGCGCCGACGAAGCGGCGGCAGCGGCCGAGCGGCACGGCTTCCCCGTCGTGCTCAAGGTGCTTTCGCCGGATGTCACGCACAAGAGCGACATCGGCGGCGTCGCGCTGGGCCTCGCTTCGAAGGTCGAAGTGCGCGAGGCCTTCGAGCGCATTCGCGCAAATCTCTCGCAAAAGGCTCCCGACGCGCGATTCGAAGGCGTCGCGGTGCAGGCCATGGCGGCGGCGGGACTGGAACTGCTCGCAGGCATCGCGCGCGATCCCCAGTTCGGTCCGATGGTGATGGTTGGTCTCGGCGGAGTGTTCGTTGAAGTGCTCAAGGACACCGCGGTCCGGATCGCGCCGATCGACAAGCGCGAGGCGTGCGCGATGCTCGCGGAGCTGCGCGGCGCTGCGCTGCTTGACGGTGTGCGCGGCGGGGCGGCGGTTGACCGCGACGCGATCGCGGAATTGCTGGTCCGGATATCCGAGTTCGCCGCGCGTCGCGCGGAAATCAGGGAAATGGACCTGAACCCGATCGCCGCCTATGCGTCGGGGCTGAGCGTGCTCGACGCCCGCATTCTGCTCGAGCGCGAGGTCAAAGACGCCGCGCACGGGCAATTGCCGGCCGCAGAAGCGGCAGCGCTTCAAGCTCGCCGCCAGGAAAAACTTCGGCGCGCCCTCAAGCCGCGCACTGCCGTTGTGATCGGCGATCGCGCCTCGCGCGATTTCATGTGGCTCCGTGCGCTCGATAACTTCAAAGGCAAGCGCTTTTCGGTGCAGCCCGACGCAAAGGAAGGCGCCGCGATCGAGGCGCTCGGCATCAGGAACTTCCGCGCCGTGTCCGAGATCGGCGAACCGATCGACTACGCGATCGCGTCCGTTCCGCGAAAGGTCGCGCCGCAGACGCTTGCCGAATGCGCCGCGGCCGCGGTCGCAGGCGTAGGATTCTTCACCGCCGGTTTTTCCGAAACCGGCGATCCGATCGGAGTGGAACTCGAAGCGGAACTGAAAAAGGTCGCTTCGCGCTCGGACATCGCGCTGGTCGGCCCCAACTGCATGGGCCTGTGCAACCCGGGACTGGGGCTGCTCAATTCCGCGAACCTGCGCGCGGGCGAACCGGGCGACGTGTGCTTCATCTCGCAGAGCGGAACGCACGCAATCAGTTTCTGCATGCAGGCTCCGGGACGCGCAATCAAGGTCGGCATGTCGGCGTCGATCGGTAATGCGCTGGTGCTGGAGGCCGCCGACTACCTCGACGTGATGGCCTCCGACACCGCGACGCGCGCGGTCGGAATCTACCTGGAGGGAGTGCGCGACGGACGGCGCTTTTTCGAGAGCCTGAAGCGCGCAACGGCGCGCGTCCCGGTGCTGGTCTGGAAGGGCGGCGTGACGGACTCGGGCGCCCGCGCGACATTTTCGCACACCGGATCGCTCGCGACCCCGGCGGCCGGATGGCGTGCGGCGATGCGTCAGAGCGGTGCGGTCGAAGTGGCGGGGCTCGAACCGATGCTGGACGCGATGGAATTGTTGACCCGCGCCCGGCCCGTGAGGGGCCGCGCGATGGCGCTGGTCGCGATGACCGGCGGACAGTCGGTGGTGATCAGCGACACGTTTGCGAGTTATGGGCTCGAAGTTCCGGCCTTGTCGGAAGCTTCGTACGCCGAGTTCAAGAGCTTCTTCCAGGTGATCGGCGGCAGCTACCGCAATCCGCTTGACGCCGCGTGGACGCTCGGACCCCGCGCGGCCGGCGGCCAGGATAATGTCGATCGCGTACTCGACATTCTCGACCGCGATCCGGCGGTCGACGCGATCGTGATGGAGTTCAGGCCGGGACTGGCATTTGGCGGCTTGAGACGCCCGATCGACGTCAAGGACAACATCCCCCTGCTGGATCGGCTCGCCCGCTTCGCACAGCGCGCGCACAAGCCGTTCGCGCTCGCGACCGAATCGCAGCACGTGCCGCCCGACGTGCGCGCTGGAATCGCGGCCAGCGCAAGCGCGCTTGCACGCGAGCGCGGACTGGCGACCTTCGACACGTTCGAGCGCACGGCGGCTGCGTTTCGCGCCGCGGCTGAGTATTTCGAGCGCGCGGGAACCTCGGCAAAGGGACTGACCGCTATGAGTTGATGATATCGGAGACCCAATGGAAATTCCGGTTCCATCCGTCATGAAGCAAAAGCCCGCATGGCTTCGAGAGCTCTTCCCATGGGAGCAGAAAACGCTGCGCGTCAACGGCCGCAACATGGCCTACCTCGACGAGGGGAGCCGTGGCGCGCGGCCCGTGCTGCTCCTGCACGGAAATCCCACGTGGGGATTCCTCTACCGCGACTTCCTCGACCCGCTGGTCAAAGCGGGCTACCGCGCCGTTGTTCCCGATTGGATCGGGTCGGGCTACTCCGACCATCCGCGCGTCGACGCCGCGCTTACGCTGGCCCATCATATCGCCGACCTGGTCTCGCTAATCGACCAGCTCGATCTGCGCGGCTTCGTGATCGTCGGACAGGACTGGGGCGGCCCGCAGGGCGTGGGAGCGGCTCTGCAAAGACTCGATCGACTCGCCGCACTGGTCCTCATGAACACCTGGCTTTACACCGATTACGTCGGCAAGTTCCATCAGTCGCCGCTCCCGTGGACTACCTGGCATGCGCCGCTAATCGGTCAACTCCTGATGAAGCGCTTCAAGGTGCTCTCCCATGCGGGACCTTCGGCGATAACCAGGCGCGGGATGACGGACGCGCAGAAGCGGGGCTATCACCACGTGTTCGACGAACCCGATTCCGATCACGTCGTGCTTACCTGGCCGAGGACGATCCCGCTTCGCGAGGGCGACCGCGGATGGGCCGACATGACGATGATCCAGCGCCGACTGCCCGAGCTGGCCCGCACGCCGACCCTGCTGCTGTGGGCGCCGGAGGACGCCGTCTTCCCGATCGAGTACGCGAATCGGTTGAAGGAGCTGATGCCGCACGCCGAGGGGCCGATCCTGTTCGAGCGGGCCTCGCATTTTCTCCAGGACGACCGCGGACCCGACCTGGTCGCCGCAATCATCCCGTTTCTCAATTCCGCGGCGGGGAATCGCGTATGAACTTTGTGACGCCGAGCGCGGACGAACTCGCCGGCTTGCGCGCCGACCCTCTCCTCTGGGAGCAGGAGCTGGACACGCGGCCTGAAGTGGCCGAATCGCTCGAACGTGCGGCGGGCAAGCGCGCGGGGATGGTCTACTGGCGATCGAAGAACGGCCATCTGTACGCGCTCGAACTCGCGGACCTGGGGCGCGGCCGCCCGTCGATGGCGATGGTCTACGGCTTCTGGAACCGCTACGAGCCGCGTCCGCCCGAAGATCGGATCGACCAGGATCTGATCGATTTCTGCCTGTGGGTTGCGCAGATCTGCGACGGCCTCAACCCCGAGCATCTCTCGCGCGTCCTGACCTTCGCCGGCCACCCCGTCGCATGGCCGCGACCGTGAAACCCCGCCACGCCGCCGCGCTCGCGCTTGTGGGCTGGTATCTGATCCTTCCTCCTCAGGCCAGTCACCTTGATCCGCAGTGTTCTAAATCTTCGTTAACAACGATCCAGCAGAAAAAGTGCGATTCTGAAGCGGTTCAAATAGTGCTCGACGCCCCGTTGGCCAAATGGCAGGCCTTTACCTATTGGCAAAACTTGAGTGATTGCGAAGCCGATAAAAAGTCTTCAGACACCCCCGAAGAAACCTCACTGATGAAACGAGCATGGGGAGATTTATCGAAGCAAACGGGAATCAGCCCGGATGCCTATGCCGCTGCCCGCCACCGTATGCAGAATGCGGGCAAGTGCATTGCGACAGATAAAGCTCGTGCTTTAGGAATCGAGGGTCCGGCACCGAGGATGGCCCCAACCGACGGCTCCCGCCTCAAGGGAAATTAAGACACTCGCCATCTGAAACTCAGACACTCAGCCCCGAATTAAGACAGCGCCCTGCACCGACAAGCTTGCCGACTTCGCATCGATATGGTTACTGTGTCGCAGCTTTTTTGCCGGCCGCAAGAGCGCTGCATCTGTGAGAAAGGAAGTCTCACCGACTTTCGCTGTCCGATGTGGAGTGCGAATTCTCTGGCACACTCTGCGCGTCATACATAGCCGTTCTGGACTCGGTGCGACGAGAAACCCGTGATGGGAGGGCGTACGAGCGTGAGACTTGGAACGTCGCTGGCATTGCTAATCGGCGGTGCGATGGTCGGCGCGGTCGGATGCGGCAACCATAGTAACCCGGAGCAGCCTCGGATAGCTGTTACCGTCCTAACGGTTCGTGCGGCGCAAGAATCCAATTCCGGGGCGTACACCGCGAGCTTCCAGCCCGATCGGCAGGTGCCGGTCAAGTTTCAGGTCAGCGGCTATATAGATTCCATCGCGCAGCTGTCGGGAGCCGACGGCCGCGCGCGCGACCTTCAGGGAGGTGACACGGTAAAAGAGCACGAGCTGCTCGCGACCGTAAAGCCGGAAATCTATCAGGCTCAGGTAAATCAAGCTGCCTCCGCTCTGACAGGAGCGCAGGCGGCCAATGATAAGGCCAAGCGTGACTTCGATCGTGATACGCAATTGCTCGATGAGCACATCCTCGCGCCAGCAACGTACGACGCGGCGCGGCAGCAGTACCAGTCGGCGCAATCGGAGGTCGCACAGTCGCAAGCGGCGTTGAAGCAAGCGCAAATCAATCTCGGGTACTGCAAACTCTACTCGCCGATGGACGGCGTGATACTCGGGCGCAGCATAGAAGTCGGCTCCCTCGCGGAACCGGACACGGTGGCCTTCCAGGTCGCCGATACCAGTGAAATGAAAGCGGTCTTCGGCGTCTCCGACATTCAAGTGGCCAAGCTCAAAGAGGGCCAGTCGCAAACACTTGCCGCCGAAGCGATCCCCGGAGTTCAGTTGAATGGCAAGATAACCCGCATCGCGCCGAATGCCGATCCGACCACGCGGGTTTTCGATGTAGAAATCACCGTCCCCAACCAAGATGCCAGGATACGTACGGGCAGTGTGGCTTCGCTCAGCATCATCGGTGCGTCTGCGCCGGTCGTCACCGACGCAAGACTGCCTCTCAATGCGATCGTCCGTCCACCTGACGATCGCCATGATTTCGCTGTCTATGTCGTCGAGGAGCAGGGCGCCAGGACGCTGGCGCATCTGCGCAAGGTTCATCTCGGCGAAATCGTGGGCAACGATATCACGGTCTCCTCGGGCGTACAGATTGGAGACCGGGTAATCATTCGTGGCGCGACGATGGTAACTGACGGCGCCGAAGTCAGGATCATTCCCTGATGGCACATCGCAGCGACTCCGAAATAATCGCCACCACGCACAACACGGCGCGCTTCTTCGTCGAGAACCGCGCCATCTCATGGGTTTTGCTGATTGGCGTGATGGCGTGGGGCATCCTTGGCTATTCGCGGATGCCCAAGCGCAAAGACCCCGACATCCCGATTCGCGAGGCGGTCGCCATTTGCCCGTGGCCCGGAGTCCGGGCGGAGACCATAGAGGAGTTGGTGACGCGGAAAATCGAGAAGAAGATCGCCGAGAATTCGTACATCCATCCTGCCGGCGCCAGCACCAATTACGGCATTCGGTCCGTCACACTCGACGGCGTAGCGTTCATTTATGTTCAGCTAAGCGAGAAAGTCACCGACTCCGAGAAGCAATTCAGCGATATAAATCTGAAGCTCAACAGCATCAACGATCTCCCGAGCGGAGCAGGGCCCATCCAGTTTCAGAGCGGTTTTGGCGACACCGCCGCGCTGATGCTCACGGTCGCAAGCCCCAAGATCGGTGATGTGGAACTCGCGTTGCGTGCGCGCGCAATTCGGTCGGCAATCGAGAAAGCCCGTGAGTCGGCTCGCGCGGACGCAAAAACATCGCGCGTTTCGCTTGTGACATTGTTCCCGGAGGCGATGGGTGCCGACAATGTTGTGCGTGCGCGCGACGTACTCGAGCTATATCTCGGAACTCAAAACTTCGCCCGCGACATTCGTTCCCTGGACGGCAATGGATTCGCCGGACTGGACGCCGAGGTCGTTCCGAGCGTCGATCTTCTGCAGATCACGCGCAAATTCATCTCCGATCACGTCGGCACCTCAGTGTTCCCGGCGATTCATCCCGATGCCTGGCCGCCCGTACTGATCCGCAATCCCGCGGATACGGAGTCGGTGTTGGATGCGGCGGCGGGAGACAAATACTCATATCGTCAGCTCGAGCATTACACGGATCTCATACAGCGCGCCCTCCAGGCCCTGCCCGACGTGGGGAAGGTTTCGCGCTCGGGCGTCCTGCCCGAATGGGTGCAACTGGCTTACTCGCAACGCCGATTTGCGTCGTATGGCATTCAACCCTCCAGGCTCGGGGTGATACTCGCGGAGCGAAACATCACCCGGGCTGGCGGGATGATCGATGCGGGAGGCACCGATGTGACCGTGCATCCGAGCGGTGAGTTCAAGAACGAATCCGAAATTGGCGACGTTATCGTCCAGATGTCCCGGTCCGGCACGCCACTCTACCTGCGCGATCTGGCTGAAGTCTTGCGCGGCTATCAGAACCCGCCGCAGCTGCTCAACTTTTATACCTCGCGCACTGCAAACGGGCGATGGAATCGCAACCGCGCAATTACGCTGGCGATTTTTATGCGCTCGGGCGAACAAATCGGCGGGTTCGGCAACGCCGTCGATCAGGCGCTCGATGGACTGAGAAACCGGCTCCCCGAAGACCTGATTATCGCCCGAACCTCCGATCAGCCGCGTCAGGTGCGTGAGAACCTCGACCTGCTCATGGACGCACTGTACGAAGCGATAGTGCTGGTCGTCATGGTCGCGTGGATCGGCTTTTGGGAGTGGCGATCGGCGCTGCTGATCGCGCTTGCGATTCCGATCACGCTCGCGATGACGTTTGGCGCGATGGACATACTCGGGATCGACCTGCAACAAGTGTCGATCGCAACGCTCATCATTGCGCTGGGTTTGCTCGTCGATGATCCGGTCGTCGCGGGCGACGCGATCAAACATGAACTCGGTATGGGACGGCCGGCCGCGATTGCCGCGTGGCTCGGTCCGACCAAGCTGGAACGTGCGATCCTGTTTGCGACAATTACCAACATAGTCGCCTATCTGCCGTTTCTAATGCTGACCGGCGACACGGGAAGGTTCCTTTATAGCCTGCCGGTTGTTATGACCTGCGCGCTGGTGGCGTCGCGAATCGTGTCGATGACTTTCATACCTCAACTCGGCTACTACCTCATGCGCCCTGGTGAACCGCTTCCGCCAATTGAGTATCGCCGCACGCACGGAATCACGGGTCTCTATTATAAGCTTGGCCACTATGCGCTCGAACATCGCAAGGTATTCGTCGCGTGTTCTTTGCTGTTTCTCGCCTGCGGTGTCTTGATGGGCGCACAACTGCGCAGTGCCTTCTTCCCCGAGGACGTACAGTATCTCTCCTATATAGATGTATGGCTCCCGAATGGAGCTGCCATTTCAGATAGCAACATGGCGGCGATGGAGGCCGAGCGGGTCGTGCGTCGCGTGGCCGCTGATTACGGCCGCGAGCATCCGGGCCGCGACGGCAAACCGCGCGATATCCTGAAATCGATTACCAGCTTCGTAGGCGGCGGCGGTCCGCGCTTCTGGTTCTCGGCGGCTTCCGAAACTCAGCAGAGCAACTACGCGCAACTGATTCTCGAAGTCCATGACAAAAACGATATGCCTAAACTCGCCGGTCCGCTGCAGACCGCGCTGTCGGATTCAGTGCCGGGCGCCTATCTCGACGTGCGGCAGTTACAGACCAACCCGGTACTCTATCCAATCGAGGTTCACGTCTTCGGCCAAGCCGACGCTGATCCCGCGCAGGAAGAGTCGGATATCAGTACGCTGCGCAGCACCGCCGGCCGGATCGAGGAAGTACTCCGCTCAACTCCCGGAGCTCAACGCATTCGCACTGACTGGATGGAGCAGAGCCCCATCGTGCAACTGCCGATCAACGCCGACCGTGCCAATCTTGCCGGTGTCACCAACTCAGATATAGCCCGCTCCGCCGCGGGCGGGCTCAGCGGATGGGAGGTGGGAACTCTTCTTGACGGCGATTCGCACATACCCATCGTCGCTCGCCTCCGGCAGGAAGAGCGCGCGCAGCTGGCGGATGTAGCCAACCTCTACGTCTATTCCACGATCGGAACCGGCCGCGTGCCGCTCAATTCACTGGCGCCGATGACTTTCCAGATGAGCCAGGAACGAATCGTCCGCCGCGACCATTTCCGAACGATGACCGTAACTGCCTTTCCAGCGCCGGGCCTGCTGGCGTCGGAAGTCATGAAGCAGGCCATACCGAGAATCGAAGCGCTTCGCGCCGCGCTTCCTCCGGGCTATCGCATCGTCATCGGCGGCGAACAATCCAAGCAGGAAGAAGGCTTCGGCGAATTGGCGGTTGTGCTGGGAGTATCGGTGGTGATGATCTTCATCGCGCTGGTCTTGCAGTTCAACAATCTGGTCAAACCATGGCTGGTGTTCACCGCCGTACCGTATGGCGCCGTCGGCGCGGTCGCCGCGCTGTGGCTGACGGGGACGCCATTCGACTTCATGGCGTTCCTGGGCATTGCAAGCCTGGTCGGCGTGATCGTGAGTCACGTAATCGTCTTGTTCGAGTTCATCGAAGAACGGCAGGAACTCGGCGAGGAACTCATTCAGGGACTGCTCGATGCTGGGATTGAGCGGCTGCGCCCCGTGATGGTGACGGTGGGCGCAACCGTGCTGGCGTTGCTGCCGCTGGCTCTTCACGGCGGACCGTTGTGGCGGCCGCTGTGCTTCGCACAAATCGGCGGACTGAGTCTCGCAACTGTAATCGAGTTGGTGTTGGTGAAATCTTTCTACGCCATCTTCGTTGCCGATCTGGGTATCTTAAGTTGGGGCCCATCGACGGCGGCGAAACACGAATAGCCGATAAATCCCCCGAGCAACTTCGCGACGCTACCATTTATGTGGCGAGCTCAGTTCAGGCGTTGACGCAGGCGGTTGAGGACGACGATTTCGCGAGCCATGCCGAGTTGCTCAGCTTCGGGCATCGCGGCGGCGATCAGCTCGGCGGCGCGGGCGCAATCGCCGGGCCGATTGCGATCGAGGAGCATGCTCGCATAACCGCGCCGGGTGCGGACGTGATACGGCCGCGCGCCGATCTTCGCGTTCATCGCGAGCGCCTGCTCGAAGTAATCCTCGGCCTCCTCCCAGAGCTCCAGGCAGGTGGCAAGGAGACCGCAGGGGTACGAGAACGATCCTAAACAAAGGACGTTGCTAGCGACTACTCCGACCTGACCTGCAACCGGTTTCAGGAGCGGGTACAAAAGCGCCGCGGCATTCCGATCGTGAACATTCGCGGATGCAGACGCGAGGAATAGCATCGTGGCAGCCGAGGTCCAGTCCAGTTGGATCGTGAAGCCGGTCGCGGCGAGGGGCTCCAATACCTTGCGCGCCTCATCGAGTTGGTCGGTCTCGCAGTAAGATTGCGCCAAGACCGCCCTAAAGCCCGGAATATGCGGATTCGCCTCGACGGTAGCACGAAGCGCATCAGTGAGTTCTCTGCATCGGCCCTGATCAAAGCGAATCTGGGCGAGTTCTACGCCGAACGTCAGGCTTGCGTCGGGCTGCCCGGCCGCGGTGCCAACCTCGAACGACGCGAACGCCTGCTGCTCGGCATCGGGTGCCCCGCGCATGATTGACAGCATGGCTCGGTCGTAGCTCGCCCCATACGCGAACCACGGTAGGTGCGACTGTGTGGCAAGTTCGCCAATCCGGGCGATCATTCGCTCTCCAGCTTCCAAATCACCCGATTCGAGCAACGCCCCGGCCCGATGGTACGCGGCAACCCAGCGCTCCTCGACTTTTCCGAAACCGCTCGCGAGGGTTTCCAGTTCAGCCGTCAGCATGAGTCGCTCGCTTAGCGTCAGTGGGTCATTGATGGCGAGTGTGCGCGCCGCGAGAGCATGGGAAAGCACCGCCTTGTCGCCGAGTCGCCTAGCCATCTCGACCGCTTCGCGCGAAAGCCGCTGCCGCCGGTCCCGCAACGGCATGAAAAGCAACTCCACCGCCAGGCCTGCCAGCAGGCGCGCTCGCAGCTCGCTGTCATCGCGGCCAAGCGCCTCGATCGCCTCTTCGTAAAGCGCGATCAGCGCGTTGTCGACCGCGCTGGCACTGGCTGTAACTTCCCCAAGCCGGGCGTTGCCGAGCGCCGCGAGCGCGAGCCGCGTTGCGTCGCCCAGCTCGCGCGCGGACTTGGCTGCCTTGGCCAGCGGCTCGCGATAACTGCCACTCCCCGCGCGGCGTTGCGCGTCGCTGAGTGCGATCAAAAGATCGCATCGCAGCAGTTCGCCGTCGCGGTCGCGCGGCTCCAGCACCGAAAGCGCCTGCTCGTAGTACTTCGCTGCCTCCTCGAAGGCGAGACCGGCCAGCGCCTTTTCCGCCGCCCGCCGCGCATAGCCGATAGCCTTGGCCAGGTCACTGACCCTGGTCGCGGACAGCCAGTGATACGCCAGCTCATCGATGCGCTCATCGGGTCCGGCGCCTGCCAACGCTTCGAGCGCTTCGCCGATCCGGCGATGCAGTCGTGCGCGGCGCGAGGCGCTCAACTCATCGTACAGCGTGGTGCGGATCAGCGCATGCGTGAATGCGTAGTGGTCCGTCTCTCCCGACGTTTCCGTCACCAGCACGGCGGCCTTGGCTTCGTCGATCGCATCCAGGATGGCGTCCTCGCTCAGTTCTGCGATCTTCGCCAGCAGCGCCAGGTCGAAACCGCGCCCGATCACCGACGCCAGGCTCAGCACCTTGTTGGTCTGCTCCGACAGTCGCGACAGCCGCCTCCCAATCGCTTCCTTCACGCCCTGTGGAATCCCCAGGCTCGCCAGATGGCCCCGATAGGTCCAGCGCTCGCCCTCGCGGAACATCGCGCCCGACTCGATGAGGTTGCGCAGGATCTCCCCGACGAAGAACGGGCTGCCCTCGGTCTCGCGATGAATCGCATGCGCCAGCGCGATTCCCGCCGTGTCGAGCTCGTGGCCGGCGGCCGCGCTGATCAACGCCACCACCCCCTCGTCATCCAGCCCCCGCAGCGCGATCCGCTCGATACCCGTCTCGCGCCGCAGGTCGGCCAGCAGCGTGGTCAGTGGATGGGTCCGCGACAGCTCGGCATCGCGATAAGTGGCGACGATCAGCACGCGCATCGGAATCGTTGAGCGCACGATATGCTTGAGCAGCAGCAAGTCCGGCGCGCCCGCCCATTGCACATCGTCCAGGATGAGAAGGACCGGGTTCGGCTGCGAGGCCGCCGCCAGCATCCCGGTTGCCGCCTCGAACATCAGGTAGCGCTCGGTCTCGGCCTCGGCGCTCTGGGGCTCGGGAAGATCGGCAACGCGATGAGCCAGCTCGGGCACTAGGCGAGTCAACTCGCCGTGATGCTCCTTCGCGTGCGCAGCCAGCACTTCGTCAGGTGCGTACGCCACGTAATGGCGCAACGCTTCGACGAACGGGCGGTAGGGAATCGTGATGTCCTCGTCGCACGCGCCGAACATCACCGCCGCGCCTTCGGCATGCGCCGCCCGCGCGGCTTCGATCGCCAGCCGGGTCTTGCCGATACCCGGCTCGCCGCCAAACAGGAGCAACTGACGTTGCCCCTGTTTGGCCGCCTCCCAGCATCGCGCGATTATCGCCTGCTCCGATGCGCGCCCGAACAGTCCCAGCGCGGGCGCGGTCGCAACCTTGGGCGGCAACGGAATCGCACCCGAAGCGTCCAGCGGCTCCCACGCAACCTCGCAGGTGGGCAGCGGCTCCGAGAGCCCTTTGAGTTCGAGTTCGCCGATCGGCGTGAACTTGTGCCCACGCCCTCGCGCGAGTATGCGGACCACCTCGGAGGCTAGAATCTGTCCGCCCAGCGCCTTGGCGCACAAGCGCGCAGCTTCCACGACCACCTGGCCGAACAGGTCGTTTTCCTCGCGCGTTGCTTCGCCGAGCGACATGCCCACGCGAATTTTGGGTTGTGCGTGTTCGCGGCGGGCGCGTGCGTCGGTGGCCTGCTGCATTGCGACCGCGCCTGCAACCGCATCGGCGGCGCTTGCGAAATAGACCATCAGGCCGTCGCCAGTAGTTTTGATTACGACGCCGTTGTGTTTTGCAACGGCGGCGCGCAACGCCTCGAAATGTGAGTGCCGAAGCGCTTCGTAGGCGTCGGGCCCGATCCGTGCCGCCAGATCGGTCGAGCCTACCAGATCGGTGAATACGACGGTGACGGTTTCGGTCTGCGCCATGTCACGCGGACTCTCCCCAGCCCTCGCGCGAAAGTCAACCTCGGCCGGTTCGGTCTGGCCGAGTTTGAGCCGCCGTTCCCCGCGACACGTCAGAATATTGGGCCGGACAACGAGTTCCTCGGGGTTCGCGCTGATGGGGCGAAACCCGCTACTCAGTCAACCGACAACGAACCGAGGTAAGCCGCCTGATCATGTCCAGCCGATCCGCAACATTTGACAATTACTCTGACCGAGCGTTACGGTCGGTTGTATGAGGCGCTGACCGCACAGGCCGCCCCGCAAGCTTTTATGGCCGGTTTTGGACAAATGGCGCTTCTGTGCGCCTGTGCGTTGCTGACGGTCTTCTTGACGAAGCCTGACGACCCGAGTTGAGGCATCGTGCTGGGATGACCGCTTTCTGAACACGGGGGGGGCGACCACTGATCGAATCTCATGAGCTCGCAACTCAACGACACACAGCAGTTGGGAGCGGCCACAGGCTCTCTGCGCGAGAGGATAGCCGCGCTTGAACTGTTCGAGGATCTCGACGAGCACGAGATCGATGCGCTCGCGGCGGAAATGCTCTGGATCGGCCTCCCGGCAGGCTCGGTTCTTTTTGTCGAGGGCGAGTTGGGCGACGCTCTGTACATCGTCCTGTCGGGACGGCTGAGCGTGCTGGCTACCGACGCGCACGGCGATGTGATGACGGTAGCGCAGATTACTCCCGGCGAGACGGTAGGTGAAATGGCGCTGCTTTCAGGCGACCCTCGCGCCGCTACTGTCGCGGCCTTGCGCGACGCGGAACTGGTCGGCCTGAAAAGGGACGCCTTCGAACGCCTCGTCGACCGTCATCCGCGTATCCTCAGCTTCGTGACTCGGCTGCTGGTCAAGCGTTTGCGCGAGACCTCGCATGGCCGGCGATCGCTGCCCCTCGCGCGCACGCTTGCTCTCGTTCCGCTCGGGCCCGGTCCTCTGGCGGGCGACTTCACGCGCCAGTTGGCAGCCGCGTTCAAGGGCCTGGGAGTTCGAGCGTTCGTGGCCGACGGCAGTTCGTCGGATCGCGGCAGCGAGTGGTTTACTTCCGTCGAGGAAGCGCACGATCTGCTCCTGTATCAAGCCGACCCGGCGGCTTCACAATGGACGAGTTTATGCATGCGTCAAGCTGACCGCGTCATCCTGGTCGCCGATGCGGTTTGCAGTCCGCCTACCGAGTTGCAAATCGCCGGGCTGGTGCCCCGCCGAATCAGCCCCGAAATGGTTGATCTGGTAGTCGTGCACGCTTCACAAGGGCGGGCCGTGTTCCAGGTTGAACAGATGCTCCAGTGCTTGAGAGCGGGGTTCCCTATCCACGTGCGCGAAGGCAACGCGGATGACTTCGCGCGGCTGGCTCGCCTGGTTTCCGGCCGCTCGATGGGGATCGTATTTTCCGGCGGCGGCGCGCGCGGCTTCGCCCATATTGGGGTGCTACGCGCGTTTCGCGCTGCCGGCATTCCGCTCGATCTTTTTGGTGGCACCAGTATGGGCGCAATCATCGCAGCCGCGGCGGCGCTGGAATGGGACGAGCCTCAGATGATCGCTCATCTGCGCCGCGCTTTGGTCGACACCAATCCGCTCAACGATTATACGCTTCCGCTGTTCGCCTTGATCCGGGGACGCAAGCTCTCACGCAGCCTGCGCGAGCTATTCGGCGATGCTCTGATCGAGGAGTGCTGGCACTCGTTCTACTGTACCTCGACGAACCTGACCACCGGGCTCGAGGTGACTCATCGTTTCGGACCACTATGGCGGGCGCTGCGCGCAAGCGCGTCCTTGCCGGGTGTCCTAACACCGGTGGTCACCGCGGATGGTCATTTCCTGGCCGACGGAGCAGTGCTCAACAACCTGCCGGTGGACGTGATGAGCACGATGCATCGCGGGCTGGTGGTCGGTGTCGATGTGGGACAGGATCACCCGCTCAAATCGCACTTCGACGATCTCGAAGAGCAGACGCTCTGGCGCTTACTGCGCGCACAGCGCGGCGGCGCACCCAATATCATTAGTTTGCTAATGCGGGCCGGCACTGTAAGCAGCGACGCGCTGCTCAGACATCAGCGCACCCACGCGGACCTGATCATCAACCCGCGCCTGCCGGAAGTCGGCATGCTCGAATGGAAGGTTTACTCGCGTATTATCGAGGAAGGATACCGCCAGACCATGGAGGCCTTGGAACGCTCGCTTACCGGCGTGCGTAAAGCCTCGATCACCGCCTCAATCACTGCCTTCGCGGACTTCAAAAAGCCCCTGCAGGTAATCTGCCCCGCCGACGGGGAAGCCGCTCAGGTCACGGTGGACGCGGCGCACGCCGCGATGAGCGTGGCGGTCGGGGCGAACCGGCTTCGGGTGAACGGATGTTCCCGATGGCCCGGACGCGATGCCTGTGATCGAATCTGCTTAAGCTAAATGGCGCACTAACCTGGGCGCCTCCGAGTTAAGGATGAGGCCGGTTTGATTGGCAGGGGAGTTGCCTGGGGCGCGGCGTCAGAGATTTATCTGCTGGTTTCTATGCCGTTTGACGTACCAGCACGGACTGTAACCCAGGTGCGGAAATATCGTGTTGACACAGGTCTGCGTCTCCGGCTCGCCCGGTTCGAACTCGGTCTTGCCGTTCTTCTGAGGCACCGCGTAATACTTATTGATCTGCACGGTTCCGAAAGGCTCTCGACTCGCGGGAATTCTATACTTAACTGAAATAAATTCGCCGGCGTATAGAACACATATTAAAATGACTACGCCGGTGGCTATTCGTTTGAGTAATGGAGCGGCGTTCTGCATCGTAGTCGCGCAAAGAAAACGGCCGGCATTCGACGATGCCGGCCGTTTTTATCGATCAAGGAAAGAGACGCGCTCCGACTATCCGACCTGGCTGCCGACCACCGACACGAAGCTGACGCATCGGCCCGGCGCGCCGCCTAAATTGTGCGTCAGTCCAAGTTTCGGATTCTTGATCTGACGCGGTCCCGCCTCACCGCGTATCTGCAGCCACATCTCGTACATCATGCGCAGGCCCGACGCGCCAATCGGATGGCCGAACGACTTGAGACCGCCGTCCGGATTGACCGGCAGCTTGCCTTCGAGATCGAAAAACCCGTCCATCACGTCCTGCCATGCGGTCCCGCGCGGGCTGAAGCCAAAATCCTCGTAAAGCACGAGTTCGGTGGGCGTGAAGCAATCGTGGACCTCGGCCATGCTGATTTGTTCGCGAGGATTGGTGATGCCGGCCTGGGCGTACGCGTCTTTGGCGCTGGCGACGACCTCGCTGAAGGTCGTGAAATCGTAGTCCTGCGACAGCGGTCCTTCCGCCGGCCCCGCGATGAACGACAACGCCTTTATGTAGATGGGATTCTTGCAGTACTTGTGCGCGTCCTCGGCGCGGACGACGATCGCCGCCGCGGAGCCGTCGGACACGCCCGAGCAATCCATGATTCCGAGCGGGTCGGCAATCTTGGGCGAGTTCTTGATTGTCTCGAGCGACACTTCCTTCTGGAACTGCGCCTTGGGATTTTTCGCGCCGTTCTTGTGATTCTTCCATGCGATCCGCGTCAGCACGTCCTTGCCCTTGTCGGGGTCGAGTCCGTACTTCTTGAAGTACGCCGGCGCCAGCAGCGAGAACGACGCGGGCGCTGTCATGCTGCCCTCGGTGCCGTCGTTGGGCGGATTGTTGATCACCAATCCCGAGTAGCCCGAGTCCTTGAGCTTCTCGACGCCGATCGCCATCGCGACGTCGAACGCGCCCGACGCGACCGCGTAGCACGCCTGCCGAAGCGCCTCCGATCCCGTCGCGCACATATTTTCGACGCGAGTGACCGGCTTGTACTGAATCTTGAGCGGCTCGGAGAGCGTCAGGCCCGAGATTCCCGACGCCATGGTGCCGAGCCAGTACGCGTCAACGTCGTTGGGCTCGATGCCCGCCGATTCAAAGGCCTGGTACGCGGCATCCACAAGGAGGTCGTCCGTCCCCTTGTCCCAAAGCTCACCGAACTTGGTGCATCCCATCCCGACGATCGCGACGCGGTCCTTGATTCCTTTGCTTGCCATTGATGTTCTCCTCGGCCTTAACGCCTGGGGCGCGCTTTCCAGAAATAGTTATTGACGCCGGCGGCAGTAAAGAGCCGGCGAAACGTCATTTCGATTTCGTCGCCGATCGCGACCTTGTCGGGTTCGCAGTCGGTCATCTCGCACACGAAGCGGCCGCCGCCGGCGAAGTCGATCACGACGTTGACAGTCGGCGGATTGAGAGAATAGGCGAGGCGATCGATTGCGTAGGTGGCGATTTTTGCGGTGCGGTCGGCGAATCCATAGGGTTCCATCTTGCCGCGCTGATGGCATTTCACGCAGACCAGCTGCGGCGGAAGCTGTGGAGTCCCGCAGTTGGTGCATCGCGAACCGACAAAACCGAACTTCCATTTCTCCGAGCGCATCATCGGCGGTCCCGCGGGCCGGTCGGGATCCGGACGTCGCGGCGGTTCGGTGGGCAGAATCTCGCGCCACTTGAGATAGCTGGCGTAAGACACGTCGCCCTTGGACTCGATCATGCGGCCGACAGAACGCACCGGTTTGAAGCCGGCGTTGGCCGGCGTGACGCGGAGCAAAATCGCATCGGCGCCGTCGGCCACCGTCGCGACGAGTATCCTGTCTCCCGGCTTGGCGGACGGCAGCGCGGCCGCGAGCATCAGGCCCGCGTGCGCGGCGCCGGTTTGTCCGACCGTCAAGGCAAATGAATCTGATAATTTGGCGGGATCGATCTTGAGCGCACGCGCGATTTCGTCGGCCGCGCGGGCGTTGGGCGCGTCGAGGATTACCTTCGACAGATCGCCCGGCGCGACTTTCGCCTTCTCCAGCACGTTCTTGATCACCGTACCGAGCAGCGGAGAATGCGCCTGCGTCAGCGTGAAGCGCTCTTCCCATGAATGCGAAAAACGCTCGCCCTGCGCGCGCCAGCTGTCCAGGAACTCGCGCGTCAGCGAGGCGCTCGCCTCGATTTCGGCGATCACGCCCTCCGAACCGAGCACGAAAGCGACCGCGCCGTCGCCGCTCGTCTGCTCGGCCTTGCCCTCGGGCGCTGCCAGTCGGCAATCACCGATCGCGACGAGCGCGCGCTTGGCGCCGCCGCCAATCGCATCGGCGCCTTGCAGCAGAGCAGACAATCCGGCGCGGACCGAGCCGGTCATATCCGATGCGCGAATTTCCGCCGGGAGCATCGCGGCTGCGCCGATCACCGCGGCGCTGAGTTTTTCCGCGTAGGGCGGCGTCGTGGTTGCGAAGATGAGCGCCTGCACGTCGCCGGGCGGCGCGGCTTTGAGGGCGTCGCGAACCGCCTCGACCGCCATCGATACGCTGTCTTCGTCGAAGCTCGCTATTGCGCGCTCGCCCTTGCCGGCGGGCGTGCCGAGGACGGCGCCGATCGCGGAGCGCTTGAGGCGTCGGTACGGAACGTACGAACCGTAAGAAACAATTCCAACCATGACGGGCATTAAAGGCCGAGTCCGGCCACGCGGTCAACCCAAACTGGCGCTCGCGCGTCGGACGGCTAATGACCCACACCTACACGTTGCTCGACTTCGGGCCGTCGTGTACGCCGTGGGAGCCATCGCGATGCCGCCGCGTCCGTAACGCGTTCGTAACAATAGCTGCAATCTTGACGACGTGATCGCGCTGCATGCAGTCGCTCGGCTGCTTCGCATCGATGAGCCGACTTGAGCGACGGCCTCTATGCAAATGGCGGAGGTTTCGCGACTCGCGGCAAATATTTTGCGAATCGCAAATAATCAAGACTGTATCTGTCGGAAATAATCCAATGAAATAAACGCTTCGGTCCTTGGCATCGGCCTTGCTCTACCCATGCTGACGACGAATTTTTACAGGAGGCAAGGAAAATGGCTGCTACCACGATTAGTCAGAGATTCGCAGGTTTTCAGCAGATAAGGGAGCAGACCGAGACTGTCGCCGCCAATCGTATCGCGCAAAACAGTCTGCTCAGCGAATTGCCCGGTGCGGCGTTCGCATTCCTGACGCTGGCGTACATCGTTCTCTCGTTCGTGGGCCTCTAAATCGATGCATCGCGTACCACGCACGAGAAGGTGAATTAGGAGCAAAATGATGGGAGTATCATTGCTGGAAGCAATATCATTGGTGGCGGGAGTGGCTATTGCGATTGCGATAATCGCGGGTCCCGCCAAGCCCTACTACAAGAGGCCAAAGGCCGAGCGGTAATCTCGGTCGGCCATGCATCCGACGGCGACGCCGCAAGCGGCCTTCCCCATCTGCGGGGAAGGCCGCCGTGTAGTCATAAGCGTGAACTGCAAATAGCCAGTCGCCAATTGATTCGCGATCTTATTACTCTCTCGATAGTATATCGCGATACACGCGCTAATGCTGCGCATGCTCAATTGAGTAGTCCTTACTATAGGTTCCCTCCGGCTACTGCCTAATCCTTAATTCTCGGGCGCGGTCTTTCCCGCGGATTTTTTTCATCCTCCAAATTTGCGCGGTCGGTGACCAGCGCCGCCATCGCGGCGAAGCGCTCCTGCCCGACTGCGATGAACAGTCCCTCGGCTTCTGCCGTCAGCAGACCGTTCGCTGACAATGTTCCATGGGTGAATATCTTGCGCCCCTCGACGCGATCGACGTACGCCTCGAAGGTAAGCTCGGTCAGCAACGGCGTCGGCCGCCGGTAACGAATCGTAAGCGTCCCCGTCATGCCGGGATTACCCGTCAGCGACTGCGCCATTCCGAGCACCTCGTCGAACGCGGCGGCGAGAAATCCTCCGTGCACGTGTCCCGGCGGACCTTCATATGCGACGCCGAACGTCCCGCGGCCCTCGACCTTGTCGCCGAGCACGGCCAGCCGAATCGGCGGCGCGAGCGGATTTGCGATTCCAATCAGCGGGCTGTGATCGAAGAACGCGCGCGGGTCGCCGGCGTTGGCGCTCTCGGCAAACCCCTCGTAGCTGCGCGAGATCGGATATTTCGACAAACGCCGGGCGTAGCGCTCCAACGCGTCGGCGGCGGCTGACAAGTCTTCCTCAGGCGCGGCGACCTGCACCAAGTGGTCGATCACCCGCCGCATCGCATTGGCCAATCGATGCGCCTGGGCGCGGCGTCCGGTCGCCGGCGCCTGGCTGATCGCCCACGCTGCTTCGAAATTCACATTCTGATCGCTCATCTTCCTCGGCCGGCATTGATGGGAAACTGTTGCGAACTTTTCCCGATGGTAGCTGTCGCTTCGCGGTCAATCTACGGCGCAGTCGCCAGAATCCGCGGCACTCGATATGCATTCAAGTATAATAGAATAGTTGCTCGATGCGGACCCGCACTCTTATATTATGTGCGCTCGCCTGCGGACTGGCTTCGATTGGGATTCGGTCCGCTCGCGCGCAGTCAACGCTCGAGGTCCCCGGACCCGCGCAGCAGAATCAGCCGAATATTCCAACGCGTCCGGCGCCGCCGCCGACCTCGTGGGCGCCCTCCGGCGGGGATAATGGCGACACGATTCAATTGCTGCCGCAGGAATTGTGGAGGCCTGCGCCCGCGCAGCTCCAACCCGTCCCATCTCCCCCGCCTGCTCCCGTGAACGTCGCGCCGATGACGGCGCAAGCGCTTCCTGCTCTGCCTGCCGTGTTCCGCGGATGCTGGGATGGACAGGTGAATCAACTCGATTGGATCAGGCGCGAACCGGGCGCGCACAAAATCGGTTTCTGGACCCCGAAGACCTACCGGCTGTGCTACAAACGCGTCCGCGATCAGCCGTTCACGCTCACGTTTACCGAGACCGGCGTCGCGCCGAGCGAGAAGATTGTCAATCCGCATGGCAACGTGGTGCCGATTACGACCGACGGCCGCGCCTACGCGGCGATGCGCTCGCGGCTATATTTCGACGAATATAAAACCCACAGCGATGGCTTGTCACGATCGGCAACGTTTGCGGTTGACGAAGCCACCAACCTCGACTGCCGGATCGGCGGCGATGACATGATGGTCAACGCCGACGTGTACGGCACGCGCGACGGCGAGCCCTGGTTCCGCGCGCATTGGCGCGCCCGCTTTCACCGTTTCGCGAACTAGCGGCGCGCGCCGGCGCTTGCCTATCAGGCCCGCCTAACTTAAGTATCTCGCTGAGTTCTGGATCGTCGCCGGGCACTGTCGATCACGAGCGGTCCAAGGAGAGTTTGCATGGCAAGCACCCTCGACCCCCAGATGAAAATCATACTCGACGCGTTCAACGCGGCGGGCCCGATGTTCCTGCGCGCAGAAACTGCCGAGCAGGCGCGGGCCAAGATGCGCGCGCTGATCGAGGCGAATCCGACTCCGGCGCCTGCCATCTATCGCGTCGAGGATCGCCACATTCAGGGCGCCAACGGTCAAATCGCAGTGCGGGTTTACACCCCCGAGGCCAGTCCGCCGATGGGCGTGATGGTCTATTTCCACGGCGGCGGATGGGTGCTCGGAGATTTGGAGAGTCACGACCACGTCTGCCGCGCGCTCGCCAACGGTGCGGGATGCGTGGTCGTGTCGATCGATTACCGGCTCGCGCCCGAGCACGTTTTTCCGGCCGGCGCCGAGGATTGCTACGCGGCCACGAAGTGGGTAGCCGAAAACGCGGCCGCTCTTGGCGCGGATGCGTCGCGGATGGCGGTCGGCGGCGACAGCGCGGGCGCAAATCTGGCCGCGGTGGTCTCGATGATGGCGCGCGATCGCGGCGGTCCCGCGATCAAGTTCCAGTTGCTCCTTTATCCTGTCACCGATTGCGCGCTCGACACGCCGTCGCAGAAGGAATTCGCCGCCGACGGCTACGTGCTGTCGCGCGCCGACATGGAATGGTTCTGGAAAAATTACCTCGACCCCGGCGTCGAAAAAAATAATCCCTACGCCTGCCCGCTGCGCGCGAAAAACTTGAAGGGCCTGCCGCCAGCACTCGTTCTGACTGCCAGCCACGATCCACTGCGCGACGAAGGCGAGCGATTCGCCGAGCGCCTCATCGCCGCCGGCGTCAACGTCACCTGTACGCGCTACGAAGGCGTGACCCACGCCTTCGTCAGCTTCGCCGACGCGCTCGACAAAGGCAAAGAGGGCCTGCGGCAAGCCGCCGACGCCTTGAAGGCGGCCTTCGCCCGCTAGCTGTGGAATTGCAATAGCATAGACGTCGTGGCGCAAAGGTCGCGTGCGCCGCGGCTGAAGGAGACGCAGATGGCATTTGAGGACATCATCTACGAGAAGCAAGACGGGATCGCCACCATCGCAATCAACCGTCCGGAGGTCCGTAACGCGTTTCGCGGTGAGACCGTGGACGAGATGGTGGAGGCCTTTAGGGACGCCTGGCGAGACCGCTCGATCGGGGTGGTGATTCTGACCGGCGCCGGCGACCGCGCCTTCAGCTCGGGCGGTGATCAAGCCGTGCGCAGCGGTGGAGGCTATCGCGGCGGGATGGACGTCGAAGCGCTGCACGAAGTCATCCGCGACATTCCGAAGCCTGTTATCGCCGCGGTCAACGGCTACGCAATCGGCGGCGGACACGTCCTCCACATAATCTGCGACCTTTCTATCGCGGCCGATACCGCCCGCTTCGGCCAGGTCGGCCCGCGGGTTGGCAGCGTCGATCCCGGATTCGGCACCGCCTACCTGACACGTCTGGTCGGCGAGAAAAAAGCGCGCGAGATTTGGTTCCTGTGCCGCCAGTATTCGGCGCAGGAAGCTCTGGAGATGGGCCTGGTCAACAAGGTGGTGCCCGCCGCGCAGTTGATGGACGAGGCACGCGCTTGGGGACGCGAGATTCTGGCCTTGAGCCCTACCGCGATCAGGATCGCCAAGGCCTCGTTCAACGCCGAAACCGACCACATCAAAGGAATCGGAGCGATGGGCGGAATCTCGCTGGGACTCTACTACCGCACCGAAGAATCCATGGAGGGACGCAACGCGTTCATGGAGCGGCGCACGCCGGATTTTCGCAAGTTCCAAAAGTAGCCGCGGTGCGGAGAATCCGGCGCTCCGATGGACAGCTTGCACGCGCGCGAGTAACTTTTGAATCGAGAGCGGCGCCGCCATGCCTCCAATCTGTGGCGCCTTGCAGCAGCGGGAGACCCGGCCATGATCGACTACGCGGAATTCCAGAGCGCAATCGGACTTAACTGGTACGACATCGATCCCAACCTGCAATTTCTGATGCGCCGGTTGCTCGACCCCGCCGATCTCGACTGGCTCGAGCCGGAGCTGCGCAAGTTCGGGGCGCTGTGCGGCGGTCCGGTCGCCGCGCGCGCTGAGGTCACCGACAAGCATCCACCCGAACTTGTCAAGTTCGACCGCTGGGGCGATCCGCTCGACGAAGTGCGCCACCATCCCGGCGCGCTCGCCACCAAGCGCGACCTCTGGGAAGCCGGCCTAAGCGGCCCACGTCTGTACAATGAAGCGCGCCGCCGCGGCCGCCACCTGCCCGAGGTGATCCGGATCGCGTTCAACTACATGCTGTCGCAGGCCGAGATTGGGATGCTCTGTTCGGTCGGCATGACCAGCGGGGTGATCGGCCTGGTGCGCCGCTTCGCGGCGCCGGAGGTGCAGCGCGAGTTCATGCCGCGTCTCACCGCTGAGCACTTCGACGACGCATGGGACGGCGCGATGTTCATGACCGAGAAAACCGGCGGCTCCGACCTCGCCACGCTCACCACCACCGCGCGCCGCGACGGCGATCGCTGGATCCTGAACGGCTCCAAGTGGTTCTGCTCAAATGTCGATGCCAGCGCGATCGCGACGCTCGCCCGCCCCGACGGCGGCGCCGACGGGCTGCGCGGCGTCGCGCTGTTTCTGGTGCCGCGCTTGCGCCACGATGGCTCCCGCAACGGCATCTCCATTCGCCGCCTCAAGGACAAGCTCGGCACCCGCGCGGTGCCCACCGCCGAAGTTGACTTCATCGACGCCGAAGCGTCCCTGCTCGCCGGCAGCGGCGGCACGGCGCGCGACGGCCAAGGGATCAACCGCATGATGGAGATGGTCAATGACTCGCGGCTCGGCGTCGCCGTGATGGGCCTTGGCATCATGCGCCGCTCGTTCCTCGAGTCTGCGATCTTCTCCTGGCAGCGCAGCGCGTTCGGCCACGCGCTGCGCGATCTCCCGATGATGCGCGAGATGCTGGTGGGCATGACGGTCGAGATGGAGGCCGCGGCGGCGCTGGTCTTCGCCTCCGCCGCGGGCGATAACGCGCTCGGGCGCCTGCTCGTGCCGGTCGCGAAGTTGCGCGCCAGCCGGCGCGGGGTCGAGTTCGCCTCGCAGGCCGTCGAAGTTCATGGCGGCAACGGTTATGTCGAAAACTGGCCGCTCGCGCGCCAGTTGCGCGACGCGCAGAGCAACACGATCTGGGAAGGCACCGAGAACATCATCTGCCTCGACATCCTGCGCGCGCTGCGCAGCGAGCAGGTGATGCAAGGCGCCTTCGCCGCGCTCGGCGAACGCGTCGAGGCCGGCGGCGCCCTGCTTGCCGCCACGCGTGAGACGGTGGCTCGCGCGCTCGGTGAAGTGCGTGAGGCGCTCGCGCATCTCTCACGTCTCGACCGCGAGGTCGCGCAATTGCGCGCGCGCGTCTTCGGCAACTATCTAGCTGACGCCGCCTCCGCCGCCTTGCTGCTCGAGGAGGCCGCCTTCGAGCTCAGCACTTCCGGCAGCGCGCGCAAGGCGGTGATCGCGCATCTGTTCGCTGAAGCGCATCTCGGGCGCCATCCGATGCGCGGCCTGCTGTCCGACGATCGCACCATACTCGGCCTGTTCGATCCGATTGTCTGCTACGGCGCGATCGAGCCGGCCCGCGCCGCGGTTGCGCTTCGCAAGGGGTAGAGGTTTTGCCAGCCGCAGGGCTTGGCTAAGCGGCGGACCGGGCAGGTTGATAGTTGCACCACGGGTCAGTCGCGAGAAAGTCGCCCGTCAGCGCATAGGCGCGCGAGCGCGAGCCGCCGCAGAAGCTGCGATACTCGCACCGCCCGCACCTGCCGCGCAGCGCGGCGGGGTCACGCAGCGTGCGGAAGAGCGCGGAGTCACGATAAATCTCGGCCAAGCTTTGCGATCGCACGTTTCCGGCAGAAACCGGCAGGAATCCGCTCGGATAGACCTCCCCGGTGTGGGACACGAAGACAAAGCCCTTGCCGGCGTTGACGCCGTGAGGCGCAAGCCCAACGGTGTGTCCCGGCCCTTCCGACCGCCGAAGCATGTCGGGCATCGCCACCGAGCCGGGGTGACCCTGGTGCTGCTTGCCGCTGCTTTCCGCCTCGTGTTGCGCGACATAGCGCCGATAGTGGGGTGCCTCGGTCACCTTCACGATGAAGTGCGACTTTTTCTGGACCGCGTATAAGATCGCGAAGAGTTCCTCACACTGGTTTGCCGCGACTCCATCCAGGACTTCGCCGCGACCCATCGGGACCAGGAAGAACACCTCCCAGAAGACCGCTCGAAGACGTTCGACCAACTCAGCCATGTCGGACAGAAACGGCGCCGAACCAGCCCACAGCGTCGTGTTGATCTGTAGCGGCAGATCGCATTGGTGTGCCCATTCGACTGCCGCCATCGTCTTGTTGAAGGCGCCGGGTACTCCGCGGAAACCGTCGTGAAGGTCAGCGCGCGGATAATCGAGGCTCAGCGCCATCTGGTCCAGGCCCGCCTCCTTCAACTGGCGCACCACGGTCGGAGTAAGTGCTGGAGTTGCCGCGGGAATGGTTCCCATGCGCAGGCCGAGCCGCTTGCCCTCGCGCACGAGGTCCAACAGGTCGGGACGTTTGAGCGGGTCGCCACCGCTTAGGATAAACACCGGAGTGCCCATCGCAGCGGCCTCGGCAAGGAGAGCGAAGCCTTGCGCGGTGGTCAGTTCGTCGCAATGGCGCAACGGTTGAGCCGAGGCGCGGCAATGGCTGCAGGCGAGGTCGCACGCCTGAGTCGTTTCCCAGATAACCAGAAAGGGCGCTTTCGCGAAGTCGATCGAGGGCATCATGGACACTTCACCCCTTGCCCTGCTGCGGAACCAGATTTTTCCATATCAGTCTGACTATACGCATTCCCGCTCGCATGGAACAGGTTTTGACAAGGCACAGGGACCTTCCCCCTCGCCGCTCTGTTGAATGGTTCGCGGCCGGTACGATAGCGGTTTATCGATTAATGTTGTGTCGGGGATTGCCTCCGTGCCTTAACGAGTCATCGCCGCACCATCCATTCTCGCCGGTCGCATTCTATCCGTTGCATTCAGGCGGAGTACAATTCCCCAATGCCATGCTCACCTGTGCCGAGACGAGTTCCGGCGACGCGCAACTCCGGCGAACCTGAAGAGCTTCTCGAATGATGCGACGACCGCCGAGCGGCCGAGCGTCCCAGCCAGACGATAGGCCGACTATCGTTACTCGCGACTCGGACGTGGACAGGCAGCCTTCCGCCCGGAGCTTGCGCGGACTCGACTGGCTCAACTTTCTGCTCGCCGACGTGCAAAGCGGCGTGGGGCCGTTCCTCGCGATCTACCTTGCCGGCTATGGCTGGAACGAGCAGCGCGTGGGCCTTGCGCTCACGATTGGCGCAGTCGCCGGCATCGCATCGCAAACGCCGGCGGGCGCATTGGTGGACTGGCTCAAGTCCAAAAGAGCGCTGATTGCGGCGGGAGTGGCCGCCTTGGCCATCGGAGCTCTCTTCATTGCGTTCTTTCCTTCGTTCTGGCCGGTCGTGACAGCGCAAATGTTCATCGGCGCAATGTCCAGTTTCTTCATGCCTGCCATCGCCGCCATCTCTCTTGGGATTGTCGGGCATAGACTCTTCAATCTCCGCCAGGGACGAAACCAGGCATTCAACTCTGCCGGCAACGTGGTCGCCGCCCTAATGATGGGGTTGATCGGATATTTCATTTCGAACCGCGGCGTCTTTTTCTTTGTCGCGGTTCTGGCAGTCCCGACGATCCTGTCGCTGTTCCTCATCCGACCCGACGAGATCGACTACGAACTGGCCAGGGGAGCCAGGGACGGCGAGGATCGCGGAAATCCGGCAAGTGTCCTGGAACTGATCGAGGATCGCCCGCTGATGATCTTCCTGTGCTGCGCGGTCATGTTTCATTTCGCCAATGCAGCGATGCTTCCGCTACTCGGCGAGATGCTGGCGAAGGGCAAGGGTCGCACTTCCATGATGTTCATGTCCGCCTGTGTCGTGACAACGCAGTTTACGATCACACTTCTCGCGGCATGGGCGGGCCGGAGTGCGGGCTCATGGGGCAGAAAGCCCCTGCTGCTCATAGGGTTCGGGGTGCTGCCGATCCGCGGCGTCCTTTACACCCTCACCCACAACCTCTACCTGCTCGTCGGCATACAGCTGCTCGACGGCATCGGCGTCGGCATTTTCGGCGTCGTTTCCGTATTGGTGATCGCCGATCTGACGCGCGGCACCGGGCGGTTTAATCTTACGCTGGGTGCGATCGCGACGGCCGTGGGAATCGGCGCGGCTCTCAGTCAAACGATCGCCGGATCCATCGTTCACCACTTCAGTGACCGAGCCGGGTTTCTGTTCCTGGCCTCCGTGGCGGCGGCGGCCTTTGCGATCCTGTGGCTCTTCATGCCCGAAACCCTCGAATGGAAGGGCGATGCGCACGCGCCGGCGTCGATGGCGAAGCGTTGACGATTGCCAATGACACTATCTGGGCAATCGTCGCGCTGAGCACTCTTGGCGTGATCGTCCGCCCTTGGAACCTGCCTGAGGCGACCTGGGCCGTGACTGGTGCGGTCATGCTGATCGTGTTTGGTCTGCTGCCATGGAGCGACGCGCTGAAAGCGGTCGCTAAGGGCACTGATGTGTACCTGTTTCTGAGCGGCATGATGCTGCTCGCGGAGTTGGCGCGAAAAGAGGGTTTGTTTGACTTTCTGGCCGGGCGAGCCGCTCGCTTGGCGGGCGGCTCCGCGATGAAGCTGTTCGCGCTGATTTATGGCGTCGGCACAGTGGTTACAATTTTTATGTCGAACGACGCTACTGCGGTCGTTCTCACGCCGGCCGTGTTCGCCGCGACCAAGGCCGCCAAGGTGAAGGACCCGCTCCCCTACCTGTTGATCTGCGCGTTTATAGCAAACGCGGCAAGCTTCGTCCTACCGATCTCAAATCCGGCCAACCTGATCATATTCCGTGACCACATGCCGCCGCTGCTGCAATGGCTCGGGCGGTTCGCGTTGCCATCGATCCTGTCGATCGCGGTTACCTACGCAGTCCTTCGGTTCACGCAGCGGCATTCGTTGAGGCAGGAGGTAATGGACGCTGAGGTCGATGCACCTGGTCTGTCCAGCGGCGGCCGCATGACCGCTTGTGGCATCGTGGGCACGGGAATCCTGCTGCTGCTTGTCTCCGGCTTCGGCGTTGACCTTGGACTGCCGACATTTGTCGCCGCGGTCGCGACTGCTGCGGTAGTGCTGCTTCTAAAGCGCGAGTCACCGTGGAGTGTCATGAAGAACGCTCCCTGGGAAATCTTGCCACTGGTGGCCGGTCTGTTCGTGATGGTAGAGGCGCTTGATCGTAGCGGCGTGCTCAAGGTGCTGATTCATGTTCTGCAGATGGAGGCAGATCGCTCCGCGATTGCAACGACTTGGGCGGCGGGCGTGACTCTGGCCCTGATTTGCAACCTGGTCAACAACCTGCCGGCCGGTCTGCTGGCAGGCTCCGTTGTGTCTGCTTCGCATGTACCGCGGCAGGTCGCCAGCGCGGTGCTCATCGGCGTGGACCTCGGACCGAATCTGTCCGTTACCGGATCGCTGGCAACCATCCTGTGGCTGTCCGCCCTGCGCCGCGAAAATCAGAATGTGAGCGCCTGGAGCTTTCTGAAACTCGGGACATTGGTGATGCCGCCGGCCTTGATGCTCGCGATTGCGGGACTGCTGATCACCGGCTCCGTTCGTTGAGCTTACAATGACCGCGGCCAGAGCCTTCACACGCCCGATGGCCCGAGGAACACCACGTTCTCGGCGCGCTCGACGAAGGCGAGGCTGGCCAGTTCCATGATCTGCTTGCGCGGCGCGAGCGTCGCCAATACCTGAGCCGCTTGATCGACGTGCGGCCGCCCGCTTGAATTTTTACTGCGCATCGCCTAGCATCTAGGGCGTCATGTGCTTGGCCGCCCAAAGGGCGGCCAAGCATTTTCTTTCTTAACCCGGATTCCCGTTTTCAAATTGCTCTACCAATTTGATAAGATTCTGATACATGCGGATTTGGATGCGCCTGTGGCGGTGTGGAGGAGGGCAGCCGGTGGGTGAGGCGCGAAAATGGCCTTTGCAGCTCCCCATCAACAGCTCTCTGCGAGTCGAGTTCTAGGGCGCGCGAGTGACTTCCAACGCGTCACCAGTCGTCGCTTCTGGCGCAGGGCCAATCAATGCCGGCGACGGCGGCAATTCCAGGCCGCAGAGCGAACCTTCAAATAGGCCCCGCAGGGGGAATCTCACCCGCCGTTTCATACTAGGCTTCCTAATCGCCACCATCCCGGGGACGATCGTATTGGGACTTTTCACCATCTATTCGGTCCGTTCGCTGGTCGCCGTCAACCGCCAACTCGACGAAATCAGCTTGTCGCTGGAGGCCACCGACCATATCCAACTGGCGCTCTTCAAGGCGGACGCCGTCGCGCGAGCTTTCCTGCTTCACCGGCACGACGGCGGCCCGCAGGAGTTCGAGGGCGCGGTGCATTCGGCGCAGGAGCAACTGACGTCGTGCGCCTCGGCCTCCTGTCACGGGAACTCGCGGTTGACGACCAATGAGATGGCGGCTTCGCTCAGCCCCAAGTTCGAGCGGCTGCGGGTCCAAGGCCTTAAGGTCTTCGAAGTGGCGAGCCCGGGCGCACAATCATACCGTCCCGGCGACGCGGACGAGGTTGACCAACTGGTTTCCGGGATAACCCACCGGCTCCAGACGATGGCGGACACCCTGGTCAAACGGGTCGCGGCCTTGCGCGAACAGTCGCAGGCGCTCAGCCAGCGCGCTTTGACCCTGATGATCCTGGTGAGCTTTGCGGTTGTGGTGATGGGCTCGTGCATCGCGGCCTTCTTGGCGAACCGGGTTTCGCGCCCCATCCAGGGTCTGCTCCAGGGCACTCGCCGCGTGAGGGCGGGAGACTGGGGATACCGAGTGATGGTCACTTCGGGCGAGATCGGTGAACTGGCCCTGTCGTTCAACGCGATGGTGGAGGAGGTGGAGCGTTATCGCAATCAGCTGAACCGGTACAGCCGCAACCTCGAGGAGCGGGTCATGCGGCGGACCGAGGAACTGAAGCGAAAGGACGAGGCGCTGCGCCAGTCGGAGAAGCTCGCCTCGCTCGGGCTGCTCGCAAGCGGCGTCGCCCATGAGCTCAACAACCCGCTGACCGGCATCCTGATGAACGCTAACCTGCTGATCGAAGAGGTCGGGCACGACTCCCCGCTTTACGGTGAGCTTAAGAGAATCGACGAAGATGCCGGCCGTTGCAGGCGCATCATCGATGATCTGCGCACATTTTCCCGCCGCCACGACCTGCGCAAGGCCCGATGCAGGCCCGAGGAGGTCATCGATCAGGCGTTGAGGCTGGTCGAGCATGAACTCGATCTCCGCGGCATCAGGCTTGAGCGCCGAATCGAAGCCGGCCTTCCCGAGGTATTCTGGGATTCCGAGCGAATGGTGCAGGTTTTTACCAACCTGTTCGTTAACGCGGCGCAGGCGATGGAGGGCGGAGGCTGCCTATCGGTCAGCGCGCAGCTCACCGGCAATTGCCTGACGATCGAGGTCAAGGACACAGGCGTTGGAATTCCGGAGGAGAACCGTTCGCGGGTTTTCGAGCCGTTTTTCACCACCAAACGCGAGGGCACCGGGCTCGGACTTTCGATCAGTTACGGCATAATCGAGGAGCACATGGGCCGGCTTGAGATGGAAAGCCGCGCCCGTGAAGCAGCCGGTCCGGACGGCCAGGGTGGGACCAGCGTAAAAATCATTCTTCCACTTTCGACGGAGCTGAGCGCGTGAGCGAGACGCCGCTTGGACGGATCTTGGCGGTCGACGACGAGCGCAATGTCGTCGAATCGATCAAGACGGCGCTCGAGCGGGTGGGCTACTCGGTTGAGGTTGCGGCCAGCGCCGAGGCCGCCCAGGCCAGGCTTGAGCGCGGCCCGGTGGACCTGGTGCTATGCGACATCAAGCTGCCGGGAATGGACGGCATGGCGCTGCTCGAACACATCAAGCAAACCTGTCCCGGTACGATCGTGGTCATGATCACCGGCTACGCAACCATCGAGTCTGCGGTGACCGCGATCAAGCTGGGCGCGACGGACTATCTGCCCAAGCCTTTCACTCCCGACCAGCTCAGACATGTGATCGGCAGGGCCATGGAGCAGAAGCGGCTGCTTGACGAAAACGTCTATTTGAGGCTCGAGCTGCAAAATCTGTTCGGCGACGGTGTGGTGATCGGCCAGAGCGAGGTGATGCAGCGTCTGTTCGGGCTGGCGAAAACCGTGGCGGCCACCGATAGCAGCGTGCTGGTGGTGGGCGAGAGCGGCTCCGGCAAGGAGGTCGTCGCGCGTTTCATCCATGCCGAAAGCCCGCGCAAGGGCCATCCGTTCGTCACGGTCAACTGCGCCGCCATCCCGCCCAACCTGCTTGAATCGGAACTTTTCGGCCATCGCCGCGGCGCGTTCACGGGCGCGGTTTACAGCCGCCGCGGCAGCTGGGAGGTGGCCAATGGCGGAACCCTGTTCCTCGACGAGATCGGAGAAATGCCGGTCGACATGCAAGCCAAGATTCTGCGCGCCCTCGAGGAGCACCAGATCAAGCGGGTGGGTTCCGACGAACCGATGGAGGTTGACGTCCGGATCATAGCGGCGACCAACAAAAGCCTCGAACAGGAAATCAAGGCCGGCAGGTTCCGCGAAGACCTCTACTGGCGCCTAAACGTCGTCCAGTTGGAGGTGCCGCCATTGCGCAAGCGTCCCGAAGACATCATACCGCTGGCTCGCCACTTCTTGGCCTTCTACGCCCATGAACTGAAAAAGGGTCCGCTCGATTTCTCCGCCGAGGTGCTCGCGGCCCTGGTCGGCCACGATTGGCCGGGCAACGTCCGCGAGCTGCGTAATGTCATTGAGCGGGCCGTGATTTTCGCCACGCCGGGAGAGCCGATCCGTCAGGCCCAACTGCCCCCGAGCCTGCACCCGGAGCATCCGCACAGTGAGCTGGCGCCCGAGAACCCGCTGCGCAGCTTGCGCGAGCTTGAAGCCGAGCACATTCGCAAAGTACTCGATGCGTGCGGTGGCAATCGCACCCGCGCGGCAGAAATTCTTGGCGTATCGTCAGTAACGCTGTGGCGCAAGCTGGGAAAGGAAAATGGCGAAGAAAAAGGATAATTTCGTCGCTTTCATTTTGAAACAGTGATTTCTCCCCCCTCTTTCATTTTGTAACAGTTGTGCCGACTCACTCGCACAGCCGCTCTTAAATCTCCAGCAATCTCCAGCCTTTTTTGAAAATCCCCCGGTTCGATCCGGTGGCACCCGGCTTGCGTTAGTAGGTCTGTAGTGCCTCGGTACGAGGAGATTGGCAGATGGACCTTAATGGAGCAATTGAGCATACGGCGCCTGTGATCCGAAGTGGGACGGCGCTGCGTTCGGTTCAGCGCTTGGATGCCAAGATCAGTGTCCTCTATCAGCGTGAGAACTTGGAGGTGCTGGCAATCGAGATCGGTGGTGGTGCAACCCTCGCCGAGCCCTCGCTGTGGGCCGGGTGCTCCTGGCATCTGGTGGTCGAAGGCCAGCCAATCATCCAGCGAGGCTATGAGAGTTGGGAATTGCTTCCCGGCCATTGGCTGTGCTTCGACCAGCCGGGCGCTTACAGGATTGTGAATCCCGCTCCAACGCGGGCAAAACTCGTCAGCTTATTCTTCCCGCGCGAGGGAACAGACATTCAGAAAGGAGATGAAAGACCATGAACGCCAAAAGGCATGCCATTGAGATCGCTGTTGCGATCTTCATCTGGATCAACGTTCTGACCGTGCTGCTCAGCACATACCAGTATGGATACGTGGACTGGGCAGTCGTGGGCCGGATGGGATTGCTCGCCTTTCCCCCGCTCGCTGTTGCCGCGGTTTTCGCGCTGCGGGCCGCGCACCAGATGGCGAAAGGCGCCAATCGAGGGGCGGCTTCGGAACTCGGAAATGCTCATAGGACAGCGGCGGCAGGACGATGAGCACCGCCACCCATATGAACGCCGCCACCCATGTTAGCGACGCCACCCATGCTAAGGAGGGCCGGACTTTCTTCATCGTCATTAACATCCTGATAGGAGTGGGCGTGTTAATGACGGCGGCGGCGATGGGCGTGCTGGTACTGGCAGCAGTTAGCGGGTGAGGAGACAGGGAATGAACTACAGTGAACAAATGAACGGGACGATGGAGGTCCCCAGCGGAAGCCGGACGCCCTATTGGGCCGCGGCAGCGGTTTTTGGGGTGCTGGTCTGCTGGGCGATTTACATGTACTCCCGGCAGTTCGTTGAGGGGCTGGGAGTGACCGGGCTTAACAGACCCGTGTTCTGGGGGCTGTACATCGCCAATTTCATTTTCTGCGTCGGCTTGAGCGCCGGCGGGATCGCAGTTTCCGCGCTGGTCCATCTGCTCGACAAGAAAGAGATGAAGCCGGTTGCGATAATGTCCGAAATTCTGGCGGCGAGCTTCCTCGTCCTGGCCGCTTGCTTCATCGTCATGGATCTCGGGCGGCCGATGTACATGTACAACCTGTTTCTACACCCGAACATTGAATCGCCGCTGTTATGGGACGTCTCCGTGATCTCCTGCTACATGATCCTGTGTCTTGCACTGTTGTACTTCAGCGCGCGCCAGCAGTTGGTGCGCCGCCTCAAGGATCATCCGTCGCTGCGTCCCCTGGTGGCGTTGGCAACCCTGGGCCACACCAGCCTATCTCCCGCCTCCATAGATTTGGACCATCGCTGCTTGAGCGTGCTTGCGATCATTTCGGTTCCGGCCGCGGTGGCGCTCCATTCCGTGACCGCGTGGATCCTGGGACTGGTAAAAGGGCAGCCCGGCTGGAACACCTCGATCCTGGCGCCCCTGTTCATTGCCTCTGCGCTGGTCTCGGGGTTTGCCCTGGTCATGCTGGCGGTGATCGTTGGGCGCCGGTTGTTTAATTTTCCGGTCGCTGAAGGTGTCGTGCGGATGCTGGCGCGGTACTTGATTGTCGCGATCCTGGTGCTGATGTATCTGATCTTCAGCGAATTTCTGACCGTCGGTTACTCGGGAACCGTGCCCCACCTTGCGGTGTTCAACGAACTGCTCTTCGGCCGCTTCTCCAGGATCTTCTGGTTCGACGCGATCGTAGGCCTGCTGATCCCGCTGTTGTTGCTGGGGCTACCGAAGAGCAAGCGGGCGACCGCCACAATCGGAGTGGCCTCGCTGCTGGTGGTCGTGGGGGTGTTTGCCGAGCGCACCTACCTGCTGCTGCCCTCGTTGATGCGGCCCGCCGCTTTCACGGGTTCCATCTCGTCCTACGCGCCAACGATGCTGGAATGGTCGCTGATGGCCGGGGTGTACTCGTTTGGTTGCCTGCTGTTTCTGGCGGGGATGGGCCTGGTCTTCGGCATCCCGCCGCGCAAGGCGCAAGTCGAAGTCGAGCACGCGCGGGAACGCGTAGGCTTCGAGTTCGCCGGCGCCGCCACGCCGCAGCACCAGTTTTACCTGGGTGCGGAGAGCGTTCGCCCGCCCGTCTGACGCAGTTTTGTAACGGGTCCAGAAACCGATTTCCCAAAGGCCGCGGGCGAAAATCCCGCGGCCCTTTTTATTTTTCGAGTACTATTTCCGGCGTTGATTGCGGCGCTATTTGCTGGGCGACGGGCGGTGGTCTGCGACGACGGGATTGGGGTGGTCGCAGAAGCTGCGGATGTAGCTGACCAGACCCTTGATGTCGTCGTCGCTCAATCCTTCGCTGAACCCTTGCATCGCTTGGTCGAGTCCGGCCACCGGGCCGCCCTCTTTGATGATCTCGAAGAGCATGTCGTCGGTAACTCCATGCATCTTCGTGCAATCTGTCAGGTCTCCCGGTTTGGTCACCAGCGTCACGGCCGCAGGGCCGTCGCCCTTTGCGGACGCTCCGTGGCATTTGACGCACAGGGAATTGAATTTGTCCTTTGCCGCCGCCAAGTCCTCCGCCATGCACGGTGCGCTGGCGAGCAATAGTAGAGCGCCCGCGATCGTCAGGCTTGCCGCTGTAATTGCCAACCGCTTCACGTTATCTCCCGTTGCGGGAAGCGCCCGGCGCGCGCAGGCGGCGCGGGCAGGCCTTCCGTGTCCAAGACCCCATCCGGTCAGGATCCGGCTTTAGCAGGCTGGTCAATCCCGCCGTCGCCGGGCAGGTAGCCGCGTAACCGCTCGGTGACTTCCGCGACGCCTTGTTCGCGTCCCTCGCGCACTTCCCAAATGGAAATGATCGGGAACAGTTTGATGAAAATCGCATAGAGCAGGATAAACCCCGCAATGAAAGCGGCAAACAACGAAATCTCCACCCAGGACGGGGCATACGAACCCCGCGCCCAAGGCAGGCGCGGATTGACCAGGGTGGGCACGACGATCGTGAAACGCTCCAGCCACATGCCGATGCATACCGATATCGAGGCCACCGCGATTCCGGGAATCTTGCGGGTCTTGCGGTTGCACAGGATCGCCAGGGGAATGACGAAGTCCGTCGCCACCATCGTCCAGAAGTACGGCGCATAGTGTCCGGTCACCTTCGCCCAGAAGATGCGCATCTCGATCGGCTCGTGCCCGTAGAACGCCGTCAGGTACTCGGCAAACGTGAAGTAGAACCATAAAAGACACATGGCCAGCAGCAATTCGCCCAGATACTCGAAGTGGATTTCCTTCAGGTAGTCTTCCAGATGGTAAATCTTGCGGAGCAGAATCATCGTCAGCATCAGCGCCGCGATGCCCGAGTAGATCGCCCCCACCACGAAATAGGGGCCAAAAATACTCGAGTGCCACATCGGCTGGATCGTCATCGCAAATACCCACGACACCACCGTATGGACGGAAACCGCAATCGGAATGACGGCAATCGCCAGGATCGCAATCGCGGTCTGCAGCCGCTCCTCCTGCTCGTGGCTTCCGCTCCATCCCAGCGCGAGCACCCGATAGAGGGGCTGGCGCCAATCCGTGATCCGGTCGCGCAAGAGGGCGAGGTCGGGAATCATCGCGACGTACAAATAGGTGGTGCTGCCAATGAGATAGATCGTGATGCTGATACAGTCCCACATGAGGGGCGAAGTGAGATGACCGTAAATGAACATGTAAAGCAGCCGGTCCGGCCGCCCGAGGTCGAGCAGGATGTTGCCGGCGCCGAAAAACAGGACCAGCACCGTAATCGCCTCAGCCATCCGGGTTATCGGCCGGCGCCATTCGGCCTGGCATAGCCGCAAAATCGCCGAAATCAGCGTCCCGGCATGACTGATGCCGACGAAAAAGACGAAATTGGTGATGTAGAAGCCCCAGTAAACGGGCCGGTTGAGCCCCGTCACCCCCAGCCCCAAGCGGAACTGGGTCACGTATGCATACCCTCCCCACAAGACCGTACAGACCAGCACAAAGATCAAGAGCCAATATCCGGGTCCGGTCTTCAGTAGCGGCTCGAACAGAATCGCATCCTGATCTGAATCGCGGTTTTCCACTATGTGCTCTCTTTTAAGTAGATGATGTTTGGCTCGGTCCCCAACTCGTCCATCACGCGGAAAGCTCGCGTGTCGCGCACCAGGTGGGCGACTTCAGTCGAGTGATCGTCAAGGTCGCCGAAATACATCGCCTTGGCCGGGCAGCTCTCCACGCACGCCGGAACGTACTCGCCCTCGCTGCGCACCTTGCGCCCTTCGAAGGCGGCTTGATCGCGGGCGCGCTGAAGGCGCTGAACGCAAAACGTGCACTTCTCGATCACTCCCTTGGGCCGCACGGATACGCTGGGATTCAGCGATTGCTCAAATTCCCGCGGCCAACTGGGCGGGGACCAGTTGAAGTACTTGACTTGGTACGGGCAGGCGGAGGCGCAGTAACGGCAGCCGATGCACCGCGGGTAGATCTGGCCGACGATCCCCTGCGAACTCTTCTGGGTCGCCCCGACCGGACAGACCCGCACGCACGGCGGGTTTTCGCACTGCTGGCACAGCATCGGAAGCAGCCGCAGCTTGGCGTCAGGGTAGTCGCCGTCCACCACGGTGATCACGTTCATCCACGAGATCATGCGGCTGGACTGAGCTTGCTCCTGGGTCGAGGGGGCGATGTTGTTCTCCTGCTTGCAGGCCACCACGCACCCGCGGCATCCGGAGCACCTGTCGAGGTCGATCACCATTCCCCATCGCGGCATGGCCTGTCCCATAGTTATTCCTATCTCTTTACGATGCGTACCGTCACTGGCCCGCCGCCCACGGGCAGCAGCTTGAGCGGGTTGACGCCGCGCCCGCTAGCCCAGTGGCCCAGGGCAGTATGCCCCTGGCCGAGCGGAATATTTACCACGTTCGGCATCGCCCCCGCATACACGTGAGCTTGCAGTTCGACCTGCGCGGTGGGCGATTGGGCGATCACCCAATCGCCGTCCTCGATTCCGAGCGCGGCGGCGGTGGCGGGGTTGATCTCGATATAAGAATCCCATGGCCAGTCCTCGGGAGCGCCCGCCACCTCCTGCAGGTACGGCAGATTTGCGCCCATCGTGCTCATCAAGGCCAGCGGCTGGAAAAAATTGAGGTCCAGCGGATAACCGGGCCGCGCGGCAATGAGCGGCGGTGCGGAGCCCAGCAACTCCGGCATCTCGAACTTGCCCGACTTGGTCTTCAAAACCGACGCGTAGTCTCCGAACGAATAGCGCGGGTCCACCCAGCCGCCGCGTGCGACGGCCAGCTCGACGAATTCGTCGCGCTTCAGCGAAGTGTCCGCCGGCCAGCCCCACGCCCTCATTTCCGGGCGCGTGTATTCGCGGCGGAAGCGCTCGGAGAAAATCTCGCCGTGCGCAGCGTCATGCAGCCCCACGAGCATTTCCTTCAACGCCTGGCCCGGATCGCTCCACGCCAGCGCGCCGGCCACATCGCCTCCCATCGCCTTTGCCAGGTCCAGGATCACCTGTGCGGCCGGGGACGAACCGTAGCGGGGGGCGATCGCCGGACTGCCGACTCCCACCGAGGTCAGAGCGTATCCCGGGACCGCCGTGCGGATTTCCCATCGCTCCAGCGAAGTGCAGTCGGGGAGCACCAGGTCGGCGTGGGCTGCGGTCTCGTCGAGCAGCGTTGTGAAGCTGACTTTGAATGGAATCCGCTCAAGGACCTCCGGCCGGATCGGCGAGGAACCGAACAGCGGGTTGGTCCCGAGTATGAACACCGCGCTTGGCAGGTACGGATGTCCCCCCTCGGCGGCGGCGGCAAGCTCGCTTGCGCTGCGCAGGGGCGGCTGCTTGGCCTCATCCGGTTGCGGTTTGATTGGCGCCCAAGCGGCCAGCGGCGGTTCGCGGCTTACCAACACTCCCCCCGGCTTGTCGATTACGCCGGACAGCGCGTTCAGCGTCTGCACGGCCGCCTCTAAAAAGCCATTGTCCTGCCGTCCGGGCCGCGCTCCCGGCGGCACCGCCAGCGCGGGCCGCATCTGGGCGAACTCATGCGCCAGCCGGACGATCACTTCGCTGGAGACGCCGGTGATGGCCGCAACTTTGGCGGGGTCATAGTCTTGGAGAACCACCTCGCGCAGGCCGCGCGCCGATTTCTGCTCCGGCCCGTACTCAAAGCCGGCCACATGCTCTTTTACGAAACCGGCGTCGTACAACTGGTACCTGACCAGCACGCCGGCGATCCCGAGCGCCAGCACACCCTCGGTGCCGGGGTTCACCCGTATCCACTCGTCGGCCTTGGCCGCGGTAGTCGACAGGCGGCTCTCGATCTGCACCAGCTTGCCGCGCTCGCCGAGCCATCCCGCGCGAAAATCCGCGATGTCGCGCATCTGGCGGACCGGCGACATCCAGCTTTCCAGCAGTGGCGCCGCGAAGCTCAGGATGTAGCGGCTGTTCTCGAAATCGTAGGCCACCCGGCCGCTGATGGACTGGGTCAAATTCTGCCCGTGCGAAGGCTGTGCGGACTCGTCGGCGATGAAATTCGCCGAGCCGAAGGCGCGCAGGAATCGCGCCATCATCAGTCCCGCCAACTCCGACGTGCCGCCGCCGATCGCCGCCACGGTATGCGCTCCGGGGCCGGAGCGGATCGCCTCGAGCCGGCTTTTGATCAGCGCGATCGCCTCCGCCCAGCTTATCTCGCGCCATCGCGGAGCATTTGCATCGCCCTCCCGCAGCATCGGAGTGCGCACGCGGTCGGGGTTATAGACCAGTTGCAGGATGGCTAGGCCCACCGGGCATAGTCCGCCGCGATTGGCGGGATCGAGCGGATTGCCCTTGACCGAGACCGCCCGTTCCCCGATCTCGCGCACCATCATCGAGCACCGCTGCGGGCACATGCCGCACAGCGACACCACGGTGGATTCAGGTCCCCCCTTCGGGAATACGTCCTCGCGGACCTCCAGTGCGCCGGAAACCGCGTGCGCCACGGCGGTCGAGGCGACCGCCGCCGCAACCGTGCCGGCGCCGGCAAGCTTGAGGAAATCGCGCCGGGCAATTCCCCGCTGGTCGCCGTCGCGGCCCGGCAATGCGCTTTGGTTTTCCGTCGGGTGCTTCATTTGTGGCACGCGATGCAATCCACCGAGGCGCGCTTTTGTTGATGGCAATTCATGCACCAATTCATCGACTGATTGACCACCGGGCGCAAAACCGGTTCGGTCATATTGCGCACGTCGCCGTGGCACTCCGCGCAAGCGAGTTTCGCGACCGCGATGTGGCGGCGATGGGGAAAAAAGACATAGTCAGGCTCGGCATACACTTGCTCCCACGGGATGTAGCCGGCGGCCACGAACTGCCTGAGCTTGGCGAGCCCCGGTTTCTTCGCCAGCTTCACCGGCGTCATCCGCATCACCATCTTGTGGCAATCCATGCAGGTGTCCACTTGGGGAAGCCCGGCAAACGTTCCCGTGGTGGCGGAGCTATAGCTATGACAGGTTTCGCATTTGATGCCGTCGGCACCGGCGGCATGCTTGCGATGGTTGAAAGCAATGGGCTGTTCCAGCGGCGGCGTCGCCCAGAACGACGGGACCGTCCAGCCGCCAAGCACCATCCGGGCGCCGAGCACCACTGCGGCGCAGCATAGCACCAGCAGAATTGCCATCCTCCAAGGCATCGCCTTCATATGATGGATGACCTCAAATGGATGACCTCAGTTTCAAAAGCAGGGCAATGCGCGTGCCACAAGGGTCCACACAGGCAATTTAATATCCTTGCGATCTCTGCCACCTGGATTGCCCGCATTGATCGCCGTGGTGATTCCAACCGATGCAGCCGCTTGGAAGTCGCGCCGTCACTTTCCGCAAAAGCTGCGGATATAGGCGACCAGACCTTTGATATCGTTGTCCTCATAGGCATCGCCGAACCCGGTCATCGCCTTGTTGAGGTTGGCCGCCGGGCCGCCCTCTTTGATGACCTTGGCGAGGACGTCGTCACTGACCTTGCCCATCTTCGCGCAATCGGTCAGGTCTCCCACTTTCACCGATAGCTTCGCGGCCTTGGGTCCATCGCCTTTGCCCGTCTTGCCATGGCAGTTCGCGCACGACTCCGTGTAATTGCTGGCCGCGGCCTTCAGATCGTCGGCGCGGACGGTGGTTGAGATCAACGCGGGCGCTAAAATCATCGCTAGCGCAGCCGCCGAGGGCATCCAGCTCCAGCCTTTCGATCGAATCTTAACCGGTGAATTTTCTGACATGACCATTCTGCTCCTTGTTTGCGCTAATTTTTCGCTTCGTTACCAAACATCATGACAAAAGGCTACAAGTGTATTCGGTCGATACACAGCAGCATGCTTCCCGTTGCGATTTTCCCACACATTAGGCTCCCTTCATCCGCTTACACTTTAGACATGAGCAACATTTATTCCAAAGTGATTTGTCAACCGTAATCAGCCTTCCCCGACCCCGCGACCTCCTCCCGTCGCCCTTCACGCCCCCCCGGCCACCTGCTAAGACCTCCACGCGAGCCGGCATTTGCCGGCTGCCGCGCTGCTGCGTGCAGCGGTCCAAATCAGCGTCAGCGCTGCAAGCCACTGCCCGCCGCACCCGCCCGCGGCGCCACGATGACCTCCCCTTACTTCGGCTTGTCGGGGTCGCCACCGCCGGTTGTCAGCTTGCGAAAGGGCTCGAGCAGATCGATTGGGAGGGGAAACACAGTGGTCGAATTATGCTCGGTTGCAATCTCAGCAAGCGTCTGCAGGTAGCGAAGCTGGAGTGTGATCGGGCTTTTGCCCATGATTTCCGCCGCCTCGGCCAGGCGCTTCGCCGCCTGAAATTCGCCTTCGGCCGCGATCACCTTGGCCCGCCGTTCGCGCTCGGCCTCGGCCTGCGCGGCGATCGCACGCTGCATGTCCTGTGGCAGGTCAATGTTCTTCAGCTCGACGAGCATGACCTTGATTCCCCACGGCTCTGTTTGGGCATCGATGATCGCCTGGATGCGCGCGTTGACTTTGTCGCGCTGGCTTAAGAGTTCGTCGAGTTCGGTCTGTCCGCCTACGGAGCGCAGCGTGGTCTGCGCGAGCTGCATGGTGGCGAACAGGTAATTTGCCACCTCGGTGACCGCGCGCGACGGATCGACCACGCGGAAGTAGAGCACCGCGCTCACCTTGACGGTCACGTTGTCCTTGGTGATTACGTCCTGCGGCGGGATGTCGAGCACGACCGTGCGCAGATCGATCCGGACCATCCGTTCCACCACGGGGATCACGTAAATTATGCCTGGGCCGCGGTACGGCGTGAGCCGACCGAGGCGGAAGATTACGCCGCGCTGGTATTCGTTAAGGATTTTAACCCCGCTCAGAATGAAGATTGCGCCGATGAAAACGACTACACCGAATGCCATCGCGATTCTCCTCGTGTGATAGCGGCGTTCATGTTCCGGTGCTCCGGTTCAACTTGGATGCTGGAATTTGATCCGCGCCAACATACGGCGCGCAGGCCGAAAAAACAAGCCTGCGCGAGCTATGCCGGGGAAATATAGCGTCCGCCACGGGGCCTACTCGGTCCAAAAGGCGATCAGAGTAAGCACCAACAGGGAAAATCCGATGCCGACCGAAATAACCGTGATCAACCAGGAGAAATTCTGGAGCCAACGGGGAGGCGGGTCGGTGCGCAACATTTCGAGGGCGCCGGACTTGTCAAGGCGCGAATAATCCAAGGGGCGCTCGTGCTGGTATTCCCCACCGGTCAGCCGGCCGGTAAATATCACCGGGTCGAGCGGAAATTTCTCGGGGCGCAGGTGGGAATTAAAAAAGTGGATGATGAAGATGAACCAGACGGCCAGCAGAGCTTCCTCACTGTGAATCAGGAGCGCGATATTGAGGACGTAGCCGGGTACCAAGCGCGCAAAGAAAGGTCCGAACCACATCATGTAGCCGCTGATGCCGATAATCGCCATTCCCCAGAACACCGCCCAATAGTCGAACTTCTCCCAGTAGGCAAAGTGGTCGAATTCGGGCTGCGGCCCCATCCAAAGAAACCAGCGCACCATCATATAAAGGTCCACGGCGTCCTTGGGCTGCGGAGTCATCGAGTTTGGCCCCCAAAAAAGACTCCGGTCCTTCTTTATTATCGCCCTGTAGAGGATATCGCCAATATGGTAGACGAAGCCCGCTGATATGAGCACCGCACAGAGCTTGTGCAGAGATAGCACCGCGCCGAATCCGCCGGTCATTTCCGCCAGCCATTTTGCCCAACCCCGCTCGCTGAACCTGAGCGTCATTCCGGTAGCGGCAAGACCCAAAAAGGTTATGATCACCAAGCCGTGCAGGTAGCGCTGCCCCAGCGAGAAGCGAAAATAATAGCGGCCTGAATCGTTATTCTTCACCGCTTCACTCCATCGTCCTTCTTGGCAGAGGTGGCAGGCGGGCGGCGTGCGCCCTGCCCCTTGTCCATCAACGACCGCGCAAGCCACATCGCCGTGTGCAGGCCGAAGAAGAGGAAAACCCCCAAAAGCAGCAGGTTCATGAAGAGCGCCGCGTAATATAAGGCTGGATTCTGCCGCCGATCGTGCGGATTAGGATGTGGTTCGTAGCTGACAAAGCTCGCGGTTGCGCCATGGTGGCACTTGCCGCAGGTGGCCGGGAGGTTGGCCGGCGCCACCTTCGAATTGAGATTGGAGGCCCGAAGAATTAAGTGAGAGCCATGGCAACTCCAGCATCGTGCCGTGGCGACGAAACCGAGTTCAGTCACTTGGCCGTGGAAAGTATCGCGGTAGGTGTACAGCCTCTTCTTGTGACAGTTACCGCAGGTGGCGACGGTTTTGAGTTGCCAGTTCACGACGTTCACCTGGGTAATCTGATGCGCGGTATGGCAATTCGTGCATACCGGAGCATTCGGGCGCCCGGCCATCATCGCCGTGCCGTGCGCTCCGGCAAGGTAATCGACTTGGACGCCGGCATGGCACCCGCCGCAGGTCGCCGGCACATTGTTACGGAAGGTCCGGCTCTTCGGGTCCTTTCTGCTCAGGATATCGTGCGCCCCATGGCAACTGGCGCAGGTGGCCGCCACCAGCAGCCCGTCGCTGGTCAGCGCGAAGCCGTGAATCGAATCCATGTAAAGCGCGTACACGTCCGGAAAGCCATATTTCTTGGCAATCTCGGGGTTTCCGTGGCAGGTGCCACAGGTGCGCGGCAGGTTGAGCGGATAGACTCGCGACTTCGGGTCAGTCTTAGCGCGCATGCCGTGAGGGTTTCCGTGACAATTGAGGCAGGCCGGAAAGCGGCTCTTCTTCTCCCGCTCGGCGATTGCGTGAACGCTGCCCGCGAAGGCCGCAGTTTGGCTCGAGTGGCAGCCGGCGCATGAAACGGGTCGGACCGGATCGGGATGGGGAAAGGCATGGATGTCAGAATGGCAGGAGTTACAACCCAGCTTCGCGTGGATCGAGGGCTGGAATGTCTCCGCATTGACGTACACGCTAACCGGCCTGGCCTGCAACTTGGCGCTGGCCTTCAGATTATGGCAGGACAGGCAATCGCTATCGCTGAGCACCTTCGTCGAAGCCGCCTGCACCTTCGTCGCAGCCGCCTGCGCCATCGCAACCGCGGACAGCAGCATTACGGCAATAGCGCACGCGATGCGCCCGAAGCCGCTAACCATCCGCCCTGAGCTAGCCATCCGCCTTGATCCGTGCGCCATTGTCCGCTCCGCCTGAGCCGTGCCGATGCACTATAGCACCCCCCCGGTGTGACAGGTGCTGCAGGTCGCGCCGCCTACATCTTTCAGATCGATTGGATGCTTGAACTCGGCGACACTGGTGGGAGTTGCAAGGACCGTGTGACAGGTTTCGCATTCCTGGGGTATCACCCGGCCATCGGTGCTGACGTGCTGCCCGTCGTGACAGCGGAAGCATCCCGGGTAATATAGGTGGCCGATGTTGTCGGGATGCGTGCGCCAGTCAACCCGCATATACGGAAAGATGTTCTTTTTGTAGATCTGCTGCACGGCGGCGATGGCAGCCTGGATTTGCGGCCACTTCCCGGCATAAATCGGGGCGTAGCGATTGCGGTAAAAGGTATCGAGTGCCGTTGCGATTCCCTCGGCCGCGTGTTCCGGCGTGTCGTAGTGCTTGAGCAGCGCCTTGACCGCCTGCCTCTTCAAGAAGGGAAGCGTAGGGTCGAGCTGGCCCCCCTCGAACGCCTCATCGACCGCCTGATCGGGCGGACGAAACTTATGGGACGGGCGGGCGTGGCAGGTTACGCAGTCCATCGCCTGGACGGGAATCTCCGCGATCTGCTTTGCGGTCAGCGAACTGTCCTTGGCGAGATATTCCGTGGTCCTTCCGTCAGGGGTCCTTACTTTTACCCAGGGAATCGCCTGGGACTGCTTGTCAGTAGCCGCGTACCAAACTTCGTTGGCGATGTTCATGTGCCAGTGGATTCCGGTGGCGCGGCCGAACTCGGCAGATCCTCCTCCGGTCTTAATCAGCATCTGGATACGCATGGCGGTGTTCTTCTCGTCGTAGCCATAATGCGGGAAGACCTTGAGTTGTGCACCGTAGAATTTCTGCGGCCAATGGCATTGCTCGCAGGCTGCCCGAATCGGCCGCAACTCCTTGATCGGGGTTTCGATAGGTCTGGGGTACTTGTTGAACATTACCGAATAGACCTGATAGGCGCCCGACAGCTTGGAGCGAACAAACCAGGTGGCGCCGGGTCCGACGTGGCAGCCCGCGCATGCGACCCGCGCGTGCGGCGAATCCTCGTAGGCGTCGAATTCCGGCTTCATCGGGACGTGACAGGTCTGGCCGCAGAACATCGCCGAGTCCGTGAACTGGTAGCCTTGGTAGCTTGCCACCAGGCTCAGAACCACGAAAAACATCGAAAAGCCTACCGCGCCGAGAAAGCCGCGCCGAACCGAAGCCTCGTTGAGATCGAGCTTGGGGAAGGGCGGCAGCTCACCCGGCAAAAACCTCCGGCGTCGCCGCCGTTCCAGCAGCATCCCGGCCGGAATGAGCAACAGGCCCAGTATCATGACGGCCGGACCGATCAGGTAGGCAAAAATGCCGACGTAGGGGTTCAACTGCACCCCCAACAGCGTCATGCCAGCCAGGGAAAGCATGTCCGCCAGGACGATGATGGCGATGATCAGGCCCGAGATGCTCAGCCGGTTGCGAGCCAGGCTTGGCAATTCGCGTTCGGCCTCGGCGCCATTTTGCCGTTCCTCGCGCACCGATCCCGGTGCGCCCGGCTCATCTCCGCTCGTTGGCATATTCCACCTGCGTCGCTTCTCTCTGGAATCTGGGGAAGCGACGCCCGGTTTCCGAGCGGCAAGCGGTCCGATCCCTCGGATCGGACCCGCTTGTCTCGGGTCGCTCTCTGGTGAGGTTCAGCCGGCTACCGGTGCCAGGCCTTTCACTTGGCAGCTTTGGGTGGTCAGGGCGAGCGCGAGCACAACTGCTAGGCGATGCCGCCGGCGAACTGCAAGCCGGCCGCTTTCCGAGTCTGCACGCTTTCAACCCCGCGCGCCGCGGCTCATTCTGGACCCTGGCGCGCGCCGCTACTTCTTGCACAAGGTTCTGACGTACGCAACCAGAGCCTTGATCTCGTCGTCCTCCATCGCATCGCCATAGGGGGTCATGTACTTGCTCTTGCCCACCGCCTGGCCGCCCTCCTTCAGTTCCTTGAACATGTCGTCGTCCGTAATCTTGGCCATCTGGGCGCAATCGGACAAATCGCCGCAGCTGATCGGCTTGCCTTCCTTGCTCTTCAGTTCGGCCGCTTTGGGGCCATCGCCCTTGCCGGTCTTGCCGTGACACTTCGCGCATGTTTCCGAATAACTGCTGGCCGCGGCCGCGGCATCGGCTGCGTGGGCGGCCGTTGAGATCAACGCCAGCGCTGCAACTGCCGGTATGGCCGACACGGTCCAAATCCACAGTCTCGATCGAATCTTCGTTTTCAAACTCTTTGACATGGCTCCTCCGTCTTGCCGTTTCCATTCGGGGTGCCTGCCGATGGCAAAAACGCGCATTCAGCGGCTTATCCCCGGCTGGAGCTCGGCGCTCACGCCGTTACTTCTTGCACAAGGTTCTGACGTACGTGACCAGCGCCTTGATTTCGTCGTCCTCCATCGCATCGCCATAGGGGGTCATGAACTTGCTCTTGCCCACTGCCGCGCCACCCTCCTTCAGCTCCTTGAACATGTCGTCATCGGTTATCTTGCTCATCTTGGCGCAATCGGACAAATCTCCGATGGCAACCGGCTTGCCTTCCTTGGTCTTCAGTTCGGCCGCTTTGGGGCCGTCGCCCTTGCCGGCCGGGCCGTGACACTTCGCGCATGTATCCGAGTAACTGCTGGCCGCGGCCGCGGCATCGGCTGCGTGGGCGCCGGTTGAGATCAACGCCAGCGCTGCAACTGCCGGTATGGCCGCCGCGGTCCAAATCCACAGTCTCGATCGATTCTTGGTCGTAACACTCTTTGACATGTATCCTCTCCTTCCTTCCGTTCCTTTTCCGGTGTTTGGTTTATGGGCTGGGCCGCGGCGAAAAGACGGTCATTCGTTGTTTGTCCCGACCTCTCGCTTTGCGTATACCAGCGTTGGCTTAAAATTTATATTTCAGGGTTATGAATGCGACATTGACGTTGTATGAATGCAGGTCGCTGTTGCCGAGAAATGTCGAATTTGCGCTTGCATTCGGCATGTAGTTCGCCATCTGGTCCACCATGAAATTGTTTTCGCCGGAGTGGGTGAAGTAGTAGCCGACGTTGATCGCCAGGTTGTCAAGCAAATCGTACTGGTACTGAATCATCAACTCTTGGAACTGGCTGCCGACATTGGGATAGTCGATCGCTTGTGACGCCACTGGCTCCGCGGTAGCCCCCGTTTGGTGGGTCTGGTTGCTGCCAACCGTGTAGGTGTACTGGAGTTTCAGGTGCGACGGTCGCATCAGGATGCGATTCTGCGGTATCGCGATGTCCATGCCGAAATCGATATTGTTGCCCTGGTTGCGGCCCGTGGCCTCCCAAGCGTACGTTTTTCCAAACGGAGGCTTCGGCGGCGTGAGCGAACCCCCACTGTTGTCTTGTGACCACAGGTTCCAATCGTACGCCTGCCACGAGTAGTCGCTAAAAAGGTGCGTGCCTGGAATCGGTTCCCAACTGGCCCCCGCCGACGGCGAATAGTCTGAAGTGTGCTCCAGGCCGAAGTCGCTGTTGGGGTAGCGATAGTCGTCGTAATTGAAGGCGGCGAACAGCGTGAGGGTTTCGATCGGCTGCGCGGAGGCATAGAGCGAGGTCTGGTTCACATCGAGCGTGGCCTCGTCGAACCGCCAGAGGTCCTGAAGCTCGTTCGAGCCAAGCACCGAGACCAGGTCAGCGCGATTGTTGTTGTATCCCGGCGAGTCGCGATGCGCGTGTTGGTAATCCGCCCGGAAAGTCAGCCACGGGTATGGGTTCCAATCGAGCGCCGGTCCGTAGCTGGTTTGATCCTGCTGCAGCACCTCCAGCCCGTCGTTGTGGTTGGTCTGCCACTTGAACATAAAGTGTGCGGCCAGCGTATCAGTCACACGGTAGGTTGGCTCAAGGCTGACGTCCTGCTCCGAGAATGCAAAGGGATAAGCGGCGAAAGGCGTCTGCGCGTCCGCTACGTCATTCAGCGACTTAACACCTTTGAAGGTGATCGTCGGCGTTAGGTTGTCGTAATCGAAGTACGAATACGTCGCCTTGATATTCAGCGGTTCGATCGGATTGCTGTCGATCGTGAGGTTGCCGAAGAACGGTTGTATGTCGCCGCCGAGGCTATTGGGCGCTCCGACCGAACTTAATGACTGCTTATAGAGACTGTTGGTCGTAAGCGGGATGAAAGGAGCGTTCTGCAGCCAGAATCCGTACTCGAGGCTACCCATCACGTGCGTGTTGAATGGAAGCTGACCTGCTCCGTTCACGATGAAATTGTGAGCTTGGTTGCTCGGGTACATGGTTGCCCGCCCCTGGCAGGGGCCGCCGGTATAATCGGTTCCGGAACTAAAAGTTGCCGAATCATGGCATGCGGTGGCACCTGAGCCATTGGCCCCTATTCCGCTAACATTGAGGGGGTTGTCCCAAGTCAGGGTGCTGTAGTCATCGACGAAGAAAGACCCCTGGTACTGGAAACCGAGCAGCCATCCGTCTTTCGCCCATTCCACGCCTGTGCCGAAGTTATAGATGTAGTACTGGATTGGCACAAAGAGTTCATTAACTGTGAAAGTACCCGGGTTGGGGCCAAACAGAAAGCTCCCGCCGAAAGGCTGTTGGCCGGTGGGGTTCTGGTAATCCATGTTCGCACTGAAGGTCAGCGACGGCGTCGGCGTATAGCGCACGTTGATGTCCGCGACACCTTCGAGGATGCTCATGTCGAACGGTTTGTCGTTCGCTTCCAGCCAGGAATGGAGGGTTGCGGGGGGCGTGGGCTTCGAGGATAGAGTGAAATTTCCGCCGTTTTCGTCGTACGGCGTGCTCGCGACGCCGTTGCTGAAGTCGTGTGGAATCTCGAAGAATTTTGCCTGAACATCGAGCAGACCGTACTCGCCGAAGCGCAGCGAATACATCTGGTTCTTTTGTGCAACGTTCACGGCGTCGAACTGGACGTAGTAGTTCTCCGCCTTGTCGCCCAGTAGCAACTGCAGTTTCGGGACGATGAACTGCTGCGCCAGATCGCGGTACTGCTGATACTCCGCGATGTTGTTATAGGGGACCGGCTGGGGAATGGCGCCCGCCTCGACCGAACCCTGCGCCGTGAATGCCGCGAAATCGACCTGTGCCA